>JAESGH010000059.1_pt1 | contig 406761 bp, 371 predicted proteins | sample 9269641 | NCBI WGS metagenome assembly JAESGH01 (sample SAMN14515345, study PRJNA621665) | algae metagenome | isolation source: Phormidium tanganyikae FI6-MK23 and co-occurring heterotrophs from granitic... | place: USA: Fort Irwin, California | collected 1998-05-24 | reverse complement strand
GGCGATGGCGGTGTGGAACCACGCTCATCCATCCCGAACTGAGTGGTGAAACGCATTTGCGGCGACGATAGTGGGAGGGTAGCCTCCTGTCAAAATAGCTAGCCGCCAGGGTACTTATCGATAGAAATCGTCTTCCGATCATTTGGGAGGCGATTTTCTTTTTGAGCAACATCTACTCGATATCTAGAGCGAAATTTTTGGAGGACGGGCACTATAGAGCCACAAAGTGATTCTGTCTGTTACGGCGTATTGTCGCGGTTGCATGACGGGTGCTCTGATAAATCCTACAAAAGATGGAGAACTTGAATGTCAAGTGCTGGATTCAATCAATGGGTAGTTAGCGGCAACCTAGCAGCGGACGCGATAGTGAAGACAGTGACCCTGAAAGATGGTCGGGAAGCTAAAGTTGCAGAAGCTACACTTTATGTTCAGAAGTCTCGCAATCGGGATGAGTCTTTTACCGTGTCCTTAAGCATTTGGGAGAAGTCAACGGCTTGGCGGGTGTTGCCGTATCTGAAGAAGGGATCATTGATTATTTGTACTGGGTCAGTTGAGCCAAATCCATTCATTTCAAGCAATGGCAATGTGCCAAGAGCGGGGTTGCAGATGACAGTGATGGATGTTCATCTCGATCGAGTGAAAGAAGATGAAATCGAAGAAGCTGAAGCACAAGTGGCGGTTCCGGTTTAGAAAAGATTTAGGCAGCGCATCATAAGTATCAACCCGCAAAGCAGAAGCCTTCCTACAGCCAAATGTAAGAAGGCTTCTGCTTTGAAAAGCAACCCCGACTCCACCTTTCCAATGAAGGTAAAGCTGATGAGTGTAATGAAGCTTTATTTGATCAATCCTGCCCGCAATGCTCGAACCGCAATTTGAGTTCGATCGTTCACACACAGCTTATTCAAGATGTTGCGAACGTGGGTCTTTACGGTTCCGATCGTAATGTAGAGCCGCTCTGCAATTTCAGCATTACTCCGCCCGTCTACAATCAGTTCCAACACATCCAACTCACGTACAGTCAGCGGGTAGTCAGAAATCATGCCGCTGTCTTCTGATGAGAGCTTGTTAATCGTTACCGTAGCTGTAGCTGTAGAGGGTTGCGACAATTTCACCTGAGACAATACGATTCGGGCGATCGCGGGATCAATCCAAGCGTTTCCGCCTGCGGTGGTTTGAATTGCTTCGGCTAGACGATCTCCGCTGATGTCTTTCATGCAGTACGAATCTGCGCCTGCTGCAAATGCGGCTAATACCATTTCTTCATCATCGTGCATAGTCATGATCAAGACTTTGGTGTCGGGCGACTCGGCTGCGGCTCTAAACTGTTGCGTGAGTTCGATGCCAGTCATATCGGGTAAGCCGATGTCTACGATCGCGACATCGGGTTGAACCGAGCGAATTAGGTTTAACCCTGATCGAGCATCCCGCGCCTCTCCAGCCATTTCAACTCCTTGCTCTTTTAGGAGTGCGCGAATACCAAACCGAGTGAGATCATGATCTTCAATCAGCACAACTCGAATCTTATCCATCTTGGCTACTCCAACAGAAATATATAACTTTAAGTTCAATTGCAGATTTATTTTGCTGAGACAATTGTAAAACGACTTGTTGCGATTTCCGGTCTACCCACAGTGAGAGGTTTAGAAAGGAAAAGCAAGTTCCTCACTCTATCCATAGACTGACTTTTGCTAATTTCTGACCCAGACTAAGGCTGAATCTTATCTACCTCATGCGAGAGAGGCGTTTGTCTCACAAGCAAACGGGAGCTTAACGATATCGGCGCGAAGTTGTAGAAATGCGATCGACGGTCGCTTCTAATACTGCTGTCGTTTGTCCTGCGACGGAAAAGACTAAAGCTTCTCGATACACTCGCTGCGCTGGATGCTGTTTAGAATTTGCTGCACCGCTCGACACGACAACTGCTGCATGAGCGCACCGCATCGCCAAGTTGATCGACCAAACGCGCAACTTCAACCGCTCCTCGAAGCTTTCATCTTGAGCTGAATAGATAAAATGACGGCAGAGTTTCAATTCTTCGAGTAGCGTTTCATAGGCAGGTGAGATCGACAAGTGAGGCTTTATTTCCTGAGTGTGGCTGATCACATCGAGTCCAGCTTGAGCGCATCCGAGCGCGAAGAAACTGTGATTGAGAACGTTTGTGCGATCGCTTCTAAAAATCGCGCCTACTTCCGTCACAAACGCCACTTCTGAAGCCTCTAAATTCCATTCGTTTAGTTCTGCCGTTACGGTGTTAGTCGAACTCATAGCGGCAAGTTGCATCGGCTCACTGAAGCGAATTGAGCCACCGGAAGCTTGTTGCACATTGGTGAAAGGAATCATGCCGTAGATTGCTTGACCATTGGGTAAGAGTGCTGCGACGAGAACGGTTTGAAAAAAGCCAAATCCGGTGATCCAGGGGATGTGACCGTGGAGTTGGTATCCGCTGTGAGTTTCGATTGCTTTTAATGGCGGATTGTCGTGTCGTCGCAGATGAGAGAATCCAATGCCAATTAATGCTTCCCCTGTTCCCATCCGAGGTAGATAGGCTTGTTTCAGGCTCTCATTCTTGCTCTTTGATAGAATTGCTCCGGCGCTTTGATGCTGAGTTTGTAAAAACGCTAATGCTCCTGAAAATCGCGCTACTTGTTCTTGAAACGAGTGAAACAAGTAACTGTCTAATCCTGCGCCGTTGTGAGTTTTGGGAACTCGGAGTGCGAGGAGATGACGATCGCCGAGTCCCTGTAACGCCGATCGCAGAAGTTCGACCTTTTCATCAAGCTGATTGGCAATTGGAGCGATCGTGTCCCACAAATAAATATCTGCGGTTTCCAGAAGTGTTGGAGTTTCCATGTAATAAATGTGAGAGATTAAGTTTCTGAATCCCGATTTTATCTATGAACGATCTTAGCCAAACTGCGGTGATCAATTGGGTGAGTCAAGCCAGAATTTTAGGATATCTGTTGCTGTTCGCTTGGATTGTTTCGGTGCTGAATTTTGGGATTTTTGGGAAGTGGCTGAATCAGTTTGGTATCCGTCCGCGCGAATGGGGAGGATTGTGGGGAGTGGCGTTCGCGCCATTTTTACATGGAAGCTGGGGACATTTAGAGGGAAACTCGATCGCGTTTCTCACTTACGGCGGGCTGATACTGTTACAGAATCCTGAGAACTTTGGAGCAGTGACGGTAACTGTAGCGCTCACTAGTGGGTTTGGGACGTGGTTGTTGGGACGCACTCGCACCATTCATATCGGTGCGAGTGGAGTGACGTTTGGGTATTTGGGATTTTTGATGTTCTTAGCGTTTTTTGATCGTAATATTCCCAGCGTTCTTCTATTGGTGTTTACTGCATTTTTTCACAGTAAGTATCTGTGGGGATTGTTGCCGATTTATGAGCGCGTCTCTTGGGAAGAACATTTATTTGGGTTTGTTGGCGGCATTTTTGCGGCTCGATATTTACCTCAAATTCGCGACGCTTTTGCTCAATCTCTCGTTCTCATCAAACAGTTTGAAGCTTGGATTCGATGAACTACAGCCAATCTTCTAAGCTCAATGATTGTATATTTTGCAGATCAGAATCATTAGAAACGAGGGTGAGAGAATGAGCGATCGCAGTTGCTGCAATCAAAATATCTGCATCTTGAATCGGTCTTCCTCGTCGCCGCAAATCAGCATGAATTCTTGAAGCCGTTTCAATAATTTCCAGATCGTCAATCAATAAAATTTCGACAGTTGTACAAAGATTGACAAACATTGATAGTTGCCGTGTTGCATCTGAATATAAAAGCCCTCTTTTGGTTTCGTAATAAGTAATGCAACTGATGCAGATTCTTGCGCCAGATTGTCCAACTGCCCTTAATTGCGTTGTCGCTCGTGGATTATTCTTCAGAATTGCGCTGATGATGTTTGTGTCCAGCAGATAGCTCATTCTTAATTTCCGCGTTTCACCGATTCATCAAACCGCTGCATCTGCTCAGGAGTCAAATCTTCTAGCAATCCTGCCATACGATCGAATGTCATGACATCGCGAACAATTCTAATCAGTTCATCCTCTGGAATGTCTAGAATTTGCTGAGGCTGCCAATGCTGCAACATTCCGTCGGTATGTTCGCGAATCTGTTGAGTTCGATCGAGATCTTGAAAAATAGGATGTTCTTGCTGCAATTGGTCGATGATTTGGGTAATCCGACTTTCAACTACTTTTGTCAAATCTGTTGCCTGAGTCATCGCTTTTACCCTCCAGAGTCAGCGTGTCGATTAATTCTAACAGCCGTCATCCTGCGAAATCTTCTAGAATAGCTGCGGTGATTCGATAGCACTTATGAAATTTCAGCGTACTTCTCTCATTCTTGTGTTTGCGGCTCTGGCGCTCGGTGGCTATGTGTATTACAACGAGTCAAAGAAGCCGCCGCAAGTCGATGAAGCAAAATCAGACGAGAAGCCGCTTTTTAATTTTAAGGAACAAGATGTCCAAGCCTTGACGGTGCAAACTCCCAAGCTAACGGTTAGTTTTGAGCCGTTTACGCCAACGATTCCGCCTAATCAGAAGGGTAAACCTCAAATCGATCGTGCTTCGTCTTGGTTGATGAGAAAGCCAGAAGTTGCGCCTGCGGATGAAGGCGCGATCGCATTCTTACTCAACCTTTTAGCGACCGGAAAAAGCGATCGGAGTTTCAGTGTTCCTGCTGCTCGAAAATCTGAGTTTGGTTTAAATCAACCATCCGCTACGGTTGATGTTAAACTCAACAATCAACAAACGCATCGATTAGTAATTGGTAAACCGAATTTCAATCGTAATTTTCTTTATGCTTTAGTCGATCCACCTATGAATCAAGATCTTTCTGTATTGCTAATTCCGATCAACTTTCAAAATGCAGTTGATCGACCTTTAAGCGAATGGAAACGCGACAAGCCAAAACCTTCTCCTTCAGTGAGTTCACCAGCTTCTCCGCAATGAATACCCCAACCGCAACGCTTTTGATTTCTTGTCCGGATCAGAAAGGTTTAGTCGCAAAGATTGCAAACTTCATCTATTCAAATGGTGGAAATATTATTCACGCAGATCAGCATACTGATTTTTCTGCGGGTCTATTTATCAATCGAATTGAATGGCAGCTTGAAGGGTTTCACCTACCGCGTGAAGTGATTGAGCCAGCGTTTAAAGCGATCGCAACTCCATTAAATGCTCATTGGCAGATACACTTTTCGGATACTGTGTCTCGAATTGCAGTTTGGGTGAGCAAACAGGATCATTGTTTATATGATTTGATTTGGCGACAGCGATCGGGAGAATTTAGAGCAGAGATTCCGGTGATTTTGAGTAATCACGCAGAATTAGAAGCGATCGCACAACAATTTAACGTCGAGTTTCATCATGTTCCAATTACTAAAGAGACGAAACTCAAGCAAGAAGAAAAGCAATTAGAAATTCTTCAAAAATATCAAATTGATTTGGTGATCTTGGCGAAGTATATGCAGGTTCTCAGTGCAGATTTTATCGCCAAATTTCCGAATGTGATTAACATTCATCACTCGTTTTTGCCTGCGTTTGCGGGTGCAAATCCTTACCAGAGGGCATTTGAGCGCGGCGTTAAAATTATCGGCGCAACAGCGCACTATGTCACAGAAGATTTAGACGAAGGCCCGATTATCGAACAAGATGTCGTGCGGGTGAGTCATCGAGATGATGTCAAAGATCTGATTCGTAAAGGCAAAGATCTAGAACGCATTGTGTTAGCGAGAGCGGTGAGATTGCATTTGCAAAATCGCGTTTTAGTTTATGGAAATCGGACGGTTGTTTTCGGTTAAAGCTTTCATCGATCGCTGAATCAAAAGCACAGGTGTATGGCGCATTAGTTCAACTGTAACGATTGTTCCCTGCTCTTTTTGGCTCTGAATTGCGATCGTACCATTCTGCACGCCTACGCACTTTTTAACCACGGATAATCCTAATCCTGTCCCTGCGGCATAACTCGAATTCTGCCCCCGGTAGAACGGCTCAAACAGCTTTGCTTGATCCTCCACCGAAATTCCAACGCCTTCATCTTGCACCTGAAACCTAATGCGATCGGTTGTTCCACTTAGCTTTAATAAAACTCTGCTTCTTGGGGCTGAATACTTAATTGCATTTGAGAGTAGATTGCTCAAGATCGAATAAAGCAATCGTTCATCTAAATAAGCATGAGTAAATTCATCTTGTGTTTGAAACTGAATTACATGGCCTGCATTGGTAGAGACTTCAAGATCTTCCACTAGATTCAAACAGAAAGATTCTAAATCGATCGTTTCTGGATTACATTCTAATTTTCCGCTTTCTGCCCTAGTTAGCGTTAGAACATCTGTGAAAAGTTGCTGCATCGATTTAGCAGCCGATTGAATTCGATCGAGGTTTTTAAGTCTGCGCTCTTCTTCCCATTTTGAGTTTCCTGAGATTAGAAGTTGAACCGAACCTAAAATTACACTTAAAGGAGTCCGAAACTCATGGGAAACCATTGAGAAAAATCGTAACTTAAGCTCGCTAATCTCTTTCTGTTGAGCGAGTTTATGTTGAAGTGTTGCTGCTCTCTGTCTTTGCGACATTTGGCTATAAAGAGCAATGAAACAAGTAAAGATTGCGATAAATCCAGAAAAGATAATCCAAAGCTCGATTAGTTTTCGGGCGTGAATTCCCTTCTTTGTTGCTTCTACGGACTGATTTAGTTCTGCTTGTTGCTGCTGTTCCAAATCTGCGATCGCAGTTTGAATCTGCTGACGTAGTGTAATACTTTGGGCTGTAAGCGATTTTTGATAAACGACTGTGGAAGCATTGTTTTGATAAAGCACGATCGATCTTTCTAAAAGGCTCATTCTTTGTAGAACTAACGCCTCGATTTGAGCGAGTTTCTGTGATTCTTGGGACTTTGGCTCAAAGTGCTGATGTAACTGAACAAATCTAGAAGGGATATTTTTAATCGTCGATCGATATCGATCTAATTCTTCTTCGTTTCCTAAATAGATGTAGCCTCGTCTTGCTGATTCTGCGGTCGTGATTTCAACAAAGACATCATCTAATCCTTTAATGATTTCATACGTCCGCTGAGATTTATGGCTACTCTCCGTTAACTGGTTTACATTCTGATAAGAAATCACACTGCTAATGCAGAGGATTGCAATCAAGAATCCGAATCCTGCTGCTAACCAATTTCGTTCCGGAGTGTTTAGGAAAATCATTCTATAATTCTCAAATGAGAGTGACACAGTAAAGAGTCCAGAAGCAAAAATTAATTGTTTCTTGCCTTCGTATTACAGTATCGATCGACCTAGTTTATGTTCTGATATGCGAGTTTTAGTGGTAGAAGATGACCTGCATTTGGCAGAGATTCTAACTGAAGCGTTGAGCGATCGCGCTTACTCTGTGGATGTGGTCAAAGATGGCGAGTCCGCTTGGAACTGGATTTCATCGCTGTCCTACGATCTCATTGTGCTAGATATCACGCTGCCAAAACTTGATGGAATTAGCTTGTGTAAGCGGCTCAGAACGACGACGAACAATACGACGACTCCTGTATTGATGCTGACCGCGCGAGACACGATCGCAGATAAAATTCTCGGACTCGATGCGGGGGCAGATGACTATATGGTGAAGCCTTTCGACCTTGAGGAGCTGATGGCACGAATCCGCGCTCTGTTGCGTCGAGGAACTCTCACTACGCCGACCGTGTTGACCTGGGGCGAATTGCAGATTGATCCAGATACTCACGAAGTGACTTACGTTCAGGAACTCATGCAGCTAACACCGAAAGAATATGCGCTATTGGAACTATTAGTCACAAGTGGGCGGCGGATTTTGAGTCGATCGAGCATTATCGATCGCTTGTGGTCGCTGCAAAATCCGCCTACCGAAGAAACTGTAAAATCTCACGTCAAAGGCTTGCGCCAAAAGCTCAGAGTGGCAGGCGCACCAGAGGATTTTATCGAAACAGTACATGGAATCGGATACCGCTTGAAGCAAGCAAAATAAACTACCCGATTTCTACCCGATTTCTACCCAGGATTTCCACTTCAGGTCTTTATTCTGAATCTTTAGAGAAATCTGGGAAATCTCTTTGCGTTCAAATGGCGCAAGAGCTTCGGTCGCTGGGAAAGGGAAACACTGACGATTCAAGCGTATCGATCGAATCGCAGTGGAGAACTGTACCGAAGTTCCTAATCTGCTCGTAGTGAGTTCTGCTCATTACGAGCAGTTTTTTTAACCTTTCTTACTTTCCCATCTTGCGCTTCATCTCATTGAGTTCTTCTTGAGTTTCCCACTGTTGAAATTTTCGCTCTAGTGGGTCAGCAGCTTTATTCGTATCACTGAAGCTTTGATTCCAGCCATCGACTGCCCAGCCTTGTTCTGCTTGTGTCGCTTGCGCCGTTTTCACCTGTTTTAGTTCTGCTTGGACTTCTTGACGGCGAATCTGCATTTTGCGCTGTAGCTCTTCCGTTTGCTGAATCCTTTCCTTCAGGACTTGCATCTGTCCCCACTTCTGATTGCCCTCGCGCAGCAAAGATGCTTCATGCGCTTCCGCTGGTTCAGCTAAATCTTTTCGTCCCGCCGATCGCGCTTTTTCAATCCGGACGTGCCAGCGCTGAATGTCTTGTGCTGTCGTCAAAATTTCAGCTTCTACCTGCTTTTCTCGCAGCCGTAGATCCGCTAAGAGTCGGCGTGTTTCCTGCTCTTGCTCATATAGCTTCTCTTCTAATGCCTGAAGTTCAAGCTGCGGATTGTCCTTGAGAAATTCATCAATCCGCGTTTCTAGAAAGCGACCTAAATCGTCGAACAATCCCATAAGTAACTCCGAGAAAGGATGAAGGATGACAAGCACCGCCTTCATCCTTTCTCTTATTTTAGAGTTTTTGCCCGATTGAGATCGATCGTACTTCGCCATTTCTCCGCACGCTGACATAGTTGTTAGAAATGTCAACGACGCTCCAGCCGCTCGACCCGATGCTTTCACCGATGTAGTAACGCTGAGTTACGCCGTTCATTTCAAACAAAATCGCGGATTGAGTTGGATCACTCGCGATCGCAATTCCGCGTAATGTGCGCTGGGGTTCGGGCGAAACCGCTTGGGCGGGCTGGATCGCGATCGGAGCCGAGGCAGTTTGAGATCGAGCAGGCGGATTAATCGATAAACGCTCCAACACAGAGGATAGGCGCGTCAGAACTTGATCGAGTTCTTGCGGGTTTTTGCTTGCAGCAGTTGCGACAGGCATCGGAGCGGAGACAGGAGGAACATTGATCACGACTGGCACTTTCTCAGAATTCGATCGCGAACTGCCAGGAATTGGAGCGCTCGGTAGGTTGCGATTCAGCGCGATCGTGGTCGATTTCGACCCATTTGCGGCTTTACGATCGATATTTTCCAGCGATCGCTTCATATATTGAGCAAACTGGGGAGTCGTATCGATCGGAGCTGTTTTGGTCGCGATCGTAGTTGGTTCTTGCGTTGCCAGCGCATAAAACCGCTGCATTGTTCCACGCTGAATCAGCCACATAGAAGCGGCAGAGAGCGCGGACAGTCCAAAGACGATCGCGAGAAATTTTTGAAAACGATTGTTTCGAGGTTTGACTGCTTTTGCAGCAACCCGATTCTCAACGTTAGGCACACTGATAGAGGGACTCCACTGCGGCAGTTGGGGCTGCGCGACGAGGGTTGCCACGGTGCGAGGAGCAAGGTCGATCGAGGGCTGAGGTTTTGCCCGAATCGGTTCAGGTGGGGGAACGCTGCCCGATAAGAGGTCTTCCACATCCTCAAACAAGTCATCCATTAATCGATCGGCGTAGGTATCGACCTGGACAGGTGCTGGCATCAGCCCGTGAGGATTAGTTGACGGCTGTGCGGAAGTCGCCCGTGAGGGTTCGAGATGGGTTTGTGCGCCGTTGATGGTTTGAGGCATAGCTTTGAATTCAAAGGCTTGTCGAGTATGAGAAACTGCTGGACATCCGGCAGCTTGATCGGAATCTAAATGGGCAAAAAGTCAGCCTTGCATCACGGTTTCGCGATCGAGCATTAGACCGAAATCTGTATTCTCAATCGCCATGCGTGTTTGGGATTATACTCGACGGATATTTTTACGGCGCAGTTCTACAAAACGCTGCCCGGATTCTACGGAGATGAGGTGTGAGCGCGTATCGTAGAAGAAATGCCTGATTCCCTTCCATGATGAAAGACTTACAAGATTACACGATCGTCATTCGCCCAGAAGACAACGGGACTTTCGCTGCTTATGTACCCGCAATCTCAGGATGTCATGCTTGGGGGCAAACTTCAGAGGAAGCGAGAGCCGAACTCGTGAATGTGTTTGACATGATCCAAGACGAGTATCAGGAAGAAGGTCGATCTCAATAAGCACTAACCTGCTTCGGCAAGAGAACGCACCGATAAGATTTCATCAGAGCGCAGAACTTGTACAGCAGATAGTGGGACAACAATTACAGAGATCGATTCACCAACAGCGTTAAATACTTCAAGTACGCATCCTTCTTCACCGCTTTCAGGATGCGATACAAAATCAATCAGCGTTGCAATGTCACCCGCTCTAAGTTGATATTCTGGTAGATCGCGAGTTAAAGCGACTTCTTGGTACAGGTCTATCATGTTAAAACTCCCGATGCGGTTTGAGCGTCGCGAACTGAAACCTTCCATCTACCTGGCGCTGTAGCCAAATTGGAGCAACAGATAAGTTTCTACCGTTGATACCGTTTAGGTCTCCAATCAATTGATAAAAGGTTCCATACTCGTTGCTTCTATCTTCGATCGCTTCATTCTCGACAACAAGCAATTGGATAGCTCTGCCCTTAACGCTTCTGGGTTCTCCTGTGTAAATCCAGCCTGTGCTAAGAACTTCGACTTATCGCTTCTAAGTTTTGGAATAAGTAAATAGCGAGTGATTTTGTCATCTGGAATAATTGCATCTTCGGGAATTCTCATTGCACGCCCTGCTTCACGCTGCGATCGAGGCGGCTTCGTTTTTGGGCTTTTTTATAGGATAAGAAAAAAGCTCACCCCCTAACCTTTAAAGCCACGGTAAATTTCTATTTTCCATGAATAGTCCGCTTCTGAACTTGCCAACTCTGAAAACAAGCGTTTCAGGAGCGGATCGGATGAATCGGTTAGAAAAAAAATGCCTTATCGGATTGTTCGCCTTGCCCGTCGGAATTAGCACGATCGCATTTATTATTCTCCGCACCCCGCCCTCGATCGCGTGTCATTCAATAGACGAAACCAATACCGTTTCCACCCGACTTCATTGCGCCCAACAACGCGCCGAGCAGGACACTCCAGAAAGTTTAGCGGACGCGATCGAGATGCTCGAAAATGTTCCGACCGATGATCCCTACCATCAGCAAAGCGCTCAACTCGTTCAACGCTGGTCGAATGCGCTTTCGACAAAAGCAGAAACCGAAGTGCAAGCCGGAAATCTAGACAAAGGAATTTCTATTGTGCGATCGCTGCCTCAAGATGCGAAAGTGCGATCGTGGAAATCACTCTGGGAAAAAGGCGAATCGCTGATGAAAACGGCTCTGACTCAAGTAGAGAAACGCGAATGGCAGCAAGCTTTTCAAACTGCAAGCCAGCTCCGAACGCTGGATAATGAATACTGGGCGACCGAGCAATATAATTCCTTGATACAGCAGATTCAAAGCGATCGAGAACTTCGGGATTGGAAACTGAGAAACCCCGTTGAACCGCGCAAACCCTCCAAAGAAATCGAACTCAACTTACCAAAACCTGAAAAAATTGCTCATTCAACTCGATCGCTGTGGAAACCCCAAAGCGATGCACTAATTTCCCATTCTGTAAGCGCGATCGAACAACCCAAAATCGAACAACCGAAGCCTGAAATCAAACCCACTCTAAAAATTCAACCCTCTCCCGAATCAGAGCCAGAACCTCCTTTAGAACCAATACAATCTCAAGAACCGCCGAGGATTGAAATCCCGGTTCCGGAACCTAAAAAGCGCGATCGAACTTAAACTCCGATTCAAAGTCCCCCAGAATGGGGGATTTAGGGGGAAAAGTCTCCCAGAACCGAAGCGAACATCAAACAACCCGCTTCTGCAATTTCGCCTGAATCTGATCCGGAGCAAACGCCCCAAACTCAGTGACGATCGCACTAATCAACTCAGCCGGAGTCACATCAAACGCCGGATTGTAATACTCAATTCCAGGCGGACAAATCACCGTTTCACCGATTTGGTAAATCTCAGCCGGATCGCGTTCTTCAATCGGGATTTGACTCCCATCCGAAATACTGAAATCGATCGTTGAAACCGGAGCCGCCACGAAAAACGGAATCTTGTGCGCCTTTGCAATCAACGCCACGCTGTAAGTCCCGATTTTATTCGCGGCATCTCCATTTGCCGCAATGCGATCAGCTCCCACGACCACCGCATCGATCATGCCGCGCTGCATACAGTGAGCCGCCATATTATCCGTAATCACCGTGACCGGAATTCCTTCTTGAGCGCATTCCCAAGCCGTCAGTTTTGCCCCTTGCAATCTCGGTCGAGTCTCATCTGCGTAAACTCGCTCTAAACGATTCGCTGCCCACGTCGATCGCACAACTCCTAAAGCCGTTCCGTATCCCGCCGTTGCCAGTGCGCCCGCATTACAGTGTGTCAAAAGCCGTAATTTCTCAGGCGTAGAAGGCAAAGCTGCAAGTCCGTGATCACCCATCGATCGACAAGTTTCTAAATCGTCCTCGTAGATCTGCTTTGCCGCAAGCAGCAACGCCTCTTTGAGATACTCGACTGATCCAAGCGTTTGACGTGCCGTTTTTAGCATTTGCTCGATCGCCCAAAATAGATTCACCGCAGTCGGACGAGTCGCGCGTAATTGTTCCGCCACTTTTTCGAGTCGGGCTAAAAACTGCTCTCGATTCGATGCCTGAATTTCTCGCGCCCCCAAATACATTCCATACGCTGCCGCAACTCCTATCGCTGGCGCGCCCCGCACAATCATCGTTTTGATCGCGCGTGCCATATCGTCACAGCAACTAATTTCGACCAAAGCATACTCGCTCGGCAAACGAGTTTGATCAATTAATAAAACGCGATCGTCATTCCAAACAACGGGATAAACCTGACTCGGGGGCATATTTAGCTTTACTGTGGAGTATTGATCATCTTACTAGAAACGGGATTTGGGATTGAATCATGCTGTCAGTTGCAGAAGCGGAAAAGCTGATTTTAGAGTCGATTCAAGCGATCGAGGGAACTGAAATAATCGAATTAGCAAAATGTCGCGATCGTATTCTCGCGGCTTCAATCACCAGCAAACTCGACTTTCCCCATTGGAATAATTCCGCGATGGATGGCTATGCGGTGCGATTCGAGGATGTAAAACAGCCCGCAACCTTAGACCTTATCGAAGAGATTCCGGCAGGCTATCAACCTCAAAAAACGATACAACCCGGACAGGCAGCAAGAATTCTCACGGGATCGGTGATGCCTGCGGGTGCGGATACAGTGATCATGCAGGAAGAAACGAAACGAGAAGGCGATCTCGTTTCCATTCTCATGCCTCCTGAAAAACAAGGCTCATTTGTGAGATATCGCGGCTCTTATTATCAAGCTGGAAATCCTTTACTTTCTCCGGGTATTGTCCTGAAAGCGCCGGAAATCGCAATTCTTGCAGCCGCGCAGTGTGTAGAAGTTCCGGTATTTCGTCGTTTACGAGTCGCGATTCTTTCAACTGGCAGTGAGCTTGTCACTCCAGACCAACCCCTGCAACCCGGACAAATTGTAGACTCGAATCAGTATGCACTCGAAGCCTTAGTCGCAGAAATGGGAGCAGAAGTTATTTCCTTGGGAATCATTCGTGACGATCCAACCGAACTGAAAAGCGCGATCGCAACTGCCGTTCAATCCGCTGATGTCGTGATTTCTTCTGGTGGCGTTTCGGTTGGCGATTACGATTACGTCGATCGCATTCTTGAAGAATTAAATGCAGAAATTAAAATTCGCTCGATCGCAATCAAGCCCGGTAAACCTCTGACCTTCGCCACGTTCCCAAACTCCACACTTTACTTTGGACTTCCTGGCAATCCCGCTTCGGTTCTAGTTACATTTTGGCGATTCGCTCAACCTGCAATTCGGAAATTATCAGGACTCGCTCACGGTTGGAAACCAGAATTTCTCGATGCGATCGCTACACAAGAATTGAAATCCGACGGTAAACGAGAATTCTATCTTTGGGGATCGGTGTCGATCGCGGATGGCAAATTCCAGTTCACACCCGCAGGCGGCACTCGATTATCCGGCAATCTGATCAATCTTGCAGGCACGAACGCACTGGGAAGAATGTCGATCGGACAAACCCACATTCCCGCAGGCGAATCAATCCCAATTCTAAAAATCGGCTAAAAACTCAAAGTCCCCCAGAATAGGGGATTTGGGGGGCAGAAGCCAACTCAAACGCAGCGAAACTACTTCTGCGGCTTCCGTCTCGTTCTCAAGAACTCAGGAATATCCAAACTTCCTGGCTTCTGTTGCGTCGGTTCCTGTACAGGAGGTTGACCCACTGGAGGCGCTGTAATCGATCGAGCTTTTGGCTGTGGCACAGTCGCGCCTTTTGTCGTCGATTGCGGCTGCGACTCTTGCGAAAATCCGGTCGCAATCACCGTAATCCGAATTTCACCCTGCAAGCGCTCATCGATCACCGCACCAAAAATAATATTGGCATTGGGATCAACCGCTTCATAAATAATGTCCGCTGCTTGGCTCACTTCATGCAGCGTCAGATCTGAACCGCCCGTAATATTGAAGACTACGCCCCGCGCACCATCGATCGATGCTTCTAGCAACGGTGAAGAAATCGCTGCCACTGCTGCTTCTCTCGCTCTCGACTTGCCAGACCCGATCCCGATCCCCATCAGCGCCGATCCCGCATCTGCCATCACCGCACGCACGTCAGCGAAGTCCACGTTCACCAATCCAGGGATCGTAATAATATCGGAAATCCCTTGCACGCCTTGACGCAAGATATCATCAGCGGTTCGGAACGCTTCTTGTACCGGGGTCTGTTCTGAGATTACCGAAAGCAGCTTATCGTTCGGAATAATAATCAACGTATCGACTCGGCTTTGCAGTGCTGCAACTCCATCCTCTGCTTGTCCAGTGCGGCGACGACCTTCGAACGTAAACGGACGAGTCACCACCCCAACCGTGAGCGCACCTAATTCTTTTGCGACTTCCGCCACGATCGGAGCGGCTCCCGTTCCCGTTCCGCCACCCATGCCTGCGGTGATAAACACCAAGTCCGCGTGTTCAAGCGCACTCGCAATCTCATCGCGGGATTCTTCAGCGGCTTTTTGCCCGATCGCTGGATTTCCGCCCGCCCCTAATCCGCGCGTCAACTTCTGCCCGACCTGTAACCGCTTCAACGCGGTCGATTGTGCCAGCGCTTGAGCATCCGTATTAATCGACCAAAACTCGACTCCTGCCACATCACTTGCGATCATGCGGTTGACTGCATTGCTGCCACCACCGCCCACGCCAATCACCTTAATCTTTGCAATACTCCCAGGCACAATATCACCACTCCTTAAATCTTCAGGAACCGCTTTCAGCCCAGAATTCTGACTATGATACAGCCCGGAATTAAACGGATTAGAATTTTCAGAGGTCGAAAAATTGTTCGTCTGCCCTTCCGCATTCGAGCTTGTATGGCCGGATTCTGGCTGGTGATTCAGCGTCATTGGGTTGGCATTCGACTCATTATGGTTAAGCGTCATTGGGATTTCAAGCGATGGAGATGAACAGAGAGAAGTCTGAGAAAGCGACTGAACTCGATTAGCACATAAGCTTATCAGGACTCGCGGCAATTGGCTGGAAGTTTTCCCACAACTTTTGCTCTATGGAGTACCTAATTTTACCGGAGTTTTCGTCGCATTCATTTGTAGAAGTGGAGAATTCGGATTTCTTAAGTCGATCGACAGAATTTGACCCGCATTCACTCGACTCGGCAACCGACGCATCTCATCTAATACTTTGAGCTGCGCTGGAAAGTTGGAGCCATAGACACCAAACTGTACCGTACCCAGTTCTGTTTTGAGAATTAAATTTGTCGGATCTTCCCAATTTGCTTCTAGAGTCTTGACTGGACTCTGACGAATGCTGCGGTAGAAGGTTGCCCAGTTTGGACGATATTGCTCTGGGTTGCCGATGATTCTGAGGGTTGGCAGTTTGAAGTTGGGATTCAGGGTTGTGTAGCTGTCTTGCGGCATCCACGCACCTGTTTCGTCTAACAATCCGGGTTGAGAAGCTTTTGAACTCGAAGCGGTCTGCGCGATCGGGATTCGCTCTTGAACTCGTACCGTTAAGCTCGGTGGAAACAATTGTCGATCGACCGTGGCATTTGCGATCGGAGCCTTAGCTTTGAGCGCGTCTGAGATCGATTGCGGCTGCACTTTTAGCAGCGATTGCGGGTAGGCGATCGGTAAAAGTGTGCGAATTGTCTGCTCGGAGATAAATCGGTTGCCTTTGATTGTAACTTGCTCTGGCTTGCGAATGACCCAGGCGGGCAAAGTCGCGACCCAAAGTGCGCCCACGGCAAAACCTGCGATCGCAACATTGCGCCAACTTGCTTGAAAAAAGCGGGTTCGACGTTGGCGACGGAGTTTTTGGCGGCGTTGGGAAAGTTCGGTGCGGGACACGGGGGCGATGCTGGTCATTGGAGGATGCAAATCGCGGGGCAACGGGAGCAATGAGACAGAATGAAGCCATTCTGACAGGACTCTGGACTGATCTCAAGCGATAAATCTCGAAATCTAGAACAATCTCCTGCTTTGGGCTTTAGACGTTTACTCTAATCGATCTGACTCAAGTTGCAAGCTTTTTTCGCTTTTGATCTAACACTTGAATGAGGCATTAACTCGGCGTTTCTTGCAGCAAGGTTGCGACCCGTTCTCCGAATTCTGGATCGACGTTGGCGAGGCTCAAAAGTTGCAGGTACTCTTGGCGCGTCAGTCCATTTTTTTCAATCATCGCGATCGCTTCTGCTTCGATATCTTGCTGAATTCGGGCAGATTCCGAATCTGTTTCTGCCGCTTGCAGTTCCCCTTCTCGCCGTTCAATCAGTGCCACGACTTGCAAACAAGATTGCACAAATTGATTGAGCTTTTCGGATGGAATCGTGTTGGCATCAATGTTTGAGCTTGAGGTTGAGCTTGTGGCAGCCTCGATCGCGATCGAAGTTTCTGTCACTGCCAAAACTGCGCTAGGGTGAGCTAGAACGCAAACGATCGAAAGTGCGATCGTCAAAATCAATTTAAGAATTCGAGTCATGTCAGATTTAAAAGCAGAACTGAGAGAATCTCTAGACGAGGCAGCATGGGAATGGTTAATGCCTCATGCCGATCGCGATGCTGTGATTCTAGTCGCTGAGTCGCTCGACTTGGTGGATGTGGGATATGCGATCGCGAATGATCAAGCGACTTCAGTCGAGCAGTGGATTCAAGACTGTTTAATTTACAAACCGTCGATCGAACAAAAAGCCGTGTGGAGTGAAGATCAAACCAAACGCTTTCAGGCTTTGATTCTTCAGCCGTATGTTCTGATTCAAGAGTCAGCATCGGTCTAATTGCTTTTAGCGGGCGCAAAACTGGCTCCCGTTTCTCCCGTTGTGACCCAAAGCACCGCCCGTCCGCCATCTCGTACTGCCTTAGAAAGCGGTTCTTCGCTTTGATTCGACGGGATCGCGACGGGCTGAATATTGATCCCGCGACTGCCTAACACGATTTCCCCAATGATCTGAGCGCGTCTCATATGGTAATCCGAAGTGATTAAATAAACGCTGCGGACGTTTTGCTGACGTAAACGATCGGCGATCGAGGTGAAGTTCGTTACCGTATCGACCGCTTGATAATCCAAATTCAACCGCTGCAACCCGACCCCGGTTTTTTCAAAGACGCGCTCTGCATACTCACGCGGCGCACCCGACGAAATCCAAACGGGTAAATTTGGATGTTGTTTCGCAAATTTGGCGCTAAAAATTTCTCGATCTTCTGAGCCACCCAACACCAAAATGGCATCCGGTTGCTCAAAGTGCATTCTGATCGATCTCACGCCCATCCACAGCATGAACGGCGTGAGCAGAAGCACCCAAGGAAATGATCGCTTGCGGCTTCTGCGATGGTATTGATTTGGCGAAACGACTTTCGATCGCACGATGCCACCCCTGCAAGAACAAACTAGAATTCACGCCCAACTTATCAGAGGGTTGGGTCATTGCTCAAGTGAACTTACTGACTGGGGCGCTGTTCTTGTGCAGCTTGCGCGGCTTGTGCTTGAGCGATCGCGGCTTGAATGCGCGGCACTGCAAAGAATTTTTGAGTATCAGCCAGAAGTTTTTCGCCCCAAAGATTATCTTTTAGAAACTTTGTCTCACCGTAGCGGGCATCGGTTTTCAGTGCGGCTTCTCCAAGCGTGAAAGCTTCGGTTTGATTGCCTTTGCGAAATAGTGCGACTGCGATCGCGAGTTGCGGTTCTGTGGTTTGTTTGGGATCGATCGCGACCGATTGCCGCCACAGTCTGATCGCTTCGTCGGTTTTGCCTTCTTCGTAGCGGACTAGTCCAATGTTGTTGATCGCGGGCCAAAACGTTTTGTCTCGTGCGATCGCTTTTTCGTAGCTTGCGATCGCGTCTCCGCTTTTTTTCGACATCAAGTAAGCATTTCCCATGTCGAAGTAAGCCCCAGGCAGATCCGGCTTGATTTTCAGTCCTGCTTGGATTTGCTTAATCGACTCTTCGTACTGTGCCTTCTGAAAATGTGCTGTACCCAATGCGAACAGAATTGCAGCGTTTTTGGGATCAAGCGAATTCGCTTTTTTTAGCGTGGGGATCGCTTCATCTGCTCGGTTCGTTTCGAGGTACAGACCTCCCAAAATTGCCCAAGCTTCGGGGCGTTTGGGCGCAAGCTGTACTGCCAATCTCGCACGTGCCAGTGCCAACTGATTCTGATTGAACTGCGCTAACTGCGATGCTTCTTGGACGAGTCCAAGTCCCTGCTGTTCTAGCTTGTCAAAATCGACTTGGGGGGCGTGCGGGATTAGCGCTTGGGCGGACGCGGGTTGAGTTGTCCAGAGTCCAAGAATCAGGCAGAGTGAAAGGATAGAGAGACGTTTGGGCACAACAAAGCCTTTTAGAAAAACGACGGAAAGATATCCAGTAAGCTTAATCGATCTTGTTAATTTTAGGCACAAAAGCTCCGATCGCAGATCGCAAAAAGCTTCCACTTTGGAGCGATGATGCAATAGACAAACGAACTAAGATTAAAGATTCACTCTACATCTTGAACTTTTCCCAAACTAGGGTTACATTAAACGCTACCTATAGCGTCACAACCAATCCATCGTTTGAGGAATCTTTCATGGTTCAATCTATTGCTGTTCCCAATTTTACGAATATGTCTGAAGATCGCGCAGCACAATTTCCCTGGATCGATCCACTCAACGATGGCAAAAGTCGAATTGCGCTCTTATCGCACATGGGCAGTGATATCGATATTGTGAATGATGCCAGAGCAAGCTTCGATAAAGTGTCGATCGACCTCGATGACAAAGATATCAAACTGATTCGATATCTGATCCAGCATCATCACACTTCACCTTTTCGCGGCGTAGTGTTTAAGTTCAAAGTCAAAGCCCCATTGTTTGTTGCGCGTCAGTGGTGGAAGCACGTCGTCGCCAGTAGCCATAACGATGAGCAAGTCGGCTGGAACGAAAAGAGTTTTCGATATGTCGCGATCGAGGATTCCGAAGATTTCTATGTTCCCGCGTCGTTCCGCCAGCAGTCTAAAAGCAATCGGCAAGCTACTTTCGGTGAGATTCCCGAAGATCAAAACCAGAAAGCGCTGGATATTTATCGCTCTCAATGTGAAGCCAGCTACAAAGCCTATAAAGACTTGCTCGAACTAGGAGTTGGTCGTGAACAAGCGCGGGGCGTTTTGGTTCCGAGCGTTTACACTTCTTGGGTCTGGACAGTTTCGCTGCAAGCGGTGCTGCACTTTATTGGACTACGGAAAGGAGAAGGCGCACAGCAAGAAATTCATTTCTACGCGGATGCGATCGCTCAGTTAATTCAGCCCATCGTGCCGCAAACGATCAGCGCATGGGATGAATTGAATCGAGCGGTCTAATTTTTCTGGGATCAAATTGAGAACTCTGTGCCGAATTTGGTCGCGGGGTTCTTTTTTCTTTTAGAAATCGACGGAAATACAGTCGATCGCACAGTAAGATTTTATGGACTCTTTAAAGACCCGCTTCACGAATATGCTACGAGGGACACACAGAAAGGTAGAACGACTATGAACATTATCGAACTGTTTGAAAAAGGTGGCGTAACGATGCTGCCGCTGTTTGTTCTCTCAATCCTGTCGCTTGGAGCCATTATTGAGCGATCGTGGTTTTGGTTCAACGTTTTAAATAAAGAGAAAGAAGTTGCAGGACGCATTCTCGAAACGTCTCGGCGTGATTGGGATGGGGCAGTTGAGATTGCACGCCAGTCTTATGATCAACCGATCGGACGTTTCCTTTATGCTCCGATGCGATTGCAGAATCCTGACCCCGAACTGTTTCGCCTCGCACTCGAATCGTCTGCTGATGAAGAAATCGCTTCGATGCGTCGCGGCGATAAAATTCTCGAAGCGGTGATTGCGTTATCTCCACTGCTCGGACTGTTGGGAACTGTGATCGGTCTAATTCTGTCATTGCGATCGATCCGAATTGGCGATATTGGAACTGCTTCGACCGCAGGCGTAACCACCGGGATCGGGGAAGCGCTAATTAGTACCGCAACCGGGCTAGTCGTTGCAATCTTCAGCCTTTCGTTCTACCGCGTATTTCAAGGGCTAATTTTCAATCAGGCAAAGATTTTCCGTCGGACAGGCAACGATCTAGAATTGCTCTACCGCCAAAAATGGCAACTGACCCACGATAAGTCGCTCCGCAAAGACGATTTGTAGTTCCTCACCTATAAGATCCGCGTTATGAAAGTAAATCTTGACTCTCCCGGCGATGAAGCTCAGATCCAGATCATTCCGCTGATCGACGTGATCTTTTGCATTTTGACCTTTTTCATCCTTGCCGCGCTTCAACTCACTCGGCAACAAGGCATCGGGCTAGAACTCCCGAAGTCCCAAACAAGCAGCGTTCTCATGAGCGAAATGCTCGTCGTTGGAATCGATTCCAATGGGCAAACCTATTTATCAAATCAGGGACAGAAACAATTAATCGATCGTTCTCAGCTTTTCCAACTCGTTCAGGAATATCACAAGCAGCAACCCGAAGGATTGTTAGTTCTCGAAGCGGCTCAAACTGCTTTCTATAACGATGTGGTTCAAGTCTTAGATGTGATGCGAGAAGTCGCCCCCGATCGAGTCGCTCTTTCTACTGCTCCGAACAATCAACCGGGACAGTCTCCACAAACCCCTGGAACTTCTCCACAAATCACACCAGTTCCAACGCTTATCCCTAGCCCAACTGCTCCAGCGAACACCGCCCCTGCAAATCCCAATCTCGCCCCTACGAATCCCAATCTCACACCAACGACTCCAGTTCAGCCTGTTTCTCCTGTAGCCCCTGCCCCTTCTGACATTACTCCTCAAGCTCCAAGTGACGCAGTTCCCCAACCTCCGCAGTAAGGCTTTACTTTCTCCAAACTGCCGAATAGCGCCATTGTTTACTCATAGCTGCAATGTGCATAAAAAATGGGCGAGCAAATCGCCCACCCACAAGATTAGCAACCGAAAAATCTAACGTCGAATCGGAGTTCCACAAGGATACGTTGCAACAGGCTGACGTTCCACAACTGAGATCGACTCCGCGACGGGATGTTCAGGCTGAAGCTTCGCCGCTTGATAATCCGCTTTGAGCTTCGCCAACATCTCATCCCGTCGATCGTACAATCGCTTCAACGGACGAGGCGCACATTGATTGATCACGTATGCCGTCATGATCGGAAGCGCGATCGTACTGTCGGTGTAACACACGATCGTATTTGGCAATTCATTCGGATCAACCTTGCCCCAACTCACCGCTTCATTCGGCGTTGCGCCCGACAATCCACCCGTATCCGGTCGAGCATCCGTAATCTGCACAAAGAAATCATGTCCGCGCTCTTCCAAGCCCAACACCTCATGCAGTTGAGGCTGGGTTTGCAGCAAGAAATTCTTCGGACTACCGCCGCCGATAATCAGTGCAGCACTCTTGCCTTCAACTTCAGGATCACCTGACTCACGCGCCGAATATGCGATCGCTGCCGTCTCATTCACATCCAATAGCGGATCGATTTGCAGCTTCGATCCTTCCAATGCCATCGCCGCCAAATTCATCCCGATCGAGCTATCCCCCGGCGACGAAGTGTAGATTGGAACCCCACATTCATATGCAGTTGCCAACAAAGAAGGATGTTTCACACCCAACTTGCGTTCCACCTCATGTACATACTTACCCAGCAAGTAATGAAACTCAGCCGTCCCCATGCGTTTCTGAAATGGTTCCGCTTGAATAATCTCGCGGATAAACGCATCGGTTCCCAGCAGCACATCGTAATCGAAAATGATGTCATAGATGCGAATGCGCCCTTCATCACGCAGTTTCACATCATCCACGAACGGATTGCTGGCATACAAATCCAATCCCAATCCGTAGTGCATATCGTGATAAAGATTCGCGCCCGTGCTGATCATCCAATCAATGAAACCATTCTGCATCAGGGGAGCCAATACCGAAGTTCCAAAACCCGCAGGAGTCATCGCCCCTGACAAGCTCATTCCAACGGTCACACCTTCCTGCATCACCTCGCGACTGAGCAGATGACACGCCTCCCGCAATCGCGCGGAATTGTAAGCGGTAAAATACCCGTCAATCAAATCCACTACGCTGATGTCAGTCGGAATGGGGGTGGGTGTAATCTTGCGGCTAAGAAGTTTAGACATTGCGATACTCCAAAAACAATGAAACGCATAAAGTGAGGACTAACAAAAGAACCAGCCTGCTCAGGCTGAAATTTGCAGCGCAGCGGTTTGACACTGGAAGCCTACTCATCCAGCGCAAACGAAACAGACTGTTACGCCGATCGCAAAAACACAGCAAGCATCTCGCAGAGATGCAAAAGCTTCGCTGCCGATCGCTATTTGATTTCAAGAATTCCCCTTCACAGAGAATCCGACCGATCCAGCCCGTGCGGTAATCTAACTTCTCAAGGGAGAAAGACGATCGACGAACCTGAAGTTACAGATCGGTCAGTTCATACTGGGAGCTTCGCAGCGATCGACCCAAGATAATGTTGGATCGCACTGCCCTATGCGCTTCAATTTCAGTTCCAGATACCACAGCGGTCGCCAAGGGTATCCAGTTAAAGAAAAACTTATCAATTCTGCTTTCTTAACCTGCAACTGATACAGACGCTTTCATCCTAACACCATTCATAAAAACGTCACATTTTTTATTCTCCAGCCCTGCTGCTAACTCGGTACAAATACGTTAAGATCAGTCCCCTATCTTTTTAAGCTATGTCTGACCCTTTAAATACTGAACAGCATCGCCTCAAAATGCAGCGGCGCAAAGAAGTTCAAGATCAACGCATTGCCGATCGCACTCGTGAAAAAGGTTTGATCATCGTCAATACCGGAAACGGTAAGGGTAAAACCACCGCAGCTTTAGGAATGGTTTTACGATCGCTTGGTCACGGATACAATGTTGCGATCGTGCAATTTATCAAAGGAGCCTGGGAACCTGCTGAGAAAGCGGCATTCGAGCGATGGGGCGATCAGATTGAATTTCACGCGATGGGAGAAGGCTTTACTTGGGAAACTCAAGATCGCGATCGAGATATTACCAAAGCGACAGAAGCCTGGGAAACAGCGCTCTCCTATATTCAAAACCCCGACTTTCGGCTAGTCTTACTTGACGAAGTGAATATCGCTTTAAAGCTTGGCTATCTGGAAGTAGAAACCGTTTTAGCAGGACTTGCCCAAAAACCGGAAGACTCTCACGTCATTCTCACCGGACGGGGTGCGCCTGCTGCTTTGATTGAACAAGCCGATCTTGTGACTGAAATGACGTTGATTAAACATCCCTTCCGCGAACAAGGGATCAAAGCACAACCGGGGATCGAGTTTTAATTGATCGCTTGGAAATATGTGGTTGCGAAACCTTACTGGTTTTGCAAATTGCCTTTCTCGGTTTTTCAGTATTCACTCTGAAGAAGATTCAATTAAACATGTATAGATTTTTCTAAGTGATGAACCGCTCTGTTGATTTCGGCTGAATTGAGATTACCAAAAAAACAAAACGCTTTTGGACTTCCCGATCGAGGGAACACTACATCGAAAGTCGGTAGCAATTCAGCCTAAACCAATACAGTATGTCTTCCCCACAACTCATTCAAAATCCGCTAATTCCATCTACGTCTAGCGGCTCCGTTGATACCACAACTCGCACCAACAGTTTTCAAATCGACCTGAGAGGCTTCCGGAGCAGCACCGCCAGTCTTTCACTAACAGGGCTCTCCGGTGACGCGAACCTTGAAGTTTTTCGAGGATCAGGCGATACCAAAACATCGCTTCGGATGTCTAGAAACCAGGGAAAACTCTCTGAATCAATCATCCTCCCTCAAGAAGCACTCGCCCCTGACATTTACACCGTCGAAGTGACGCTGGGCGAAGGTTCTCCCAACGTAGACTACAAGCTCAACGTCGCAGTCAATGCGGATGCCGACCTCAGCAACATCTGGTGGCGCAGCCCTTCAACCGCACAAGCCGCAGTCTGGCAAATGAACGGCACAAAAATCGCAGGCGCAAGTATCTACGATCAAATCGGTGCGGAATGGCAAGTGGCAGGGGTGGCTGATCTGAATGCAGATGGAGAAGATGATGTTTTGTGGCGAAACACCAGTAATGGATATGTTGGCTACTGGCTGATCAAAGCAGGGCAACTTCTCAGTGGTGATATCTCTTTTTCTAGTCCGATTCCCTTAGATTGGCAAATCTCTGCTGTAAAAGATTTCAGTGGAGATGGGCAAGCAGACATCGTTTGGCACAATGCCCAACAAGGACTGATTGCAGTGTGGGCGCTTAGTGGCGGAAAGTACCAGAGTGGCAGTATGTATGCTGTCGGTGCAGGCTGGAAAGTCTCCGGCACTGGCGATTTTGATGGCGATACTCGGACGGATATCGTCTTTCAGAACTCCAACAGTGGTGATGTCGTAATCTGGCAGATGAACGGCACTGCAATCGATCGACCCTCAGATCCCTTCAGAACCGGAACTGCATGGCAACCCCAATTTTTTGGTGACATCAACGGCGATGGTCAAGATGATGTCGTGTTACGCAATCGCGTCTCTGGGACGGCAGCCGTCTGGCTGATGCAAGGAACCAGAATTGCTACACCCGTGATAACCGAAGCGATTTCATCAGAATGGCAGATTGCTGCTTTAGGAAACTTTGATGGTGCAACAGCAGAATCTACGGGCAACAAAGATTTGCTCTGGTACAACAGTCGAACGGGCGATATGTCGGCTTGGTTGTTCAACGCGGCGGGTACGGGCTATGTCGATCGCCAACTTGTGTCCTTTAAAGGTCAAAAATACAGCAAAGGCGCAAACTGGTCGATCGCAGGCGTGGGCGACTTTAATCGCGATGGCAAAGAGGACATCCTCTATCGCAACAATGTTCAGGGGGATGTAGAAGTTCTCTTGATGAACGGCACGGAGATCGGCGCGAAAGATGGTGTTTCGGGCGTTGGGGCGAATTGGAGAGTCCAAGGCATCATGAAACGTGAGGTCAGAGTGGATGAGCCGTTTGAGATTAGCGGGCGGACTTTGACGGGTGGTTTCGCCGCTGACACTGCATTTGACATGGGTGTGCTAGACGGACGCGCGACGTACACGGACAAAGTAGAACCGGGATTTGCAGACTACTTCAAGTTCAATGTCTCTACTCGATCAAATGTGAGTTTGGCGATTGCGGAGCAAGGCGTGGCATTGGAACTCTTCCAACTTCTAGCGAATGGCACGTTGGGGAACGCGATCGCGATTAGCAACGAAATGCTGCTGAACAATGGCGGTTATGCTGTCAAGGTTTCCGCAACCGGGAATGCAGTTTCTACTTATCGGCTCAACGTTTTTGGACAGCCGCAAGTGACGGATGTTGCAGGAGCAGGATTCACATTAACGAACTCTGCACTGGAACTCAAGGCATCCGAGACGAACCAAACGAACTCGATGGCTGCAAAATTCAAGGTGAAGAACAACAGTTCTATCGCAGTGAGCAATCTCAAAGTTGGCTTCCGAATTTCTCGCGATGGTCAAATTGATGCCAGCACCTCGTCCTCAAATCCGGACGCACTGCTTCAGGTTGACTCAGGTACAGGACTTTCGACGACTTTCACGCTTGCGACTCCCCTTGCTGCTGGTGCAACCAGTGACTGGATCGATGTCACATTGCGCCTACCGAATACGAATGAGAGATTCTGGTTTGTGGACGGCGATTATACGATCGGTTTAGTCGTTGATCCGAACAATGAACTGACTGAGGATAACGAAATCAACAACTCTAACGTGGCGTTGAACACAGATAAAGCGACGCTTGCTATCAGTGGAACTGAAACGGTTGAGCTGATTGGCACAAATATGCAGGTGTCAGGCACCTTCGCACCCGATCAGGTTCTCACCGTGTCGTTCACACTGCAAAACTTTGGAAATCGCTCTTATCCAAGTACTCTGCCGATTCAGTTCTACCTCTCGTCAGACACGACTTTGGATACACAAGCTGATATTCCTTTGAGGCTCAGGGACGCAGGTACCAATGATGATTTTATCCTCAACCGAGCTTTTATTGATCCAGTCGGCGGTATCGCGATCGACAGGAAGAACACTCCAGGCGCAATCAAAACGGTGCGGCTCGAACTCCAGCTTCCGAAGACATTCCCACCTTCTTGGGTACCTGGACAAACGATTTATCTCACGTCTCTGATTGCATCAGATGACTCGTTGGAGGTGAATCCAGCGAACAACAGTATAAACCCTGAGACGGTTGATACAGCCGATGACACGATCAGGAAGAACTACGTCAAGTTCACCCTTTCCTAGTCAAACGAATCACGCTGAACGAGACAGGGATGCTCTAGCAGCGTCCCTGTTTTTTATTCTTCTTGTGCGATCGCAGGGAGCGTACACTGCATCGAAATATCGTTCGTTTTTGGAAAAGTGGCTAAGAGTTGGGCGAAGAGTTGAGGATTGAAGCTACGCGGGTCACGTCGCTGCCGCGATCGATCCACTAATCGGTGAGTCGTGATGCGATCGTTGGGAACACCCGTTTTTGCCACTAACCAAGCCAGAGATTGATATTGAGCGCGAGTATATCCGCCGTGTCTAGCTCCGTCGTCGCGTCCGTCGGGCGGTGTCACCAGGGAGATATGGTACGCAAAATTATTCACTGAAGCCGGAAAAGCAGGATTTGTCTTGACCGCTTCTTCGCCTTTAGTGCCGTTGAAGATTGAGTTTCCGGCTCCAAAGGCGCGGCGATCGGGGGGAACGAGATAGACAACGTTGCCGTTTTCTCGGATCAGACTGTGATAACTGACTTGATCGTCGTCTCTCGGATGTGGAGTGCGAAAGAAGTTGATCGCGGAACTACCGGAGCCAACGGTTTCGTGAAGAACGACGATCGCTTCGTTGCTTGCGGGACGACCAGAGAGATCTTGAGTGAAGCGTCGTCCGAAATTTGAGGGATGCGCTAGAGCAATTTCTTCTCTCGGTTGGTAAGTTGAGTCGGGGGGTGAGGCTTGGCGAAATCGACTGAGGGCAGGGGTTCCTTGAATTGCAGGAAGATTTCTTAGCCTGCCACCGCGCGGAATCGGTTTAACTGCACAGGCGCTAGAGAGAAGATCGCTGGCATTTGCGATGTCTTGTTGGAAGCTGATGAATTGGGGTCGGGAGGTTCTGATTCGGAGACCGTCGAGCCATTCAGCCTGTCCAGATTGAACGGCAATCAGAAATGTGGCGAACCCAGCTAGGACGATCGCAAAAAACTGAAAGATCCTCTTCATGAGATGTTGAAATGCTTTGGTGGGAGAAACAATACGTATTGTGAAACAAGATAGAGTTTTTTCGAGTTTAGTTCCAGAGAGAAGTCAATCGAACGCAGTGCAATTTAACATAGGCTGCCAGGAGAATAAGCAAAAATCTACCGCTTTTCTAACTTCGCCACTCTTTCTTCTAAAGCCTTGATGCGATCGCGCGATTCGATCACTAAAGTTGCAAGTCGATCGAATTGAGCATCGGTAAACTTTGAGGGACGCGAAGGAATCGGAAGCGTCGAAGGAGTGGGTACAGAAACACCAGCACGAGGACGATTTGCAGACAGTTGACTTAGCTCGGCTCGAATGCCAACTAAATCAGATTCGACACGGGAGAGCCGCGATTCGACCAGCCCAATTTGTGCATTAGCGGGTAAAAATAGCTGAGTTGTCATCAGGATCAGGGCGCTAATGCCGACAATTACAAGAAGATTTCTCATACTTCAATTTTCGGTCTTTGTCTGATCCAACTTGCTCAGTACGCTCGTGTCATCATGCCTGCGACAGACCGAGAATGAATCAAGGCTTGAAATTGGAGGTCTTGACGCAGCTTCTCGAATACGGAATCGTTGCAGCAATTTCTCGATATCCAGGAGCAAGCGCGATCGCACGTCTCAAATGCTCCAATGCCCAATCCGCATTATTGGGATTGTTGGAATCAATCTCGATCGTATTGTCCGATCTCTTCGTCGTAACGTTTGAGTTTGGTCAAGGCTTGCCCGTAGTTGTACCAAGCTTTCGCATCGGTGCAGTCGAGTTCAAAGGTCTTCTCGTAGCAGGCGATCGCAGCTTTGTAGCGTCCAAGTTTGCCGAGAACATAGCCGCGATAGTGCCAAGTGTCGGGATCAGTGGTTTCGGCGTGACCGCGGCAGGCGATTGCGGCTTCGTACCAACCATTTTGGCTCAATGCGATCGCGCGTCCCAACCAACCTTGAGAAACGCCTTTTTTGTCGCAGCTTATGTCTGTCATAGCACCTCCAAATCTCACTAAATCTGCATTTAGTGCTTTGATTAAGTTATCTTCGATTACGTTGAAGGTGATGCGACCCTGATTTGGTACACTCAGCCAGCCCCTTGAGTGTTGAGTAGAAGTCAGCGTTCTTGCTGATTGCTGGCTCGAAATCTCTGCAAGGTGATACGTAATACTGCGCCTTACTTCCGTAATTTTGCTTAGATCTCCAGGGAACGTCAATAAAGTTCACGGATTTTTTATCAAGTGAGGACAAGCGCAAATCTCAGACGAACCACTGATTCAGATCACTGAAGCCTTGCATCATTCCTATCAATGGATCGTTTGTTGCTAGTCTTAACGTTCTGTTACATAATGAATGGAGCGAGATTCGGAAAATGCTTATGTTCGGCGGATTTACTGGCTTCAAGCCCCCCTCCAACAATACAGATTTCGGTGAACAAATGCTGAACTCTGTGTTGAGCCAATCGATTCGTCATTTGTTTAGTCAGAGCGAGTCTGTGGATGTTGCTCTGAAATGTTTTCCATCGAGCAAACTGTTGCAAGGCAGTATTGACAGCTTCAAAATGAGCGGTCGAGGGTTGCTAATCCGCCGCGAGTTTTGGGTCGAGGAAATGTGGTTTGAAACCGATGCGGTGTCGATCGATTTCGGCTCGGTGCTATCGGGTAAGATTCGTTTGAAACAGGCAGCGCAAGCGGTTGCAAAAGTGATTTTGACCGAGGCGGGAATTAACAAGGCGTTTCAATCTGAACTCGTCAAGCCTCGAATGGAGAACGTTACGGAATCAAGTTTGATGGATCTTTCGGGCGGTGAACCCGTCTCTTTTTCTGATGTTGAACTGAAGCTTTTGCCTGAAAATCAGATTCGGATTTTTGCGAAAGCGAGCTTACCGAATGGACTGATTCCAATTTGTTTAACGGCAACGATTGAGATCGAGCGTCGTCGTCGCATTCTGTTTCAAAATCCTCAATTTATGGGTGATGAGATTCCCGAAGCTCAACGCGGTGTTTCAGAACTTTTGAGTAATACGTTTGCTGAGATTTTGAATAACATGGTGGATCTCGATCGCTTTAATCTCGATGGGGTCACGATGCGGCTGAATCGATTGGAAACGGAAAACGATAAGCTGATTTTCAGCGGTTATGCAGAAGTAACCCATTTTCCAAAGCAGGGTTAAGTATGTTAGTCTGGCTTGTTTCAATTGTCCTGCAAAGTTATGGAACAAGAAATTTACGAATCTTGGAATCAGAAAGCTCAAGATTGGGATATCCAAGTTGGTGACTTAGGCGATCGTAATCGCATTCTCAACTCTGATCCAGTGCTGTGGCAATTTTTGGGAGACGTAAACGAGCGTACTCTGCTGGATGCAGGTTGTGGAACTGGGTATTTAGCGCGTCAACTTTGTCGGAAGGGTGCGATCGTGACAGGCGTTGATCTTTCTTCTGAAATGTTAGCGATCGCGGAGCAGAAAGCACAATCGGAAGGATTATCGATCGACTTTCGAGAAGAGTCTTGCTCGGAACTCAAAACGCTTCCAAGTGATTACTTTGATTTGCTCGTCTCCAATTACGTTCTGATGGATTTGCCCGATTTAGAAGAAGCAATTCTCGCTTTTCATCGTGTATTGAAACCAGGCGGAATTTCAGTTCTAGTGTTTTCACATCCTTGCTTTGATCAAGGAGCAGTCGTTGTGAATGACGATCGTTCTGTCACCTATCACTGGAAAGAATCATACTTTGGGCGACAGAAACGCCAAGACCCAGCGTGGAAGCACTTCACGACTCCGTTTATCTGGTTCCATCGACCTTTATCAGACTATTGGAAAGCATTTAGGCTGGCTGGTTTCGATGTGATTGATTTTGAGGAACCGAGGCTGACTCGCGATCGAGCGAATCTCGCGAAAACTGAACAGGAATTGTTCAAACGTCAAAATCTTCCCTATTCTGTTGCCTTCAAACTGTTGAAATCGTTTTGATTAAGGGTTTTATGCGAGTCATTAGCCGAATGCAAAGCGAGGTTTGCTACTTTGGTATGAAAGGACAACAGAGAATGATTTCGCTGGATTAACTGAGGTTCGGCAGGTTTTTCCATCAACGGATGGGGTTGGAAATTTTGTGGTATTCAATATCGGAGGAAATAAGTATCGGTTGATTACCTATATTGATTGGGCGGCACAATTCGTATTTATTCGTGCTGTCCTCACTCATGCAGAGTATGACAAGGAAGCTTGAAAGAATGACGACTGGTATCAAAGCTCCTAGTGATTTCTATTTAATTGGTGAAGAACGCAATTAAGCACTTCAAGAAGATTCGTAGGATCAATCAGCGATCGCATAAAACAAAACCGCCACGATCGAACATCGTTCATTCATAATGGGTGATTGTTCAAAGATGGCGATCTCTCATGCCCAATTGGTTGACTTCTGGCGGACTGGTGATGATTCCGCTGCTGCTGTTCTCGATTCTGGCAGTAGCACTGATTCTGGAACGATCGCTGTTCTGGGTGAAAATTTCTCAGCGTCAACAACGAGTCGCAAAAGAATTTCTCAGCGTTTATAAGCGCAATCCGATCGCTGCATTTCAAATGTTGGAAAAGAATGCAGATTTGCCGATCGCAAGAATTTTCCTTGCCGCTCTGGAGCTAGAACAAGCAACTCCTGAAGAGTTTCGGCTGGCGCTCGAAAGCGCTGGACTGGCAGAGATCCCACTGCTCAAACGGTTTAATACGATTTTCGATACGATTGTCGGTCTTGCTCCGTTGCTCGGATTGCTTGGAACGATTACTGGGTTAATTACTTCGTTTGCTTCACTGGGCATCGGAGATGTAGCAGGAACGAATACAAGGGGAGTCACAGGCGGGATTAGTGAAGCACTTGTCTCTACAGCATCAGGCTTAGTTGTGGCGATCTTCACCTTATTTTTTGCCAATATGTTTCGAGGACTCTACACTCGACAACTCGCACTGATTCAAGAATATGGTGGGCAATTAGAATTGCTGTACCGTCGTCGTCATCATGCCATCTGAGGTTATAACAATGCGCCTGCCCGAAGAACCGGATCTACCCCCTCAGATTTATATTGCACCGCTGATCGATGTGGTGTTTGCGCTGCTGACATTCTTTATTATTTCCACGTTGTATCTCACGCGATCACAAGGTCTTCCCGTCTCGCTTCCGAAAGCCGTCACTGCTGAATCGCAAAAGGCTTCTCAGATTGTTGTGACTATCAATCAAAAAGGAGAAATTGCAGTCGATAAAAGCCCCATCATCATCGATACTCTTCCCGCTGCGGTGCGCGACATTCTCAGTCGTAATAAACAAGCCGTAGTTGTGATCAATGCCGATGAACGAGTTTCACACGGTCAAGTAATCACTGTAATGGATCGATTGCGATCGATTCCTGGGATTCGACTCGGCATCGCCACCCGCCAACCGTAACAAAACTTAAATAAATCGAGGATTATTTGAGCGCAATCCCCTTGACTTCGATCGCGTTTAATGGGGTGAATGAGCAGCTTAAAGATTTCTTAAGCTTTGATATGTCAAACGTAACATCTGGATTTATTGCATAACATTTTTTTATTAACAAACACAGTTTCTCTAAAGTAAGGCTTATCGAAATCCTGATATGATTCAGATCAGTCCGAGCCTATGCACCGGAGAACAGTCGAGATTCACAAACTGTCTCCAAACATGGGATCATGAATGGCAAGCTGATCCCCAGTGACAAGGTAATTTGATGCCGACCACATCGGTCAGGGAAATTCTCTGGTCACTGTTGGTGATGTCTGCTCAAGGTTTTCCATCGTTTTTGATTACAGGAAGGGAGATATGTCCTACGCTCAAACCAAAACCCAGTCCAAAGCTGGGTATAAGGCTGGGGTACAAGATTACCGTTTAACGTACTACACCCCAGACTACACGCCTAAAGATACTGATATTTTGGCAGCGTTCCGGGTGACTCCTCAACCTGGCGTTCCTCCCGAAGAAGCTGCTGCTGCGGTTGCTGCTGAATCCTCAACGGGTACATGGACGACTGTTTGGACGGACTTGTTGACCGATCTCGATCGCTACAAAGGACGCTGCTACGATATCGAGCCTGTCCGTGGCGAAGATAGCCAATTTATCGCATACATCGCATATCCTTTGGATCTGTTTGAAGAAGGATCTGTCACCAACTTGCTCACCTCCTTGGTGGGTAACGTCTTCGGATTTAAAGCGCTGAAAGCGTTGCGTCTTGAAGATTTGCGGATTCCCGTTGCTTACTTGAAGACTTTCCAAGGGCCTCCTCACGGGATTCAAGTTGAGCGCGACAAAATCAACAAATACGGTCGTCCGATGCTCGGCTGTACGATCAAACCGAAACTCGGTTTGTCTGCGAAGAACTACGGTCGTGCGGTTTACGAATGTCTTCGCGGCGGTTTGGACTTCACCAAAGACGACGAAAACATCAACTCGCAACCGTTCCAACGTTGGCGCGATCGCTTCTTGTTCGTGGCAGATGCTATCCACAAGTCGCAAGCTGAAACAGGCGAAATCAAAGGTCACTACCTCAACGTGACGGCTGCAACCTGTGAAGAAATGCTGAAGCGTGCCGAGTATGCGAAAGAACTCGAAATGCCGATCGTCATGCACGACTTCTTGACCGCAGGTTTCACCGCGAACACAACCTTGGCGCACTGGTGTCGCGATAACGGTGTGCTGTTGCATATTCACCGCGCAATGCACGCAGTCATCGATCGTCAAAAGAATCACGGGATTCACTTCCGCGTGTTGGCGAAGTGCTTGCGGATGTCGGGTGGTGATCACATCCACACCGGAACCGTTGTGGGTAAGCTCGAAGGCGACAAAGCGATCACCCTTGGTTTCATCGACTTGCTGCGTGAAAACTACATTGAACGCGATCCTTCTCGTGGTGTTTACTTCACTCAAGACTGGGCTTCTATGCCTGGTGTGATGGCAGTTGCATCCGGTGGTATTCACGTATGGCACATGCCCGCACTGGTTGAAATCTTCGGTGATGACTCAGTGCTTCAGTTCGGTGGTGGAACCCTCGGACACCCTTGGGGTAATGCGCCTGGTGCAACCGCGAACCGTGTTGCCCTTGAAGCTTGCGTCCAAGCTCGTAACGAAGGTCGTGACTTGATGCGTGAAGGTGGAGACATCATCCGCGAAGCTTGTCGCTGGTCGCCTGAATTGGCTGCGGCTTGTGAACTGTGGAAAGAAATCAAGTTCGAGTTTGAAGCCGTTGATACCGTCTGATGACCTTTTGATCGCAGATTTTAGATTTTGGATTACACAATAGTCCAAAGTCTAAAATCTAAAATCTGAAATCCAACTTATGGATCTGAAGCGAATTGCGAAAGATACGTCAAAAACGCTGACTAGCTATTTGACGTATCAGGCTGTCCGGGTTGTTTATGCTCAGCTAGACGAAACTGATCCGAAAAAGGCTTACTGGCTGCACAAGTTTTCCTCACGGGAGAGCATTACAGACGGTGAGGCTTTTATGGAAGCGATGTTTCGCGAACGTCAGGATCTGGCTTTTCGGATTTTGACGGTGCGAGAGCATCTTGCTGAAGAAATTGCCGATGTGCTGCCGGAGATGCTGCGATCGTCGATGCAGCAAGCGAACATGGAGCAACGCCGCAAACAGCTAGAACGAATGACGCAAGTCGATTTGACGATCGAATCACAAGATTCTGAACCTGAAAGCTAACACTATCGAGGACTTCATGAAAACTCTACCCAAAGAGCAGCGTTTTGAAACGTTTTCCTACCTGCCTCCGCTGACCGATGCTCAAATCGCGCGTCAGATTCAATACACGATCGACAACGGTTTCTTCCCTTGCATCGAGTTCAACGAATCTTCTGCGCCGGAAATCTACTACTGGACGATGTGGAAGTTGCCTTTGTTCAATGCGACTTCTCCTCAAGAAGTGCTGAACGAAGTGCAACAGTGTCGCTCTGAGTATGGCAATTGCTATATCCGCGTGGTGGCGTTTGACAACATCAAACAATGTCAGGTGATGAGCTTTATCGTTCACAAGCCTGGTTCTTCTGGTAACAGCGGCGGCGGCTATCGCTACTAATTTTTGATTCGCAGGTTTTTCTGCGATCGTTTTTGAAGGAGGTGGGTGATCCATCTCCTTTTCTGGTGAAAAGATTAATCAATAGCAACCAAACTTTTCTTGACAAAATAGGGCTTACATCATGTCGCAGGAGCAACAAATATAGGATAGACTGAGCGCATGAAGAAGTTAGAGAGTATTCATTTTCATCAATTTAGAGGAATTCGAGATTTGCGATTGGAACATCTCGGACAAATTAATTTGTTGGTGGGAATTAATAACTCTGGAAAGACAAGCGTACTAGAAGGATTATCAATATACTGCCACCCTCTTGATCTTAGAGAGTGGCTTAGAATAGCTCGTCAAAGAGAGCAAGAAAATAGATTCAATCAGAGTTCAGTTCTCGATTCAATACAATGGTTGTTTCCTAAACTCGACTTACTGGGTGAAAAGGATGATCAGATAGAAGCAGGGAAGCTTCTCATTGATGGTAACGGTTCTTATCCAGTTAAAAAGTTACAGGCGAGTTATGAAGTTATTGAGGGGTTGCGGATTTCTGAAAGAAAGCGCAGGAGAAATCTTGCTCAAGGTGAACAAGTCGAAGATGAAATCCCAGAAATTCACCGAGGAATTGATCTCCATTTAGAAGTCCATGCAGATTCTGATCAGTTAAGCTTCGTAGACGCTCCGACTTTTGTGCAAAACTTTCAATTGTGGGAAGACGATTTCATAGGCAAATTTCCTGGTTCTGGTCAGTTGAACTTGAAAACATCGGTTGTTACACCATCCTCCCATAGGTCAGAAGTAAATCAACTAAGGCTCTTATCTGAGGCAAGCTTCCAGAACTTTAAAGCGGATGTGGTGTCTTTGCTACGGGAAGTTGATGCTGGAATAATCGATTTAGAGATTCTTGTACCTTCAGATGTTATAGCTTCTCGCCCCAATACTTACATCCAACACGAAAAGCTTGGTCTTGCTCCACTCAGTACGTTTGGTGACGGCATTCGTCGCCTACTTCACATAGCCTTGAAGCTAGCTAGTGTTCGGGGAGGAATTTTACTGATTGATGAGCTAGAAGTTACAATACATACTGAAGCACTTCAAAACTCTTTTAAGTGGCTCGTTCGATGGTGTAAACAATTAGATGTTCAACTATTTGCTACTACTCATAGTCTTGAAGCGGTTGATGCGCTTTTAGATGTGACAGAATCTGATTCAGATTTAGTACTCCATCGTTTGGAACCTAGAGAAACGCATACGCGGGTTGTGAGACACGATTGGAATAGATTAAAGCTTCTCAGGGAGGAGTTAGGTCAGGAGGTTCGATGGTAGATCAACGGTATGCTTTGATTGGTGTTGAGGGAAATCATGATCAGGCATTTCTATGTAGGATTCTTCACAAGTTATTGGGTTTCAACAAGTTTGATAATACAACGTCTGATTTAGACATTTTCTGGCGTAAGTTTGTACCCATTTACCCTCCAAAATCTGGAAGGCTGTACATGCGGCTTGATATGCCTACTATTCTTTATACAAGTGGCATCTCAGTAGCTATATATGTTGGAGAAGGAAGCAAACTTATCACAAATTTGTCTGCTAAGCTCTCAGATATTGATCATTCTGCGCTTCTAGCTTTTGGAATCGTTGCCGATGCCGATAAGCATACTCCTAGTAAAGTTGCTGAGATGTATCATGCAGGGTTCAAGGAATTCTTCCCGAATTTTCCTGATAAGCCCGGAGTGCTTACAAAGAATTCTCCAAGGTTAGGCTTACACGTTCTTCCAGATAACTCCAGCCAAGGAGTGCTTGACACTTTACTGTGCAATTGTGGCAAGTCTGCATATCCTGAGTTCATGCAGAGGGCGGAGTTATATATCAACCAGTTCTCTGAAGAAGAGATTAGGCGGATAGGCTGGAAACCATTCGATAGAGAGAAAGCCATAGTTGCAACAGTTGCAAGCGTTCTTAAGCCTGGTAAGACCAACACTGTAAGTATTACTGATAATAACTGGGTCTGTTCTGAGACAGTAGTGGCAATTCCAGAATTAAGCAGCATCTTATTATTTTTGAAAGAGCTATTAGCAATTGATGATGTAGTAATGTTATAAATTGCCCACATTTCAAAGCTCGTGTGTACCTTTCCAAAAGGGGTACCTGTTAGTTATGGCATTGGCAAACACCATTTCTCTTTCAATGTGAGAGATTTAGAGAAGTGATTCAAGGGAGAACATAATGCCAGAGATCGCATTATCGTCACTTCAGAACTGCGATCGCTATCTAGGATTTTGTTGCTTTAAGAATGATCGCTTGAACACGGTATCCGAACTTACAAGCACCATTTCTTCGATTTGAGCTTGTGCGATCAGCATTCGATCGAATGGATCTTTATGATGTGGAGGTAATGCAGCAGCTTGCAAAGCATGAGCAGCAGTAATTTCTAACGATCCTGCACCTAATTGCTTCATACGACTCGGAAAGTAGGTTTCGGGCGGTTCAGGAAGTGGAAGCTTTCCGATCGCAAATTTGATTCCAATCTCCCAAACGCTTGCAACTGAAAGCCATACTTCGTTCGTTTCATCCGCAATCTGATCAATCACTGTTTCACTTAACTGCTCAGGTTGGGCGAACCACCACAGCCAGCATTGAGTATCTAGAAGAAGTTTCAAGCTTCATCTCCCTCAAAAGCTGCCAGAATGTCCTCCGGTAGAGGATCATTGAAATCTTCTGGTACAACAAATTTGCCTCGATCCATTCCTAAGCTCGATCGACGATTTGATGAAGTGCGAAACGGAACTAACTTCGCGATCGGAAACCCTTGATCATCTGAAATCACGATTTCTTCTCCAAGTTCTACGCGAGACAATAACTCAGAGAGATTCGTTTCAGCTTGATCGATTGTTACATTTTCCATTTTCTTCTGATGGCTCTGTCTACCTGTAATGTTACGGGAGATCACACCTGAATTATCTCTCTTTCACAAGGTTTCAGAAAGGCGATCGCAAATTCTCGAACCAGAAGATAGAATCGAAGTCACCTCCAAAAAATCAGATTTTGATTATGACTGAGCGACTTGAACAGGCGATCGCCCAACTGAAAACCTTGCCGACAGAAAAGCAAGACGCGATCGCGACACTAATTTTAGAAGAACTCGAAGAGGATCAGCAATGGGATAAATCCTTCGCGCGTTCTCCGGATTTGTTGGCAACATTGGCAGCCGAGGCAATGGCTGAATAATCGCTTCCAGCTTGGTGACGGATTGCGATTGTAGCGATCGCAATCCGTCACCAAGCTGGAAGGAATCGCCGCAAATTTAATCGGAATCGCGAAGACCGATGCAAAGCCACCAACTGACGAAGAAGTTAAGGCGCTACTTGATCAGTGATTGGCTCAGAAGTATTTGTAATGTGAGTTTTGCTGATACCAACCCAAGAAATAAGCTCGATCGCTCCTCATCCCGCGCTACAGTAAAACGGTGATTTGCAAGGAAAGATCAATGCGTCGCTGGGTTTCTTTGTTCGCTATGCTTCTCTGTGTGATCGGGCTGACTGGATGCAGTTTGCCGCGCGTGACCGCAGAAGATCGATTGTTTCTGCCGCTGTCGGTTGAATTTCTTGGTAGCTACACTTTGACCGATAAGCAGTTCAAAGACACAACGGTTGGGGGACTTTCAGCGATTACTTACGATCGTAAAAAGGATCTCTATTACGCTGTTTCGGATGATAGAAGCGATCTACAACCCGCCCGTTTTTATACGCTGAAATTGCAGACTGATGAAAAGAATGCGCTCAAATCTGTTGAAGTTCAGAATGTGACGACTTTGACGGATGAGAACGGGCAGACGTTTGAGAAAGGTACGATCGACGCTGAAGGAATTGCGCTTTCTCCGCTTAACTCTGTGTTTATTTCGAGTGAAGGAGCGGTGAAAGAAGAGGTTCCGCCATTCATTGGAGAGTTTGACCTCCAAACGGGGAAATTGAAGCGGAAATTAACCTTACCCGAATCGTATTTGCCGGATGCGAAAATCGTTGGGCAAACTCGTGGAATTCAGGATAATCGGGGATTTGAATCGTTGACGTTGAATTCTGGGGCTTCGACGGCTCCCGCTGCTGAACCGTTTCGTTTGTTTAGTGCGATAGAGTCTCCCTTAGTTCAAGATCTCGAATTGCCGAATACGAAAGAAAGCTTACTGAATCGATTTCTGCATTATCAGATTATTGGAACGCGATCGACGATTATTTCCGAACACGCTTATCCGCTAGATCCGAAACCGACAGGCGCGATCGATCATGGATTGAGTGAATTTTTGTCGATCGATCAAGGTGGACATTTTCTCAGCTTAGAGCGATCATTCGGTTTAAGTGGATTTCGGATCAAGCTTTTTCAGGTTGAAACTGGAACTGCCAGCGATACTTCTTCGTTCGGAACATTGCGCGGCGCGAAAGTACAGCCTGCGAGAAAGGAATTGCTGCAAGACCTCAATCAGTTGGGAATTCGGCTCGATAACTTGGAAGGAATGACGATCGGCGGACGGTTGCCGGATGGGTCGCATACGCTCGTTCTCGTGAGCGATGATAATTTCAATAATTTGGGGCAAATTACGCAATTTTTACTCTTTCGACTCAACGGACTAAAAGGATGATTTTTTGCTGTCCCGAACACCGTACAATAAAATCCAGATTTTGCGAAACGACATGACACACTCTACCGATATTGCAACTTTGGCGCGTTGGATGGCAGCGGATTTTAGCAATCAACTCCAGGCGTTTGAGAATCCGCCGATGTATGCTCACATTCGCGTGTGTATGCGTCCATTGTCAATCGATGTACTAGGTGGTGTCGGATTTTTTATCGAGCAGGCATACGATTATATGCTGAACGATCCATATCGGTTGCGGGTGTTGAAGATCGTTGAGCAAAACGATCGACTCGAAATCGAAAACTATCAAGTGCGCGATGAACAAAAGTTCTATGGAGCTTCGCGCGATCTGAATCGGCTGAAAGAATTGACAGCGGATCATTTGGAAAAGCTTCCGGGCTGTAACATGGTAGTAGAATGGACGGGAAGCAGCTTTAAAGGGCAAGTGGAGCCTGGAAAAGCTTGTATGGTGACTCGGAAAGGGCAAGAGACTTATTTAGATAGTGAATTTGAGATTGATGGAGAGCGGTTTACTAGCATCGATCGAGGACGCGATCCGGAAACCGATGAGCAAGTTTGGGGATCGGTTGCGGGGGCATTTGAATTTGTGCGATGGGCGAGCTTTGCGGATGAAGTGCAGGCTTAAGTGATTTTGAATACACGGTAGAACAATCAAACTTAAGCCGTTAGATAGATATTTGCGCGAATCGGAAGATTACAATTAGTAATTCGCGCTAAGTCGTTGCGAATCGCGATCTTCTGAGTGCCGAAACCTGGTAGATTTGGCAAAGTATCCGCAGAAAAGATTGAGCAAGCATGAAAGTCCTAGTTATTGGTGGTGATGGCTATTGTGGTTGGGCAACCGCGCTCTACTTGTCCAATCGGGGTCATGAGGTTGGTATTCTGGACAGCTTGGTGCGGCGGCATTGGGACAATGAATTGTGTATTGATACACTGACCCCGATCGCGCCCATTAAACAACGACTGCAACGCTGGAAAGACCTTACTGACAAAACGATCGATCTTTTTATTGGCGATATCACGAATTACGATTTTCTGAATAAATCAATGGAGCAGTTCCAACCGGAAGCGATCGTGCATTTCGGCGAACAGAGATCGGCTCCGTTTTCGATGATCGATCGCGAACACGCAGTTCTCACTCAGGTCAATAACGTCGTCGGGACGCTCAATCTGCTCTACATCATGAAAGAGAAGTTCCCCGATTGTCATTTGGTCAAACTCGGTACGATGGGCGAATACGGTACGCCGAATATCGATATTGAAGAAGGCTACATTACGATCGAACATAACGGACGCAAAGATACGCTCCCGTACCCGAAACAACCGGGCAGTATGTATCACCTCAGCAAAGTTCACGACTCGCACAATATCCACTTCGCCTGTCGGATCTGGGGCTTAAGAGCGACGGATCTCAACCAGGGCATTGTGTACGGCGTTCTGACCGAAGAAACGGGAATGGACGAACTGCTGATCAACCGCCTCGATTACGATGGTGTGTTTGGTACAGCGTTAAATCGATTCTGCATTCAAGCCGCGATCGGGCATCCGTTAACGGTTTACGGTAAAGGTGGACAAACGCGCGGATTCCTTGACATTCGGGATACGGTGCGATGTGTGGAATTAGCGATTGAGACTCCTGCTGCTCCCGGTGAGTTTCGCGTGTTTAACCAATTTACTGAACTGTTTGGAGTGGGAGAAATCGCCAATTTAGTTCAGAAAGCCGGAAGTGCAATTGGCTTAAAAGTTGAGGTGCAAAGCTTCGACAATCCCCGCGTTGAGAAAGAAGAACATTACTTCAATGCGAAAAACACCAATCTCTTAGATTTGGGGCTGCAACCGCACTATCTATCTGATTCATTGCTCGATTCGTTGCTCAACTTTGCGGTGAAGTACAAGCATCGTGTCGATGGTGATGAAATCTTGCCGAAAGTGACTTGGAAACGATAGTTGAACTGAGAAAGCGATGGTTTTAAGATCATCGCTTTTTTTGGGGTCAGGTAAGATACCTAACTCACACAATATAATGTTTAAGTCTGCCTAGCGATATGCGAATTGCTCTATTTACAGAAACGTTTCTTCCGAAAGTTGATGGTATCGTGACTCGGTTAAAGCATACTGTTGATCACCTTCAAAGACAGGGTAACGAAGTGCTGATCTTCTCGCCCGATGGAGGTTTAACCGAGTACAAAGGCGCAAAGATCTATGGCGTTTCAGGATTTCCGCTGCCGTTGTATCCGGAGTTGAAGTTAGCATTACCGCGACCTGCGATCGGGGATGAACTTTCTCGTTTCAAACCTGATCTGATTCATATTGTGAATCCTGCTGTTTTGGGATTAGCAGGACTGTTTTACAGTAAGCTCTACAGCATTCCATTAGTCGCGTCTTATCACACTCATTTGCCAGAGTATCTTCAGCACTATGGTTTAGGAGCATTAGAAGGCGTTCTGTGGGAATTGCTCAAAGCGGGACATAACCAAGCTGAGATCAATCTTTGTACGTCAACTGCAATGATACAGACGTTGACAGAGCATGGAATCGAGCGGGTGAATCTTTGGCAGCGAGGGGTTGATACTGAGACGTTTCAGCCGCATTTAGCGAGTTTAGAAATGCGATCGCGTCTTTCTCAAGGTCATCCCGAAGCGCCTTTGTTGCTCTATGTTGGACGATTATCTGCGGAAAAAGAAGTCGATCGGATTAAAACCGTCCTCGAATCGATTCCCGATGCTCGGCTGGCATTAGTCGGCGACGGACCCAATCGCCAAACTTTAGAGAAGCATTTCGCCGGAACGAATACGAATTTTGTGGGCTATCTCGGTGGTCAAGAACTCGCGTCTGCGTTTGCGTCCTCGGATGCGTTTGTGTTTCCTTCTCGGACTGAAACACTCGGACTCGTTTTACTTGAAGCGATGGCGGCGGGATGTCCGGTTGTGGCAGCACGATCGGGCGGCATTCCCGATATTGTCGAAGATGGCGTGAATGGGTATTTGTTTGATCCAACTGATGAGGAGGGCGCGATCGCTGCGACTCAATTCTTACTCTCTCGCACCGAAGAACGCGAAACACTCAGACAAAACGCCCGTTCTGAAGCAGAACGCTGGAGCTGGTCAGCGGCAACGAAGCAATTGCAGAACTATTATGAGAACGTTTTAGAGAAATCTAAACTGGCTTATGTGCGGTAGATTTGCCAAACAAACGTCAGAATAGAACAGACCTAAAAATTGGTAAATTGTTGTGCCCTCAGAGTTAGAGACAGTTTCGTTTGATACCACATGGAAACAAGGCGAACTGATCGAAGTGACGATCACGGATTTAAGCGATCGAGGTGATGGCGTTGGACGAGCGGGATCGCGCGTTGTGTTTGTGCCCGATACCGTGACGGGCGATCGCGCTCTAGTCCGTTTGATGCACGTCAAGCCGAATTTCGCTCACGCAAAGCTGTATGAACTGATCGAAGCGTCTCCACATCGGATTCGACCGGGTTGTATTGTGGCGGATAAGTGTGGCGGGTGTCAGTGGCAGCACGTCGATTATGAATATCAGCGCGAGGCGAAACGGAATCAAGTCGTTCAGGCATTAGAGCGGATTGGTGGATTTAAGCAAGTGTCGATCGATGAAGTTCTCAACGTCAGCGAACCGCTGCACTATCGCAACAAAGCCGCGTATCCATTGGCAATGTCGCAACACCGACAAGTGCAAGCAGGCTATTACCAAAAAGGAACGCATCAAATTGTGAATCTGAATCAATGCCCGATTCAGGATGAGCGGTTGAATCCGTTTTTGGCTGAGGTGAAACAGGATATTCAGCAGCAAGGATGGCGAGTTTACGATGAGAAGTATCATCGGGGACAAGTACGGCATCTATCTCTGAGAGTTGGACAGCGGACGGGTGAAGTATTGCTTACCTTAGTTACGGCTGATCCGGAGTTGCCGAATTTGGAAGCTCAGGCGCAGGAATGGCTGCAACGCTATCCGAATCTGGTTGGCGTATCAGTGAATCTGCAACCCGATCGCACAAATGCAATCTTTGGCGCAGAAACCTATTGCATCGCGGGTCAACCTTTTCTCAGCGAACAATTTGCGGGTTTGACCTTTCACATTCGAGCGGATACGTTCTTCCAAGTGCATACCGAACAGGCTGAAGCGTTGATGTTGAACATCTTGGAAGAGTTGGACTTACAGGGCGATGAAATTTTCGTCGATGCGTATTGCGGCATTGGAACAATGACTCTACCGATCGCGAAACGAGTCAAAACTGCGATCGGGATCGAAATCCAACCCGAAGCGATCGAGCAAGCGCAGCAAAACGCGACGCTAAACGGAATCGAGAATGTCACGTTTGAAATCGGAGCCGTCGAAACGGTTTTACGATCGCTCTCCGTTCAACCGGATTTAGTTATGCTCGATCCGCCGCGTAAAGGCTGTGACGCAAGTGTTTTGGAAACACTACGGCAACAGAAACCTAAACAAATCGTTTACGTCAGTTGTAACGCGGCAACACTCGCGCGGGATCTAAAATTGCTGTGTGCAGACAACGCTTATCAACTCACACGAGTTCAACCTGCGGACTTTTTCCCGCAGACCGCTCATGTGGAGTGTGCAGCTTTTTTGAAACGGGTGGAGGTGTGAATGAAGTTCAAGGATCTGGTCGAAAAGTTAGGTAAATTGGTAACGAGCAGCAGTGAAACGCCAGATTTAGAAATTGCGGGCGTGAGCGCGATCGCAGATTCGGTTCCGAACACGCTCACTTATGCAGAAAGCACGAAATATCTCGCAGAACTGGAAGTGACTCAAGCAAGCGCAGTGATTTTACCTGCAAATGAGAAGTTACAAGCAGCCGCAATCGATCTCAATCTAGCTTGGATCATTACACCCCAGCCGCGTCTTGTGTTTGCTCAAGCGATCGCGCTTTTTTACCAACCCTACAAACCTTCGCCTCAGATTCATCCGACCGCAGTGATCGATCCTTCGGCTCAGATTGGTGCTGATGTTTTCATTGGTGCTTACACTGTGATTAACTCTGGCGTTAAGATTGGCGATCGCGTTTGTATTCATCCGGGTGTGATCATTTATCCGGGTGCTAGCGTTGGCGATCGTACTGTTCTTCATGCTAAATCCGTGATCCACGAACGAGCGCAAATCGGTGCAGACTGTGTGATTCATGCAGGTGCGGTCATCGGTTCAGAAGGGTTTGGCTTTGTGCCGACTCGCGAAGGCTGGCTGAAAATGGAACAGTCAGGCTACACGGTGTTGGAAGATGGGGTCGAAGTGGGATGTAATTCGACGATCGATCGTCCCGCAGTCGGAGAAACTCGAATCGGACGCAATACGAAGATCGATAACCAAGTCCAGATTGGACATGGTGTGAAAGTCGGTGAAGCCTGCGCGTTTGCGGCACAGGTGGGAATTGCGGGCGGTTCGACGATCGGAAATCGTGTAATTTTAGCGGGACAGGTCGGAGTCGGGAATGAATCGAAAATGGGCGATGGCTCGATCGCTTCCGCAAAAGCAGGAATTATTGCCAGTGTAGAACCTGGAAAAACGATGTCAGGCTATCCCGCTCTTGAACATAAAGCGTTCTTGAGATCTTCAATCCTATACAGTCGGTTACACGAAATGTATCAGACGATTAAACAGATTCAGAAACGCCTGGATGAATCTTAAGACAGCACATCTCGCAATGCTGTAAGTCGTTCCGGCACAATCCGGTAGTAAATCCAAGTTCCGCGGCGCTCTTTTTCTAACAAGCCTGCTTCGTACATTACTTTAAGATGGTGACTCACAGTAGGCTGTGCGAGTCCTAATGTCTCGACTAGCTCACAGGCACACACTTCTTGAGTCGGTTGAGCTGCAATCAGATTCAAAAGTTGCAAACGCGCAGGTTCACCCAATACCCGAAAGATTACGGCTAACTGCGTCGCTTCGTCGGGTGTGAGTTTGCCTCTAAGTAAAGGCGGACAGCAGGGAAGAGGAGTTGTCGATCGTTTCATAGCTTTCATATTGACATATATCAATACGCTCTGCCAGAATATCGATGCTTAAGAATATTGATTTTGATCAATATGAAGAAACAGAAGCGATCGTCGATCGCAATTCATTCAAGAGAAATTCTTGCAGAATTCATTGGCACATTTGCGCTGGTATTTGCGGGAACGGGGGCTGTGATTGTAAATCATGTGAGTCAAGGTGCAGTGACGCATCTTGGAGTCAGCTTTGTATTTGGCGCGATCGTGGCGGCATTGATTTACAGTCTTGGACATATCAGCGGCGCACATTTTAATCCAGCAGTGACGTTGGCGTTTTGGAGTAGTGGATTTTTCAAAAGCGATCGAGTTTTGCCATACATTCTGGCGCAGGTTCTAGGCGCAGTGACAGCATCGATACTGCTCGTTCTATCGTTTGGTGTTGTGGCGGATTTAGGTGCAACCCTTCCACTGAATGGAAATTGGCAACAGTCGTTCATTCTAGAATCAGTTCTGACTTTCATTTTGATGCTAGTGATTTTGGGATCAGGTTTAGATCGACGTGCCCCAATCGGTTTTGCTGGAATTGCGATCGGCTTAACGGTCGGTTTGGAAGCGGCTTGTATGGGATCAATCACGGGCGCAAGTATGAATCCTGCTCGATCGTTTGCGCCTGCGCTGGTGAGTTGGAACTGGCAACATCATTGGCTGTACTGGATTGCACCGATTTTGGGCGCACAGTTAGCAGTTTTGGTTTATCGGTATCTTTCTAATGAATTTAAGGAGATGGTTGGATGAAACGAGTGATGTTTGTGTGCAAGAAGAACTCTCGTCGATCGCAGATGGCAGAAGGATTCGCGAAAGCTTTGGGAAAAGATAAAGTTGCCGTGACTAGCTCAGGACTCGAAGCGAGTCAGATTGATCCGATCGTCTTTCAAGTCATGTCAGAAATCGGAATTGATGTCAGCCATCAAGCTTCTAAGGCGCTAAGTGAATTTGAGCCGGAAGCTTATGATGTGGTAATTTCGCTTTGCGGATGTGGGGTTAATTTACCGAAAGAATGGGTATTACGAGAGGTGTTTGAAGATTGGCAATTGGATGATCCGGAGGGAGAGTCGATCGACGTTTTTCGACGAGTACGAGACGAAGTGAAAACACGAGTCGTAAATCTCATCAGTTCTCTTTAGGAACAGTGAAACGCGAGAATCCATCTATGGAACTACGATCGTATTATTCTCCATATGCGAGTTGCAAACTATCGAATCCTGCTAAGATCGCTGACTAAGCGCCTTGATTGCTTTCAAACGATGATAAAGCTTAAACAGATCTGGCTTCGGATTGCTGACTTCTCTGTTCAACGTCGTCTACTCGGCTTGGGCGTTCTTTGTATGCTTGCGTTCGGACTCGCCGTTACGCCGATCAGTAGTGCGAATGTAGAACGCGCGGTTCGAGCCAACGATTTTGTCGAAAGTATCGGGGTTGCGACTCATTTCTGGGTGACATCAGGTGGGGGCGCAGAAGGGCAAAATCCCGATGCAGTCTTGACGAAGATCAAGCGATTGGGAGTGCGATTTTATCGAGGATACCACGCGAATTCGTTCAAGAACTATGGTCTAAAAGGCATTGGCTGGATAGATACGCGCAAAGATGGCGTACTTGATACGAACGGAATTAAGCAGAGTCTCGATCGCTATCGCGGCTACGAAAATGAACTGATCGCGATCGAAGGTCCGAACGAATACGATGCCACAGGCGATCGCAACAAATGGAATACGCTGCGAAACTATACGACTGAGATGGCGCGTCAGATTCGATCGCGACCTAGTATGAAGTCTCTGCCGATTCTTGGCCCTTCAATGGCATCTCCATTTGATACCTATAAGAATCTGTTGAATGTTAGTCAATCTGTCGATCGAGCAAATATTCATCCTTACGCTGGAGAGCTAAGACCAGAGAGTTTCTGGGATGAATCTCCGCCAAATGGACGTTATGTGGATGTCTGGATTCGAGAAGCCCAAAAAACAAGTTCGAGTCGGCAAGTTTGGGCAACCGAATCTGGATGGAATCAGCCGAGTGAAACAGTGCAAGCGAAGTACAGCCCTCGAATGTTTGCTTGGTTTTTTAAGCGCGGCATTCCGAAAACAACCTTGTTTCAAATGGTTGATGGAGGAGATGGAGCAAAGTGGGGATTATTGCGCCAAAATCTTTCAGAAAAACTCGCTTATCAGTCGCTTAAAAATTTTATTTCTGTTCTTGACGATAAGAGTACAAGCTTCTCTCCTTCAAAATTAAACTACAGTTTGAGCGGAGATACAGCGAACATTGAAACACTGCTGCTTCAGAAAGGCAATGGCACATTTGATTTGCTGATTTGGCAAGCGAAAAGCTGTTGGAATCGTGACAAAAAAATTGAGCTTAAAAATCCAAATCGGAATCTCATTCTCAAACTGCCTAACAGAGTGAGAACCGCTAAACTATATGCTCCGCTTCAGAGCGCTTCTCCGATTCAGAGTTTCGGTTCGGCTAATTCAATTCCGCTTGCAGTTCCAGATCATATTCTAATCGTTGAATTGTCGATCTAAGAGTACGAATAAGAAATTTATGCCTAGCTCACCGAACAAGTTTTATATCTGGAATTTGAGATTGGAGTCAGATGCACAGCCGATCGCTTGGAATCCCCCAGAATCTAACGAAGCTTTTCAGGGTGGAGATTGTGGAGAGTATTTCGGCAAAGTCTTTGAAGCAATGCAGCAGAAATTAGAAATTGAGAATCTTGTGTTTTATTTCACGCGAGATATCGATCGTCTTCCTTCGTATGGTGAGAATGTTGTTGCAGTTGTGATCGGTGATGAATGGAGTCGAATTCCAAAATACTTTCACAAAGTACGAGCCGTTTTTAAATGCTATGGAATCAATTCGAGCTCTGGATTCAATCTACTGCAACCTTCTTATCTAAACTTGTTGACGTTCACGCAGTTTATTGGAAATCAAATTGTTAATTCATCTCGATGGATAAACCATTCATTCTACAGATTGAGACGCAGAAAAACTTCGCCAATTTATGATATCCCACTGGGTTATAGCAACTTAGTTGAGTTGCCAGTCAAGCCGATTCTTGAGCGTGGTACTGATGTGTTTTTTGCGGGTAGCGTTGTTCATCGACCTCGTTCTAAATGGTCATTGAAGTATTGGATAAAAACCCCAAAAAGTCTTTCTCGCAGTCAGATGTTAGCGAATATCGATCGCATCAAAAAAACTCAACCTGAAATTAGCGTTGAGTTATCTGTAACTGAAGGTTTTGTGGTTAGCTACGATCCGACAAAAAGTGCAGATGCGAAAAGCTATTCTGAGAAAATGATGAATACAAAAGTTTGCCTTGTGCCACGCGGAACTTCGTTTGAGACGTTTCGATTTTTTGAGGCGATGCGATGTGGTTGTTTAATCATCACAGAAAGCTTACCTCCACGGTGGTTCTACGATGGGTCACCTGCAATTCAAGTCAGAGATTGGCGTGAAATGAAAGTAGTGTTGGAACTATTAAGCGATCGAGAACTTTTAGAAAGCAAACATCAAGCAGCATTACGCTGGTGGCAAGAAAAATGCTCTGAAACTGCGGTGGGTGAATATATTGCTGAGAAATTGCAGCAAACGCGCTAGGGTGAGGCAGCACACCCCGCAACGCTGAATTTTCAAATTGGATATGAGTTCGACGAAATTTTTCGCTTCGTTGCCATCGGATCGTGCCCCCTAAATCCCCCAAATTTGGGGACTTTGAAACTCAAAAAATCCTTGCATATATCTCGAAAGCCCCGTTTCTCAAAGTCCCCCAGAATGGGGAATTTAGGGGGCTGAAGCAGTTCTAAACGAAGCGAGAAAACTGGTTGAACTTTACGTTAGAAATGAAACGGGACGACGCACAGCGGAATCAATACGATCGATAACCAAATCCAGACCGCAAAGCTCTTTCCTGGCAAAGACTCCGATTCATCTAATAGCGCATCAATTCGCTCATTTAACCGGGTTTGAGGTGCGGAATCGCTCAACGCTGCTATCCAAGGTTCAGATTCAACTTGTGATGCAGACACGATCGATAACAATGCTTCTGCTAACAACAATCCATCGGTTTGCTGTGCTGCCCATCGATCGGCGCGGAGTTCTCTGAGCAGAATCAACTCTTGCCAAAGCGCTTCAGTATTCGGCAACCATGCAGTCAAGCGGCGCAATCCACCCAACCAGAAAAACCAGAAGGTATCTCGATAATGGCGATGTGCTTTTTCGTGTGTTAGAGCGACTTGCAAATGTGCTTCATCTAGCGTGTCTAACAGCCCTTCGCTAATCACTAACTCAGGATTCCATAACCCGATCTGAGCAATATACGGAGTCGATTGCTCTATCAATCGTACAGGTGTTGAAAGAATCGTTTCTGGTGGCAATTGATGGATCTTCTGAAGCGATCGCTGTGCCTGCATTGCCAACTGAATCAAGAGAACTGTTCCTAAACTTAGGAATACGATCGCAATTCCATAACTCCCCCACCCTTCCCAAGCGCGTACCATTTGACCGCGAGGGCCCATACAGAGAATCGCGATCGCACTGGTCATCAACAACAGCGGCGAAAATAGAAACGCCCCCAACGCCCACTGCCAGCGAGTATTCCAATCCGAAGATCTCGCTTTCCACGCAAACCGAAACACGATCGCAACACTTACAGAAATGAGCAGCAGAGATAAGTGCATTATTGTTTCTCCCGCGCTTGACGGACGGCTTTGAGACGTTGCGCGATCGCGTCAAGCTGATCACAACTTGCTTGATCCAAACTATCCGCAAATGCGGCAACGACATCGGGATTCGTCACCGCTAAGAACTGATTAAGCTGTTCCATTGCTTGAATTGCTTTTGCCTCAGATCGTGAAATGATCGCAGACCAAGTGAACGATCGATTCTGTTTGTTGCAGGCAAGCCAGCCTTTTTTCACCAATCGATTTAGAACCGTTGTGACTGAGGTGTAGGCAAGTTCTCGATCGGGATCAGCCAAAATGCGATCGTGAACATCTTTGACCGTCGCCGTTTCGAGTTCCCAAACGATCCGAAGAATCTCAGCTTCTAACGGGCCAAGTGAGAGTTGTTTCGGGCGATATTCTGGAAGCGGAGCCATGCGATAAACAGAAATGGATTGATTTGATCATATCGGATTTAGGATCGTCGAGATTCAATCTCGCACTAAGATATTCTGAAAATCGCAGTGATTTCTTCGACTTATGGCAATTCGCATTGGGAACGGCTACGACATTCATCGCCTCGTCAGCGGACGGGATCTGATTCTAGGCGGCATCAAGATTGAACATGAAACCGGGTTACTCGGTCACAGTGATGCCGATGTTCTGACTCACGCCATTATGGATGCAATGCTTGGGGCACTTAGCTTAGGCGACATTGGGCACTATTTCCCGCCCACTGATCCAAAATGGGCAGGAGCCGACAGCATTGTTTTACTCGAACAAGTTCATCGATTGATTCAAGATAAAGGCTGGAAAATCGGCAACATTGATTCGGTGATCGTTGCAGAACGTCCGAAATTGAAGCCACACATTGAAGCAATGCGATCGCGATTAGCAACCGCTCTGAATCTCGCTCCCGATTGTGTTGGAGTCAAAGCAACAACCAATGAAAAAATGGATGCAGTCGGGAGCGAAGATGCGATCGTGGCTCATGCTGTTGTGCTACTCGAACAAGCTTCACCGTCTTAAACTCAGGCAAGAATGGCTGAATGCTTGAACGATCTCTGCAAACTGTAGATTCCGTTCCATTAGTACCATGTGTCCGCCTGGGGATAGGATTTTGAGTTCGCCTTGAGGAATTTCGCGACTCATACGATCGCTGGCGATCGATCGGGTTGCAATATCCGACTGACCTACTACGACTAGCGCCGGAACCGAGATTTGCGATAAGGTTGCAGTCTCATCAAACTTCAACATCGCTAGAACGCCTCGCGCCAAGATTCCCGGCGGTGCTTTGATGCCTATCAAGCTAGAGAAATTGAGCTGTCCCCGCGTTTCTCTGCCTGTGAACCCGGAAATCTCCGTCGTTAGTAGCGTCGTACCGTTTAGATAGCTCAACCAACTGGTGAGATGCAGCAGGGGAGAAAGTACGATCGCTAAATGCAGCAGCGGCTCTAGCAAAGGCTTCTGCAATGCCAGCAGCAGTTTACTGAGGACTGTAGTTCTGAGCGGATTTGTATAAGTCCCATCCGCTAAGATCAAGCCTGCTACTCGTTGTTTGAGCCGTTCCGGGAACAATCGGCAGAATGTTAGCTGGATCATCGCTCCCATGCTGTGTCCGAGTAAAATCGCAGGCTGATCTCCAACTAATGTCAGCACCGCATCGAGATCACGAGCATATTTTTCTAGAGAGTAGTCCCGGTTTTTCGGTTTCTTAGACTTGCCCAACCCCGGTAGATCCCATACAATCACGCGAAACTGATCAACAAGCTGCTTTTTGGCGTAGTACCAGACAGTGCTATCCGGCCCCCATCCGTGAGTAAGAATCAACGGTGGAGCGTGTTCTGCTCCATAGAATTCAACCCGAATTTCGCTGCCATCTGGTCGGCTTAGGTATTTAACCTGTTTCGCGCGATTGGGTTTTGGTTCATCGCGTCCAGCCCGACGCAGCAGCAGCATCGGTAAAAAGCCCAAAAATGACCAAAGCAAAAGTCCGATACTCAGATATAACCAGCGATCGCTGACCAATTCCCCCTCGTACCACTGCCGAAGAATGTAAGCACCACCGCCCAGCAAGGCAACAGATAGCAACCCTGCTAGCGATCGCAGTAGAAAATCAAGGGGCATGAACATAGCGAAATTTGCTCTTTGGGAACAATGAAATAGGTTGTGCTGAGATTAAAAGAAATTCCCAAATCGAAGCAACCCTCTATGGATAGACCAAAGCTTCTCTAATTAGTGAGATAGAAGTAGGCGACTTTTAAAGAAAAACGAGGCTGGACTTCCGCCCGACTCGATTAGTTGTTTAGCGATATTTTGAACGATCGGCTGTTTTCTAACCTTCTTGTTTGACAAATAAACGCCCAACAATGCTTGATTGATCAACTGATGGAACTGAGCATGGGGCAATTGGGCGACGCTACTCTTTGCATGGTGGATAAAGTGTTTGAATCGCTCGGTCATCTCGTCGGGACTGGTGTAGTAAAAACAAAAATTCAAATCACCATGCAGCCGATCCTCTTCTTGGTCGATCAAGTAATCTAACAAGATGTGCAATCCCTGCACCCAAGGAAAGTAACTCTCTTTAACTTGATGAGTGAAAGTCTCTGATAAATCTGGCTGGAATGCGTAAGCAACCAAACAAAAAATCCCAAGCGTCGATCCAGCGCAAGCAGAAAACTCGTACCATTGCATTTCAGGCAGACGGTTTTGGTGCAAAGCAAACCACAGCTTTAATCGGGGAACTCGTTCTTCTACTTTGACGTGCTTATGCACTTGTAAATCGCAGTAGTAGCTTGCAAGTTCGTGCAGCACTGACGCAATGTTCGGATAGTTCGGTAGCTTGCCTAAAATGTTCTGACAAGTCCTAACTAAGTTCTGTAAGTATTCGCCATCGTCTTGATCGTCTCGCAATCGGTAGTAGTTCTTAGCTGGAGCTTCTGGCGTAAGGGCATCGCTCAAAGATTCATGCAGAGCGCGAAAATCTTCGGGGTCGAGCGAAGTACTACGATCGCATAAATTATCGAGATAGTCACTAATGGTTTGATACGCCACAATGAATTGAATGGCTTCGCGCCAGTGACTTTTGGCAAGCAATCCGTAGATAGCACCTCCTTCACAGTGAAACTGTTTGTCTGAGAGACTTGCTAAAGCTTGATGACGCAGTTCTAAATTAGGGATTTTCTGTGCCTGAAGCTTCCAATGGTTCAAATTTTTGCGAACCGTTGGAAGCACCTTGAAGCAGGTTTCTGACATCAACGCCCAAGGAGAAACCGGAATATTCATAAATTAATGATTGAAATTGATCAGGACGACGAACCGCGATCGATTTCACTTTAGAAAGGTTCGCGTTGTCCAACCTCTTCATAGAGGAAGAATGTACTCGTCCTAATCTCGCGCATCAGCGCTGTAAAGAATAGCTTGCGCGGCAGTATCATCTGTAATCAGCCCTGTGACCAATTTACCTCGAAGTGCTGCCAGAATTGTCTCTACCTTCTGCAAGCTACCTGCAACCCCAATCACAAGCCGCTGTGTTGACTGTTCGAGGGGAACACCCGCGACTCGATCGTTTGTGCCACCCTCGATTAGAATACCTTGTCGATCGTAAGCCCATCCCGCGATTTCTCCCACTGCACCTAACTCGATTAATTCGGTAACTTCGTGATCATCGATAAATCCGTCCTGATGAAGAGGTGCATTCCAATCAATCTGTCCCACACCGACAAAGGTTGCTTTTGCTTGGTTGACCAGTGCTTTAACAGTAATAAACGATCGCTGTGTTTGTAAAAGCTCTCGTTCTTCAATGTTCGTTGCGACGACTGGAGTGGGAACCGGATAAGCTTGTGAGCCAACGCGATCGGATAAGTGCATCACAACTTCGTGACGACCCGCCCGACCGTAGTGCGAGAGATTTCCCAGAATCGAAACAATTTTGTGCTGAGGCTGATTCATCGGTGGAATCTGCTCGACCATCGATCGGAGAGTTCGCCCAGTTGAAAACGCCAGAACTGTCGGAGTTTTTGCAACTAAGTAAGTCTCTAAATGAGTGGCTGCACACACTGCAATACCGTTAAATGTATCGCGACCACAGGCAGGAACAACTTCGCACAAAGACAGTTCAAATCGATCGCGTAGTGCTTCCGCGATCGCAATACATTCACTCAAAGGATGATCCAAGCGAAACTTGATCAGTTTTTCACTCACCGCAAGAGCAATCAAACGCTGCGCCATCTGACGCGAAACTTTGAGCTTTGTCGCAATTTCCTCTTGAGTGTTCTCGCCGATGTAATAGAGCCAAGCCGCATGAGCAGCAAGATCCAATTTACGGTCGTAGCGCTCTAAAGACTCTTTCATCGTTCACCTATTCAGCAAAGCCTTTTCTAAATATATGCCCGAAAGTAGATTTTTTGCTCGGAGAACTTGCTAATGCCCTCCGGTGATCTCAAGATTAAATCCTGTGATGTAGCTTGCTTCATCGCTCATAAGAAAAGCGACTCCGTTAGCAACTTCCTCCAAGCTTCCTAAGCGACGCATTGGAACTGAGGCGATCATTTGCTGTTCTACAATTTTTGGGTCAGCATCAAAGTATTGCGACTGGGTTGCGGCTTGTAGTTCGGTTTGCCTCGTCCACATATAGCCAGGGCCGATTAGTGCAGGTGACAACGCATTCACGCGAATTTTGTGGGGAGCTAAGTCCTTTGCAGCGGTTTGTGTCATTCCAATCACGGCAAACTTAGAAGCGCCATAAGCAAGCATATTGGGAGGGCTAACCACTCCTGCATAACTGGCGGTATTAACGATCGCGCCTCCACCCGATTGTTTTAGACACCGCGCCGCAGCTTTTAGCACTCGATAAGCTCCAACCAGATTAATCTCGATCACTTTCTGAAAATCATCTTCTGGATACTCGTCAGTTTTTGCAAACGCGCCCTGATAGCCTGCGTTATTAAAGACATAATCGACGATTCCGAATTGTTTGATCGCGGCTGCAAAAGCTCGATCGACATCATCAGAGCCGGTCAAATTGCAAGTTAAAGCAGCAATCTTTGTGTTGTACTCTTTTAGTTCGATTGCGACCTCTGCCATCTTTGTAGTATTGAGATCGAGCAGAGCAATATTTGCTCCATTTGAAGCAAAACGGTGAGCCGTAGCGCGTCCAATATCACCCGCGCCACCTGTGATTAGAATTGTTTTATTAGAAAAATTGTATGTTGCGGTTGCCATGATTTTTGTTCCTATCAGCTTATAAACATATGTTGCTAGCCCTCATAAGTCAGCATAAAGCTAGCTATTATTCTAATTATTGAGCAATTGCTCAAGGCTTGAACAAAAAATAAAACTTGTAATTCGATTTTTTCAACAATAAAGGAGCCATAACACCGTGATGCGGCAATTCCGCTTCGCCAAAATGCTGGCGATGTTTTTTGTGGGCATTTTGCTAGTGCAGCTTTACTCTTGTTCGGGTGGAGGAGGCTCACAAGCAAATCGTAAAAGCACTGTCACGATCGCAACCGTCAATAACAACGACATGGTGATCATGCAGGAGCTTTCTAAAGAGTTTGAACAAGCCAATCCAGATACACAGCTTAAATGGGTGGTGCTGGAAGAAAATGTGCTGCGTCAACGGGTGACGAATGATATCGCTAACAAAGGCGGACAGTTTGACGTGATGACGATCGGAACCTATGAAACCCCGATTTGGGCGAAACAAGGTTGGATCAAGTCACTTGATAACTTGCCCGCTGACTACGATGTAAACGACATTTTGCCGCCGTTAAGAGATGCCCTTTCAACGGATGGTAAGCTTTATGCACTGCCTTTCTATGCTGAAAGTAGTATGTTCTTTTACCGGAAGGATTTATTCCAGAATGCAGGAATTACAGTTCCGCAACAGCCGACCTATACACAGCTTAGAGAGTGGGCAAGTAAGATCCACAATCCCAGTCAAGGCGTGTATGGTGTTTGTCTGAGAGGAAAACCAGGCTGGGGTGAAAACGTAGCTTACTTCACTACGCTTGTAAATACCTCTGGTGGGCAGTGGTTTGATACCAACTGGAATCCAACTTTAAACACACCTCCTTGGAAGAATGCGCTGAACTACTATGTTGATTTGCTCACTCAATATGGCCCTCCAGGTGCAAGTTCTAATGGCTACAACGAGAACTTAGCATTGTTCTCATCGGGTAAGTGTGGAATGTGGGTCGATGCAACTTCGGCAGCCGGAAAAGTCTTTGATCCGAAGACTTCCCAAGTTGCAGATAAAGTCGGGTTTGCACGTGCTCCGATCGCAACGACTCCAAACGGTTCAAACTGGCTTTGGGCTTGGTCGCTGGCGATTCCTTCGACGACCAAATCTCCTGAAGCAGCTCAGAAATTTGTAGAGTGGGCAACTTCCAAGCAGTATGTCCAGTTAGTCGCTGAACGGAAAGGCTGGGTGCTAGCACCTCCTGGAACGAGAAAATCTACTTATGATAATCCCAACTATCAAAAAGCGGCTCCGTTTGCTCCTGTGGCACTTAGCGCGATCGAGTCGGCAAATCCTAGCAAGCCGACCGTGAATCCGGTTCCATACAAGGGCATTCAGTATGTCGCGATTCCTGAGTTCCAAGCGATCGGGACTCAGGTGGGACAGACGCTCGCTGCTGCGTTGACGAAGCAGGTTTCTGTAGATCAAGCACTTGAGCAGGCACAGAACAGCACACAAGAGGCGATGAAACGCGCGGGCTATATCAAAGCCTAAAGCGTAGTTGAAAGATGCCCTCATTCCTGATTTGGAAATGAGGGCAATTCAAGTATTCTGCAACATTGAGACGTTCTCGAAACAATCTTTATTCAGTTCATCTTGCTAAACTATGTCTTCTACACTAGTTGCGAAGCCGCCTCGCAAAAAAACATCTACTACACGACAGGTCTCGACACTACCGCTGCTTGCGCCATCTGTGATTGTTCTGTTGCTTTGGATGATCGTGCCGTTAGTAATGACGGTATGGTTTTCACTCCAGCGCTATAACTTACTGAACCAGGCTAATAATAGCTTTGCGGGACTTGCAAACTTCACTGCACTCTTGAGCAATCCATCGCTGTGGATTTCGATTTTTAACACGATCGTGCTAGTTGGCTCAGTGTTGGGAATTACGATCGCATTCGGTACGCTTCTTGCGGTGTTGTTTAATCAGGACTTTTTCGGGCGGGGCATTGCTCGATTGTTGGCGATCTCGCCTTTTTTCGTGATGCCGACTGTGAGTGCTTTGGTTTGGAAAAACCTATTAATGCACCCAGTTAACGGATTGTTTGCCTACGTTACTCGATCGCTCGGACTCGGCGCGATCGATTGGTTTGCTGATTTTCCGATGTTCTCTGTAATCCTGATTGTGTCTTGGGAGTGGTTACCGTTTGCATTGTTGATTTTGCTGACTGCGATTCAATCGCTAGATGATGAACAGATCGAAGCGGCAAGAATGGATGGCGCAAAATCGATCGCGCTTTTTCGGTACATCACACTGCCACATTTAGGAAGAGCGATCGCAGTCGTGGCAATGATTGAAACGATTTTCTTTTTGACAATCTTTGCAGAAATCTTTGTAACGACCTCTGGCGGGCCTGGACTGGCAACGACAAACTTAGCCTACTTCATTTACATCAGAGCTTTGTTTGAGTTTGATGTTGGAGGAGCTTCAGCCGCTGGATTGATTGCGGTGGTGTTAGCAAACATTGTGGCGATTTTTCTGATGCGTGTTGTTTCTCGTAGTTTGGATATCTAATCATGAGCCGTCGTAAACTCTATCACCGCTTATTTTTGACGTTTCTAGGCTGGTTTGCTGCGATCGTGCTATTTTTTCCGATCTTCTGGATGTTTCTGACTAGCTTCAAAACCGAAGCGGAAGCGGTTTCAGTTCCACCTCAGCTATTTTTTCAGCCTACGCTGGAAAATTACGCATCGATTCAAGATCGATCGAACTATTTCGCCTTTGCCTTGAATAGCATCATCATTTCTGTCGTATCGACCCTAATCGCTTTAGTGCTTGCTGTCCCTGCTGCTTATGCGATGGCATTCTTTCCCACGAAGCGAACTCGCAGCACTTTACTCTGGATGCTATCGACAAAAATGCTGCCGTCTGTCGGTGTGCTAGTTCCTATCTATCTACTGTTTCGGAATTCTGGGCTCTTAGATACACATATCGGTTTAATCCTGATCTACACCTTGATCAATTTACCGATCGTAGTTTGGATGATTTACACTTTTTTCAAAGATGTCCCGAAAGAAATTCTCGAAGCCGATCGTATGGATGGAGCGACTGTAAAGCAAGAATTCTTTCATGTGTTGTTGCCTTTAGCGCTTCCTGGAATTGCCTCGACGGGCTTGCTTTCAATCATCTTGTCTTGGAATGAAGCATTCTGGAGCCTGAATTTAACTACCACGAATGCGGCTCCCTTAACCGCGTTTATTGCGTCATTTTCTAGTCCGCAAGGATTGTTTTGGGCGCAACTATCGGCAGCTTCCTCATTAGCGATCGCTCCGATTTTAATCTTTGGTTGGCTCAGTCAGCGGCAACTGGTTCGCGGCTTAACGTTTGGTGCAGTCAAATAATCAAGAACCTCTCATGGCAACTATCACACTGAGAAATATTCGGAAACAGTTCGATGATACGGAGATCATTAAAGGCATTGATCTCGATGTCCACGATCGAGAATTTGTGGTGTTTGTTGGGCCCTCTGGGTGCGGCAAATCGACGCTTTTACGCATGATTGCTGGGCTTGAAGAAATTACATCGGGCGAACTTTTGATCAATGGACAGCTAGCGAATGATGTTTCTCCAGCAGAGCGCGGATTAGCAATGGTGTTCCAGACTTACGCGCTTTATCCTCACATGAGTGTTGCGGACAATATGGCGTTTAGTCTTCGTCTAGCAGGTGTACCGAAAGCACAGCGCGATCAGCGAACTCGCGATGTAGCCCGTGTTCTACAGCTAGAACCGTTGCTCAGTCGTAAGCCGAGAGAACTATCGGGCGGACAGCGGCAGCGAGTCGCGATCGGGCGTGCCTTAGTGCGAAATCCGAAAGTATTCTTGTTTGATGAACCGCTTTCCAACTTAGATGCGGCTTTACGGGTGCAGACACGGATTGAACTTGCTCGACTGCATGACAGCTTGCAAACCACAATGATTTATGTGACGCACGATCAGATTGAAGCGATGACGCTGGCCGATAAGATTGTGGTCTTGCAAAATGGCATTGTTGAGCAAGTTGGAGCGCCGATGGAGCTATACCATCATCCTCACAATTTATTTGTTGCAGGCTTTATTGGTTCACCGAAAATGAACTTTATTCCGGTGACCGTTGCCTCAGTGAATAGCTCAGGAACAACGGTAAAACTGTCGAATAATGCAACGGTCACAATTCCCGTACAGTCTGGTACGCTATCAGTTGGCGCTTCTGCAACCTTGGGAATTCGCCCAGAACATCTGAAACTCGATCGCACTTCCGCAACCCTAAATGGTGAAGTGGTTGTCGTGGAGCAGTTAGGAGGAGAAACGTATCTGTATGTTCAGATTGCGGGTGGAGAAAGTGTCGTCGTGCGAACCGATGGAGCGAATCTAAGCCGATTGCACGATCACGTTTTTCTTCAAATTGATGGCGAGTTTTGCCATTTGTTCGATAATCAAGGTGAAGCAGTCACTAAACACCGTCGTCATTCTCTCACGCCTACATGAGCCATACCCAGAGCCACCCAATCACTAAGCTGAACGAAGCAGCTTTATCTCATTTATCAGATACAATTCGCCTTCCCCGTTACGATCGACATTCTCTCAAAAATGGATTTGTTCATATCGGGGTTGGCGGGTTTCATCGATCGCATCAAGCATTGTATTTGGACAACTATTTTGATCAAACTGCCGATTTTCGTTGGGGGATTTGTGGGATTGGACTGCTAGAGCAAGATCGCCGGATGCGAGATGCACTCAAGTCTCAAGACCATCTCTATACTTTAGTGGAACGATCGCCTAACGACGATCGCGCCCGCATTATTGGATCAATCGATCGCTATCTATTCGCACCGGAAGATCCACAGTCCGTCATTGCTGCGATGGCATCTCCTGATTGTCGCATTGTAACGCTGACGATTACTGAAAGCGGCTACTACTACAACGAAGGAAGCGGCGAACTAGAAGTCGATCATCCTACGATTCAGCATGACTTACAGCATCCAGATCAGCCGATTGGAACTTACGGCTTTTTAGCGGCAGCACTTGAGCAACGATACAAACAAGGCTTGCCTCCCTTTACAGTTCAGTCCGGTGACAACTTACAAGGCAATGGCGACATCACCCGAAAAATGCTGACTGCGTTTGCAGAACTCCGCGATCGAGCTTTAGGACAATGGCTTTCTGAGCAGGGAGCATTTCCAAATAGTATGGTCGATCGCATTACGCCTGCGACGACTGATAGCGATCGTACTTTCGTTGCAGAAAAATTTGGCATTGAGGATGATTTTCCAGTGATTGCAGAGCCTTTTACTCAATGGGTGATCGAAGATCAGTTCTGCGCGGGTAGACCTGATTTAGAAACGGTCGGGGTTCAGTTCACGGCAGATGTTCATCCGTATGAGTTGATCAAGATTCGATTGCTGAATGCTAGCCATATGCTGATCGGCTATCTGGGCACATTGTTGGGATATACCTATGTGCATGAAGTGATGGCGGATTCGCAGTGTAGAGAGGCGATCTCGGCATTAATGGAAGAAGTGACACCAACGCTTCAACCTGTTGCGGGAGTGGATTTAGCAGATTATAAGCAGACGTTGATCGAGCGATTTGAAAATCCCAAAATTCGCGATCGCTTATCTCGTCTCTGTCACAATAGTTCTGCGAAAAATCCTAAGTTTCTCCTTGGTTCACTGCGCGAAAAGCTTCAACAAGGCGGCACGATCGACTATCTTAGTTTGACGATCGCAGCTTGGTTCCGATGTCTAATAGGACAAGACGAACAAGGAAACGCGATCAACATTGAAGATCCTCTATCTGATGTGCTGGCTGAGAGAGCGCACAAGGCTAAAACTGATCTACGTCCTTTGCTTAGCTTAAATGAAGTGTTTGGTGATGATTTACCGCAATCTTCGCGATTTGTAGAAACAACTTCAAATGCTTTACGGCATCTATCTGAAACTGGAGTCAGAGCGACACTCACTCAATTCTCTGTAGACCGTGAAAGATAAAGTCACTCAATCGATTGTGCTGGGCTTGGATTTGGGGACGAGCGGCGTTCGAGCGATCGCAGTCGATCGTCAAGGTCGCCTCGTCGCTCAGTCTAGCCAAGCTTACCCGCTTTATACGCCCCGTCCAGGCTGGACAGAGCAGCACCCAGACGATTGGGTAAAAGCGAGTATTGCTGTGCTTCAAGACATTGCCTTGAAGCTACAGAATGCTGAGATTGTTGCATTAGGACTATCCGGTCAAATGCACGGGATGACAGCACTTGATCGATCGGGTGCTGTCATCCGACCTGCTATCTTGTGGAATGATCAGCGTACAAAAGATGCAGTCGCGGAAATTGAAGCGAATATTCCGCGACATGAATTGATCCAGCGAACGGGGAATCGTGCGGTTACGGGATTTCAGCTACCTAAACTGCTATGGCTTAAACATCAAGAACCAGAAGCGTTTGATCGAACTCATACTGTCCTGTTACCTAAAGATTATTTAGGCTTTGCTCTAACCGGAAATCAGTTTACTGAGCCTTCGGATGCGTCCGGTGTGGGATGTCTCAATTTAAGCGATCGACAATGGGATACTGATATCCTTTCCGCGATCGGGCTTTCTCCGAATCTTTTCCCCGCTGTGGTCAAGTCTACCGATGTTGTTGGACATCTCACCGCTGAAATGGCAAACCTCACTCACTTACCTGTGAGACTTCCGATCGTTGCAGGGGGTGGAGACAATGCGGCAGCCGCGATCGGATTAGGCATTCTCTCGAATCACACTTCGCGCGGGAGTCTGAGTCTCGGAACCTCTGGCGTGATTCTTGCGCCGCTGACACAGCCGACCCCTGACCCAGAAGGACGAGTGCATCTATTCTGTCATGTCGATGGCGGCTATCATCTTCTCGGTGTGACTTTATCAGCCGCTGGATCACTGCGATGGTATCGAGAAACCTGTGCGCCAGAGTTGACCTATGAACAACTGAGCGATCTTGCTGCAACTGCGCCCGTTGGCTCAGAAGATTTGATATTTTTGCCTCATTTATCGGGTGAACGCAGTCCATATCTCGATCCCGATGCACGAGGAGCTTGGATCGGGCTTTCTCTCGCTCATCAACGATCGCATTTAGTCCGTGCCGTGTTAGAAGGCGTTGCTTTCAGTTTGCGGGCTGCGTTTGAGGTGATTCGACCCTTAACAATGCTGGATGAATTTGTAACGACAGGGGGCGGTGCGAATTCGCTCTTCTGGCGGCATATTGTAGCTGATGTCTTACAAGTGCGATTGGTTCAGCCGAGTGCAGCAGAAGGAGCCGCTTACGGGGCTGCGATCGTTGCAATGGTCGGAATTGGATGGTATGCAGATTTTGAGACTCTGATAGAGAAATTGCCTCCGATCGAAGCTGCGATCGAGCCAACCAGACAGCTTGTGTACAACGAACAGTTTGATCGCTATCAGAGCCTCTATCGGGTGTTAAAAACCGATCGCTAATTCAATTTGGCGATCGCGGATATTCCCCTTTACAACGATCGAGAGTTTTTGTGGGTTAAGAAACAAAACACGAATCCACGATCGATCCCGCAAACCTTTACAATGTCTGAGGAAGTTAATTTTACTTCCGTAAACGAAGTTCTACTAGGGTCTAGGTCGTAGGCTGGACAATCCACGATCTTATCTCCTCGACCTGCTGGAGATCCGACAGTTGTCGGGTAATTAAAATATCAATGATCATTCCTGATTCAGTCCTGGAGACACTGCTCAAAGCGCTTCCCCAGGTGCGACCTCAAATCTACTTCAAGTCTTCCCTCACCGCATTGTCACACGCGATGGAAGACCAGGTTTTAGCAGGCAATGATCATCCGCTTGTGATTGCAAGCTTTCAGCGCGAACGCTTTTATCGACAAGAAGCACATCGGTATCTCAGAATCTCTGATCGTACCGATCAAGTCTACGTCCTCGCGGCTCCAGAAACAGATTTTACCAATCGTTCAGAGCATTACGAAACGATCGCGTTTGAACCTGGAGACGGGTTAAGCGAGGAATGGCATCTCGTCGTCATGGGCGAACAGTACGCTTCTTGCCTGATTTGTCGAGAGCGCGATCTCAGTTCCGAAACCCAAAGCGCACCGCCGCTGCACGTCGATCAAGCGCGGCGGTTTGAAGGAATCTGGACATTCGATCGCACGATCGTTCTCAAATCCGCTGAGATCTTGCTGAATCGAATTTTGCAATATCGCCCAGAACTCAGAACTAAGATTGCTCCGATGTTGGCGCAGATTGCGACAGGCCCGATCGCGGCAATTAATCAAGTCGATCCGGCTCCGTTTGCCGATCGCTTAGTCACCTATCTGCAAGCCGGACAGTACAAACTCGCAAAAGCTTACCGCTCGATCGCAGAAAAGGAGCGTAAAGAACGCCTGGTGAATTCAATTACGGCGGCAGTTCGTCGATCGCTTGATCCGCATGAAATTCTCAACGTTGCCGCAGAAGAATTGGGAAAAGTTTTAGGGGCGGGACGCTGTTTAATCTATCGCTGCACATCGAACGATTCTTCTGCAATTTTGCAGCACGAATACTTACTCAATCCGGTTCCTTCGCTTTCAGGTCGAACCTGGACACTGCAAGGAAATCCGCTGTTTGAAGAAGTCGTTCAGCGACAAGAAGCCGTCTTTATTCAAGACACGCAAACCGACGCGCGATTCTCGATGATCAAAGATGGAGATCGCACTCTAAAATCCCTTACCGAAGAATGGGATATTCGATCGTGGCTAATGGTTCCGGTGCTACACCAAAACCAGCTTTTAGGTGCGGTTGAATTGCATTATTGCGGCACGACTCCGCACGTTCTAGAACACGATGAAGTCGAAATGGTTGAAGCGATCGCGACTCAAGTAGGAGTCGCTTTGATTCAAGCCGAATCGTTTGCGAACTTAGAAGATCTCAATCAGCAGTTAGAAGCCCTCGATCGCACTCGCAGCAATTTGATCGCCATTACCGGACACGAACTTCGCACCCCGCTTTCGACGATCCAAGTGTGTCTAGAAAGCCTTGCTAGCGAACCGGATATGTCTCAAGATTTGCGGCAAGTGATGCTAAATTCCGCCCTAGCCGACGGGGAACGAATGCGGAAACTGATCCAAGACTTCCTCACTTTGTCGCGGCTTGAAAGCGGACGAGTCGAGTGGAGAATCGAACCGCAGCCGCTTTGGGAATGTGTCGAACTAGCGTTAAGCAGTCTGCAAGCCCGCAGAATGTCAACAGCTCTACCGCAAATCGTGACCCAACTTTCCACCGAACTGCCGCTCGTTCAAGTCGATGGCGAATGGCTGGTCGAAGTTCTCACCAAACTGCTCGACAACGCTTGTAAATTCACCGAGGCTCAGGGCAGAGTCACGATTCAAGCAGAGCGCAACGAAGGTGCAATGATTGAAGTGACGATCGCAGATACCGGACGCGGCATCGAAGAAAATCGACTGGAAACGGTATTCGATCGCTTTTATCAAGAAGAAGGCGCACTCCGCCGCACCACAGGCGGAACCGGACTCGGACTCGCCATCTGTCGCCAAATTATCACCAACTGGGGCGGACGCATCTGGGCAGAATCAAACGGCAAAGATCACGGCAGTGAATTTCACTTTACAATCCCGATCGTGCCATCCGGGGAAACAAAACGCTCTGCTGCGACCCGTCGGAGAAGAACAACCGGATAAGCCTATTAACAACTGTTACGGATTCGTTAAACCTGTAAACGCCCGATGATACGATGCCAAAAACGTTTAGAGCGAGACCTATGTCAGAAACTCTTACAGGACAAGCACCTTTGTTCGGCGGCAGTACGGGTGGACTGCTGACCAAAGCCCTAATCGAAGAGAAATACGCCATCACCTGGAGCAGCCCCAAAGAGCAAGTCTTTGAAATGCCCATGGGTGGTGCAGCCAAGATGCGCCAAGGCGACAACTTGCTGTATTTAGCCCGCAAGGAACACTGTCTTGCATTAGGTGGACAACTTCGCACGAAGTTCAAAATCACCAATTACAAGGTCTATCGCATTTTCCCTGATGGCGAAATCCAGTATCTGCACCCCAATGATGGTGTTTTCCCTGAGAAGGTCAATCCCGGCCGTGTCTCGGTGAATAGCGTGCCACGGAACATCGGATCGAACCACGAACCCGCCAAGCTGAAGTTCAGCGGTCGTAAACCTTACGATCCTTAAATCTCAGTTCGTCGGCAGTTTGTCGATCGTGCCTTTAGGAGCCAGATTTTAGCCCACTCGGTTAAAGTTTGGCTCCTCTTGCTGTTTGTAAACGAAAATACTGTGGATTCTATAAAGAATGAGTAGATCTCAATCTCTACTTCTTTTGCAATCGTGGAACAAATGCAGATACAGACTGCCCCATCATTCGATTGCTCAAGTAAGCGATCGAAAAGTTCCAAAAAAGCCTGTATCCTAACTGTACGGTTGTCCTAAGCTTCTATGATTTTTCCAGATTTTTCTAAATTCAACGAACTCGCACAGCAAGGAAATTTTATCCCGGTCTATCAAGAATGGGTTGCCGATTTGGATACGCCCGTTTCAGCGTGGTATCGCGTTTGTGATGGGCAGCCTTATAGTTTTTTGCTGGAGTCAGTCGAAGGTGGAGAAACGATCGGGCGATATAGTTTCTTAGGCTGCGATCCGCTGTGGGTTTTGGAAGCGAAAGGCGATCGCACAACTCAAACGCAGCGTGACGGAACTCAGAAAGTTTTTGAAGGTGATCCCTTTGCGGCGTTGTCGGAATGTTTGGCACCGTATCAGCCGGTGAAACTGCCAGAATTGCCACCGGGAATCGGCGGACTGTTCGGGTTTTGGGGGTATGAACTGATCAACTGGATTGAACCGCGTGTTCCGATCTACGAGGCGACTGAGAGCGATTTGCCCGATGGATTGTGGATGCAGATCGATCAGGTGTTGATCTTTGACCAAGTGAAGCGGAAAATTTGGGCGATCGCTTATGCAGATTTGCGCGATCCGAATACCAATGTAGAAGCGGCATATCAGCAAGCCTGCGATCGCGTGACGCAACTGGTGAATAAACTCAAGTCGCCGCTGTCGGAAAAAGCTCGATTACTCTCATGGAAGCCGCCTGCAAGTAGTGATTCTGCAATTTCTTGGACAAGTAATACGACCAAAGAACAATACTGCGCGAATGTCGAAACCGCAAAGGCTCACATTAAAGCGGGCGATATTTTTCAGGTTGTGATCTCGCAGCAATTGTCTTCAGAATTTGTCGGAGAGCCATTCGCTTTATATCGATCGCTGAGATTGATCAATCCCTCACCGTACATGGCGTATTTTCAGTTTAAAGATTGGCAGATTATTGGATCGAGTCCAGAAGTGTTGGTGAAAGCAGAGCGATCGATTGATCCAACTGAACCGAAGATCGCGACAGTTCGCCCGATCGCTGGAACTCGCAAACGCGGCAAAACTCACGCGGAAGATTTGGCATTAGAACAGGACTTATTGGCTGATCCAAAAGAAGTCGCAGAGCACGTCATGTTAGTAGACTTGGGACGCAATGATTTAGGGCGGGTTTGCATCAATGGAACCGTGAAAGTCGATGAATTGATGGTGATCGAGCGCTATTCTCATGTGATGCACATTGTCAGTAATGTAGTCGGACAGTTAGACCCAAATAAAACAGCGTGGGATTTACTCAAAGCCGGATTTCCGGCGGGAACTGTCAGCGGTGCGCCGAAGATTCGAGCGATGGAGATTGTTCACAATTTGGAACCTTGTCGGCGTGGCGTGTATTCGGGGGCATATGGGTACTACGATTTTGAAGGGCAACTGAATAGCGCGATCGCAATTCGGACGATGGTAGTGCGCGATCGAGGCGATGGAAAGCATACCGTTCAAGTGCAGGCAGGCGCGGGACTGGTCGCGGATTCTGTGCCAGAGAGCGAATATCAGGAAACGCTAAGTAAGGCGCGAGGACTTTTGGAGGCGATTCGCTGTTTGCAAGGGTGAAGACGGTTCTGAAATTAGTTTTCAAATGAACCCATTCATTGATTCGTTCTCAAACGAATCAATGAATGGGTTTAGTTTTTCTAAAAGAACGTCAGTTCGACGAGTTTTTTCGCTTCGTTGCAAGCGGCTTCCTGGATTCCCAAACGGAGCAAGCCACTTCTGTCGAACTGGCGTTAAAAGGAGATTGAATGATTACAGTTTATGAAAAGCTTATTTTTCTCGATCTCATCGATCGCCTGATTTTCAACCGTCGCAAGATAGTCAAATCGCCCAATCTGCAAAAATCTGACCTAAGTTTTATGCCACAGGTTGTACAACAGAACATCAAGTTTATGACTATGTTTAAAGCAGAATAAAATTGACTACCCCTATATGGATTTGTGATTAGTGGTCGCCTCAAAAACTGTACGAGGCATCGATATATTTCTATGCAATTCTGATATTTTCTAAACACTGTGGGAGTTCTTTCATATGAATGACATTCGGATCACGCTGATTGAAGACCATGACTTAACCAGGGTCGGCATGAAAACAGCGTTGCAGCAAAGACCGGGGTTTCAGGTCGTGGGAGAAGCGGCAAATGGAACCGACGGGCTAAAGATGCTGACCAACCTGAAGCCCGATGTTGCGATCGTGGATATTGGCTTACCGGATATTGATGGGATTGAACTGACTCGCCGTTTCCGTCAAGCACAAGCGACGATGGAAGATCAGCCTAATACAAAAGTTTTAATCTTAACCCTACAAGATCAAGAAGATACGGTTCTCGCAGCGTTTGCGGCGGGTGCGGACTCTTACTGTATGAAAGATGTCAGTCTGGATCAGTTGGTCGATGCGCTGCGCGTTACTCAAGAAGGAAATTCCTGGATTGATCCCGCGATCGCGCGTGTGGTTTTGCGGCAGTCTCAATCAACGGCTTCCCAAAACAGTGCAATACTCGAAGCCCAGCAAGTTTCGATTACGGCAACTGAGTCAGAATACAACCAAATCATCGAAGCGTATCCGCTGACTGAACGCGAATTAGAAGTGTTGCAACTGATCGTGGATGGCTGTAGCAATGCGGCGATCGCAGAAAAGCTTTACATCACAGTCGGAACGGTGAAGACGCACGTTCGGAACATTCTGAATAAGCTGTGTGCGGATGATCGAACTCAGGCAGCCGTAAGAGCATTGCGATCGGGATTAGTCGGTTAGTTTTCCGCTCAGTTCTTGAATAAAAGCTTGATGCTCAGGTGAATTTAGCCCCTGCTGCAAAATTGCCATGACTTGCAGCATATCGCCGTTGAGAAGAGCCTCGATCGAGAGCCACAGTCCTGGAAAAACTCGACTGCGAATAATGCCCGTCTCATCTGGCAACAGCGTCACGTATTCATCGTCTTGCAGCACAAACCAATCGAGCTTGTTTTCAAACATTTGCCAAACAATGTATTCTCGAACTCCGTTGCGACGATACGCCTTTTTCTTGTCGCCCAAATTGTAAGCTGCGCTACTTGCCGCCACTTCCGCGATCAGTTCTGGTGCGCCTTCAATGTAGTCATCACTTGAAATTCGTACTTGCCCGCCGTACTCAGGCTCAATGAACAGCGCTACATCGGGTTGAGGGTCATTATCGCGATCGAGTCGTACCGTCGTGTTGTCTGCTAGTTCCACGCCCGATGTGGCAATCTTGTAGCCTCCCAACCAGATGATCAAGTTTCCATGCGGTTGACCATGACTTCTAAATCGTAATGCTGCTGCCACGTACACAACTCCTTCGATCAGTTCGGCTTTTTTGACGTGAGGAGCAGCGGCATAACGGCGCTCGAATTCTCGGCGCGATAAACGATCACCATTTTCTAACGGCGGCACAGACAACTGAGTTTTCGAGGAGTGAATCACCATAGGTTCAGTGTATCGATTAATCGATCGAGGTTAAAGCGCGATCGGCGATCGGCAGAATCTTTCGTTTCATTCCGGTTAGGTTATCAAATCGAATTGCCAGGGTTGCTTTACTGCCACTGCCAAAAACGTTAGTGATTTCGCCGATTCCGAATTGGCTGTGCATGACGCGATCTCCCACGCTCCAATCGGTATCGACCAGAACGGGCGCAGCTTTTGAGGCAGGCTTGGCAGTGAACTTGGTGGGAATTGCAGCTTTGGTGTTGCTGTCCATCAGTTCGCGCGGCATTTCTCCCAAGAACAACGAAGGGCTGGCGGGTTCGCGATTTCCGTAGAGCCGACGTTCGCGGGCGTGAGAGAGAAAGAGGCGTTCTTGAGCGCGAGTAATGCCGACGTAACAGAGCCGACGTTCTTCTTCGATCGCGGCGGGATCATCGAGCGATCGATAGCTCGGAAATAAGCCTTGCTCCAAACCGACGAGAAATACGATCGGGAACTCTAACCCTTTTGAGGAGTGCAAAGTCATCAGCGAAACTTTCGTCGCTTCTTCTTCGGTGTCATCTAGATCCGAAGCTAAGGACGCATTGGCTAAGAAACCAATCAAGCTTTTATCGTCTTCGTTTTCTTCTTCAAATTGCAGTACTGCGTTGTACAATTCCTGCACGTTTTGTAAGCGATCTTCGGCTTCATCTGTGCCTTGAGATTTCAAATCGGCAATGTAACCGGAGTCTTCAAGTACACCTTGAACCAGTTCAGATGCGCTGATTGAATCGATTTGCGATCGCCATTTCTGAATGATCTGTGCGAACTGAATCACCCCTCTCGAAGAGCGTCCTGCTAATGTTTTGATCGAGGTTTCATCGCTGAGAATTTCCCATAGCGGAACACCGAGTTCGATCGAAGCTTTTTGCAGACCTTCGATCGTGGTTTTGCCCACTCCTCGACGTGGCGTATTGATCACTCGTAAAAGACTAAGCGTATCAGCGGGATTCGCGATCGCTCTGAGATAAGCGAGGACATCTTTGATTTCTTTACGATCGTAGAATCGCAAACCGCCCACGATTTTATAAGGCACGCCCCATCGCACTAGAATTTCTTCAAATGCACGCGATTGGGCATTTGTGCGATAGAGAATCGCGAATTTTCCCCAATGTAAATCGGAGTTTACTGCTTCTAACCGCCGCATTTGTTGCACAACAAATTCCGCTTCTTCGATCTCATCTTGAGCGCGATAACAGAAATTAGGTTCGCCTTGTCCGCGAGTCGGCTTGAGAATTTTATCGATTCGTTCGGTATTGTTTTCGATCAGTTCATTGGCGAGTTGGAGAATGTTTTCTGTCGATCGATAATTCTCTTCGAGCTTTACCATTGTCCGCGTATCGTCATCAGGCAAGCCATCGCCAAAGTCCTGTTGAAAGCCCATCAGAATGGTGAAATCTGCCATCCGAAACGAGTAAATCGATTGATCGGCATCGCCCACAACGAATACAGAGCGATAGTCCCACTCCTCAAATCGGCTCGCTGACTCTCCATTCGTTGCTAACAACCGAATGAGATCATATTGTGTGCGATTCGTATCTTGATATTCATCGACCAAGATATGTCTAAAGCGTTTGTGCCAATAGGCTCGAATCTGCTCATTTTGCCGAAACAATTGCACCGGAATCCAGATCAAATCATCAAAATCAACTGCATTATTTTCAGCGAGTTTATCCTGATACATACTGTAGACATTTGCAATCACTTTTCCTTTGAAATTGGATTGCTCTTTTTCGTAATCTCGCGGCGATAATCCTTTATTTTTCGCGTTGCTGATTGCATAACGAACTGATCGCGGATCGAACTTCTTATCATCAATATTCAATTGATTGATGATGATGTCTTTCACTAAGCTTTGAGCATCAGACTCATCGAAGATCGAAAACGACCGCGTCCATTTCCGTCCCTTTTCGTCCTGGAACTTCTCAATATCAAAGCGCAAAATCCGGCAGCAAAGCGCGTGAAACGTGCCGATCCAAAGATCTTTGGTAATTGTTTTGTAGACGTGAGATCGTAGCTTTGTTTGCACATGACCGGGCAGCGATTCTAACGGCTTCCCATGTTCGCTTAATGCCTGCTGTTCGGCAAACAATCGCTCGATTCGATCTTTCATTTCCCGCGCGGCTTTATTGGTAAATGTCACCGCCAAAATGTTTTCTGGATCGACGCGATGTTTCAGCACCAAATTGGCAATTCGATAGGTCAATGCCCGCGTCTTTCCTGAACCCGCACCAGCGATCACCAGCAACGGGCCACAAAAATGCTGGACGGCTTGCCTTTGAGACGGATTAAGATGGCTCAGAAAATCAACAGTCATAAGAGGTACGATCGCATAAATCTACTCCATAGATAGGGTATCGTATCTCAGCTTGGAACGTGGGGAAAGAAATAGTACGTATCACCGCCCAATCTTCGGGTTCTAGTCTTTCGGGCGCGGAACTCGAAATCTTGGCGATCGCGCTTTTCCTCTCAATTCCTGCCACAGTTGTTCATATTGCTTCGTCATTGCTTCTACTGCAAATTGCGCTAATGCCATTTGTCTTGCTTGTTGACCAAGTTTAAGCCTGAACGCAACATCATCCCGCGATCGCTTTAAAGCTTCTGCCAACCCATTGACATCATTCTTCTCGATCAGCCATCCCGTCACTCCATCGATCACCGCTTCGGGCATACTTCCGACTCGTGTTGCAATCACTGGACGCGCGGCTAACATTGCTTCGACCATTGCTAACGGAAATCCTTCTGAGCGAGACGGCATCGCCACGACATCAAATTGTGAGAGATACGATCGCGGATTTTCTACCCAGCCCAAAAGCTGAACTCGGTCTTGAATGCCTAAATCGATCGCCAATTGTTCTAAGTTCGATCGCTCTGTTCCTTCTCCTAAAATAACAGCGTTGACATTTTCAACTTTAGCGATCGCTTTCAATAAAATTTCATGCGCCTTCATTGCATCTAATCGCCCAATGCTTCCGACTGTCATTGTTCCTGTTGTTGTCGATCGCGGTTCTCCCACATCCGGCACACCGTTCGGAATCGAAATCACAGAATTGCGACCCAATGCGTAGAAGTCCTCCATTCGTTGAGCGCTGGCTTTTCCGACTGCGACATGGGCATCGACTCGCAAAGATAAAAATCGAGTCCGCCAAAGCTCGATCGCATCTGTGGTTCTAAGTGGCAATTGATCAACGCGAACAATTCTAGTATTCGGAATTATCAACGCTGCGGTTAACGCGATCGCGCACGCCCAGGGGGTACAGAGATTGATGTGAATGATATCGGGTTGTAATTGGTGAAATATAGACCAATGTGAGAAAAGATTCTTGGGAAGAACAATCTTGGGATAATCTTTTGCAATAGCATTCACCACCGTTTCAGAAACACCTACTACAGTCATATCAGTCGATGTAGTTGCAACTAAATGACCTAAGCTAATTTCTGCGCCACCAATCCCTTCAGAGTCGGTATAGACTACAACTTTAAGCATGAGACAACACCGATCGATAAATGTCTAGATGGGATTGCGCGATCGTTTTCCAGTTGAACTGTTGAGCGAATTGGTAGCCTTGCTGCGATAAGCGATCGCGTTCTGACGAATCTTGGATTAGCACTAATAACGCATCCGTCAACGCATCATCATCGCGCGGCGGAATCTGTTTGACGAAATTGCTCAGATTTAGATCAGTCGATCGAGTCGCAATCACAGGTAATTGATGCGCCATTAGTGCTAACAATGAGCCGCTTTTGAGCGTGACACCATGATTAAACGGCAGAACTCCGATATCAGCACCCGACAGATAAACTGAGGCGACATCACCCGGAACATATCCAGTCATATGAACTTTACCGTTGAGCTGCAAGTTAGCAATAATAGTTTCTAGCTTGTTCCAGTATTGTTTTGCATCTTCACCCCGCAGAGCTAAACTTTCAACACCTCCAATCAGAATTAATCGCGCTTGTGGCTGTTGTTGAACAACATTCTGGAAGGCTGAGAGCAATGTTTCTAGTCCTTTCACAGGATGAAGGAAACCGAAAAACACGATCGCAATCACATCCTCAGGCCAACCACATTGCTCAAGTAACTTTTGTCTCGCTGATCTACATTCAATCACTTCAATGTTTGCACCAATTGGAATTCGATGTACTTTCGCCCTGGGTAATCGATCGATAATCACCTTTTTAGCCTCATCATTTGTGGTGATGATTGCAGCACTTTGAGTGAGCAAAAAACCATCTTCGCGATCCCACCATTGATGCTGCTGTCCCCATTGTTTTAGGCTCTCTAAAAGTTGTGGTGAAATCCATTTTGGCTGCCACTCCCACCAGCCATATTCGTGTGCTGTTGTGACAATTGGCTTATGCCAGCCTGTAGCACGGAGAAGGATTGGCAATAGAAAGATTGCTCGATCGAATCCATAAGTCCCTGCGGCGTGCTGAATGTGTAGAATGTCTGCTTTAGTTTGATGGACGGCTTGAACGAGTGCGGGTAAGTTCTGTAAGTTCCAATCTTCTACAACGCCTAACACACTTGAATCGTTTGCTGTCTTGGCGGCTTCCACAGTCGTTAGAACAGTCGTTTCAACGTCTAACTCCGATCGCAGTCGTGCTGTATAGTGAGCCACCCCACAGCGATCGGGTAAATAGGTTCCAGCAATTAAAGCAACTTGAGGCATTTTTGATCTTTCTCTAGAAGTTCTAAACTCGATCGCACAATTTCACCCGGTTCGATGTCCAAGCACTCTAATTGATAAGGACACTGAAACGCATAGCAAGGATGGCACTCTGTCGGTTGACGCAACAATCGAGCAACACAATCACGCGGTTGCCACTGACATTCAAGCTCGGTTCCAGCGAACAGAATGACGCTCAGTGTTCTGGTGGCATCTGCAATGTGCATGGTTGAAGTATTGTTACTTAACATCAATTCTGCATTCGCGATTAAAGCTGCAAGCTCCGATAAACTTGTTTTGCCAATGAGATCAATTGCAGTGTCGCCCAATACTTCTAGGACAATTCCAGCTCGATCGCGATCTTTCTCCACGCCTGTTACAGCGATTTTCCAGCCTGTAATCTCTGCAAGCTGTCTCGCTGCGATCGCGAATCGTTTCGCATCATAGTTACGTGATTGGCAACTTGTCCAAGGATTCAGCACAATGTAAGGTGAATCAATGAGTTTGAGGTTAGAATGTTGAATCGAAAGAGAGCGATCGTGTACCTCAAACCCGACGGATTCAATCAACCGCAAATTTCGTTCAACTTGATGGAGTTCATCCGGTGCAGCAGAAACTTCGTGAGTTAACATCATTCCGCCCGTCTCCTTCGATTCTCCTAGCCTTAGAGGAATTCCTGCCAAACACGAGACAAAGGCGGCAGGATGCGGAGATTGATTAAAGCTCGTGAAGATCATCACAGCATCAAACCCGCGCAATTTTGTAACTAGCTCCCACTCTCGTGCTGGATCGAAGGCTAATCGCCCCAAATCTTGCCACAACACCCGCCAAGATAAGACCTCATCCACCCACGGCAACAATGGAGCCGCGATCGAGCCTCCCGGACTTGCCATCAACGTAATTCTCGCTTCTGGCAAATTCGCTTTAATCGATCGCAGTGCTGGGCTGGTCATGATCACATCACCAATATTGTCCAACCGCATCACCAGCAAATTTCTAACCGATGTCCAAGGATGAGATAACACAAAGTTTTTCATTTATCGAACTTTTTGAGCTTCCAGCAATTCGACTGCGGCTGCCATCACTCGATCGATAGAAATTTCATCTACGCAAGTCGCCCAATCCGCGATCGGACATTTGCCACTATACCAACACGATTGGACTGTAAAATTCTCGATTCTGCGTTCTGGACAGTTCAAGTATCCTTGTAAATTAACGTGCGGTTTCGGTTGTCCGTATCGTTCATACCAAGATGCTCCAAATAGTGTAATCGTTGGGGTTCCAACCGCTGCTGAAATTCTCGCTGCTCCTGTGTCTCCAGCGATCATTAAATCTGTCTGAGACAGCATTGCAGCTAACTCTCTAAGCGTTCCTAACTCCCATAATTTTGCATTGGGAATCCTGTTTGAAACGAATACAGCTTGTTCTCGATCGGAACCAACTAAAACTACGATCGAAGCTTCCAATTTCTGCCCTAGTTCGATAAAATTTCGCTCATCCCAGCGCTTAATTCTCATTCCAGCATCCGGGCAAAAAACCACGATCGGACGCGCTAAATCAGCGAGTTTCTCTCTTGCAGTTTGGTACTCTTCAGAAGTTAGATACAGTTTGGGAGGAGCGATCGCAGATTCTATGATTAAGCTTTCGGATAATAAAATTTCAAGAAACCGATCGCTAACGAACTGATTTAGAGGTGGAGATCGCCAGAGATTCGTCACTACTCGGTCAGCACGATCACAAATCAATTCATCAATGCGATCGTAGTTTGTATCTGAAACAATCAAATCGAATTTTTGCTGACTTAGGAGTTGCTCGATCGCTTTTCTGACGTTTCCTTTCTCGGCATAGATAACTCGATCGATCAGTGGATCAGTTTCTAGCAATGATCCGCCCGGTGCAAACGTTAACACAGTCATCTTTGCCTGAGCATGACTTCGTGCTAATGATTGAATTGCAGATAGGGCAATCAAAACATCTCCAATCCCACCCAATAGCTCAATAAATAAAATCTGCTGCATAAAGATAATTGCGAATCACCCCTATCAGCTATCAAATTTATTTCATCGCTGTCATTGTTCTAAAGACAGAACCCACTCAATTTCTTTAACCGTACAGAGATCGCGTCCATCTAATTTCGACTGATACAACGCTTTATCCGCCCGCTCTACTAAGTAATGAATCGTTCCGTCGAGTAGCTGAAACTTCGATCGCTCTATACTCACTCACTTTAGACCTCTAGTGAGGCAGATTCATCTCTCTTATGCGCTTTAAGATTCGTTCTGCTACTCGTGTTGCTGCCCCGATCAAAGTTCCTGGCAAAATGACCGCAAATTCTTCGCCACCGTAACGTGCCACCAGATCCAAACGCCGCACCCTCCGCTGTAGAGTTTGAGCCACCTGCATCAAACACTGATCGCCCGCCTGGTACCCATAGGGATTAGCAGTGCGATCGGGAGCGCGGAGTACCTTAGCAACCTTGTGGTCAGTGAACGACAACTCTACAGCGGACTTGATGACGGAATTTTATCGATCGTTGTCTCAGCAAAAGCAAAATATGAGTAAAGCTGAATCTCTACGACAAGCACAATTAAAACTGCTGAAAGATCCAAACTATCAGCATCCGTTCTATTGGTCGCCGTTTATTCTAATCGGGCATTGGCTTTAATCTGCGAAGGATCGCTCTCAGGGCGGATACGATTTTCTGTCTCGTCGCAAATAATAAGCTATGTCCGACACATTCGCTCAGAGTTCTCAAAGCGCGATCGCTGGTGTGAGATCTAGACGGACGAAGGTTAAAGTGACGATGCCCAGCAAATTTCGATCCGATTTGTTAGCCCGAATTTTTTCAGGAAATAGCCAGACGGCGCAGTTGATGCGATCGCACAACTGGGCAGATACTTCACTCGGTGCGATCGAACATTGGTCGCCGAATCTCTGCACCGCACTGAGCATCTGTTTAAACTCTCGCTTCCCGATGGTGATTTGGTGGGGAAAAGAGCTAGCTTTGCTCTACAACGATGCCTGGTTGCCGATTCTAGGAAATAAGCATCCAGCGGCATTGGGTCGTCCTGGTCATGAAGTTTGGGCGGAAACTTGGGATGTATTAGGCGCACAGTTGCACAGCGTTTTGGATACTGGGGAAGCAACTTGGTCTGATGATTTGTTGTTGCAGTTGTATCGCTATGGGTATCTAGAAGAAACCTACTTTACCTACTCGTATAGCCCGATTTTTCTAGAATCCGGCGAGGTGGGCGGTGCGTTCACAGCGGTGACGGAAACAACCGATCGTGTGATTGGAGAACGACGACTGGCGACGTTACGAGACTTAGCAGCGCAGGTGGGAGAGTCAAAAACAATCAAGCAAGCTTGCGAAATTGCGATCGAGACTTTAGCGAACAATCTAGCGGATGTTCCATTTGCTGCGATTTACAGCGTGAGTGCGGAGGGTGCAACGCTAGAAGCTAAGACAAAAGTATCCTTTTCGCTAACTGATTCGTTTTGGAAGCTTGAAGATGCAATTGCACAACGTCAACCGATTCTGATCGAGAATTTAGCTCAACAGTTTGGAGAGATTCCTGCTGGGATATTGGCAACTCCGCTGCAACAGGCGTTAGTTTTGCCTGTGTGGGCATCGGGGCAGGAAACACTCAGCGGGCTTTTGGTCGTTGGAGTGAATCCGGGGCGGGCATTGAATGAGAACTATCGCAACTTTTTCGAGATGGCAGCGGGACACATCGGAACCGCGATCGCGAATGCAGATGCGTATGAGGCAGAACGAAAACGAGTGGAAGCATTAGCAGAACTCGATCGAGCGAAAACTGAGTTTTTCAGCAATGTTTCACACGAGTTTCGCACCCCGTTAACGTTGATGCTGAATCCGCTTGAGGAAGTTCTAGAAATCGAGCCGTTGGAACATCGATCGCAGTTGGAAACAGCGCATCGAAACGGATTGAGATTGCTGAAGCTGGTCAATACGCTGCTGGATTTTTCGCGGATTGAAGCGGGACGAGTTCAGGCAGTGTATCAACCGATCGAGCTATCGACCTTTACCGCAGAATTGGCGAGTGTGTTTCGTACCATGATCGAGCGTGTGGGACTGCGGTTGATTGTGAATTGCGAAGGCGATGATCGAGTTTATGTCGATCGAGAAATGTGGGAAAAGATTGTTCTCAATCTAATCTCAAATGCGTTTAAGTTTACGTTTGAAGGTGAAATCGAAGTTGTGTTTCGCCGCGTTGGTGATTCTGTTGAACTTAGCATTCATGATACGGGTGTTGGAATTCCATCAGAAGCCTTGCCACGATTGTTTGAGCGATTCCATCGGGTAAGCGGAACGCGATCGCGCAGTTACGAAGGCTCAGGGATCGGATTGGCGTTGGTGAAAGAGCTAGTCGATCAGCATGGTGGAACGATTTCTGTATCGAGCCAAGTCGAGGTCGGATCAACGTTTACGGTGAAACTTCCGCTAGGGGATGCTCATTTGCCGAGGGAACAAGTCGATCGAGATGGAACGCTACGATCGACAACGGTTCGCGCGGATGCGTTTGTGCAGGAAGCATTGCGCTGGAATACAGACGGTGAGGGCGAGGTAAGCATTGAGAATGATAGTTTTGCGGTTTCTAGTTCTGATGGTTCCAGTCGTCCCACTCGCATTCTCGTTGTAGATGACAATGCTGATCTGAGAGATTATCTCAAACGATTATTAGTTCAGTCTTATTCCGTTGAAACTGCGATCGATGGAATTGATGCACTTAACGTGGTTCGTCGTTCTCCGCCGGATTTGATTCTCAGCGATGTGATGATGCCGAATCTCGACGGGTTTAGACTCTTGCAAGAACTGAGATCGCAGCCTGAAACGCAAGAAATTCCGATCATTTTACTATCCGCGCGAGCAGGCGAAGAGGCTCGCGTAGAAGGCTTAGGAGCCGGAGCCGATGACTATTTAGTAAAACCGTTTTCGGCACGGGAACTGATCGCACGGGTCGAATCGACTCTGAAGCTTTCACGGTTGCGCAAGGAAACCACCGATCGAGAACGAACGCTGCGATCGCAAGCTGAAGTCGCTCAGGCTCAGGTGGAAACGATTTTGCACAGCATTCGAGATGCGTTTATTGTTCTCGATCGAGATTGGCGCTACGTCTACAGCAATCAAGCCTCAATTGAACTGTCTGGAATGCTCGAAGAGACGTTTCTCGGTCGATGTATTTGGGATGTCTTCCCCGACTTGGTTGACACTGAGTTTCATCGCCAGTATCACCGAGCAATGCACGATCAAACGGTCGTAGAATTTGAATTCTTTTATCCGACTTGGAATCGCTGGTTTCAGCATCGCATCTATCCAACCCCCGCAGGCATCTCCGCATTCGTCGCAGACATTACCGAGCAGAAACAAACCGAACTAGCACTCATCCAAAGCAAAGAACGATTGAAAGGAGCATTAGCAGCAGGTCGGATTGTGGCGTGGAATTGGGATGCTCAAACTGATGAAGCAATGAAATCGAGCAATGCCGCTGAAATTTTAGGCATCGCGCCCGAAGACTTAATCACAACCGGACAAAAAGCCGAATCGATCATCCATCCGGAAGATTTGCTCAACCATCGATCGACTATCGCCGCTGCAATAATGGAGGGCGGTAACTATGTTTCTCAATTTCGAGTCATTCGCCCAGACAACCAAGAAATTCTGTGGGTGGAAGATCGCGGAACGGTTTATGTAAATGAACCGGGAACAGTCACAAAAATTGGTGGAATGCTCACAGATATCTCCGATCGCATTCATCTCGAACAAGAACGCGATCGCATTCTCCAACAGGAACAAGTGGCACGCCAAGAAGCAGAACGCGCCAATCGTCTCAAAGATGAGTTTCTCGCGGTGTTGTCTCACGAGTTGCGAACCCCGCTGAATCCGATTTTAGGTTGGGTCAGACTCCTACGAATGGGCAAATGTAATCCGACTCAATCCCAGCACGCCCTTGAAACGATCGAGCGCAATGCAAAACTGCAAACTCAACTGATCGGCGATCTGCTCGATGTCTCGCGGATTTTGCAAGGAAAGCTGCATCTCGCACAAGATCCTGTGGATTTGAGCGAAACGATTTCAGCCGCGATCGAAACCGTTCAACTCGCAGCAGACGCGAAATCTCTACAAATTCAAACTCAAATTAACGCTGCAAAGCCTGTGATCGGAGATGCAGGAAGACTTCAGCAGATTATCTGGAACTTACTCTCGAATGCTGTGAAATTCACACCTGCGAACGGCTCGATCGTGGTTTCGCTCACCGAGATCGCTGACTTCGCTCATCTCCAAGTCAGCGACAACGGGAAAGGCATTCAGCCGGACTTTCTGCCGTATGTGTTTGACTATTTCCGGCAAGAAGATGGCTCATCGACCCGCACCTTTGGCGGCTTGGGATTAGGACTCGCGATCGTGCGATATCTCACCGAACTACATGGCGGCATCGTGACGGTACACAGTGCGGGCGAAGGACAAGGCGCAACGTTTACAGTCAAATTGCCCGTCGTCAACCGCACGATCGACACTCCAGAAGAAACAACTCCGATCGAACAATCCCTGCAAGGCTACAGCATTCTCGTCATTGATGACGATCTCGATTCCAATGCATTAGCAGCTTTCGTTCTAAGAGAATCAGGAGCCTCCGTTTTAACAGCCTCCTCTGGTCTGGAAGCACTGCAAAAATTGAGCGAAACCCCATTCGATCTCGTTGTCAGTGATATTGGAATGCCAGAGCTAGATGGGTATGAATTGCTTCAGCAAATTCGAGCAAAATCGATTTCAACGCCTGCAATCGCGCTCACTGCCTATGCAGGCGGTTCAAATCAACAACGTGCGATCAAAGCAGGATTTCAAGTCCACCTAGCCAAACCGATCGAGCCAGAGCAACTCTTGTCGATCGCGACGACTTTGCTCAAAAACCCGGTCGAATCCGTACCACAATCGCTACAATCAAGGGTACTATATTAATCGAAAACTGTATGGATACCACCTCGCTCAAACGGGATGTCGAATTGCTCACTTCGCGCCTGGGTAAAACCCAGGACTATCTTTGACGTTCCTGCTCTGACTGCCAAAATTCAAGACCTTGAACAAGTTGCCTCTCAGCCTGATTTCTGGGACAACCAAACCGAAGCGCAAAGCACGCTACAAGAATTAAACGAATACAAATCGCATCTTGAACAGTTCGATCGCTGGAAATCTGATCTCGAAGATGCTGAAGCCACGATCGAACTGCTCGAACTCGAAAACGATCAATCCCTTCTCGAAGAAGCCGAAGCCAAAACTGATCAACTGAAGCGCGATCTCGATCAGTGGGAACTTCAGCAAATGCTCTCCGGCACATACGATACGAAAGGCGCAGTCCTGACGATCAACGCGGGTGCAGGTGGAACCGATGCTCAAGACTGGGCGGAAATGCTGCTGCGAATGTATACCCGCTGGGGCGAATCGCACGGCTACAAGGTTCACATGATGGAAATATCCGAAGGCGACGAAGCTGGGATCAAATCTGTCACGCTCGAAATCGATGGACGCTATGCTTACGGCTACCTCAAAGCTGAGAAAGGAACGCATCGTCTCGTCAGAATTTCCCCGTTTAATGCCAACGATAAGCGACAAACGAGTTTTGCAGGCGTAGAAGTAATGCCGATGATTGATCTATCGGTGAAGTTAGATATTCCCGATAAAGATCTCGAAATTACAACTTCACGCGCTGGCGGTAAAGGCGGGCAAAACGTCAACAAAGTCGAAACTGCGGTGCGAATCACGCATAAACCAACTGGGCTGGCGGTGCGATGTACTGAAGAGCGATCGCAGCTTCAAAACAAAGAAAAAGCCTTAGCGATTCTCAAAGCAAAGTTGCTAATCATTGCTGAAGAACAACGAGCCAAAGAAATCGCTGAAATCAGGGGCGATATGGTGGAAGCCGCTTGGGGAATGCAGATTCGGAACTATGTATTTCATCCCTACCAAATGGTGAAAGACCTACGAACCAATCTAGAAACGACTGCGGTACAAGATGTGATGAACGGAGAAATCGATCCGTTTATTGAAGCTTGCTTGCGACAGGAAAATCAATTGGTTGAGGCTTAGAAAACTAAGACAGAAACCACAAATGCCCACCAGACACTATCTAGTGGGCATTCGATCGTTGAAAGGTGTTTGAAAAGTAGTCGTTCACTGCATGACCCGCCCCCGGAATGGAATTCGGGGCTAACAGAACGAAGTCCACTGAAGGGACTAACAGCCAACTAAAATCAAGTCTTCAGTCCTTTGAAAGTCTCTTACACTGAATCTAGATATCTAGATCGTTTAGATTCAGCTTCGAGCCGTATGTTTCAATGAACTCGCGACGCGGCGCAACTCGATCGCCCATTAGCACTGTAAAAGTACGATCGGCTTCGGCTGCATCTTCGATTTCAACCCGCTTGAGTGTGCGAGTTTCAGGATTCATCGTTGTATCCCAAAGCTGCTGCGGCATCATTTCACCCAACCCTTTGAAGCGCTGAATGTTGTAGCTTGCATTCTCTGGGAAGCTCGACAAGCGGGTTTGTAAATCTCGATCGCTGTAGCAGTAGTAGTGGCTGCGTCCGCGCTCGACTTTGTACAACGGCGGGCAAGCAATGTACACAAAGCCTTGATCAACCATCATGCGCTGATAGCGATAGAAGAAGGTGAGCAACAAAGTTCGGATATGCGCCCCGTCTACATCCGCGTCAGTCATGATGATGATACGGTGATAGCGCAATTGAGACATATCGAACTCTTCGCCTTTGATACCTAACCCTAGGGCTGTAATCAATGCTTGAATTTCAGTATTCTTGTAGATCTTGGCATCGTCGGTTTTCTCAATGTTGAGAATCTTACCGCGCAGAGGCAGAATGGCTTGGAAACGTCGATCGCGTCCTTGTTTCGCACTTCCGCCCGCAGAATCCCCTTCCACGATGTAGATTTCTGATTCGCTCGGATCGCGCGTCGCACAGTCTGCCAGCTTTCCGGGAAGCGTCGAGGACTCTAGCACCGATTTACGGCGTACCATTTCTCGTGCATGACGAGCCGCTTCTGCTGCTTTGAACGCCTGAACCGCTTTTTCGATAATCGCATCGCAAACGTTCGGACGGAATTCGAGATACTCGGTTAGCACTTCACCGACGAGAGAATCGACAATTCCGCGAACTTCGCTGTTTCCTAACTTCGTTTTGGTTTGACCCTCGAATTCTGGATCAGGGACTTTCACCGAAATCACAGCCGTTAAGCCTTCTCGAATATTCTCACCCGCAAGATTCGATTCGTTTTCTTTGATCTTGTTGCGTTTGCGACCGATCGAATTTAGTGTCCGAGTTAGAACCGCTTTCAATCCCTCTAAGTGCGTTCCACCATCGACTGTCCGAATGTTGTTTGCAAACCCGATGATGTTGTCGTTGTAAGCATCTACACACCACTGCAGCGCGACTTCGACCTGAATGTTATTGCGTTCGCCTTGAACGAAGATCACTTCTTCGTGGAGGGGCTGCTTGTCGCGGTTCATGTAAGAGATGTACTCGCGAATACCACCTTCGTAGAAGTAGACTTCTTCGCGTTCGGAATCGGGACGACGATCGATAAAGGTAATTCTGACTCCGCCGTTGAGGTACGCCAATTCTCGTAAGCGTCCAGAAAGCGTGGTGTAGTCAAACTTTGTGGTTTCGGTAAAGATCGTATCGTCGGGGAGAAACGTAACAGAGGTTCCCGTTCTCTCTTGAGGATAGGGTTGAATCTGCATTTCACCTATCGCGATACCCCGCTCAAACCGTTGCACGTGAGCTTTCTTATCGCGCCAGACGGTGACTTCGACCCATTCTGACAGCGCGTTTACGACCGAGATCCCAACTCCGTGTAGACCGCCAGAGACTTTGTATCCGCCGCCGCCAAACTTCCCGCCAGCGTGTAAAATTGTCAGCACGGTTTCAAGACCGGACTTACCAGTTTTGGCAACGATTCCGGTTGGAATGCCGCGTCCGTCGTCAGTGACGCTAACGGAGCCATCGGCATTGATGGAAACGTCGATCGTTTTACAGTAGCCCGCGAGTGCTTCATCGACCGAGTTATCGACAACCTCATAAACGAGGTGATGCAATCCGCGCGGCCCGGTAGTGCCGATATACATACCGGGGCGTTTCCGCACCGCTTCAAGACCTTCAAGGACTTGGATCTGTTGGGCATCGTAGTTTGTCGTCATAAGAAGCGTTCTTTAGGGCAGTGTGTGGCAAAACTAAACTTCAAAAGGCAAATTCTATCAAAATTATAGCACAAATGGCTTATAAGCGGTTTTAGAGCAATTTCAGGTGAGTTTTGAAAGTAGGATGGATCGGTCTATTTTGACTCAAAATTTCCAGGATGAACCAAAAATATTAAATAATACACCTGTACTCATTATAATCGGTGGCGCGACGGCGACGGGGAAGTCTGGATTAGCGATCAAGCTTGCAGAGCGCTTGGAGTCTATCATCTTAAGCGCCGATTCGCGCCAAGTGTATCGAGAATTTACGATCGGGACGGCAAAACCAACGCGACAAGAGCAAAATCGCGTACCACATTACTTGATCGATATCTGCGATCCGATCGAGACGCTCACAGTCGCAGATTACCAAATGCAGGCGCGAGAAATTCTCGATCGCGGCGGCGTGCAGTTTTTGGTTGGGGGAACGGGGCTATATATTAAGGCGATCGCGCGAGGTATGAAGATCCCGCGAGTCGCACCTCAAGCGGAATTGCGATCGCAGCTTGAGCGATTGGGACAAAGAACGCTGTATGAAATGTTGCAGCAGGTGGATACGATCGCGGCGACTCGGATTCATGCCAATGATCAGGTGCGGACGTTGAGAGCGCTGGAAGTGTTCTATGTGACGGGTCGCCCGATTTCTGAGCAGCAGGGAGAAGAGCCGCCGAGTTTTCCAATTTTGCAGATTGCATTGGATAGCAATCTCTTAGAGCAACGGATCGCGAAACGGGCGGGACAAATGATCGAAATGGGATTTGCAACCGAAGTGAAAACGCTGTGTGAAAAGTACGGTGAGGCGTTGCCGCTGTTGAATACGTTGGGATATGCGGAGATGCGACAGTATTTGCGGGGTGAGATCTCGCTTGCTGAGGCGGAGCGGTTAACGGCGTTGCATACGCGGCAGTTTGCGAAGCGACAGCGAACTTGGTTTCGGGCGGATCGTTCGATCGAATGGTTTGATTCGGATGCGGCGGATTTAGTCGATCGGGTGTGGGCACGAGTTGAGCAATTCCGCGAGGATGCACGAAGCGAATTATGACAAGAACGCTTCACGATCAGTTTGCAAAGCTCTGTCTCACAGGGTTTTTAGAGCCTTTTGGAACTGCCGAAATTGATCGATAATTACCTTACGAATGCGTAAAGCCCCTACGTTTCAACCTACTGTGTATGCACAAGTTGCTTATCGCTTCGTTTCAGTCGGCTTCTGCCCCCTAAATCCCCCAGAATGGGGGATTTAGGGGGCGAAGATCTCGGCATCGAATAGATCAAAAGACTTGTGTGCACACGGTAGGTTGAAACGCAAGGGCTTCATACTTACAAGCGACTAAGCTCCAAGGCGTTCTAACCAACAGCTACAGATTCCGACAACGCGACTTGTTGCACGATCGTATGATGACCCAACCATTTCCGCGCGACTTCTACAAAGGGTTGCGGATCACCACTGACATAAAACTGAGTCGGTAACGGCGATTGTAAATTCCGCAATCCCAAAATTTCCAACTCTTGCGATGCGGCTTTTGCGACTGACACCGCTGGATCAATAAACTGCACCGAACTTGGCACGATCGACTTCAGCACTGGAGCCAAATGCGGATAATGCGTGCAGCCATAAATTAGCGTGTCAATGTTTCGATCGAGGAGCGGTTGCAAATAAGTCTGAGCGACCTTATAAGTGTAGGGATCGTCGATTCGACCTTGCTCGATTAGCGGCACAAATTCAGGACAGCCAATCTGCCATACTTCTGCCGTCGAATCGACTTCGAGAATAGCTTGGCGATAGGCATCACTCGCCGCCGTTGCAGGAGTAGAAATCACGCCGATTCGCTTTCCTTGTCTCGCGGCGGCACTCGCACCCGGCAAAATCACGCCCAAAATCGGCAAACTGGGAAACTCTTGGCGCACTGTCTCGATCGCTAAAGCCGAACTCGTATTGCACGCCATGATCACCATTTTGGCGCGGCGTTCTACCATCCAGTGCAGAATCTCGCGCACGAATTGAATGATCTCACACTGCGATCGTGTCCCATACGGTAAGCGGGCAGTGTCTCCGAAATACAATAGCGACTCGTTCGGCAATTGGCGATACATTTCGCGCAGCACCGTCAAGCCACCGACCCCGCTATCAAAAAGCCCGATCGGATCAGATCCATTCGGTGTGCCAGAGCGCGAGCAACCGAAATTCTCTGCTAGGTTTTTCATTTTCTCAATCCTCACACCAGAAAGTTAGAAGTCAGAAGTCTGAAGCCATCGTACTTCGACATTCAGCCTCAGGCTTCTAACTTTCATCTCAGTCTAAGCGGTCTTGCCCAGAGGCTCAAGACCAGATCGGAGGATGTCAGCGCTAACGTCGTCCCAAATATTCGAGAACGCCGCGTGCGATCGAGTCTGCCATCCGCTGACGATACGAAGAATCTGACAACCGAGCCGCATCGTTTCGACCCGTAACGAATCCGACTTCAACGAGAACAGAAGGCATCGAGGTACGCCGCAAAACGTAGAATCGGGCACTCCGAACGCCCCGATCTTCGATTCCTGTTCCTTGTAAAACGTTGCGGTGGATCGTGCGTGCCAAGTCCAAACCGCTCTGGAAATAGTAGGTTTCTAGTCCGTTGACATCGGGGCGACTGAGACTGATTGAATTCGCGTGAATACTCACAAACACAGTTGCATTTGCCCGTTGTGCGATATCGACGCGCGGCTGAAGATCTAAGTCAATGTCAGCACTACGGGTCATTACGACCTGAACGCCTCCACGCTCTAAATTTGCCTGTACTCGGCGGCTGATATCTAGCACGATTTCTTTTTCTTGAATGCCCCTAATGCCGACTGCTCCCGGATCAGGACCTCCATGTCCAGCATCGACGACCACGACCAAACGACCATTCGGAACACGCGGGGGAATCGGATTCGGATTGGTTGTGGGTGGAACTGGAATCGGGTTTCGACCGGGTGGAATTGGCGTGGGTGGTGTGGTCGTGGGTGGCGTGGTAGCGGGTGGCACAACCGGGAACAGTCCCCGACGTAAGGGTAAAACTAACTGCTGTGAGTTGTTTTGCACAATTTCGCCAAACTGCACCCCAGAGGCGGGCGTGAGCAGGATTGCAACATCATTTCCGTCTTGTCGGACTCGCGCCTGCAATAATGGACTGCCTGCGGGGAGTTGAGGTCCTCTGAAACTAGCATCAGTCCGCGCCGATCGCACTAACACCCGATACGCTCCCGAAGCCCGATCCCAACCTGCCGAGTAGTTGAGCGGCTGATTTCCTCGAATGATTAACTGCCGATTCGCATCCAGTTCGACCGATTGCACGATCGCAGTTTGCGATACAGGAGGCTGTCCGCCCGGAGTTGATCCGATCGATTGAGGAAGAACGACCAATCCACCGGACGGACTTGCACTCGCTTGCCAGTTTGCACTTTCTGGCGACAGGATTAGCGTCAGGCGAACGGCATTGGGGGAGAACTGGGTGATCTGAACGCGAGAAACACCGTTAACATTCGCCGGAAGATCGCGTGGGAAAAGGTTCGGAGAGATCGTTGCTCCGAAAATGTCGATGAACATTTGGCGGCGATCGGTCGATCTCAGCGATCGAATCTCTGGAGCCGCGCCCGTTGTGCGGAGAAAGAACCCATCCCCGGTTGCCTGAAGGCTTTGAATCGAGGTGCGAACTCCTGAGACGGGCGGCAATTGTGCGATCGGCGGTTGCGTGACGGGGGGTTGTGCGATCGGTGGCGTTCCAATCCCTGACACTGTTGGAGTCGGTAACTGGACTGCCCACTGATTTGCCGTTCTGCCTTGGAAGCGGATTTGGCTTGGGTCGATCGTGTATCCGGGCGCGTATTCCACCACCATGCGAGTCGTTGCCTGATCGAACTGCCCGACGCGAATCGATCTCACCGCACCGCTATAAGTTTCTGTCACTTGCGGTCGTCCGAAGGTCACGTCAGGTAAATCGATTACCAAGCGAGTTGGATCACTGAGGAGTTGCGCTCTCGGTTGCACTCCGTCATCGGTCGAAAACTCCAATTGATTTTGGGTTGGACTCAATCGCCAAGCTTGCAATCTTGCTGCTTGAGCCGGAAAGGTGAATAGCAAAAAGTAGAATGAACAGAGCAAAAAGTAAGTCCGGAAATAGAATCTTCTTTTAGACTTTTTTGCACTGGTAGACTGAAGACCGCGTTCCAACTTTTCTCTCCTTTTATGCGTCGTGCCGCTATTTTTCGGCAAACATTTCTTGTGATTTGACAGTCAAAATCGAGCCGCAAAATCGTCAGACTTTGCCAACAGATCTGAGCATCAAAATTGAGCTTGCATCCTCTCTCACCCACGATCGATGAATACCTGTTCAGCCAAACGAAAGGATTTGCGCCAGTATTCATCACAAAAATTCAACTGTTTTTATCTAACGAATCGAAGCAAAATCAAGCGTACCGGATCGACTGACCTAATATCCTCAAGCTCGTTCCTGATATCTGGAAAATTTGCTCAATTCATCTGAGAAATAGTGTTGTCTCCTTCGTTGTCGGGGACGCAAAAAAGCACGATCGAGTTTCTTAAATCTGCGATCGAGTTTCTGGGAAATAGCAGTTGCATAAAATTCAAAGCGTGAAACAACGGCATTCCAAACCCAAAAAGTCAGGCTTTTTAGGTTTGGGCTAGAGCATTCTAGTATGGATGCCTGAATTCCAGCATAGTTTTTTGCTCAGATGTCATCAACGCTACTTAAGGTGGGTGCGGCTACGGAATCAGTTTGAGGAAACACCACTCTCAACAACGGCGGCGCAACAAAAGTCGTAAGAATCACCATGACAATGATCGCTGCCTGCAACGCATCCGAGAGAATTCCTGTACTCGTTCCAAACGCCGCGAACACTAGCCCAACTTCGCCCCGTGGAATCATCCCAACCCCGATCGCGAGTCGATTTAGCTCCGGTTGACCGAACAGCGTAAAGCCCGTGACAACTTTTCCCAAAATCGCAACCACGACCAGAAAGCCCGACATAATTAACCCTTCCCGATTGGCAGGATCGAATGGATTTAATACGCTGACATCAGTTCTCGCACCGACCACGACGAAAAAGACGGGGACAAGCATATCCGCGATCGGCTTAATTTGGGCTTCGAGTTCCGCTCGCTTTTCGGTTTCTGCCAAAATCAACCCTGCGGCAAACGCACCCAGAATCGCCTCTAGCTGAATCACTGCCGCAATGTCTGCCAGCACAAACGCCACAATCAAAGCGCTAACGAGCAGTTGTCCGCGCGTTCTCAGTTCATTCACCAGCGTCACAAAGAACGGGCTGAAAAGCCGTCCAAGCCACAGACTCCCAATTAAAAACACAGCCGCGCTAATGATCAGATAAATCACGCTCGTTACTTGCACTTCTCCAGTCTTCGCCAGCCCTGCGACTACTGCCAGCACAATAATCCCCAAGACATCATCTAGCACTGCCGCCCCGATGATGATTTGCCCTTCTTTAGAACTGATTTGCTGCAATTCCGACAAGACCCGCGCTGTAATGCCGATACTGGTTGCGGTAAGAGCCGCTCCCGCAAAAATCGCCGGAACCGCAGGCACATTGAAAATCGTCATCAGCCCGCCTGTACCGAGTGCAAACGGAACCGCGACCCCGACACAAGCCACGATCGCAGCTTGCCATCCGACCCGAATCAGTTCCTTCAAATCCGACTCCAAGCCAATCTCAAACAGCAGAATCACCACGCCGATTTCTGCCAATACAGAGATCACTTCACTCTGCGTTTCAAACACGAGGTTGAGCGATTCTGGACTGAGATGCGCGGTCATTTGCAGCGCTTGCATAATCAGCGATCGACTCGCATCAAAATCGGCACTGGGAAACACGAGGATATGCAGCGCCGACACGCCGACTACCACACCCGCGACCAGTTCGCCTAACACCGAGGGCAAATCGAGCCGAGCGCAAATTTCACCGCCAATCTTACTAGCGAAATAGACGACGACTAAACTCAACAAAACGCTTGCCAGCACGAGAGAACCGGTTTCTGCTTCGGCGGCGGCTAGGAGGGACGGCGGAGAACCAAACGAGTTGAACCAGGAAAGGGAGTTGATCATATTTCGAGGGAGTGACCAAAAATCTTCCCTATCGTACAAACTTCTTAACGTTTATTTCAAAGAGAAAATGAATGCAATTGAGATCAATGCTGGTCGAACGAATTGCAATTGCTCATTTCTGGCAGTTCAGACCGATGAAGATGGCGTTGTCAGTTCCTTTCTCTATCACATAGGTCTTCTCTCTGGTGTCCAACCCCGGTCGAGCGGGAATGCAGCCAGCATTCTGCTAGAAACGCAGCAGTTAAATCTATTGAACGGTGGATATATTGCAACTTCTGCTTTAGATGGCTCTACTGGAAACGGCGGGGACTTAACGATTCGTGCCACAAATATTCTGATTGATGGCATGGTCAAGGATAGCTCTGGCGCATTGAGTGGAATTCAAACTGAAATGTTAGGTTCAGCGAAATGAGATGCCGGAACGCTGCAAATTTTTGCCGATCTCTTACAGGTTCTCAACGGCGGACAGATTTCTGCTTCTAACTTAGGCAACGGTCGAGCAGGCAACCTTGAAATCGATGCTTCAACGGGAGAAGTCGCAGGACTTGATCAGACGCTACAACTGCCTAGCCGAATTTCAGCACGAGAAGGAAGCTCTGATGCAGACTCGATCACCATCAATACGCAGCGTTTAGATTTACGCGATCGAGCCATCATTACGGCAAGCAACAGCGGCACAGGTCGAGCAGGAAACTTAAGCATTCGATCACAAACCGTTCGGCTTAGTCAGAAGGCCCAACTCAATGCTGAAGTGAATGCTGGCAGTGGCGGCAACATTGACATCACAAGCGACTTACTCTTACTCAGAAATTTGAGCAACATCACCACTACTGCCAGCACGATCGCCCCAACTTCAAACCTTAGTAGAAGCTACTTCTTGGCAGCGCAATCCTGCTTCAGGCGAAATCGAACTGATTACAGCACAACCGATGCAGGCAAATGAGTTCGAGACTTGTGCGATCGCACCAAACTAGATAAACACCCGATGTTGGAGTGAAGGCATTTGTCGTCGGACTTGTTCTAGTCGAGCGGGGATAATTTCCGCGATCGCCACTCCTGGCATTTCTCCCGCATCTGCCAAAATTACTCCCCACGGATCAATCACCATCGCGTGACCGTGAGATTGCCGCAGTGAATTGTGTCGTCCGGTTTGTGCGGGTGCGATGACATAGCAAGTATTCTCGATCGCTCTTGCCTGCAACAACACCTGCCAGTGATCTTTTCCAGTGTGCGCCGTAAATGCAGCAGGAACAAACAGAACCTCTGCGCCCAACTGCGTCATCTGACGGTAAAGCTCTGGAAAACGCACGTCATAGCACACCGATAAACCAATGTTGCCAAGCTCTTTAGAGGGATGAATCGGCGGTACTCTTGTGCCTGCGACCACCGTTGCCGATTCGCGGTAAGTATTGCCATCAGGCAAATTCACATCAAAAAGATGCACCTTCTCATACCGAGCAAGTTCTTGACCATTGGGAGCGACTAGCAGCGCAGTATTGAAAACCTTGCCTTGCTGGACTGGAACCGGATAACCGCCGCCCAAGATTGTCACCTGAAACCGTTGCGCCATTGTTTTGAGAAACTTCTCGCTCTCAACTGCGATCGCATCGGCTTGTGCAAGCTTCGCTTCCTCATCTCCTAAAAACGAAAAATTCTCAGGCAGCCCGACCAACTCTGCACCCCGTCGAACGGCGAGATCGATCAATTCTTCCGCTTGCGCCAGATTCTTGTGCAGATCAGGCAAGCTATTCATTTGTACAGCGGCAGCTAAGTAAGACTTCATGGGATCAACTCACGGGATTTCGCGCTTAAAATGGCTCTAAATTCTACCGGGCTTTTAAAATAGCTTTAAGTGAGCAATTTTAAAAGTGGGATTGCTCACTTATTACTTTAGACCGCGATGATCCCGATCGCGCTGTAAGTTTTCTACGAATCCGATCGTTCTGGGGGATTATGGTGCAGCACCACATGAACCATCGACGTAATCGTCCCCGCAATTCCCCCCACCAATAAAAACATCATCAACATCGCCAATGCTGAAAACGGCGAAATCACTAATACGACCAGCAGCGCCATTACTAAAAGCGACATCACAGCGCGATTCATTTCAAACTCCTAATCTTGAAAGCTATTTTTAGCCTAGCAACCTCAATTCGAGTTGCCCTCTAACGAAAGCAGCAGTTCAATTTATCCAAACACGAAAAGCGTAAAATTCCTTCATAGTTATGCCGCAAACATTCGAGCTATGATCACGGCTGAAGGTCGATTTGGGCGATCGAGTCTCAGCAAGTCAGACCGATTTATACGGCTTTATTTTGTGCAACTCTCCCGGCGATAACTGTTATGAACGATTGGCAAAAGGACTGGTTTGAAATGTTAGAAACGATCGCGGATCAAGTCGAAGGTTTTTTTCTCGATGTCGCTCAAGATGTCACCGAAGCGATGAATGGGTGGGTCGAGTTTTCCGAAGAGGTTTCTACGCATCTGAATACGACGTTTGTGGATGAAGTTGAGCAGTCGATCACGGTGTTGGTGAGTCCGATTTTAGAAGCTTATTTTGGCATCGGAGGCGCGATCGAAGAAATCACGCAGCCCATGACGCAAACCGTTGAGCCAATGTTAAAGCAGCATCCTGCCTGCGTCGGTTGCCGCAACTTTCACGGACAGTATTACGGTGATAGCCTGTTCGTTTGTGCCATGCACCCGTATGGAGTCGGGGAAGGCGTAGAAACTTGCTCAGATAAAGAAGCGGTAAATTGGGGCATGTTTCGATCGGACGACTTTGACAATTGGTAAGTTCGTTAGGCAAATACTAAGGGAGGGGGAGCAAAATCACGGTTGATTTCTCCCCCTCCCCTCACAGCCTACCGTGTACACACAAGTCAATTGATCCGTTATTGCCTATACCTCTCGCCCCCTAAATCCCCCATTCTGGGGGATTTAGGGGGCAGAAGCCGATTGGAACGAAGCGATAAACGACTTATGTGTACACAGTAGGCCCTCAAAGCCGAGGATGTGGAGCCGAAGCCATCCGAGAAATCGGAGCCGCCGCAGGTTTTCGAGCCACATGACCATTCTGAATAGGCGCGATCGCATTCAAAATCTCAAGGTTCAGCCGATACCCCACATTCCGCACCGTCTGAATCAAATTCGGCTGACGCGGATCGATCTCGACTTTCTTCCGCAGCGAAAGCACATGAGTATCAACCGTCCGAGGATTATCAATCTCATCGGGCCAAGCACGCTGAAGCAATTCCGCCCGGCTCAACGCCGATCCGCCCGCCTGCGCCAGCACATACAACAAACTAAACTCCTGCGGCGTTAGCTCGATCAGATCTCCCTTAAACCGCACCCGACGATGCACCAGATCAATCTTCAGATCGCCAAAATCGAGATTGATCGGTGGAGCCGCTACCCGTTGTCGGCGCATCAGCGCTTCCACTCGTGCCAGAAACTCCTGCATCCCGAACGGCTTCTTTAGATAATCATCCGCCCCCGATCGCAATCCTTCGACAATATCCGATTCCGCTGCCCGCGCTGACAGCATCAAAATTAAACATTGCTGTTGTTGAAGCCAGCGGCAAAACTCCAAGCCGTCTCCCGTCGGCATCTCAGAATCGAGAATGACTAGATTCGGCTGCCGCAGCGAAAACACTTCTCGCGCCTGGTGCAAATCAGCGGATTGGTGAACTTGGTAGCCCGCCTGCTGAAGATGCCACCCCAGCAGCGATCGCAGGTGCGGATTTCCCTCAACGATTTGTATGTGAATGGCTCCCACAGGGGCTATTATCCTCAAAATGCTTGAGATAAGGGTATCAAAGCTTAATCCATTCGATTTGTAACGGGTGCTACTCAGCTTTAACGGGTTTGCTCTACAATCCATTTCTCAATATTCAGATCGGTATTTAGATGGGTAGAATTTCGATACAAACCGAGAGATTCCGAGTAGAAATGTTAAGGTTAGGTAATAGCACTGTGAGTCTGATGTCAAACGGCATCCATTCTTCTGTCGATAGGTATATGCTGCAAGATTCTTTGACAATTCGTTACTACCAACGCCTCTCTGATGCCCTTGTCGAACTCTGGAACCGGGGCTACCGATACGATGATATGCGACTTTATTTAGACGGCTATTTGGCAGCCCTGAGACAGTCAAGCGTTTTGGAGCCATACCAAATCAACCGCCTAGAGGAGGAGATCACCCGCTACATCTACGATCCGTCTAATTTTGAGAGTGTGATGCCAGAACCTGATTATCGATAAGTGTGAAGGGGCGCGATCGCGCCCCTTCTTTATTGGAATTAGGAAGCGAGCGCAACTTCTACAAGCTGTTGCAGTTCGCCTTTCTGGTACATTTCGATCATGATGTCCGAGCCGCCGATAAATTCCCCATTGATATACACCTGGGGAATTGTGGGCCAGTTCGAGAACTCTTTGATGCCTTGGCGGATTTCGGCATCTTCCAGCACGTCTACGGTTTCGTATGGAACACCGAGCGTGTTGAGGATTTGCACGACATTGTTAGAAAACCCGCACATAGGCATTAACTTGCTGCCCTTCATAAACACAACGATTTTGCTGGTGTTGAGCAGGGTGTTAATTCGATCTTGGGCTGCTGTAGTCATAGGAATTTAAGGGGGTAAAGAAACGTCAGTTTTTCGTTGCCCATTCTTCGGGCGTGAAGGTGTTAAGGGAAAGCGCATGGATTGCTTCCGATGCCATCGCTTGCTGAACAGTCCCGTATACAAGTTGGTGCTGTTGAACGCGCCGTTTTCCAGCAAAGGCAGAGGAGATCACCGTCACCTCAAAATGTTCACCATCGGGGCTGACTGCCGTAACTTGGGCATCTGGCAATCCTGATTTGATCATTGCCTCAACTTGATCCGGGTTAATCATGCTTTCTCCTCGTGATTGAGTCGAATCTACTTCTCTAGTCTAGCGGGTGATGCCAGCGAATTTTTAACGCGCTTTCCGCCATTGCTGAATTGCTTTCTGGGCATCAGCGTAAACTTGAGGGCGATCTTTGGGAACGAGTTGTGCGGCTGCGATCGCTTGCTGAAATTCTTTCTGTACGGCTCGTTGGCGGGCAATGTCTAGAATATTGCGGCTCCAGCGATCGATATCTTGCTGCGCTTGAGCGTAAAGCGGATCACTGGCTGGAATCGTGCGGGCGCGATCGATTGCCTTACTTGCATCAGAAGCTAGGGTCGGTTTGATCAGAGATCGAGCTTCATTCAAAATCTGCGCGGATGGAGTAGCGGCAGGGCTTGGAGACGCGATCGCTTCGGGCGTTGTGGTTTTTGCAGTCTGCTGACCGCCGACAAAGGCTGACCAGTTGCGGAACAACACACCGAGCAATAAGACGAGCAGAATCGCGCTTCCACCGAATAGCAGCCGTTCCCAAAACATTTGATCCTGCACTTCAGGTTCTTTGGGGACGGGAGACACGAGCGGAGTCGGATCAGCGTCGATCGGCTCGTCTAGCGTCAAGTCGGGAACGGGTTCTGGCTCGACCTGCACCGGATCGAGAATGAATTGCTCTGGAATCTCTTCGTAGGATGACAGTTCTGCGGTTGCGCCCATGATTGTCGGTTGCGCCACAAAATTATCGAATGAAGTCTCATTCTCTGCGGTGAGATACAAATCATCTTCGATCGCGAACGGATTCGATTCTGCTGCAACCCAGGATTCCGTCTCTGCCCAGTTCACAGGCATGATCACTTGATAAAGCTGCTCTGGATCAGAGACGACTAAAACCGGATCTTGAAGCGGTCGATCGTTGTGATCACAGAGTTCCGGGAGTCGTGTTTTGAGAAAATCCTCTAAAGCCGATAAGGTTGAACATTGATGCGATCGCAATCCTTCGAGTAATGCCTGAGTAAATAGCCCGTGATTGTGGGCGGGGGATTCGTGAGAAAACTGCTCAGGGCGGCACGATAACAGGGTTGGAATCCCATATTCACGCGCTAGGGTTGCCGTTTGAGCGCCCACTTTTTCGTTAGAGACAGCCGAGGAACGATTGATATCGAGCAAAACAAGAATCTTTTGCGTCGGCAGCGATCGCAAGATTTGAAACAGCGATCGTACCGAAAATCCCGTTTCTCTCACACGGGCTGCATCTCCCTCGATCGGCAGCAGAAAATCTTCACCGTCCACACAAATTCCATAACCGCTAAAGTAGCACCACAAGCCATCTTCAGGCTGGAGCTTATCTTTTAGAACGGTTGTCCAGTACTGCAAATTTTCGTGCGTCGGGTCAGTCGAATGCCCGAACAAGTCCGGGGAAGTATCCGTGATGAGCAGGCAATGTTCCGGTAAAAAACCCGCATCGCTGACCAGACTTTCACAGAGAGATTGGGCATCCGATTGGGCAAAATGAAGGGGTTGAAGGAACTGGTAGTGATTGATTCCGACTGAGATCGCCCAATAATTGCTCATCCCGACACCTCGACTGTTTTAGAAGGATTGGCGCAGTTCTCGCGCTAACACATCATAGGAAAAAATCGCTTTTCTGCAACAAAAACCTATTCGTCAACTAACATGATTCTCGACTTGCCCGATGTTGTTCGTTTTTTGACTCCTATGAATTTTCGTGCTTCGGTGGTTCTCAGTCTTCTCGCGTGCGGCACAACGGTGTGGGGAATCGATGCGATGGTCGCACCGATCGCAGTTCAGGCTTATACATCTCGGATCGAGGTCATGCTCGATCGTGCGCCGAATGAAACGTATGACGGGTTAGTTCGACGGGCGGAATTAGTGGCACGAACGGCGGCACAGCGGGGATTCGATCGCGATCTTTTAGCGAGTGAAGTTTCGGTCGTGGTGGTTGGGCGCAATGGGGGGATGGCGGCTCCAGTGGTTACGCTGTGGGTTTCGCGATCGCAGTGGCAGTCTCGACCGGAAACCCGTCGCTGGGCGACTTATTACCGAAATGCAGCCCCGCTCATCGGCTTCTAGCATTTCAGCGAGGGAGGCATCATTTAAGCTAGAAAAGTCCTCACCTCCTGAAAGTCTCATGTTTTTTCGATTTGGTCGAATGCAAATTTGGTTAGGCATGACGATCACGGTAATTCTGATCGCGACTCATTCCCTATTTGCAGCGGATTCACTTTATGCAGATGTGCAAGCGCTGGTAAATTTGGGGGCGCGTGTAGCAGGTTCTCCCACGGCTGAACGGGCAAGTGAATATTTGAGCAATCAATATCGCAAAGCGGGCTATGAAGTTGAAATCCAAACCTTTACCTATCCAAAATTTGCGGATGCGGGATCGAGTTTGAGATTGGATGGAAAGACGATCGAAACTTGGGCAATGGTGAGATCGATTGCGGGGAGTCCTTCTGGAAAGTTGGTGACTGTTCCCAATTTTGGCAAGCCTGAAGACTTTAGAACCGTGGACGTGCGAAATCAAATCGCGATCGTCAAACGGGGCGGTGTGCAGTTTGCTCAAAAGATCGAAAACGCAGCAGCGGCAGGTGCGATCGGGATTTTGATCGTGAACAATCAGCCCGGAAATATTCGCGGGATGTTGATGAAACCCGCTTCAATTCCAGCCGCATCGCTTTCTGAGCAAGTCGGAACCCCCTTGCTTGAACAGGCACAAAAAACAGATTTGCGTGTAACGTTGACCGTCAAAGCCCAACCGGACGCTTTAGGGCGGAACGTAATTGCTCATTTGCCGAATGTAAAACAGCCGAAATTAATCATTGGCGGACATTATGATTCGGTCGAAAATTCTCCGGGGGCAAATGATAACGCATCGGGAACCGCAGTGGTTTTAGGGTTAGCTCGATCGCTGTCGAAGTCGCCGCAAGCGAGTCAAATTTGGTTTATAGCGTTTGATGGTGAGGAAGATGGATTGAAGGGTTCGGATGCGTTTGTCAAGCGAGCGACTCCTCAGTTTCTTTCAGGACTGAAGGCAATGCTTAACTTTGACATGGTGGGAATTAACGATCGATTACTGCTCGATGGGTCAGGAACAATGAGCGCGATCGCCAATTCCATCAATGGAGATATCAGCGCCAGTCAGTTTGGCGGTAGTGATCATGCGTCTTTCAAATCGAAGGATGTGCCGACTCTGTTCTTTTTCCGAGGCAAAGATCCGAACTATCATTCACCCGGCGATCAGCTTGTCGAGCCGCGTTTGCTGAGAGAGACAGAAGAAACAGCATTAAAGATCATTCCGAAAGTTCTCAATGAAGCCCCCTTAGGATAGACCTCAATCTGCGCTGAAATTTCTACTCTTAAAGAATTCACTTAAGGTTTTAGAACTATGCCAGTCTGGTTGCAAGCAGGATTGTGGGGATTGTTGGGAGGTTCTGCACTACTCATCGGTGCGGGAATTGGCTATTTTGCTCAGATTCCCCAGCGATTCATTGCAGCAATCATGGCATTTGGTGCAGGAGTCTTGATTTCTGCATTGTCGTTTGAATTGATGGATGAGGCTTATAAGCGGGGTGGATTTGATTCAACCGCGATCGGCTTTCTCAGCGGTGCGGCAGTCTACACAGCAGCCAATTGGTTCTTAGCACAACAAGGCGCAAAACACCGCAAGAGATCGAATCAGCAAAAGGATTCAGAGGAAGGGGGCGGACTCGCGATCGCAATCGGTGCTTTGCTCGATGGGATTCCAGAATCAATCGTGATTGGAGTCAGCATGATCGAAGGTGGCATCGTGAGTTGGGTAACGGTTGCAGCCGTGTTTCTATCAAACATTCCAGAAGGACTATCCAGCGCGGCGGGTATGAAGTCTTCAGGTCGATCTCTGCAATATATTTTCGGAATCTGGAGTGCGATCTCGGTTCTATCAGGAGTTGCATCGCTAATCGGGTACAGCGTGTTTAGCGGGGTGTCTGCTGAAATTATTGCGGCGACAACTGCGATCGCGGCGGGTGCAATTTTGGCGATGATTTCTGACACGATGATTCCAGAAGCATTCGCTTACACACATAACTTTGCTGGATTAATTACGGTATGTGGTTTCTTGGTCGCGTTCGTATTGAGTAAGCTTTGAGGCTATTTCACATTCGCACGCGCACCCGATTGAGCCGCAAACGCGATCGCTAATCCATCCGCTGCATCGTCCGGTTTTGGTGGCTCTGACAGTCCAAAAATCATCATCACCGCTTGCTGAACTTCCGACTTTTGCGCCCCGTATTTTGCCACAGAAGCTTTTACCTGCGATTGGTGCAAAAAAATCGGCTCACACAATCCACATTCACCCAGAGCTAATTCGATCACGCCTAATGCCCGGAGAACTTTACTTGCGCTGGTCATTTCGCGGCTAAAAAATGGCATTTCTAGCGCGACGACATCCGGTTTCAGCATCTGACAAAGCTCACAAATGTCATCGTGAATCTGTTTTAATCGATCGTAAATCGAGGACTTCGCAGACGTAACAATCACCCCATAATCCAAAACATGATCATCTCGAATTGCGCCATATCCAATCGTTGCGATCGCGGGATCGATGCCCAAAATAACTTTTCCTTGTAACGTTAGCATTTGCATTGGCGCTATCTTTAGATTCTTATAATACACTCGAACTATTCAAACATGGCGAAACTTCCCTTTGAAATCGATATTGTTCTCGATCGCATTCGCGAAGCAGTCAGCACTCTGCCAAAAGCTGCCATGTTTGAGCTTCATGAGGATGGCTATACTTCTTTGTTTGAGCAATTGATTAGCTGCTTGATTTCGGTTCGCACCTATGACGAAGTTAGCTTGCCTGTTTCTCGTCGGTTGTTTGCACGTGCCCGCACTCCTGAAGCGATCGCGCAACTCACCCCAGAGGAAATCGAAACGCTGATTCGAGATTGTACCTATTCAGAGCAAAAAGCGCGTCAAATTCACGCGATCGCAACTCAAGTCGCGACAGAATACGCAGGCGAACTTCCAGCAGATCTCAATGTGCTGATGAGCTTCAAAGGAATTGGTATAAAGTGCGCTCATCTAGCGTTAGGAATTGCTTGCAATCAGCCTCATATCAGCGTTGATACTCATGTGCATCGAATTACGAATCGTTGGGGATATATCGAAACGAAAACACCAGAGAAAACTACGATCGCACTCGAAGCAAAACTGCCACAACGCTACTGGATCGAGATCAATCAATTATTAGTCCCGTTTGGAAAACACATCTGCACCGGGAAACGTCCCCACTGTTTGCAATGTCCAGTTTTAGATTGGTGTGAACAGAAGATCTAACTATTGATACTGATTCACCACGTGCAGCAAAGACGATCAATAAATTTGTCTACCTTTGAGATTGAGGTACACTCCATCGATTGTCAAATCCTCTTTCGAGGCTTGCCCCGAAAAAAGCAGTTGTATAGCTGTATAGCGATCGCCCTTAACGTTGCGGCATCAGTACTATCAAGATGATACGAAACGCGATCTAAGCTCGAATAACGGTTTCGGTGAGGATAGACCGCGTTCGTGGCTCAGATGAGGTTTAGATCTATCCACCGTTTCCACTATCGATATTGTTAGAACCTTTTAGAATAGAAAGGTGCAGCCTTCATTCTCCTTACTCCTAACCTTGATTCAAGCCGAAACTTTAGAACTTTTAGAATGGTCGCGCCTGTGTCAACATCTGGCAACCTTTGCCTCGACCAAACTCGGTGCGATCGCCATTCGCGCTCTGAAAATCCCCACGACGCAAGCCGAAACCGAACGCCTCCTCGCCCAAACGCAAGAAGTCTACACTTTAGAAACTCAACTCACCACCGGATTGAGCTTTGAAGGCATCGAGGACATCGGAGATGCTCTAGAGCGAGCCGCATTAAATGGAATCTTATCGGGTGTAGAACTATTAACAATCGCCACAACGCTTTCCGGTGCAAGAACCCTCAGACGCACGATCGACAATCAAGACGGATTCCCGATCCTTACAGGATTAGTCGCAGAACTACGAACCTATCCCGAAATCGAGCAAGAGATCTATCGCTGCATCAATGACGATGGCAAAGTAAGCGAACGGGCTAGCCCGAAGTTAGCCGGAATTCGATCGCAACAAAAACAAGTCCGCGATCGCGTGTATGAAACATTGCAACGAACCATGCAGCGTCAAGCAAGCGCAGTTCAAGAACAAGTCATCACACAGCGCGACGGACGATTTGTAATCCCAGTGAAGGCAACACACAAAGATGTGATTCCGGGCATTGTTCATGATGTATCGATGAGTGGTGCTACGTTCTACGTCGAGCCACATCCGACAGTGCAACTCAACAATCAGTTGAGACAGTTACTTCGACAAGAACAAACCGAAGAAGAGGCAGTTCGACGAGTACTCACTGAACAAGTCGCGATCGCAAAAGATGACCTCGAACGCCTCCTCGCAATTTGTACAACACTTGATCTCGCCGCCGCCCGATCGCGCTATAGCTACTGGCTCAAAGCCAATCCACCCCGATTTACAAAAGATGCGATCGTCTTACGACAGTTACGCCATCCGTTGTTAGTCTGGCAACAACAACAGGAACAAGGTCGATCGGTGATTCCGGTTGATTTACTGATTCAGCCTCACATTCGAGTCGTTGCAATCACAGGCCCCAACACAGGCGGCAAAACCGTCACGCTCAAAACAGTAGGCTTGGCGATGTTAATGGCGAAAGTGGGTTTATTCATTCCCGCGCGGGAACCTGTAGAACTACCATGGTTTGAGCAAATCTTATCGGACATTGGCGACGAACAATCCTTAGAACAAAGCCTTTCCACGTTTTCGGGACATATTCGCCGCATCAGCCGCATCATCGAAGCACTAGAAACCGCAAAAAATTCCTTAGTCCTACTCGATGAAGTTGGAGCCGGAACCGATCCAACTGAAGGAAGCGCTTTAGCGATCGCACTCTTAAAATATCTTGCCGACCATGCGCAATTGTCGATCGCAACCACCCACTTTGGCGAACTCAAAGCTCTGAAATATGAAGACGATCGCTTTGAAAATGCGTCAGTGGAATTCGATGATGTCTCACTCTCGCCCACCTACCGATTGTTATGGGGAATTCCAGGACGATCGAACGCATTGACGATCGCGCGTCGATTGGGCATGAAACCCGAAATCATCGAGAGCGCCCAAACCCAAGTCGGCGGCGCAACCGATGATGTCAACCAAGTAATCGCAGGACTAGAATCCCAACGCCGCGCCCAAGAAACCAAAGCCCAAGAAGCCGCACAACTCCTTCAACAAGCTGAACGCTTCTACGCGGAAGTCTCTCAGAAAGCAGCAAGTTTACGCGATCGAGAACGCGACTTACAGCAGGCCCAAGAACGTGCCGTGCAAGATGCGATCGCCCAAGCGAAATCCGAAATCGCCAAAGTCATTCGCAAACTCCAGCAAGGAAATGCCACCGCGCAAGAAGCCCAACAAGCAACCGATGCGCTCAATCAACTTTCTGGAAAACATCTACCCTCGCGCCAACAACCGATCAAACCGAAACCCGGTTATCGTCCGCAGATTGGCGATCGCATTCGGATTCCCCGCTTAGGTCAAACAGCGGAAGTTCTCGATCTCGCCGGAGACGACGAATTAGTCGTGCGGTTTGGCTTGATGAAAATGACGGTTCCGATCGAGGACATCGAATCGCTCACAGGCGAGAAAGTAACGAAACCACCAAAATCCCAATCCGAACCCAAACCCGACAAACCCAAACCCACTCCACCCCCTACCGCGCCCGCCCCAGTAATTCGTACCGATCGCAATACGTTTGACATTCGAGGAAGCCGCGTATCGGATGCCGAAATAGTTCTCGACAAAGCGATTTCAGAAGCGCACACCCCCATCTGGATTATTCACGGACACGGGACAGGCAAACTCCGCCAAGGCGTTCACGAATTTCTCAAGCGTCATCCGCGAGTCCAGCGATTTGAACTAGCAGAACGTGCAGATGGCGGAACGGGAGTTACGATCGCGTATCCCATCTAGCGTTCTATGGAATATGAATTTGTTAATGCCGAGATCTTCGCCCTCATCCCCTAACTCCTTCTCCCAAATTGCGAGAAGGGGAACCGGACTCTAGCTCCCCTCTCCCAAATTAGGAGAGGGGTTGGGGGTGAGGGCGAATCAACTTTGCAATGACCAATCTTATTTAATTCACGATCCTATTCAACTTTGCGAAACATCGATCGATAAATCGGATCGCCAAACGACAGCACCATCAATTCGCGTTCAGTTGGAACTGCCAGCGGATTTTCCGGCAGCCAATCCGAACTCTGGCGCACAAAATCCGGCGATTCGGCAAATCGATCGACCATTTTTTTCGCCACGTCCAAAATGTCCGATTGCAGAAATACGATCGCGCCCGGATTCATAAACTCTGCCAACGTTGCCACCACCTCCGGCTGAACCACTCGCCGCTTCTGATGTTTGCGCTTAAACCACGGATCAGGAAACTGAATCGAAACCCGCGCCAGCGTCCCCGGTTTCAGCGATGCCAAAATTGGATGCAGCGAATTGCTGACATTGCAGAAAATATAGTGCAAGTTTTTCAGCCCTGCCTCGTCTCGCCATTCCAGCGCCTGATTCACGATCGGTTCTCGAATTTCTAAACCCAAATAATTCCAATCCGGCTCTTGTTCCGCCATCTTCAGCAAAAATACGCCCCGACCGCAGCCAATATCCAAATGCAGCGGACGCGACGAATCAGCAAACACCTGACTCCAATCCGGCGGAGCCGTAGGCGTTTGATACTTCCGACTCAGCGGATTAACGTGTTCTCGAACTCGAACGATCGCCACAGATTACTTCTTCTCCCGATAAATTCCAAACACCGAAGTGTAGCCGTGCAGAAACGTACTGCCCCCGACCGGCCCAATCTCACCATTGCAGAAAAAGCCCGCGATCGGTAAATCTTCTAAATATTCGTTCACCAATTGCGAATCGAAGTTCGGCTCTCCGTACAGCCCTTCGCCCCGCCCTAAACACGAAAACATCAGTGCCCCGATCGCGCTCGGATTCGATTGACTCGCCTGCACATACCGCCGCAGCAGCAAATCCAAATCTTCCCCAGAAGTTTCCGCATCTCTCAAATGAAACTGAATCCGCTGTCCCGGACGAATCAAATCCCCGATCGCGATCGCACCCACACGCGGATCGACCCCAAGCAAATTCCGAATCAGAAAATCCCCTGGCTCCAAAGTTTGCTTAAATCCGTTCTGCGCCACGCCGATAAAAATGTGATTTTGCTGCGCCAATTGTCGATCGTCTTCGTTCAAGTTCTGCACAAGATCTTGTAGCTGCTCCAACGGCGAACGATTCACCGCACAGCGATCCGACGGCAAGCCCGACCCATCATCTTCCTGCATCGCTAGAAGAATATTGCGCTCTCCCTCTGTCACCCAGTACGGTTGCCCGATCGGACGACAGCCTTGAGCCACGATCGTATCCAGTACGATATTGCCGCTCAACGCCACGCCAACCGCCCCTTCTCGATAAAAGCGATCGTCGCAAAATAGCCCCGTCGCCCCACTGCCCAACATCCCCGAACTTGCCAACCCGCCCACCTTCGCGGCTCCCGGATAAGCAAAATCCAAGCCTTGCAGCAAATCATTCACGCGCGGCAAATCCGCCAACAGCACAAAATTCGGTGACTCCGCTGGCGAAACTCCAATCAAATCCGTCCAAGTATCCGGCGGACTATCCAAATCAGGTAAATCGCTAGCAGACACATAAAACGGCTTGATTTGCACCTCCGGCAAATGCGCCAAAACGAGACTAAGCGCAGGTTCTTCCTCGACTTCCCGCGCTTTTCCGCGCTGGGTCATCCCGACAATGCCACCGCCGCTACAACCGACGATCGACACGCCTGGCAACTTATCCCGCAGCAGCGGCAACAATCGAGAATACTCACTCGCAAACGCCGACGAGATAAACACAAACCCCAAATCTGCCGAAGCTTGCAGGATTGCTTGCGCTTGTGAAACAACTTCCTCGACTGCCGCTTCGAGAAATGGGCGCGTCGAAAGTGCGCTTGCCCACCGCATTGAATTCAAGGGTTCCGCCATGTGCGATCGCTCCGGTGTATGGACTCAAAAGAAACTTCGCAGTAGATCTAGTTTAGAACACCGTTGCAGATCAGAAGAAAGACGGATCGGAAGACCGCACTTCTGGTAGAGTCGTCAAGAGGAAAGGTCACGGGTTAATATAGGGATGCAAACCCTGAGTCAGCACTCTCCTAGAATGTCTTCTAGTTAGCAGAACCCAACAGGATGAATGTCCTAAGCTGATACGTTGGGGAAGTTCTGTCAGTCTTTTCATTTGAGACGCGCAGAGCTAGGTTCTACTCTCTCACAGCATTTTGTTTTTGATTGAAAATAAGGACGGAATCCTATGGCAATGAGCGATATTGAAAAACAGATTGAATTAGAGCGTGACAATGCTCGCAAAGCCTGCGATGTCAGCGGCACAAATTCGGGTGAATGCGCGGCGGCTTGGGACGCGGTAGAAGAGTTGCAGGCAGAAGCATCCCACCAGCGCCAAAGCGTAAAGCCGAAGAATTCACTTGAGCAATACTGTGATGACAATCCTGATGCACTAGAGTGCCGCGTTTACGACGAATAAGTTTTGAAAAATGCCCCATTTCTAACGCAAAAGCAAGCAGCGATCGTTGCTTGCTTTTTTGTGTCATAACGAAGACTGCCCTACTGCCCTTTTCCCTGCAATGTACGAGAAATTAGACCCGCTCAAAAACCTGTTTGTCGAACTCGATCGCGCTTTGATCGCGTATTCCGGCGGGATCGATAGCACTTTAGTCGCAAAAGTTGCCTTTGATGTCTTAGGCGATCGCGCGATCGCGGTCACTGCCGAATCCCCCTCACTGCTTCCCGAAGATCTCGAAGATGCCAAAATCCAAGCGGCTGAAATCGGAATTTCACACAAAATCGTCCAAACTCACGAACTCGAAAACCCAAACTACGCCTCGAATCCGGTGAATCGCTGCTATTTCTGCAAAAGCGAACTGCATGACACTTTAAAACCGTTAGCTCAAGCGTGGGGCTATCCTTACGTAATTGATGGTGTGAATGCCGACGATTTGCACGATTACCGCCCCGGAATTCAGGCAGCAGTCGAACGAGGAGCGCGATCGCCGTTAGCAGAACTAGGAATCACGAAAGCAGAAGTTCGTGCGATCGCGAAACATTTAGAATTGCCCTATTGGGATAAGCCGGCTCAACCCTGTCTCAGTTCACGCTTTCCGTATGGGGAGGAGATTACGATCGCGAAACTCCAGCGCGTTGGACGATCGGAAGTGTACTTGAGAAAGTTAGGCTGGCAAAATATTCGAGTGCGATCGGAAGGTGACACTGCTCGGATTGAAGTCCTACCGGATCAAGTGAAAGAATTCGTCATGCAGACGGATCTGCCGAAACTAACCGAGGCGTTTCAGTCCTATGGATTTTTGTACGTCACCCTCGATCTAGAAGGATATCGCAGCGGCAAACTAAACCAAGTTTTGCAGTTCAAGTCAGTTTGAGCCGTACAGTTCAGAGCATTAAAAGAACTATTAGCTTGAGCGTTGAGGGCATTCAGAAGTCAAGGGTTGCTCGATCGACCAAATCGGTAACTGTGCAACCTGTTGAATGGTTTGGTCAACATAAGATTGATTGTTCGCAGCGATCGCAGTTCCAAAATAGCCTTTATCTCCACTGTGTTCGTGTGATCCGGAACTACAAACGGTGAATCGTCCTTGCTGTTGAGCTTGATTGATCGGAGAACCAACTGTCCAATTCCAACGGGACGGAAGGATCGCATAGGCAAGAGTTGGAACTAAATCCTGTTCGCCCTGAAGATGATAGACATGATCGACTTGATCGAATCCAACTTTCCCGTCAAAGGCTCCACCGATCGAGACTACCGTTAATCGTGCATTCAGCCATTTTTTGAGATAGGTACTTGCTCCCAAAGCAACTTGAGAACCCCCACTGGTACTAACCAAAATTAAGTTAATCGGTTTTGTCGATCGAGGAATCGAATGAACTGCATTCATTCGTTCTACGATCGTATCTGCGATGCCCATACTGTAAACCGGACTATACCGATAGTCAGATGAAATCGCAAAACGCCACAAGTTGCGCAGTGGAATGAACACGCTTCCGAGCAGTTCATCGTTATTCTTTGCGATTTTCCACAGCGGAGCTAACAATCGCTCACTGCCCAGATCTTGATTGACGATCGAGTAAGGAAACACATCTCGGACTGTTGCACAATTTGGATGTTTTTCTGCAAGTCGATCGATAAAATACTTCTCACCCGGCGCGATTTCATCAGGTGAGAAATTTCCAATTCCCGGCAGAAAGACAATATAACAATCAATCTTTGAAGCTGAAGGATTTAGAGACAGATTCGGTAAAGGTTTCGGTTGGTTGTTCTCGACCAAACCGAGATTTCCAGCACTCTGGTTAAGCCACCATACGATCGTACTTACAGGCGCAAAGATCCCCCAGAGAATTAGAAATCCCCCCATTGCGAAGATAAGCTTAGAGGTCGTGCTGCTTAACTCTTGAATTGCTTGATTGATCCATTTCAACATCTTTGGATCTCTAAACTGATAATGTTTGACTACTATCTCAATCCTGCACAAGCGAAATAACCTTCGCAAGATAGAACTATGACTGAAAATGCTTCTCAGATAGGAATTTGGCGAACAATCCGTAATGCTCTGACACTAGACAGTCAGCTTTACGAAAATGCTCAAAATACGACTAAAACCCATCGACTTGCTTTCACGATCGTATTTCTCGCCGCCCTGTCTCGCGCGATTGGAAGCTTAGTTATTCTGCTACTAACTCGAACTACGCCACTCGCCGCTATTTTTGCTTTATCGATCGACATTCTCAGCGTGATTATCAGCTACTATGTCTGGACATTCACGATCTGGAAAGTCGGGCAATGGCTCAAAACCAATGCACCCAGTTATCGAGCATTACTTAGCCCGATCGGGTTTGCTTACTCGCCGCAAATTCTCAATTTTTTGACACTGATACCGCTATTAGGAAGACCGATCGAGCTAATGTTATCGGTCTGGACATTGTTAGCGGTTATTGTGGCAGTCCGTCAAGCGTTAGATGTTCGCACTCGTCGGGCTGCCATCATTTGTCTACTCTGTTTCCCGCTGATTCAGATCGTAACTGGAGTAATTCAAGCGGCTCAACAATTGTTCGATTAGAACTGTTTGAGAAACCGTAAATCACTGCTATACAAGCGACGAATATCATCGATTTGATGCAGCACCATTGCCAATCGCTCGACCCCAAATCCCGCTGCGAATCCGGTATAAACCTCTGGATCGTAGCCCACCGCTTTCAGCACGTTTGGATCGACCATGCCACAGCCAAGAATCTCCAACCATCGCCCTTTCCATTTCACGTCCACTTCTGCGGATGGTTCAGTGAACGGAAAGAAACTCGGACGAAAACGAATTTCGACTTCTCCAAAAAGCTCTTGTAAGAACACTTTGATCGTGCCTTTCAAGTCGGTGAAAGTTAAGCCTTCATCGATCGCTAAAATCTCAATCTGATGAAACACGGCGGAATGAGTCGCATCAACCGTATCGCGGCGGTAAGTTCGTCCTGGAACTGCCACTCGAATCGGCGGATCATTCGCTTCCATATAGCGGATTTGAACCGGAGAAGTGTGCGTTCTCAACAGATTCCCGTCTGGCAAATAAAGCGTATCTTGCATATCTCGCGCTGGATGATCCGGCAAGAAGTTCAGCGCCTCGAAATTATAATAATCCGTCTCCATCTCAGGGCCTTCCGCCACCATGTAGCCCAGTCCCACAAAAATATCGAGAACTTGATCGGTCGTGCTATTGAGCGGATGGAGTCGTCCTTGAGGTCGCCCCACTCCCGGCATCGTTACATCGATCGTTTCAGATTCGAGTTGAGCCGCGATCGCTGCCGTTTGCAGAGCCGCTTTTTTCTGATCAATTTCAATTTGAATTGCTTCTTTGACCTCGTTCGCGCGTGCCCCAATTCTCGGACGTTCAGCCGGATCGAGCTTGCCCATGCCGCCGAGAACTTGGGGAATGGGCCCCTTTTTGCCGAGATACTTGACTCGCAATTGTTCAAGCTGATCGAGCGTGGTCGTTTGCGCGATCGTATGAGTCGCTTCTTGCCGAATGGCATCTAATTGAGATTCAAGTTCGTTCGATTGAGCCGCCATAATGGGTAATTCGTAAGTCCTAATTCGCGTCAAAATGAACTGCGAACTTGTTTATTGTAGTGGATCGAATGAAACTCCTGATCAGTAACGACGATGGTGTTTATGCACTGGGAATTCGTACCTTGGCGAATACCTTGGCGGAAGCGGGACATCAAGTAACCGTGGTGTGTCCCGATCGAGAACGCTCCGCCACTGGACACGGTTTAACGCTGCATGATCCAATTCGAGTGGTACAAATGGATCACCTTTTTCATCCGTCGATCAAAGCGTGGGCGTGTTCGGGCACTCCGTCGGATTGTGTGAAATTAGCGATTTGGGCACTGTTAGAAGAAAAACCAGATTTTGTGCTGTCGGGGATCAATCACGGCTCAAATCTCGGAACCGATGTGCTATACTCTGGAACCGTTTCTGCTGCAATGGAAGGCGTGATCGAAGGGATTCCGAGTATTGCCTTTAGTCTCACAAGCTTTGAATCTAAAGAGTTTCAGCCTGCGGCAGATTTTGCGTGTACGCTCGTTCAACAGTTAGAAAAAGACCCATTACCCGAATTGATGCTGCTCAATGTGAATGTTCCCGCGATCGAGCCAAGTGAAATTCGAGGTGCGATCGTCACTCGTCAAGGAGTCCGACGCTATACCGATGTCTTTGAAAAGCGCGTTGATCCAAGAGGCAAAATCTACTATTGGCTTTCAGGCGAATTACTCGAAGACATCGAAGATCCGGACGTGCCGAACGATGTGCCAACCGATGTCGAGGCAATTCGCGATCGATACATTACGGTAACTCCGTTGCACTACAATCTCACTTCACCGCTAGGGTTGAAAATGATGCAGCATCGAAAATTAGAAATGTGAATTCGATGAGTTTTTTGCTTCGTTGTCATCAGCTTCTGCCCCTAAATCCCCCATTCTGGGGACTTCAAGCCAATCTTTCCGGTTCAAAGTCTCCCAGAATGGGGGATTTAGGGGGCTTCCCGAATTCACAATCGAAGCGAAGCATTTCTGTCGAACCGAACGTGAAATTAAAAATGTGACAAGTTAGGAGAGAATTAAACACGATTCTCCCTAACTATCAATTCGACAACTTATTCGCAGGTTGCAGCTTATCCGGAGTCTGTTCCGATGTCGGACGCTTCACCGTTTTCTTTGGCTGTAACGCATCCTTACCCAGTTGCACCGTGATATCCGATCGCAGATCGCCCGTATTTTCGATCCGCACTTCTCCAAAGCCCAATGCCCGCCGAATCGCCTCAGCGCTACTGACATCACCCCATTCCGCCACAATCCGAGTCACACTCAAAGGCTCACTCCATTCCTGCCCTTCGTAAACATTGCCATATCCCGCCTTGGTCAAAGCTGACATTGCAGTCTGAACACTCTTGGCTTGCTTAGTACTGTCTTGGACTGCCACTTTGAGCGATGCAGGATCACTCGCTTCTAAACTCGCTGTCCCAAAATTGAAGTACTGCGCCATCATTTCCTTGATGCGATCGGGTTTCGGCAACCAGTAGCTCGCTTTATATTCCCCAGGTGAGCTAAACTCTCCCGGAACCATCAGCATTTTAGTATTCGATCGATTCACCTGCGAGGCAAATCCGACCAGCGCGACCAGTTCTTCAACGGTGAGATTTGTATCAATGTGCGATTGAACCACGCCAAGCAAACTCGGAAAACGCGAAACCGTAGAGGGATTAAGCGATTGTTCCATCAGGGCACGCATCACCATTTGTTGCCGCTGAATTCGCCCAATATCACCATTCTCATCATGCCGATAGCGTAAGAGTTGCAGCACTTTGTTGCCGTCTAGCTCTTGTCGTCCAGCTTTGAGATTGATGTATAGCCGCTGGCTATCATCCTGATATTTCATATCTTTGGGAACGTGGACAGTGACACCGCCCAACGCATTAACGAGCGCCTGAACGCCTTGAACATTGATTGTGATATATCGATCGATACCCACGCCACCGAGCAGTTCACTCACAGATTTCGCGCTCAGGGCAGGGCCACCATGATAATTCGCTTCATTGATCTTAGTCATGCCGTGTTCCGCGATGTAGGTGCGAGTATCACGCGGAATCGACATCACGACGACTTTTTTGCTCTCCGGGTCAAATCGAAGCAGTAGCATTGTATCCGTCAAACCCTCGAAAGAATTGACTAATGCTTGATACGGAAGCTTTTTCAGTTCTGTGGGAGCATCACCGATATCTGTCGTGAGAACTTTCGTACCGAGAACAAGAATATTAACAGGGCGAGTTAAAGCAGGAAGTTGCAGGCTCATCCCGGTAGAAAAGCGATTGCCTTTTCCAAAAATCGAAGCTTCAGAGGGTGAGAGTTGCCGCTGCATCAAAGGCGTACTGGCAAGAGAAACGGCGAGAAGCGCTCCCGCAGTGGCAGAAATCATCGCAATTCCGCTAAGAGAAAGCGCCATAAATAGCAATCGCATTCCTTTCGATCGCTTTGCAGGTTTCTTTTTACGGAGTTGCCCCGATTTGAGTTGCCCCGATTTGGGCTGTCCTGCTTTTGCCCCGTTTTGAGTGGGTTGAGCTTTCTTCTTAACCGGACGTTGATTGACGCTTTTCACAGGTACCCTCATCACACCAAAGTTTTTTACAGATTCAAACCAGACTCAGAACATTCGCGAAATTTCGGACTTTAATCATATGTAATTAAACCCGAATGCGCGATTTTTTAGATCTCATTCACCGCTCTCAGTACCCTGACTAAACGCAGTATGTTAACAATATTTCCCTGATTTTGCCTGCACCAACGGGATAAAATCAAGAATTTCTTTTGTAATTGTTTGATCAACTTCGCGCCGACTGCATCGATTTTAGAAGCAAAGACCAAAATCAATCACTTTTTTAAAACGGCTCCTCCAAAACTGTTTTTCTTACTTAAAGTAAATCAAGAGGTTGAGTCCTGGAATCGTCCGCGAGAGCGTCCACAATAATAGTGCGATGTACAGCGTGCCCAACGCCCATTGATACCACACGAGAATCGAAACAATTCCAGGTAGGTGCTGATCTCGCAGGCGAATATCATTAAAGCCAAAGCGTAGAAAATTGTTGAGGCTAAAGTCAAAATAGTTCAACCAGTTCCATTGTCGATCCCACAAAATCGGCAGATATCGCTCTCGAAATAGGGGATATCTCGGAATCGTGGGCAGTCTCCCGACGAGAATTCTCAACTGCCGCAGTGTGCCTTCTTCCGAAAAGTAGCTGACCTCCATCAGCGCGTGATAGCGTCCTCGCTGATACAGGACTCCAAGCAGAATCAACGGCACAGGGATCACCACGATCGACCACCACAGCACCGTAATCAAAGGACGATCGGTGGCTTGAATAATTGCAGTTAAGCCGAGCAAAAACAGCACGATCGCGAAACTAACCGTCGAAACAATTTCAGAAAACGTCGGCAAAATTGCTTTCGGATAACGCCGCCGCACTCGATCAACAAACCAAAACAAAACGCTGAAATACGAAACCGTCACCAGTCCAATTCCAAAAATTAGCCAAAAGCTAGTTCCGTCTCGACTCAGCAATAAAAGAAGACTTAAACTAATCCAGCGAAATCCGATCGAGAATCGTCGCCAGAGATTCAAGGCAGGCGGTAATGGATCAGCAGCAATCACGCGATCGCGGACGTTAATATAAGTCGCAATGCCAATTTGATCGAGGGTGAGCAGTTCGGTTAGATTCCGAAAGGGTTGCTCAATGCGGCGTTGAATGATCGAGTTTGCTTGAGTTTCACTGAATCCGATTTGTTTTAATTTCGCTAAATCTGCGGTGTTGAGATCAGTGCCGAAAAGCTGGCGGCGGAGTTGCCGCGATCGTAAAGTCTGCGTCGTGTAATCGATTTGATTCGCATCAGAAATCTGTTCTAATCGACGAAAATTTCGCACCAATTCGCGCAATAAATTCTCGTTGCCTTGAAGCGTTGGCACTGAAATCACTCGCCCAATCTGTCCCGGATCGCCCAAAATTTTCGCTTTATCCGAATCAAATCGCAGTCCCGGAACATTCAAATACGCACCTTTTGCGAAACTACAATAGCTAAAATCGGCTCGATCGAGAATCGTTGCCCCGCGCAAATTTGCCAATGAATTGAACTGCGCTTCTCGAAACACTGCCGCTTTCTCGAAAGTTGCATCGGTCAAAAAAAGCGATCGACTAAATTTATCCTTGATAAAATTCGCTTGATCTCGCCATCGCGTTTGAGCAAAATCCGCGTTTCCTTGCCACTGCACTCTACTAAAATTTGCAGGTTGATAAAACATGGCTTGATTGAAATTTGCAGTCGTCTGAAATTCTGCGCTTTGAAAGTTCACTTCCCCTCGAAACTGAACTTGATTGAATTCCGCTTTGGCAAAAAAGATAGTGTTACGAAACTGCACCTCTCGACCAAAATTCGCACTCGCAAAACTCATCGGCAAACTAAATCGCGATTGTGAAAAATCTGCTCCTGCTGGAAATTGCATTCCCTGTGCTTCCACCCGATTGAGAAAAAATGTATTGGTTAAATCTGCAAATCCTATAATTCTCGTTTGCACTAATTTGATCGGCGCACGAAAAACAGTTAATTGCAGAGATGTTGCAGTTCCCGTTTCTCTCGGTGTAATCAGCAGCGATGTAGATAGCGTACTCAATCGGTATAAACGTCTACGATCTCGTTTTAGCTGTTCTTGTTCTGCGGGCGTAAACAACTTCGATAATGCTTCCCCGTCGTAAATCGGCGCACGCAATCCCAACTTACTCGTCGTAAAGTCCCCATTGATCAGCGAATAGCTCAAATCCAACCCCAACGGCACCCCCGATCGCTGAAGTTGCGCCTGCACCAAACTATAAAACTGATCCCGAAACGCGGCATTTTCAGGACGTAAATCGATTTCCATTCGTCTGAGATCCACGATCCGCGTCCCTTCACTCGGAATCGGCGATCGCAATCTTTCCTGCAACAATTCCAAAGTCAGCGGCAGTCGTTCCGGTTGTGCTGCTTCAACAGGAACTGCATAAAACCAAATCAGAATCGCAAATAAAACCGCAAAGAATCCGCGCACAATTTACCCAAACTCTCTGTTTGTTTATACCGAAGAACGGCGACCAAAACACAACTTCTTCAGCGCCATAATTAAAGAGAGCGTCGATCGTTCTTTTCCTTTAGGAGGTATTATGCACCCTGCAACAAATGAGCATTCAATGATGGGCAAGGTTTTTACAACGATCACGGTGACAAATCGCGCGGATCAAATTCTGGCAAGAAATGGTGTGATTCCTGAAGCGAACATTCGATCAATCACGCTACAAAATGTTCTAGCCGATACGGGTGCAACAATGCTGTGCCTACCCGCCAGTGTTATCGAGCAGTTAGGGCTAGAACTCGCGAGAGAAGTGACGGCCGAAACGGCGATGGGAATTGGGAGCGCCCGCATTTTTCAGGATGCAAAACTCTCGATCAGCGGACGCGACGGAACGTTTGAATGCCTTGAGTTGCCGGGTGGAGGAAGTGCAGTGTTAGGGGTGATTCCGCTTGAAGCGATGGGATTAGAGCCAGATTTGAAGAATCAAACGCTGAAGGTTTTACCGATCGAAGCAACCGAAACTTATCTGACCATTCTCTAAATGCGCCAATTTCCCAAGCTGGCATAATTCCCGATGAATACTGAAATTAGATGTGAGAGTCTGGAAATAATTCCGTATTTTCCGTCTTCTCATCAGTCGTTCATGGTTCCTGAGATTCATTCCATCTTTTTTCTGTTGGGGCTTGGAGGACTCGCGATCGCTTATCGACTCCGCCTCGCCTCTTTAGGAATGTTGGCGATCGTGCTGCTCGGATTGGGATATTGGAGCGGATGGAATCAAATTTATCTAGGTCGTCATTTATCAATCATTGATTCGATCGCGCTTCAAATGCCGATCGTCGCTGCAATTTTATTTCTGCCGCTGGCGTATCGGTGTCGGTCTCAGAAACTATTTTTGCTAAACGCGATCGCAGTTTGTTCAGCTTTGCTCAGTAGCCTTGCTGAGATCGTCACCAAAGGAAGCATTCTACCGTCTCTGTTGCTGATTCTCCCGGCTGCGCTGCTGTGGTCGTATGACGATACGCTTTGGACGATCGGGCAACGAGAAAAATTGTTTCAACCGATCGCGCGACGATTGGCAGTGCTGTATTTAGGCGGATTGTTTTACTGGATGTCGTTCCATTGGGTTTGGGGCGATCTTGCTTGGTATAGCAGAATCTTAGAATGGCGATCGCTTCCGAGTGTGGCAATTTTGTCAGCAATTGCGATCGGACAATGGATTTATCTATTGATTCAGACACCGCAACTGAAAACAGTAATGATCGGAATAATGATCAGCGTGAGTACGATCGTCAATTTTTGGCATCTGCAGGTTCAGCCAATTCCGATTTTTGCCCCGCTCGTGTTTAATGCCATGTTAGTTATTTTGTCGATCGTGACTCTGCGAGATAGCTTGAAAACTGGAGAACGACACGCTTTTTGGTTTAGCGTAATGTTCTTGAGCGTGCAGATTCTAAGTCGCCTGCTGGAATATGAGATCGATTCGCCGCTGAGATTGCTGATTTTCGGAGCGTGTGGAATAAGTGCGATCGCGGCAGGACTCTGGTTTGAACACCGAGTTCGTGTGTTGCCACCAACAGAGTTAAAGCATTTGAGAACCGCCGCTCACAGGTAAATAAGCCCCCGTGATAAAGTTCGCTTGCTCAGATGCCAATAGTAAAATTGCTCCTGCCACATCTTCCGGGAGTCCATTTCGCTTTAATGGCACACTTTGAGCGGCAGCGTCTTTCTGTTGTTGCGGCAATTGTGCGGTTGCCTCAGTCAGAGTAAGACCAGGTGAAACCACATTCGCACGAATTCCATACGAGCCGAGTTCCAGCGCCAAACTTTTGATGAAGGCATCGAGTCCAGATTTCGCAGTGCTGTGAGCAATAAATCCTCGTCCTGGATCGCGCGATAATCCACTGCTCACCGCAATAATACATCCACGTCTATTTTCGATCATCGACGGTACAACAGCTTTGCAGGGAAAGAATGCCCCTTTCAGTTCTCCGAGCAATTTCGCTTCAAAGTCCTCCCATCCGTATGCCACAAACGGCAGAATCGGGAAATGGGCATTCGCGTTGATTACCAAAGTATCGATCGCGCCAAATGCTTCTTCAACTTGCTGCACCATTGCATTCACTTGCTGCACGTTTCGCACGTCTGCCTGAACTGCAAGCGCCCGTCCGCCACTAGCAGTAATTGTTTCGACAACTTCCTGAGCTGCTGTTTCACTGTTGTAGTAGTTCACACCAACTGCTGCCCCATGTTGTCCGAGCAAAGCCGCTGTCGCTGCACCAATTCCACGACTTGCGCCCGTGATTAAAACAACGCGGTCTTGCATTAACTTCGATGCAGTTGAAGAGGGTTGAGATTGGGTAGAAACCATTGTGTTGTTTATTCCATTGCTAACAGTTAGGCTTTATCAGTCAGAGTCGCGGGTTGAATGCCTGCTAATCCCATGTGAAACAGAGCATTTTGAATAATCAGTTCTGGCAAAATGTCTGTGAACAGTTGCACCCTCTGCTGAAGTTGCTCAAAGTCTTCGGGATTGTCGAGCAGATCGCGAACTTCTTGTTCTCCAACAAACACCGCAGGATGAAGCCGACTTGCAGCATTATTCGCTCTTTGCACGATCGACTGTTTTAGCAGATGATATTCGGGTCGATCGCGCCAAAGTTTGATATCTTCCCAAGCAGCGATAAAGAAAGCAGACCAGCGGGCAAGAGCTTGATAATCAGAATTAACGATCGGGACTCCCAAAGTTTGCTGAATATCTTGATAGATCTGCTGCATTTCTGCCGAAATTTCTCTAACTGACTGTTCAGAAATCATTTGAATTTCTGGATGACGATAGGCATTAGGACCGCGCCGCAGGTCTGCTTTACCATCTTCGCCAACGACTTCACCCGCTAGCGTGCGGCTTAATGCGATTTGTTGAATCAGCAATTGAGGATTACCAAAACTAAACGCATTCAGTTCCCGTCGAATTTGGCGTTGTTGTCCAGCATCGACTTCGATTTGATAGTTCGGCTGATACCAGTCATCAATGTCGCGATAGACTTGCTCGGTAATGGCGATCGCAGATTCCAAAAAAGCTTCGGTTTGCGTCGCAGGTTTGAGCCGTTTCCAAAACAATTGCATCACTGAAGGATAGATCGCATAAGCACGCCAGTTTGCAGGTGTCCAAGGAATGCCTAACGTATCTTGAATCTCACTTAAGCAAGCTTGAACTTCTGGAGAAGCTTTAGCAGGATCAACGATCGCAAAACTATCTGAATTGTTCTCAGAAATGGGGGCTTTCCCTTGATCGGGTTCAAGCTGTTTTTGCGATCGCACTTCGGATTCGATCGGCTGAACGGTAGTTGTACTTTTTGGTTCTGTAACTGGGATCTCATTGTTTCGACGCGCTGCACGATCGCTTAAAGCAGTGAACCAAGAAGGCACCCATTTAGAATGACTATCTTTGCCGAATGCTCTCTCTGTGCCAATTCCACCTGGTTTCGGTAGAAGCAAATTCACGACACTCAGCACATTCGTCATCAATGCTGGCGACAAGGCGTACAGTTTCACAGATAGCCAGGTTGGAAACGGCACAATCACTTCAGCTTGACCTCGACGGAGTGCCGCAATCGTCGATCGAGCAACTTTTTCTGCACTAGCTGAAACAATCGGCAACGAGTCACCAATGCTAAACCAAGCGAACTCTTTGCGGTTCTGACCTTTAATAATCCCGTGATCGACAACTCCAGTGCGAATAAATCCGGGGCAAACCGTTGTCACTGCGATTCCATCTTTTGCCAGTTCTGTTCGCATTCCTTCCGAGAGTCCTACCAGTGCGAATTTACTCGCACAGTATGCGACCATGTGCGGCGATGCGATTTTGCCCCCGATCGAGGAAACGTTAACAATCCGCCCTGCTTTACGCGCTTGCATTCCTGGAAGAACAGCATAACTGGTGTAGAGCGATGCCCAGAAATGCAGCTTCATCAGGTCATCATAGTCCTGCATCGTGAGGTTTTCTAGCGGGCTGATAATATCAGTTCCGGCATTGTTGATCAGAATGTCGATCGAGCCGAAGCGATCGTTTACCTGCTGGATCATTTGCTCGACTTGCGTTTGATCGGTAACATCACAGGTTAACGCCAAAACCTCCCCGCCCCGTTGCTCTAACTCTGTTTGCGCTCGCTGAAGTTCGGCTTGATCTCGCGCACAAATCGCCAATCGTGCGCCTGACGCAATAAGCTGACGCGCCATCACTAACCCCAACCCGCGTGAGCCGCCTGTAATCAGGACAATTTTACCTTGCAGGTCGTAAACTCGTTCCCGCCACCAGCGATCGAACAATAGAGAAACCAGTAGGATGCTGGCAGTCAGAATGAGTAGGTTCTGATAATTCACGCTCATAGCTTCAAAATGCTCCTAGGGGTGCAATGAATGTTGCACGAATAACATTGATCGTTTGCTTCAGATCACACGAACTCGACGAGCCGAAGCGCTCACCCAAGTGGGGTTCTGCGTTCGTCACCGTGGGTAAGTACTGTGGAACATTGCGGACATCAGACAGATATTCAAAAATGCGATCGGCGGAACTGTTCACCGTAATCGATTGTTCAAAATCAGTAGTTTGGACAGATTGCTGTGCAGAAGTCATGAACTCGTCTTGCGCTAGAGTAACAACAGGCTATGTCACTCAGGCTACTGATTGCCTTTAGCTCAATGCTCTGCCGCAAGACGTAAACTCAGCTTCACGCTAATGACAGATGAACTGAACACAATCAAATACTGGGATGATACTTCTCGATCGCTTTAAACCTGTTGTCGATCAAGAAGCTTGCGAAACAGTCGGGACTGTTTCGCAAGCTCATCAAAATTTCCCTGCTGAATCAGTTGCCCGTTTTGCAGAACATCAATAATGCGATCGACATTGCGAATTGTTCCTCTTGAGCTTGGTACAAGATGCCAGAGTGAACTGACACACCATTTCTACGATCGACTATTCCAAGCTTGCGCGGCATCATTGAGCGCTTGATCAATGGTTTTCTGTCCGAGCATTGCCGCTTGTAGATTTTCGTAAATCGTTTGCTGCAATGACTTAATGTTTTTAATCACTGGAATTAGCACTTCCGCTTCTTTAAGCTGACCTGCGCTGACGATTCTGGCTTTGTCGATCGAGGTTGCATTGGCGGGTGCGGTGGTGAAATAAGCATCTTGTGCCGCCTGTACGGTAGAGGGCAGAACGTTCGCAGCTTTGGCAAATTCAAGCTGATTCGCATTATTCGTCAAAAAGAGCGCGAATTTCACCGCTGCATCGGGCTGATCCGTATCTTTGGGAATTGCCACATTCATTACCGCTACGTTTTTCTTGCGAGTGTCGCCTGTGATTTGCGGTGCAGATTGGGAGGCTTGAGCGATCGTGGGCGCATTTTTCGCGATCGACTTCAAGAATTCGGCTCCGGATGCCAAAATTGCCGTACTGCCTTGTTGATAAAGGTCGATCGCGTGGCGATGTCCTTCGGTGAGAACTTCTTTGGGCATCAAGCCATTTTTGTACAAGTCCACCCAGTACTGAAATGCCGCCTTGCCTTGAGGGGAATTAAACGCCGCTTTGCCTTGAGCATCGACAAGCTGAACGCCCATCTGCACAAACGATTCCATCACTTCACCCGAATCACCGGGAACCACCGTCGCAAAGAAGGCATATTTTCCGGTTTTCTCTTTGATCTGCTTTGCAGCTTGGGCAAGTTCCGCATAAGTCGCAGGCGGTTTGGTAATGCCTGCTTGCTTCATCAGATCCGTGTTGTAAATGGCAACTCGCGTGGTCAGATACCAAGGCACACCGAAAGTTTTGCCGTTTAGCGTGCTTGCCTGCCAGATTCCCGGAAAATACTGCTGTTTCGCATCTGCCGGAATCTTCTCATCTAAATTCATCCAAGCTCCGCGCTCCGCGAGTTGAGAGGCAAATCCAGGATTGAGATTCACCACATCGGGAGCCGTTTTCGCTGCGACCGAGGTTAAAATTTTGCGTTCCATTTCTGCCCAAGGCACATCCGTCCAGCGAACTTTTACGCCCGGATTTTCCTGCTCAAATTTTGCAAACAGCGTTTTGAAATAGCCATCAAACTGCGGACTGAGTTGCATCGTCCAAAAATCAAGCTGACCATTAGCTGCGTTCTGTGCGCTCGGAGTGCCACTCCCGCAACTAACCAACCAACTGAGGACAACCCCCAAAAGCGTGAATACCGTAAACGTTTTCCAAGTTCTCATCTGGCGCATGGAGATCTACACATTGAATCGCAGCGTAGCCCAGTTTACCGGATTAGATAGCTCAACTCCACAATAACTGTTTCACTGGAATCTCAATCATGAAAGTGGCACCCCGTTTTGAGACGCGCGTGGCTTCGCAGATACCGCGAGGGTCGCATTTTAATCGCCCGCCATGTTGCTCGGTCACAATCTGATAACTGACCGATAAACCCAATCCTGATCCTTGACCAACAGACTTTGTGGTGAAAAACGGATCGAACAAACGGCAATGTGTTGCCGCACTCATTCCAATCCCGTTATCGATGATGCAAATCCGTACCCATTCGGCTGAGTCTGTCTCTTGAAACAGCGAAGTTTGGATTTCGATCGCAGGTGTGAAGTCGATTTCTTCTGCTTGCCAGCGCGAATTGATGGCATCGATCGCATTTGAAAGCAAATTGATAAACACCTGATTGAGTAAGCCAGCATAACACTGTACTTTTGGTAAGACTTCATACTGTTTCACGACTTGAATCGTGGGACGGAGCATCGAATTTCCAGCGGTTCGACTCGATTTCATCAAATGCTGCAACAGCATCAAAGTACTATCAATTCCTTCGTGCAAATCGACTGCTTTGAGGTCGGCTTCATCGTGGCGGGAGAAGTGTCGCAGCGATCGTACAATGTCGCGAATCCGTTCCGCTCCAGTTCCCATCGAGTCTAGTAGCTTAAATAAGTCGTGTCGCAAAAAGTCTAAGTCAAGGTCTTCGAGTTCCTCAGTAATGTTTTCGCTTGGAACAGGATGATCAGTTTGATAGAGATGAATAATGTTCAGCAGGTCTTCGATGTATTGCTTTGCAGGTTCAAGATTGCCGTAGATAAAACTTACTGGGTTGTTGATTTCGTGAGCAATTCCCGCGACCAATTGCCCTAAGCTCGACATTTTTTCGGTTTGAATCAGTTGGGTTTGAGTTTTTTGCAGTTGCTTAAATGCGTGTTCGAGTTCTTGAGCTTGTTGACGCAGTTGTGATTCTGATTGTTTTAGCGCGATCGCAGTTTGTTCTCGCTCTTGTTCGAGTCGAATACGATCGCTGATATCCATCACCATTGAGACAATACCAATCACCTTTCCATCAGCATCTAAAATCTGGCTGTTATGCCATTCACAAGTAATGATCTTTCCGTCACTTTTTCGGTTTTTGTTGATGTTGTACATTCCACCTGTACGCTCAACTAATTTTGCTGCGACCTCACTAACTTCGGGTTGTACTTCATCGGGAACCCAGAGATCGCAGTGTTGTCCGATCGCAAGCGATCGAGATGATCCAAAAATCTGCTCGGCTGCTGGATTCCAATCTTTCACAATGAATTCGGGTGTCCATTCAATAATTGCCAGCGGCGCGTGTTGGATCAGCAAGGATAGTCGCTGTTCAGACTCCAATCGTGCAACTTCTGCTTGTCGTCGTTCTGTTTCGCTCTGAACTCGATCTGTGATATCAATCCCCATCGAAACAATGCTCATGACGTTTCCATTGGGTGCTAACAGCGGATAGTGATACCACTCACAGATAATTTCCTTTCCGCTCTGAGTGTGATGGGTTTGAATCTGCTGTGTGACTCCCGATTGGGTTAACAAAGGTGCGATTTGATCGAGGACTTCTTCTCGTGCAAGTTCTGGTAAAATTTCATCAAGCGATTGCCCAACTGCCTCTGAGCGACGATACCCGAAAGTTCTTTGAGCTGTTGCATTCCACGTTTGAATTTTGTGGTTTGCGCTCCACTCGACAAACATAAACGGCGATTGTTGAATCAGCAACGTCAGACGTTGCTGCGATCGCACTAATGCGGCTTCTGCCGCTTTTCGTTCCTGAATTTCCTGCTGAAGTTGAGTCGATTCCGCTTTCGATTGAGAAATCAAATCCTCGATCGTTGCCACAATGAAGGGCGTTCCGTTTGCATCTCGCACGATCTCTTTTTCGATTGAAATCTCTTGAGCCATGCCAGCCGCATTATAGAGAAAACCAGTCTGAATCACAGGGATTTCAGTCGTAAAAATGGCTCCATTGTTGCGGAGTTCAGATGAAAAAATGCGATCGATCTTTTCGAGAAATTCTGAAGCGGTATAGTGCGATCTCTGACACAGGGCGCGATTTGCAAAGATGACGCGATGCTGACGATCTTGAATAAAGACCGGAGCCGCGACTCGATCGAGAACTTGCCAAAGACCCAACGCTGTCTGCTCAATCTCCTTGCCAATCATCATGGAACCCTGATCTGAAAGACGCTCTTATCAGAGTTCCCGGAAAAGAAAATTTATTGAGAAAGCGAACCTGGTCGATTCTAAAGGATAAAAGCGCCAAAGGATTTTCCCCATGAAACGATCCTTGAAATTCTGTCGTCTCAGAAGTAAAGAATTGTCTGTGTTAGTTCTTGTGTTTTCCTAATCAGCATAAATTAGGGACGATCGCAGTTCCGCTTTTTGCGTTAAACAAGTAGATCTTCTCAGTTGGCAATGCTAATCGCAGAGTTTCACCGAGTCTTACAGTGCGATCGGGAGTAATGCGGACTTGCATCGTATCGGAGTTATCTGCCAAACGCACAGATAACACAGTTTCATGTCCCAAAGCTTCGACTAAATCGACTGCGACAAGGAGCGTTTGATCTGTAGAATCGCTCAAGCTGAGATGCTCAGGACGAATGCCGAGTGCAACCATTTGACTATCGTAAAGCTTTAGCACCGATGCCCAGTGTTGTGACAAGGTCAGTTGAAACAAAGCGTGATGCAGCGTGAGCGGGGCGCGGACTTGCACTGGGATAAAGTTCATGGGAGGCGATCCGATGAATTCAGCCACGAAGCGATTGGCGGGACGGGTGTAGAGTTCTAGCGGTGTTGCCAGTTGTTGAATCTGTCCGCCGTTCATCACGGCAATGCGATCGCCCATTGTCATTGCTTCGGTTTGGTCATGCGTGACATAGATCGTGGTGGTTCCTAACTGTCGCTGAAGTTTGACAATCTGGGCGCGGGTTTCGGCTCTGAGCTTTGCATCTAAGTTTGAGAGCGGCTCATCCATCAGAAAGACTTGTGGATTTCGTGCCATTGCTCGACCGAGTGCGACCCGCTGTTTTTGACCGCCGGAAAGCTGTTTGGGTAAGCGATGCAACAAAGGTTCGATTTGCAGCATTCGCGCCACTAGCTTGACTCGTTCTTGAACTGACCGTTCTCGATCGCTAACGTATCGCATTCCACCCGGCAGTTTTCGCGTCATCCCGACCGCTAGATTTTCTGACCAGTTTGCGTTCTGCCCGTCTAACTTGGTGCGCCGTAGTCCGAATGCAAGGTTATCGTAAACGCTCATGTGCGGATACAGCGCATAGTTCTGAAACACCATCGCAATGTCGCGTTCTTTGGGCGGCAGATCGTTCACAATACGATCGCTGACTCGAATGTTTCCGGCGGTCAGTTCTTCGAGTCCGGCAATCAGCCTTAATAGGGTGCTTTTCCCACAGCCCGAAGGCCCGACCAAAACCATGAATTCGCCGTCTTCGATCAGGAGATTAATCGATCGTAGAACCGCAGAGTTTTCGCTCTGATCGCCTTGCTGATAGGATTTGTAGATGTTTTCGAGAACAACTTGAGCCACGATCGTATTGCCCTAATTCGTAGAAGCAGTTTAGCGCATTTGAGGCAGCGGAGAAATTCCCCAGATTCGCACCGTTCTATCTTCACTCCCGCTCACAATCAAAGATTGATCCTCATTCACTGCGACGGCTGTGATTAAACTTGTATGTCCTTGCAATCGGCAAACTTCTCGCCCTGCTTGCAAATCCCAAACTTTGATTGTGTTCTGACTACCGCTGATCAAATAGCGATCGTCATTTCGCACCACGGATGCAATTTGTCTAAGTTTGATCTCAGTTGGATCAATCTCTTGTCCATTTCTCAAACTCCAAGACTTCACCTTTCGCTTGGCTCCTTGAATTGTAAAAATATCGGCTTCTGTATCAATAGAAATCGTATAGACAAATGTATAGGTAGGAATGCTAAAAACCACTTCTTCAGCATCAATGTCCCAAACTTGAATCAGTCCGTCTCGACTCGCACTGATCACAACAGTCCGAGCGAAGTATCTCAAATGCTGAGTCGCGATCGCAATTGCAGTAATTCCAGCGTGATGCCCTTTCAATGCAGCTAAACATTCAAATAGTTGATAGTGCGGATACGGTTTTAGCAATTCAGGATAAGGCTGCAACAATCGATAAGCAACTTTCTGAACTGCGATCGCAGGATCATTCAAGGCTTGAACTATCAAATCTAATCCAACTTGAGTGTGTTGAACTTCGCGCAGTGCTGAAATTCGTTGATCAATACGATCGCTTTTTAACCGTTGCCGAATCCCCTCAATTCCGCCCAGCACAACGCTACCCATCATTGGACGGGCAGAGTTTCCTAAGACAGCATCAAATTCATTCGGGGAGTCGGTCATATTCCTTGATTATGGTATATTTGAACTATAAAGAGTTCGCGTAAACCTAGAAGTATCTGCCAGAATAGCGCAATGGCTTCTAATCTCTCTCACTCTCACCAAGAAATTGCCGAGCAACTCGATCTGATGTTGCGTGCCCGCTATCCGCTAATTTATCTAGTCGGAGTCGAGGAAGAACCGATCGAGGAAGTTCTAATGCAAGTCTGTGAGCGGGCAACTCGTGAACTCAGGCGCTGGGATATTGTGCGAGGTTGGGATGATAGCGGTGCAGATAAAGGATCAGCGATCGCGGCTCTCGGACGCATCGCCAAAGCTCCAAATGATAAATCTGCGGTGTATGTTCTGCGAGATCTTCACCCCGTTCTCAAATTTCCGCTACAGGCTAGCAATGTTCCGATCGTGCGTGAAATCAAGAATCTGGCGCGTGACCTCAAACGCAGTCGAAAGACTTTAATTCTGACGAGCCATTCTCTCGATGTTCCGCAAGAATTCATCGAGGAAATGACGGTGATCGATTTTCCGCTTCCTGACACTCAAGAGATCGATACGCTAATCTCACAGATTGTTGTCCCCGAAAAGCTCAAACTTTCTCAATTGGGAAAAGAACAATTGGTAAAAGCTTGTCAGGGATTGAGTCGCGCTCGAATTCAGCGAGTATTGGCGGCATCGATCGCAGCAAAACAACATATCAGCGAACAAGACATCGATAGTGTGCTCGAAGCTAAACGCCAAGCGATTCGCCAAACCGGAATTCTCGAATTTTTCACCACGCAAGAATCACTCAAAAGCGTCGGTGGTTTGGACAATCTGAAAAAATGGGTACAAATGCGCCAAGATAGCTTTACCGAAGAAGCAAGGCGCTACGGCATTCCAAACCCCAAAGGCGTTCTATTAGCAGGCATTCAGGGGACAGGAAAATCGCTTTCGGCTAAAACGATCGCGCATGAATGGCGCTTACCGCTATTACGGCTTGATGCGGGACGATTGTTTGGTGGACTGGTCGGAGAAAGTGAAAGCCGGGTGCGCCAAATGATCCGAATTGTTGAAGCGATCGCGCCTTGTGTGTTGTGGATGGACGAAATCGATAAAGCATTCGGCAATATCAACGCAGGCATGGATGGCGACTCTGGAACCAGTCGGCGCGTGTTTGGTAGCTTGATTACTTGGATGCAGGAAAAAACTAGCCCCGTGTTCATCGTTGCTACCGCAAATAATGTTCAAATTCTGCCCGCTGAACTTTTACGCAAAGGTCGATTCGACGAGATCTTTTTCCTCAATCTCCCGACCGAACCAGAGCGGCGTGAAATCTTTAGAGTGCATCTCCAGCGACTACGATCGAGCCGCTTACGCGAATTTGATCTCGTTCTACTCGCCCGTCAAACTTATGAATTTAGCGGTGCAGAAATCGAACAAACGATCATTGACGGAATGCAGCGCGCCTTTAGTCAAGGGAGTTTGGGCAATCGTCGCGATTTTACGACCGAAGACATCGTACAAGCGATCGAAGAAACCGTTCCATTAGCCGCGATCGCGCGAGATCAGATCGACGGCTTGAAACAATGGGCGGCAAGTGCGGGAGCACGTCCAGCATCCCAGGATGTACAGTTGATCGAAGAGTTACGCCAGATTACCCGACTGCGTGGGATTGATTCTTTGGAGCTAGATTAGAATGTCACACTTTACAACAATCAAAGTTGAAATCAAAGATGGCGAAGTGCTCGGTCAAACCTTGCGCGAACTCGGTTACAAAGTCGAGCAAAACGCGCTTGTGCGGGGATATCAAGGCGACAAGACTCAAGCGGAATACGTGATTCGTAGATCGAATGGATACGACCTCGGTTTTCGACGCGAAGGTGACGATCAGTATGTTCTGATTGCAGATTTTTGGGGAGCGCGAATCAATCAAGCACAGTTTGTGAATGAGATCCAGCAGAAATATGCTCATAAGCAATTGCAAAAGACTGCTTCTGAACAGGGATATACGATCGAAGCGGAAGAAGTCTTAGAAGATGGAACAGTACGAGTCGTCGTCGGACGCTGGATTTAGGTTCAAAAACTGAGTGACGTCGAGAGTTTAATCTCAACGGCACTTAACATTATAGAATTTCGACGATCGCGCTATTTAGACTCACTGCTTGGTTCCTCACCGCACTCCAAGCAATTTGATGCGCTCTTGACTCCTCACCATACCACTGAAGCGCTGAGTTAAACGCTACCCTATAAAAGTGTTGGGCAGTTTCCGACAGGCGATCGCGAACACTCTCTGGCAATTCGCGATTACTTTGGTACGACATTCAAGCCGCCTCCAGTAAATGGGATAATTTTTAAGTATCCTGGCTTTGTGGGAAAAAATCCCCTGCCCTACGGAATATCTTCAGGATTGGATTTAAGGAGAAAATTTTGATCACAGGTACTTTGAAAACCACCAAATCAGATGAGATCTTTGCAGCGGCTCAAAAATTGATGCCGGGTGGCGTAAGTTCTCCCGTCCGGGCGTTCAAGTCTGTGGGCGGACAGCCGATCGTCTTCGATCGAGTCAAAGGCGCTTATGCTTGGGATGTCGATGGCAATCAATACATCGACTACATCGGCACTTGGGGGCCTGCAATCTGCGGTCATGCTCATCCAGACGTGATTCGCGCGATTCAAGCTGCCGCAGAGAAAGGAACGAGTTTTGGCGCGCCGTCTTATCTCGAAAACGTGCTGGCTGAAATGGTAATCGATGCGGTTCCCAGTATCGAAATGGTGCGATTTGTGAATTCGGGTACGGAAGCGTGTATGTCGGTGCTGCGCTTGATGCGGGCATTTACCGGACGCGATAAAATTATCAAGTTTGAAGGCTGCTACCACGGACACGCGGATATGTTCTTGGTCAAAGCTGGATCAGGTGTCGCGACGCTGGGCTTACCCGATTCGCCAGGTGTGCCCAAATCGACAACAGCTAACACGCTCAACGCGCCTTACAACGATTTGGAGGCAGTGAAAAAGCTGCTCGAAGAAAATCCCGGCGAAGTCGCAGGCGTAATGCTTGAACCGATCGTGGGAAATGCCGGATTCATTCCCCCAGATCCCGGATTCTTAGCAGGTCTGCGCGAACTGACGACGGAACATGGAGCGCTGTTGGTCTTTGATGAAGTGATGACCGGATTCCGCATCGCTTACGGTGGCGTACAAGAGAAATTCGGCATTACACCCGATCTCACAACGCTCGGTAAAGTGATCGGGGGTGGCTTACCTGTCGGGGCTTACGGTGGTCGGCGCGAGATCATGGAAATGGTTGCACCCGCAGGCGCAATGTATCAGGCTGGAACGCTTTCGGGAAATCCGTTAGCGATGACGGCTGGAATTAAAACGCTCGAATTGCTGCGCCAGCCTGGAACTTATGACTATCTCGATCGCATTACCTCACGCCTGATCAAAGGCTTGCTCGATGTGGCAAAAGACACGGGTCATCCGTCCTGTGGCGGTTCGATCAGCGGAATGTTTGGTTTCTTCTTTACTGAAGGGCCAGTTCACAACTACGAAGATGCGAAAAAATCCGACCTGTCGAAGTTCAGCAAGTTTCATCGCGGAATGTTAGAGCAAGGTGTTTACTTAGCTCCGTCCCAGTTTGAAGCGGGCTTTATGTCACTCGCCCATACGGACGAAGACATCGATCGCACAATTGAAGCGGCTCGATCGGTGATGTCAAATCTGTAAGATTCGCAGTTCTGAAATTTAGGCATAAAAAAGCCGGAGGAGTCAATTCTTCCGGCTTTTTTAGCATCTTAGCAATTGCAGCCTTTGTGTCCACAGTCGCCATGTCCCTTTGGATGACCATTCGCACAAGCGTCACTGCAATAGAATTTCTCATCTTTCTGAACAGCGCTCTCCATCGAAACGACGCACAGACAAGCTTCACAGGCACATTTCATTTGCGTTACGGCAGTCATTTTACGTTCTCCAAATCAGTTGTTTTTATCTTAACATATGAACAATCATTCAGGTATTAAGAAATTTGGCAACGATTAGAATTTCTTCTAAAGCCTTGAATTATTCCAATTAATAGATTTTTTGTGATGTATTACTGCATACAGTGAGCAAATTCAGCTTATTCCCAGGGTAGGAGAAAGGTGTATGTGTGGCATTGGTGGCGTTTTCCAGCGCGATCGAGAAAGACCAATCGATCCTGCTGTTCTAATTGCAATGGCAGCGATCCAATCGCATCGAGGGCCGGATGGTTGTGGCTGGAAAACGATCGATGGTGTTGGTTTCACTCATGCCCGTTTAGCGATTATTGATCTGAATGTCGATCGCGCTCGACAACCGTTTGTGTCTGACAATCAGCAAATCATGATTGCCCACAATGGCGAATTCTATGACTACAAACGCATTCGAGCAGATCTAACTTCACGCGGCTATCGATTCAAATCTAAAAGCGATACAGAACTCTTGATGCACTTAACCGATCGCTTTGGGTTAGAAGGTGCAATGACTCATTTGCGCGGAGAATTCGGCTTTGCAGTCTATGAGAAACAACACGATCGATTAACGCTGGTACGCGATCGCTTTGGGATTAAACCACTATTCTGGACAATGGCCCCAGAAGGTTTAGTCTTTGGCTCTGAAATCAAAGTTCTGTTTGCTCATCCCGCTGTGAAGCGCAAGATTTCACCTCATGGGCTCTATCATCAACTGATGCAATTGATGGTTCCTGGAACAACTGCATTTGAGGGAATTCATGCGGTTCAACCCGGTCAGATGGTGATAGTCGATCGCGAAAATGGAGAACTCAAAGTTCGCACCAAAACTTACTGGGATCTAAACTTTCCACTGCTTAGCGATCGTACCGTTCAACACGATGACGAATACTATATTGAAACCTTAAGAGAACGCTTTATTGAAGCGATTCAACTCAAATTAGAAGCTGATGTTCCCGTTGCTTGTTATCTTTCGGGTGGAATTGATTCTTGCACCATCTTAGGAGTTGCAGCCGCTTGTCAACAGTCTCCAATCAAAGCGTTTACGGTTGGATTTGACAATCAGGACTACGACGAAACTGAAATTTCAAAACAGATGTCGCAGGCAGTCGGAGCCGATCAAGATATTGTAATGACGCGCGGCGGGGAGCTTTATGATCACTTTGCCCGCGCGATTTGGCACACTGAGCGGAGTATCTACAATACATTTACGATCGCTAAAATGCTCCTCAGCGATCACGTCCAAAAAGCAGGCTATCGCGTTGTTCTCACCGGAGAAGGCTCAGACGAACTGTTCGCCGGATATCCACAACTGCGATTAGACATGATTCGTCACGGCATGAATGATGCAACACCAGAAGAACGCGCTGATCTCGAAGCTTGGCTGCAAGAAAGTAATCGATTGTTCCAAGGTAATCTACTGGCTCAAAATGCTTTAGATGATCCGGCGCTTACTCAGTTAGTTGGCTTCACACCCAGTTGCTTACAATCTTGGCTCTCAATGGGTTCTCAAGTTCCAGGATTGCTACACCCAGATCTTCGGGCAGCAACCGCCGACTATTCACCGGGAGAAGCGATCGCTGCCGCACTTGATCCAGATCAAATTGCAGGCAGACATCCGCTCGACAAAGTTCAGTACATCTGGATCAAAACCCAGTTTGAATCTCAAGTTCTTGGTTGGGCAGGCGATCGCGTCGATATGGCGAACTCAATGGAAGCACGCCCCCCGTTCTTAGATCATCACTTAGTCGAATTCGCAGTAACATTGCCGCCATTGATGCGCTTTCGGGGTAAACGCGATAAATATGTGTTGCGCGAAGCAATGAAAGGATTGTTACCGCAGGCATTGTACGATCGACAAAAGTTTGCGTTTATGGCTCCTCCCTCTCACACCGACGTAGAGAAGCAAAGAGCATTGCGATCGCTCTGTGATATCTATCTTTCAAACGGCGCGATTCAAGAAGCAGGATTACTTGATGCAATCGCAGTTAATCAAGTGCTGCAACGTCATGCTGATCCGTCTACACCTGCGTCCGCTCGAACTCAACTGGATGGAATTATCAATCATTTACTGAGTGTGCAGATGTTGCATCAGCAGTTTGTAGCGGCAGATATTCCACAACTCGCGAAAGAGCGATCGCAAGACCTAAATTGGCGCACCCAACAAGCTGTTTTATCAAGCGTGCATTAATTCGACAAAAGAGATTTCTCAATATCAAAGTCCCCCATTCTGGGGGATTTAGGGGGCAGCTATCCACAACGAAGCGAAAAACCTCGTCGAGCTAAACGCATAAATACATCAAAGGGCTTGGCAAATTGCCAAGCCCTGAATTTTTTGGTCACTTAGTTGTGTGTAGCTGAAACAAGAAGCAACAAATAAGGTGGACAAAATCGCAAGCTTTCTAATCAATCACTACTACGTATTCAGCCAAATCAGGCTGTAGTTTTCACTAAACTCTAATCCGTCTCAGATGAACTGATAATCTGAAGTGAGTGAGACAAATGTAAAGCAAGTTGAAGTTCGATCGTAGTTCAGTTTCTTAGACTTTGCGAGGTGACTAAAGCGGGAGACACAGGCTTTAATCTGGCTTGGAAGAAGGGTTTCAACTTCTCTTGTGTCTTGAATTTAAATTAGCATTCCTTCCTCAGTCCAACTCATCTGTTTTACCAAAGTTCACAGCACTTCATTGACTGCAACGATCGACAAATTTAGCGCAAAATTGCCGCCCAAGTTGCCTCCCCAACAATCCCATCTGCCTCTAATCCGAACTTCCCTTGCGCGGTCTTGACTGCCGCTTCAGTTCCGGGCCCAAACACCCCATCCACTTCCCCGTCATAAACCCCGATCGCTTTCAATCGACTTTGCAATCCTCGCACCGCTTCGCCTCTCGCTCCCTGCCGCAAAATCGGAAACTCTCCGGTCGCAGCGGGCTGGAATTGAGATGGGCGCGATTCGGTTGTCGGTCTAGGTGCAGAATTTGCAGCAACAGGCTCAGAAGTTGGAAACAATCGATTCCAAGTCGCAGTTCCAACGACTCCATCCGCCTCGATTCCCGCCGCTTGCTGAAAGCGTTTCACGGCTCGATCTGTATTTTCTTCAAACACCCCATTTACTGATCCCGCGAAGTATCCTAGAAGCTTCAATGTGCTTTGTAACTCGGTCACATCTGCGCCTTGACTGCCGACTCTGAGAATCGACCGAGTCGGGGCTTGCGCGAATCCGGGCGCGATCGTACTCATCACCAGAACCGTTGAAATGACCAGCGATCGGAGAAACTGCATAAAGAAACGAGGTTGAAGACGAATCATGGGACGCGATTTAGGGGGATAAGGTTGCATTCAAATCTAATTGAATCTGCTAAAAACGAATCAAATCAGCGAAAATTCTATACTAGGTTCTGAGAAAAAATCATGCAGTCTGCACTTCTCTATCGATTTCAAGCAGCAATGATCGGGGCGGTCGTGGGAGAAACGATCGGAATTCAGGCATCGGGTCGGGTTCCGACTCGTCGCGATTCGCTCGGATTGATGCGGTTCTATGCCGAATCGTTGATTGATCCAAGTCGGATTGAGCAGCCGAGCGATCCGATTTTTCGAGAACCGCTCACCACTGCCGAATCTGCGATCGCGCTTTTACCCGTCTTTCTGTTTTTCCACGAGGACTTCCCGAAACTGCGGCAGAATGTTCAAACCGTTCTCAAATTGTGGCAGAATCCTGCCGTGTCGGAGCTAGATTTATTGGCGATCGGTTACACGCTATCTCAGGCTCTACTCGAATCCTTGAATCCCCGTCGCTTCGTCACTTCAATGTTTGAGGCTCTGTTAGCTCCACCGGAAGGAATTCCCAAGCTTCAACGGCTTCAACAAGTCGAAACAATGGTACAGCAAGGACTTGGACTCGAAGACGCGACACAGTTAATTCTGACGCTGAGTGATGCCACGCTTGGAGATGCCGAGATCGCGCTTTCGCTCTACTGTTTTCTCAGCACTCCAGGAGACTTTCGCTTGTCGATTCTAAGGGCGATACAGACTCGATATCAGGTTCCCGGTGTTGCGGCGTTAACGGGGGCGCTATCTGGGGCTTATAACAGTACGATCGGTCTTCCAGCAGAATGGCGGATGGAAGTTGCACAGCAAGCAGAAATTCAGCAGTTGTCTCAGCAATTGTTGGCGAGCTGGTCGGGAATGTATGCGATCGAGGCGAGAAACTTTGCGATCGCGGCTCCTCAAGTAATGCGTCGAGATTGACCACCGACTTTCCCAAATTTGATCGAGAATAGAAATACGATACTGTTGGTTTAAATTGCCTTGAGTCAAGTCTCTTCTAATCGCCCCAATTTCCAGGAAACCCACCTCAGTCGAGCGCGGGCAAGTTTGCGGCAAGCATTTACGAATTACTCTCAGTTTCTTCGATCGAGCAAAAATCCCACCTTAGAATCGGCGCTTAAAGCAGAACTCGAAGCGATTTCAAGCAACTTAAAAAAGCTTGATCAATATGTTTTGAGAATTGCTGTGTTTGGGTTAGTGAGTCGGGGGAAATCGGCAATTCTGAATGCGCTGATTGGCGAAAAGGTGTTTGAAACCGGTCCGTTGAATGGTGTGACGCAAGCTCCGATGCTGGTTACGTGGTCGCCGAGTGGGGGATTAGTGTCTGAAGCTCGATCGATTGTACCGGAGTCTTCGAGCAAGATTCGGATCGAGCTAATTGATACGCCTGGACTCGATGAAATTGATGGACAAGCACGCGCAAACATGGCGCAAGAAGTCGCACGTCAAGCGGATTTGATTTTGTTTGTAATTTCTGGCGATATTACGCGAACGGAATACAAAGCGCTTTGTGATCTCAGACAAGCACAAAAGCCATTGATTTTAGCGTTTAACAAAGTGGATCTCTATCCGGATCAATCGCGACAAGATATTTATCGCAATCTACAAAGTTTGGGCGGTAGAACCGGGAGTAGCAAACAATTAGAGCAGCTTTTAACGGCGGATGAAATTGTAATGGTGGCAGCGGAACCTGCTCCGCTTCAAATGCGCGTGGAATACCCAGATGGGCGCGTAAGTTATGAGTGGGAAACTCCGCCCCCACAGATTGAAGAGTTGAAGGCAAAAATTCTGACGATTCTGAATCGAGAAGGTCGATCGCTGTTAGCTCTAAATGCTTTAACGCAAGCTAGAACCGCAGAATTGGAAATGGCGACGAAAGTCATGGAACTGCGAGACACGGAAGCAGAAGCGCTGATTTGGAAGTTCACGCGCTACAAAGCGATCGCGATCGCAGTTAACCCGATCGCATTTCTCGATCTAATCGGGGGTGCAGTTTCAGATTTAGCGATGATTCAAGCGTTGGCGAATCTGTATGGGTTGCCGATGACCCGCTACGAGGCAGGAAAGCTTTTGAATACTATTCTGCTTAGTTCAGGAAGCTTGCTGCTCGGTGAGATTGGCAGTGGGATTTTGTTAGGAATGGGCAAAAGTGCGGCGGCTTTGGCGACGGGGCTGGATGGCAGCGCGGGATTTTCGGCATTAGCAGGAACAGCGATCGTTCAAGCGGGAATTGCTGGATATGGATCGTATTCGGTCGGACGGGCGGCGCAAGTTTATCTCGAAAATGGCTGCACTTGGGGCGCACAGGGAGCCAATACGGTGATTCGCGAGATTTTGAATCAAGTCGATGCAAAAACGATTATCTATCGATTGCGGCAGGAACTTCTGTAATATCTGTAATATCTGTAGTATTATAAATATCCGGTGAATTGAAAATCGTCCTACCTCAATTCATGGAGTCGCTTGGAATTTTATTAGCTTTGAAGTTTTGTAGGGGCGATCGACCTTAGCCGCACTGGGAGGATGTATGGCTAAATTTTTAGACATTCTCAACTACTTTCGCAACTACTGGAAAATTTCAGTCTTCAGCATTGCGATGATGAGTTTGTTCGAGATGATTGACTTGTCTGTACCGTATGCGATCGGGCAAATTTTGAACGTGCTATCGGGGCAACCGCTCGATCGCGTATTGCAAAACATGGTGAACTCGGTTGCTCAAATCGGTCAGGTTGAAACGAATCAATCCTTTACACTATCGGTATTACTGATTTTGGTTGGGATTATTTCTGTCGGTCGTGCGCCGATTCAACCGTGGATCGGACCTTGGTTTGCTTGGGATGTCGCATTCCGGGCGCGTCGCGAGAATGCTGAAGCAGCGTTGAAGAAAGTATTAACGCTACCGTTAGAATTCTATGACGAAAATAATGCAGGTCGTGTTGCTGCTCGTGTTGCCAAAGGATTATCGAATCATACGTGGACATATCCAACACTAACTTCGCAACTATTCCCAAAATTTTTCCGGCTGATTGGAATCTTTTTGATGATTTGGTTTATCGAGTGGCGAATTGCAATCTTGGTAATGGTTTCGCTGATTGGCATTCTTGCGTTTGATCTCAGAGGGCTAAAGAAATTATCCGAGCAAGAAGAACGCCTCGATAAGTATGCGGAGAACACCGAAAGCCGAACTTCTGAGATTGTCACGAACATTAAAACCGTGAAAGCTTTCGCGACCGAAACTTCGGAACTGAAGCGACAACAGCAAAGATTCGATCGAGAATTCAAAGTTCTAGACTATCGCATTCACAAAGGCTACATCATTCTTGGAACCTATGAGCGCACGATCGTACAGTCCTGTGTGTTTATCGTTTTTGCGCTGACAGTGTTTGCTACGGCACAAGGGAGCATCTCACTCGGTCACTTCATCACGGCTTTCACCGTGTCGAGCATGGCGTTTGCTGAAGTAGAACCAATCACTCAGGTTGCTGAATTCTTTGCCCGTCGGTATGGCCCTATGATTCGCTTTCACGAATTTATGAAGCTTCCGGTCGGCGTGGATGCAAGCAGCCTTGCAACTCATCCTGAAGCTGTCCCACAGTATCAATTTACTGGGAAAGTTGAACTCTCAGATTTGCAGTTTGGATATAGTGTCGATCGACCTGTTCTCAAAGACATCAATTTACTCATCGAACCGTATCAAACGGTAGCGTTAGTCGGTCGATCGGGTTCAGGAAAATCGACTTTAGTGAAGCTTTTGTTCCGCTACTTTGAGCCGAACCAAGGCAAGATCTTAATCGATGGTCAAGACATCCGACGGCTTGATGTCAGTGGCTATCGAAAACGGCTTGCCATTGTTCACCAAGAGGTAGACATCTTTAACGGCACATTGATGGATAACCTGGTCTACGGCAATCCCAATGCCTCGATCGAGCAAGTCCGCGAAGCCTGTCGAATTGCTCAGGCAGAAGACTTTATCCAACAAATGCCAGCGGGATATTTGACGATCGTAGGTGAACGGGGAGTTCGATTATCGGGTGGACAACGACAGCGAATCGGAATTGCACGAGCATTGATTGTTGATCCTGATGTTCTGATCTTTGATGAAGCGACATCGAGCTTGGACTACGAATCAGAGAGATCGATTCAGTTAGCGATGCGATCGATTCTCGGAACGCGCACCTTGATCATCATTGCTCACCGACTGAGTACCGTTCGTGAAGCAGACAAAATCGTAGTGTTAGACCAAGGCAACATTGTTGAGGTTGGCAATCACGAGGAACTGTTACAACACGGCGGACTGTATCAACGCTTGCACTCGCTTCAGGAAACTGGCGAACTGTTAGCTTGATAGAAATGAACCAGCATGGGAGGGTAGAAAAGCCTTCTCATGCTTCAAGCTGCTGTCTGTTTATGTCTAAGTTGCTTCATCCACGCTTTTGTTCCATAGATTCCTTGTAAGAGAGAGGGAACTGTCAAATCTACGTCAAGGGCTTCCCAATGCAATCCAATACCGGATGGAGTAATTTCAATGTTTGCTAAATCCTCTTCGGATGCGTTGGATAGTCCTTGTCCAAGCTCGTGAGGAAACATGAAAGTTGAGCCATCTTTTAGATGAATTACAATCTGACCAGAAGCCCGATCGTAGTGAGCAGAAACCGCACGAGGTTCAGTGGCATCCGCCAGAATTGCTCGATCGCGTGCGCGGTCGAGTTGTGCTTCTAAGGCTGCATTGAGTTCAAGGTTGTCCATGGATTTCTTCCCAGGCTGCCAATAATTCAGGTTGATGAGAGGTTACAAGTTCTAATGCTTTAATCGCGATACTGCGCTTACCACGATACTCAATTATTTTAGGAAGCTCGGTGTCGTCTCCTAAGCTAATCTTAACCTCACTATCGGCACTGATTACATGGACATGAGAAGGCAAGTGATCATCGAAATAAATGATTACTCTAAATCCATCTTTTCTGATAATTGTTGGCATCTAAGACACAATTAAAAGCCTAGAGCAGCATACACTTTTACCAAATCTTTGCCATCCGCAGCACAAATCCTGGCAACTCTGGATCAGCACTGACTGTTTCAGGTTGTTCTAGAATCTCAGGCGATCGACCCGGACGGTAAACGTGAACCGTAGTGTTTTTACGATCGATCAAAAATCCCAAAATTGCCCCATTCTCGATGTACTCCTGCATCTTGGCTTGCAGACCGCTTAACGTATCACTCGATGAACGCAATTCAATGACAAAATCAGGGCAAATCGGTGCAAATGAAGCTTTTTGTTCAGCGGTTAAAGCATTCCAACGCTCTAATCTGATCCAAGAAGCATCGGGCGATCGCATTGCTCCATTCGGCAGCGTAAATCCTGCACTTGAGTCAAATCCTTCTCCGGTTCCGTCTTGTTCTGCCCAGTTTCCGAGCTGAGTCGTAATCTTAGAATTTCGATTGCCTGTATCCGAAAAAACAGGCGGCATAACAATCCCTTCTCCCGTTGCTGTCCGCTCAATTCGTAGATCCCGATTGACTTGACAAAATTCATAAAATTGCTCGTCTGTCATTTTCATAGACGACTTAGAACTAGTTGAATCAGGCAATGTGCTTACGGTCGAGGCTTCACGATCGAAGATATTCCACGACCGATTGCGCGATCGTCAAATTTCCATCTCTGGCTAATTTCTCAGACTTGCGCGGCGGATTCATGGGTTGAGTAATCCCATTCCAATCCCCATTAAAAAATTCGTCCGTTGTCCAAATTTGATGCGCTGCACAGTCCCGAATGCCTTCAAGCAAAATCGGAGATTCGGCAAAGCCTTCACGGGTGACAGTTGAGATCGGAATGTCATAACGGCAAGCTTCGGAAAAAGTACTGTAACCCGGTTTTGTTAATAAACGACCACAGACAGGCATTAAATCGATCGGGCGATAAAAGCGATCGTCAACTTTAATCAAATTCGGAAGCCCTGGCGCATTCAGATCGAAGCAAAGAAACTTGTAATCGGGATAGCGCGTTACGTTTTCGTAGGGAATGCGATCGAGTCCCAATCCGCCAAACGTTGCCAAAATAATCTTTTCTTTTGAAGTTTCAGTTAACTCAAACTTCTGCAAAATTTCTGCTGCATCGAATCGGGGATCAACCCCTGTTAAGCCGACATCTGTAACAGTCGGGAACGCGCTCATTTGTTCGTGAAATGGCATTCTGAACAAGAGATCGCATTGTGCAAAACATTCCCCAATCCAATCCGCAATCTCAATAAAATCGCCGCCCCAATCTCGATAGATAAAGTCCCAACCGAAGTTACTCATCATCCAGCCCGGAATGCCTGCTGTGGATGCGATCGGAGCCGCTAATGGGGGAATATCTCCTAACACCAATCCAACGCGATTTTGGCGGATGAAATTCACTTCGCTGGCAATCATCGATCGCTGTTGTTGTTTAATTTGACGCAGCTTCTCCAAGGTCGCAGGCTTATCCATTGTCAGACTATCACTTTGAATAATGCCAACATCTAAAGCGCGAGGACGATGGATAAAATCTCCAGGAATGTATGCTTCAAGCAGCGATCGAGGAGCCGTGGTCACAAGGATTAACAAAATCTCAGGATCGAGCCGTTGGATCTCAGCCGCGATCGATGCTGCGCGGGTGGCATGACCGAATCCATGATTGGTAATCGCAAGGTAGAGAATCGGTTGGGGCATGACGGATAAGAGAGACGATCAAAAAACAAGCTTAAGCTATTCGGGTAAAAACGGCGCGTCTTATAGAATCCTCGTATTGAGACTCAGAACAAAGGTGACATCTCGTTAAGCGTTGAATTGTTCGATCGCATTAATCAGCAAATCAATTTCATTCTCAGTTGTGAAATAGTGAACGCAAGCGCGAACACAATTTGGATTCAAGATCACTCGCAAAAAAATATCTTTCTCTTCCAAAAATTGAGCTAACTGAGAATGCTTTCTACTTGCTAATTGAAATGAAACTAATCCCGCTTCTGGAGCAGATTGTTTTAAACATTTCAAATCCGATCGCTGAATTAATCGCCGCCATAAATACGCACTTCGATCGCAAATCATTTGATACCGATCTGGAGCAAACGGCGCGTGAACCTCGATCGATGATCTCAATGCGGTGTACAACGGAATCGCTGAAGTTGCAATTTCATACTTGCGACCATCAGACTGAAAGCGATCGGGATTTCCAGTCGCATCCGTGATCACACTCCGCCATCCGATAAACGTCGGACTCAGACTTTCTCGCGCTTCAGGACGAACATACAATCCACCCACACCTGCCGCACCGCACCACCATTTATGCCCTGTAAACGCATAGTAATCGGCTTGTAACTCGGTCAAATTCAGCGGCAACACCCCAACCGATTGTGCTGCATCCACCAAAACTTGCACCGATCGCGCATGGCAAATCTCCACCATTTCTTTTAGCGGTAGAACTTGCCCCGTATTCCAAAGAATATGGCTCACTACGAATAAACGAGTATTCGGCTGTAGAAATTGTTTGACGATCGCACTCGGATCACCCGAATTCAAAGTCTCCAACAGCGGACAGACGGACACTTCTAAATCAAATCGTCGCTGAAGTTCGCGAACTGCTGCCACAATCCCTTGATGTTCGCAATCGGTGATCAAAATATGATCGCCCGCTTTCCAATCAATGCCCCAAAGTGCAATATTGCAGCCAACCGAAACATCTTCAGTCAGCGTAATCGTGTCAGCCGTTGTCCCTAATTCTTTTGCGATCGCACTCCTCGTTAAATTTCCTTCTTCCACAATCCAACGATTTGCTGCACTCGAAAAAGGGCCTAACTCCTGAAAGCGATCGTGTGCTTGATGCAAAGATGCGATCGCCGATCGCGGCATTGTCCCTTGCCCACCATAGTTAAAATAGGCTTTACCGCTGAGGTAGGGAAATTCGCTGCGGTGCTGCTCGATCGAAACATCAACCCTACTGAAGTTCTGTAAGTTCTCTAAATTTTGTACACTCATACTCATTCCATCTTAGGAGAATGTCCGAGAAACAGGAAAGCTGTCAAAACGATCAAAGAAAGCGACGAACAGCAACCTGGGGTAATGATCGACTACGATCCGGAAGAGGATGTCATTGGTGTAGAAATTCTCAACGCTTCTCGGAAAATTAGTCGAGATAATCTACTGCTGCCATTAAATCAAGTTCATCAGCCCTAACGCAAATCGATCCTATGCCCCACAGCGTTACCCTAAACGATATTTTGATCACTGAGGAGCTATCACAGCGGATTGCTTCACAGATTTCCCAGAAGTCGCTTCATTCTCCAGACTGGCAGGCGGAAGCTCAGGCAATGCAATCTCTCGCTCGCTCGATGGTACAAGAGCCAGAAAGCCTGCCGCAAAGGTTAGTCGAAACTGCACTGGAGTTATGTCAGGCAGGAACCGCAGGCATTAGTTTGCTCGAAACAACATCAGATGGCAAAGAAATCCTTCGCTGGGCTGCATTAGCTGGAACGTTAGCTCAATACGTAGGTAAAACAATCCCCCGCAACCTTAGCCCTTGTGGAATTTGCATCGATCGGCAATCTCCCCAGCTTTTTTCTCACCCCGAATACTATTCCACTTACTTTCAAGCTGCGAATACATCGATCGTTGAAGGCTTGGCGTTGCCCTTGATCGTCGATCGCCGCGCGCTCGGTACGATCTGGATTATGTCGCACGATGAGACGCGACAGTTTGACTCCGAAGACGTGCGAATCATGACCAGTCTGGCAGATTTCGCCGCTACTGCTTTGATCTTGAATCGACATCAAACCCAAGAATTGCGGGCGGCGAATGCTCAATTAGAAGAAGACCAGAGATCGCATGAAGCGCTGCGCGAGTCGGAAGAACGCTTGCGGGTGATGATCGAGAAGCTGCCAGGTGGAGCGGCGTTTATTGTTGACCGTGATCTGCGCTATGTGCTGGCTGAAGGAGAAGCATTAGCGATCGCGGGATTCAAACCCGAAGATCTTGTCGGATATACGCTTTCCGAGGTGATGCCGCCCGAATTACTGCCGACTTACGAAGTGCTGTACCGTCAATGTCTGGCGGGTGAGGCATTTGAGCATGAACATAATTCACATGATCGCTTTTACATCTCACGCGGAACGCCGCTTCGGTCTTCAAACGGTGAAGTTTATGCGACGCTTGTCGTTTCTTACGACATCACCGATCGTAAAAAATCCGAAGAATCTCTGCGCGAATCGGAAGAACATTTCCGGCAAGTGGCAGACGCTGTGCCACAAATCATTTGGATCACGGATTCAGAAGGACGAGTCGAGTTTCTTAACAAGCAGTGGAGCGACTATACGGGATTGCCTTACGAACCGACTACAGCAGCAGAAGCCGCTGGCACCTTTGTTCACCCCGATGACGGCGCACTAACAATGGAGGCGTTCAACGAAGCGCGGCGTACTAGCAGTGTGTTTGAGGTCGAGCATCGCATTCGATCGAAGACCGGAACCTATCGGTGGTTTCTTGTCCGAGCCGAGCCTTACCGCGACCCGCAAACGGGCAAAGTAGTTCGCTGGTTTGGTGCATCGACGGATATCCACGATCGCAAACTGGCAGAAGCTGCACGACGCGAATCGGAAGAAAAATATCGATCGCTGTTTAATTCGATCGACGAGGGATACATTCTCTGCGACGTGATTTTCGATGAGAACGACCAGCCGATCAACATTTTGTATTTAGCTGCAAATCCGGCAGCGGTGAAAATGACTGGAACCGAACTTGTTGGACGGCGGACACGCGAACTTGATCCAAATTACGAATCGCAGTGGTTTGAAACCTTTGGGAGAGTAGCGAAAACGGGAGTTGCCGAACGCCATGAGATCTACACCGCACCGCTAGATACCTGGTATAACTGCTATGTTTTCAAAGTGGGTGCGCCGAATGATACAAAAATCGCCGCTGTTTACCAAGATATTAGCGATCGCAAACGCCGCGAAGCGAATCAGACTTTTCTCGCCGAAATCACTGATGATATGTCGCGCCTTTCGACCGCCGAAGAAATTATGGAAACGGTCGGCGCGAAAATTGGCGCATATCTCGAAGTCAAATCCTGTCTATTTGTGGATGTTGATGACGCGCGCGGCGAGGTGACGGTTTTTGATGCTTGGAACACGGCAGGCGTGCCGAGTCTGCGTCACCAAACGATCCGCCTCTCCGATTTTATCAGCGAAGAATTCTCACGCGCCAACCGCTCTGGAGAAGGTGCTGTCGTCCGCAACACGCGCACCGATCCGCGCTGCGAAGGTAAGGATTACACCGCAGTTGGAATCGGCGCATTTGTCACCGTTCCGTTTCACCGCAACGGCCTGTGGACGAATTATCTTGCTGTTACTGATTCAGAAAGCCACGATTGGCGTGATGACGAAATCGAATTGTTCCGCGAACTCTCGAACCGCATTTTCCCGCGTCTCGATCGTGCCCACGCCGAAGCCGCGCTGCGCGAATCCGAAGCGCGAATGCAAAAGGCGGTTTCGGCTGAAACTGTCGGCGTGCTTTTCTTCAGTCTTGATGGGGGGATGCAAGACGCGAACGAGGCATTTATAGGAATGAGCGGTTACACCCGCGACGAGCTTCAAAACGCAGTGCATTGGGAGACGCTGACACCGCCGGAATTTAGGGACATAACCCTGCGAACCGCCGCAGAACTCGCAGAAAAGGGAGAAACCGCGCCGTATGAAAAGCAGCTTTTCCGTAAAGACGGTTCGCGGTGGTGGGGACTTTTCGCACCTACGCGGCTTTCGGGCAGTGGTCTCGAATCTCAATGCGTCGAGTTCATCATTGACATCACCGAGCGGAAGCAGAACGAGGAGTCGCTGCGTGAGAGCGAAGCACGAATCGCGGCAGACCTCGCGGGGATGCGCCGACTTTACGAGCTACAGTCGAAGCTGGCAGACCAAAACGATGTCAAGGCGGCGCTCCAGGACGTACTCGCAGTGGCGTGTGAGTTCACTAGCACCGATCGTGGCTGCGTGCAGCTTCTCAGCGATGACGGTGAGCGGCTGGAGATGGCTGTCTGGCAGGGCTATGCGGATGATGGTCCCTTTATCTCCTTCTTTCGCTACGAAGGACTGAGGACGGGGTGCGAGGTGGCGCGCGTCTATCGGCAACGCATGATCATCGAAGACACGGTGGGTTTCCCAGGTTTGGACGGCACTGATGCTGGCGCTGCCTCCCACGCCGAGGGAATTCGCGCCAGCCAGTCCACCCCGATGGCGGGTCGATCGGGAGAGACAATCGGCGTGATCAGCACTCAGTTTCGCCAGCCGCATCGTTCAAGCGACCACGAGCTGCGGCTGATGGATATGCTTGCCTGGACAGCCGGGGAATTTCTCGAACGCCACCGGGCGGATGCGGCGCTGCGTCAATCGGAAGAAAAATATCGATCGCTGTTCGAGGCGATCAACGATGGCTTTTGTCTGATCGAAATGATTTTTGACGAGAACGAGAAGCCCCTTGACTATCGCTTTTTGGAAATCAGCCCATCGTTTGAGCGGCAGACGGGCATGACAAACGTGCTCAGTAAACGGATGCGGGAACTGGATCCAGACCATGAAGAATATTGGTTTGAGATTTACGGCAACGTTGTTTTAACAGGTCAACCGATTCGCTTTGAGAATCGGGCTGAAGGGTTAGATGGCTGGTTTGATGTCTATGCCTTTCCCGATGGCGAACCCGAAAACCGACGGGTTGCGATCGTATTCAACAACATTACCGATCGCAAGCGGGCAGAAGCAGAAAGGCTTCAGCGCATTCAAGAACAAGCGGCGCACGAAGAAGAACACCAACGCGCCGAAGCTCTAGCAGAACTCGGTCGCGCTAAAACAATCTTCTTCAGCAATGTTTCTCACGAGTTTCGCACTCCGCTAACTCTGTTATTGAATCCGCTGCAAGATGCCTTAAACGATCGCACTTCACCGCTTCCTGCCGCGCAAAAAGAACGGGTAGAACTCGCTCATCGTAATAGTTTACGCCTGATGAAACTGGTGAATACCCTGCTTGACTTTTCACGCCTCGAAGCGGGTCGGATGGAGGTTGTTTATGAACCGACTGATTTATCTCAGTTCACGACAGAGTTAGCGAGTGTGTTTCGTTCAGCGATCGAGCAAGCTGGACTGCAATTGATTGTGGATTGTCCGCCGTTGCCGGAGATCGTGTACATCGATCGAGAAATGTGGGAGAAAATTGTTCTGAACTTGCTCTCAAATGCTTTTAAGTTCACTTTTGAGGGCGAAATTACTGTATCTCTAAGAGCAGAATTGGGGGTAGAGCCTCAAGCTTTGACCTTAAACGATAGCGGTTTTACTTCAGAACTCCAAGCACAGACATTAGAACTGGAAGTTTCCCCTTCTGATCTAGAAACTACTTCTTTGAAGAAGCAAACTCCGACCTCAGAACTTGAAATTTCAAGCTCGGAACTCGAAACTTCCCTTTCCGATCTCGATACTCCAACTTTGAAACTCGAAGCACCGCGATCGCAACTCAAAACGTCAGCTTCATTTCCTCATATCGTTCTAAAAGTGCAGGATACGGGGGTTGGCGTTCCGCCCGATGAACTGCCGCATCTGTTTGAGCGGTTTTATCAGGTGCGAGGGACACAAGCACGAGCCCATGAAGGGTCAGGGATTGGTCTATCTCTAGTGCATGAACTGATTAAACTGCATGGCGGCACGATCGAGGTGAGTAGCATCGTCGGAGAAGGAACCTGCTTTACGATCGTCCTGCCTTTGGGGACAGAACATCTACCGAACGATCGCCTTCAATCTGAAGGCGATCGTATCCAACCCACCCGCACCCTAACATCCACTGCGATCGGAACTGCGCCTTATGTACAAGAAGCAGAACTTTGGCGATCGGAAGACCGACGCGAAACGCCCACTCATGCCCGTGTTCTTCTCGTGGATGATAATGCCGATATGCGGGATTACCTGACGCGAATCTTAAGCGACCATGTTCAAGTCGAATCTGTTGCGGATGGAACAGCGGCACTATCAGCGGCTCGATCGCAAGTCCCGGATCTGATCCTCAGCGATGTGATGATGCCTGGGCTAGATGGATTTCAATTGCTTCAGGCATTACGAGCAGATCCGGGCACAAGAGGAATCCCGATTATTCTGCTGTCTGCGCGTGCAGGAGAAGAAGCGATCGTGGAAGCCTTGGAAGCGGGTGCAGACGATTATTTGATCAAACCTTTCTCGACTCAAGAACTGATTTCGCGCGTGAATACTCATCTACAGCGCGGCAAAGTTCTACATCAAGAAAGAACCAACAGCCGCCGTAAAGATGATCTGCTCTCAACCGTTTCCCACGAACTAAGCACGCCGCTCGTTTCGATTCTCGGTTGGACGCGGCTCCTACGATCAAGTCCGCCCACTCCAGTACTGTTGGCAAAAGCATTAAGCACGATCGAACGTAATGCCACCCTACAAGCCAAACTCGTTCAAGATTTGTTAGATATCTCCCGCATTACTGCTGGTAAACTGCGTTTAAATCTTCAACCGATCGAACTCACATCGGTGATCGAAATGGCGATCGCAACCGTTGACCAAACCGCCCAAGCCAAAGAAGTCAAGTTAATCTGGCAGCAAAATAGAATGCATCCGCTGGTGATGGCAGACCGCGATCGATTACAGCAAGTCATCTGTAATCTTCTAAGTAATGCCATTAAATTTACACCAGAAGGCGGCAGCGTTACGGTTGAACTGTCAGGGACGAAAAAACAGAATATAGCCCACTGTGAAATCCGGGTGACTGATACAGGTATCGGAATCTCGGCTGAATTTCTATCACACGTCTTTGATCGCTTCTGGCAAGCCCCCGAATCAGTGAAAGGAATTGGGTTAGGACTTGCAATCGCACAGCATCTAGTCGAGCTTCATAATGGCGCGATTGATGCCCAAAGTGCAGGAGAGGGACAAGGGGCAACCTTTAGCGTGTACCTGCCACTTTTGGAAGAGCTAACTTAGCAGAGAGGCGGGTATGGAACAATCCGAGGCCAATCCAGAATTTGAAGCGTTATTGCTCTATCTCAAGCAAAACCAAGGGTATGACCTCACAGGCTATAAGCGATCGACCTTAACGCGACGATTTCAGCACCGCATGAGTAGCCTCAACATTGAGGGCTATCAGAGCTACTTAGCGTATCTACAAACACATACAGAAGAACACCTTTCTTTGCTCGATGATGTTTTTATTAACGTCACCAGTTTTTTTCGCGATCGTGCGGCTTGGGACTATCTCGCCGCCGAAATTCTCCCCAAAATCGTTGCAAATAAGTTACCTGACGAACAGATTCGGATTTGGAGTGCAGGCTGTGCGGCTGGACAAGAAATCTACAGCGTTTTGATCCTATTAGCAGAAAAATTTGGGCTTGATTTCTGTCGAAAACGAGTTCAGTGCTATGCAACCGACGCAGACGAAGCGGCTCTCAAACAAGCGCGTCAAGCGAATTACAGCGAATTGCAGATGACAGGCATTCCTGCTGATCTGCTCGAAAAATACTTTGTAAAATCTGAAACAGGCTACTCGATTCACCCGCTCTTACGCCAAAGCATTATTTTTGGTCGTCACAACTTAGCAAAAGATGCCCCGATTTCCAAAATTGATTTGTTGCTGTGCCGGAATGTATTGATCTATTTCAATGCCGAGACTCAAGCTTCGATTCTGGTACGGTTTCACTTCTCACTCAAAACAACAGGCTTTCTATTTCTCGGTCAAGCAGAAACCTTAGTGAATCGCAGACAAATTTTTGCACCGATCAATCTCAAGCATCGAATCTATAAGAAAGGACTCAAGCTAGAAATCGAAGATCAGCTATCGATTCACTCGAAGTCTCATCGAAAGCCCTCTCTTCAGCCTTTTACCGTCCAAAGTCACTTCTGGCGAACTGCATTTGAAACAAATCCCGTAGCTCAATGTGCGATCGACCTAGAGGGTTGTTTAGTCAGTGCAAATGAGCAAGCCACACTCTTATTTGGCTTAACGCTGAACGACTGGAATCATCCGTTTCACCAACTCGAACCTGGTAAGCTACTAGACTCCGAAGCGCTGATCAGCAAATTGAACCACTGTCATCAGCCACAAATCCTTAAGCACATTGAATGGAACACTTCAAATCAGACTCGATATTTTGATATTGCGATCGCGCCTGTTTTCAGCTTCAGGCAAAAGATGATCGGTCTATTACTGACCTTTGTGGATCAGTAGCTCATCGAGATTGATCAGTGCAAAAACAGTGTACTTGTACCCAATCAAACTCGCGATCCCGACTCGGAAGAAGTCGGTCAAAAGGGACGATCGCGAGGTAAGCTGTCAATGTGCGAAAACTTTACGATTCGATCCGAATCTTTAGCCACACGCAACAGTAGACAAATATTGGGTGTTAGACACTGCAACCTATGTCCGAAAATTCCTGGCAAGAAAACGATTCCTTCAATGAGCTTGAGGCGTTGGCAGCACTGGTGACGGAGCTACCCGATCCGGAAGATCCGGAGGTATTTCGTGGATTTCAAGGACGTAGGAAGAAAGCAGCGATCGTCTTTGCAATGATCTGGAGCAGCACGATCGCGCTTCATCTCGTGACGTGGGGTTACTGGTTCGTTTTAGGTCTAACCACACTGATGAGTGTTCACGCAGTTAGGCTAATTCTGGCGCGGCCTTGTGACTTACCAAAAGCGATCGAGGAAGACGACTTCTTTCCGATGGTGTCGCTGATGGTTGCCGCCAAAAACGAAGAAGCGGTGATTGCTCGATTGGTCGAGATGATGTGTCGTTTAGATTATCCACACGATCGCTACGAACTTTGGGTAATCAACGACAACAGCACCGATCGGACGGCTGAGATCTTGGATCAGATGACAACTCAGTATCCGCAGCTCAATGTATTTCATCGCCCCGCAAATGCAGGTGGCGGTAAATCTGGCGCTCTAAATCAAGTGCTTCCACTCACACGCGGCGAATTTCTAGTCGTATTTGATGCAGATGCTCAGGTCGAAACCAACTTCTTGCGGCGCGTGTTGCCTGTGTTCGATCGCGGCGATGTGGGCGCAATTCAGGTCAGAAAAGCAATCATTCAAGCCGAACCAGAGTTTCAGTCTAAAGATGCGAATAACTTCTGGATTCGGGGACAAATGGCAGAAATGGCGCTGGATTCATTTATTCATCAACAGCGTTCTGCGATCGGGGGATTAGGTGAACTGCGCGGAAACGGTCAACTAGTGCGCCGAGAAGCCTTAATCGATTGCGGTGGCTGGAACGAAGAAACCATTACCGACGATTTGGATCTGACGTTCCGGTTGCATCTAAACCAATGGGACATCGAAGTCGTGACCGAGCCTGCGGTTTATGAAGAAGGAGTCACGAGCGCGATCGCGCTTTGGCATCAGCGAAATCGCTGGGCAGAAGGCGGCTATCAGCGCTATCTCGACTATTGGCGATTGATTCTGCAAAATCGCATGGGAACCCGCAAAACGATCGATCTTGCGATGTTCTGGATGCTTCAATATGTGATGCCGACTGCCGCACTGCCAGATTTTCTCATGGCGGTTTTGCGTCACCGGATGATGCTGACGAGTCCGATTTCTGCAATGACGCTCGTGTTGTTTTTGTTTAGTGCGATCGGTGGATTGCGACGAGTGCAACGGCTCAAGAGCGCAGAAGAACGATCTCTGCTCGATTGGGCATCGTTGATTGCTCAAGGTTTGCGCGGTGCAGTTTATATGTTCCACTGGTTCGCGATCGTGTCTACTGCGACTTTTAGAATGTCGATTCGTCCGAAACGACTGAAATGGGTGAAGACGGTGCATCGTGGCGCGGACGATTAGAGCGGAACTTGTGCGGGTTGATTAGAGTCAGTTCGGATGGGTTTTTCGCTTCGATTTGGTCGGATATGCGCCCCCTCCCCCATTCTGGGGGACTTTGAATTGTTTTGGGGCGAATTCGATCATGTTCTTTTTTGGATGATTCATGAAACGATCGCTGATCCTCAGTCTGATATTTTTAGGTGTGCCTACGATTTCAGTTGCACAACCGAAACCGATTACTACTTCCGTTCACTCTGCGCTGAAACCGATCGCGAATTCTCCGACGGCGATTGATGATCAGATTTTGCGCGATCGTCGATCAATGATTCGCGCGATCGATCACAGCTTGCAATATTTGCAAACTGAGAAAGCAGTTCAGGCTTATCAAAAATATCCGGTGAAAGGGGTAACGCGCGATCGGGTGATTCGCAGTTTGCAAAGATTTCGCCAATTGTTGACGACAGCCCGATCTGAGGCTGCATTATCGAATGCGATCGCGCGGGAATTTGTGGCGTATCAATCGATCGGTAAGGACAACAAAGGAACCGTTTCCTTTACGGGCTACTTCGAGCCAGTTCATACCGCGAGTCGCACTCAAACTGCTGAATACCGCTATCCGCTGTATGCACTTCCCGCCCAATTTTCGCAGTGGAAAAAGCCACATCCGACTCGATTAGAGCTTGAAGGAGCAGACGGACTACAGGCAAGTAAAGGCAAACTGCGCGGCTCGGAATTGGTGTGGATGCGCGATCGCTTAGAAGCTTTTTTGGTTCAAGTTCAAGGCTCTGCTCGATTGAATCTCACCGATGGAACCACAATGACGATCGGTGTTGCAGGACTAACCGATCAGCCTTACAGCGGCATCGGGCGCGAACTAGTCAAAGACGGCAAGCTGAAGTTAGCAGATCTGAACCTGCCGAATGTGCTGAAACACTTTCAAGCAAATCCCAAAGACTTAAATATCTATCTGCCTCGAAATCGGCGGTTTGTTTTTTTCAGAAACACATTTGGCGCGGCAGCGTTGGGGAGCTTGGGTGTTCCGGTAACAGCCGATCGCTCGATCGCCACAGATAAATCCTTGATGCCACCGGGAGCATTAGCATTGATTCAAACTCAGTTACCGATTCTGAATGCACAGAAGCAGTTTGAACAGCGATCGGTGAATCGTTATGTGCTAGATCAAGATACAGGCGGTGCAATTATCGGAGCAGGGCGCGTAGATATCTTTACCGGAACCGGAACGCAAGCAGGAAACGAAGCAGGACTAATTAATGCAACCGGGCAGTTATATTATCTGTTGCTAAGAAATTAATAGCAAATTTTTGAAGTCCCCTTACTTCATGCTGATATATGATGAACGTAACCTCAGATTAGCAGCTTCACTGATGACAGTATCCAATCAGAAGGCAATGATTATCCGTACCGAGAGAGGGCTATCGATCGCTGGCACTCGTATTACTCTTTACGACGTGATGGACTATCTGAAAGCACAATATCCTTCTAAGTTCATTCGCGATTCGTTCAACCTAACAAACGAACAAATATTGGCTGCTCTTTCCTACATTGAGGCACACCAAGCAGAAGTCGAAGCAGAGTATCAGGAAATTTTGAAAGGAGCAGCAGCAACTCGGCAATATTGGGAAGAGCAAAATTGTGAAAGATTCGCCCGAATTGCTGCTGCTCCTTCTCGTCCTGAATATGCAGCCATTCGAGCCAAACTCCAAGAACAGAGAGCGCAGCGAGCAGCAAAGCCATAATGATCGTTCTGGTTGACTACAACTTGAATCGTCAAGCAATGCTACTTTCTGGAAGTCTGGTGGCTGGCGGGTGGGCAGATCTCATTTCACTTCGGTTAGTGACATTTAAAGCTGTCGGCTTATCCGCAGATAGTACAGATTGCGTCGTTTGGCAGTTTGCCCAAGCGAATAGAATGCTGCTACTCACGGCAAATCGAAATGCAAAGGGCGAAGACTCGCTAGAACAAGTGATGCGCGAGGAAAATCTGTCTAGCTCATTTCCGATCATAACGATCGCTGATCCCGATCGCGTGAATGAATATGACTATCGAGAACAGTGTGTTGAAAGACTGATAGAAATTGCGATTGACCTTCAAGACTATTTAGGGTCTGGACGATTGTTTATCCCTTAACCTTATGAACAATGAAATAGTTTCATTTCTCATTAGCGCAGGTTTGTTAATTCTGTATCTAGTCTTCTCTGCTTTCACCGAGATGGGAACTAAGAATCCTTGGAAGAAGAATGCTCTGGAAAGGACTTCAGAAGATAAACAAACACCGCCACGTTGATTAAAAACACGATCGCTTTAACGATCGAGATTCCGCGACTCAGTTCGTAAATCTCCGGCGGAATGCTAATTCCGACTAAAAATAGCACTAAAATATGCGCCCATCGCTTCTCATACCATAGCCCGATCGCTTCGATCTCAGTCACGATCGCATATCCCAATGCTCCTAATCCGCTAAACTGAAGCGTTCTCGGACTTAAGTTCAACAGCTTTTCTAAACCCCAATCAATGATTCCAGACTTGCCTTCGAGCGTGTAGGAATCAGAAAAATCTGCCAGTGCTTCGTAGTTGTCCAACGTTAGCAACAATGCGATCGCGGTCATCAGCAACAACGCCGAGACAAACGTTTTATACAGAACGATCGCAATTAGTCCAAACGGGCGCTTCTTTTTCACAAGTCGATCGAAACCGCGACAACTTCTTCATCTTAGGGAAAGACATTGCGATATGATACTTTCCGCAGTCTTCAGATTTAACAACGCGCCATGACACAACAGTATCGCATCACACTTCTTCCCGGTGACGGCATCGGCCCTGAAATTATGGCGATCGCCGTTCGCGTTCTCGAAACAATCGGTGAAAAGTTTGATCTGAAATTCGAGTTTCAAGAAGCGCTGATCGGCGGATCTGCGATCGATGCCACAGGCGAACCGCTTCCCGCTGCGACACTCGAAACTTGCAAACAAAGCGATGCCGTTTTACTTGCTGCGATCGGCGGTTACAAGTGGGACTCTCTGCCGCGTCATTTGCGCCCTGAAACGGGATTGTTGGGACTGCGATCGGGCTTACAGCTCTTTGCCAATCTCCGCCCTGCAACGATCTTGCCGCAGTTGATCGATGCTTCGACTCTCAAGCGGGAGGTCGTAGAAGGGGTCGATATTATGGTCGTGCGGGAATTGACGGGCGGGATTTATTTCGGACAGCCACGCGGCGTTTTCACCACAGAAACGGGTGAGAAACGGGGTGTCAATACGATGGCATACACCGAATCAGAAATCGATCGCATCGGTCGAGTCGCATTTGAAACGGCACAAAAGCGATCGAAGCGGCTCTGCTCCGTGGATAAAGCAAATGTGCTAGAAGTGTCGCAGTTTTGGCGCGATCGCATGATTGCACTCTCGGCTGAATATCCTGATGTCGAACTCTCGCATCTCTATGTCGATAATGCTGCGATGCAAATGGTTCGCGCACCCAAGCAGTTTGATACGATCGTCACCAGCAATCTGTTCGGGGATATTCTCTCGGATGCTGCTGCGATGTTGACTGGAAGCATCGGAATGCTGCCTTCTGCAAGTTTGGGCGCATCGAATCCGGGGGTTTATGAGCCAGTCCACGGTTCTGCACCAGATATCGCAGGACAAGATAAGGCGAATCCACTCGCACAAGTTTTGAGCGCTGCAATGATGCTTCGATACAGTTTCAATCAATCTGAAGCTGCAACTTATATCGAACAAGCAGTTCTCAAGGTTCTGGATCAGGGATATCGTACCGGGGATATTTTCTCCGAGGGTAAAACATTGGTCGGATGCCAAGCGATCGGAGATGCGATCGTCGCAGCACTCTAACTTTTTCGGGTGCGGTAGGTGCGGCGACGGACTAAGAATTCGGGAATGTCGCTTTCCGGTTTGAAGGAGTTCGATCGCGTTGTGGATTTCAAATCCGGGGGCGCAGTGGGATCGATCGCGGCTAATTGTTCTGTGATTTCTGGTGGAAGTTCTTGATCGGCTAATCCTTGTTTAAGCGCGATCGCGGTTTCATGTAGTTCCTGAAACCGGGTTTTCCAATGCTGCACCGCTGTTTCGTACTCGCTTGCTTGTTGGGCTTGGCTGAGAATTTGTTCCTGCATCTCTGCTGCTTGGCTTTCGAGTTCAGCGATGCGGGTTTGGCTTTGTTCTCGATCGACTTCGAGTTCCTGACAAACTTGCTGAAGAAGCGCTTGAGTCGTCATGTGACGCGCGATCCGAGCTTCTAACGCCTCGACTTGTGCTTCTAGCTCAAGGATGCGCGTGTGCGATTCTTGCTTTTGGGCTTCAAGGTCTTGTAGCTGCTGTCGTCGGAGTTGTAGATCGGTTTGCAGAACTTGTAGCTGTTGCTCGATCGCGAAAGGTTGGACATCAGCGCTATCGACCTGCGCTTTTAGCAGATCTAATTCGGCTTGTTGTCGAGTTTCAGCCGCATCTAAAAGCGCTTGATAATCGCGTTCGCGCTGTTGGGCCTGCTGGATTTTGATTTCGAGGTCGGCTTTTTGCTGGGAAAATTGCAGCTTGAGTTGGTGAATCGCTTGCTGCTGGACATTCGCGATTTCCTCGGTCGAAGCGAGTTGGCGTTCTAGAAAATGCTGATCCACTACTTGCGATCTCAGGTCTTCCAAACTCGCGATCGACTGATCCAGCGCTTGCTCAAGATCGCGAATCCGGCGCTGCTGTGTTTGAACTTGGTTTAACAAGTCCGGTACGGGCGAATTTTCCTCGAATCTCAAACTGAGTTGCTCCGGTTCTGACACCGCACGAACCTCCCACAAGTTCGACTATAAAGTTACATGCAGTCTGAGGTTTTCGCCTCCGTAACTTAATGTTTTGGTTCTGGCGGCAGGGTCACAGCTTCGGTTGGTCGCTCAACGCTGTTGAGCGACCAGCGATATTCGATCGGAATATTGAGACGATCGAATTCCCCTTCGAGATGTTTCTGCTGAGAAAGCGCCTTGCGGAGTGCGATGATCAGTTGCTGAACTTGTTCTCGCTGTCGCCCTCCGACGGCAAACATGGTCTGACGCTCCAACAGTTGTAATAGCAACTCGTAATGAATGTGCGATGGCAGAGGAATCGGTTCCATGAAAGACCTACAAGGAATGATAAATCGAGAGTTATGAAACGGAGCGTTTTTGTGTTCTCTTGACTGTATACGCTGAATCTAAAGAAACTCAAGGCTTCACTCTAAAAAATTAATGCGGCAAAGTCTAGCGCTGAAATGCTCAGGTCAGCCCTTCCAGAAGTTGCGAGAGGGCTTGTCCGGGATCAGGTTGTTTGACGATCGATTCTCCGATCAGTACGGCGGTTGCTCCAGCTTGCGCCACTCTGGTCAAATCTACTGCGGTGTGCAGCCCGGATTCACTGACGATCGTAATATTTTTTTCTGCTAGCACCGAGGCGCGATCTCGCAAAATCTCTTCGGTCGTTTTCAGATCTACTTCAAAATTCATCAAGTTGCGATTGTTGATGCCGACGAGCGTTACGCCATCGAGCGCGAGAACGCGATCGAGTTCTTCGATCGTGTGAACTTCGATCAGTGCGGTCATTCGTAGAACTTTGACGATTTTAAGAAAGTACTGCAAATCTTTGTCTGAAAGGATTGCAGCAATGAATAAAACCGCATCGGCTCCATGCAATCGCGCCCAATACATCTGATACGGGTAAACGATAAAATCCTTGCACAAAAGCGGTAAATCTACGATCGCGCGGATTTTTGCTAAGTTCTCAAAGCTGCCTTGAAAGAATTTCGCGTCGGTCAGGACGGATAGACAAGTTGCGCCACCGGATTGATACGCTTGTGCGATCGCTTCTGGATCAAAGTCTTCTCGGATCACGCCTTTACTCGGTGAAGCTTTCTTGACTTCAGCAATGACAGCGGGCTTAGTTTGACTAGCTTTCAGCGCGGCTAAAAAGTCTTTCGGACTCGCTAAATCTTTGACTTTACTCTGTAGTTTGATCAGCGGCATCTTTTCCCGGAGTTGATCCACTTCCGTTTCTTTATGCCAAACGATTTCTTCGAGAATGCTCCGAGGTTCGCTGTCTAGAACTTTTGCTTGGTAGCGCATTTCTAGGACGGCGATCGCGGGATTCGGACGACGACGACGAATTTCCATTGAGGTATTGAGCTTGTGAGGGTTAGAGAATGAGTCTAAGTTCAGATTTCTGGAGTTCGCCCCCTAAATCCCCGATTCTGGGGGATTTAGGGGGCGCATATCCGACTAAAACGCAGCGAACAACGTTCTACGCATGAGCCGCCGCACGTTTGTATGCTTCATCCAGAATTTCAGAGAGTGTCGGATGCGTGTGAACCAAGAACGCCAGAGATCGTACTGATTCCCGTTTGGCGATCGCATTCGCCGCTTCCTGAATCAAATCCGCCGCATGAAGCCCGATAATATGCGCTCCCAAGACTTCTCCGGTGTCTTTGCGGTAAACGATCTTCGCGATCCCTTCGGATTCTCCTTCTGCAATCGCCTTCGCGTTTCCTTTGAAGTAAGTCCGCACCGCTGCGACTTCAAAGCCTTCTTTTTTCCCTAGTTCCTTGGCTTGCGGCTCGGTTAAACCTACAAAACTAATCTCAGGATGGGTAAACGCGGCAGCCGGAATACTGCGATAATCGATTTCACGCGATCGACCACACATATTCTCGATCGCCACGACTCCTTGAGCCGAAGCCGCATGAGCTAGCATCATTTTTCCGGTTGCGTCCCCGATCGCCCACAAATGCGGCACAGGTTCGCCCTCTGACAAAACCTGCATCCGATCGTTGACTGGAATAAAACCGCGATCGAGTTCGACATTTACGGTTTCGAGTCCCATCTCTTTCGCAAACGGAACGCGACCCGCAGCCACCAGACAGGCATCGACTTCCAGCACTTCGACGAGTTCTTTCGTTTTCGCATCAATTAGCTCGATCGTCACCGGAGATCCAGGAGTCACTTTCGCAGCAAATACCCCAACCTTCGTTTCCACATCGCGCGGAGTGATCAGAATTCTTTGAGCAAGCTTTGCAATATCCGGATCAAATCCCGGCATCAGTTGGTCGAGTCCTTCGATCATCGTGACTTCGCAACCGAGCGCAGTGTAAACATCCGAGAATTCCAGACCGATATAGCCGCTACCCACGATCGCAATCCAAGGCGGCAAAGACTCTAATTTGATCGCATCGTCGCTGGTGAAAACGGTTTTTCCGTCAGTTTGCACACCCGGCGGCACAAACGGAATCGATCCCGGAGCCAGGATAATCTCCTTCGCCGTCACGGTCTTCTCACCTTCTGGAGTTGAGACGATCAGTTTTTGGCTTCCTGCAACTCGTCCCCGTCCGTGAATGACATCGACTCCCAAGCGTTTGAGACTCCCGATCAAGCCTTCGCGCTGTTTCGTGACGATCGAATGAGCATGATTCGCGATCGCAGCTCGATCGAACGAAACATCTCCGACTTCAATTCCTAGCGACTTCAAATGGTGCGCGTTTCGCAGTTCCCGCACTCGTCCAGATGCAGCCAGCAGCGCCTTGGAAGGAATGCAGCCCCGATTCACACAGGTTCCACCCATATCAGCGGCTTCAATAATGGCAGTTTTCAGCCCACAATCGACCGCGTGGAGTGCTGCTCCATGACCTCCCACGCCCGCGCCGACAATCACCAAGTCATAATCGTAAGCCACAGTTCCCTCCCGTTCTCAATGCCTATTTATTCTCATCTGTGGAGCGTCGATTCGACAACACGAACCGATAAATCGATCGTGAAATGCTTTTTTCTGAACTGGGCATCCTGATCCAAGCGGAGTCCCCGTGAAAATTTTAGTAATCGCTTCGGGGCGAGATGTCTCAAACGGTTTAGGAGTGAACTTATGGATTATCAGCAGCGAGAATTGCGTCGCGCCGCCGCCCAAGCGTTTGCCGAGTCGCTGAACAAATTAGAACAAACCCTCTGCGCTCCTGAAGAGAAGCCGACCCCAGAAGCGCCCACCAGTTTCTCGATCGAGCTTGAACAAGCGCTAGCAGACATTGAGCAATTCATGCAGGAAAAAGAAGGACAGAATTAACGAAAAAAGAAACCGATGATTCTCGGTTTCTTTTTTGTCTAGTTTCTTTTTTGTCTAAATCTCACCCGCGATCTTCTTTCTCAAAATCTCCCTAATTTCTTCTGGGTCGTTTGTAGTGTAAATTACGGGATTTGGACTGCGACGGCTGAATAGCTCTCGAATCGCGTCATCATCATCTCGATGAGCGAGTACGTATGCTCTGAGATCATCCTTACTCATGGCTTTAAAGTCTTGCTTCGTCATACAAACTCCCAATTTCCAGCCGGATAAATGACAATTTCGATGTTTTCTTGAGCCAAGATGTAGATGTTTCCAAGAAGAGGATCAAACCGAAATAAATGAATATCTCGGTATAAGTCGGAAAGCTTTTGGCAGAGTTCAACAGATTTGAACGCCTGTGCAACAGTGGGATTGATAACTTGTTCCTCAATTCTGACATATTTAGATTTCCCGGAGAAGGCAAAACAAATTTCGCTTCAATCTCCACAGTGGCGAAATTCCTGACAGAATAGACGGATACTTGATTCCTTAGCCTCTTTCTTATGACTGCGACAGAACCCGGTTCCTACAAAAAAAGCGTGAACCTGCCCCAAACGAAGTTTGATATGCGTGCGAATGCTGTCAAACGTGAGCCTGAATTGCAAAAATTTTGGGCAGAGCAGCAAATTTACGAACACCTGTCGCAAGAGAATCCGGGTGAATTGTTCATTCTGCATGACGGGCCGCCCTACGCAAACGGTGCGCTTCACATCGGTCACGCGATGAACAAAATCCTCAAAGATACGATTAATAAATATCAATTGCTCAAAGGGCGGAAAGTTCGCTACGTACCCGGATGGGATTGTCATGGTTTACCGATCGAGTTAAAAGTTCTTCAAACCCTCAAGCCCGAAGAACGTCGGCAACTGACTCCGTTGTCGCTGCGACAAAAAGCGAGAGATTTCGCGATCGATACAGTCGCTCAACAATCCGCCAGCTTCAAGCGCTATGGCGTTTGGGGCGATTGGGAACATCCTTATTTGACACTGAAACCGGAATACGAAGCGGCTCAGATCGGCGTGTTTGGGCAAATGGTACTCAAAGGCTATATCTATCGAGGCTTGAAGCCTGTTCACTGGAGTCCGAGTTCTAAAACGGCACTAGCAGAAGCGGAATTGGAATATCCAGAGGGTCATACTTCGCGGAGTTTGTACGCTGCGTTCGAAGTGCTGAATCTCTCGAAAGATTTGCAAATGCCACTCGATCCGTTTTTGGGTGAGTTGGGTGTGGCGATCTGGACGACAACTCCTTGGACGATTCCGGCAAACTTAGCGGTGAGTGTGAACCCGGATCTGGTTTATGCCGTGGTGGAAGTTGGCGAGAATGCACCGGGACGCTTTAAGTATCTGATCGTAGCGAAGGATTTGGTCGATCGCTTATCTGAAGTGCTGGGTACTTCTCTGGAAATCAAAGCAACGATGATGGGTCGATTGTTGGAGCATTCCACCTATCGGCATCCGTTGTTCGATCGTATTAGTGAAATCGTAATCGGTGGCGATTATGTCACGACCGATTCCGGGACAGGGTTAGTTCACACGGCTCCGGGGCATGGTCAAGATGACTATCTTGTCGGTCAGCGCTACGGATTACCGATTCTGTCTCCGGTCGATGATGATGGCAACTTTACCGAAGAGGCGGGACAGTTCCAAGGCTTGAATGTGCTGGGTGATGGCAATCCTGCGGTGATTGCGGCATTGCAAGAAGCGCGATCGCTACTTAAAGAAGAGCCATATCAACACAAATATCCTTATGATTGGCGCACGAAGAAACCAACGATCTTCCGCGCGACTGAACAATGGTTTGCTTCAGTGGAAGGGTTCCGAGATCAGGCATTAGAAGCGATCGCACAAGTGAACTGGATTCCAGCACAAGGCGAAAACCGGATTACATCAATGGTGACAGAGCGATCGGATTGGTGTATCTCACGTCAGCGCAGTTGGGGCGTTCCGATTCCAGTGTTTTACGACGAGGAAACGGGTGAGCCGCTGCTGAACGAAGAAACGATCGCGTATGTTCAAGCGATCGTTGCGGAAAAGGGTTCCGATGCTTGGTGGGAATTGTCGATCGAAGAACTCTTACCCGAAAAGTACCACGGTAAAAACTACCGCAAAGGTACAGACACAATGGATGTCTGGTTTGATTCGGGGTCATCTTGGGCGGCAGTCGTGGAACAGCGATCGGAGTTACGTTATCCCGCCGATATGTATCTTGAAGGTTCTGATCAACATCGCGGCTGGTTCCAATCGAGCTTACTCACTAGTGTTGCAACACAGGGACAAGCGCCTTACAAAACAGTGTTGACACATGGTTTTACCTTGGATGAACAAGGACGTAAACAAAGTAAGTCATTGGGTAACGTCGTTGATCCGATGATCGTCATCGAAGGAGGCAAGAACCAACAGCAAGAGCCGCCTTATGGCGCGGATATCTTGCGGTTATGGGTGTCTTCGGTGGACTATACCAATGATGTTCCGATCGGTAAAAACATCCTCAAACAGATGTCGGATGTGTATCGCAAGATCCGCAACACAGCACGATTTTTGCTAGGGAATTTACATGACTTTGATCCAGCAAAAGATGCAGTAGCTTACGAGCAGTTGTCGGAACTCGATCGATATATGCTGCACCGCATGACGGAAGTATTCGACGAAATCCAAGACTCGTTTGAAACCTATCAGTTCTTCCGCTTTTTCCAAACGGTACAAAACTTCTGTACCGTCGATTTGTCTAACTTCTACCTCGACATTGCAAAAGATCGGTTGTACATCAGTTCACTGAGTGCAGAGCGTCGTCGGAGTTGTCAGACCGTTTTAGCGATCGCGCTTGAGAACTTGGCAAAATCGATCGCGCCTGTTCTCTCACACATGGCAGAAGATATCTGGCAGTACCTACCTTACAAAACGCCTTACAAATCGGTGTTTGAAGCGGGATGGATGAAGCTTAATGATCAATGGCGCAATCCAGAGTTAGCACAACAATGGGAACAGTTGCGAGAACTCCGAGCAGAAGCGAACAAAGTACTGGAACAAGCGCGAACAGATAAAGCGATCGGGTCTTCACTCGAAGCGAAGTTACTGTTATGCGTCTCAGATTCAGAACTACGATCGAAGCTTCAGGCATTAAATCCTGCTGATAGTTTGAGCGGAAATCATGTTGATGAACTGCGCTATCTATTTATTACATCGCAAGTTGAACTATTAGATTTAAGCGATCGCTTAACCGAAGCAAAATACACCACTCAAACAGAAACTTTGGGAATTGGTGTTGTTGATGCTGAAGGTAAAAAATGCGATCGCTGTTGGAACTATTCAACTCACGTCGGCGAATCAGAAGCACATCCTTTGCTGTGTGAACGATGCGTTCCTGCGATCGAGGGGCAGTTCTAATTGCTTCTACTTATCTACGATAGTTAGTTTCGCCTCTGGAGCTAACGCGATCAACTGTTCCACCTTCAAAAATCGTTTACCGGAATGGAGAGTTTGAGAACCCTTAAAGCCCCTAGCTTCAGATACTACCGTGTACACATAAGTCGTTAGTCGCTCCGTTTGGGTCGGCTTCAGCCCCCTAAATCCCCCAGAATGGGGGACTTTGAAATCGAGAGCTTTCCAGAACCTCAAGAAATTTCTTAGGTTCAAAGTCCCCCAAATTTGGGGGACTTGGGGGGCGAAGATCTCAGCAATGACCGATCAAGAGACTTGTGTGTACACGGTAGTATCTGAAGCTAGGGGCTTTAAGGGTTCTCAAACTCTCCATTCCGGTAAATCAGAGTTCATTTATGACTCCTGCGCTGTTTGTGCTTAATCCCACTCAGGCGCAGATTTCGTGAATCCGCATTCGAGAGTCCTGAAATTTTTGAATTGCATCACTCCTTACTTCCTGATTTTTCCTTAATTTAACGTGAGTTCGACGGGCTAAAAAATGGTGGGAGGCAGAGCAGGTAGACCTTTGGGCTGTAAGTCGAGGGCAGGTAACTTGGGCTGATAGGTGTAAGCAATCAACCCTGCCATCAGATTGACGAGAAAATTCCAGCAACTGCGATGACGCGAATGCTCAATCTGACAAATGTTCTTCAGTTGGTCATTCACTGACTCAATCAGAGATCGCTTTCGCAGCAGGATCTTGTCAATCAGCTTGATCAGCTTCTGCTTCATGTTGCGCTTGCGTTTGGTGATCAGTTGCAAGCCGCGATTGTACAGTTCTTCAAACAGCTTTTGGCTGATGTAGCCCCGGTCGCCAAATAGCTTGCCGAAGATGCCTTCGCTCATTTCGGGCACAGGTTGACGGTCATCCGTGTTGGCAGGAGTCAGCTTGAAGGCAAGCAGTTCACCCTGCTCATTGATGATCAGATGTAGTTTGAAGCCATACTTCCATCCGGTCGAACTTTTTCCCCAACCGACCTGGTGCTTGAACACCTTGTGGCTATGAGCACGAGCGGGATGACATACCTCAAGCGGAGTGGAATCGACAAAAGCAATCCCAGTCATCTCGCCGCGTCGCGTTCTCAGGAAACAGCACAACAGCATCAGACACCACGGCATCAATTCCACAAATCGGTTGTAGCTCACCAGATTCGGAAACGCCTTGCGCCAATGGGGTAGCACTGTCAACGTATAGAAATCTTTGAAGGTTCTTGCGCCAGAAGCATGAAAGGCAATCACAATTGTCATCACCTCACTCAAGCGCAAACGGGACTGACAGCGTTTCTCTCCAGGCAACGATGGCAGTTGCGGTTGATGTGACCATGCCCATTCAAACTTCTGACAGAAATCGTCTACGTTGCAGAACAGCGTTGTCAGGTCGAGGCGCGATACGATAGGTTCCATCAGCTGAGATTCGAAAGCATGTTATTACTCTTTCAAACGTAGTCCCAGCTTTTCTTTTGCGCCACTTCTCTCCTCGAACTCACGTTAATTTAACGGTTCTAGTACAGCATGTCTGACTTAACTCGTCACGCCATGACTTGATTGTCATGGTTGATCGAAGTGTAAAACACAGTAAAACACTTCGATCGTTCTACTGTGCGCGAATGGCTTGCAAGTGCCTGTCCGCGCTCAGTCATCTACCCAAGGGCTGGCTCAATCTGTTTCACCTCAATCTGCAACGCTTCAAACTTTGAACAACCACAGCGGCGACTGGCTCACCGTCTGGCGCGGAATCTCGCAGCAACCGTGCATGACTTTGGTCGATCGATTCAAGGTACAACGCTTGATGTCAGCGATTCTGGCGCTCGAATTCTGCTGGATCAAGATATCGATCCTTCTCCTGAGATTGAGATGGATCTGGTGGGAGATTCTAATGCGCGTGTCTCAATGCGTGCCCGTGTGATTCAAGTCGCACCTGAGCAAGACGGTCAATCGATCGCTTTAGTGGAATTTATCAATCTCACTCGCGCTCAGAAAGATGCTCTGAGTTTAGTAGTCTACTCGGATATGCGCAAGCGCTATGCTCAACGGCGTAACTCAATCGATGATTTGTTCCAATCGTTCGCATTCATCGCGAGTAGCTTTTGGCGATCGTTGCGCCCTCGTCGAACGAACCTCACAGTTAGCCGCTCCTAATTTTATTGCAAGGTTACACTATCCCAATTTTTCGGGTTCAGTTTTTTGGGATAGTGCAATAGCCTATTTTCTACTTACAAGATTCATTGATTCTTCACATCAATAGTACGGAAATCCTACCCGCCTTATCAATCCACACTCCTAAACATCCTCTGCCAGTCTGCTATTCGAGGGCGAGATCCGCGTCAAATGCAAAAATGGATAGGATTTAGGAATCAGTTTTGCCGCATCCGTCCGGGTCAGGGGCTTCGAGAATAAGTACCCTTGGGCATACTCACACTTCAGCGCTTTTAACTGCGCCAGTTGCTTTGTCGTTTCCACCCCTTCCGCCACTACATCCATTCCCAGATTCCACGCCAAGGTAATGATCGTGCGAACCAGTTCTAGCTTCTCGCCATCCACATCGACACGGCTGACAAAAGATTGATCGATCTTCAATACATCCATCGGGAATCGATACAGATACCCCAACGAAGAATAGCCTGTACCAAAGTCATCCACAGAAAGCTGAATCCCCATTGCTTTGAGTTGCAGCAACATATCCATCGCGGATTCAGTGTTCTCCATGATTGCGCTTTCGGTAATTTCGAGCTTGAGACAATGAGCATCAACCCCAGTATCTGTCAGAATTTGCCGAATCTGGTTAATCAGGCTAGGTTGCGAAAATTGTCGACTTGAAAGGTTAACACTGATGCTCAACGGCGGTTCTGATGCAAATTCATCTTGCCATTGTTTGAGTTGGCGGCAAGCTTCACGCAACACCCACTGTCCAAGCGGAATGATCAATCCGGTTTCTTCCGCGATCGGAACAAATTTTCCTGGAGAAATGATTCCTTGTTCGGGGTGTAGCCAGCGCACCAACGCCTCAAATCCCATAATTTGCCCAGTTGCCAGCGCTACGATCGGTTGATAGTACAACTCAAAATCCTGTCGCTCTACCGCTCGTCGCAAGTCATTTTCTAACTGCATCAGCGCTACAACATGAGTGTGCATATCGGTATCAAAGACCTCATGACATGCTTTCCCATGGGCTTTGGCGCGATACATGGCGATATCTGCACCTCGCAGCAGGTCTTCTGGTCGATCGAACTCTGTTGACGAGAGCGTAATCCCGATACTGGCAGAAGTGAACACCTCATGTCCATCCAGATTAAACGGCGTAGATAGCGCTTGCTGAACTCGTTCTGCGATTTTCGTGGCATCACTGTCCTGCTGAATATTTTCGAGCAAAATCGTGAATTCATCGCCGCCAAGTCTTGCCACCGTATCATGCTGATTGAGACAGGCTTCTAACCGTCGCGCGATCGCAATTAACAACTGATCCCCGATCATGTGCCCCAAACTATCGTTGATCACTTTGAAGCGATCGAGATCCAAGAACAACAGCGCAAAGCGGTAAGATTTATCTTCCTTAGTGCGATCGACAGTTTGACTCAAGCGCTCCATGAACAATAAGCGATTGGGTAAACCTGTGAGCGAATCATGAAACGCATTGCGGCGGAGTTGTTCTTCTACGATCTTGCGCTCGGTGACTTCACGCATGACTGAGACAAAATGGGTGACTTGTCCCTGTTCATTGCGAATCGGAACCATGTTGACATCGACCCAGAAATGCGTCTCGCTCTTGCGGTAGAGAATTACTTCTGCTCGCACTGGCTCAAAAGCTTTCAGAGTTGATCGGATGCGAGCGACCTCTGAGCTCGACGTTTTATCACCCAGTAGCACTAACGCCGACTTGCCGATCGCTTCGCCCGAAGAATAGCCTGTTGTCCGCGAAAACGCATCATTGACGTAGATAATTCTCAGGCTCAACGGATCATCGATCGATTCTTCGAGCTGCGAAATCATCACAATTTCGTTTGCATTGACGACGACCGATTCGAGTAGACGCAGATATTCTTCTAGCCATTTACGCTCGGTGATGTCTTTTACGGTGATCAGCGTTCCGGTCGCTCCTCCGGTGGCATTGCACAACAGAGTTGCGTTCACCTCTGCCCAAAACTTGCGTCCATCTTTGCGGCGGAGTTGTCCTTCTTTCCAGCCGTAGAACGGTTGCGCTTCTTCGGAGGCTCCTTGGAAATCGAACCAGCCTTCGATCGCGTGAAAAAAGTGATGGGCGGGTTTACCCAGCATTTCTGCAACCGAACACCCGACCAGTTTCGCGAGGCGCGAATTGACGTACATCACCTGATCTTGCAAATTGGTGATGACTACGCCATCGTTCAGGTTTTCCACGACGGTTTGCAGCAACCACTCGGATTCTCTGATCGCAGAGGGTGCAGGATTGGGGTCTACCGTTGTACTTGACTGATTGGAGATTTCCAAATCGATCGACTCTGCCATGCCTGCTACCTTGGGAAAATGACGCAATAAGCAAAGACCCACACCTTAGAAAGTGTGAATCTACATTGCCAGTGAATGAGGTTTTTCACGCTAAATCTGTAGAACGCGATCGCAACTTTTGGCATGAAAAAACACCAAAAAATGCAGTTGTGATGGGTTCAGTTTGCCCACGCTTGTCCGTAGGTGAACGTTTAGGAGTGAGTCAAACACCAATGTGAAATTTGTGTAGCGAGTTCGGTTGCGAACTTTTGCGGCAAACTGTGGTCGGCGTTGGGAAGAATTACTAATTTGGCATTCGGGATCTGATTCGCGTAGGTTTCACTGTGCCATACCGGAATTGTTTCATCTTGATCGCCTGTAATCACCAGAGTCGGGACGTTCAAACGATGAATCTCTTTTTCTACGGTGTCGATCGCGTCTTCGGGGCGGAGTCGCTCGACGAGAAACGATCTCGCTGCAGGTTGCGTATTCAGTTCATACCGCATCCAAGCAATTTGTCCGATCGTTTTTTCTTGTCCAATCAATCCAGCGATCGGTTTAATCAATTCCAATGTCCAATCGATCACCGGAGTCTGCCACAAAATCGGACGCAGATGGTCGTACCGTCCCGCAAAGCTATCGTCACGAATTCCTGCTGGAGCCGCCAAAATTAAGCCCTTTACCGAATCGGGATATTGAAGCGCATAGGCAGCGGACACCCATCCGCCAAAAGAATGCCCCAATAGATAAAACGAGTCTAATTGCAGCGCTTCTACGACTTGCCGCAAAAATTCGACTTCTTTTGCAATGTCGTAGCGAATTAGCGGACGCGCCGAGTCTCCAAACCCGAAGAGATCCAAACTAATGCAGCGGAAGTTCGATTTTAAGCGATCGCTCAATGGCAACCAGCAATCCGCATCTCCCATAAATCCATGTAGCATCAATAGCGGAATTCCCTCTCCTACTTCAGTGTAGGCAGCGGGAACAGTCGTTAAACCGTCAAAATTAAGCTGGATCTGGAGAATCTGTTTTTGCAGCAAGCGAGGTGAGATCGATAAACTTCAGTTCTTAATCTAGCGAATCTTGGTCACGATCGCTTGATACGATCAGGGGATTGTCTGGTGAGGTTGAGATGGCGCTGAAACGGTTTGTGATTGAGATGGGGATGGGTGTGGATCAACACGGTCAAGATCCAACAGTTGCAGCATCGAGAGCGGTTAGAAATGCGATCGCGCACAATGCTTTACCAGGAATTTGGGAAGTTGCAAAGCTGGATCATCCAAGCGAAATGGTGATCGAAGTGCAAGTCGCCGTTCCTTATCCTGAGCAGGTACGAGCGGAAGAAGTGCTGCAAGTTTTACCGTTTGGTCGGAAGACACTCAAGGTTGAATCGGGTGGAATGATTGTGCAAGGGCGAGCGATCGCAGAGTTCAACGACAAGAATGATGATATGTATGTCGCCGTCGCATCAGTCACCGTGTTTGTTGAACAACCCGAATGAGCGATTTGAATCAAGGTTGGGTGTATGAAGACCGAGTCCGTGAGCAAAACATAACGCTGCTGGAATACTACACTCGACACTATACCCATTCCTCTCAGCAAGAATGGTGCGATCGCATTCAGTCGGGAGCGATTTCGATCGATCAGATTCTCGTCACTGATCCAAACACTCCACTGCAAATCGGACAACGATTGTCTTATTGTCGATCGCCTTGGAGCGAACCTGATGTTCCGTTTGATGTTGCAATCTTGTACGAAGACGATGATTTATTGATGTTGCATAAGCCTTCAGGGTTGCCTGTGTTACCGGGTGGAGGCTTTCTTGAGAACACACTCTGGGGATGGCTCCGGCGAACGTATGCAATTCCGCCGATTCCGATTCATCGACTAGGGCGAGGAACATCGGGAGTGATGGTACTCGCGAAAACCGAGGAAGCCCGATCGAGGTTGTCAAAAGATTTGCGCGATCGTAAATTTCAAAAACGCTATCGTGCCCTCGCTGCTGGAACACCAGAATTGGATCATTTCACTGTTACAGCCAAAATCGGTAAAGTAGCTTATCCTCAGTTGGGCTATCTCTATGCAGCAACGGAAACTGGGAAAGAAGCAATCAGTCATTGTGTCGTGTTAGAGCGCGATCGCCTTCCCGATGCCACTTTGCTAGAAGTCACCATTCCAACAGGTAGACCGCATCAAATTCGGATTCACTTAGCAGCGGCGGGATATCCGCTCTTGGGTGATCCATTGTACGGAGCAGGTGGAATTGCGATCGGAGAAAGTTCGATTCCAAGCGAGTGCGGCTATTTGCTTCACAGCTATGAACTGTGTTTAACTCATCCAACGCAGGGACATTTACTAACAATCCGATCGCAACCGCCCGTAGTATTGTGTGTTTCGCTCGAAGATTCGCTAGATTGAAAGCATCGTGTAGCTCAATCATTATGCTTAAACGATTGTTCCTGATTGTTCCCGTCGTGACCTTGATAGCAAGCTCTCCAGTTTTAGCTCAGTCGCTCCCAAATTTATCGATCGTTGATCGTAAACGTCTTACCCGCGATTTGATTCCGACCAATTCCCAAGATTTTTTTAGACAGGGACGAGCGCAATTAGAGCGTGAGATCCGATTGTTAGAACGTCGATCGCAACAAGAGAATCTGCTGAAGATTGATCCAGCGACGCGCTATCTGGAGGAGAAAAATCCGCGATCGTGGTCGCAACATCAAGAAAAACAGCGGATGAGTTATTCCCATCCGCTGTAATCCGAACAGAGCGAACCAGACAAACTCTAAATATGCGTTGAAATCAGTTCGCGATAGCGGCTCTTTTGCTTCACGCCTTTGAGTTCCGCTACCTTATCTTTGTTCTTGAAAATATGCACGGTCGGCGTTCCCATCACACCCGCCGCTTCTGCAATGTCTGGATCTTCCTCGACATCAATTTCTACAAAATGGATCTGACCATCGAACTCATCCACCACTTTGCTCAAGATCGGCTTGAGTGTATGACAAGGACCGCAGCTTGGTGACGCATATTTGACCAGAATTAAGCGATCGCTTTGGTGATACAACTTCCGCAATGCTAATCCGCCCCGATGCCGCGTTGATTCCAAAGTAAACTCATGCACTTCGTTTTCGCTTGCGACATGAGCCGTATTCTCTTCATTCGGTACATCTGCTTCAATCCGAGCAAACTCTTGCACCAAACCATTCACCGACAGCCAGCGTTCCGCTAACATTGCCGCCATACAGCCTGTTCCCGCTGCGGTAATCGCCTGACGGAATTCGTGATCCTGGACATCTCCCGCTGCAAACACGCCTTCGAGATTGGTTTCAACACTGCCATGCTTGGTCTTGATATACCCGACTTCATCGAGTTCGATCTGGCCTTTGAATAGAGAAGTGTTTGGCGTATGCCCGATCGCATAAAACAAACCTTTCGCCTCGACGGTGCTTTCTGCTCCAGTTTTGCGATCGCGAATTCTCACGCCTGTCATGTGTTTCGCATCGCCTACGACATCAATCGTTTCTGAATTCCAATGCACTGTGATTCGAGGATTGCTCAAGACGCGATCCTGCATCGCTTTCGAGGCACGCATTGCTTCACCCCGCACGACCATATGCACGTGATCACCGTACTTTGTGAGATAAATCGCTTCTTCTGCTGCGGTATCTCCACCGCCAATCACGACCAGCGGCACACCCCGGAAAATCGGAGTCGCTCCATCGCAAATTGCACAGGCTGAAATCCCACGACTCCAGAACTCATGCTCATTTGGTAGACCTAACCGTTTCGCGGTCGCTCCGGTGGCAATCACAACGGTATGTGCTTTCACTTCGCGCGTTTCCGATCTAATCGTAAACGGACGCTGCGAAAAATCGACCGACAGGACATCTTCCATGACCAGTTCTGCACCCCAGCGTTCAGCTTGCGCTTTCATCTGCGTCATTAAGTGAGGCCCTGTAATGCCTTGCGGGAAACCAGGAAAATTCTCAACTTCGGTGGTGGTCATCAGTTGTCCGCCAGGCAGACCACCCGCCTGAAAGCCTTCAAAGACTAAGGGTTTGAGGTTGGCACGCCCTGCATAAATCGCCGCCGTGTAACCAGCCGGGCCTGACCCGATAACAACCAGATTTTCTACAGTTGGGTTTGCCATAAGGTTTCTATTACAAACTCATAACGACTATGAGTAGTATAACTCAGATCTGGAAGAAAAGTTAAGCAGTAAAATACGAATAGAATTTTGCGATTCGAGAAAATGACTCTCACCTCAAAGCTCATGACCCTCGCTGAATATTTAGAGTATGACGCTGGAACCGAGAAGCGCTATGAATTAGTCGATGGAGTTCTCATCGAAATGCCGCCAGAAAGTACTCGTAACACTCGAATCGCACTCTTTCTATTATCAGAATTTCTCAAGCTGCTTCCGTTTCAGAAAATTAGCCACAAAGATTACGAATTAGTCGTGAGCGGTGCGCGGACAAGAGTCCGTTTTCCTGATTTGATGGTGTTCACCGATGAACTCGTTGAAGCATTGAGCGGTGCAACGCGCGGGACAATTTTGCTCGATATGCCGCCGCCTGAGATCGTCGTTGAAGTCGTGTCACCTGGAAAACCGAATCGCGCGCTGCTTCGCAGATACCGCAAGGGTCGCGACTATCGATACAAGCGCTCAGAGTATGCGGCACGAGGGATTGCAGAATATTGGGTCATTGACCCCGATGAAGCGCAGATTACCTTATTGACTTTAGTGGATGGATTTTATGAAGCAGTAGTGTTGCGGGGAAGCGACCGAATTCAATCTGCTCAACTTCCTGAATTGCAATTAACGATCGAACAAGTGATGCAAGCGGGCGAATGATTTCGGTAAACCCAATCGATTCAATCGGTAGACCTCACCGAGCCTCTGTTCTGCCCATCGGCAACTACCCCTTTCTGAGTTGGGTTTGCCCCAATGCGATCAAGTCGCATTCTTCTTACAGTAGATACATCAGCAAAGCGAACACCGCCAAGCGAAACTAACTCCTCTCTCTTTTAATGATCATGATGACTTCTACTCGTTTGCAACCTTGGCAAGAAATGGAAATCGCTCGTCGTCAGTTCAATCAACTCTTCAACGAATTGATGCCGACTCGTGAAGCAACCTGGACACCTGCGATCGAGTTCAACAGCACTGAAGAAGCGTTCACCGTCCGCGTTCAACTCCCTGGCATTAAGGCAGAAGATGTCGAAGTGCAAGTCGCCCAAGATACGATCGCGATTTTTGGCGATCGCAAGTTCGAGCAGACCGATGCAAAAGGATTCCGCTCTGAGTTCCGTTACGGCAAGTTCCGCCGCGTATTGTCGCTGCCTGCTGCCGTTCAGAACGATCAAGTCAAGGCTGAATTCGTTGACGGTATCTTGACGTTGACACTGCCTCGCCTGCAAGCCGTTAAGCCTGCGATCGTGAAATTGAACTTGGCTGGAACGACTGAGACTGCGATCGCTCCCGAAGCTGAAACCGCAGACGTTTGGAATAGCTAATCTCATCGGGGAAGATTCAACTTCTTTCCCCAACCGTCCCCCAATCGGTTCGGTAGGTACGGTAAATACCCCTTCATGGAACGTAAGAAGGCGAACAGTATATTAGGTAGGGGATTGAAGGATGCTTTGGTGGCACTGAACTAATGATTACCCGTTTGAGTCCTGCCGCCCCGAACCGATTCTGGCACTGTTGCCAGTCCCCTACCCTTAACAAGCATTTGATAGTGATGGAGCCGAAGCACCAATATGGCAAAAGTTGTTGGAATTGACCTAGGAACGACAAACTCGTGTGTCGCTGTGATGGAAGGTGGTAAGCCCACCGTGATTGCGAATGCAGAAGGGTTTCGGACAACGCCTTCCGTCGTAGGATACGCGAAAAATGGCGATCGCTTAGTCGGTCAAATCGCCAAGCGCCAAGCTGTGATGAACCCAGAGAATACCTTTTATTCCGTCAAGCGGTTCATCGGTCGTCGATTTGATGAAGTGACAAATGAAGCAACAGAAGTTGCATACAAAGTCCTGAATGTAAGCGGCAACGTGAAACTCGATTGCACCGCACAAGGCAAGCAGTTTGCGCCGGAAGAGATTGCTGCTCAAGTTCTCCGCAAGCTGAAAGAAGACGCAAGTAAGTATCTGGGCGAAGATGTCACCCAAGCGGTGATCACCGTTCCGGCTTACTTTAATGACTCTCAGCGCCAAGCGACCAAGGACGCAGGTAAGATCGCAGGCTTAGAAGTGCTGCGGATTATCAACGAACCGACTGCGGCATCGCTGGCATACGGTCTCGATAAGAAGAGCAACGAAACGATTCTCGTCTTTGACTTGGGAGGCGGTACGTTTGATGTCTCCATTCTCGAAGTGGGAGACGGTGTGTTTGAAGTTCTTTCAACTTCAGGTGACACCCACCTAGGTGGAGACGACTTCGATAAGAAGATCGTAGATTTCCTTGCAGACGGTTTTGCTCGTGCAGAAGGTATCGACCTTCGCAAAGACAAGCAAGCCCTCCAGCGTTTGACCGAAGCGGCTGAGAAAGCGAAGATTGAGCTTTCCAACGTGACCCAAGCGGATATTAACCTACCGTTTATCACGGCAACTCAAGACGGGCCGAAGCACTTGGATACGACTCTGACTCGTCAGAAGTTCGAGGAACTGTGTGCAGATTTAATCGATCGTTGTCGCATTCCTGTCGAAGCCGCGTTGCGTGACTCGAAGCTCGACAAGAGCAAGATCGATGAAGTTGTACTCGTTGGGGGTTCAACTCGGATTCCGGCGGTGAAGGAAGTCGTGAAGCGCGTTCTTGGCAAAGACCCGAACCAAACGGTGAACCCGGATGAAGTGGTTGCGGTCGGTGCTGCGATTCAAGCGGGTGTGTTGTCAGGTGAAGTCAAAGACATTCTCTTGCTCGACGTGACTCCGCTGTCTCTCGGTGTCGAAACCTTGGGTGGTGTGATGACCAAGATCATTCCTCGCAACACCACGATTCCGACCAAGAAATCTGAAGTGTTCTCGACCGCAGTAGATGGACAAAGCAATGTAGAAATCCATGTGCTGCAAGGTGAGCGCGAAATGTCGAACGACAACAAGAGCCTCGGAACCTTCCGCTTGGATGGAATTCCTCCCGCTCCCCGTGGCGTTCCTCAAATCGAAGTCACTTTCGACATCGACGCGAATGGTATCTTGACCGTTTCTGCCAAAGATAAGGGAACAGGTAAGGAACAATCGATCAGCATTACAGGCGCATCAACCTTGCCGAAGGATGATGTGGAACGCATGGTTCGCGATGCTGAAGTGAATGCTTCGACCGACAAAGAACGTCGTGAGCGCATCGACCTGAAGAACCAAGCAGATTCGTTGGCATATCAAGCCGAGAAGCAGATTGGTGAATTGGGCGATAAAGTGCCTGCGGATGACAAGACTAAGGTTGAAGGCTTGGTCAAGGATCTTAGAGAAGCGATCGCACAAGAAGACTTCGATCGAATCAAGACCCTGACAACGGATTTACAACAATCGCTGTACGGCATTAGCCAAAACCTCTATCAGCAAGCGGGTGGCGGTGAAGCTCCGGGCGCTGATCCGGGTGCAGGTGCTGGCGGTTCGACAGGTTCGACTGGCAGCGGTGATGATGTGATCGATGCTGACTTCACCGAGTCGAAGTAGAAGCTTGATTAATCATTGAAGCGGGGAGATCCAATTCTGGATCTCCCCGCTTTTTTATAGCTGATAATTCAGCTCTCTTCTGATTGTTCAGGTGCATTCCTGATCGCGCTCTAGTAAACCTCATCATGAGAGCCAAGCGTTAAAAGATTTCCTTTGCCGTTGTCTCAGAATTAGCAACGAATTGAAAAACGATACGATCGCTGTAATTAATGGAGCAAGACCAACAATTTGCCAAATCGCCCTACAATTTGTGGGTTGCCAACCTGGGATCAAAAGGATCGACAGCAAGTAGCTCTAACGTTTGCTCGATCTGCAACTTCATTTGTGGATTTTGCCGCAGCAATCGTTTCAATTTTCTACTAAACCCGCTACTCCAAACAAACTGCATTAAGCTTCTAGCTCCGCCATCAAATCCATAGCTGAACCGCGGCGAACCCGACCTCTAGCGTAGTCTTGTTCCGCTTCGTGAACTTCCCTGAACGAGTTTTGCTCTTTGCTGTTGGCTTAAGCGTTTATTAATAATATCGATCAGAATTTCCTGCGCCTCAAGTGGTAACGCTTCAACAGTTTCAAGCGCCTTTTGAAATTCAAGGGTTTTGATGGTGTCTGACCGAGTGTGTTGAGTTGCCATGATTCACGTCTAGAAATGAGTTGCGATCGTATTAATTCAGCAAAATCATTCATCCTCTTCTGATTGTTCAGGCGCACTCTCGATCGCTTTTTGTTGCTCGACTATCGGTTTAACCTCGATCGCTTCTTTCTCCGCTTCCATGGGTTCAAACTCGATCGCTCTTTGTTGCTCGACTATCGGTACAACCTCGATCGCTTCTTTCTCCGCTTCCATGGGTTCAAACTCGATTGCTCTTGCTTCCGGTAAGGCTCGCTCAATTTGGGCGGGCAGTTCTAAAGGCTGAAGTTCAACCAATTCTGGCAAAGCGACCAATGGTTTCTCGACTTCTTTGACCGTAATCGGAATTTGCAGCGGTTGGAGTTCTTCGATCCAACAAGACGCGATCGGTAAAGTTTGATCCAAATCGTCCAAAGCTCTTGGAATCACCATCACAGAATGTAATTCCCCAACTCGTTCGGCTTCCTGCATCCCGACTTCGACTGCCATTGCCACGTTTGCCACGGTTCCCCGCACGATCGCAGTACATAATCCATCCCCGATCGTGTGATAGGCCGTCAGCGTCACATCGGAAGATTTGAGCATCGCATCCGCTGCTGCTACCATCGCGGGAAATCCACGAGTTTCAAGCAATCCCACTGCGAGATCGCGAAACTGGCTCGTCCCGTGACTCCCAATCATCGCGGCAAGCTTGCTGCCGATCGGTAAAACTGCATCTAGGTTCGGCATCGGGCGCGGAATAATCGCGGTAGAAACTTTCATGCCGAATTGTGCGACTGTTTCGGCTCCCACTTCTACGGCTAGGCGCACATCTGAGATACCACCGCGCACGACCGCAGTACAGTAGCCACCGCCGATCATTTCGTAGCCGACCAGCGTCACCCCGGAGGATTTCAGCATCATATCGGCAGTGCCCACGATCGCGGGAAAACTTTGGGTCGAGACAAGACCAAGGGCTGTATCGGTGTAACGATCTTGGCGGTTCATTGGCACAGGGGCGAAAATGTTACTTTCATCTTAAAGCGATTCTGGGTTAAGTTGTCCCATTGCCCAGGTTGTGTACGTTCCGATCGGACTCCAAATCAAGTAGGGGATCAGTAAGAATGCGGCTGTGCCTGAAATGGGGAGAACCAAGAACGTTAAAATTAAACCCAGCACAAAGCCGAGTCCGCCTACGATCGTGCCGTTGCGTAAACTTCTTGTCCAAAGAAGCACCGGGGAGTAGGCGACAATCGTAATTTCAACCAGCGCGTAGAATGCCATCAATCCCCAGTTTTGCGTTCTTTCCCAAACGATATAGGCTGACCAAGCGCCGCAGATAAATACGATCGTCCAAATCAGTGGAATGGCTTTTTCAAAAGTGAGCCATCGCGGACGCTGCAATCGATTGAACCATTTGACATCTTTGGGACGAAGAATGCTGCTCCCTAACGCAATTAGGAAAGTAACACCGCCAATAACTAGCCATGAGGGAAGCATACTTGCGCTCCAAAAGAGATGATTTGCATTGTGTCAGAGATAGAGGATGAAGGAATCGATCTCAAGAGTGAATTTAAGATTTGGAGCGAATCATCATGTCTCAAGTTAAAAGTCCGCTTCGTTATCCAGGTGCAAATCAAAAGCGATCGACAAAATTCTTCCTCACATTCCGCTCGATATTCACGAATATCGAGAACCTTTTGTTGGAGGTGGTTCAGTTTGTCTTGCAGTAAAACAGCTTTTTGAGAATCGAATTAAACAGTATTGGATCAATGACTTAAATTTCGACTTATATTGCTTTTGGATATTTGCAAGAACTGAGATTGAAGCGCTTGTAGATGAAGTCGAAAAGATCAAACAAAAATATACAGATGGAAGAGAATTATTTAATTACTTTACTCGTGAAGATTTGATATTAAGCGAGTTTGATCGAGCCGTTCGTTTCTTTGTGCTAAATCGAATGACGTTTTCAGGTACAGTTGACTCAGGCGGGTACTCGCAACAAGCCTTTGAGCGGCGATTTACAGATTCATCGATCGAGCGATTACGCAAGCTGTCAATCCACTTATCTTCGATTCACATCACGCATGGCGACTATGAGGAGCTATTGTTTCAACCCGGAGACAATGTTTTTATTTTTCTAGATCCGCCCTTGAGTGCGACAAAATCAAAGCTTTATGGCGTTCGAGGAAAGTTACACACTGGCTTTGATCATGAGCAGTTCGCGAATAATATGCGAAACTGTCCGCACCCCTGGCTAATCACTTGTGATGATTCTCCCGAAGTTCGGAAACTGTTTGAGTTTGCTCACATCATCGAATGGACACTTCAGTATGGAATGAACAACTACAAGCAAACCTTTGCTGCTGAAGGTCGAGAGCTATTAATTAAAAATTATTAATGCCCGTCTTGAATTTCAGCATACGCAGCATAGACCCCTTTAACGTTGTACCAATTTAGAAAAATGCGGGCGACTTGTTCTGCGAGTTGGGGCTTACCTTGTTTGATCAGCGATCGCATGACAGGCGTAAGGGTTCGTTCGTTCAACAATCCACCGATCGACAACACACCCCACAAGACCCGATGAATCCAAGTCATTTGGATCATCATCTTCACATCCCAAGTTGGATGCTTCTGATAAAACACCACACCCATTCGACCGCGCTGAAGTTCCACATCAATCAATCGCGGAATTTGATCCAAAGAAAACGCAGGATGCCAATGATATCCCACTGCTTCCGGGCATTTAATGAGCTTCAATCCTAAGTTCTTCAGGCGCACACCAAGTTCTAAATCTTCCCAACCGTATTGTCTAAACCCTGTGTCAAACAGTCCCGCTTCGATTAACCAACGACGCGCGATCGCAACATTCCCCGTCGCAAAGTAAGCCGCAGAAAAATCAGTAATCTTATACGGCTCCGAAGTTGGATGATCAAAATTTGCCGTGTTAATCACTCGACCGTAGGTAAAAAACCGATCGTCACCGAATTCTTTCTGCGCTTGCATCAACGCTTCAACGTGCGATCGCAAAAACACATCGGTCACGACCAAATCACTATCAATAAATACGATCGTGTCGCCGTTTGCTTGTTCTACTCCATGATTGCGTGCCCCTGCTGCTCCGCCGTGATCCTGACAAAACAAGCGAACATGAGGAAACTCCTCCGTACTCGACAACCATTCCACCGTGCCATCGGTAGACCCATCATCGACCACTACCACTTCGTAATCCGAAAACTGCTGGCGTTCAAGCGCTCGGAGGCACTTCTCTAGAATCGGTTTGCGGTTGTACGTCGGAATCACAACACTCAAAAACACAGCAACATTCTCCTCAGCGTCACGTTCTTAGGATTGTGGATTAAATAAGATCGGTCATTGCAAAGTTGATTCGCCCTCACCCCCAACCCCTTCTCCCAATCTGGGAGAAGGGGTTGGGGGTGAGGGCGAAGGTCCCGGCATTAATGAATCCATAGTCCTTAGCTTAGTATCCTCGATCATGGTTAAACCCTGTCGAGTTCCAGCTTGGCGCGATTTCTGTCGCAAGATAGGTTCGTAGATTTCTCAATCTGCTTACGGAGAAAAGAACAGCATCGTTTCTCGAGCGCAAATTCTGTGCAACTTCTGACGTGCGATACAGAACTTTAACGGGATAATTGTAAACTTGATTGTTCTGACGTTACAGAGAGCGGAAATTATGGGTCGTGCGAAGAAAGTTGTGCTGGCTTATTCAGGTGGAGTTGATACATCCGTTTGTATTCCGTACCTCATGCAAGAGTGGGGAGTTGAAGAAGTCATCACATTAGCCGCAGATTTGGGGCAGGGCGATGAGTTGGAGCCGATTCGAGAAAAGGCTTTGACTTCTGGAGCTTCGGTTTCACTGGTCGCAGATGCCAAGATCAGCTTTATCAAAGATTACGCATTTCCGGCGATTCAGGCGAATGCAATGTACGAAAATCGCTATCCGCTCTCGACCGCGTTGGCGCGTCCGCTGATTGCCAAATTGCTGGTCGATGCGGCAGCAGAGTATGGAGCCGATGCAGTGGCGCATGGCTGTACCGGGAAAGGGAATGATCAAGTGCGGTTTGATGTGGCGATCGCAGCGCTCAATCCGGATCTCAAGGTTCTGGCTCCCGCTCGCGAATGGGGCATGAGTCGCGAAGAAACGATCGCATATGGAGAGCGCTTCGGAATTTCGTCTCCAGTGAAGAAAAAGTCGCCTTACAGTATCGATCGTAATTTGCTCGGTCGCAGCATCGAAGCGGGCCCACTCGAAGATCCTTGGACGGAACCGCTGGAAGAAATCTACGCGATGACCAAAGCGATCGAAGATACGCCGAATGAGCCGGATTACGTTGAAATCGGGTTTGAGATGGGCATTCCAGTGAGCTTGGATGGTCGGGTGCTAAATCCGATCGAGCTTGTGACGGAGTTAAACGATCGAGTGGGAAATCACGGCATCGGACGAATCGATATGGTCGAAAATCGTTTGGTCGGGATCAAGTCGCGCGAGATTTATGAAACGCCTGGATTGTTGGTGTTGATTCAGGCGCATCGTGATTTAGAAAGTCTCGCCCTGACCGCAGATGTGACCCACTACAAGCGCGGGATTGAAGAAACCTATTCGCAAATGATCTACAACGGTCTGTGGTATAGCCCGCTTAAATCCGCCCTTGATGCGTTTGTGCAGCAGACTCAGGAGAAAGTCACCGGAATCGTTCGGGTAAAATTGTTTAAGGGCAATTCGTCGATCGTGGGTCGCAAATCTGAACATTCGCTGTACACGCCCGATTTGGCAACTTACGGAGCGGATGATCAATTCGATCACAAAGCGGCGGAAGGGTTCATTTACGTTTGGGGATTGCCCACTCGCGTTTGGTCACAGCAACACCGGAAGTAAGAGTCGCTCGATGAGATGGGGAGACTCTTACTTGCTATCTCCCCATCTCTCTTGACGAAGCCGCTACGATAGGTTTTAACCTTCAGTTTTTACGCGATCGCTCATGTTGTACCGACGTTTTGGACGCACCGAACTTCAGATGCCCGTTTTCTCGTGCGGAGGAATGCGCTATCAGTACAAGTGGCAAGATGTCCCTAGAAATCAAGTTCCATCCGATAATCAGGCAAATCTAGAAGCGACGATTCGACGATCGTTTGAATTGGGAATCTATCACATCGAAACGGCTCGCGGCTATGGTTCCTCAGAAATGCAGTTAGGTCAGATTTTGCCGAAACTGCCGCGCGAAAAGCTGATTTCTCAAACTAAGATTGTGCCGATGGCAGATCCGAAGGCGTTTCGAGAAACATTTGAACGATCGCTAAATTATCTCAAGTTGGATTACGTTGATCTTTTAGGATTGCATGGGATTAACAACGAGGAAACACTCGAAAACGCAATTCGATGTTTAGAAGTTGTGCGAAAACTCCAAGACCAAGGAAAAGTTCGATCGGTCGGGTTCTCAACCCATGGATCAACTGAGATCATTGTTAAAGCGATCGAAACGAACCAATTCGACTACGTGAATTTGCACTGGTATTACATCAATCAGCAGAATTGGAACGCGATCAAAGCCGCGAACGCGCACGATATGGGCGTTTTTATTATCAGCCCGTCGAATAAAGGTGGAAACCTCTACGATCCGCCCAAGCGACTTGTCGATCTGTGTGCGCCCCTTTCCCCGATCGTATTCAACAATCTCTTTTGTCTGAGCCATCCAGAAGTTCATACGCTCAGCGTCGGAGCCGCAAGACCGAGCGATTTCGATGAACACCTGAAAACTTTAGAACTGCTCGATCAAGCCGATGAAATCCTGCCGCCGATTCTTGAAAAACTAGAGCAAGCCGCAATCGAGCGACTCGGCGCAGATTGGGTCAAACGCTGGCAAATCGGATTGCCCACGGTCGATCAAACTCCTGGACGCTTGAATCTCCATACTGTTCTGTGGCTACGGAATTTGGCGATCGCTTACGATCTGGTCGATTATGCCAAAATGCGCTACAACCTGCTCGGTCAAGCCGATCACTGGTTTCCAGGGGCGCGGATCAATCAAATCGATATCGAGGCATTGCGTCCCTGTCTCGCAGCGAGTCCATTTGCCGATCGCATTCCCGAACTTTTGCGCGAAACGCATCAACTTTTGGGCGGTGAAGCTGTCAAGCGATTATCGCAACAATAACCATCGAGAAAATTCTTCTAATTTAAACGCTCAAACTTTTTACTACAGGGTAAAGTAAGGAGATTCGTTTTATTGCCCTCAGTGCAGACACTGATTTTTTCTTGTGATCGCCATCTATCCCGGTAGCTTTGACCCGATTACTTACGGACATCTCGACATTATCAAGCGAGGTGCGCTGTTATTCGATCGGGTAATCGTTGCCGTGTTACGAAATCCAAACAAAACACCGCTCTTTAGCGTTCAGCAGCGATTGGAGCAAATTCAAACCGCCGCTCAACATCTACCCAACGTTGAAGTCGATAGTTTTGAAGGACTGACCGTAACTTACGCTCAGATGCGGGGAGCCACCGCTTTGATGCGCGGATTGCGTGCTGTTTCAGACTTTGAAATGGAGTTGCAAATGGCACACACGAATAAAACGCTGTCTACTCAAATCGAGACTGTTTTTCTCGCAACCTCGAACGAATTTAGTTTCCTCAGCAGCAGCGTGGTCAAGGAAATCGCCCGGTTTGGCGGTTCTATCGATCACCTGGTTCCTACCCACGTCGCCGAAGATATTTACCGATGCTACGTCAAGACTCACCCAGTATCACCCCAGACGGATTCAGCGCTCCCGATCGTCGCCCCGACGCTTCAAGAGACGTGCAGCGAGTAGGCAGTCTCGATATCCAGCGGGAACTCAATCGGCTAGAGGAGATGATTCTCGATAGCCCTAGAGTTCTGTGGTCGCGTCGCACGATGGTCGATGAGGATTCATTTCTCGATCAGTTGGATCTGGTGCGGTTGAGTCTGCCAGAGGCATTTCATGAAGCGATGGAGATCGCGCAGCATCGCGACGAGATTTTGGATCAGGCAGAACAGTACGCGCAAGAAATTGTTGAGGAAGCAGAACGTCGTGCGGCTCAACTTCTGAACGAAACCGGAATTATTCAGCGAGCCGAACAGGAAGCACAGCAGATTCGCCATTCGGTGCAGCAAGAATGCGAAACGGTGCAGCAACAAACGATCGCGCAAATTGAACAAATGCGACGACAGGCGCAACATGATTTAGAAGAGATGCGGCGATTGGCGATCGAAGAAAGCGAAGATGTGCAAAACGGCGCGGACGAATACGCCGATAAAGTCTTACGCGATATGGAAGCACAAATGGCTGAAATGCTCCGAATTGTGCGAAATGGTCGCGCTCAACTGCAAATTAATCAACCTCAGCAACCCGCTCCGAAACCGATGCCGAAAGGAAATGTTGTCGATCGCAAGGTTTAAGCTCTGGGCTCTTTCAGCTTAGACAGCATATCTACAGTGTCACCGAGAGCAGTTGTAAGATTATTGCGGGTTTGGGTGTGGCTGATTTTTTCAGTGTGCAAATCTTGAGCGAGTTGATTGCGATCGCTCCACACTTCAATCAGTTTCGCTTGCAGTTTGGAAACAGTTTGGAGTTGATCAATTTCAGTTTGGATCTCGGTTTCAGAAGCTTGAGGCTGATTTTTTAAGCGATCGAGTTCGGCGCGAAATTCCGCGATCGTGTTTTGCATCGCTTGAGTTTCAGCGCGTCGCTGTTCTGCTTCAATCTCATAGCGTTTACGCCAATTGTCTGCACTGGCATGGGCAGATTGTTCCGCCGCCTGTGCTGCTTTGACTTGCTGCTGTAAATCTTTTACTTCGTTGAGCCAGCCGACAACTTGAGACATTGCAGGTTCCTGTTTTGCGATCGTTCTACACGATACTCCAAGATCCGCAACTTAGAGCAATCCGATTACATCGCGATCCTACGGAACTTGCAAAGCGATCCTATGGAACTTGCAGAGCAATCGCGTCGCTAGAATTCGGCTGAGCGAACAAGTTAATGTTCGTATCGCCCCACAGTTTCAAGGCGAGAAGCACAGGTTCCATACTCCGACCCAGCGGCGAAAGGCTGTACTCTACTTTGGGAGGGACTTGTGGATAAACTTTACGCACGATCAGCCCGTCTGCTTCCATTTCCCGCAACTGGTTAGTCAGCATTCGCTGCGTCACATCCGGGACTTGTCGCCGAATTTCGTTGAAGCGCAGTGTGCCATCCAGTAGATGAAATAAGATCACGCATTTCCACTTGCCATCAATCAGGCTAATCGTTGCTTCGACCGAACAGCCAGGATTGCAGGTGAGCCGAGAATGACGGATTTTGGTCATTTGACAGTATCCTTTTTGATACTATGTGCAGACAATGTGCGTACTTCACAGGTTTGATAATAGCTTCTACGATAGCGTTGTAGCAACTAGAGAGGGTAACAATGCGAGCAATTGGTTATCAGCAACCTGGAAACCTCGATCGCGATCAAGCGCTTGTCGATATTGAGTTACCTACACCCACTCCCGAAGGACAAGATCTTCTCGTTGAAGTCAAAGCGGTGTCGGTCAATCCGGTCGATGTCAAAATTCGGCGGAGTGGCAAGCCTGATCTGGGAAGCTGGAAGGTACTGGGCTGGGATGCGGCTGGAATTGTCACGGCTGTCGGTTCTAAGGTGACGCTGTTTCAGCCGGGTGATGAAGTGTTTTATGCCGGTGCGATCGCACGCCCTGGAACCAACGCGGAATATCATTTAGTCGATGAGCGCATCGTGGGTACGAAGCCGAAAACGCTCGATTGGGCGGCTGCGGCGGCGCTGCCGCTCACGTCAATTACTGCTTGGGAAATGCTGTTCGATCGCTTGGATGTGAATCGCTCTGTGCCTGGAGCTGCTCCAGCAATTTTAATTATTGGTGGGGCTGGCGGCGTTGGCTCGATCTCGATTCAGATGGCGCGCGGAATGACGGATTTGACGGTGATCGCTACTGCTTCTCGACCGGAGACGATGAGTTGGGTCAAAGAAATGGGAGCACATCATGTGATCGACCACAGTTCGCCTCTGGCTGAACAAATTGCAGCACTGGGATTAGGTGCTCCTGCTTTCGTTTTTTCGACCACTCAAACGGATCGCCATCTCGACGCGATCGCAGCGTTGATTTCGCCCCAAGGTCGCTTTGGGCTGATCGACGATCCGGCAGCGCTTGAGATCACTCAGTTTAAGCGCAAGTCTGTGTCTGTTCACTGGGAACTGATGTTTACGCGATCGCTCTTTAATACGGTTGATATTGCTGAGCAGGGAAAACTCCTGAATGAAGTCTCGCACCTCGTCGATGAGGGCAAACTGCGGACAACGCTGACAGAAAAGTATTCGCCGATCAATGCTGCCAATCTCAAGCAGGTTCACAGGCTAATTGAGAGCGGCAAGGTGCGGGGAAAAATCGTCCTTGAAGGCTTTGACACGGCTGCGAAATAAATAGCAGGTATATCGTTACTTCCAGTCTTGGTTGGCTCGATCGAGAACATACTGGGCGACTGACTGAATCTCTGTCTCACTCAGTCGCTCCTTGTATGCCGACATATTTCCTTTGCCGTTGGTGATGAGGTTCGCAATCGCGTCTATCGTTGTGTATCCGTTTTTCTCTAATGCTTTTAACTTCAGCGTTTTACCACGTCGTACAATGTTGCCGCCATTGGCGTGACAGCCCGCACACTGAAGCTCGAAAAGCTTGCTGGGGCTTGACTCTGCTGCCCACGCTGGCGATGTGAATAGAAAGATGGCGCTAAGTGCGATCGCAATAATTTTCAGCATTGTATTTTTGGATTCTACTGTTGGATTTTGACATACTCCAACTTTGTTCGGCGCGATCGCAACGTTAATAGTTAGCCATACCACTGTTTCCACTTGGCGGCAGGTAGTTCAATCCAGTAATACGTTGCAGTTGAGGCGATGAGAGACAGCACTAGCACAGCCATAAATCGAGTGACAAAGGCTTGAAGTTCAGTGGGTGCTGCAATCAACGGCTGAATCCAGCGCAAAATCAGGTAGTGCCATAGATACAGCCCATAAGACAAGTTGCCGAGTACTTCAAGCACCCGCAGCGGATTTTGCGAGATTGCACCTCGTGACAACCGAGGACGGGAGCTAGACGGACTCCATTCAAAAGCGAGAATAAACACACTGGTCACAGCAGCCGTTAAAGGCTGGAGTCCGAAGATGTTCATCCTCACAGCGTCCATCGGATCGGTCTGCATAGGAATCGCGTGGTAGTAAGCTATGTGCGCTCCCAATAAGCAGACCGCTGCGACCAGCATCACTGCCGCTGCCTTAAAGATTGCAGACGATATAGACAGCGGCAGCTTAATTGCCCACAGTCGTTTCAGCAGTGGATTAAGCAAAAAGCCGAGCAAGAAGATGTCCAAACTGCACCAAAGCGTCATGTACCAGTGGATCGCCGGGTACGACTCGCTAGAGATAATTGCTGGATAACCCGTGTTCCAGACGTTAAGCTTAATCAGAAACACAACCCAGAGCGAAAGTGCGATCACACTCACGATGGCACGCAAAGTCGTCAGCGATCGCACGATCCCGTAAATTAGTGGCACCAGTAAGTAAAACTGCACCTCGACCGAGAGCGACCACAGGGTTGGATTAAATCCAATCGCTGAGATAAAGTTTTGATAGGTAAACGTGAAGATGCGACCTAGAACGTACCAGTTCTCAAGTCGCAGCACTTCAGGATGCATGAAAAGTGCCTCGAAGCCGACCACGAATGCGTATAGCGGAATAATCCGCACTGCCCGGTTGCGCCAAAACTGAAGGACTCCTCTGTGAGAATAACGGTAGCGCCCGCTATAGAAAGCTTTGCCCATGAGATAGCCGGAAAGCGCAAAGAAAATCCACACGGAGATTGCACCGTAGGGAAGGAACATCCACGTCAGATTGATCGATCGATTCGCGATCGAGAAGACGATCGAGTCGTTGGGCACGCGGCAATGTGCCAAAATCACCATCAGACACGCTACACCACGTAGAGAAAGCAGTGCATCCACCCGATTGGAGGAAGTAGAGTCACAATCAGCGATCATACATCGGCAACAAACAGCTTCGACCGATTTTACCAAGATCGTACCCTCAGCACCATGCTGCTCTAAGTACAGCCTAAGATCAGGTTCACGCGATCAGATTTGGTATTCTACTGTTGGATTTTGACATCCTCCGACTTTGTTCGGCACAATAGCAGTGTTGTGAGGCAAGGAGAAGCGTCTCGTGATCGGAAGAATTGGCGTTGGGGTGGTGTGTTTTGCGATCGCGTTCGTGCTCGCGAGCCTGGTGGAGTATTGGGTACATCGATTAATGCACAAGCCGTACAAGCTGGGCGAACGGCATCGCGATCATCATCGTCGCAATGAGGGGCAAGGCGTGCTGTGGGAGTTTTTTGACTATCTCAAAGGCACAGTGTTGATCATGGGATTGTTGTTCTTCGTGTCGATCGAGGCGGGATTGGGCTGGTTCTTAGGCGGTTTGGCTTATGCGGCGTTTTCGTCCTACGCTCATCAGCTCCAGCATGAAAATCCGACGAAGTGTTTTTGGATGAAGATGCCTGTTCACTATGTGCATCACAAGTATGGAATGTGGCATCACAATTTCGGGCTGGCGGTGGACTGGTGGGATCATGTGTTCGGAACGTACAAGCCCGTGGAATGGTTGACTGAGCAAGAATTGAGTCAGCCCGATCGAAATTATTTGGAGCTGCGATGGTGGTGAGGTAGGTAAAAAAATGTGGGGCGATCGATTAACTCGATCGCCCCACATTTCTTTTCGCATGAAAGATCAACCGCCTGCGATCGCAGGAATGATGCTCACTTCATCGCCATCTTTTAGCGGAGTGTTCTCGTTGTCGAGAAAGCGAATGTCTTCGCTGTTCACATAGAAATTCACGAAGCGACGCAGCTTTCCTTGTTCATCACACAAACGCGCTTTGATACCCGGACAGCTAGACTCAAGCGACTCTAACAATGCCCCGATCGTTTCACCACTGCATTCAACAGTGGCTTGGTCATTCGTGAGCTTTTGCAGGGGGGTTGGAATTAGAACTTTGACAGACATAACCTTAGTGACAGTGTGGAGATGACTAAAACATTAAACCAAAACTTGTTGCCACTCTAAGCGATCGAGCGTTCTGGATCTTTCTAAAGCACGCTCGAAGCTGTCGAGTTTCGGTTCGATCGTGAACGGTTCGCCAACATCGCCTTGAACCGCTTCTTGAGTCTTCAATCCGTTTCCGGTGATGTAAACAACCGTGGTTTCGTCTGGATTGATTTTGCCTGCTTCGACCAGTTTTTTCAGAACTGCGATCGTGGTTCCGCCTGCGGTTTCAGTAAAGATACCTTCGGTTTCCGCGAGTAGTTTGATACCGTCAATGATTTCAGCGTCGTTCACAGATTCGATGTTGCCGTTGGTTTTCCGAGCGATATCAACTGCATAAACGCCATCTGCTGGATTTCCGATCGCAATCGATTTCGCGATCGTGTTGGGTTTTACAGGGGAGATAAAGTCGCGACCTTCTTGGAAGGCTTTCGCGATCGGCGAACATCCTTCGGCTTGTGCACCGCTGAATCGAACTGCTTTTTCATCAACTAGTCCGACTTCCACAAATTCTTTGAAACCTTTGTAGATTTTGGTGAACAGTGAACCCGATGCCAACGGAGCAACAATGTGATCCGGTAATTGCCATCCAAGTTGCTCGATCACTTCGTAGCCCAAGGTTTTTGAGCCTTCCGAATAGTAAGGACGCAGGTTGATGTTCACAAAGCCCCATCCGTGGGTGTTCGCTACTTCAGAACAAAGGCGATTCACTTGGTCGTAGTTTCCGTGAACTGCCATCACGGTCGGATTGTAGATTAAGGTTCCGAGAACTTTGCCTGCTTCGAGGTCGGAGGGAATGAACACACAGCAATCTAAGCCTGCATGAGCCGCGATCGCTGCGGTCGAATTTGCCAAATTTCCAGTACTCGCACAAGAAACCGTGGTGAAGCCCAATTCACGAGCGCGGCTGAGTGCGACTGAAACCACACGATCCTTGAAGCTCAGAGTCGGCATATTCACCGCATCGTTTTTGATGTAGAGCTTTTTCAGACCCAACCGACGCGCCAAACGATTCGCTTGCAACAAAGGAGTCATTCCAGTTCCGACATCGATCACATTGTCGGTTTCCACGGGCAGGAACGGACGATACCGCCAAATCGAGTTCGGGCCGGCTTGAATCGTTTCGCGTGTGACTGTTTTGCGGAGCCAATCATAGTCGTATTTCACCTCCAACGGCCCAAAACACAACTCACACACATGGGTCGCTTTCGGTTCGTATTCTGCTCCGCACTCTTTGCACTTGAGCGCTTCAAAAGCAGATTGGCTGGAACGGGTTTTGGAATAGGTGGCGGTCATCTCTCGAAACTCCCTGTGTGCAGGCTTTTGGTCGTTTGACTGTGATTTCGTTTGAAATCGTAACACGCGGAAAATACGGAGTCAAATAATCCCGACTTTTTTTATCGGGATTGCTCAACCGCCGCTCACAGGCGGGATTAGAACGATTTCATCACCATTTTTAACGATCGTATCCGGTGAAACAAATTCCAAATTTACGCCAAATTGAGTAATCGATTTCAGCGGCACAAGTTGAGGACGATCGCGCAAAATGCGATCGCATACTTGTTCGACCGTTGCGCCTTCGGGCAGTTCTAACGCGATTTCCGATGCTCCATAAGCATCTTGATATGCCGCAAACAACTTTACTGTCACAGTAATAAAATCAGACATTTTCGCTAATGTTCAAAATTCAACAAAAAAGATCAACCTAAGAAAGACGATCGCGCTTCCTCTGAGTATGACCTACTGTATTAATCCTGATTGCCCTCAACCGCATAATCCCGACGATCTCGAATTTTGCCAATCTTGCGGCACAAAGCTGATAGCAAAACTCAGAGGACGATATCGAATTGTGCAACCTTTGGGACAAGGAGGATTTGGTAAAACGTTTCTGGCGATCGACGAAGATCGATTAGGAACTCGCTGCGTGATTAAGCAATTTTTGCCCCAGCTTAAAGGCACAAAGGCACTCGATAAAGCCGTTCAACTGTTTGAACAAGAGGCAGTACGACTGCACGAACTGGGCGAACATCCGCACATTCCCGCACTGCTCGCTTATTTTGAGCAGGAACAACGGCTCTATTTAGTCCAGCAATTTATCGAAGGTTCGACCCTGGGGCAAGAATTGGCGCAACAGGGAGCATTTAGCGAACAGAAGATTCGAGAAGTATTAGTGCGTCTGTTGCCGATTCTGAAATTTGTTCACGATCGTCATGTAATTCACCGCGATATCACACCCGCTAATATTATTCGCCGTAAGCTAGATGGGCGATTGGTTCTAATCGATTTCGGCATTGCTAAAGTTCTCTCTGAAACCAATTCTGTACAACCGGGAACCAAGATTGGTACAGAAGGCTACGCGCCTGTTGAACAACTGCGAAACGGTAAAGCTTATCCCGCCAGCGATTTGTATAGTTTGGGTGCAACTTGTTTGTACTTACTCACGCAGATTAGACCCGAAGATCTCTACGATCCGCTCTCTGGTCGATGGCTCTGGCGCGAACAGCTAGAACTCCGAGGCGGCGGAATCAGCGAGAGGATCGGGGAAATTCTCGATCGAATGCTCAAGGATCTAGTCAGCGAACGCTATCAAACTGCCGATGAAGTGATGCACGATTTGAGGATGGCACTGTCCACGCCTGCGATCGGCGCTCCTGCTAAAAGCCTCGCATCCACAAACGGCAAAGGCGCTCACTTTTCGATGCCATTTCCCACGACTGAGCCGCCTTTGGAACCTCGTCCATCGAAACCTAGAATTTCTGCACCGCCCCCTCCGCCTTCAGTCCCGGTGAGCGCCTCTCGATCGCCGCGAAAAAGCGCCCAGCCGCGAAAATGTCTTTACACCTTCGGTCACAGCGCTTGGGTGATCTCAGTTGCGATTAGTCCCGATCGTTGCACGTTAGCAAGCGGCAGTTTAGACGATCGCATTTTGATTTGGGATTTGAACACAGGCGATCGCTTAGGAACATTGATCGGACATAAAAACGCAGTTAATTCGCTAGCATTCAGCCCCGATGGGCGGAGACTGATTAGTGCTAGCGACGATGACTCGATTAAGATTTGGCGCTTACCTAGTGGTGAATTGCTCCGATCGCTAAATGGTCATAGTCGAGATGTCAATTCGATCGCTGTTAGTCCAGATGGAACTTTTTTTGTCAGCGGCAGCGAAGATCGCACGATCGGAGTTTGGCAACTCACCACTGGGGAAGCAATTCACAGTTTTACGGGATTGTCTGGAATGGTGAAAACGGTTGCAATTAGTCCAAACGGTCAAGTTCTCGCAAGCGGTGGACTCAACAATCTGATCAAACTCTGGAATCTGGTCACAGGTCGGCAAATCAGGACATTGAGCGGACATCAAAATTCAGTGTTGTCGATCGCGATTAGTCCCCAAGGCGATCGGTTAATCAGTGCAAGCAAAGATAAAACGATCCGAATTTGGCAACCGGACACTGGAGAACTCCTAAAAATTCTGAACGGGCATTCCGATATTGTGAACTCGATCGCGATTAGTCCCGACGGCAAAACCTTAATTAGCGGGAGTAATGACAAAACGATCAAACTTTGGAACCTCAGTGCAGGAGAATTAATTTGCACCTTGAGCGAACATTCTAGTGCCGTCAATGCGATCGCAATCAGTGCAGATGGCAAGTGGTTTGCGAGCGGCAGTTCCGATAACACTATCAAAGTGTGGCAAATGTCTGCCTAAACGGATGCTAAAAATTAGACGTAGGGGTGAGGAGCGATCAGGCGAAATCCAAGTAATCTATCAACATTCGGAACAGAATAAAACTTTGCTACGCTGTCCTTTCTTTGGAACCTAAATCAATGGATGCAGCTAGACCCCCGATTCGACGAATCGATTATTTGTTGCGTAAGGCTGATTATGTGAATTGGCATCGCCAGCAGAGCAATCAGCAGATTCTACGATCGCAGCAAGGCTTTAGCGAAGTTGAACCGTCCCGCCCAAAAGCGTGTCGTGGTTGTGCAAATTATCATGGGGTTGCGTATGGATACAGCCGAGAACAACGCGCACCGCTGATCTGTGGATTTCATCCGTTTGGCTGGGAGGGATCGGACTGCCCAGACTGGAAAGAACTAACTTAGAAAGTCAAAGAGTTGGTGAGCAAGTTCTAATTTGTGGCATTGTGGGATGCTAAGTTGACGACCGGAACGATCGATAAAAACGGCTTGATTCGTATCGCTGCCAAATCCACTATTCGGTTGATCGACGGGATTTGCAACGATCGCATCTAAGTTTTTTCGCTTCAGTTTGTCGATCGCAGGTGTAACATAATCCCCAGTCTGCGCTGCAAACCCGATCAAAGTTTGATGCGGTTTCTTCAACGTTGACAGTTCAGCAACAATATCAGGAATTGAAACAAGATCCAAAAACTTCGGTAACTGATCTTTTGGAAGTTTGGAATCACTATAGAGCTCAGTCCGTACATCACCAACAGCAGCAGACATCACAATGTAATCGGCAATGCTAAAGTTTTCTCTCATCGCGTGTTGCATTTCTGCTGAACTGGTGACAGGAACGAGGCGAACATTGCGGATCGGGGCGAGTAAGTGAGAGTCAATTGGGGCATGAACCAGCGTTGCTTGTGCGCCCCGATGTAAAGCGGCTTGCGCGATCGCAATTCCCATTTTTCCAGTCGAAGGATTCCCAATAAACCGCACCGGATCAAAATGTTCGCGTGTTCCTCCTGCACTGATTAGAACGTGCTTTCCGGCTAAATCTCGTTTTCCCTTGGTGTGCAACAGCGATCGGATATGTACCAATAATTCTTCGGGTTCTGCCATACGTCCAGTCCCGATGCGATCGCAGGCTAAGATTCCCGCACTCGGATCAGCCGAATGATAACGGGGGTCAGATAATAGATCGCGCCAGTTGCGTTTCGTCGATCGCTGTTCCCACATATCCGTATTCATTGCAGGCGCTAACAACACAGGACACATCGAAGCCAGTACTGTATTTGTGAGCAAATTATCTGCAAGCCCGTAAGTTAGTTTTGCTAACGTATTTGCAGTTAGAGGAGCAATGACAAAGAGATCAGCCCATTCGCCCAATTCAATATGCAGCGGACGAGAGTTTGAAGCATCCCAAAACATACGATCGACATAAGCAGGATTGCGGCTGAGAGTTGCAAACGTCAATGGTGAAACGAATGATTGAGCCGAATCAGTAAGAATGACCCGCACCTCAATCCCGTCTTTTGCCAATGCCGAAACTACATTGCACACCTTATAAGCTGCAATCCCGCCGCTAATCCCGATTAGAACTCGTTTTGGTTGTACCATTTAAGGAAGTCAAGCCTTGGCGTAAGGAGTGTACTGTCTGAGCGTAGGGGCTTGATACTCTAGAACAATATCCGATTTGGGGATGCCTTTCTCCGTCAGCACGTTGGCGATTCCTTCTTCCGTTGGGTCGCTATGAATGTAAATTTTGCCGTTCTGAATCGACAAGTGAAGACTCGTATAGATTCTGCGAGAATGTTGATCCCAGCCAGTTTGAATAATTTGATAATGATGAGCTGTATCATCAATGAGTTGAACGGTTTGAGTGTCACTCATTCGCTGATACAACTCGTCGTAGTGATTGATCGCTTTCTTGAGAATTCCAGCGTACTCTCCTATTTATCCATTGCTCAATTCCTGGAGTTTCGGTACGGTACACCAAGATTTTAACGTTGAAGATTTGAATGCTGTCCTGAAACAGAAGCTTATTACATTCTGTCCTGTAAACTTCGAGCGGAACAGCGAGATAAAGTTTCCGATTCCAGCCGTTGTATTTGAAGCCCAACTGATAGTGGAGATATTGTCCGATCGCGGCATGAAAATCATTAACGGCGCTGGCATCTAGAAAACTTTTGATTTCTACTGCAATCTGCTCAGTATCACGTTGGGCAGCAAGAATTCGTTCTGCACCCAGACCAACCTTCAAATTTGTCGGGCCATAACGAACGAGAAGAGGATCATCTGTAATACTCCATCCCTCCTGAACGAGTGCTTGTCTAACCGTTTGGTGAAATCGATCTTTCGCGCTCATTAGGATTTAGTTATGGCTCTATCGATTCGAACGATCGCGAAAAAAATCTCACGATTCGTCGTAGGCTTCTAAATCCAGTAAGTAAAGATACTGTTCAACCAGTTCAGGGCGTTGAAATGCGATCGCTCTCAACAAATGCCAGTCTTTCAGCCCTTCAAACGCATCCGTGTAATCATCTTGCTCTAAGCGCATTGCCAGTTCTGCAATATCGGTTTCGGTCAATGTGGACACATTCAATTGTCCCAAGCTAAATGCAGTCATCATGTTGACCTCCCGCTAGTTTCCCCTTAACCCAAATTTTACTTCACGAGTTGGACGAGGAATCAGAATAAAATTTTCGTTTACGATCGAGCTAGTCTAAAACTTTACAAACGAACTGATGAACCTCATTTAATACTAGCGGCGAGATTTCATGTCCAATGTCGAATTCGTGATACTCAACTTCAGCATTGAGCTTGGCTAAATTCGATGTCGATCGATGAGCCGCCACAATCGGCACAACTTGATCTTGCCGTCCATGCACCATCAGAATCGGCGGAACCTTCAATCCAGGATTTAACGCTCCATGCTGGTATCCGCTCAGAATCATCAAGCCTGCTAACGGTAACGACAATCCAACATCTAAAGTCATCGCTCCACCTTGGGAGAAACCACCTAGAATCGTGCGAGATAAAGGAATTCCAGTTTGTCCTTCTAGCGAGTTGAGCCAGTCGGTCAACGCTTTTCGGCTTGTTTGCAAATCTGATTGCTGGCTGAAATCGGTTTGGAAGTTGGCGTTTGAGAGGTCGTACCACATTTTTCCCTCGGTGCTGTAGGGATGCGGAAATGGGGCATCGGGTAAAAAGAATTGCACATCTGGTAATTCCAGCAGAGAGCAGAGAAATGCGACATCTTGAGCATTCGCGCCCCAACCGTGGAGCATGACGATCGAGCCTTTGGGAGATCCAGATTTTGCGGGAATAGCGATCGTGTTCAGCATAGAAGTTCCTATCTCATCCAGTCGATTGTAAGCTTATAGATCTCTTTTACTTGGGAACTAAATCGATGGCACGTCTCGCACTCTTAAGCGTCTCTGACAAAACAGGATTAATCGAACTCGCAAAACAGTTGGTCGAAGAATTCGGCTTTGATATCATTAGTAGCGGTGGAACGGCTCAGGCATTGAAAACAGCAGGACTGCCAGTGACGAAAGTTTCAGACTACACCGGATCTCCTGAGATCTTAGGCGGACGAGTGAAAACGCTGCATCCTCGAATTCATGGCGGTATTTTGGCACGTCGTGATTTACCGGATCACGTTACAGATTTGGAAGCGCAGAACATTCGCCCGATCGATTTAGTCGTCGTCAATCTCTACCCGTTTGAACAAACGATCGCGAAACCAGATGTCTCGCTCGAAGATGCGATCGAACAAATCGATATCGGCGGTCCTGCGATGATTCGCGCTTCGGCTAAGAATTTCGCAAATCTCACAGTATTATGTAATCCGAATCAATACAACGATTACTTGGAAGAACTTCGGAAAAATGGAGAGGCTTTGATCGCATTTCGTCAAAGCTGTTCTCTTCAGGCTTTCAAACATACCGCAAGTTATGATCAAGCGATCGCAGCGTATTTAGAAAAGCAAACCGAATCGACATCCTTCACGCTAACAGGAACTCAAATTCAAGCTTTACGCTACGGAGAAAACCCACATCAATCGGCGGCTTGGTATCAGACCGGAGCCGTTTCAACCGGATGGGCGGCAGCAACAAAGCTACAAGGAAAAGAACTGAGTTACAACAATCTGGTTGATCTTGAAGCAGCTCGATCAATTATTGCCGAGTTCACAAACGACGATCCAGCCGCGACGATTATCAAACATAACAATCCCTGCGGATCAGCGATGGGAGCATCAATTTCAGAAGCGTATGAGAAGGCTTTTAACGCAGATTCGACTTCAGCATTTGGTGGAATTGTGGCATTGAATCGCGCGATCGACCCTGCAACCGCAACCGCTTTGACGAAAACCTTTTTAGAGTGTGTTGTTGCACCTAGCATTGATTCCGAAGCTCAAAAGATCTTGCAAGCAAAGCAGAATCTTCGAGTGTTAGTCCTCTCTGATTTGAGCAATGGCGCAAAAGAAAATGTCAAACAGATTGCAGGCGGATTCTTAGTTCAAGCTGCCGATGATATTGTGGCTGATCCGAATACTTGGCAATTTGTCACCGAGAAAAAGCCGACTCCTGAGCAATTAGCAGAGTTACTGTTTGCTTGGAAGATTTGCAAGCACGTTAAATCAAACGCGATCGTCATCAGCCGCGATCGCACCACATTAGGAGTCGGAGCCGGACAAATGAATCGCGTCGGTTCAGTCAAAATCGCACTCGAACAAGCCGGAGATAAAGTAAACGGCGCAATCCTTGCCAGCGATGGATTTTTCCCATTTGATGATTCAGTGAAAACGGCTGCTGCTGCGGGAATTAGCGCGATCGTCCAACCGGGTGGAAGTATGCGAGATGCCGACTCGATCGCCGCAGCGAATGAGCTTGGAATTGTCATGGTTTTCACAGGAGTCCGGCACTTTCTGCACTAGGAATCGTGCTAAGTTTTATTACATTCCTCCCAAGAAGAACACTCCCTATGTCCCCTGAGATTCTGCATACCCTCAAAGTCTACAGTCAGTTTGTTCACCCCATTTTGATGTGGGTTTTGCTTGCGCTCACGAGCTATGCACTGTACACCGGATTCCAATGGCGACGCACTCGATCGGCACAAGGGGATTTGAAAAAACAGCTAATCAAGCAGAAATTCAACATCAAACATCACCAAATTGGTGCGATCGTGCTTTCTTTGATGGTGGTTGGCTCGATCGGTGCAATGGGCGCAACTTATATCAACAGCGGTAAGCTCTTCGTCAATCCTCATCTAATTGCAGGTTTAGGAATGACAGGTTTGATTGCGATTTCTGCTTCACTCACACCATTCATGCAGAAAGGTCAAGAATGGGCGCGAGCGAGTCATATTCTAATCAATGTCGTGATCACTGGATTGTTTGGTTGGCAAGCAGTAACAGGAGTAGGAATCGTACAGAACATCATTAACCGAATGTAGTGTTTCACCTCAACATCCTTCGCACCGATTGGAACGGAGAATGTACAAAAAACCGTAACGAGAACATACCTCGTTACGGTTTTAACAGCAATTCTAAACTCTTAGAACAATCGGAAGATGAACGGATAGCGAAACGGCTCATCAGGGTTCGTGAAACAATGCGCCAGTGCCCAAACTGTCAAGCCCCAGTGCAGCAAAAAACCGAATCCAATCACCGGGAAGAACAGCAACCCGCCGAGTCCAAACGTCAAGAACGACAGAATCCCAACCGGAATCCCAATCACAGCCGCCCAAAACCAAACATTGAGATGAAAATTCATCGATTCTCTAGCATTGGCTTTCACCACGGGATCATCAGTCAGTAAATTGACTACGAAGGGAACGCCGATCGAAAACAAGGTCGTACTAAAGAAAATTGCGCCATGACTGATGCAGGATAACAAGCGGCGCTTGCCGGAATCATACGTGGTTTGCATCCTGGACTTCTCCTATAGTGCTTTGTCTTTACAAGCTCGATCGTATCTCCCTAACCAACGCTTGTAGTAGTGCAGTTTACCGTACTCGAAGATTTTGCCGCCTTTTCCTTTAGATAGATTAATTCTCAAGAAATTGCGAATCAATCGAAGGACGGTCTACCGCTTCATTGTCTAACTGTTGAAGCGGCTGATTTATCACAAATACTATTATTAAAAGAAGTAACAGAAACCTTTGCTAATACTGCCTTTCATTCCCGCGATAGAGGCAGCAATTGAACGAAGAAATCTAATCTCAAATATGTGGGGATCACGCCAGGTTACTAATATCTAAGGCTCAAAAGTAATAGAGAAAATAATCTAGCGATCGCTATTTTGTAAACCTGCAAAATCGAAGGGAATATCTATACAGAACTTAACAGTAATATCTCTGTTTTATCTTTTGAAATAGCGAATTTATGCTGTTAAATCCCTTGCTACAACTACAACACGGCAACTAGAACCACACTTAAATTTTGATACATAGCTCAGACTCCAGGACAGCGAAAATGAAGTGTTTTCTAAGCTTATCTTACAAACTCCTACCGCTCTTCAGCGTTGCTCTATTTGCGGCTTGTAGCAATCAAAACAACGCTGCAAATAATCCCGCAAACAATTCAGCAAATAATCCAGCTTCCAACACAAGCACAAACACAAAATTCGCAGCGGCAAAAGGTTGTAAAAACATTGGCGTTCTTCTACCCGAATCAGATTCATCGGCTCGATATGAAGCCTACGATCGACCGCTACTCGAAAAGGAAATCAAAGCCCTCATTCCAGATGCCACGATCCAATACGCCAATGCCAATAACGATTCTGACACTCAACAAAACCAAGCCGATGCCGCATTGACAAAGGGTGCCTGCATTCTCGTGGTTGATCCAAAAGACAGCGACAAAGCATCGGTGATCGTCCAAAAAGCGAAAGCAAGCCAAGTTCCGGTCATTGCTTACGATCGCCTAATTCAAGATCCAGATGTTGCCTACTATGTGTCGTTCGACAACGTGCGGGTGGGCGAACTCCAAGGACAGTACATCGCCGATCAATTTCGCAAAGGCGCTTTTGGTCTGAAGCAAGGCGCAAACTTGGTCATGATCAACGGTTCGCAAACGGACAACAATGCCCTTCAGTTCCGAGAAGGCGCGATAAAAGCACTGAAGCCCTTAGTCGATAGCAAACAGTTGAATCTCGTGTTTGATCAGTACACGCCAAACTGGGACAACGCCAGAGCGCAATCGATTATGGAAGGCATTCTGACGCAGCAGAAAAACAATGTGCAAGCGGCGTATGTTGCCAATGATGGCATGGCGAATACAGTGATTGCGGCACTACGATCGCAAAAACTCGATGGCAAAGTGCTTGTCACTGGACAAGACGCAACCTTGACGGGAATCCAGAACATTCTCACAGGCGATCAGTCCATGACCATCTACAAGCCGATCACAAAAGAAGCGCAAGCCACCGCGCAACTCGTCGCAGCATTGAGTAACGGCACTGAACCCGGCGCGATCGTCAATGGTCAAACCAACTTAAAATCCGGTGAACAAATCGCATCTGCGTTAATCACTCCGATCGCAGTTGATAAAACCAATGTTCAGCAAACCGTTTTGGCAGATGGCTACTTGAAGAAGGATCAAGTCTGTAATGGACTGAACGGCGATACGACAGGCATTTGTAGAGGCTAACAGAAAGCAGGTGGCGAAGAAGCAAGCCTTTCAAGTCACCCCTTTTCAGCAATCAACACAGTAAATATGAACAACTCAGTTTTATCCTCCCAAGCAGAACCGCACTTCGATCGACTCCAGCCCCGTCTCCAACTCCGCAACATCAATAAATCATTCGGCGGCGTACAAGCCCTGAAGAATGTCGATTTTGAAGCGTATGCGGGCGAAGTTGTTGGCTTAGTAGGCGACAACGGTGCTGGCAAATCAACGCTCGTGAAAACGATGTCAGGCGCGTACATTCCAGATTCCGGCGAGATTTTAGTCGATGGGCAATTACTGTCGATCGCGTCTCCCCAAGATGCCACTCGACTAGGGATCGAAACCGTTTATCAAGATTTAGCGCTTTGTGACAACCTGGATGTCGTTGCCAATCTGTGGTTAGGTCGAGAAGCCTACCGCTGGCTGATCCCAGGAATGATTAAAACGCTCGACGAAACAGAGATGGAACGCCGCACGATCGAGGTTCTCAGAATGCTTGATGTCAAAATTCCCTCGGTTCGTCGCCCAGTGGCAACTCTTTCCGGTGGACAGCGGCAATGTATCGCAGTCGCAAAAACCATTCTCAGACAGCCCAAAGTTGTCCTACTCGATGAACCGACTGCCGCATTAGGAGTCGCACAAACTCGACAAGTATTGAACCTAATCCAGCGATTAAAACAGCAAGGTCTAGCCGTTGTCGTGATTTCGCACAATTTACATGATGTCTTTGCCGTCTGTGATCGCGCGGTCGTCATGCGGTTGGGTCAACGCTCCGCTACTTTTGACATCAAAAATTCGACCTCAGAACAAGTCGTCGCCGCAATTACAGGCGCAGAATATCGCGATTCTCCAGTTCCTTCCCCAGAAATGATATGAAAAGCAATACACGAGAAGAAGAACGCTCCTCAGTGAATGCGGAGATGAGCGATCCAAAATCGAATCTTCAGCGATCGTCGTTTAATCTGCGCTCTTTAATGCGAGGCGATTTAGGATTTATTCCTGTGATCGGTACGCTTGCGTTAATCACACTCTATTTTCAACTCACGACTGGCGGTGTCTTTCTTCAAGCCCGAAACTTAACCAATCTCACTCAGCAAATTGTTGTCATTAGCATTCTCAGTACTGCTGCGGTACTGGTCTTACTTCTGGGTGAAATCGATTTAAGCTTAGCGGCAGTGGCGCAGGCTTGCGCGGCAGTAATGGCGACTGTTTCCGTATATCAAAATTGGGGCGCAGTTCCCTCAATTTTGGCAGCGCTGCTGATTGGTGCATTGATCGGCTTAGTAAACGGATTTTTCATTGCGATCCTGCGAGTTCCTTCGTTCATTGTGACTTTGGCAGGCTCGATCGGGTATGCCGGATTCTTGCTGCTCGTGCTAGGAAGACAAACCACGTTGATTGTCCGTGATCCAGCAATTCGCGCTCTAGCACCGACTTATCTTAGTCCGATTGTCGGTTGGGGATTGCCGATCGCGCTTGCTGCCTTGTATGCGATCGGAGTTTGGTACGAACGCCAGCGACGAGTAAAAGTCGGACTTCCGGTGAAGCGCCCAACTACATTGATCGCTCAAATTGCAGGCATTTTTGCGATCGTCGTTCTAATCGTGTTTCTGTTCCAAACTTATCAAGGGGTTCCTCAAGCCGTAATGATTTCGCTGGGAATCGTCGTCGCATTCTGGCTGATTTTAAGAAAAACTCCTTTTGGTCGTCACTTGTACGCAGTGGGCGGAAATGAAGAAGCAGCGAGACGGGCTGGAATCAATGTAACTGCGATGAAGATGGCAGTCTTTACCTTGGCATCGACGCTAGCTGCGATCGCAGGCGTAATGCTAACTTCGCGTAGTACGGCTGTCGCCACCCAAATTAGTGCAACGCTGTTATTGAATGCGATCGCGGCTGCGGTAATCGGTGGGGTGAGTTTATTCGGAGGAAGAGGCTCGGTTTGGGCAGTGATTTTAGGTGCGTTAGTGATTGGTAGCTTAGACAATGGATTGGACTTGCTCAACCAGGATCAAAGCATTAAGAACATTGTGCAAGGAGCTGTATTAGTGTTGGCTGTCACCGCAGATGCTTTAGTACGCCGAGCAAATCCATCACGCGGGAAGTAAATTTCCCAAAGCAAAAAGACCTTGATTGAAACATTCTTCAGTCAAGGTCTTTTTGTACGAGTCCGATTGAATCAAATCGCCGTTCTAATTCAAACCATCAACAAGCTGTTTGATCTTATCCTCTTGTCGCTGCATGATTTGGTCAGGAAAGCGCAACTCAATCACAGTACGATCGCCCATCAATTCAACTTGATCCACCTTCGCCAACAATCGATTCGGTAGAGACTCATCCGCAGTCTGACTTAAAAGCAACCCAACAAGAGGCTGATAATAACTTAGCAGCTTAAAATCTTCGATCGTGTCTGATTGAATCTCTAGACGCAGACTCCGATTACTGATTTTGGTTGCGACACCCGAATAAAACTGCCCCCGCCAATACAACTGAGCATGAGCGTAAATCTCCTTGCGAACTCTTGTGACATTGCTCGGCTCAGGATTGCGTTGTCGAAACGATCGCGTAAGGCTGCCGACAATAAATTTGAAAGACTGCATCGGATCGTCCACGTTCTCTCGCTGCTGTGAATACCACTCACGCACATCCGAATAGATGACGACACTAAGCGCATCGAGTTGAGCGCGAGTCAGGTCGATAAACTCGATCGATAACATCGACTGCGATTCGTCTACCGGAACGACCCGAATAATTTGACCTTTAACAAACGCTCGTGCGCCGTAATCTCCAATCAATTCGATCTCAGCATCTTCAAGAAAGTCCGCCCAAGTTTCCACGATGAGCTGGCAACCCGTCTCGCTCACATTCAAGGTGTGTCCCTGAATCGCTGCACCATTGGTATAAAGCGTCGCTGATAATTTGCGATCGAGACGATGCGATCGTCTTAACTGCGGTTGCTCCAGCGCGACCAACAACGCCGACACAATCAAAACTAGGTTGAAGAAGCTCCATGCCATGTTCACTAATACCGCTTCTGAGTCTTGAGGACGCAAGATCAACCAGAAAGGAACCGCAGCGATCGCAGCCGTAACCAGCAATGCCACAATCATCAATGCCTTTGCCGATCCCCAATCAAAGCTCCGCTTCGTCACCGATAGCCCTTTATCCGTCACGTTGAAGCTACCAAGCTTCGGATTAATCAGCGCTAGCACTGTCACAATCCCAGCATGAAAGGACATTGCAAACTCGTAGATTTCGTTCCAAAACGAGAATCGAACGTTCTTGTAAGTGATGTAGTTAGCGTAGGTTGAAACGAAAAAGTGAGGCAGTGCATACGCTAAAGTTTCTAGTCCTAATCCTCGAATGGGATTAATCCCAAATACTAAAAACATTGCGGGAGCCAATGCGTACATCAATCGAGGAAAGCCATAGAAAAAGTGCGATGTCGCGCTGAAATAGCAGATTCGTTGCTCGATTGATAACTTCAGGTTTGGATTAAAAAGCGGGTTCTCAATTCGGAGAATCTGTGCCATTCCTCGCGCCCATCGAATCTGTTGACCGACATAAGCCGAGAACTTTTCTGGTGCAAGTCCCGCCACCATAATTTTGTCGTAATAAACCGATTCGTAGCCGAGAGAATGTAATCGAAGCGAGGTATGACAGTCCTCGGTCACAGTCTCAACCGCAATTCCACCCACTTCTAACAGATGTGACTTTCGCACTACAGCAGCAGAACCACAAAAGAATGCAGCGTTCCAGAAGTCATTTCCTTTCTGTAGCACCTTGTAAAACAGTTCATTCCCGACCGGAATCTTGCCGCCCGTCTGCAAATTCCGCTCAAATGGGTCAGGATTGTAGAACCAGTGCGGTGTTTGAACAAGTGAGATCTTAGGACTATAGAAAAAGCCAACTGTATCTTTGAGAAAGTGGCGCACCGGAATGTGATCACAGTCCAAAATCAAAACGAGATCTCCACCTGTTCGGCGCAAGGCTGTATTGATGTTTCCTGCTTTTGCGTGATCATTGTTGTCGCGCGTAAGCAAAGTACAACCTAGCTCATTGCACATCTGCCGTAGCTGTTCTCGTCTCGATCGAAACTTTTCCGCCCGACCATCATCGAGAATATAAACCCGCTTTTTGTCAGCGGGATAGTCGATCGCTAATGCACCTAATGCCGTTTTGCGAACGATCTCAACATCTTCGCTATAGGTGGGAATGTAGATATCAACCGTAAACCATTGATGTTCAGGAATAGGTGCTAGATCGATGGGTTTACGCTCTTTTAGCTTCAATGTTTGAAAAAACGCCAACGCCAACGTCAAAATCGCATAGAGTTCGGCTAAGAACAGCAAAACACTACAAATTGCATCGAGCCATCCGCTTGTCAGATTGAGCGTATAGTTCGTTCGATAGTACAGATACCGAAACGTTGTGATCAAACTAAGCCACACCATGAACAGGTGCAAGGATTCGCTAGTTTGTCCTTTCGCGTGTTTGTGTTCAATGTCGGTCACTGCCCAGCCCAAGCCAACCAACACGATCGCGACGATACTTTGCTGCCAAATTTCGAGCGGGGTGACAATCAGGGGAACAGATAGAACTAGGAGCAATCCCATCAATAGGACAAGCTGAGGGGAGCTGTTTTTTTGAAAAAGTCGATCGAAGATATTTGGAATCAGATCGACAAACCAAGCCAAAACTCGCTGTCCTTTACTCCGATACCGTTTCTGGCTTGAAGAAGTTGAATTTGTCATGACGATTTACCCCGCAACGCGCTTGAGGAAAAGCTGAGCAATCCCGTACAGCAGAAGTGAACTGGTGATAATGCCGATCGGGAGAAGATACCATTGTTCTTGCAAGAGCTGTCTTGCTTTGCTCAAAGCATTGGTGTCTTCGATTCGCCGCCGCTCCGACTGGTTGAGAAACTGAATCTGATAAGCATCGGAATCATCGGGCGAAGGATTGACTTGATTGGTGCTAATCAGTGCCGTATCTTCTTTCAGTTGATAAAACCAAACATCATTGTTGAGAACATCCTGAACCTGTTTTAAGCCCGAATCCGCTTGAGCCGTGAGCGCAATCATGACTCGATCTCGGTTCCAAGGTGACAACATACTCTTGATCACGCCGCCCTGATCTGGTAAAGTATGAATCTTGTCTTTGCCGGATTCCCGCGCAAACGCATCCATCACGCGGAAGCCACTATTTGCCTCAAGCATTTCTTTGATTGGGAATCGATCGCGTACACCAATTGCCACTAGATGACGATCGGCTTTTACAGGTTCAGTCAAGTTTGATTCGGTGTAAACATCAAGTTTTACGGAGTTTGCTTGGCTGAGTCGTCCCATTCGCTCACTGAATTTCAGCAGCGTCATCACATCAGTTTCTGTCGGTGAGTCAGGAAGTACGATCGCAGTTTTCGAGAGATCTTGAGGTGCAGCGAACGGATAGCCCGTCGTCAAAAGTTTAAGGTCTGGAAGCTCAACTGAAGTCTCACGTTTCAGATTGAAATCCGTGCTGCTATGAACCGTCCCCCATAGCTGTTGATCGCTGACCTGACCGCATTTCAATGTTTCTTTCGGATACAAATCAAAGGCAACATCAATGACCGAATCAGATTTGATCAGATTTGGCGGTAGATCAACGTTGAGCATCTCATTTGTTGCACCGCTCTCTGAAGCCAATTGCTTGCTACCGATCGTAACTCCATCAATTCGGACAGAGAGTGACGATTTGCGAGGATTGACTTGAGCACTGTAGCTGTATTTCAGATTCATCGAACTACCGCGCAACATTCGATCGTCGGGCAACGCTCGGAACTGAAACTGCACTGGAGGCGCAGAAGTTCCGCGTACCGTCACATCTTTGAATGGTTTGTTATCCAATCCTTTCAAAGCGCTCAACTGGAACGAATCCTGAAGCGGTAAGTGACGCTCCCAACTGTGCGGATTTGGCGTGGCAACTTCAGCCACATCGCGCACTAAGATGACTTGTCCAGATCCAATCTGGCTACTGCCTGGTTGCACAAGAAACTGAACTGCTTTTGCAACACCTTCTGCCCCATTTCCAGAGGCAATTACCACGGGTACACTTCCATTGTTCAGCGTCGTCAGCATCAAAACACCAACATTCTCAGGAAGCGCGGCTTTACTACCATCCAAGATTTGATTGTTCGCAATGTTCAAAGGTAGCTTCAATGATTTGAGCGTTGGCTGATCTTGAGGAGTCCCAATGATGACTAAGCGATCGTTCCACTCAAACTTCTTGGTATCTTTCACCAAGTTAGTTTTGAGCGATCGAAAATCTGCCAATCGTCCGAAATGCGTGTGAAAACGACCCGTTGCAGTTAACCACGATTCGTTGATTTGAGCGGGTAAAAGATAGCTGAGATGAGTAGCATCTAAGGCTAGATTATCAAAGAATGGAAAGGGATAGCGGCTAAAATCTAGCGCGAGGGACTGCGGCTGATAGTCAAGGACTACTTTCGAGTCAGGCAGTACCTCTGACCAGAGCGCTTTATCATCTGGATTTGCACAAGTTGCAGAGTTTGTTTGTTGAGCAACTAATGTGATTTCGTTGTAATCCTGAACGAGATTCGCTGGAATATTGACGATCGCTTCGCCGATCTGAGCATTTTTCAGGTTCATCGGAACACTGCCAATACCCGTATCATTTACACGAACAATCAAATTGGATTTGTCCGCTACGATCGCGGGAGAATGCTGAAATCGAATGACCGCTTTAGCAGATTTGACGTTCCAATTCTTGGGACGGGTGAAGCCGACTCGTGCTTCTGCGTAGGTTCCTTGAAGGCGAAAACGGTTGCCGATCGCAGGACTGCGGTTGAATTGCAGAACGTACTGGCTCATTGCCCCTGCATTTGCCGCTTTAGATGGTTCAGATTTCTTTTCAGATTGAGAGACTGGCTGTACTGAAGATTCCGAAACCACAAGTTCAGCAGGCGCAACATAAGGTGCGTTTGCTGCTTCAATCGGTGCTGCTTCAGAAATTGGAGCAGGTTCGGGTTGGTAAGCGGGCGCTTGTGGGCGGTAGACAGGTGCTTCAACCGGAGTACTCGGTAGTTTGAAATCCCGAATGAGCTGTTCTTCCTGTTTTTGCACACTTTGAGCAGAAACTGCGATCGGGTGTTGAGCGTGGAGCAGAACGATCGCGAGTCCAGTGACTAACCCTGCACAACACAAAATTAAGGTGCGTGTCAGCATTGTTCTAGAAGCTCGACGTGGTTGAGCCGAACGCGGAGATTGATTTGAAAACCGTTTATTCATGGAAGGGATACGTTTGCAGCTTGAGTGGGTTCAGTGAGGTAAGTTGCCATAATGTTTGGCGGGAGCAGTCCAAACCAGGCGAGATTCTGAGAGTAGTAAGCGGAATCGTTATCCCAGAATCCATTTCGGTACGAGGGCAATAGTTTTCGGGTGAGAATTTCCTGTGCGATCGCAGGATCAACGATTCGGAATGCCGCATACAACATTCCATACTGAGAGGTGGCTTCATAGTCCACTAGCGGACGACCTTGCAAATCGAGCTTGGCTGGTATCTTGCGTTGAGTTTGCCACACCTGTTTGAGATGTCCAAGATTTGCCTTTAGATAGGCTTTGGCTCTTGGTTCCCCAAACCAAGCGGCATCCAATGCCACCCGCCACCAAACTCGACTCGCATCAAATCCATATTGGGTAATCAGTGGACTGCCTGAATCGAGTGCGGTGTATACTCCGGTCTTGGGATCAACGGCAATCCAATCGCTCGGTAAGCCCACAGGTGAGACTTTCGACGATTGCTCTAACATCTGATAGCTACTCTCAACGAGACTTAGCCAGTTTCGCTCTGAATCAACTTGGGCAAAGAGGCGAAAGGCATAAGGCGCAAGGTAAGACGGATTTGCTTTGAGCTTTTCGTTTCGCTGAAAGAGCGCGATCGCTCCCGGCAGTAAATATCGTTTTCCATCAACTGGAAGTGTGACTGTTGCGTGTGTCCATAGGTCTTTCAACTTGGTACGCGCCAGATTGAGATACTCCGGACGCTGCCACCGTCGCGATGCCAAAATTAATGCAGTGATGGCATCGATATCGGCATCACTGGCGACATTCGCATCTAAAATACCCCAGTTGCCGCTAGCATCCTGTCCCCATTGCCATGCCCACAAAGAATCGATCGGCTTCTTCGCTTTGTCGCGTCGCTGTAAGTTCGTTTCTGACCAGCGCAACGCGATCGCAAATGTTTTAGGGTCGTTCATCATAACAGCTCGTAACATCGCGTAGGCTTGCCCTTCTGAAGTCGATCGTCCGGTTGCTTCCCAATCAATCACGCGCCCGTCCGCTTGGATAAATCGCTTTCGATAAGCCGTCCAACTTTCAGCAAGCAATGCGCTGTGATCTGGAGCCTCAACGCTTGCCGCAAAAGTAGAGCGTTGGGGCGGAACCGCACAGGACACTAATCCTCCGAGTCCGACAGATCCTGCAATGGTCAGTGGTACAAGCAAGCGCAACATATCCATCACCCTCCAGTTAATAGCGCTCCCAAGGGGGTTGAAATCCTCGTTGTTGCAGCATTCCTTCTTGAACTTTCTGAATGCGCTGTTCAAGCTCTACATCCGATGTTCCTTGCTCTGACTGCTGAATTTTGAGTTGTTCAAACTGATCCAGTGCCGCGAGAGGTTGACCCTGCGCCGCAGACAGTTCAGCGAGCGATCGCAATGCAATCCGGTTGTCCGGATCGAGGTCTAAAATCTGGGAGTACAAACTTGAAGCCGAGGTAAATTGCCGCTGTTGAAATCGAACTCCGCCTAGCCCAGAGAGCGCATCCAGGTTTTCTGGCTGCACCTTCAGGATGGCTTGATAAGCATCTTCCGCTCGATCGGCGTTTCCAAGGGTCTGTTCGAGTTGAGCTTTGAGAAATAGCAGTGAGACATTTGAGCGATCGTCCGGCGAGGTTTGACGAACTTTTGCAATCAGTCGATTTGCTTGCGCTCTCGCTTGTCTCGGATCGCGGTTTGATAGAAGTTGGATCAGTCGAACTTGAACGGGTACATTTGTCGGATCAGCTTCGATTAGCGCGTTGTACAACGACTCGCGACTGGGATCACTGGGTAAGATTCCAACGAGTGTGTAAAGTTCCGATGGAGTCTCCGATGGGCGGGACTGAAGGAATCGAGCAAGGACGGTTGCGGCTTCGTTTTCAGTGATTTTTCTAGCTTGATAAGCAACTGTTGCGCGACCAAGTTGAAGCTGTGAATCTTCTGGACTGTCAGCAATCAAGCGATCGTATAGTTGCAGTGCGTCATCAAAGCGATTTTGAGCAAGCCGGAGTCCTGCCAAAGACCGAATCGCACCAGATTTAAGGTCATCGCTGGTCGCGTTGTCGGAAACTAAAGCTTCATAGCGTTGTGCTGCTGCTTCAAGGTTGCCTTGTCGTCGATCGAGTTCTGCTAACAAAAGCTCAGGAGCGCGATCGCGTGTGCCAACGGGAGTCGATTGATATCGAGATAGAGCCATTTTCGCGGCTTCAAAGTCGTTTCGCTCAATCAAGATCTGAGCTAAACGAAAATTTAGAAATGGCTCATTGATCCCTTTCTGGATGAACCGCTCATAAACGGGTAGAAATTCGGGATCGGGTTCTAGACGAACAAGCGCTTGAGCGATCGCGAATTGCTGTGCAGGTTCGTTTGAAATCGATTGTAAAACTGGCTTCAGTCGTTGACGAATTTCGCCTTGAGATAAGGTTCCAAGTTGAGCTTCTAGCGCGAGTTGCTGAATGACTAACGTTTGATTATCAGGCTGTTGCTGAACTAATTGCCGATAGAGTTGCAGCGCAGTTTGACGCTCTTTCGGAACTCCGCTTAAAACATCTGCAATTTCTCGAAGTAGGTTCGGAGATGGATTTGCTGTGCCGTTGAGAACTTGCCGATAGAGTGTTCCAGCTTGTGTTAAAAGTTCGGGGCGATTTTCTTGTTTGCCCAATTCATTCAAGGCACGCGCTAGAGGTAAACGGGCATCGGCTCGATCGCGCAATGGATCGAGAATGGCTAACGCTTGCGTTGATTGCCGATTTGCTAGATAGGCTTGAGAGAGTTCCGATCGCACTTGAATCCCAAAAGCATTCGTTTGCTTTGGAAGTTGTCCTTCTAGAATTGCGATCGCCTGAGTGGTATTACCTGACGCGCGTAAAGCACGAGCATAAGCGATCGCGGCATTTCCAACTAATCCAGTATTGGTGCGCGATCGATAGCGCTCAAATAATTCCAGCCCTTTCTGAGCATCTCCTGCATAGGTATAAATTTGCGCGGCTCCCAACAGAACTTCTGGAGTTGGGTTTGTTTGTAGAACGATTTCGTAATCCGCTAATGCTTCAGAAAAACGCCCCTGATACCCATGTAACAAGGCTCGTTGGGCGCGGGCTTCTGTCTCTCCGCTATTCGACTTCAGCAAAGTCGTTAGCGCTTCAATTCCTTGTTTCTGCCACTCCGGTTTGAAGCCTGCCAAAATGCCGATGGTTTTTAGAGCTAACTGATTGTTCGGATCTTGCTGTAATACTCGCTGGTAGGCTTGCCATGCTTCAGCATCACGCCCTGATCGACGAAAAGAAATTGCTAAACCTAATTTCGCTTCGACTGAATCTGGATTTCGCTGGATCGATCGCTGAAATGCCGAGATCGCATCATCCACCCAACCTTTGCCAAGCAAAGTGTAAGCTTGACGAACATCAGCAGGAATGTTTTGAGATTGTGCGACAGCAAGTTGAGTCTCCGCAAAGGTGAGCAGAGGTGTCCCGACGAGAAGCCATCCGAGACAGAGGGAGAGAGTGAATCGTTGCTTGACGCGAGCCATTTTAGCGGGGTGTTTCCGGGTATTCATGGAGTAGAGAGGTGGATCACTGGGACTGTCTGCCGCTGGGCGTGACATCAAACTCTGTTTTTAGGCGAACGCCAGCAACAATTTCTGAGAAGTTATTGCGCTCTTGCACTGAGAAGCCAAGGCGTAGATTGGAGAGTAACCGAAAGTCATAGAACAATTCCAGAACATCAGGATTCTCTGCACCACTTCGTCGCCGTAGCTGGTCGTTGGATAAGGCACGACCGTAGGCAAGTCCTAAACGATCGTCTGGTGTAAACAAATCTAAGAAGGTAATTCCACCACTAAATGTGTCGCCACCTTCACCTAAATCGAGATTGTTGTATCGTCCGTAGCGTCCAAAAAGGCCCATTTTTAAGCTTGGAATAAACAACTCAGCATTGACTCCGTAAGCCTGTTCTCGATCGCCTTTGAGCAATCCGGTTTGTCCTCCTCCACGGCTAAGCTGAAAAATCTCTTGGAATCCGCTATCGGAGCCAGAATCGCGATCGGTTGCGTAGGTTCCGCGCACGATTAAGTTACCGTAGCGAATCCCTAATTCACCCGCAAAGCCATCGAGAGCAAAATCGCTCACTCCTTTCGAGGAAGAGAAAACGGCGGCTTTCGCTTCGATATTGTCAGTGAGGCTGAAGTTGACCAATGCACCTGGACGAGAAGCAATTCCAGTCGCACTTAGAGCAGGGTTCGTTTGAAAGACTGGATTAAAGAATTGCGACGCGCCATCTTTTGCAAAACTGTTGCGATCGAAGTAAGAGGTAAAGTCAATCTGACCTACGACAAATCGCAAGTTTGGAATGTCACGCGGCGAAGTTGCAAAGTAGAGTTCAGTAATGTTAAAGCCGTTCTCTGGTGTGTCTGTGAAGGCTCTACCTGTTGTAAGATCGAGGGTCGCTCCTACAAGCGCATTAGGGCTAAGTGGATAGATACCAAACAGTCTTGCTCGTGCTGAGGTTTGATCTCCTTGGTAAAGGTAGACACCTTGAAAAGTGAGACTGGGTGGAGTTAGTGCGGTACTGCGTAAGAATGGGCGATTTGGTCTTGCTAGCGAATCGGCGTTGCGACCCGATTGAGCTAATAAACCTGCTTTACTATAAGTGTTATTGAGCGCAATTTCCGGTGTGGTTTGAATCGCGATCGGGTTCTTCAGCGCATCTGGACTAATGCTTCTCATCGTGGAAACTGGAGCCGTGAATCGCGACTGAGCAGGAAGCAGTCCGGCTTTGACATCGGTTCCAGACAAGGTAGATGCAACTAAGGGCGAATTTGGTAGCTCAACACCCTGAGCGATTGGAAGCACGATCGCTGATCCTGCGATCGAGGGTGCAAAACTGGGAGTCGGAGAAGCGACTGGTTTTACAGGTTTTACAGATGCAGCCCGTCCTGATAGCTGTTGAATTAAATCCGCTTCGCTTTGAGTCATTGGTTCTGATTTCTCAATCAGCAAGGCGGGAGAACTGGGTTGAGAAACTGACGCAATTTTCGTTGTTTGCAGTTCTGAGTTTGCAACGTTAGTAGCAGAATTCGGATTTTGCTTTGGAGGTTCAGCTTGAGCAGGCTTTCCTTGCGTGAAGCTCGCCGTAAATAGAGTCGCGATCGCTGAAATCACGACACAAGACATTAGAGAACTGAATTTAGCGAACCGGGACACATCTGACATACTTCACCACACCGTAATGGCTCGATAGACACTTTTTGAGTGCTTATAAAACAGGATTGTCGAAGCCTTGATTTTGAATTCAGTATTATTACTAGGTAGGTCTAGTAATAATTAATTCCTGACTTGATGACCTTTGGCTTCTCAGAGATCGACCTCGGACGCTGTGGCCGAAATCAACCATCGTACCTAGAGTTCCCGCAAAGTTCATAATCGAACCTCTACCTTTCAGCTACTAACACTTTTAACTCAGCCAGTAAAAAATGGCACATTCATTTAGGTCAGCCGTAAAACTGGCTCTAAGAGTCGAGGTGTGAGCGACTTTCGTTAGACAGGGAATGAATAAGGTGGACGTTCGATTTTGAGATCGTTCGCGCTACCCCTACCGGAACCAAAAATGAAAGGTTTTCACAAGATTTTTCAGATGTGTGCAAGTGGCACACTGATTTCGCTCCTAATTCTCTGTACAGGCTGTACTGCGGTTCCTTTTTTCGGAAGCTTGCAGAATCCGACCAAAACAGAGCTATCGATGCAAGTTTCACCGACGGGCGAGGCTGGCGTTTACCAGATTACAGGGCACACGAATTTACCTGATCAGACTCAACTGACCATTCAAGCTGTCCGAAATTTACAACCTCCAAAACTCGATTCTCAAGCCGAATCAGAGCAAACCTACTCGATCTTGGCGCGGACTCAAGTAAAGGTCGAAAAAGGAAAATGGGACACCTCGCTAAACCTGTTGCAACCCAGTCAGCAGGGCAAATTTGAATCCTGGCAACAGACTTCTCGATCGCTGAATTTGAAATCTCAGCCTGAAAATCAAGTCCGGTTTCTAGCGACCACCGATCCAACAAAGAATTCGATCGAGCTTCAACAGCAATCCACGACTGCGGGTACTCAATCAGCTAGCATTCAGTTTGCAGCAGACGGAAAGAGCTACTTACAGGCGGAGCAATTTCTAACGATCGAGCCACCCGTAGTAAAATTAGCCGCATCCCAAAACCCTGGACAAACTTTGGTGAAGGTGGCTGTTCAACCAATTAGCAAAGCAACAAATGTGAAGTCGCAAACCGATGCGGATCTTCCAGCTAAGGGGTGGATGCGTTAACTGTTAGTCAGGTCGCAAGGGCGCAACTCAAGGGATTTACCTAGCTGCGCCCCTGAAAGGTCAAGAGGTCTTCTGGACTGCCCAAGCGGGATCAAGCGCCTGAAATCGCTGTGCAAGGTGATTGAGAGGAGCTTCTGTCGGCGCTACAGACCGGGAAGGAGCTTCAACGCGGAGAGCCGTTTGAATCGTTTCAATCTCCGACATGATGTGTTGAAGTTGGGTTTGAAGGTGCTGCATTTTTTCGATCGCATCTGCCTCGATCGGTAAACTCGAAGGCTGTTGCATTGCGGCAGGGCGAGAAAACCCTAAAAATGCTTGTGCAGCATGAAGGGGCGCGGCGGTATTGAGTTGGGCTGGAACTGTAGCCTGCTTTGCCCGAACGGGCATCGAGACGATCGAGGGCTGGTTTGATTGAGAGATGGCAGAAGTAGCAGTCGTTGGGCTGATTGTGGCTTCTTCGTCTAAGAAAAATCTCAGTCCAGAATCTGTGAGGTACGCATCGGACATCAGTGCTTCTTGCAGCTGTGCTTCTTTCTGTTTGAGTTGTTGTTCTACTTGGGAGAGTTGTGCCTCGATCTCTTTTGTTTGACGGGCTGAAGTCTTCCAAGCGATCGCGGCGCAGGTTGTAAAACTTGCTCCTAGGCTTAGGAGTCCGGCAAGTGCGAGATAAGAGGTTGCGACATCTCTCAGTTGCCCCTCAAAAACGCGCTCTTCTTTGAGTTGGATCGCGAGGGGTTGAGAGCCGTAGAGCGCGAGAGGAACGGCGAAAGCTGAAAAAACTGTTCCAGCGGCAAGAGCGGCGGGGACAAATAACTTTCCGAGTAAAGACATAAGTGAGGTTCTGAGTATCTTGGTTGCAAAAACCGTGTTCGGATAGGTGACTTGTGTGTCTCTTTAGATAAAGACGCAACTCGATCACGGCTTTACGAGTTTGAGTATTACCTATCACTACCAAGATTAATCGCTTTGCAACGTAAATCAGGTGTAAATCTGATGAAGAAACGCCAAAACACGGAAAAGTTTGTGTAAAAATGTGGTTGTTTTCTGTGCCTGATTTACTTAATTTTCTTCTATAAAGTCAAGGCGCAACTGACAATACCTGACCATTGAACTTTTTTCAGCTTCGCCCGACGGTATGAAAAGAAGTTTGTCGGGTCTTGATAGGTGCAGTGAGGCGCGATCGCAATTTGTTCCGACGCAATTCCTAACTGCTCTAGCTGAATTGCAATCACGCGCCGCACATCTAAACGAGCGCGTCCTGCGGTTGAATCCTCAAGAATTGGCGAATTTGGCAAACTGATTAATTCTTCTAAATCTGCATTCGGACCGATCGTGGCTCCGACTTCTAACGCTACTTGATGCGAAACCTGGTAAACTTCGCCTGAAATTGCTGGACCTAGAGCAATTCGCAAATCTTCGAGTTGGCTTCCTTGTGATTGGAGTTTCGCGATCGCGACGGGCACAATTTTCTGAGCCGTTCCCCGCCAACCTGCATGAACCGCCGCTGCGTTGCCGGTTTTCGCATCTCCGATCAAAGCTGGGGTACAGTCTGCACTACACGCCCAAACCGCCTGCTGCGATCGCTCTGTGATCAGTCCATCCGCTTGGGGAAAATTTTCGCGATCATGGGGATGCTTTAGCTCAGAGGGGGACAGTACGAGATTGCCATGCACCTGATGAACTCGGTACGCCTCAGCATTTGAATTCAGCACTTCGGTCAGTTCAAAAGGAGATCGAGGCGAAAACTGTTGCGTAAAAAAGCCGTGTTGCCAAGGTTCCAAAAGACTGCAAGTTAAATAAGGCAGATTGTTCCAGGTTTGCCAGTGCCAATCGTGCATAAGGGGCATCCGCGAAATTGCTGCTGTCATCGTAACGGTTTATTGCAGAGTTTTTGTACTCAGCCCAGTGAAGGATGAAGTTTTTGTAAATTGAATGTATGGTCGCGGATAAACGAATTGAAGAGATTACAGTGCCTGCGGTATCTGAAATTCCGTGATTCTACTTGCAGGCTGAAAGGGTCTAATGAATTTCCACGAAAGTGTTTCCACCAATGAAAAATTGGCATCATAACGAACGAGGCTTCTAGCGGAAACTGATGAATCCGATTATGTGAATTCGATAAAAATCGGGTTTGCGTCTCCGGATTTGTGCCGAAAAACCGGTACTATGTCACTGGAATATGGTTAATTAGTGTAAAGAAATCCCCCAAGACCGAGCGGAACTTAGTCAGAGTCATCAGCGACGAGTGAAAACGAGCAAGCCTGAGAGAGGACATTACAGATATGATGCAGCGACCCACCCCGATTCGACCCCTCCGCAGCCGCAAACAGTTACTTAGACGGCTGGGATGTCTCGGCAGTTTGGGTGTTTTTAGTAGCGGGATGACACTGGCACAAGCTGCCCCGATGATCTCGCCTTCTCCGATCGTGGTTTCGCCTGCTGTCGCTGACCCGATCCCGCCTGCTGCTCCCAGTGCGTCCGCGCTATCGACTACTCCAGCACCCACGCCCGCCACTCCGGAGAAAGCGGCTTCCGAGCTTGCACCCCCGGTTCAGATTGAAATTCCCCAGTCTTCGTCGGTTTCAGAGTCGCCTCTCGTCAAGCCTCAGCCTCAGACACCTGCGGCAAGTCCTGCACCCAATTATGAGCCACCTAGCTCGATCGTAATTGAGAAGCGCGATTCAGGGACGAAAGTGACGGCGGCAACGCCCAAAACCACAGGAATCGCAAACGCCGTATCCAAGGCGATTTCTGGAGTGATGCGCCCGAAGTTTAACTCAAGCCAGCCTGAAGTTGCAGTCCAAGTCGAGTCGGCTCCTGCGGCAGCTTCAAGCTGGACACCGCCTTCGATCGTGCCCCCCTCATTTGTACAGAATTACTTTAATCGCACCGTTCGCCCGCTGGGACTTTCTGGCAATGGAGATGTGCGCTTACTCTTCCCGCTCTCGATTCCGACTGCGATCACTTCGGCGTTTGGCTGGCGAGTTCATCCGATTACAGGGGATCAGAGATTGCATACGGGAACAGATTTGGGCGCAGCGATGGGAACTCCGGTTTTGGCAGCGCTAACGGGTCGGGTAATTATGGCAGATTTCTTTGGTGGGTATGGTTTAGCGATCGCGCTTGAACATACCAACGGTTCGCAGCAAACGCTTTATGCCCACTTGTCTGAGATTTTCGTTAAACCGGGAGATGTGGTTAAGCAGGGAACCGTTATTGGTCGCGTCGGGAGTACTGGGAATTCGACGGGGCCACACTTGCACTTTGAGTTCCGGCAGCAGACTCCTGAAGGGGGATGGGTCGCGCAGGATGCAGGCTTATCGCTGGAACAGGCGGTCGCTCAGTTAACGAAATCGATGCAGGTAACACAGCAAAATCAGCAGGTTCCCCGATCGTAGTGTAAATTAGATTCTTCTAAACCTGGCTCTCAAATTGAGAGCCAGGCTTTTTTGCTTACAACTTTTTGCCCACGAGCCAGAGCAATCCCGCGTCAATCAGTGTAAATGGACTGTCGAGCGTTCCTGCTAGGAGACTGAGGAGAAGAAAGTAACCCAGAGACGCGATCACAATAAACTTAATTAAAAGGAGAGTTGCCATAGCCAATGTAGAGGAAACTAGGTTGGTGTAGAATAATACGCCAAACGCAGCGTGTCAAATTTTCAAGCTGGTTTTTTCAGGATAGAGCGATACTTATAAGTTTTATCAAGATACGACAAATTTTAGGTAGTTTTGCTGAATTTTTGTTATTTTTTCTAGATGAATTTGTAATTTAGGTCATTACAATTATCTTCTACCTCAAGAGGGATACAACGAGTAGAGACAAAAAACGGATGCCGCAGATATTTGCAACATCCGTATAAATGCTTAAGAAAAAGATTAGACTGCTGTGAAGCTCGATTGCGTTAAGCGGTTCGCTTGCACACCAATCAGCGTGGTTAGCACTTCATTCGATCGCGTCAGGCTAATCAGCGTATTGTTTGCCGCTCCACCCGATCCTTGAATGATCGAGAGTTGGTCAAACGTCAGATTGCTTGCCAATCCAACGAGATCGACTCCAACTTCAAAGTCTTCGATCACGTCTGCACCATCCCGACGACGAATCACGAAAGTATCGCGTCCTGCGCCACCGACTAAGCGATCGTTGCCCAATCCGCCAAATAGCGTATCGTCACCATTCCCGCCCCGGAGCGTATCATCGCCGCTCAGTCCGTACAGCGTGTCATTGCCGTCTAAACTGTTAATGATGTCGTTCGAGCCGTTGAAGCCATCGACAACGTTATCAAGCTGGTTCAAGAAAGTGACTGTGTTGCGGTTGAAAACAGTGCGGCGAACCATATCCGCATCGAAAACATCGAAATCATCTGAGATGGAACGCTGTCCGTTAAATAGAATGTTGCCGATGTCGATCGAAGCTCCCGTACGCCGTTGTAAGTTATCGAAATTCTCTAGCGATAAATCTTTGAGAATTACTTTTGGACTGTTTGAAGTGGTGAAAGAAATTTCGAGGTCAGTTCCGATTTGATTCAGTTGGAGATTGGGAGCATTGAAATCGGCTCCAACGAATTTTAGGCTGTCAACTTCTGCGATCGTTTCTCGATTGGGATTCGATCCGCGACCGACTCCACCAAAATTGGTGATAGTGGTGCGATCTCCAGACTGAATCTCAAAGGTTTTCTGTCCACCTTTGCCATCCGGTTGAGCAAACGTAAACCGTGAAACAAGCGGATCATGATCGCTCGTCTGATCGGCAAATTCGGAGTTGATCCGAACGACATCAAATTTTGCATCGCTATTGATGAACAGGTTGCGGCTGACCAAAATGTGATCGAGTGCTTGTGAATTGCCCTCGAAATTGTAGTTGTACCGCTGATTTACAGGCAGCGTGTCATAGAGATTCACCAAAGCCTGGTCGCCTGTGAGAACATCCAAAGGATTAGAAAATGGGAAATCATTTAGATCTCCTGTAACAATGATGTTGGCATTCGCATTTTGAGCAAGTAAGCGATCGGTAAATTCTTTCACGATCCGCGCCTGTTCAAGCCGCTGAGCTTCGCTGGATAATGTTCGCGGCTGGAATCGCCCAAATAGAGGCTGATCGCCGCCCTTGGAGTTGAAGTGATTGTTAATCACAAACACTTGATTGCCACCATTGAAGCGGAACTCGCCCACAAGCGGTTTGCGAGAATCATTGAACGCTGGATTTGTGGGATCAATCCGACCCGGACTGGTAGAAAGTCCGTCACGATTGACCGTGGTATTGATTAGAGAATCGCCACCCGATCGATCGACAAAGCTCACCCGCTCTGAGTTGAACAAGAAGCCGACTCGAATGTTTCCGCCTGGTTGTCCGCCGTCTTGATTGTTCACCGGGTTAATTTGGCGATATTCGTAGCGAGGACCTCCTGCTGCTAAGATCGCATCAATCAACCGCTGATAAGTCAGGTTTGCATCAACTACGCCGTTATTTTGTGCGCCATTGTTGTCCTGAATTTCCTGAACATTCAGAATATCCGGCGTTTTCAGGCGCTTAACAATCTGATCTGCTAATGCATTGAACTTTGCCGCACCCATTGATGGACTGAGATTTTCAACATTGAAAGTTGCTACTGTAAGTTGATTGGTTCCAGCTTCTAAGGTTGTTGTCTCGCGCTCTAAATTGCTAGAAGTGACAGTCGGTAAAGATTCGGTGTTCAACAGTTTGAAATTACCGAAGCTGTAATCGATTACGCCTGTGATGCCAGAAAAGCGATCGCCAACATTCACAGCAGGGGGATTCGATACGATCGTGTCATCAATGATGATGCGTTCTGGGTTAAAGTCTCCAGGCTGGATAATGATGCCGCCTCGATCGGTGCGAAGCGAAGAATTTGCACCATTGTCTGATAGAACCGCAATCTCACCAAAGTTATTGGTTGGACTAACCGCAACTGCATCTTTGACTCTTACCCGCATTCCTTCCAAACTTTCATAGAAATCAATTCCATTGATGTTTGGATTGAACACTGCTCCTGAGTTTTCAACGCTACCATTGACTGCACCGCTGCTAATGATTTGATTGGGCGGAATGCGTCCCCCTGTTCCAATCACCGTTGTATCTGGTAGCGAATTGTTGCTTGAAAGAACTCTGAAGGTTGCAACAGGGTTTCCAGTTCCCCCAATTTGAGTAGTGCTTAAATTTGTGCTGTTTGCTCCACCCGGACGGAATTCGCTAACAACGCCGCTTACTTGAACTGCATCGCCAACTTTGACGGTAGGAGCCATGTTAGTGAAGACAAACAGACCTTCAGATGTCGCAGCATTGTTATCGGAGTTCGGATCTTGAATGTAAAAACCATTGTTGCGAAGAGCCGTCACAATGCCAGAAACATTGTTCACGGTTTGACCTTCGAGGAGCGATCGGTGAGCCGTTCCCTGAATATCACTAATCCGGGTCGGCGGCGTGAACTCAAAGATTGAAGTATTTTTACTCACCTCATTCGTTAACACAAGCAGCGGTTTACCATTCGGGCTAATGTTGCCAGGGATAAAGGTTAGTCCTTCAACTCCCGAATCTGTTACACCCGTTGTTGGATTAAGCCTGAAATCGCGCGGGTTCACATACTCCACGAAAACAGGTTTCTGCGGATTCGTGACTTCGTAAACCATCACACCGCCAATCCGCTCTAGTCCGATGAAAGCGTAAGTTCGATCGCTAATAGTTCCGACAGCGACACCTTCAGGCTCAGATCCTTTATTGTCGCTGCGAGTATCAAAAGTGGTGTCATTGTTATCTGAGTTGAAGTTTGCGGGGAATGCTCTTGCTGTGATTTGCTCTAGCTGATCGCCGCTATCAAAAATCAGTTTGCCGCTGTCATTCCAGATCGAGAACGATCGACCACCGAGAGTTTCAATTTGATCGAACAATCCATCTCCATTGAGATCCCCACTTGCACTCGTAACCGTCAATCGCCCTAAGTTCGTGTTCCGTTTCAGATCAGTTGCATTCGGGAAAACAGTCGGGTCAAGTCCGTACTGACTATCACCGACTCTCAGTTCTTCCGCAAATCCGGGATAGTCCCTTGCATCTCCTTCGTTTGCAGTGAGCAGATAAGTTTTGCCGCCCACTTGAAAAGATGCGATCGCATCTGGTTGATACATTCCAAAGACTGGAACATTGCGAATGTCGATCGCATTATCTCGATCGCTCGGATCAATCCCATTTCCAGGCTTACTATGGTCTTTCAATCCCAGCGGAACAATGTCCAACACTTGAGCCGTATTGATATCAACAACTGCAAGTGCATTGTTCTCCTGTAGCGTCACCCATGCCGTTTTACCATCTTCGGAAATCGTGATGTATTCAGGTTCCAAATCTTGGGCAACAGTTGCATTCGGTCCGAAAATCCGAATTCCTTTCGCTTGTAGTTCCGATTTGCGATCGTTGAATTGCTCAAATCCTGCTGTCTGAACGGTTACATTGTTCACGCCGTTCGATAGATCAATTACGCTGATCAAACCTACAGGATCAATCGAATCTGCCCGGTTATAACTATTTGGTTCTCCTTCATTTGCAACAAGAATCTTCTTACCATCAGGCGTAAAGGTGAGCATATCGGGAACTGCACCGACTTGAACTGCACCTTGAAATTCACCTGCTGCATTGAAAATGACGACTTGACCCGGCTCAGTTCTCTTGATGCCGTCTACTGCGATCGCGACAATTCCATTCCTAATCGCAACACTATTAGTTGCACTGCCATAGGTTGATAAATCCAGCGTTTTTGCCAATTTCGGATCTGACGGATTACTCAGATCCAGGACTTGAACCGAAGTACCGCCACCAATCACAACTAATTGTTTAGTAGCAGGATCATAAGCTGAAATTTCCGAACCATTTCCTGCGAATGTTCCAAGCTTTTTCAGAACACTTGCACCTGTAACCGTTGGTTCTGGTGCAATGGACAGATTGCGAATTCGCTTATCTTCGGTGGGTGCAACATCTGCGGCATCAAAACCTCCGATCGCTTTCAAATATTCCGCAAACGCATCTTGCTCAGTGCCATTCGCCGCAAAGGTTGCATTTCCGGTTGGTGCCGCATTCGGATCTAATAGTTCAACCCGATTTGCTAAAGTTGAATTTGCAGCAATAATTTGTGGGAATGGATAGCCATCTCCACCCGTCGCTGCTCCAGGTGCGCCTGCTAAAAAGCTCAGTGTCACCATGCGGAAGGTTCGAGTCGAATCCCCGATGACTCGTCCACCTCGCACCACTTCATCGATCGCATTGCCATTTGCATCAGTAATCGCCAGAGATTGAACTCGATCACCTGCTGTTGTCGCTGTTCGTGCCGTCCGAGTCGGATCAAAGCTGAACTGAAATCCTCCAATTTGCGGAAATGCTCCCGGTGTTGCTCCCGGACGAACGCCAGAAACACCATGCTCGATCAAATCTTTCAGTTGAGCCGCTGTCACTGTTACCAGCGTGAGGGAATTGTTAAACCGGAGTGAATTCTCGATATCAAGTTGAGAAACGTCTCCCGCTTCTTTGTTCGCTAACTCGTTTGCAACCGTTGGTAAGCGATCGACAGATCCCGTTGCGCCTCCTACACCGCTCACAACTCCGATATTGTCTCGAATTCCGCCTCCATTTTTCAGCGAAATCACAACGCCCGGATCAGTTCGCCGCGCTACAAACAAATTAGCATCAGCGGTCAAATTCCCTAAGTTCGTTTCCTGAGTTCGCACATCTTCACGGGTTCCATTAAGAAACGCATTAGAGCGACCAAAAATCACACCATCTTTCGGAACAATCACTCGATCGCGCAATGCTTCCACGATCGCGGCAACTTCTGGATCAGGAGTTCCCGGATTTGTCGCAGTGAGAAGAGAAACACTCTCAGCATCCGTCGCAAACGCGCCATTGATCAGCGGATCAAGCTTAGAAAGATCAATTCTGCCTTGATCATCGAATTCAGCCACTAACCGCCCCACATAGCGATAGTTTGCAGCCGTATTCAGGACTAAAACGCTTCCGGTCGGGGATTGTTCAACTAACGGATAGATACCCGCTGCGGTATCACCCGGACGTAAGCGATCGCTACTATCCGCTAACAACGAATGTGATCCACCTGCGATGATCACATCCACATTCGACAACCGTTTCGCTAACTCACGCTCGATGAACAATTGCTGCATATGAGCCATCACCACGATTTTGTTAATCCCGGTGGCAGCTAGATTGTTCACCTCAGTTTGAATGATTTGCGCTAGCGCATCTAATTGCTCTGGGGTTGGCGTTCCTCCAAACGGTTGTGGCGTGATGACAACTCCCGCCCCTGGAGAGGAAATTGCGGCAAGCGTCGGAGTCGTCGCCCCAATGATTCCAATCCGTTCACCATCAACCGTAATCACAGTACTTTTTGCAATGCTGTTTGGTTTGGGGGCTTGTCCATCGGGAACCACTAAACCTCGTAATGCGGCATCATTCGCAAAGTTTAAATTGGTGCTGAGGTAGGGAAATTTGGCTCCTGAATAGGTTCGATCGACATTCAGCAAAGACGCGATCGTATTCGTTCCCAGGTCAAATTCATGATTTCCAAATGCCGATGCCTGAAATTCAATTTCATTCAAAATTGCGATGTCCGCTCGTCCGACTCCTTCTTGACCAAGAATTGATCGCATCGCTGGATCGCTCGAAGCCGAGAAAAAAGGTCCGGGAATATAGTTATCGCCAGAAGACAAAATCAGCGTATTTGCGTAGTCGTCTTTCAGCGCATTAATTACGGTTGAGAAGTTGACAGAATCTGTAAGTGCAGGAATGCCAGCTTCAAAATCGGAAGCGTGCAGGATTTGTAGTTGGAACGCCATGTGAGAAGTGTTGTAACAAAAACGACGAGGAATAAGAGAATCCCTTCGTTTATTCGTCCCACACGAACTTTAAGGCTTGGCTAATAAGAATTTAACAGTACCGAAATATACGGTTTCCTTGATGACTTCTTGACCTGTTTGAAGTTTCAGTGAATTCCCTGCCAAAAACGAATTCAGCGTCTCTACAGAGCATATTTGCCGTCTGATCCCTAAAAATACTCAGGTTAAGATTGCGCCGCCCATCAATCTCTGATAGCGGTAATCTAACTCTGCTTTCATCGCGTTCCACTTCTCGATCGTTGGATCTTTCTGAATCGTTCTTTCCGCCGCATCTCGCGCAAGTTCTAGCACTTCTTGATCTTCGACTAAACTTGCAAGAGCAAAATCCGGTAAGCCTGATTGCCGAGTTCCTAATACGGCTCCAGGGCCTCGGAACCGCATATCCATTTCGGAAATAAAGAATCCGTCTTGCGATTGTTCTAGAACTTTTAATCGCTGTTGGGAGGTTTCGCTCTTGGAACTGCTCATCAGTAAGCAGAATGACTGCGATCCGCCGCGCCCAACTCGACCTCGAAGCTGGTGGAGCTGTGACAGCCCAAACCGTTCTGCGTGTTCAATCATCATTACAGTCGCGTTGGGTACATCAACACCGACTTCGACAACGGTGGTAGAGACGAGAATTTGGGTTTTGTTGTTGCGAAATTCGGTGATGGCTTCGTCTTTTTCGGCGGAAGTCATTCGACCGTGAAGTAAGCCAACGTTGAAATCTGGGAAGATGTCGTCTTTGAGGTGTTGGTGTTCGTCGATCGCAGATTTGAGATCCAGTTTTTCCGATTCTTCGACGAGTGGTAAGACGATGTAAATCTGCCGTCCTTGGGCAATTTCGCGCTTCATCAGGTCGTAGGCTTGTTGTCGATCGCGTCCCGTTAGCGCGGTTGTTTGAATCGGTTTACGTCCGGGGGGCAGTTCATCGATTTGACTGACATCTAGATCGCCGTGTAACGTTAACGCCAGAGTGCGCGGGATCGGTGTAGCAGTCATGGTCAAAACGTGCGGATGTTCGCCTTTTTGCTGGAGGCGGGCGCGTTGTTCGACTCCGAAGCGGTGTTGCTCGTCGATCACGACTAAGCCTAAGCGATCGAAGCTCACCGTGTCCTGAATCAAGGCATGGGTTCCGACGAGTAGTGGTAATTCTCCTGTTTGTAAACCGTTGTGAATCTCTCGACGTTTGGCGGCTTTGGTTGATCCGGTGAGCAGTTCCACGGGCAAATGAAGCTGATTAAACCACTCGACTAATTTGCGATAGTGCTGCTCTGCGAGAACTTCGGTCGGAGCCATGAAAGCTGCTTGATAACCCGATTGAATCGCCGCCAGAATCGAGATGACAGCAACGACGGTTTTTCCTGATCCCACGTCGCCTTGAATGAGGCGATTCATCGGGATCGGTCGTTGGAGATCGTTCAGGATGTCATTTGTGACGCGCTGCTGAGCGTTGGTGAGCTTGAAGGGGAGAAGTTTGTAGAAATCGTCGATTAGTTTGCCTGTGGGTGCGAGAACGGCACTCGCTTGGGTTTGTCGCTGTTCGTATCGACGTTGGAGTAAACCGAGCTGGAGGTAGAAGAATTCATCGAAGACTAAGCGACGACGAGCGGCTTCTAAGGCATCGGGATCGTTAGGGAAGTGAATGTTTGCGATCGCGTCCTGAATTCCCGTCAAGCCGTATTCGGTTAGAAGTCCTTTGGGGATCGGTTCGTGAAGATTCGCGATCGCAGGCAGCGAAGCCGAAACCGCTCGACGAACTAAGTCGGCTCCAACGCCTTCGGTCAAGGGATAAACCGGGACGATCCGCCCGACGGTCGGAGAATTCAGCGATTCGCCTTCTTGATCGAGAACTTCAAGATCTGGATCTTCAAGGCTGACCCCGAATTTGGTTTGCTTAACTAAACCGGAAGCTGCGATCGATGCGCCTTTCGGATAAATTCGCTTCTGCTGTTCTTGCCAACCGCGACCTGCGAATCGACTGCCCATGTAGAAACGGCTAATTTTCATCTGTCCGCTGGAATCTTGAATCGTCAATTCCAGAATCGTCAATTTGCTGTTACGCGGACTGGTAAAGCAATTGCAGTTTTTGATCGTGGCAACGATCGTGACCGTTTGACCGACTTCGAGATCGCGAATATTCACCTGTTTGGCGTAGTCGATGTGGTCGCGCGGATAGTAGTACAGAACATCGCGAACGTAATAAAGTCCAAGTTTTGCAAGTTTTTCCGCGCTTTTGGAACCGATGCCGGGAAGGTAAGTCACGGCTTGCGTTAGGGGAACATCACGCGCGGGAGTTTCAGGCGTGGGAGCAGTTGCGGGACGTGCGGCAACTGGGACAACTTTGCGCGGCGGTTTCTCGGCGGGGTTTTCTTCGGATTTTTTGACTTGGTAGAGAAAGCGGCGGGTTTCAGCAACAAGGTGCTGCCGTTGCGCGAATTCGAGGTCGGAATATTTGGCGAATTGATTCGCGATCGTTTGACATCGTTCTTTTTCAGACTTCGGTAGCGCTTCGGTCGATTCGGTCAAACTCAGACGCAAAAACTCGCTGAAGCGGAACTGATTTCCCTCCAGATCATTGAATCCGCGATCGGCTTCTACCGATAACGCCTTTTGTAACCGCACCAAATCCATAAAACTCAGCTAAGTGAAGCGATCTCACCGTTTTGCTTGATGAAGTCTAGCAAAATTCGCTGATGAATTGCGCCGAGCGGTCGAATTTGATTAGCTCGATCGCTAAATCGCTCTCCCTGTTCGATCTGCGATCGCGTGAATAATCCCAGATCCCAGCCTTCCAACAAGGTGAGATCAGCGATCCCCACAGTCAACGGAGCCGCGAATACGTGACGAATTGCGCGATCGTCTTCGTAAATGCCAAACTTCACAATCTCGCTGGGCGAATAGCAAATTTCCTCTTGCAACTCGCGCACAACGGCAATCTCTGGCGATTCATCTTGCTCGATGTGTCCGCCAAACAAGCCCCAATGTCCCGGATAGGCAATATTCGGAATGTTGTCACGCAGTTGCAAAAGGAATTGTTCCCCTTGATGAAGAATTGATATCGCGACTTCTGGCTTCATTGCTGCTCGATCTTCATTGCTGCTCGATATAGACCGTACTTTGATCCTGTCCAGCCAGATCAATTTTTTGTAAGCGAACTTTACCCTGAACATTCACAGAGCTACCGATCGCAGGAACCGATCGACCCGTGACAATCCAAACGCTTCCCGTCTCGTCTTGCACTTCATACGCTCGTTGTCCGCCCATTAATGGCGCTTGAGCTTTGATCTTGCCTTCGACTTGAACGGTACGATCGCGCTTCGCTCCCACTTCACGGATCTTCACTCGTTCCCCTGGCTCTAACATTGTCAGCACATTATTTGATGCCGTAGGCAAATTCGGGGAAGCACTACAGCCAATTGCACTCAAACACACCGCCACCAATCCAACTCTTGAGAAACTCATAAGTCAACCTGCCCTTTTCTCTGAAACCAACTGCTGTCATTCCAGCCAGAGAGCAACCCTTCACAGCACATCGTCAAAATCCATCAAACGCGAAGCACGCTGAAATCATCGCATTTCACGCACAAGACGGCACGAATCTGCGAAACTATTAAAGTCAATATTCTAAAGATGCAAAAGATCGTGACCCAAAACCGGGAAAACAAACCAGAATTTTGATTAATCAACCTGAGAAGTCTTGGTTCACATTCTGAACGATCTTTAGATGTTTTGGTCACTAAATTTTGCATCGAACGGGTTCCTATGTCTTCGATCGCTCAACTCCTCGACGGAAAAGCCCTTGCTCAAAAGATGCAAGCCACGCTCACCGAACAAGTTCAAGCCCTTACTCCAAAAAATGGTCGTCCTCCCGGTCTAGCCGTTCTGATGGTCGGGGACAATCCCGCCAGCGCCGCCTATGTTCGCAACAAAGAAAAAGCCTGCGCTGCGGTTGGGATCGCTTCTTTTGGTAAACATTTTCCGACTAACACCACTCAAGAAGAACTCGCTACCGTAATCGCTCAGTTAAACCAAGACGATCGCGTGGATGGCATTCTCGTCCAGTTGCCACTTCCTGATCATCTCGATAGCGTTGCGCTGCTGAATCAAATTGATCCCGATAAGGATGCGGACGGCTTACACCCGATGAATTTGGGGCGATTGGTCAGAACAGAGCCAGGATTGAGAAGCTGTACGCCTTACGGAGTGATGCGGCTGCTGGAAGAATATCAGATCGATCCGCGTGGCAAAACAGCGGTCGTTGTGGGACGCAGTATTTTAGTTGGAAAGCCGATCTCATTAATGCTGCTTGATGCGGATGCGACTGTTACGATCACGCATTCTCGCACTCCCAATCTGGCAGAACTGACTCGAAGCGCTGACATTCTCGTCGCGGCAGTCGGTCGCTCGAATTTAATCACGGCTGAAATGGTCAAACCGGGTGCGATCGTGGTCGATGTCGGAATTAACCGAATCACCGATGAAACCGGAAAAAGTCGCCTCGTCGGAGATGTCGATTTTAATGCGGTAAAATCCGTGGCGGGATATCTTACCCCCGTTCCTGGTGGAGTTGGTGCGATGACTGTGACCATGCTGTTGCACAATACAGTATGGAGCTATCAGCAACGCTTCGGAAGTTAAGACAAATCTACAGAAACGCGCATTAGAATCGCAGGAGGATATCGGAATGGTCGTGACAGGAGAAACGCAATCAAATCAAGCCTCCCAATTTGATTTGAAAGGTTATTTAGCGGCAAGACAGCAACAGGTCGAAACCGCCCTCGATCGAGCATTTCCCGTGGTCTATCCCGATAAGATTTACGAAGCGATGCGCTATTCTTTGCTCGCAGGCGGAAAAAGATTGCGTCCGGTACTGTGCCTCGCAACCTGTGATCTGTTCGGTGGCACGTCTGAGATGGCAATGCCGACTGCCTGTGCGCTCGAAATGATCCACACCATGTCACTGGTTCACGATGATTTACCTGCGATGGATGACGACGATTATCGACGCGGGAAATTGACGAATCACAAAGTCTTTGGGGAAGCGGTGGCGATTCTTGCCGGAGATGGCTTGCTAGCATATGCGTTTGAGCATATTGTTGAAGAAACGAAAAATGTACCCAGCGATCGCTTAATCAAAGTCGTATCGCGTCTTGGTCGGGCAGTTGGAGCGGCTGGACTCGTGGGCGGTCAAGTGGTCGATCTCGCTTGTGAAGGCGTGAAAGATGTCAGCCTCGATACGCTGAATTTTATTCACACCCACAAGACAGCGGCACTGCTTGAAGCCTCGGTCGTCAGCGGCGGCATTCTTGCGGGCGGTTCAGATTCAGATATTCAGCGATTGACGCGGTATGCTCAAGCGATCGGGTTAGCGTTCCAAATCGTCGATGATTTGCTCGATATCACCTCTACGCAAGAAGAACTCGGCAAGAGTATCGGTAAAGATGTGAATGTCGAGAAAGCGACTTATCCGCGTTTGTTGGGTATGGAAGAATCGCGTCGCCAAGCGGAACAACTGGTCGAACAAGCGAAAGCCGAAGTCGTTGGATTTGGTGAGACTGCGTTACCGCTAATGGCGATCGCAGATTACATTACCGCTCGTAAAAACTAGAAGCTCCCCCTCTAACTCTCTACCCCCAAAACGAATGCAGGACTTTGGTGACATTTTTGATAATAGAGTGCTGCTCTTAGCCCTCATTGCCTGTCTGATTGCTCAAGCAACAAAATTAGTAATCGAATTGATCGTGCATCGCAAAGTAAATTTTCGCGTGCTGGTTGAGACGGGCGGGATGCCAAGTTCGCATTCGGCGCTTGTGACAGCGCTGGCAACCGGAGTTGGATTAACCGACGGTTGGGACAGTACGCAATTTGCGATCGCAACGATCTTGGCGTTTATCGTGATGTACGATTCCCAAGGCGTGCGACAAGCTGCCGGAAAACAAGCCAAGATTTTGAACCAAATCATTGACGAGTTTTTCACAGGCGAACATCACTTCAATGAAGCGCGACTGAAAGAATTATTGGGACATACCCCAGTGCAGGTGATTGCCGGGTCGCTTCTAGGAATTGTGGTTTGTGTGGCGGGAGACTGGTGGCTCGGGGGCAGTTGGCGATCGCTGTTCGTGCAGATTGCGGGTGTTCATTGACTGCCAATCGAGGGTTCGGTTTGGACAACTGGAGTGAGTAGTGTCACTCGATTACTTCTGACAAGCATCGCGGCAAATCCTCGATCGCTCAAAATCTGCAAAATCGAATCGGCAATTGCTCGATCGCTGGTTTGCACTGCTAAGAGATAAGGACGCTGCTCAAATGAAGCGAGTCCAATGTTTCGATTTAGAACTCGTTGCATTTGGGCGGCAACTTCAGGACGGTTGTAGTGATTGACGATTACCGCAAATCCGTCTCCTAAAAGCTGTGGGTTATAGCCTCCAGCATTCCGCGCATATGCTAGATCGGGTTGGGTCTGGAGCGGTTGAGTTTGAATCGGTTGTTCGATCGGTTGCAATACAGCAACACGGGCGGGCGGCAAATCGCCTTGATTTGCAACTTGAGCGCCTCCGGGTGGAGTGGCGACAAACGCTCTCAATCGAACGGTGTCATTGAGATAATTTGCCCAAGAGTTTGCGGTGTCTGCATCTCGGTAGCCCCCGACGCGCGTTACTGTTTCACCGAAATAATTGCAGACCGAGAGATTGGCATCGCGAGAGACGACGCTGCGAACACGCGCTTGGCTGTCTGGCGTGCGCGTCACAATCAGCAAAAGAAATTCATTCGATCGAGGCGCTTGGCAGGTGGGGAGTTGCGCCTGAGCAGAAGAAATTCCGCCGATCGCGAGGGCAACTCCGGCGAGTCCTGTGAAAACCGATTGAAGCGTCGTCTGGGGCATAGAAATTTAGGGGACTTAGGAAACAGGTTCTAGAGAACCGAGCGGGTTCGGAATCGTTTCCGATTGCTGGTACTCTCCGGTGATGACATATTCTAGTCGCAGCTTGAGCCAGGTAATAAATTGTTTGTTGGTCGAGACGATCGAGACACAAGGACGCGGACATTTTGCTTTGATTTCTGCCATTTCGGGCGCTTCTAAGAAAGCGGGTTCTTTAATCACCCAAAAATCAATTTCTCTGTTTTTTTCTTTGTAGTCGCGATAGCGTTCTTTCAGAACTTCATCCATCGGTTCTTCTTCCAGCAAAAATTTCTGGCTTGCCAAAACATAGTAATAAGTTGTCATGGAATCTTCCTATTTAATCGGTCTGAATGTAGAAAAGCCGGAGTTAAAGTTCTCCGCGAATGGCTTGTTTCATTTCTCTTACCGCTCGTTCTAATCCAACGAGGACGGCGCGACTAATGATCGTGTGCCCAATATTCAATTCTTCCATGCCGGGGAGCCGCGCGATCGATTGAACATTCCAATAAGTTAAACCGTGTCCGGCGTTGATGCGGAGTCCGGCAGCGATCGCCAGTTCGCATCCTTGCGCGAGAATTTCTAGTTCTTTGGCTTGTCCTTCTTCGGAATACGATCCGGCGTATTGTCCGGTGTGCAGTTCGATGAATCTTGCGCCTGCTGTTGCCGAGGCTTCGATTTGTTCTTGGTCGGCATCGATGAATAAACTGACGGGAATTCCGGAGTTTTGTAACGTGCTGACCACTTCGGTCATGCGATCGAGTTGTCCAGCGATGTCGAGTCCGCCTTCGGTGGTGACTTCCTCGCGTTTTTCGGGGACGAGCGTGACGTAATCGGGCTTGAGATCAAGCGCGATCGACACCATTTCATCGGTTGCAGCCATCTCTAGATTCAAATGGGTGCGAACAGTTTGCCGCAGCAGTTGAACATCGTGGTCTTGAATGTGGCGACGATCTTCGCGGAGGTGGACGGTGATGCCATCGGCTCCCGCGAGTTCGGCGAGGACGGCAGCGGCAACAGGATCAGGCTCAACGGTGCGGCGAGCTTGGCGGATGGTTGCGATGTGGTCGATGTTGACACCAAGAGTAGGCAAGGTTTTGTTCTCAAAGCTTCAGGCAATCATTTTATCGTGTTCGTTTGAGATTCCGCGCTTAGACAGAGTTGGAGTCGATCGAGAGATCATATTCTGAGAACAGATCGCAGTTCTTAATCAAAGAAATTAAGAATTATTTCTAAAAGTGAAGAATTTCGTTAGAATTCACTTAACGGAAATTCACAAAGTATTCATTACTGAGTCGAGTCATGCTTAATCCCGCCTTTATCCTGCGACGACTATCGACCGTTCTTGCCGTTTCCATCCTTACGCTTACATTGCTGGCTGCTACTTCTGGAATTTTGATCGCGTTTTACTACGTCCCGACCGCTGGCGGTGCGTATGACTCGCTTCAACAGATTGATACGGCAGTACCTTTTGGATGGTTGGTTCACACATTGCACAATCTGTCAGGCAATTTTGTGATTGTGTTGGGGCTGGTGCAAATTGTGGTGATGTTTTTGGGGGAGCGGTTCCGTCGGAGTTGGTTGACGGCTTGGATTAGTGGGATTTTGTTCACCTTGAGCGCGATCGGCTTAAGCTGGACGGCGATGATTCTTAGCTGGAATCAGCTTGGATTCTGGAGACTGAAAATCGAGCTTGGAACGATCGAAGCAATTCCGTTTATCGGTGCGACATTGCGTGACATTATTACGGGCGGAGCGGTTGGAACGTTGACGGTGGCGCATTTGTATACGCTGCATAGCTATGTGGTTTCGTTAGCGGCGTTGGGATTGTCGATCGTGCATTTGGGTGGATTGTTGTTTCAAGAAAAAGAGATGCAGGCAGAAAGACAATCTACACCTGCGATCAAACCTGTTCAGCAACCCGCGACCGAACAACCTGCGATCGCAGCCGATTCAGAAGCACAATCTCCTGCATAGAAACATTTTGATTGCTCCACTCTCGGCTAGGATGATTTTGCATCTTCGTTACTCAGAGCCTTCGTATGTGGCGAATCTTCCGTGACGCGAAGCGATCGAGATTTGGACTGAGCGCGGTTTCATCGAAACAGTTGGCTGTTCTTGAGGCGTGTTTAATTGGATTTGTGTCGGGACTAGCAGCGGTCGCACTGAAGCAGAGTGTGGGCTGGCTGAGTCACTGGCGACTTCAAACAGCAATAATTTATCCCGCTTGGATTGCGTTACCTACGATCGGAATCCTGGCGGGATTATTAATCGGTTTGTTGATTGAGTGGCTTGCACCCGAAGCGGCAGGAAGCGGAATTCCGCAGGTGAAAGCGGCGTTGGGTGGGGTGACGAGTGCGCTCAATCTGAGAGTTGCGATCGCGAAATTAGCGACGACCTTACTGGCGTTGGGATCGGGATTGAATTTGGGGCGGCAAGGGCCGACAGTACAGATTGGAGCCGCGATCGCTGCCCAGTTGAGTGATTGGGTTCCGACTTCTCCGGTGCATCGTCGGCAGTTGATTGCAGCGGGAGCGGCGGCGGGATTGGCGGCGGGATTTAATGCGCCGATCGCGGGTGTTTTATTTGTGGTGGAAGAACTTTTACAAGATGTTTCTGGGCTGACATTGGGAACAGCGATCTTGGCATCGTTTGTCGGTGCAGTCGTTTCGCGATTGTTGGGAGGACAGGGATTTAACGGTAGCCCGAACTCGTTGGAGATTATGACGAGTTTTAATCTTCAGGCAATTCCGATCTTTTTAGTGGTAGGAGTGCTGGCGGGGCTGTTGGGATCGCTGTTTGTCCGGGGAATTCTGTTGAGCTTGAAGATTAACGGCAAAGTATTGAAGTGGAGTTTGCCGCTGCGGATTGCGTTTGCAGGAGGGATGTCTGGATTAGCGATCGCGATTCTTCCAGATGCGCTGCGAGGGAGTGCGAGCTTACAAGAAGTTTGGATTACGAGTGAATTTGGCTGGCGAATTACTGCGGTCATTTTTATTACGAAGTTTGTTTTGACGCTGGTCGCGTTTGGGTCGGGTGCGCCGGGTGGATTGTTTGCACCTTCGCTGATTTTGGGGTCGGCGTTGGGGTATTTGGTTAGCTTCGCGGCTCAGAGTTTGCAGACTGCGGGGGTTCCACTCGGTTTAGATATGAGTGAAGCCTTGACGACTACAGCGGCGCTTACAGGAATGGGGGCGTTTTTTAGTGCGGTGACTCGTGGTCCGATTACTGCGATCGTCATTGTGTTCGAGATGACCGCAGATTTCAATCTTGTGTTGCCATTAATGATTGGTTCAGTGACGGCTTATCTGGTTGCAGAGAGTATGTTTAGCGGATCGATTTATAAGCATTTACTGGAATATCGAGGGATTCATTTACAGGCAAATCCGGAGATAGAAACGCGACTTTCTGGCTTGACTGCGAAACATTTGATGCAGCCGCGAGTTGAAACGTTGTCGAGTCAAGTTAGTTTAGATGAAGCAATTCAGGCATTTTCTCGATCGCATCATCGCGGATTTCCGGTGATCGATAATGGAGTGCTAGTCGGAATTGTGACGGAGACAGATTTATCGAATATTACGGAACGTCAGCTAGATCATGCTCAACCGTTAAGCGAAATCATGACACCGCGACCTGTGACGGTGCATCCAGATGATCCACTCAGCCAGGTTTTGTATTTATTAAATCGCTACAAGATTAGCCGATTGCCTGTGGTGGATCGCCGGAAATTAGCTGGAATTATTACCCGCGCTGATATTATTCGAGCCGAATCCGATCGACTGACAAACGCCGCGAAAGTTGGCCCGCAGCCGGAACCGTCTTACGTGGTGTATCAAACTCGCGCACCGGAAACGGGAAAAGGTCGGGTCTTAGTGCCGATCGCGAATCCACAAACCGCAGGACGATTGTTACAAATGGCAGCGGCGATCGCACACGATCGAGAATATGAATTGGAATGCTTGCAGGTGATTCCGATCGCGCGACATCGAACGCCTGCCGAAACTGCGGTTTCAACGGCGGTGAGCCGAAAACTTCTCAAGAAAGCGGTTCATTTGGGTAAAGAGTGGAAAATTTCAGTTCATACACAAGTCCGCGTCACCCATGACATTGCTCAAGCGATTCTAGAGACGATCAAAGAGCAACGGATTGATGTCATTATCATGGGCTGGAATGGCGAGACTTCTACGCCGGGACGGATTTTTGGGAATGTGGTCGATACGATGATTCGGCAGGCGGGCTGCGATGTTGTGCTGGTGAAATTTGGGGCGGAGATGGAAACAGAAATTCCATTCGATCGCTGGTTGATTCCGACAGCAGGCGGGCCAAATTCTCGTCAAGCGATTCGGTTGATGCCTGCTCTCGCGCAGTTATCGAACTCTCCAGAAATTCGTCTGTGTCAGATTCACCAACCACATCGCGATCTCCCTGATCCCAATTCGCTGAATGAATCGATGAAATTTTTAAACGATCGATTAGCGTGTCCGGTGGAATTGATGCCTGTTTGTGCGGATTCGGTTTCAGATGCGGTGATCGATTTGGCACAGAAAGATCAGTGTGATGTGATCGTGTTGGGTGCGACTCGTGAGGGCTTTTTGCAACAAGTCATTCAGGGGAATATTCCTGAAGCGATCGCGCGGCGCTGTGATTGCACCGTCGTCTTAGTGCGGGGCGCGATTTCGTAAAAGAAAAAACAGCTTAAAAATTTCTGCATTTCCTTAGATTTTTAGCGAATCTTGATAATTTGATGTGGCTTGGAATACATTTCGCGAGCGCCTGAATTCGTGATAATCCGAGAGCAAAACAATCGTTTGCATCGCTCCCACATCTCACATTGTTTGTTCAAATTTCTACAAAATATGACACAGTATTGGCGTTCTAGAATTCTCCGACAAGCTGGATTTGCAATTGCGTTAGGCTCGATCGTGGGAGCTTGTGGTACAGGTAACACCCCAAATCAAACTGCATCTTCTCCAACCGCAGCAGGTAGCGGTGATTACATCATAGGCATGGTCTTAGTTGGGCCGAAAAACGATGCAGGTTGGAACCAAGCGCACTTTGAAGGGATTGAAGGCGCAGTTAAAAACGTACCCGGTTCTAAATTGGAATTTGTGGATAAGGTCAATCCTGCCGATCGCCCAAATGTAAAAGGATCGCAGGTTGCGGATGATCTGATTGCGAAAGGTGCGAAGCTGATCATCTTTAACTCGGATGATTTCAGAGATGATGCACTGGAAGCCGCCAAGAAACATCCTGATGTGAAGGTGATTCACGCATCGGGCGACTACGCTTGGAAAGAAGGCAAGAACTTCAAAAACCAAGCGAACCTAAGCAACATTATGGGGCGGATGGAATACGGAAAAATGGTTGCGGGTTGTGCGGCGGCATTGGGTTCGGACAGCGGAAAGATCGGCTATTTAGGCCCGCTGATCAATGATGAAACTCGACGCTATACTTCCGCTGCATTTCTAGGTGCGAAATATTGCTGGGAGAACTATCGCAAAAAGCCCGCAGCAGATCTAAATTTCAAAGTGACCTGGATCGGATTTTGGTTCAACATTCCCGGCAAAACGCTCGACCCGACTAAGGTTGCAGACGACTACTACAACGGTGGTTATGATGTCGTGATGAGCGGAATTGATACACCGGAAGTTGCCGTTCAGGGCAAGAGAGCGGCGGATGCGGGTAAGAAAGTGAAGTTTGTTCACTATGACTTAGAAACGGGCTGTACACTCGCGCCGAGCGTGTGTTTGGGTGTGCCGTTCTATCGTTGGTCGTTGCCCTACACGGATGCGGTACAGAAAGCAAAATCTGGAAACTATCCGAGCGAGTTTGTCTGGTCAGGGCCAGACTGGAAGAGTCTTTCTGCTCCCGCTAGTGGAATGATCGGCTTCAATCCGGGGCAGGCATTGGGCGAGAACAAGAAGTTTCTCGATGAGTTTGCCAAAGGAATGGGCGATGGCAGTATCAATCTGTACAAAGGCCCGATTAAATTCCAGGATGGAACAGATTTTGTCAAGGCAGGAGAAACGGCAACGGATCAGCAAATTTGGTATATGCCGCAGTTGCTAGCGGGAATGGAAGGCCCAAGTAAATAGAATTGAAGGTGGTTCGTTGTGAATGCGAACCACATTTTTTATTGCTGTGTGAATGGATTATGCGAATCGAACTTCAACAGATTACAAAGCGCTTCGGGCAAGTTCTCGCGAATGATCATGTGTCGATGACGATCGAAGCGGGAAGCATTCACGGGCTACTGGGTGAAAACGGGGCAGGAAAAAGCACGATCGTCAAAGTTCTCAGCGGCTTTATCAGTCGAGATGCCGGAAGCGTGCTGTTTGATGGGCGACCTGCAAATGTGAAAACGCCTGCGGATGCGATTCGATCGGGAGTCGGAATGCTGCATCAAGATCCGCTCGACTTCCCGCCGCTATCCGTTTTAGATAACTTTATGGTGGGTCGGGGTGAAGTGCTATCGAAGGGGCTTTTTTCAGGATTGAAGTTTGTCAATCCCGATCGCGCTCGTCGAGAGTTTCATCGATTGACTGAAGCGTTTAACTTTTCGCTCAATCCGAACAATCGAGTTTCTGATCTAACCGTGGGAGAGCGTCAACAGCTTGAAATCATTCGCCTACTTTCTCTAGGGGTGAAGACCTTAATTCTAGATGAGCCAACGACGGGAATTTCTGCGGATCAAAAAACAGCATTGTTCAATGCGGCAAGACAGCTTGCTTCAGAAGGAAGGTCTGTGATCTTTGTGTCGCATAAGCTGGAAGATGTCGAAGAAGTCTGCGATCGAGTGACAGTGATGCGGGCTGGAAAAGTGGTCGGAAACGCTGAGATTCCTTGTCCTGATTCGATTTTGATTGATCTGATCTTTGGTAAAGAACTTGCACTCCCGATGAAACCCGTCACGCGACAAGCTGAACCGATGTTGGAGTTAAACCAAGTGGTTGTAAAAGACGATCGCTTAACCCTAAACATGGGTGATTTCACCGCATACAAAGGCGAAGTGATTGGACTTGCGGGACTTGAAGGCAGCGGACAGCAGCTTTTACTATTGCTTTGTGCGGGATTGATTAAAACAGCGATCGGAACAGTAGTGATCGATCAGTCCGATATGACCCAAAAGCCTTACCCAGAGTACATCAAGCATGGAATCGGGTATTCTCCTGCGGATCGACTGAAAGATGGCTTAATCCGAGGACTCTCGATTCACGAACACTTTATTCTCAGGAGTCCAGCGCGAAAGTTAATGATTGATTGGAAAGGAAGCCATCAACAAGCGACTGAAGCGATCTCAACATTCAACATTCGAGGCAAACCGAGTTCTCATGTAGAGCGGCTATCCGGTGGCAACCAACAACGAACACAGCTTGCATTGTTACCTGTTCCACTGAATCTATTGTTAATGGAACACCCGACACGCGGACTAGACATTGAATCGACGTTGTGGGTATGGCAACAGTTGATCGCGCGATGTCAGACGGGGACGACCATTCTATTTATGTCCTCGGATTTAGATGAAATCATGCAATATAGCGATCGAGTCTTAGTGTTTAGTGGTGATCAAGTCTCTGCACCGATAGAATCCTCAAAACTCACCGCTGAAAAGCTCGGGCAGATGATTGGTGGGCGATTTGTTGAAGCAGAACCCGCAAGTATTTAGGAAGTAAATATGCTAAACCGAACGCTCACTTATCAAATTGGTGCGATCGTCCTATCCGTTCTCTTTACGATGCTGCTCATTCTACTCGCAGGTGCATCCCCGATCGCAGTCATGACCGAAATTATCTCTGGTGCATTTGGCACACCGGGACAGTTCGCGCGGGTCGTTGCAACCTTAGCCCCATTGTTAATTTGCTCGTGTGGATTGTTGTTTACGTTCACCGCTGGATTGTATAACTTAGGGATTGAAGGACAAATTGCCTTTGGTGGCATTGCAACAACGTTTATGCTGCGACTGACGCAGGATAATTTTCCGCCCGCGATCGCGCTTTTACTCGCAATCTTGGCAGGTGGAGTTGGGGGAATGCTGTGGGGACTGTTGGCAGGCGTGCTGAATATCTATGGACGCATCAATGAAATCTTTGCAGGCTTAGGTTTGAACTTTCTGGCGGATGGAATTGCACTGTATTTGGTGTTTGGCCCGTGGAAGCGTCCCGGAGTTGCTTCGATGAGCGGAACCGAACAGTTTCCAGAGTCGCTCTGGTTGCCAACTTTTGGAACTACGGATGCAAGTCCGATCGCGGTTTTACTCGCACTGCTCTCACTGGTCGCAACGATCGTCATTTTGGGCAGAACGCACTTCGGTTTAAAGCTTCGAGCGGTGGGGCAAAATCTTCGCGCGTCTTATGTGTTGGGAATTCCCTCAGTGCGCCAGCTTCTCAGCGCATTTGCAATCTGTGGGGCGTTTGCGGGAGTGGCAGGAGCGCTACAAGTCGTCGCAGTGTTTCACCGATTGATTCCAAACATTTCGAGCGGATTGGGATTTCTAGCTCTGTTGGTGACTTTGCTAGCGGGAATGAATGCTTGGTTATTGTTACCGATCGCGTTCTTCTTTAGTGCGCTGAATATTGGCAGTTTGCAGCTTCCATTGGATCTCAGTTTAGAGTCATCGCTCGCAGGTGTGATTCAAGGAACACTAGTGCTGTTTGTAATTTTGGGCAAAGGATTGAGCGAGTGGAAGCGCGGAACAGTAGCGCGGTAAAGTGGAGTGCAATCGTTCGGTTCAAAACTGCGATCGCAAACTGCGCCATAAGCATCGCCAACTTAGATCTACAGTCCCGCATCGGAGCTACAGAAAATGGAACTGACTCTTCCTCTAAAACTAGATCTCAATCACGTTCATCTAACAGATGAGCAATTTTATCAACTCTGCATCAACAATCCCGAATGGAACATTGAGCAGAATGCAAAAGGAGTCTTAATTGTTATGTCACCAGTCGGCGGAGAGAGCGGCAAACGAGAGGCGAACTACATCATCGATTTGGGAATTTGGAATCGCCAAGCTCAACTTGGAGAAGTCTTTAGCTCCTCAACGATTTTCAAACTTCCAAAAGGCGGCAAACGCTCTCCTGATGCAGCTTGGGTCGAACATTCGCGATGGGAAGCCCTCACCCCAGAACAGCGTAAGAAATTTCCGCCCATTGCTCCAGATCTTGTGATCGAACTGCGCTCTGTGACTGATGATCTGGCGACGCTGCAAGAAAAGATGGAGGAATATTTAGAAAGTGGAGTTCGTCTTGGCTGGTTACTCAATCCGCAAGACCAACAAGTAGAAATCTATCGGCAAGGACAAGAGAAAGAAGTGAGAGACTTACCAACGTTGCTATCAGGAGAAGCGGTTTTATCAGGATTTGAATTAAACGTCGATCGATTCACAGACGATTAACTTAGACCCCTTCATCTCAAAGCCAAAACGCGCGATCGAGGAATTGGGACAGCGCTTGAAACAGAAAAAAGAGAAGCCCCAACCCGCAACCGTTTAGGTCTGATCACCAGTCAAGCCCTCTGACTGGTCACGATCGGTTAACAACTCTGTAATCGCGTCAATGCAATTACCAAACTATCCACCGAAGCTCGAACCGTCGAAGCAGAATTGCCGGAATTGACAATAATGCTAAACACGATCGGGGAATAATTTCGAGGGGTTACATATCCCGAAAGCCCGACTACACCGGAAATCGTACCCGTTTTCGCCGAAACAATCCCTTGAGCCGGAGTATTCCGAAATCGATTCGTCAAAGTACCGCTGACTCCACCCACTGCCAGCGATCGACGAAACACACTTGCATCTGGTCGCTCTGCCATTGCTTGTAGGACTTGCACAAAGGCTTCTGCACTCGCACGATTACGATCGGCAAGTCCCGAACCATCCACCATGCTATATCGATTTGGATTCACTCCTAACTCTGTGAGAATCGATCGCACTGCCGCTACGCCGCTCGTGGTCGAATCTGGGCTGTTCGGAGCTTGCAAGCGCCCTAATGTCTTTAAGAGCGCCTCTGCATAAGCGTTATCGCTCTCTTGATTCGTTTCAAAAATCAAGCTCGATAACGGCGGCGAAATCACCGAAGCCAGTTCCACTTCTCCCGGAGGTGCAGGTGTCCGTTTTACCAATGTCGAACTCTTCACTTGAATCCCAGCACTCGCTAATCGATTGCGAAACTCACCGACAAAGTAATTTCCTGGATTGGAAACGGCTCCAGAATAGACACTGTTCTGATTCAACATCAAGCTATTAATCGGCGGTGCGTATCCTTGTCCTCGATCGTTTTGATCCCAATACGGGTTGAAGTCCGCTCCTCGAAAAACAGTGTCATCTCCAATCAATTGCTGAACCTGTCGAATTCCGCGCTGGCGCAATTGTTGTGTGAGTGAATTCAATTGCGCTGTTCCAAAACTCGGATCACCTTGACCAATCACTCGTAGCGTTGCTAGATCAGGACTGTTACTATTTCCAAGCACAGGAGTCCGAAGTTGGTACTGTTCCCCTAGTTTTGTCAGCGCAGCAGCGGTGGTAAATAGCTTGTTATTAGAAGCGGGAACGAGTTGAGTAAAGGGATTGCGGGCGTAAAGATTCTGTCGTGTGCCGCGTGGCGCTTGAGTTTGAATCAAAACGCTCCAGCTTGCGGGCAATCGATCGACAATTCGATCCAATGTGCCACCGAGTTGAGCCGGACAAATTCCCCCATTCACAGGTGCGGGAGTCGGGCGCGGCGGAAGTGGGCGCGGAGTCTGCGTCGGAATCCGAGGCGGCAGCGGGAGCGGTGTCGATTGAGTCCGGGGTGGAAAAAGGGGAGCTTGAGCGCGAATCGATGAGACGGAACTTTCAAGCGCGATCGAGAGTGCGATCGTGGCACAGACTAGCGGAGCGAACTTCATCATGTGAGCCATTTCCGGGTAACATTCCCAACGGCATTGACTGGAACACCGAGGAATTTGTTGCACGATTTGTCACCGTTGTTCTACTCGACAAATCGTGCAACAAATTGCTGCTTATTATACGCTCATCGCCAGCATTTTCTGAATCGGACGCAACGCTGCAACCCGCGTCGATTCGGGCAAAGTGATCTCAGGTGTTTTGTGTTTCATCGCGAGGTACAGTTTCTCGATCGTGTTCAGTCGCATATGCGGGCATTCATTACACGCGCAGTTGTTCATCGGCGGCGCAGGAATGAATCGTTTATCCAGTGCAGCTTTCTGCATTTGGTGAATGATGCCGGGTTCAGTCACGACGATAAAAGATTGTCGATCGCTGTTCTGACAATATTTGAGCAATGCCGTCGTTGAGCCAATGTAGTCGGCATGACGCAGAACGGCTTCTTCACATTCTGGGTGAGCAATCACTTCTGCTTCAGGATGCTGAATCTTCAACTGCACCATCTTCTTTTCTGAAAATGTTTCATGCACGATGCAGCTTCCTTGCCACAGCACCATGTCTCGCCCAGTCTGCTCGATCACATACCGACCCAAATTACGATCGGGCGCAAAGATGATCGGCTGATCCGCAGGAAGCTGATTCACAATTTTGACTGCATTCGCACTGGTGCAGATGATGTCGCTCAACGCTTTGATCTCTGCGGTGCAATTTATGTAAGAAATCACCAAATGATCTGGATGTTTTGCCTTAAATTCTGCGAACTGATCCGGTGGGCAACTATCCGCCAGCGAACAACCCGCATCTAGATCCGGTAGCAACACTAATTTATTCGGATTGAGAATCTTTGCTGTTTCTGCCATGAAGTGAACTCCTGCAAAAACGATTACATCCGCATCCGTTTCGGCGGCTTGTTGCGACAGACCGAGCGAATCTCCCAGATAATCCGCGACATCTTGAATATCTGGATCTTGATAATAGTGTGCCAGAATCACCGCATTCAGTTCGCGTTTGAGATCCGCGATCGCACCAAACAAGTCTCGCGGTAAGGCAGGTTTAATCGGAGCAACAGTCGTAAACATAGCGCGATCGATCCGGTAGAGAGTTTCAGTAATTATAGTTTAATTTACCAAAAATAGGATCGCTATTATGGATTAATGCACCAAGACCAAACGAGATCGCGGGTAAAGGCGCGATCTCAATGTTTGATTTAGTTGACCTGACGACGCAGAGACGTTTCACCGAAACGTCTCTACCAGAATGTTACGAAAATGGCTGTATTTCCCCGATCGCTGGAATCTTTTCTAATTCGATTCGGTACGTGCCGTAAAATCCTGTCCCGATCGCATCAAATTCCCAACCGCCCGGAACCTGTCGCATCGGAGTTGCATTGTGCATCGGATCATCACTCGCAAACTCTTCACTGTTGTATAGATACAATTGCAGCGAAGGTTGCAGCACCGCACGAATATAGTACTGTTTCGCAAACACAATATTGTCAGAAAAACCAACGCCAAACAGGTCCCGTTCGCCAACGTAAAACTCAAGACGCATTACCAGATCCGTTTTAGACAAACTTGCGCCCGTATTCAGATAACCCTCCCAAATGAGCTTCTGATCATCCGCCCACGGAAACGCCAGCTCCGTATCGCTAAAATCTCCAGTGCGAAACGGGCCATAACAATTCTCAGCTTCTTTACTTTGGTGGAATAGTTCAAAATCGACTCCGCGCGGCTTCACCGAAACCCCGAAGAAAAACTCACTTTTACCGAAGAAATCAAATCCGCGTTTTACCTGTGCCCGCACTTGTCGCAGTCGCGTTTTGACATCGCCATAGAAGAACCGCGTCGCTACCTCAAACGATTCGCGCGACGTGATGATCGAATCAAACCCCCCGTGAGACTTATGAACAAACGTGCGAGGCGCACCATCAATCTGAGCGCAACTTTGTTTCACTAAGCCGTCACTGCGGTTGTATCCCATGCCCAACTCGCCCGCAACAGGTGAAATGCGATTGAGAAAGGTCGCCGCTTGATTTCGATACGCCTGATGATTTGTGCCGACGACGCAAAGCAAGCGATCGAGCGGAAAATATCGCGCAAAGTTTACCGCTGAAGTGTCATTGTTTGGATCAGCTTGATTTTCAGGATTGAAATGCTCTAGTTCGTTTGCAGACTCGATTGGCAACCAGCGCAGATCTCTCAGCACTTGGAATGTAATCCCTTTGTGCGGCGTTCCCAACGTGACAATTTTATTGATTGCTTCATCCGCAGCAACCGCGCTTCGTTGTGGGTAGGTGCGTTGAATTGCTTCACGCACGACCAAACCGCCCATCGAATGCGCGATGATATTCACCTTCGGCTTTGCCCCTTGAGACTTAATCGCGCACAGTTGCCGAATAAAATCGATTAAACGCACCAGCGCTTCCCCATAAATCGGAAAGGTTCGATCGCATAAATCGTAGTAGCGAAACACCCAAAGACTCTTCCAAGGATCATCCGATCGCAAAAAATGCAGCGCCATCGCCGGATCAATAATCACCCGACCGCTGAAAAAGCTTTGATCAAAGTCCTTGAGTTCATCAGGAATCACAGGCGGCGTTGTCATTTGATTCGGATAGTAGCCAACGACATTTGTTGCATCGTTGTAGCGCCAATCCGATTTCATAAACCGCAAAATTATTCCTTCGTAGATGTAGTTTTCGCCGCGTTTGTGCGGGTACACACTGCCATCATTAAATCCCTGATACGTTAGTCGTCGCTCATCCGCACTATCACCTGAAGCAAATCCACGCACCAAAATAATCGGCAATGCTTGACGAGTCGGAGCAGACCACATCACATTAGACATAAAAATCACCTAACCATCTTCTAAATACGGGGAGAAGCCTGTGATAGTTATGCCTTAACTTGCAGATTTCGCACCCGTTGAATCAGATTTATCTACAAATAGCGCAGGGTGATTACGGATTTCGTCGATCGACTTCCCGACACAAGGATCGATCGGATTCGTCGATCGTAGAATTAGTCGATAGATAGTTCGACAACCAGCGACAAGCCGCGACCGCGGGATTCGTTTTCAGCACTTGATCGAGGTTCCATAAAATCACAGTGCGATCGCTGCTTGCTGAAGCTAACAATGCTCCGTCTGGACTAAACGCTACGCTACGAACGCCATCCGTATGACCGCTCAGAGTCGTGATTAACCTGCCGTCCTGCGTCCAAAGCTTGATCGTTTTATCTAAACTCGCTGAAGCGAGCATTTGTCCCGTTGGGCTAAACGCAATGCTGTAGATCTGGTCTTGATGTCCGTTTAACGTTCTGATCAAGGTTCCATCAAGTTCCCACAGCCGAATCGAGCGATCGAGGCTTCCCGTTGCAATCATCGAATCTGAAAACGCGATCGCTCGGACTTCTCCGCGATGCCCCACGAACGAAGTTAAAAATTTCCCGTTATCCGCTTGCCAAAGCTTGACGACTCCATCCGAACTCGCAGACGCGATCGACTCGCCATTCCGACTAAAAGCAACTTTCTGAATTGGAGCTTCGTGCGCTGTCCACGATCGCACTAAATTTCCTCCGGTATCCCACAGCCGCAACTGCTTATCTTGTCCACCCGTCACGATCGAGTTTCCCTGTGGACGATACGCCAAACTCTCGATCGTACTGCCCCCCGATTCAAGGCGCGTTTTAATCGGCGTTCCATCGAGTTTCCATCGCTGAACTGTCCCACTTAAACCATTCGCCGTAATCTCTTGACCGTTCGGACTAAACGCCGCATCAAATTTCCAACCTCGATCGCCTTTAAAGTCGCGGATAAAACCGCCGCCCTGGGACCAGAGTTTAATCGATCGATCTTTACTCGCAGATACCAACCATCGACCATCTGGACTAAATTCGACTTGATTGACATCGCTCGTATGTCCCTCCAACCGAGTCATCAAGCCATTATTTAACCGCCAAAATCTTGCCGTTTTGTCTGCGCTTCCCGTGACGATCGATTGCCCATCTGGATTAAATCCCACTCCCCAAATCACATTGTCGTGCCCTTGCAGCGATCGTAATAATGTTCCATCGCGTCGCCACAGTTTCAGCGTTTTATCAAATCCCACACTGGCGAACGTTTGACCGTTTGGACTCCATGCAAGATTCGTCACGCCATCGCTCTGGGCTGCAATCTTGCGAATCAGGTTGCCTTCTTGATTCCACAGCACGATCGTATCGTCTAGACCCGAAGAAATCAGTCCGGTTCCATCCAGACTAAAAGCAACGGTTTGCACCGCATCTTGGTGTCCCGATAGGGTTTTGATCAAACTGCCATCGCGTGCCCAGAGCTTGATCGTCTGATCAGCGCTTCCGGTCGCGATCGTTTGCCCATCGCGACTAAACGCGACCGTGTTCACGACTTGTTGATGTCCGTTGAGCGTGCGAATCAATCGACCTTCACGCGACCAGAGTTTAATCGTGCGATCGGCGCTTGCAGTCGCGATCGTTTGCCCATCAGGACTAAATGCCACCGCATAAACGATTCCTTCATGTCCCGTGAGCCGCGTCATTAGCCAACCGTCATGACTCCACACTCTCACAGAGTTATCGGCTCCACCTGTCGCAATCAATTCGCCATCGTGACTAAACGCGATCGCAAATACTCCGCCTGTGTGTCCTTTAAGCGTTGCCACAAGCGATCCATCTTCGCGCCAAAGTCGGATCGTTTGGTCTTCCGAGCAAGTCGCAATAAAGTCGCCATCAGGACTAAAACCGACGCAGCGAACGCCGCCCGTATGCCCAGAAAACCGATTCGACTCGGCAGCGGTGTAAACGGCTTGCCCCAACACTCGATCGACTTGTGCCAAAGTTGCCGAATCTTGTATCTGGAGTGTTTGCACTTTGGCGCGGGCACGTAGCGCACCCATCATCGCATCTACACCATGACCGAGCGTGTAAAGCAGCTCGGAGTTGCTAGCGATCGCGCTAACGCTGTTTCGTGTGGCTCCTCGATATTGAGTAAATGCGGTCGAGCCGAGCGCGATCGCGGCAATCAGCGCCAAACTGAGCAATACCAAAAGTCGCCGCTGGAGTTTCGTGCTTCTACGCTCTAAATCCAATCGAGCCGCGATCACCTGAGCGCGATCGGCTTCGAGATCGCGCAGAATGTTTTGTTCTTGAAAGGTTTGGCTAGCGGTGAGAAAGCGGTAGTCTTCGTCGCTGAGTCGTTTGCCCATTGACCAATTCCGCGCATCGTTCAGCGCTTGTCCCCGCAGCAGTCGCGATTCATCTTGATAGCCCGATCGCTTCCACTGAGTCAAAGCCTCCGAATAAGGACGCAACTTAGCAAGCTGTCGATCGATCCAATTGGAATTAAAAACCGCTTCGTACACCGGGTTTTTCACCCGCAGATATCCATCCGATTTCTCAACTAATCCCGACAGCAGTAAAGCAATTTGTTCAACGCTGCTATCGATCTCAATTCCCTGTCGTCGTTGCTGAAATAGTGGATAGTCACAATCGAGATCGAGTTTCGGCGATCGCAAAATTTGCTGATACAGTTCTAAGAGTCGTCCGGTCTGTGATTCATTACCGAGAATGCGATCGCGAATGGTTCTCAGATGTTCGGGTCGATCTTGCGCTTCCCAATTCTCGATCACGCGCAGTTGAAACAAATACTCTAAAGTGAGGACTGAAATCGCTACGGGTTCCGTGTCTTCAGATGCGATCGGAGCTTGTTCCGAAATTTCGCGCACCACAATATCACACAATTTCTGAGTCAAAAACGGCTGTCCGCCTGTCCAGTTCAGAATGTATTGCAGCACCGATTCGGAATTCTTCACGACTCGCTTCAGTCCCGTTAGCAACGGAGCCGATTCTGCAAATCGAAATCCCGCAAGCTCGATCGCGCGTCCGATATTAAACGGAGTCCTCTGCTTGTCGCTGATCAATTCCGCCGGAGTCGTCACGCCCAACAGCGCAAAACTCAGCCGTTTAAATTCGGGTTTTTCCGATCGCTGGTCATAACACGCCCGAATCAGGGCAAAAAAATCATCCGCTGGAAACTTCAGCGCCAAAACACTATCAATTTCGTCGATGAAGATGACGATATTTTGTTGAATTTGCGGAAGTAAAACCGTTTCTAGAAGCAACTCCAGCCGATTCACAAAGGTCAAATGAGCGCGATCGCGCCACCACTGCCCGAACTGAATCTTCAAGCCAAAACAACTGACGATCGAAGCCGCGATCGAAGCGTACCACTGCTCTGGGCTGACCTGTTGCACCCCGATCCCAGTCATATCAATCGTGCAGCACTGAATCCCCGATTGCCGCAGTCGCAACATCGATCGAACACGCAAGCTCGACTTTCCCATCTGCCGCGAGTTGAACACATAGCAAAACTCACCTGCCAACAGCGCTTTGTAAAGTTCTTCATCCGCTTCTCGCTGAACATAGCAGGCGGCATCGGGTGGCAAGCTGCCCCCTACCTGATAGCGCAAATTGAGCAGTTGAGAAGTCACGTCGTAGAAAGTGCTTGCTGAAAGTACTTGCGATAGAGTTGACAGCTTGGTGAGATTAGCGGATCTTTGACTCGCACCAGACCTTTACTCTGAAGCTTAAATGCCTGGATCGGTTCAAGCTCTACCGGAGTGCCTGATAAGACCACGCGCTTCAATGCTGCCATCAACTCTGGATATTTTTGCAGATCCCACAGCAGATTTCGTAGATGATTCCCGTATACACCGTCACTCGTCGCCGCCGATTGCAACAGTTCTTCGATGCTGACGATCTGAGCGCTCAGATGATTCAATCCCACTTGCACAAGGTACGGATTGCCTCCGGTGAGTTCCAAAAGGGCATCCGCAGAAGCTTCGAGATCTTCGACTCCGTAGCGTTGAGCAAGGTCTAAAACTTGTTCTGCATTCAGCGTCGGTAGCTCGATCGATAATCCGGCATTAAACGGCGATTGATTCAAATTCAGCGGCACGTACACTTCAGTAGAATGCGCGAGAACTAAGCGTAACTTTTGCCACAGTTCGCTTTTGGCATCACCGTAGCGTGATTTTTCGTACCAAGCTCGCAGCATTCCAAAAAAATCGGTCGCAATTTCTGGATGCTCAAACACGGTATCAACTTCATCGAGCGCTAAGACTAAAGGATGCTCGATTTCAGCCAGGATGTAATTCTCAAAATAGTTGGTGCAGTTGTAGCTGTTGCCGAACAAGTCATCCCAATGTCGATCAAGTTGGTTCGGTAAGCCGAGATTTTGAGACACGATCGCGCAAAACCACTGTAAAAATCGCTGCAAATCTGTAAACACAGACGCATCCGCTAGCTGCAAACTGGTAATCATCGTCAAATATTGCTGCTCTCTCAACTGAGTGAGCGTTCTTGCGACGAGGGATGTTTTCCCCATTTGGCGTGGGGCTTTCACTCGCACCAGTGCCCCAGGTTGCAGCAGCGACTCATAACAAACGTTCTCGATCGGGGGACGATACACATAGAACGGCGAATCGACTGGAAGCTGTCCGCTGAGGAGAATGTTTTGTCGATTGCCTAACGTGGTGCTATCTGAGTCGGTATAGTCATCCGGGCTAAGTGTCAGGTCAAATGCCCGAAAATAGTTTTCTAAAGTCTGTTGATCAACGGCGACTTTGCAGCTTCGGACTCGTGCCAAGGTATTTGGACTCAGTGCAGTTCGATCGCTTAATTCTTGTAGCGTGTAAGGCTTGCCGAAATTTTGCTGATTCGTCGATCGAGCTTCAGCAGCTTGTAGACGTTGCCAGCCGCGAGTACTCAGAATAATTCCTCGTTTTCGCTTTGCGGGTTGGCGGGGAGGCAGGGAATATGACATGGATACCATTGGCGTGACAAAAAGTAGAGTAGTCTCTAGAAAGTGAGTACAGCGATTCGTGCGACTGCAAGCTTTTCCAAGAGAATAAAGCATCTTACCGTCGAAAAGTCTTCTACAGATTCTATCGGTAAAACTTCGTAGAAATTGATTTCTTCAGCAATAAATAATTGCCTACAAGAAGCCCTGTCTTGCCTAGAAACTGCACTAGAAAATGGCTTCATGAGTGAATTCGCCCTCTCCCCAACTTAAAGAGCAGAAATGCAAACTATCCGTAGAATCCCGCATTCTATTTTTAGTCATTTCGGATAGAGCCACAATTAATATTCATAAATAGCTATTTATAGGGCAGCCCATTTTCGATGAATGGAAATGATTCTCTATAATGCGATTGCAAGAACCGTTAAGTTTCGCGATCGTTTTAACTCTGAGAAAATCGAAACAGCCTTCAGATGTGATTATAAAGAATTTGTTAAATTCAGAGTTGAGCAATTCTTACGCTGTTTTGCTTAAGTGGTGTACTTAAATTGTGATCTTTAGTGGTCAACAATACGGTTGGGGGGCAAACTGATCAAGTATCGCTTAATCGTTCGCATCAGCATTTTTACGAATTTGGTAGGATTCAGTGATACCGCTGGTCTCAGAAATATCTCTGAAAGAAGCCAATTTTACGGTTCGTTCTGCAAAGACGGTATACAAGTAAGGAATAAATCAGAACTATCTGATTTAACGGTATTCAGATTGAGTTCTTAAGGGTGCATGAGGTTTGAATTTATGATGTTAAACCCATTCGTAACAGTGCGAGAATTTCGTGTCATGGATCGATCTCAGATTGCAGAAAGTAAGCGATCGCGTGATGAGCCTTTCGATAAGACAATTCTGTTGAAATGCTGTAGTTTCCTCTCAGGCTAAACAAGCTACGGCAGACTGATGGCAGTCCTGAAAGTGCAGTACTTAGAGCGAGAAACCGAATAATCTAAGTACTCCGTTGCTCAAACTGCTTTCCCGCGAAAAAGATTTTTTCACTATCCACCATCCGGGGATAACACAATAGATTTTTTTCACAGTAGTGTTTTTCCCTGTTCAGTTGATGATTCGCTTAGGCTGCTCAAAACCCAATGAAGACCATCCTTGTAATTGAAGACGATGAGTTGATCCGGAATAATCTTCTAGAAATTCTGGAACTTGAAGGATTTCGAGCGATCGAGGCAGAAAATGGTCAGGTCGGAATACAAAAAGCACGCGCCTACCTTCCAGATTTGGTGCTTTGCGATATTTGTATGCCAGAACTCGACGGATACGGCGTTTTAGCATCATTACGATCAACTTCCCAAACTTCGACCATCCCGATCGTGTTTCTCACCGCCAAAAGCGAACAGAGCGATATGCGGCACGGTATGAACTTGGGTGCAGACGATTATTTGGTCAAGCCTTGTTCGGTCAATGAGCTAATCGGCGCGATTTCGTCCCGCCTGAAAAAGCAAGCGGCATTTATTCAACGCTACGCCCAACAGCAACAACAAGCGACCGCTGCCTTTCGTCGGGGTGCAATGCTCGACCCACTAACAAACCTGCCGACACGCGGTTTGCTATATCAGCACCTTCACAATCTTCTGACTTCGCAATCCGAAGCTTCACCATCGAGCATTGCTGTGTTGTGCCTGAATCTCCAGCGGTTTCATGCGATCAATTCGAGCTTTGGGCATACGACGGGCGATATTGTGCTGCAAATGGTGGCGAATCGCTTAACAAAAGTCGTGCAGTCGAATGGATTTTTGGCGCGGCTAAATGGCGATCAGTTTGGGATTGTCCTGAGCGATGTGCCGGACTTTGACATCGAAGCTTATGCACAGAATTTGCTCGATCGAGTGACGATGCCCTGCTTGATCGATGGGCATGATATTCGATTCCATGCGAGTGTGGGGATCACTTGGACAAACGAACGCAAAGGAACGCCGCAAGAGCTACTCACGCAGGCGGAAACGGCTCAACATTGGTGTCTACATCCGGGAGTGACTGGCTATCGGCGCTACGATGCGGAACTTGATGCGCTGGAAATGGAGCGTCGCTTGATTGAGATGGATCTGACGAAAGCGATCGACCGGGCTGAGTTTCAGGTGTACTACCAACCGCAGGTGGATCTGCGATCGGGTCAGATCGTCGGGATGGAGTCTTTGGTGCGCTGGAATCATCCGATTCGGGGGATGGTTTCTCCGACCACGTTTATTCCGATCGCGGAAGAGTTGGGTTTGATTGTGCCCTTGGGAGAATGGGTGCTGAAAACGGCGTGCCAACACGCGAAACACTGGCAGAGTGTGTACTTGGAGCCGCTGCGGGTGTCGGTCAATCTATCAATGCGGCAGTTCCAGCAGCGCAATTTACCCAGGCGAGTGGCGGAGATTTTGGCAGAGACGGGACTTGATCCGAAGTTGCTGATTTTGGAACTAACTGAAAGCTGTTTGATGCAGGATGTTCAGGCGACGATCGCGACTTTAAAGGCACTCAAGAATTTAGGAATTGAGATTTCGATCGACGATTTTGGTACGGGCTATTCTTCGCTCAATTATCTAAATCAATTGCCGATCGATGCGCTGAAGATCGATAGAACTTTTGTGAAACAGATTCATATCAGTGAAGGTGCAATCACGATTTCTAGCGCGATTATCAACATGGCAAAAGGTCTGAAATTACATATCGTTGCTGAAGGGATCGAAACTCAAAGCCAGCTAGATTTCTTCCGCGATCGAGGATGTGATGCAATTCAAGGATTCTTCTACAGTCCTCCGATTCCCGCCGATGAGATGCAGTCTTTACTGATTACCGATCGACGGCTTCAACTCGTCGCAGCTTGATTCAAACTCCAATCGTAATCAAGATACGAAACTCTGATATCTTTAGCAATTTCTGAATTGATATACTCAGGAATCGATGGTGCAACAGCGAGAAAATCTTGGCGATACCATTTGAAGATTTTGCTACAGTACAAAACGTGTCGATCGTGTTTCACCTTGTCGGGATCTTGAATGAATCGAGTCTTATCGTCTTCGAGCTGTTGATAGACTCGCTCGGGAAAATATGCTTCGTTTCTAAGGAGCGGACACCCGATCGAGGCGCAAACAATCGCGAAATGAATGCGCGGATCTTGGAATTGTTTTCTTAGAAATTCGTTCTCGATTTGTCCCAAGCTAAATGTTTGATTGAATGCTGTACGATCGCGGTTGAAAAAGAACTGAAAAAACGCGATCCAATTCGGAACGCCGAGAATTTTAGGCTGAATCGATCGAATCGGATAACGCGGCAAAATCTTCTCGATCACAAACGCATTGTAGAGATTAATCCACAAGCTGAGTTGCTCCTCTGGCGCGGGATCGTTCCAATTCAAACTTCCGGTCCATTCAGAAATTGCGTTGGGTTGTTCCTGTTTCCAACGCGCGTAATCGACTTTTCCTCGATCGTTTACATAGGTCTGTAAAAGCGCATTCCAAGGCTCAAAATCCATTGCTATCCCTCAATTTCAGAGAGTTCCATCCATCGAATTGTGGAAGTTTCGATTTGTTCTTCTAGGTTTGCCAGTTGCTCAGAAAGCTTTTGAACTTCAGAGAAACCAGCGGGCGGATTCTTGTAGAGCTTTTGTTCGATCGCTGTTTTTTCCGCTTCGAGTTCTGGAATTCGCGTTTCTAACGTTTCAAGTTCGCGCTTTTCTTTGAATGACAACTTACGCGGCTTATTAGAAACAGATTTTGGGGCAACAGATTTCGCCTCTGGTAGCTTTTCTACAGCAACTTCTTCATCTTTCTTGTGTTCTAGATATACAGAGTAATTGCCGGGATATTCGCGGACGTTTCCGCCTTCTTCAAGTGCGAAGATCTGATCCACGGTACGATCGAGAAAATAGCGATCGTGTGATACCACAATCACGCAGCCGTTAAAGTCTTCTAAATATTCTTCAAGCACTGCTAACGTTTGCACATCGAGATCGTTCGTCGGTTCGTCAAGAATTAAAACATTGGGTGCACTCATTAACACGCGCAATAGAAATAACCGTCGTCTTTCTCCACCTGATAACTTATTTATCGGTGCATATTGCTGATTGGGTGGAAACAGAAACCGCTCTAACATTTGAGATGCGGTAATCACTTCACCTTCTGAAGTTTTAACAAGTTCTGCCACATCTTTAAGGTATTCAATCACGCGCTGAGTCTCGTTAACCTGGAGATCCTCAGAATGCTGATCAAAGTAGCCGAAATGAATCGTTGTTCCTGTCTCGATCGTGCCTGCATCCGGCTGCAGTCTTCCGGTAATTAAGTTTAGTAATGTTGACTTGCCTGCCCCGTTTCCGCCGATAATGCCAACTCGATCTACTGGGTTGAAATTGTAGGTGAAACCTTTAATTAAAGTACGATCGCCAAATCCTTTAGAAACCTGATGAAGTTCAACGACTTTTTTTCCAATTCGTCGTCCAGCCGTTGAAATCTGTACTTTACTCTGAGCTTGTCTAAACTCAGTGTCCTGCATTTCATGAACGCGATCGATTCTTGCTTTCTGTTTTGTGCTTCGCGCCTTTGCTCCCCGTTTAAGCCATTCTAATTCTCGTCGCAATACCCCTTGATGTTTGCGCTCTGAACTCGCTTCGGAAGCTTCTTGAGCCGCTTTTTTTTCTAAATAGTAAGAATAGTTGCCGCTGTAGCTGTAAAGTTCACCGCGATCGAGTTCGATAATTCGATTTGTCACTCGATCGAGAAAATAGCGATCGTGCGTCACGAGCAACAACGCGCCCCGGAATCGATTGAGATAACTTTGCAACCATTCGATCGACAACGCATCCAAATGGTTTGTCGGCTCATCCATCAACAGAACATCCGGTTCCGCCAATAGTGCAGTCGCAAGCGCGACTCGTTTGCGATAGCCCCCAGAAAGCTGCTCAATCTTGGCGTTGAGATCTTCGATCCCCAATTTTGACAGAACGATCTTAGCTTTCGTTTCCAATTCCCAAGCATCGATCGAATCCATTTTCTGCGTCACCTGCGACAATCGCGACATCACCGCATCCGCATTGCCGTTTGAGTGCGCCAACTGTTCTGATAGCTGCTCGTACTCTTTTACCAGCGACATCTGCTCGCCGCTATCTGCAAAAACCTGCTCTAAAACTGTTCGCTCTAGGTCAAGATCCGGTTGCTGCGGCAGATAAATCATCCGACTGCCCGAAGTTCTGATCAATTGCCCATCGTCGATCGATTCTAGTCCGCCGATCATCTTCAGCAGCGTCGATTTGCCTGATCCATTCGTTCCAATCAAGCCGACCTTTTCGCCTGCTTCTAGAGTGAAACTGGCATCCCGAACAATTTCCTTAATGCCGAAATCTTTTTTAACCGATCGTAGCGTTAGAACACTCATAGTTGGCTGAACGAAACCCGCTCAACCACGGTAACACTGATCGAGAAAGGCTAGAGGCTTCTTTCTGTGCCCCTAGCCTTAAAGCGTTTAGTCTTCTGGTGCAACTCGGTCTTTGAAGCCTTTACCTGCTGCAAATACGGGAACTCGCGTTGCTGGAATTTGAATCGCCGCCCCTGTTGCGGGGTTGCGTCCTTCACGGGCTTGACGTTCCCGCGCTTCAAAGCTGCCAAATCCGACGATCGTGACTTTATCCCCACTTGCCACGGTTTCCAAAATCGTATCAACCATCGCGGTCAAAATCGCATCTGCTTCTTTCTTGGTGACGCTTGCTTTGGAAGCGATCGCGTCTACTAATTCACCTTTGTTCATCTGTGTGTCCTCACAATGATTCGCTGCATTGTAGTGCAAGATTTTCCAAAGTTCAATCGTACTATGCAAATTTCTGACACAGCGTATGATGAGAATGTAGAACTCAAGTGACAGAGATGGTTCTTTCTATGTTCGATCTCAAACCGATTATCGATCTGACCGACGATCAGTTTTATCAACTCTGTCGGACAAATCCCAATGTCAAATTTGAACGCGATGCCACAGGAAAAATTCTAGTTATGTCACCCACAGGCGGAACCACCGGAAATCGTAATGTTAAAATTGCCACAGATGTCGAAATCTGGAATCGCCAAGCGCAATTAGGCGTTTGCTTTGATTCTTCGACTTGCTTCAAACTGCCAAATGATGCAAATCGATCGCCTGATGTGGCTTGGATCGAACAATCCCGCTGGGATGCACTCACTCCCGCACAACAAGAGAAGTTTCCTCCGATCGCGCCCGATTTTGTTCTCGAACTGATGTCCCCATCCGATACGTTAGAAGAAACTCAAGCCAAACTCCGAGAGTACATGGAAAACGGAGTGCGATTGGGATGGTTAATCGATCGTAAAACGCGACGAGTTGAAATTTATCGATCGGATCAGCCTGTTGAAGTGCTGGAAAATCCGTTATCGCTTTCTGGCGAAGATGTTTTACCGGGATTTGTGTTGAATTTAGCGATCGTCTGGTAGGGTCAATTCTGGAGCGTTCAAAAAGTAAAAAATGGTTGTACCTGCGACTTGTGTTCCAGGAATTGCGGCAGGAATGGCATCGTTGCAGATGTTTTATAACGTGGGCACGGGGCTTTGGGATACGACGAACTGGTGGAATGCGGCGAATGCGCTCGAAGCCACGATCGAGTATTCGCGCATCACGGATTCGATCACTTATCGCGGCAATATTTTTAATACGTTTTATCAAAAGCCGAGGTACGCAAATTTTATCAATCCTTGGTTTCGGGATGATGATGGCTGGTGGGCGATCGCTTGGATTCGAGCGTATGATCTCACGGGCGAACAAAAGTATTTAGACCAGGCGAAGTTCATTTTCTGGGACATGACGAAGGGCTGGGACAATGTTTGTAATGGCGGTTTGTATTGGCACAAGCGCGAATTAAATTACAAAAACGCAATTACAAATGGATTATTGTTCTCGGTTGCAGCAAAGTTAAATCTGCGTGAACCGAATGATAAACGCTATTTAGAATGGTCGCAGAAAATTTGGAAATGGTATCAGCAAAGCGGAATGATCAATGCTGAGAATCTAGTGAATGATGGTTTAGATAGTAATTGTCGCAACAATGGGAAGACGATCTGGACATACAATCAAGGCGTTTTGATTGGGGGATTGGTTGATTTATATCGAGGCACAAAAGACCCGGAATTACTGAAGCAAGCAGAAGCGATCGCAGATTCTTCGATCGTGAAATTAGCCCAGAATGGAATCTTGCGCGAACCCTGCGAAGATAAAAATGATTGCGGCAATGATGGGCCTCAATTCAAAGGGATTTTTATGCGGAACTTGGCGGATTTATATCAAGTCAGTCCGAAGCCAACGTACCGCGAATTTATTCAAAAAAATGCAGAATCGATCTGGGCAAATCGCAATGAAAAAAATCAGTTTGGCTTGAATTGGGCAGGCACGATCGATAAAGCGGATGCCACTCGTCAAACGAGCGCGATCGATGCCCTGAATGCCACGATCGCGCTCTCGACTACCAATACGTATCAAGCCGAAGATTTTGTCGCGAATCGCATTCATCCAACTTATGTGATGAGCCAAACTGAAAACGATTCGACTCGGTTTAATGTGTCGATCGGGTGTTCGGGTCGGTATGATTTGGTGTTTCGGTATGGGTCGCCTGAAAGTGCAATGCGATATGTTTATGTGAACGGTCGGAGTTTGGTCGATCGACAATCTTTTCCGGCAACAGGTGGCTTTGATCGCTGGCAGTCGGTCAAAATCGAAAATGTCTGGCTAAATGCAGGTGATAATTCGATTTCAGTAATTTTTAATTCAACCAAAGGCAGTCAGCATCCGTTAGCGTTGGATGCCTTATCGATCGATGTATCTCGTAATTTGAAATGAATGTTGTGAGAAAAATGAAGCAGCGATTCGATAAATTTCGATCGCTTGCGATGTACGATTTTGATTTGATTAAAGAACGAATGACCGATTGGGCGCAACTGCAACACTATGATCAAGCGAATGCTGAATTGATTGCAGATCTCGATCGCGTTATTTTCTTTGGTGATTCGATTACCGATTTTTGGGATTTATCAACCTATTTCCCGAATCAGTCTTATGTTAATCGCGGAATCGCTGGACAAACGACACCGCAAATGTTGATTCGATTTCGTCCCGATGCGATCGCACTTCATCCCAAAATCGTGATTCTTTTAGCCGGAACCAACGACATCGCAGGCAACACAGGCAGAACCACGATCGAGCAAATTCAAAGTAATTTAACCTCGATCGTAGAACTTGCAAAGTATCACGAGATTCGCATGATTCTTGCTTCACTTCTTCCCGTGAATGAACTCCTGGCGATCACTCGTCCCCTCAAAAAAATTCAAACACTGAATGATTGGATTCAGCAATATTGTGCAGAAAATGACTGTGTTTATTTGGATTATCACAGCCACATGGTAGACGATCGAGGTTTCTTACCGTCTCATCTTTCTGCTGATGGTTTGCATCCCAATGAGGCTGGTTACAAAATCATGGCTCCACTTGCAGAAGCCGCCATTCAGAGGGCAACATGATCGAACTCAGTTTAGATGCCACCGAAGAAGCGATCGACTGGATTCGCTCCCTTTTAGCGACAGTCAATTTCACAGGCGATCTTCAAATCGAAAAAGCTCGATCGCCCTGGGCGTTTCAGGTTCGCTTCTATTTACCAAATGACGATCGCGCTAAAGTAAATCAAATCGAAACCGCATTGTCATCGCTGCACCGAACTGGAATGACAACCGAATTGGAAATCTCGATCGTTGAACAAAAATCAGAACATTCAACCGCGATTCATCGAGCCGGTAATCATTTTGTGATTGCAAACGGAAACTATCAAGCGCAGCCTAACGAGATTACTTTAAACATCCAAGAAAGTCTTGCATTCGGTAGTGGTTTTCATCCGGCAACGATTCTGAGTTTGTGCCTGATCGAACGTCATGTCACGCCAAACTTAGAAGCATTAGATCTCGGTTGTGGTTCTGGAATTTTGAGTATTGCGATCGCGAAGTTAGGCGCACAGGTTTACGCGATCGATAACGATGCGGTCGCAGTCGAAGCGACCCAACGCGCGATCGCAGAAAATTCGGTGAGCCACGTTGTTAAAGTCGATCGAGCAAGTCTCGGAAAAGGCAGCGATTTAGGGCACTGGATGGGCGGCGAAGTAGCGGAAACAATGTCGATCGAACCCGCTGCAAACTTCGATCTCATCGTTGCAAATGTGTTTGCTCGAATTCTGATCAATCTCAGCGAAGATCTGAAAAAAGCACTCCGACCCATGGGACGGTTAATCTTGGCGGGATTCACGATCGAATACGAAACAGAATTAAACGAAACGCTAACGCCATTGGGATTTGAACTCATCGATCGAGAACAAATTGAGGAATGGATCGCGATCGTGTATCAGCTTAAACCGCTTCAGTCTTAATTTCTGGAATCTCTTCGATTTCAGGCAATTTCTCTAACGTCAATCGGGTTTGATTTGATCCACCCAGAACTTTCAATAATTTTGGTTTTGGATCATGCAGCAAGTAAATTAATCGATCGCCCACTTGCCAACTCAAATTCGCCAGACAAACCTGCAAAGTCTGATCGCGTTCTAACAACACAGGCAACAACGTTTCGGATTCAATCATCGTTCTCAAACGCGCTTGCTGTGCTTCAAAATTCTCCAAATTAAACTCAGTTTCACCCAGCTTAACGGCGCTATCTGACAAAAATTGATTCCACGTTTTCAAATTGAACTGTGGTGCGAATGCAGACTGAATCTTCACCGAAGCCACAGAATCAGACGGAAAAACCGAAAGAACACGCGGCGGCGAAAATTCCTCGATCGCTCTCTGCGCCAGTACCAAATTCACATCCCCGTTGTTCGTCATCGCAAGAAAAGTTCCTACCGAAGCCAGCCCCGCTTCTTCTAATACATCCGTGTCCAAAGCGCTGCTAATAAAGACTTTGAGATTTTCATCGGTTGGATAAGAATCCGGATCAGTATCAATTAGTGCAACCGCTTCTCCACGATCGCGAAACAACCTGGCGATCAATAAACTCAACGGACTACAACCGACAATGACTGCACCTGTTGTATCTTCTGCGGTGATTTTTAATAAATTCGCGATCGCTTGTGCGCTTACAGACTGTAATACAACCGTTAATATAATCGTCAAAAACACAAGCGCTTTAATTGAATCACCGCCGTTAATGCCCCGCTGCGTTAACAGAATCGCGAAAATCGATGCTACGGAAGCCGCAATAATTCCACGAGGTGCAACCCAACTAAGAAAGATTTTTTGTCGCCAATTGAGATCGCTATTCCAAGTACAAATAAATACGTTTAACGGACGCACAATCATCATCAGCGCGAACACAGTAAACAATCCACCCCAACCGAGTGCAAAAATTCCAGCGATCGATAAATCCGCCGACAATAAAATAAATAGCACCGAAACCGCTAGCGTCGTCAACTGTCCCTTAAATCGCTTCAACAATCGTTCTTCCGGCAGCGCAAACGCCCTTAACACAATGCCTGCCACCACCGTCGCCATCAACCCCGCTTCACTGCGAATCGTCTGCGCCAACCCAAACAATCCCCACAATCCCGCCAACACGACCAGCGTTTTCAAATCATCCGATAAAAACGTGGCGCGTCTGAGCAAAACTCCCATCAGCCCTGCCCCGATCGCGCCAATTCCTGCCCCAATTCCCAGCCGCATAATCAAATCGATCGCAATCTCCACCGGATTCGATTGCCCACTCAGCACTACGTTCAGCACCACCACCGCCAGAATCGCGCCCACCGGATCAATCAGAACGCCTTCCCCTTCTAAAATCGTTGCCACTTGTCGATCGACTTTCACATGGCGCAGCAGCGAGTTAATCACAACCGGCCCCGTCACCACCACCAACGCCGCATACAAAAACGCGATCGACCAAGGAAACTCGCTCAATCCATGCGCCGCAATTCCCCCACCCAAAATCGTAATCAAAACCCCGATCGTCACCAAATTCCGCAAACTCCCCGACACTCGATCGAGTTCCCGCAGTTGCAGATTAAACCCCCCTTCAAACAGAATCACCGCAACCAACAATCCAATCAGCACCTCCAGCCCAGTGCCCAACTGATCCGGGTGCAGCCAATTCAACACACTCGATCCCAAGGACACCCCAAACAGCAACAGAAATACGATCGCTGGAATTTTCAGCCATTCCGCGACTACCTGTGCGCCAATCCCCGCCATCACGGTAACAACAATCTGTAGAGTCAGTTCGAGCGTGGCATCCATAGCGGCGGAAAAGGGGGCAAGCAAAGTATAGAAGGATTTGCTTTGGTTCTGTCTTTATTGTGCGGCTAACTGAACCCGGACGCTCAATATTTTGTAACGACACAATGCGAATCGTGCGATCGCGCTTGTGGGAACATGAAGACAGTCAACGATTCACGAAGATTTAAGAAAATGGCACAAGATCAAAAACCTACCGTCGTGATTACGGGTGCTTCCTCTGGAGTCGGCTTGTACGCTGCGAAAGCCCTCTCCAAAGAAGGTTGGTACGTGGTGATGGCGTGTCGGAATTTAGAAAAGGCAGAGAGCGCGGCGAAGTCTTTGGAAATGTCGCCGGAAAGTTACACGGTGATGCACATCGATTTGGGGTCGCTAGAAAGTGTTCGCAAGTTTGTCACTCAATTTCGAGAAAGCGGCAGATCTCTGGATGCGTTGGTCTGTAATGCAGCAGTGTATTTACCTTTGCTCAAAGAGCCGCAGCGGAGTCCCGAAGGTTACGAAATCAGTGTTGCCACCAATCATTTTGGGCATTTCCTACTCTGCAACTTGATGCTAGAAGATCTCAAGCATTCAGCATTTTCTAATCCCCGATTGATCATTCTGGGAACTGTGACGGCAAACTCAAAAGAATTGGGCGGCAAGATTCCGATCCCTGCTCCAGCGGATTTGGGCGATTTGCAAGGGATGGAAGCCGGATTTAAAGCGCCGATCGCGATGATCGATGGCAAGCCGTTCAAAGCGGGCAAGGCTTATAAAGATAGCAAGTTGTGCAACATGATCACGGTGCGGGAACTGCATCGCCGCTATCACGATTCAACCAGAATTGTGTTTAACTCGCTCTATCCGGGCTGTGTGGCAGATACGCCATTATTCCGCAATAGCTATCCCTTGTTTCAAAAGGTTTTCCCGTGGTTCCAGAAGAACGTGACTGGGGGCTATGTGTCTCAGGAGCTTGCAGGAGAGCGGGTTGCACAGGTGGTTGCTGATCCTGCGTTTAAGCAATCTGGGGTGCATTGGAGCTGGGGCAATCGACAGAAAGAAGGGCGCGATTCGTTTGTGCAGGAGCTTTCTGAAAAGGCGATCGATGATGTGAAAGGAAAACGGATGTGGGAGTTAAGCGAGAAATTAGTTGGGTTGGCGTAATTGTTGGACGTAGAGACGCTCGATTGCGTCTCTACAGATACTTTCGCGTTGAATTAGCTCCGATTTTAATTGCTACTACACAAGTCTCTTGATCTGTTTGATGCCGAGGTCTTCGCCCCCTAAATCCCCCAAATTTGGGGGATTTAGGGGGCAGAAGTCGATCGAAACGAAGCGATAAACAACTTGTGTGTACACGGCAGCTTTTAATCGAGGGTGAGAGCGCAACGAAGCGAAAGGTTCATCGAATTCGCGTTGAATTAGACCTTGACTGAAGCCCGATCGAGCGATTCAACCAGCGATCGGACAACGGCGATCATTGCAACTTCGCTATCGAGTTTGTGAATGGCGCTGCCGACACCGACACCGGATGCACCAGCGGCGATCGCTAACGGAGCCGTAACGCTCGATAAACCGGATGCGCAGAGAACCGGAATGTCGATAGCTTTAGAAATCTCGTAAGCTGCTGCCAATGTTGGAGCCGCTTTTTCAATCAGTCCCAACGCGCCCGAATGTGCCGGACTCGAAGAAGTTCCGCCTTCGGTCTGAATCAAATCAGCACCCGCTTTCACCAGGTCTTCTGCCAGTTGGACTTGTTGATCCAAAGGCAAAATGTGGGGAACAGTGACCGACAATGTGACGTGAGGCAGAAGGGCGCGGGTTGCGTGAGTTAGCGCCAGGACTTCCTCAGATTCAAACCGACGACCTTGGGCATAGAAGCTATCGAAGTTGCCGATTTCGATCAAATCTGCACCAGACTCGATCGCCATGACAAATTGTTCCGGTTCGATCGCAGAAACGCAAATCGGTAAGCTTGTCAGTTGTTTTGCCATGCGAATCAAGTTGGCATCTGCCGCGATATCGACGAAGGTTGCACCGCCGCGATCGGCAGCTTTGATCACCGCAGCGACGTTGTTGACATCAAAATTGTTCAAGCCGCTGATGATTTTGAGGGCGCGACTTTGAGCGAGAGCAGTGTGTAGCGTAGAAATCATGATGCTTCATTTAATTTGAAGTGAGTACAAATCATTGTGCCAGGATTGGGAGATACGAGCTAGAGGAGAGGGCAAACGAATGCAGGAATTAGAGACGGAGCGCCTATGGTTGCGACAGTTCAAGCGAGAAGATTTAGATCGAATGGCAGAAATTTCTGGCGATGCGGAAGTCATGCGATTCATTTCATCGGGAACGAAGACACGGGCGGAATTAGAGGCAGGATTTCCCGCGATGCTTGAATGGCAAGAGCGTCAGGGGTTTGGAATGTGGGCGGTGATTGAGAAAGCGAGTCAGTGTCTTCTAGGGCGATGTGGATTAATTTATCTTGATGGAACGCCAGAGGTCGAGCTAGGATACGCACTGGATAAGGCGTATTGGAATCGGGGGATTGCGACGGAAGGATCTCTTGCTTGTCTGCGATTTGGATTCGAGCAAGTGGGATTGGATCGAATTGTCGCGATCGCACAACCTGCAAATCTTGCATCTCAGCGAGTCATGCAAAAAGTAGGGATGACTTTCGAGAAGAACGCGCACTATTACAAAACCGACGTTGTGTATTACGCTATCTCAAAGGATGAGTTTCTGGCTTTGCATGGATAAGTTAATTCTTTTGAGTTTCCATGTCGAAGAGTTTGATGCGCCAGAGGAATATGGTCAAACTTTGACGGAAAGTGAGAAATTCAAAGTTTCGGCTGAGGGGCTAGAAAAGGTTTTGGAATTGCTCGATCGCTTAAAGAATTATTTGATTTGGATTAAAGCGATCGGGACACTTACAACATTTTCTGAATTTCAAGCAAGGCTAGCTCCAACCAACTTGTTCAAAATGCTTTAGATGTTATGTACAGAAATGCGCTCAAAGAACGAGCAATCTAAACAACGTCTTTGCAGCCACCGACCTAACAATCAATGGCTGCAAAACTTAAAGCGAATTATTCAAGCATTATGCAGAAGTTGCCGAACTTCCATCTACAGCTTGAGCCTGCGAATTCAAGGAGAACATGACTCGCGACAAACCGCTAGCAAAGATACTTGCTCCAACCAACGTTCCAAGCAGCCAAGGAGCATCAAACGGATACTGGAACCAGATGAATGCTCCCAAACCTGCGGTAAGGATCGCATTCCCCAACAACCAGAGCCAATTATTTTTCTGTTCACGCAACCGGAAAGCTAATACAAACTCAAACCCGCCTTCTGCCAACAAAAAGCTACCCAGCAGCAAGGTCAGCGTCAGAACGCCAGTTAGCGGAGCGACCAAGAGCATAATCCCTGTTGCAATGTAGAGCGCACTCAGCAAAACCTTCCAGATAAATCCACCCTGTTCGCGAGTTTGCACAGCGTACACAAGCTTCGTGAAGCCCGCAGATAGAATAATCAATGCAATCCAAGTTTCACTCACTAAAGTCGAAAACACAGGCGCGACCGCTGCACCAATTCCTAACGCAATCAATAAGACACCTGACCAGAGTGCGCCGTTTTTATTTTTGGGCTGTTCAATAGTGGCTGTCATAAGTTTTCTCCCTACATTCGATTAGGACAACCATTAGCCTAGGGAATCTCTGGTCGATCGATAAGCCCCTCAAGAGATAGACCGGAATCAGGATAAAGAATTAAGCCAAAATCTTTCTATGGTGTGACTGCTTTTGGATGAAGAAAAGCAACTATATAAAGTAACCAGGAGCACAAGCCTGGGCTAATTATTAATCTTACTAAAGGGATAAAGTCGTGTTAGAGCGAAAGGGGCGACGAATATTAGCAGTTGATGATACCGCAGACAACTTACTGTTGTTGCAGATTTTCCTGGAAGCAGAAGGATTCGAGGTTGAGGTTGCAAGTAGCGGAAGTACGGCATTAAACCGACTTCAGCAATCCTTACCTGATCTGGTGCTGCTCGATGTGATGATGCCAGGAATGAACGGACTGGAAGTGACTCAGGAGATTCGATCGAGCAATCGCACCTTGCCGATTTTGCTGATTTCGGCTCACGATAAGTTGCAAGTGCAACCTGGCTTAGATGCAGGTGCAAATGGCTACATTCAAAAGCCGATCGACTTTACGCAATTGCTGTCTCGAATTGAAGCACTAACGGCTTAGTTTTAGTCAAAAAAATTGCACCACTTGAATGAATTCAAGGCTAGCTAGATAGCACTAAATCCATTCGTGATGCACTCTGATTCGATTACTGAATTAAGCCCGTTCTCAACGCGCGAACTGCAACTTGCGTTCGATCGTCAGCACATAGCTTATTCAAAATGTTGCGGACGTGAGTTTTAACCGTTCCAACCGTAATATATAGCTTCTCGGCGATCTGAGCATTACTACAGCCATCCACAATCAGCTTCAATACTTCTAGCTCTCGCTCAGTTAGTGGGTAAGCCGGGATAAAGTCCTCATCTGACAAGCGATTAATTGAAATCGTTGCAGCTTCGGGGGATTGCCGACTTGAGCTGTATGCCTTCTGCGTTTGGTGTAGGACGACACGCGCGATCGCGGGATCAATCCACGCATTTCCGCTAGCAGTTGTTTCAATAGCTTGAGCGAGCTTATCAATACTGGCATCTTTCATACAGTAAGAATCGGCTCCCGCAGCAAACGCAGCTAGAACGGTATCTTCACTGTCCTGCATCGTCATGATCAGGATTTTAGTATTCGGAGATTCGCCTGCCGCTTGGGCTTGCTTAAATTGCTGTGTCAGGTCAATCCCGGTAGAATCTGGCAGACCAATATCGACGATCGCAACATCGGGCTGAGAGGTTCTGAGTAGTCTTAGACCTGATTTCGCATCGCGTGCGTCGCCAATGACTTCAAACCCTTCTCTCTGCTGTAGAGCGGCTCGAATCCCGACGCGGGTTAAGTCGTGGTCTTCAATCAAAATGACTCGAATCATGCCTATTGCCAATCCTCAATTATTATCGTCTACCATCATTCGTGATGCCACGACGAGTTTTTATTAGTAAGGAGATTTTAGGGTGAATCTTCAGGCAGAAGGATCTATCTTGAGTTGTCTCTATTTGGGAAGAGTATCTATCTCTAGAAAGAGACAGATCGCTATTATTTCAAAAATAAAATAACGCGCCGACTAGACTGAAATCAAGTCATTAAAGTTCAAAAGTGAATTAAGTTTTCGTGAGAAACTTAATGTTGTATTAGTAATAGAGGGTGCGATTGTAACGAATTCTTGCCTCAAAATTTTGAAATTCATCTTCCAAGAACGAATTTCTTAAATCTTCCCTACTCCTCACTCCCGACATCCCCACCCCCTATAAACTAAATCAGAGCTACACAAGAGGGGCAACGGTATGACGGCTTCAACACTTTGGCAACGTTATCAAGACTGGCTGTACTATCACGAGGGGTTATCGCTTTATCTTGATGTCAGTCGAATGCGATTTGACGATCGCTTTGTCGAATCGATGCTGCCCAAATTTGAGCAAGCCTTTGCCCAGATGAAAGACCTCGAAGCAGGCGCGATCGCCAATCCCGATGAGCAGCGCATGGTCGGACATTACTGGCTGAGAGATCCCGATCTTGCACCCAGCGAAGATCTGAAAAAAGATATTGTCGAGACGATTGAAGCGATCGAATCTTTCACGCGCAATGTGCATTCGGGTGCAATTCGTCCCCCAAATGCTGAAAGATTCACCGATGTGCTGTCGATCGGAATTGGGGGTTCAGCGTTAGGCCCTCAATTCGTCGCTGAGGCATTGGGTGCAGATGCTCCCCCGCTCACGATTCATTTCATCGACAACACTGATCCGGCGGGAATCGATCGCACTTTGGCGAAATTGGGCGATCGATTAAGTACAACGTTGGTAATTGTGATTTCCAAATCGGGCAGCACTCCAGAACCGCGAAACGGAATGCTCGAAGTTCAGAACGCTTATCAGCAGAAAGGATTGGACTTTAGCAAAAACGCGATCGCCATTACAGGCAGAGAGAGTAATCTCGATCGTTTAGCAAAATCAGAAGGCTGGCTGGCGACTTTCCCGATGCACGATTGGGTAGGCGGTAGGACTTCGGAACTCTCGGCAGTGGGGCTAGTTCCGGCAGCGCTTCAAGGAATTGCAATTCAGGAAATGCTGGACGGGGCGCGAGAAATGGACATTGCGACCCGCGCTCCGAATTTGAAATCGAATCCGGCGGCTCTACTCGCTTTGAGTTGGTACTTTTCTGGAGACGGCAAAGGCAAAAAGGATATGGTCGTTTTGCCGTATAAAGATAGTTTGCTGTTGTTCAGTCGGTATCTGCAACAGTTGGTGATGGAATCGCTCGGCAAAGAAAAGGATCTCGATGGTAATGTTGTGCATCAAGGGATTGCGGTTTACGGCAACAAAGGCAGCACCGATCAGCACGCTTATGTACAACAGTTGCGCGAAGGTGTGCCGAATTTCTTCCTAACCTTCCTTGAAGTGCTGCACGATCGAGCAAAATCATCGATCGAAGTTGAATCTGGTGTCACTTCAGGCGATTACCTCTCTGGCTTGCTTCAAGGCACTCGAAAAGCCTTATACGAGAACGATCGCGATTCGATTACCGTCACGATTCCCGAAGTTACGCCACGTCATGTGGGCGCTTTGATTGCGTTATACGATCGAGCCGTTGGTTTTTATGGATTCTTAATCAATGTCAATGCGTATCATCAACCTGGAGTAGAAGCGGGCAAAAAAGCTGCTGCTGCGATTCTCGATATTCAGCGCAAAGTGGTCGAAGCTTTGCAGCAAGAAAAAACGCCGATTCCGCTGCAAACACTGGCGATCAACGTGGGCGCGCCCGATGAAGTGGAATCGATCTATAAAATTCTGCGGCACTTAGCAGCAAACGATCGAGGTGTGAAACTCTACGGAGATTTATCAAACCCTGGAAGTTTAACCGTGAGTGCTTTCTAGCGCTTGTTCTAACACCATTTGATGAAACAAAGCGCGATCGACCAATGAATGAATCTGGTCATCTGAAAGCGCGTCGCCGTTTGCATACAAATCGATCCAAATCCGACTCAACTCATTCGCATCGGTGGGCAAATCCGCGATCGCACATCCCGGCATTTCTAGATCGCTCATGAGTTGAGTCACTTTCGGATCGTAGCTCAACCCAAAACAGCGGCATCCTTCCGCTGATGCCATGATCAGCCCGTGGAGTCTCATGGCGATCGTCATTTCCACACCCCGAAACACGCCTTTCAACTCCTGTGGCTGTTTGATTTGCAGAATGTGACTCACTTCGGGTAACTGTTCGTGTAGCGACTGCGCGATCGCAAAATCTTGACTCGCCTGAAACGGCAGCAATAACAAACACGTTTGAGTCGCTTTCTGGAAGTTCACCAAAGCACGAGTGAAAACTGCCAAACGCTCCGGAGTTAAATGACGATGCGATCGCAGATTCACCGCCACTCTCGGCGCAGGTAAATTCCACAATCCAGTTAACGGAGTCGATTCCATTGCCCAAACCGGATCAGGGGCGAGTGTAAATGGAATTTGCCAATCATGCAGCAATGCAGCAGAAGCGCGATCGCGAACACTGACCTGTGTACAGTGCTTAAACGTCGATCGTGTGAATCCTTTCACCCACGATCGTTTAAGCGGGCCAATTCCTTGTGCCCAAGCGATTGTTTTCAGTCCCATCACTTGCGCCAATCGCATCAACCCACCATAATACACAGGATTCATTGCACTGGTCGAATCCTGCATCAAACTACCGCCACCCCAGATAAACGCATCTGATGTTCGTAATGCACTCAGCACCGCAGGCAGGGATTTACGATCGCACGCCTCAACTTTATAGCGATCGCGCGTTTGCTCTGGATCACCAGAAAGTACGATCGGTTCGACGTGATCCGGCAACAATTGCAGCAACGAAGCAAGTAGCGCCTCATCACCACCGTTTCCCATTCCGTAGTAGCCACACAAAACTGCGCGCATAAGCGATGCTGGAGAATTGAACAAGTGAGATTAACTTTACTATGACGGCTCTCACTGGAATCAAGATGTTGAAAGAATTGCTGGATGATTCAGACAAAGAGATCGATGCCGTCATTTTAGTGATATTCAGCAAGGGGTAGCAGTGGCTATTATGGTGAAATATGTAAGGGAGAAAGCAAAATGAAATGGCGAGTTATCCTAGAAATTGATCCCGAAACAAAGGATTGGTCAGCTTGGTGTCCAGAATTGCCGGGTTGTGTTTCGGCTGGAGAAACCGAAGAAGAAGCGTTAGAGAATATTCGTGAAGCGATCGAACTGTATCTTGAACCAGACCCAATCGAATTAAAGTCAGGCGCGATTTTGAGAGAGATTTTAGTTGGATGAGCCGCACTCGACGCATGAATGCAGACGAAGTAGAGCGCATCCTGGAAAGCAATGGCTTTGAACTTATTTCTCAAAAGGGCAGTCATCGCAAGTGGCGAAATCTCGATCGTCAGCTTCAAGTGATTGTGCCCTACCACAAGAAACGCGATTTGCCGATGAGACACTCCGCAACATTATGATCAGTGCGGATATTCCAGAAAGGGAATGGAAAACTGAGTAGAGTAACTAATGGCTAAAAGACCGCAAAAAAAGCTAAACGCGCTTTACCATTTGATGATGTACTGCACTATCAAAAAATCGTCGTTGCGCTCAAAGAAACGATGCAGCGAATGGAAGAAATTGATCAACTCATACCTAAGTTTCCGATCGAGTAGACATCACCGCAGCCTTGCAGCAGTTGTGTAAACTAAGGTAATACATCGCTTTTTGGAGTTCTAATCGTGAACACAAAACGAGTTGCAGACATGACGATCAACGATCTCAAAACATTCGTAACGCAAGTCGTGGACGAGAAATTGCAGCCAGCACCGAAAGATCCACGATCGCTGCAAGAAGTTCTAGAATCGATTGACCGTCATATGTGGACTCCTCCGCTTGGGGCAAAGTCTACCCTTGAGCTACTTCGCGAGGATCGCGATCGATGACAACACGCTATGTCATGGACGCCAGTATCGTGGTTCAACGTTTTATCGTCGATCGCTTCACTCCACAAGTCCAGGTTCTTTTTTCTCAACTACAGACAGGCATCGATACTACAACGAGCCTTACAAATTGGTTCTAAATATCAGTTAGCAGTTTACGACTCAGTTTTCATCGCGCTTGCCGAGCAGCTAAACGTCCCCCTAATTTCAGTCGATGAAAGGCAAGTTAGAGCTGCGATCGCACAAAATGTTACAATAAAACCAATCACTGATTTCTGAAACGTTATATCTAAGTTGTCATTGCGCTTCATTCCTGAATTTCCGAGCAAGTAAATCGAATAAAAAGGATAAGTAAGTGGGTGGATTCACTCGTGTGATTGTGGGTTTGGGCTTCGACTCCGCTCAGCCCGTCTTTAGGTTAATTTCACTGACCTACTTAGCTATCAGAATGAAACATTCCAAATCAGCAGCCAGTTGAGGAATTGACAATGGTGCAGATTCCTGAAAAAACGCTAACGATCGCAGAGTTTTTACAACTTCCAGAAACCAAGCCTGCGACCGAATATATTGAAGGTCAATTGGTGCAAAAGCCCATGCCGCAAGGAAAGCATAGTAAGCTACAGGGAAAACTCGTCACAGAGATCAACCGCGTTGCTGAATCAGAACAGATTGCGTTAGCACTTTCAGAATTACGATGCACCTTTGGCAATCGATCGACAGTCCCTAATATTGCAGTCTTTACCTGGAGTCGAATTCCTTTAGATGAAGAGGGAGATATCGCAAATGCGTTCAATGCCCCTCCTGATTGGACAATTGAGATCCTTTCCCCAGATCAAAACCAGTCGAAGGTAACAGCAAATATCTTGCATTGTCTCAAGTTTGGCTGTCAAATGGGATGGCTAATTGACCCAAAAATAAAATCAATTTTTGCTTATCCATCCGGTCAACAACCGGAATTCCTTCAGGAACCAGAACAGTTGCTTCCTGTTCCTGCTTTTATGTCAGCCTTCCGGTTAACAGTAGGCGATTTGCTTAGCTGGCTGAAACTCGGAAATTCTTAGAGAACCTCAAGCCATTCACTCGATCGCACAAAGCGACGCGCATATGTGATGCTTAGAGAATTCAACAGAGATTTCTCGCTCTATGACGGCTCTTTCAATTCCCACTTGGATTATTCATGTTTCCAGCGTGATCGAATGGATTGCGGCGATTTGGCTGATTTGGCGCTATGCGGAGATTAGCGGCGATCGAGTTTGGCGATCGCTTTCGTTCGGAATGCTCCCGGCTCTGGTCAGTGCAATGTGTGCTTGTACCTGGCATTTCTTCGATAATCCGCCTGCACTCGATTGGTTGGTCACACTTCAAGCTGCGATGACTGTTGTGGGAAATTGTACCTGCTGTGCGGCGGGCTGGTGGATTTGGCGCTCTACTCAAAAAACTGAATCATGATCTCTAAAGAAACGTTGTTTGGACTGTCGCTGTTTCCTTATTTGGGATTTTTGTGGTTTCTGACGCGATCGCAAAAAACACCCCGTCTTGCGCTCATCGGCTTTTACATGACACTGGTATTCGTTGCGATTACAATTCCTGCGGGAATCTATGCCCAAGTGCATTACGGGAAGCAATTGGCGGATGTGGATTGGCTGCATGGAAGTGCAGAATCTTTTCTTACTTTGTCGAATATTTTAGTGGTATTGGGATTTCGGCAAGCTGCGATCGAGAAAATATCCCCAGATTAAAGCGCTCCAGCAGGCATTAAGCCCAAAGTCGAAAGGAGTCGATCGCTATCAAAATAAGTCTCGATCATCTGGCAGATACATTGAAACTTGATCGGTTCTTGCAGTCGCACTTCTCCGAATGCTCGTTCAATGATCTCAACGGTTGTCAGCGTATCGAGATCGACTGAGAGAATCGGAATTTCTAAATCTTCTGCACGTGAAACGATTTCTTTTGTCGGCGGAATGTGCCCGGTCAAAATCAAACATTGCGTCGAGGTTTCGAGGGCTGCAACTTGCAAGTCAGTCCGATCGCCACCCGTAACCACCGCCATGTTTTGTCGAGCACGGAAGTATTTTAGGGCTGAGTTGACGTTCATCGCTCCGATCGTCAAACTTTCGACCATGTGATCTAGGCGATCGGCACGACACAAAACTTCAGCCTTGAGTTGATGAACTAATTCGGCAACGCTGACGCTTCTCAGCAATGTACTGCTTGGCAACACCCCAAAAACGGAGATGCCTTGCTTCTCCAAAAACGGACGAAACAAAGTATTGATCGAATCGATTTGCTCGGCGGGAACATCATTGATCAAAATGCCGATTAAGCGATCGCCCAACTGTTCTTTCGCGCTCAGAATCGAATCCAACAGCAACACCGAATGAAATCGCGCCACAAGCATCACCGATGCCTGAATCGTGTCTGCAACTTGCAACAGCGACAGATTGAATAATTTTCCTTCATTGAGCGTTCCAGGGCCTTCGAGAATCACCAGATCGCCGCCTTGAGTTTGTGATCGTTGCGTTAACAGTTGACGGTAATCTTTCGTGTCAGAACCGTTCAGCCGCTTTTCAACCGTGTCAGAGTCGAGGGTCAAAACAGGGGCTTGAAGTCGATCGTCGTTTAGCTCGATCGCTTCTGACACGAACTGAATATCCCCGTCATTGTCTGCCATCTGGCTTTGTCCCCATCCCCCTCCTAGCGCCTTCCCATAGGCAAGATCCAGGCCTCGCGCTTTGAGTTGGTGGGCAATCCCCAAAATCGCCGCAGACTTGCCGCTATAAGCTTCTAGGGAACCAATCAGTAAATACTTAGCAGACTTTGGCACGCTCCTACTCCGGATTAATCGATGAATCAAAGAGCCGTCTCAAACTCTCAGAATTTTACCTTACTCGTGTATACGCTCTGTAATACAGATTAGCGTTACGGAACATTATTATAGGAAACGCAAAATTAAGCTGCAACGAAATAAGGGCACGATCGCGCGATCGTGCCCTTATCAAACTGATTGAATTTCGTTTAGTCGTCGATGCGGAGCAGTTTGCGATAGAAGGTCTGAGAAAAGTCAGAAAGGCGATTGCGCTTAAAGTTGAGAATCACTTCGATCAGGAAATCGACAAATTCAAAATTCGCCATCATCATTTCATAGCTAAGTTCTGCATTCCCCTCAAACTGGATGCGACAGCGGCACAGATCGGCTGGAAGCGTCGAAACATTCCAAGTTGCGATGAACGGAATACTTGAACCGCCTTCAATTCTGCGTTCCCCTTCTAAAGCTCCTTTTTGATAAAGGCTGATCGCAAAGGGCAGAAGCTGCTTTTTGTTGGCTTGCGGATAGTATGGCGTATAGACTCCGACCTGTTGTGTCGGCGCGGGTTGAAGTTTATCGATGGACATTACTGACTTCCTGTTTCGTCAATCCGAATGGTGCGTAGCTCTTGAGTATCTTGCGGGCGTGCTTATTGTTCCCTCAATGCAGGCAGATTCGACAGCGGTTTAGAGAACCCCCGAAAATTGCAGAAATGATTTGTAGCTGAACATCCGGCTCAATTCGATTCGAGTGCAGCCAGTATCACATCCAGTAAATGAGGAAAGCGATCGTCGAGATCCGATCGACGAAGTGTATTAATGTAGTGAGTTCCTGACTTGCGGCTGTGAATGATGCCTGCTTCACGTAAAAGCCGAAAATGATGCGACAACGTTGATTTTGGCGTGGCACAACTGAGCGCACCGCAGGCTTTTTCACCCTCCTGCGCCAGTTGTTGGACAATCTTAAGACGAATCGGATCACCGAGTGCGTACAATACGCTTACTAAAGAAAGTTCATCTCGATCGGGATGAGAAAGGGGCTTCATGCGACAGCTTGATTTTGCTTGCAATACTAAATTCGTCGCGATATAGTTCGATTGTTCGGAACTTTGGAACTAGCGGCTTTGTCCAATCGATACATTTTTCACAGAAATACGATGCACTCAAACAAATGCTCGGTTAGGATCTTATCAATGATTGCATGAACGCTAAGGTTTAGCGACGAGTAATGTTAGAGTTAACAGGTTTTAAGGCTCTGTCTCAATGTGTAAATCAATAATACAAGTCGCTTGATGCAATTGCTAAAAGGAAACATTTAGATTAGTCTCTTAAAATCAATTGGGATTTATTTAACAACAGTTCGGGAATTGCTCGATCGTATTCATTGTTAGGGTATTAATCACGCTCTATTTTCACTTTGATCGGAGGGTTATGCATCGCCAGCAGATCAATTTTACTTACACATTATTTCCGTTTCTGGTCACGGTATCACTGTTGAGCGCGTGTCGTCCTACTGAACCAAAAGCCAATGCGAGTCAAGCAAAAGGTGTTCCCGTCAAAATTGAGAACGTCAAATCCAGCATAGTCGATAACACCGAGGAATTTAACGCCTCGCTAGAATCGCGCCAGTCGGTGACGCTGAAACCACGCATTGAAGGACAGATTTCTCGCATCTTTGTTAGAGCCGGAGATGCAGTCAAAGAAGGCACTCTCATTCTACAAATCGATCCGCGTCAGCAAGCCGCGAACACTCAGGGATCGCAAGCCTCAGCGGATTCTGCACTTGCGGGAGTTGCTTCGGCTCGATCCGGGGTTGCTTCGGCTCGCGCGACGATGGAAAACGCCAAGGCGACGCTGAAGGCGTTTGAAGCCGATCGAGTCGCGCGAGATGCCGACGTGAAATTTAATCGGCAGCAATACGATCGCTTTGCCAAACTCTATCGCGCTGGGGCAGCTAGTAAGCAGCTATTAGAGCAGTACGAAAATGGTTTAAGAGCGGCGCGAGCGAATTTAACGGCGGTTGATGCGCGGATTCAGGCGCAAAAGGCTGAGATTGATTCTAAAAACGCGGATATTACGGCTCGACAGGCGGATGTCTCACGCGCACAGCGGGGCTATCAACAAGCGCAAGCGACAACCGAAGGGCAACAGGTTGAACTTCAGTATTTCCGAATTACTGCGCCCTTTACTGGGACAGTTGGGGATCTTCCGGTAAAAGAAGGGGATTTCGTGAACACATCCTCACCATTAGCAACGCTCACACAAAATAACTCACTTGAAGTTAATATTGCGATTTCAACTGAGAAAGTGAAGCGAATGCAAGCAGGAACACGAGTTGATCTGATTAATGCACAAGGGCAGCAGGTTGGAAGCAGCCGCGTGTTTATGATTTCGCCCAAGGTGAATTCTGAGACACAAACCGTTCAGGTGAAAGCGCTCGTAGACAATGCAGCAGGCGGACTGCGGGCAGAGCAGCAAATTCGGGCGCGGGTTGTTTGGGAGCGATCGCCAAGTTTGCTGATTCCGACGACTGCCATTTCGCGCATTGCGGGACAGGATTTTGTCTACGTTGCAGAACAATCCGAGGCGGGTTTGGTTGCGAAACAAAAGCCAGTGAAATTGGGCGTGATTCGCGGCAATGATCAGCAGGTGATTGAAGGACTGACAGCAAGCGACAAAATTGTTGTAACTGGACTTGGAAAAATTACCGATGGTGCGCCAATCATGAACGAAGTGGAACTCGGTGCGCCAACGCCAGAGAAAAAAATGTAGCAGTACATTCACAAACGCTAACCACTACAAGGAATGAAACTCTATGACTATTGCTGCCGATCGAGCAACGACTCCGCTAGATGTCCCTACTGCAATTTTGCAACGTCGATCGATTGCCTGTGGATTATGCAGCGGAGCCTCGTAAGAATCCTGGACGATTGTCTTTTAGTGCAAATGTGTTTGTCGATCGAGTGGGCAATCGTTATCAATAACAATCTACCTCCCTACTTCCAAAGGAGAATCTCATGCGCTACAAGCTACTAGGACACAGCGGACTCCGAGTTTCTGAACTTTGCTTAGGAACAATGACGTTTGGGGATGATTGGGGGTGGGGAGGTGCTTACGAAGAAAGTCGTAAGATGTTTGATGCGTTCGCGGCAGCAGGCGGAAATTTTATCGATACTGCAAATCTGTACACGAATGGAACTAGCGAGAAATTCGTGGGTGAGTTTGTCAAGAGCGATCGAGAAAAATGGGTGCTGGCAACAAAGTATTCGCTCAATATGGGAAACGGTGGTGTGAATGCGGCTGGCAATCATCGTAAGAACATGGTGCAAGCGGTTGAAGCAAGCCTAAAACGATTGGATCTCGAATACATTGACCTCTTGTGGTTACACGCTTGGGACTATACGACTCCAGTCGAAGAAGTGATGCGATCGTTTGATGATTTGGTGCGCCAAGGAAAGGTTCTTTATATTGGAATTTCTGATACGCCTGCCTGGATTATTTCACAAGCAAATACGATCGCACAGTTGCGCGGCTGGACTCCGTTTATCGGATTGCAGATCGAGTATTCGCTAATCGAACGCACTCCCGAACGCGATCTGCTGCCGATGGCGCATGCGCTTGAGATTGGCGTTACGGCTTGGAGTCCTCTTGGAGCGGGCATTCTCACCGGAAAATATAATCAGGGTGAACCTGTAGAGGGGCGACTGAGCGATCCGAATACGTCGCGACCTGTGACCGAGAAACAACTTGCGATCGCGCAAACCGTCGTGGACATTGCCAATGAAATTGGACGGCTTCCGGCTCAAGTTGCGCTGAATTGGATTCGACATCAATCTGGTGGAATCATTCCGATTATTGGCTCACGTAAACTAGAGCAACTTCAAGAAAACATTGCTTCTTTGGAATTTGAGCTAACCCCAGAACAGCTTAAGAAATTAGATGAAGTCAGCGCGATCGAGCTTGGATTTCCGCATGATTTTCTCAAGTCCGACATGGTGCAAAACTTTGCCTTTGGCGGCGTAATTTCACAACTCGATCGCAGAGCGCGCTGAAAGCATCGAACTCGTTAATCTCTACCTTCTGCTTATGTTTGCCGACTTTTTTATCAAACGCCCGGTTCTCGCCAGCGTTTGCTCGTTGATGATCTTAATTGCGGGTTTAGTGTGTCTGCCGCTTTTACCGATCGAGCAATATCCTGATATCAGTCCTGTTCAAATTTCTGTAAGCGCAAACTATCAGGGCGCGAGTGCAGATGTGGTCGAGAAGACTGTCACCAGCGTATTAGAGCGGCAGATCAATGGGGTTGAAGGGTTGCGCTACATGACTTCGATTAGCAGCAACGACGGAGGCGCTCAAATCACCGTCACGTTTGAGCCTGGGCGCAGTAAAGACCTTGCGGCAGTTGATGTGCAAAATCGGGTTTCGCTCGCTGAACCACAGTTGCCCGACGTGGTGCGCCAAACTGGGGTGCGTGTGAGCAAACAATCTAGCTCGATCGTTTTAGGCATGGGCATCTATGGCAACAAAGGGCAGTATGACAATATTTTTCTGAGTAACTATGCTGATTTGTATGTTCTCGATCGCTTAAAGCGGATCGAAGGCGTTGGGAATGTCCAAGCATTCGGAGAACGGCGCTATGCGATGCGAATTTGGCTTGATCCGACGAGGCTTGCGAGTCGGAGCTTAACGGCTCAGGATGTAGTCAGTGCTTTGTTAGAACAGAATATTCAAGTGGGGGCGGGACAGATCGGACAGCCGCCGATGAAAGATGATCAGATGTTCCAAATTGATTTAGTCGCACAGAGTCGATTAACAACAAAAGATGAGTTTGAGGACATTACCTTAAAGACCGGGAGCAATGGAACATTAGTTAAGCTCAAAGATGTGGGACGAGCAGAACTGGGAGCAGAAAGCTATTCCAGTTTTTCGCGTTATAACGGTTTTCCTTGCTTCGGAATGGGGGTGTTTCAACTGCCGGGAAGTAACGCGCTCGAAGTTGCGAAAGCAGTAAAAGCAGAAATGAAAGCGGCTGCGAAAGACTTTCCGCCTGGAATGACTTATGCGATTCCTTATGATCCCACGCTGTTTGTTGAAGAATCGCGCAAAGAAGTAATTAAAACCCTCTATGAAGCAATTCTGCTGGTTGTTCTAACGATTTTCATTTTCATTCAGGATTGGCGTGCAACACTAATTCCCGTGATTACGATTCCGATTTCACTAATTGGAACGTTTGCTGTCATGAAAATGTTTGGCTTTACGTTCAACAGTCTAAGTTTATTTGGAATCACACTTGCAACAGGATTAGTAGTCGATGATGCGATCATTGTGATTGAGAACATCGATCGATTAATGAAAGAAGAACATTTCCCCCCGCTCGAAGCTGCTTCAGTGGCGATGAAAGAAGTCACGGGGGCGGTTGTGGCGACTTCGCTAGTGTTGATGGCGGTGTTTGTTCCCGTCGCGTTTTTCCCTGGAACAACTGGAGCGTTGTATAAACAGTTTGCTTTAACGATCGCATTCTCAGTCGTCATCTCCACTTTCAATGCGTTGACGCTAACTCCGGCACTATCAGTTTTATTGCTTAAAGGGCAAGAGCAGCATAACTGGTTTTTCCGGTTGTTTAATCGTGGCTTCGATGAGCTTCGATTGGGCTATCAAAACATATTAACGCTGTTTGTTCACTTCAAATATGCAGTGTTGAGTGTATTCGTCGTATTGCTTTGTTTAACAGGTTGGGTTTACCTTCACACACCCTCCGCATTCTTACCTGAGGAGGATCAGGGCTACTTTATCAATGTGATTCAAGGGCCAGATGGATCATCGGTGAACTATACCCGCAATGTGATTGAAAAGGTTGAGAATACGGTTAAAACCATCAAAGAAGAAGTTGCTGGAACCTTTGCGCTCGGTGGATTTAGTACCGTCAGCGGCAACAGTGCGAACAATGGAATTATGTTTGTGCCATTGATTCCGTGGGGAGAGCGGACAAAGCCCGATCAGCAAGCGACTGCATTGATCAACAAAGTTCGAGTCCCGCTAATGGCTGGGCTTTCTGAAGCTTTAGTCATTCCGATTAATCCGCCGACGATTCAAGGCTTAGGCAGTGTTGGCGGATTTACCTTTGAACTACAAGATCGCGGCAGCAACGGAATTGATAAACTGGTGGCGACTAAAGATGCGCTGGTTGCAGAAGCAAACAGACAACCTGAACTAAGAGGCGTGTTTACGACCTTTTCAGCAAAGATGCCGCAGTTGAAAATTGATGTCGATCGCAATAAAGCAAAAGCGCTGAATGTACCAGTCTCAGAGGTCTTTGGCACGTTGCAGACCTACCTCGGCGGGCGCTATGTTAATGATTTCAACCTATTTAGTCGCAGTTACCGTGTATACGTGCAAGCGGATAGTCAGTTTCGCAACAATCCAGACAATATTGGAACCTTACAAGTCCGATCGAATCGCGGTCAAATGATTCCATTGAGTAATTTAGTTAAAATCACGCCTGCCACGGGCGCACAGGTGATCAATCACTACAACTTATTTCCCTCGATCGAGATTAACGGGGTCGCGGCTCCAGGATATAGTTCTGGGCAAGCGATCAAAGCAATGGAACGTGCAGCCGCAACGGTTTTACCCAAAGATATGAGTTACGAATGGTCAGGAATTTCGCTTGAAGAACTGACTTCTGGTGGACTTGCACCTTTGATCTTTGGTTTGGGATTGGTGTTTGTTTTTCTCGTTCTTTCGGCGCAGTATGAAAACTACATTGATCCGATCATCATTCTTCTATCCGTTCCGTTAGCAATTTTAGGGGCGCTGCTTGCTCAGAATGCGCGGGGATTTGCAAACGATGTGTATTGTCAGATTGGATTAGTAATGCTCATCGGACTATCGAGTAAGAATGCAATTTTGATTGTTGAGTTTGCAAATCAACTGCGGGCGAAAGGACGATCAATCACCAGAGCCGCGATCGAGGCTTCACAGGCTCGTCTCCGTCCGATTCTCATGACCTCGATGGCATTTATTTTGGGTCTTGTGCCGATGGTGTTTGCAAGTGGTGCAGGCGCAGTCAGCCGCGAATCGCTTGGAACGGCGGTGAGTGGTGGCATGATCGTTTCCACCTGCTTAAGCTTGTTTATCGTGCCTGTGCTGTACATTCTGATCGCTTCCGCCTATGAAAGCGTGACGCATCGATTTAAGAAGCGTTCGATCGACTCCACGATCGAGCCTCAAACTCCAACCAAAGCAAAGTAAGAAACGCGAATCAAATCGAGACGCAACTACAGCGCAATGTCACAATTGTGCTGTGTTTTGCACAGTAATAACGAGAGCCGCGATCGCACCCCGTCTGATCAATGCACATCTGACGGCTTGATTGTTGCTCACGAACTAAGTTTGTTTTCCAACGTTTGACCTAACTCTACAAAGTCCCCATAACCCCTGTGTTTTTATCGATCGATTTCTCTATGTCCTCATCTACAAATCGAGTGAGTACAAACAATGACAAGCCCTCCTCTCAATCCTTCAAGCCCCATGCACGACCCCCAACCCTCAGACAACTCTATGCTGCTGAGTTCGAGTCAATTCGAGCATCAGCGTCAAGAGCTTAATCGACTCGTCGCAGAGGTGCTAAACGGCGGACAAGATGACATCCACCAGATTCTTCCCTTTATTGCTTGGAAGCTCCAAAGCTTTCGGTTGCGTCATCAGTACGACCCTTGTGACATCTTTCTCGATGCTTACGATCGAGCGATGATGACGATCGAGAGAGGCGAACCGATTCGCAACATTCCCGCTTGGTTCAAATCGACTACATTCAACATCATTCGGGAGTACGATCGCAAAGCTAAAAAGCTGAAAACTGAGCCACTAGAGTATCAACAAATTCCAAATGCTCCAGAGCCTTGTATTGCAGATGAGATTTTAGAGGCGCGGTTGGCTTGGTTGCTCACTGCATTAGGACAGTTGAAGACCACAGATCAAGAGATTTTGCATCTGAGAATGCAAGGAATGACCTACGAAGAAATCGCCCTGAAACGAGGAGGAACCGTTGCAGCACTCCGTCAACAAGTGAGTCGTTTACTCAAACAACTCCGCCAATCTGCTCGTCACTTTGAAGAATAAACGCGCGGTCATTATTTACTTGGGAACAGAAACTATGCTGAAAACGGAAGACATTTTGCACTCTCTACGGCAGTTAAAGCTACCCCCTGATCTCGTAAATGTTGCGATCGAATATGCGATGCTGTCTGCCTTGCCTGAAATGACTGAGCAATCCAGCGATCGAGTTGCTGACATTCTTGAGCTTGCAACCCAGTATCAAGGCTTCGATTTGATTTTGAACGAGATCGATCGCTGGTGCATTGAAGCGGCTGATATCAATGTTTCTAAAGCCGATTATGTGACTGCGCTGGATGGTAATGAAATCCCGCTGATCGATCTGCTGCGGCGTTATGCACTGCTTTCGAGTCAGCCTGTTCTGTCTGAGAATGCAGCGCATCAGATCAGTATCATTCTAGAACTTGCTGAAGCGAATGAGGTCTTAGCACTGTTGCTGAATGAAGTCGATCGATTACTTCTAGAATCTACAGGTTTGTTGAGCGAAGAGGCACAGCATCTTTATGCAAATGAAACTTCGCGGATTCTAGAGTTTTCGCCGACGATCCCAGAGACAGACCGTTCTGAGGAACTATTGCATCTATTGTCGGATCAATGTGCTACTGCAAATCAGTACGGTGTTCTATCAAAGGAAGATCACAGCGCTTTGTCTCTCTCATCTTTCGGTTCAGCCGTCTTAAAGCCGCCTGAGTCGATCGTTGCTCTGCCATTAAAGTGTCAATCACCGCTTAGACTGGCGAATAAAGCGACTCGTGCTAGCTTTGAGTTTATCTCGCGTCGGTACAAAGCAAGCTTTCTGATTGCTGCGTTTACGACGATCACTGCATTGATGACAGGCATAACGATCGCTGGAAAAGGATGCTTTAGCGCCATACAGCGATCTCCGGGTTCTCAACAACAAATCAAAACGGCAACTGCACCGACCCAGAGTGATTCAGATAAAATTCTAGTTGCCTTGTTGTTGAAGGCAGTGACCGAACGATCTCTAGCCCACGATGGTTTAAGTAGCGGAGTTGTCTTGTTAGCAAGCTCAGGCGCTCGAACTGCAATTCTCGATCGACAACAATTTGAAGAACGTCAGCAGTCGGTGATTGAACAAGCACAGAGTCAGATTGAGCAGCGGCAAGCTGAAGCTGAGGAGAAACAAATCGCTGCAGAGCGCCAGCACCGATATCAAGAAGCTCAAGGGTGGCATCAAGAAGCCCAACGCAATCTAATGCTGTCTCGGAAGTTGAGAAAAGAGGCACAGACCGAGTTAACTAAAGTGCAAGATTTAGCGTTGGAATCTCGATCGACAAACGACGCAAAACAGATCGATTCTCGCGATCTTCCCAGTGCGCTACAGTCCAGACGAGGCAGCCCCTTACTGAGTTGCAGTCTGCCCGTCGCTTTCTTAATGGAACGTGCGTTGTTTATTGTCTTATTGGTGCTGGTGATTCTGAGCTTTACAGCCATGTGGAAACGAGAGTTTAATTAAAGAACTTCGATCGAGAAACCCCATTCAAATAACACCCCTAAGCGCTCGTTCTAGAGGCTTGGGGGTGTTCCTGTCAGTCTTGAATAAAAGTATCAGGCTAGATTGACCTAGCCTGATCGAACAGAGAGAATTATGATTCCAAATCAGACAGAGGTTTGAGTGCATGATAGATTTCACGCAGCTTTCTCAGGGCGCGTTCTTTCTTCTTTCGCAAAGCGGGTTCGGTGAAATGAAAGCCATCTGCCACCAAATACAGCCGAATGCTACGCCAAGATTGTTCTTCCACAATCTTGAGATTGAGTAATTTTTGCTCTTCGGGATCAAGCCGCTGAACGGCTTTTTTCAGTACCTCCAGTTCTCGCTTTAGAGTAGTGTTGGGGATTGTCGAAGGCGCGATCGAGTCTGCGGTTTCATCAAACGGATCAGTCGCAAGCTGGGCGCGGTTTAGCTCCTGAACAATGTTAAACGCAACTTTGCGAAGCCATGCAGCAGGGTTCAGAATGGCAACACCGTTGCTTTGAATCAATCGATGAGCGCGTAGATACGCTTCGTTGAGCAAATAGGCTTCGCTGTAAGCAGTTTCTAGATGAAACTGACGCAAAATCCGCCGTAAGAATGCAAACAGAGCGAGTCCGCTTGGAGACTTAGGATTCAGCAGTTTTACGAAATGAACATTGAATTTGCTCCACTCATCCATTTCTTCAAAGGGTGAGGTGAATTGATCATCAAAGCGAACAATGTCATCGTCGCGATTTTCAGGGGAGTAATCTGAGTGTTCTGGCATATCTGTTCTCCAGCGAATCGTCGGTGGAATGAGCAAATGCACACTAATCACAGAAGTGAAAGGTGATGTTGGTTGATTCTGAGAAGCTCAGGAATGCTGGGCACGTGGTTAATTGGTAGGGTTATCTTAATAAGCACATTTCAGCATTGCCTCTAATTGATTGTGCGAATCTAAGCACAGATGTGACGATAGATAGATTTCGTCTTATGAGAGCTTAAGTGCCAGTTCGCATGGGTTTAATCTTCGCTATGGTGAAACTTTGACAGGCTGAGGATCCCACGATCGAGCTTTTTCTATTAATTGGGCAATGTGACAGTCACAAATCTGGCATAGGCATCACTATCTAATGCAGTGTTAGAAGGAGAGTTACTGTGATGAATCGTGGCACGAGGTTCGGAAATCAAGCTGAAACAGTAATGCGATCGTATTGATATGTGACTTATTTTGGTGTGCTGCTCCTGGCTAAGTTCTGCTTCTCAATTTCTAACTAGCTCTCAATGCTCAAACTGATATGCCAGCTCGGACAGTACACGATTTTCTTGCTGTCGACTGAAATTGTGCAATTCCAAATCAGTTGCACCTAAATTTAGGAGAAGTGACAAAGTGGACAATATTTCGTTGGAGATTTCTAGTGACACTGAACAGCTCACACAGGAATATGGTGAGCTAAGTACTCGCCCATCGCTCTCGGAATCTGAGGCGACTCGTCTGGATGAGATCTTGACGCAAGCCATGACTGATCCGATATTGAGCTTTTTAATTGCTGAGATTGATCATATTCTGGGTCATGATTTGGAGGTGTTGGAATCTGTCGATCGTGTTTCTTATCAGAATCAATATGCGCTACTACAAGAGTATCTCGATCCATCTTCGAGTCGATCGCCCGCAGTATTGCAAACTCCACAGCAAATCTGCGATGACTCAACGATTCAATCTTCACAAACGATCGAGCATCTGAGAATGTTCGGTTACTGCTAAGAAGACCACTCTAGTTTTCCTGCTGACTTAATTCTTAGCCTAAACAATTTGAATCACCGTATTACCCGTTAGCTAAACTGCACGAACTAGCTAACGGGATTTTTATAGATTTGTATCTCTGGATTAAGAAGATTAACAGAAAAAAGCAGGTCACAAAGTCAGAAAAGAATCACTAATAAGTAGAAGGATGAATCAGAGAGGAATGAAAATGTTTCACTTTTTACAACGATTAAGTTCACATTGCTCATCGTCAATGGGCTGGCAAAATTTCAGAATAGAAAATGATGTTTTTGATCCAATGCGATTTGAAGGTGAGGCAGTAGTTGAGGAAGTGGTTGTTCCTGGAAAGAAATGGCGGATTTACTTTCGAGGAACGTGGTGGAATGCGATTAGTCTGCAATCGATCGCTTGTCATCCACAAGAAACAGTCTATGTAGTGGGTCGAAACGGAATTACGCTAATTGTCGCACCCATGATCGCAGCCGTGGCATAGATGTTTTTTCTGTAGTAAATCGTTCTTGAGGTAGAAACTATACTCAAAGCGAAGCAGTGCAATTCAGCGATCGAACTTCCATCGCGTCCGAAACATAGCAAGATCCACCAAAGCGATTCAAAATCGGGCGAATTTTCTCGATCGCGTCTTTCACTTGCTCCGGTGAACAGAATGCGATGATGTACGCCATATCAATCATGGTGACATCAGTTTCATCTGTGCCAGCCACACCGCTAGTCTCAACATTACGAATCACAGTATAGCGATTAATCTGGGATTGCTTTAAGCTCCGCAAAAGTTTTGGAAGCTCGATTGAATCTGAAATAATTTCAATGCGTTTAACAGCGTGCATAACTTTACCAAAGAAGAGTAATTTCGTATTCGTACAATGGAATTCCGATCAGGATATTAAACGGAAACGTGACCGCAAGTGCAGCAGAAATATAAAAGCTGGGATTTGCTTCAGGAACCGTTAAGCGCATCGCTGCGGGAACTGCAATATAAGATGCACTCGCACACAGCACCGCAAACAGAAGCGCATCACCCGAAGAAAGCGCGATCGCTTTTGCCAAAAATATCCCGATCGTCGCATTCAGCACCGGAATCAAGATGCCAAACGACACTAAAAATGCTCCTGATTTTTGCAATTCCTTGATTCGCTTTGCCGCCACCAATCCCATATCCAGCAGAAAGAAAGTCAGCACTCCATAAAACATATCCTGCGTAAACGGTTTCAACGTCTGCCATCCGTGTTCGCCTGTGAGAAACCCGATCGCAACACTGCCGATCAGCAGAAAAACCGAACCATTAAAAAACGCTTCCTGCAACACTTCCGACCATTGAATCGATTCAGATTCACCAGAGCGATCGGTAAAGACATTCACTAAAATCAATCCAATAATGATTGCAGGCGATTCCATTAGCGCTAATGCTGCAACCATATAACCGTCGTAAGGAATCTGAAGCTGATCGAGAAAGGAGCTAGCAGTAATGAACGTCACCGCACTAATCGATCCGTAAGTTGCCGCGATCGCGGCTGAATTGTACGGATCTAAGCGCGATCGCAAAATGAAAAACGTATAGATCGGAACCAGAATCGACATCGCGATCGCCGCTGCAAGCGTAATCACCACCGCTTGACTAATGCCACTCCGCGCCAGTTCGACCCCGCCTTTAAACCCGATCGATAACAGTAAATACAGCGAAAATAATTTCGGAATCGGTGCGGGAATATCGAGATCAGATTTCACCAAAACCGCCAGCATTCCCAGAAAAAAGAATAAAACAGGCGGATTGAGAAAGTTAGAAACGACCAGGCTAAAGTTCATTCATAGAAAAAATAACGTTAACAATCATTCAATCGAGGAATGGCGATCGGAGCAAGAACTGAACTTAACCTGAATTGAAAAAATCAATCGTTTCGATCGCTAGACTGCGATATCAAGGTTGCACGCTCTCACGATCGCGTTTTCAGCAATTCGTGAATGCTTTGCAGTTCTACCAAAATCGCCTCAAGTACTTCTTGAGTTCGGTTGGGCTGTGGTTCCTGAATCTCGATCGTCACCTGCTTAATTTTCAGCACATCTTTCGCAAACCGCGCCACTTCATTCGAGTGAAACATCAGCGGATCATTGGGCGACTGACGCAACTCAGGATTGAGCCGCTTCGGATCGAATGGCGGATTCAACAACGCTAGATCAGTATTGGCATAGCGGTACACCGAGGCTCTCGATCGATTGAGCGTCTTCTGTACCGCATCCACATCCATTAACCCGGTCGTCCCGCCGAACTCTACATCTGCCCGCATCGTTTGATTCTCGCAATTAGACGCGAAAATCTTACCATAAGAAGCACAAACTAGAAGTCATCGATTCCTTTCACTTGCCAACCGAGATCCAGCAATGCCGGAATATACGAGTCAAAAGCAAAGTTTCCGTTGTTGAGATACCACACTACATTCAAGCCGCTCAAACGATTGCGCCACAGCAAATCAAGCTGTCCGTCTTGGTTGTAGTCACCCATGCCGACACTTTCCCACTCTAGCGGCACAGTCGGCAGCACCACGCCGCGACTCAACTGCGTCCCGTTCATCAGCCAGAGCGAAGTTTCGCCTGTCGCTAGATTGTTCCACAGCAGGTCAGTTTGCCCGTCGCGGTTAAAGTCCCCAAAGCCTTTGATTTGCCAATTGAGACTGATAGCGGGAGCAGTAATGCCGCGCAGTAGTTGAGTTCGATCGAATAGCCAGTAGGCAATCTCACCCGTGACCGTATTGCGCCAAACTAAATCGAGATTACGATCGGCGTTCATGTCTGCGGCTCCGTTGATCTGCCAATCCAAGCCCGGATTCGGCAAGAGGAAGCCAGAAGAGAATTGAGTGCCGTTGAATATCCACATTGAGACATCTCCGGTGCGACGGTTGCTCCAAACTAGCTCCGGAGTGCCATCGCCGCTAAAATCTCCGATCGCTCGAATCGACCAATCCGTTGAGGCTTGTAATGCGATCGGCACTGAAACTTTGCTCGTCACCTGACCTTTCTGGGTGAGCCAGATCGAAAGTTCGCGGGTTCGCAGATTGCGCCAGACAATATCAGCAGAACCATTGAGATCGAAGTCTCCGGTTCCTTGGATTTCCCAATCGCGATCGGGCTGAGACTCGATCAGCATGGCGCGATTAAACGGATTGAGATTGAGCCGCCAGACGCGATTTTCTCCAGTTTGAGAATTTCGCAGCAGGATTTCACCTTTGCTTTGTGTGCTGAACTTGCCGACTCCTTCGATCGACCAATTGCGATCGGGCAAAGTTGGTAAATAACTATTGATGCCAAACTGTCCTCGATTGAGGAACCAGATCACTGATTCTTGCGTGACCGAATTGCGCCAGAGAATGTCTAGGCTTTGGTCGCCATCGAAATCGAATAAGTTTTCGACTTGCCAACCCGTTGCCGGAACTGCTGGGAGATAGCTATCTCGATCGAGTTGCCCGTTTCGCATCAGCCAGATTACGTTCTGCCCATTCCGCCCGTTGCGCCAGAGAATATCAACAAATCCGTCTCGGTTCAAGTCACCCGATGCAACAGGTCGCCATGCTAAATCTGAAACTTGCGGCAAGAAGCGGCTATCTTTGATTGCCGCTCCGTCCATCAACCAAAGTGCAGTGTCTCCGGTGCGCGAGTTTGACCAGAAAATATCAGCGTTACCATCGTTATCAAAGTCGGCAACTGTTGCAATCTTCCAGCTTGGATCGCTGACTCTGGTAGGATAAGCCGCGCTATCGAACGTTGTACCGCGCATAAACCAGATGGCATTTTCGCCTGTCTGAGCGTTGCGCCAGAGAATATCAAATTTTCCGTCTCGGCTAAAGTCCGCGATCGCTTGAACTTCCCAGTTTGTGCGTCCCGTTGAAGGTAAGAAGGTTCCTTTGACCGAGAGATCTGAAGACATCTGCCAGAGTGCCGTATCGCCTGTAACGCGATGATGCCAGAGCAAATCACTGATGCCATCGCCATTGAAATCAGCGTTTCCAACGATCTGCCAGTCCGGATCAGGAATCGTTAAGAAAGGCAGTTCTCGATCGAGCAGTGATCCCGAAGGTTGCCACAGCATATTCTCGCCTGTGCGACGATTGCGCCAGAGGATGTCATACAGACTGTTGCTCGTATCGCCGCCTGGAGGAGTGTCATCTTCTGCGATCGCGACCGTTGCTGAATTGGTTTGAATTGTGGCATTTGTCGGATTGCTTAACGTTACCTGGAACGTTTCGTCTCCTTCAAATTGTGTATCTCCTAATACGTTCACCGTGATAGTTTTCTTCGTTTCACCTGCTCCAAACGTGAGCGTGTCCGAAGTTCTGACATAATCATTGTTCGTGATCGTCGCTGTTCCATCTGCCGTACTGTAGCTGGCGGTAATCGGAGTCGGACTTGCTTCACTCAGACTCACCTCGAAAGTAAACGGAGTGATGCCGCTGTTGCCTTCGGGTTTGCTCGTTGGGACAGCCACGATCGACAATTGCGGGAGAGCGTCATCATTGCGAATCGTTGCCGTTGCGCTACCGTCTGCGATCTGGGCATTGGTGGGATCGCTGAGTTCGACGGTGAACGTTTCATCGAGTTCAAATCGGGTATCTGCGATCGCTTGAATGGTGATCGTTTGTTCGGTTTGTCCGGGGGCAAAGGTGAGTGTGGTCGGAGTTGTCACCGTAGCGTAATCGGCTTCATTTGCCGTCCCGTTTCTCGTGATGAATTTTGTTGTGATCACTTCGCTGCTCGGATTGGAAAGGCGGACGGTGAAACGGATTGCGGTTGTGCCCGTATTGCCTTCGAGGACTGGGGTCGGATCGTCGATCGAGATCGTCGGTCGGAAGTCATCGCTCAGAATCGTTCCAATCCCCTGATTTGCCGCTGTGAATAGGTCGGCATTTGTGGGCGATGAGAGGCGAATCGAGAAGGATTCATCGAATTCAAATTTGCGATCGCCTCGGACTCGGACGGTGATTTGCTGACTGGTTGCACCCGGCGCAAACGTTAGTTTTCCTGAAGTCGTTTCATAATCGTTGTCGATCGCTTGTGCCGTTCCATCAACAGTGGTGTAATCGACAGTAATCGCTTCACTGCTGGAGTTTGAGAGCGAAACGGTAAACGTCGCATTCGTGAAATCACCATCGACGTTACCTTCTGAAACTACGACATTCCCGATGCTGATCGTGGGTCGAGCATCATCGTTGTTGATCACAGCCCGCGCCCGACTGACCGAAGATAAGTCTGCATTAGTGGGACTGAGTAGCTCCGCAAAGAAGGTTTCGTTCGGCTCAAATTTCGTATCGCCCCGAACCACGATCGAGAACTCTTTCTCTACTTCACCCGCTGCAAACGTTAACGTTCCAGGTGTGGTCAATCCGACATAATCGCCATCTGCGATCGTCGCGGTTCCGTCAACGGTACGGTATTGCACTGTAACCGGATTGGTCGTCGCTTGTGAGAGCTTCACTTTGAAGGTGTAAGTCGTGTTGGTGCTGCCTTCACTTGCGATTACATCTTCGATCTGAATGGTTGGACGAACTGCCTGATCGTCGTTGAGAATTGTGCCTCTCGCTTCGTTGCTGCCGGAAATCGTTGCGTTTGTCGGATTGGTCAATCGAACGAGGAAAGCTTCTTCGGGTTCAAGCAGCGTATCCCCGATTATATTAACGGTGATCGTTTTTTGTTCTTCTCCGGGGGCAAAGATGAGTGTACCGCTTGCCGCATCGTAATCTGAGGTTGTCGCATTGACATCGATCGTCGTGTAGTTTACTCGAATTTCTTGGCTGCTCGGATTGTTGAGCGACACTACAAATTCAAACGGAGTCTTACCTGTGTTGCCTTCTGCTTGCGATCCGGTGCGAGAGACGATCGAGAGTTGAGGTTCGGCATCATCATTATTGAGAACACCAAATCCATCAGTCGCAGAAGCGGAAAGATCAGCATTGACGGGATCTTCAAGTCGAACGATAAAGCGTTCTGTCGGTTCAAATTTACGATCGGCATTTGCCCGCACAGTGATTGTTTTCTCGATGTCCCCAGGATTAAAGGTAACAGTTCCTTGGGTTGCGACGTAATCACTATCGGCAACGGTTGCAGTATCATCGATCGTGCGATATTTCACCGTTACAGTTTGCGTCGTGGAATTGGAAAGGCGAATCGTAAACGGATAGTTGGCAGCCAGCGGATTGTCTTCGCTCAATGGTGTGCTAGCGATCCCAATCGTTGGACGCTGATCATCGTTTCTGATCGTTCCGATTACAGTTCCCGTTCCCGAAAGCGTCGCTCCAATTGGATTTCTCAGCGTTAGATTAATCGTTTCATCTTCTTCTAGCTTATTATCGGTGGTCGTTTGTACCGTGATCGTTTTCGTCCGCTCATTCGGTGCAAAAATCAGTGTTTCGGTTGTGCGCTGCGTGTAGTCAGAGTCGCTTAGTGTTGCAGTTCCATCGCTAGTTAGGAAATCTACGCGAATTTCCTCGCTGCTCGTATCCGACAGCGTGACCACAAAAGATAGCTCACCTCCTTCTGAAACCGTAGCAGGCGAAACGCTGATCGTCGGTGGCGTTGTATCGTCGCTTTGAATCGTGCCAACCCCGATCGCAGTTGTTGGGATCGTTACAAGGTTCGGTGTCGTGGTACTTAACTCTACCGAGAAGGCTTCAGTCTGTTCGCGTTTCGTATCACCTTTCGCGTTCACCGTAATTGTTTGGCTCGTTGTTCCAGGTGTAAACCGGATCGTTCCTGTTGCGGCTTGATAATCATTGTCTGTAACCTGAGCTGTTCCATCTTTCGTTGCATAGTTCAATACAATTTCTTGATCGCTTGCATTAGATAACGTGACTTCAAATTGCAGCGGAGTATCGCCAGTATTGCCTTCTAGCTGAGAAACGTTTGCGATCGCAACAGTCGGAATCGGATCGTTATCGACAATCGAGGCTGCTGCGCTATCGGTCGTGATCGTCGCATTTGTAGGATTGGTTAACTTAACCGAGAAAGTTTCGTTTTGTTCGCGCTTCGTATCATCGGTGATTGAGATCGCGATCGTTTTCTCGGTTTCACCTACTGCAAACGTGAGCGTATCAGAAATCGTCGTAAAGTCTTCGCCTGCAGTTGCTGTTACTGCGATCGTGTCATACTTCACCGTTACAGGACGACCCGATGCTTCCGAGAGTTTGACCACGAAATTGTAGGGACTCGTCTCTTCGGATTGTTGGGGAACTGCTTCGATCGTGATGCTGGGTGCAGTATCGTTATCGGTGATTGTTCCAGTTTTCAGCTTTTGCTCATCGGGAAGAATTGCCCCAGTCGGATTAGAAAGCTCGATTTGGAACTGTTCGTTTTCTTCAAATAAGCGATCGCCATTGATCAAAACAGTAATCGTTTGATTCGTGACTCCAGGCGCAAACGTTAAGGTTCCAGCAGGAATCGCAGCATAATCACTACCGCTTATTGTGGTTAGATCGCGAACCACATAATCGACCTTGATTTCTGTGCTGCTTGCCTCACTCAGCGATACGGTAAAGGTATAAGGCTGTGTTCCGGTATCGCCTTCGGTAATCGAGTCTGCACCCGCGATCGTAATTGTCGGCGCAGTATCATCGTTTTCGATCGTTGCGATCGCGGATTGATTCGCTAATCTTGCATTGGCACTCGGATCACGTAAGACCACACTAAACGTTTCATCTTGTTCAAACTGCGCGTCGCCCTTCACCAGGACCGTTACAGTCTTCGTATCTGGGTCGCCGATATCAAACCTGAGGTCGCCCGTGGCTGCAACGAAATCATTGTTATCGGCAGTACCGACTAGAGTTGCATAGCTTACTGTTACAGGAGCCGTCGTCGCAGGAGCCGAAAGCTTGACCTGGAACGTAAACGCTTTTTCGCCCGTATTTCCTTCTTTGCTGTCTTCTGTGACATTGGAGATCGAAACGAGAATCGGAATATCGTTATCAGTAATCTTGAGCGAAGTTGTGCCAAAACTCTCTGAAACTGCATAATCTGGGGTTGCAACTAAGCTGAGATTCAAGACTTCCTCAGTCTCGATCGCGATATCATCGATCGGAGTCAAGGTTAAGATCCCTTCTGTCACTCCGGTTGCAAATCTGATAGTTAGCTCTGAACCATTGATCGTAAAGTTCAGGCTTGGGTCAGCGGTGAAATTGTAATCCTCGATCGAAGCGGTACTAGAAGCATCGATCGCAAGTTTTACGGTCAATTCACCGTTCGTTTGATTGCGTCGAATCTTGTATTGAACAGAGCCAGCGGGAGTATTTTCTGCGATCGTCTCTTTATCGATTGATAAATCAACCGTTGTTGCTAAATTTAAGCCGAATACATCACTGCTGCCATTGAGATCACGCGGGATTAAATCCGTTGCAACACTGTTAAAGGCAAGATAACGACCATCACCGCTGATAACGGCATTAAACGAACCGCCGCGACCACTATTTGTCTCTGAGGGAATTCGGCTAACTAAGGTTGTAAACCCGGAAACAGCATCGCGCACAAAAACATCTAGCGCATTGTTTGTGTCTCCATCAGCAAGATTGTTGGAGAAGCTATTAAAGACGACATAGCGCCCATCATTGCTGACGATCGGATAGAACGAGCCTGTACCAGACCCGCTTCCGGTTCCACCATCCGCGCCTGGGGTACCATTGCCGCTATCCGTTCCGTCTTTGTTAATGCTAATCAGTTGCGTTGTGCCGGTCTCCAAATCTCGTCGGAAAACATCACTCACGCCATTGGTATCTGTCGCAACGAGATCACCAAAGTCGCTGGCAAACACCACAAATTTACCATTGCCGCTGACGATCGGATTCGATGCCTTGAGCGGTGTAAAGTCAGGGCTGACACTGTAACCACCCGATTGATTCACACTGACATGAGACGTGGTGTTCGTGTCTAAGTTGCGAACAAATACATCTTCGTCATTCTCTCCGTCCGCCGTTCCAGCTAAGTTCGTTGCAGTGCTGGTAAATGCGATCGTTTTTCCATCCAGGCTCATGCTCACTTGGTAAGAATCACCATCGGAAATGACTCCGGTTTCTCCGGTCGCGCGGCTTACGAGTGTTGATGTCCCACTTTGACGATCCCAAACAAACACGTCGCGTTGAGTATTGGTGTCACCGTTTACCAAGTTCGATGCAGCACTCACAAACGCCACATATCGACCATTGCTACTGATCACAGGTTGTTCAGAGGTTCCATCGCTTTCAGTGCTGCCACGACTGACGATCGCGATCGAATTATCTTGGCTATTCCACAAGAACACATCTTGCTGATTGTTCGTGTCGCTGCTCACCAAATTCGATGCGGTACTGGTAAAAGCAACAAACAATCCATTCGCACTCAAGACCGGATTGAATGATGCTGCATTCGCGCTCGTTGCTCCGCCGACCGCACGGCTCACCAATCGAATCTGTTGCGTTTCACGATCGACCCAGAAAATATCAACCTCATTGTTGTTATCACCAGTTACCAAGTTACTTGCCGCACTGGTAAACACAATGTATCGACCATCGGCGCTGATCGTGGCATTTCCAGAAGCTCCATTTGAGATCGCGGTTCCTTGGCTGATTAGCGTTGTCGTTCCAGTTTGTCGATCGCGCAAAAATACATCCGAAACGCCATTCGTGTCACCATCCACAATCTCAGGAGCCGCGCTGGTGAAAACAATGTATCGCCCATTCTCACTGATCGAATTTGTTCCAACTGTAGAGGCTCCGCTTCCGGTGCGAGAAACAAGATTCGGATCAGCACTGCGCCGACTGATTAGCGTTGCATCCCCGCTTGTGACCGGAACGAGAAAGCCATCAAATAGCGCATTGTTATCTTCTAAGCTGAGATTGTTTGCAAGACTAACGAAGGCGACCGTAGTTCCATCGCTGCTGATGATCGGAACCGAGAGCGAACCTTCGATCGCATTCGGAATGATTCCCGAAACATTGTTACCGACTCCGCCTGTTGAGGTTCGGCTGATCAAAAAGGTTTTGTTCGAGTCTGGTTGTCCCGCCGAAATATCGCGCACGAAGACATCATACTGGGCGTTTGTATCTCCGGCTGCTAAGTTCGTCGCGAGACTGGTAAATGCAACGCGAGTTCCATCCGCGCTCAAGGTCTGATTGCCTGAATCATCATTCCCGATCGCACCTGCACTGTTGCGGCTGACTAATAGCGTTTGATTGCTGACCAGATTTCGCACAAATACATCAACTTTGTCGTTAGTATCTCCAGCCACGAGATCGCTCGAAGAACTGGTAAATGCGATCGCTTCTCCATTTCGGCTGATCACAGGATTTTGTGATCCCAAATTGCTGCCAAAGCCTCCTGCGCCATTACCTGAAGTATTTCCTGTGCTGTTGACGCTGACAAGTTGTACTGTACCTTCTGGTAGCCCTGACCCATCGAAGCCGGAGCGCGTCCACACGAACACATCAGGCACGCCGTTTGTGTCAGGTGCAAAGTTGTTAGCGAGACTCACAAACGCCACGCGGCTTCCATCTTGACTAATCACTGGAGCCATCGAAGGTGCATTGCCCGCAGTCGTCAAATTCACGATCGAGTCATCCGATTGCCGCCATAAAAAGATATCTTGAGCAAGATTGGTATCGTTAAAGCTCAGGTTTCGATACAGGCTAGCAAATGCGACGTAGTTTCCATCGCCGCTGATCACGGGAGAATCCGCTCCTTGCGCCCGACTGCTTAACTGAATGCGCGACTTACTAACGTGGGTTAAATCATTCGTCCCGCGATCCCACACATACACATCACGAGCAAGCGTTCCATCGGTACTCAAAAGTTGCGCTTGGGTTTGGAAAGCGATGCGGTTGCCATTGTCGCTGATGCTGGGCGCGCTTGAGCCACGAGTTCCGCTCTTTCCGTCTGCATCGCGGCTCACAAGCGTAATCGTACCGCCCGATCGCTCCCAAACAAAGATGTTATCTACTTGGCTCGTGTTGCCTGTCATCGAAGCTACCAAGTCATTCGCATTGCTAACAAATGCGACAGAGTTGCCGTCATCGCTAATGACTGGATTTAACGAAGTTCCGCTTGCGCTTCCGGTGTTGGTGGCGTTGCGGCTGATGATGGTAACGGCATCGGTTTGTCGATCGTACAAAAAGACATCCGTAGTTCCGTTCGCATCATTCGCTGAGAGAGTCGCTTTGCTCGTAAAAACAACATATCTTCCATTGCCGCTAACTGAGTTGCGCCCAATGTTCTCAAGTCCGACGCTCCCTTTTACTAAAGTCGGATTGCCCACAGAGATCAAATCTACAGGCAAAATTCCGGCATAGTTAGCGCGGGTTTCGGCGGTAAATGCGATCGAAGCGCCAATCTCGCCTGTGTTTACTTCAAGTGCCCAATCGCCATTGAGGGTTGCACTTCCGGTTAAATCACTTGAAGCTGCAATGTCTGCGCCTGTAGGCTGGCTTAATTGATTGATGAAAGCTTGTCCCGCGTCTCCCTGAGCGACATCACATCCATAAATTAAGATATCCGCATCATCTGTGAGCGACTTTGCCCACTGTTGGAATTCAGACTGATAGCGATCGAGAGAAGCGCAATCGAGCCAAGTTTCACCGAGTTGAATCGCTCCCGACTTTCCATGTGAGACGAGATGCACACTAGAAATTCCACTCTGTCCCAAAAGTGCCTGCGTGATTTGTGCGATCGCGTCTTGTGCCGGATCAAGAATCAATACGTTCGCGTCGGGCTGAATTCCAGCGATTAATTGCTGATAATTTGGCACAGACGAATCGATCACGATCAAGGAGGATGCTCGATTGTGAAGCGATGGAGGTTGGTTTAAGTAATTCTGTGGAATCGCGATCGTAGGAATACTGTCGATTTCGGTTGAGAGAGGGCGATTCCAATTGGGTAATCCCGCGAATTCCATAAACTTCTCCAGATAGGACGAGGGTTCTAGTTAGCTCAATCGGTAGGTTTCCCTCACGGGCTTCTAGAACACGCATATGGCGTTATAAATCGGTGAATTCGCGGATTTTTGTCAACAGAAAATTTATGAAATCGACATATTCCCACTCGATCGACAAAATATCGGATAATAATTTCCAACGCATCAGATCATGCAATGACTCAATCTCAAGATAGTTTGAATGCGATTGCTAACCAGTTCGCACAAGGTTCGATTAAAAATATTCAACCATTCGGTAGTGGTAACATTAATGACACATTTTTAGTAACGCTAGAAGCATCACAATTTGTATTACAGCGGATCAATACTCAGGTTTTTCGTCAGCCTGAGCACGTGATGAAAAATATCTATTTTTGTACGCAGCACATTCACGATCGCTTATCTAACTTCAAGCTCGATCGACGATGGGAAACGCCACAAGTGATTTTCACTCATGAGAATCAAGATCACCACATTGATGAGAATGGATTATTTTGGAGAGCGCTGAGTTTTATTAAAAATTCTCGATCGCACGATACGATCCAAAACCTCGATCACGCTGAAGAAATTGGCTATGCTTTGGGGACGTTTCACAGCTTGATCAGCGATTTGCCACCGGAGCGATTGACCGACACGCTTGAAGGATTTCACATTACGCCGATTTATTTGCAGCAGTACAAGCGCGTTCTTTCAGAAACAACGGTAAAGCCATCGCCTGAAGTGAATTACTGCTTGAAATTTATTCGCGATCGACAATCGTGGGCGCATGTTTTGGAGAATGCAAAACACTCAGGAAAGCTATCGCTTCGGTTAATGCACGGTGATCCGAAAGTTAATAATATTTTAATAGATTCGGCAACCGAGAAAGCAGTGAGCGTGATTGATCTCGATACCGTGAAACCGGGATTAATTCATTACGATATTGGGGATTGTTTGCGATCGGGATGTAATGCGATCGGAGAAGAAACGGAGCAGTGGGAAACCGTTCGATTCGAGCCTGATCTGTGTGAAGGAATTCTGCGCGGCTATCTTACAGTTGCAAAAGCGTTTTTAACGGATTCGGATTATCTCTATCTGTTCGATGCCATTCGGTTGATCACGTTTGAGTTAGGCTTGAGATTTTTTACCGATTATCTTGCTGGAAATATCTACTTCAAAACGACTTATCCAGAACACAATTTGATGCGTGCGTTGGTTCAATTTGGGCTGACCAAGAGCATTGAATCTCAAGAATTGTCCATTCGCAGCATTATCGAAGATTTACGATGAGCGTTCAATCTTTCTCGCTTTCTCCATTTGACTCAGTATTCGAGCCAGCAACTTTAAACTTTTCAGGTAGCGTTGAGCGAATTGATCACCGATTGGTTCTCCAATACAATCTATTTGACGATCTCTCTGAGGTTCTCATTCCCGCTGCAAAGTCGCCTAATCGCCAACATGATTTATGGAAAACAACTTGTTTCGAGTTCTTTCTGAGTGGGCAGGACGATCGACAATATTGGGAATTTAATTTATCTCCAAGCGGAGACTGGAACGCTTATCGCTTTGATCATTACCGCGCTGGAATGCAGGAAGAAACCGCATTTTCATCACTGCCATTTGAAATCGAAACGAGATCGCATCAAACCTCACTCACGATCGAACTCGATCTCACTCTCATTCAAATCGCTCAATCGATCGACCTTGGAATCACTGCGGTTATTGAGCAATTTGATCATCAAATCACTTATTGGGCACTCAAACATTGCGGCAAAGAAGCTGATTTTCATATCCGAGAAAGTTTCGCGCTCAAACTCTAAGCCGATCGATTCATAATAAAAAGCAAACTCTACCCTCAGTAAATGATGTTGACCTCTACCGACTTCAGCGGCTTACTTAATCAACGGTTCTTTAACAATTTCATGCCGATTCCGGCGACGAATTCCCTAGCGGTGGGACAAGCGACACCAGAGTTTGATTTGCCAGACATCAAAAACGATCGCCGCGTCAAGCTTTCAGATTACCGCAACGATCGTCCTGTTCTTTTAGCCTTCACTCGCATCTTCACCGAAAAGCAGTACTGCCCGTTTTGCTTCCCGCACATCAAAGCATTAAATGAGCAGTATCAAGAATTTGTCGATCGACAAGTTGAGCTTTTAATGATCACCAGCACCAACGAGCAGCAAAGTCAAAAAGTCGTCGAAGATTTGGGTCTGAAATTCCCTCTGCTTAGTGATTCAAGCTGTAAGAGCTTTCGCAACTATCAAACCGGACAAGCATTGGGCGCACCTTTGCCCGCTCAATTTTTGCTCGATCGACAAGGCATTTTGAGATACAAACATCTCTTTTCGTTTCTCGATCACAATGCCAGTATTGAAACTTTGCTGAATGCGATCGATCAACTCTCCTAAAGCACCACGGACTTGATCGCGCTGCGAGGATCATAGCTGCGATTGTCGCGGATCTTTTCGTATGCCTCACGTTCGATCTCACTCAGGTCTTTCGGAGGCGCGATCGTGATTTTTACCATCTGATCGCCGCGTTCTCCTTTTTGATTCTTCCAGCCTTTGCCCCGTAAGCGTAACGATTGTCCCGATCGCACTCCCGCTGGGACATTCACCTTCACCGTTCCATCCGGAGTCGGCACATCGATTTGCGTCCCTAACACTGCTTCATCCGGTGCGATCGGCACTTCACACACCAGATTGCTATCTGAATCGAACTGAAAGAACGAATGCGGCAACATCTCAACCGTGAGATACAAATCTCCGCGCTGGCTAGTGTAGAACCGACTATTCCGACCCTTGCCGCGAACTCTGACTTTACTCCCCGCTTTTGCGCCTGCGGGAATGCGGACATTAATTTCCTCGCCGTTGACGCTCAACCGCTTTTCTGTGCCATTAAAGGCTTCTGAAAACGTGAGTTTGATGGCAGCTTCGATATCAAGATTTTCGCCCTTTGCAGCGCGTTCGTCGGTGCTAAAACCACCGGGAGTGCGATAGCCCGTATTGCCGAACGGATCAGCGGTACGTCCGTAGTTCGATCGACCCAGCAAATCATTGATGAATTCCTCGAAGTTGTCGTAGCGACCGAATTCGACATCATCAAATCCGCCTGTGTTAAATGGCGATCGAGAACTGGATGTCGATCGAGAGGTGCTTGCTTGATCCGCTTGCCGCCAATATTGCCCGAACTGATCGTATTTTTTACGCTTATCGGGGTCAGACAGCACCTCGTTTGCTTCGTTGACTTCTTTGAATTTGGCTTCTGCGGCTTTGTCGTCGGGATTGACATCGGGGTGATACTGACGCGCGAGTTTGCGAAACGCTTTCTTGATATCATCAGCGCTCGCGGATTTGCTCACCCCTAAAATTTGGTAGTAATCTTTGAAGTTTGTTGCAGCCACTCGCTCATCCCTCATAAAAAAATAGCGTTTATCCCTATGGACATCCTAAATGCAGAATGCCCGATTTCATGTCTCTCTAGGCTAACAAACTTGCTTCTCTGCCTCAGAAGAATCTGATCGAAATTTCCGAACGAAAGCGGTTGGGATGTTTCGCCTATTTTGTTTTAAGCTACTGCCCATATCAACATCAGCGGTTAAATAATGGAGATTGTCTGGACACTTCATGCAGAGGAAAGACAGCAGCAATGGGAAAGACAGCGTGGAATTACGCGGGAAGAGGTAGAAGCGGTTGTTCTCTATGCTGAACAAATCGTAGCTGACGACGATGGCGTTTTGGTTGCACAATCTAGAAGAGGGAATGGCTAGAAGAGAGAATGGACTATTACGAGTTGCATATGTCGAGATTGGAGCAACTAAGCGAATTCTGACGCTCTATTGGACAAATCAAGTTGACCGATACTGGCAATAATATGATGAGAATGCAGTATAGCCCTGATGCCGATATTTTGATTCTGATTTTGCAGGAAACGCGTCCAGTGAATGCGATCGCAGAACCCGGTGGCGTGATTGTCAGTTATGACGAAGTGGGAGAGCCTGTGAGCGTTGAGTTTCTAAACGCCTCAAAGCGACAGTTGATTCGTCCTGGCGAAACCAGCTTAGCGATTCAGACTTAACAAGCAATGATTTAGCCCAGTTCACTATCAGCATCGAATTGAAAAAGATAAAGCTTCAACAAACTGGATTGCACCAAAAAAAGGAGCCTGTTTCGGCTCCCTGTGTAAATTATGAAAAAATGATCAGTCTTGGGGAGTTTCTTCGATCGTACTTCCCTCCGCACTCTCAGAAACCAACTGCTTCGACTTGCGCGACTCCAGCCAAAACGGAACCACAATCCAAGCAGCGACGAGCAAAAATGCCACAATGCCAAACTGAGAAGCCAGCGTAAACAGCTTTTCCAACGGCACAATCTGACCTGCAAAATACGACAGCGACACCATCACCGTCGCCCAAGTTAACGCGCCGATGGTGTTATACAGCGTAAACCTCCAATACGGCATTTCTGCAATTCCCGCTAATGGACTCGCAAAAATCCGCAGCAGCGCCACAAATCGACCGAGAAACACCGCTTTGCCTGCATTCTCGCTGAACTGCCGTTTCAGTTCCTCGATCTGCGCCTCTTTAATCCGAAACAGCTTGCCTAACTTCAGCAACAGCGCCCAGCCACCATATCGACCGATCCAATAACCGATATTTCCGCCGATCGTAGCTCCCAAAGCCGCATCGCCAACCACTAGCCAGTAATTTAACTGATCACTGCCCGCCAAGAATCCGCCCGCAAGCGTCACCGTTTCACCAGGAATGGGCAGCCCCAAATTCTCTAACAAAATCCCAAAGAAAATCGCCCAATAACCATACTGTTGAGCAATTTGCTCGATCGCTTCCGGCGAAATGAAGTCTAGTGACATTACGATAACCTTTACAAAGCTTCATATGCTCTTGATCTTGACGCGCTTGCGCTCAAAGTGTCAACGGAAATCAGAGGGAATTTATCAAAACGATTGGATTTGAGCTGATCGACTATCCGTATTTTCCTATACAAATCAAAAAGTCTTTATAAAATCAGGCTGCGATATCGGCATACATGAAGTTTCGATGAAAAGAATCTGATTGTCAGTGGCATCCGGAAATAGAATCCTTATAGTTGGAGTACTAAGGATGCGTACAACTACTCAGCAGCGGAACGATGTCGATCGCTGAGTCGTCCAGTAAGCGGTACTCTGGTTGAACGTTAAAATGTCAAGGTTCTAAGACAAACCGTTCGAGATGTGAGTGTGAACGAAATGTGTGGGGAGAAAAAGATGGCGTTAATTGAGCAGCACGAAGAGATTGTGCTACAGCCCCAAGGTCGGCTAGATATCACGGGCGGCGAGTCGTTGCAGCAACAGTGGGCGACGCTGGCTCCACGACGCTATAAAGTTTGGATTGTCGATCTGTCGAGAATTGAATTTATCGATAGCTCAGGTCTGGTGGCGCTAGTAGCGGGACTGAAAGCAGCGACGCAATCGGGGACGAGATTGGTACTCTGTGGGTTGCGTCCTTCGGCTCGACTGATTTTTGAGATTACACAACTCGATCGAGCATTTGCGATTTTTGACAGCTACGACGCGATCGCGCGATCCTTTGGTCGGGCTCAAGAAGTTCTCCAACCTGCTTGATATTGAGAAAAGCAAAAAGCCCTCACAGAATTGACCTGTGGGGGCTTTATTCATTGTTGCGTTAGAGACTCTGACTTAAGCATTCCCAAAACTGGGTAGCGAAATCTCACCTTCTTCGCGCGGAAAGCTGGGTAAATCCAGATGACCATTTCGGCGATTTTTCACCGCAAGACGGTAATTGACGCTCTGTAATTCGGCATGAAGCTGACGGTTTTCGCGCTGGATCATTGCCACTTTTTCCCGCACAGGCTGCATTCGTTCCGCGAACTTTTGACGATAGACCTTTGGCAACTCCTGCACCACTTGTTCCAGCATCTTCGATCGCTCAATGAGTTCCTGAGTGGTTTGCCGCAGTTCGTAAATCTCCTGATCGCGCTGCGTGATCTGCTCTTGGTAAAACGTCACTTGCTGTTCTACTATGTGCAGCTCATCGCGGAGGGATTGAACTTCTGCGAGATGTCGATCAGACGGTTCATCTGAAGTTGGACTGGGTGCGGTGGCGTTACCTTTGACTAGGCGGAAAAGCTCTTGAGACAACTGCTGCACGAGTTGATCGCGCATTTGCAGTTCTTCTTGGAGGCGAAGATTTTCGGCATGAATTTGCTGTGCTTGAGAAGCGTCAAGTTGAATCACGAGACAGGTACTCCCTTTGGGGTAATCAAGTTGAGATTTTCCTCCCACAATCGCGGAGGAGACGATCGACGAATTTCTCGCCAGATTGCAGTTGCCGCCAATGTACCATCTGCAACCGCAATTGATACTTGATTTAACCCCTCTTTTAAGTCTCCGATCGCAAAAATTCTCGGATGCGATGTCCGGCACATATTGTCGGTGACTAGATTTCCGCCTTTCCAGTCAAGATTTAGCCCCTGTAAGTAAGCGTTGTAAAAATGCGAACCCATTGCCACGAGTCCGGTCTGAAGCTCGATCGTAGTTCCATCTGCGAGTTCTACGCCTGTCATTTCGTGGTCATGTCCGACAAAGCGTTTAAGCGGCATTTCGATCAGGGGATAACCGTGCGATTTCAATTTCTCGCGCATCTCGTCGCTGACCTCGAATAAGCCTTGGGTGAAAACGGTGATGTAAGGCGTAAACCAGTTCAGCACAAAGGCAGTATTGATCGCGCCTTCGGTTCCCGCAAATAAGCCGCACTTCGTATCCGCCATTTCCCAACCATCACAGATCATGCAAACGTGCAGGTTATGCCCTGCGTAGTCGAATACGTTCTGCATATCGTCGAGTTTGGGCAGATGGTCGATGATGCCGCTGGCAGCGACGACATATTTCGATCGAAAGATTGGGTAGCTGCTTTCTTGTTTGCCGACTTTGACTTTGACTGCAAAAGTATCGCCTTCGTCCTTGACCTCTTCGACAAAGCCCATGAGATAGTCGCCACCGACTGAGAGAAAGTGGTTTTGACCTTGCTGGAGCATCGTGCGTCCAGGAGTTCCGGGCGGTAAGCCGAGATAGTTTTGAAGCTCCTGCATCCAAAACGATCGACCTCGACCTTTTTCGATCACAAGGCACGACAATCGATAGCGTTGCAAGTAGATCGCTGCGGATAGCCCACCTGCTCCCCCACCGACAATGATGACATCGTAGACGTGATCTAGCCTTTGTTCGAGCGTCTTCCTGGAAAGCTTCATATCTGATCCCTTGTTATGAATGCGGCATTCTCAATCTACGGTCAGCACTCAACCCTAGACAGTTTCAATGTAGCAATTCTGCGGAAAAGACGAGGATCGGAAAACTGATCTGCAGATGTCTTGATCGCACTAAAGCGTTTGAGCAACCGAACCTTCAGATCGACCCACCGTTTTGATGAGTTCAACGCCGTTTTGCAAAAGCACGATCGACGGATCACCTGCTCTATTTAAATTGATTTTCTTTACGGTGACTTGCCCACTGGCGAGGCTTTCACCCACTCGGACATATCGTGAACTGCCGTCTGAATCCTGAACGATCGCGCTTAATTGACTTCCGGTTTGGATCACGCCTGTGAGTGCGATCGCGTCTGCGAAATTCGTGCGTGAGACGGGCGGCATCGGAGGCGGCATTATCGGAAGAGCGGGGGCGAGCAGCGGTTCAGGTTGCGGGATCGGGGCGTAACGAATAACAGGTTGGGGTAGGGAAACAACGGGCGGAGTCACGATCGAGGATTTTGCAGCGATGCTTGCACCGCGCTCCGCGTTCGGTTTTTGAGCGGCGGGTTGAATTGTCGCTTTGAGATCGGTAGGAATGGTGGTTGCAGCAAACGGATCGCGCGTGCTGGAGACGGCGACGGGCATCAAGGACACTTTGCTATCTGAGGTGGGAATCATGCCCGGAACTTTGATTGCAGGCAGTGTGGCAGATTGAGCAGGCACAATCGGTTGGGCAAACGCTTGTGGAGACGGTTGAACTTTTTGGGCGGTGCGGTTCGATTGGCAGCTTGCTAGTAGAACCGCGATTCCAGCATTGATCCAGTGACGTTTTCTCATACAGGCTTTCCGGGGTGGCTACATTTATACAGAATAGTCACGGTTCTTCGGAACGCACGGGTTTCTCAGCCGTTTTGACTAGCGGTTTTGACGGAACTTTTGGCATTGATCGTATTTATACGTGGGCGTTCTTGCGGTTGTCGGTCACGTACCCGTGTGCCAAAGGCATCGCTAAACTGGAGAAAACACGCGATTTCATATGAAGCAGTTGGTCTTAGTCGGGGGTGGGCATAGTCACGCGATCGCGCTGCGACAGTTTGGACTCAATCCGATTTCTGATGTGCAGATTACGTTAATCACTGAGGCAGAGGATACGCCTTATTCGGGAATGCTACCGGGTCATGTGGCAGGGTTCTATTCTTACGAAGACTGTCATATCAATTTGCGATCGCTCTGTGAGTTTGCAAAAGCGCGTTTGATTGTCGATCGAGCGGTTGGTTTAGAGCGTGATCGCGTGGTGTGTGAGCAGAATACGATCGCGTTTGATTTCGTCTCGATCGACATTGGCAGTACGCCGAACATTCCCGCACAGGCGAAAGGCATTGGAGCAAAACCGATTTCAAAGTTTCTCAAGTGGTGGGATGAGTTTGCTAAAAGTAATCCAGAGCAATTCGCGATCGTGGGTGGCGGAACGGGAGGCGTTGAGCTTGCATTGAATATGCAGCATCGTTTACCGAATACCGCGATTCATTTGTTTCAGCGCGATCGTGAAGTCATGCCGAAACACAATGCTTGGGTGCGCCGGAAGTTCAAACAGTTGCTCGTTCAGCGGGGAATCATTCTGCATTTGGGTAAAGCAATTGAATCAATAGAATTTGATCCTAATACGATCGTTTGGGTCACACAAGCTTCCGCTCCCGATTGGATTAGGCAATCTGGACTTAAGGTAGATGACGAAGGATTTATTTTAGTGAATGATGCGTTGCAGTCGATATCTCATCCTCAAGTATTTGCAGCGGGTGATATTGCCACGATGATCAATCACGATCGTCCAAAAGCAGGTGTGTTTGCGGTGAGGCAAGGAAAGCCATTGTTTCAGAATCTATCTTTAGCGTTGAACAATCAACCTTTGAAGCCGTACCATCCGCAAAAGACTTACCTCAGTTTGATTGGAACGGGCGATCATTTGGCGGTTGCATCTTATGGACTGTTGGGAGCACGATCGCGGTTGTTGTGGCGAATGAAAGATTCTATCGATCGAACCTTTATGAATCAGTTTCGGTATTCAAATTAGCTTGGGTTAAATCGATGCAATTATCAATCTCAGATGATCAGCTAAAAATCGATCTCGATGGTTGGGAACGGTTTTGGGCGTTTTATTTCAATGCTGATCTGCATATTCCGTTGAGCCATATTACCCAAGTCACAACAGCAGAACCGCCAAGCAGTTGGACAGATGCGAGACTTCCAGGAACGTTCTTACCAGGTGTAATTAAAGCAGGAACTTACTACACCGATCGCGGAAAAGAATTTTGGTATGCTACTCGCTCTGGTCGGTATCTAGTGATAGAGCTTGAGAATGAGTTTTATAAAAGAATTGTATTGACCTTGGATCAAAACCAAGTTTGGGCAGAACGCATACGACAGCACTGAATGGAAGCTGAAGGCTCGATTCTCTTGGGATAGAAAAGAGTTTGTCGATCGTGTCTCAGTCAATCATCAGATAATGATTGTTCCTCAGATTCCTGTGTCGTTGCTGACCTCAGACGCATTATGATTCGTCCAGTTCACACCCTGTTGCTCGTTGAAGACGGTTTGCTAGACCGAGAGCAGTATCGACGCTACTTGATGTCCGATTCAAGCTGCACCTATCGTCTGTTGGAAGCGGAGTCGGCGGCGACAGGATTGGCATTATGCGCGACACAGACGATCGATGCTATTTTGCTCAACTACTCACTGCCAGATCGAGACGGGCTAGCATTTCTCGAAGCACTCCACACTCAGAATCGGGGGAGCCATCTGCCCGTCGTCATGGTGTCAAGCGAAGGCGACGAAAGAATCGCGGTGCGGGCAATGAAACTGGGTGCAGAAGATTATTTGAGCAAACGCCATCTCACGCCAGAATTGTTGCAGTTGACACTCGAAAGCGATCGAGAATATGCTTGATTGCTTTGGGATTTATTCAGCGATTCGAGATGAATCTGGGCAAATCATTGATTTTCGATTTGATTATCTCAATGCCGCCGCGATGGAAAGCAATGAAATGACTCCGGCTGACCTGAGCAAACGTCTGTGTGAGGTGTTTCCGGCTCATCACACAGCGGGACTGCTTGAAGACTATTGCCGCGTGGTGGAGACGGGAGAACCGTTGAGTAAGGAAAATTTAGTTTACTCAGATGTCTTTGGAGCGCAACATCTCACTCGCGCCTATGATATTCGTGCCAATAAGCTAGACGATGGATTTGTGGCATCTTGGCGGGATGTGACGGCTCGTAAACAAGCAGAAGTTGCGCTGCAAGAAGCAAATCAGCGGATCACGACGATCTGGGAAAGCATGACGGATGCCTATGTCACCCTCGATCGCAAATGGCGGATTACTTGTACCAATTCAGCAGCAACCGAAGTCGTTCGGCAGTTGGCGAATTTAGAACCAGCAGAGTTTTTGGGTCAATCCTATTGGGAGGTGTTTCCCTCGGTGGTTGGGACAATGCTTGATCGAGAATTTCGGCGGGCGATAGCAGAACAGATTCCAGTGCATTTTGAACTGCTCTACAACCCTAGCGGCAATTGGTTTGAAATTCATGCTTATCCGTCTCAGGCAGGGCTGGGAATTTATTTTCGGGATATTAGCGATCGCAAACGCATCGAAGCCGAGCGCCAGCGAGCAGAAGAAACCATTCAACAAAAACTTGCGGAAATTGAAGTGATTTACAATACGGCTCCGATCGGACTGTGCTTTTTAGATAGGGAACTCCGGTTCGTGCGGATGAATGAGCAGCTTGCCGAAATTAATGGGCTTTCGATTGTTGAGCAAATCGGGCATACGGTGCAAGAAGTCTTGCCAGAGTTAGGAGAAATTCAAGCGCCGCTCTTTCAGCAAGTGATGGAATCTGGGGTGCCAATTTTGGATCTCGAAGTGGAGGGAACGACTCCGGCACACCCTGGAATCCAACGGCACTGGTTGGTAAGCTACTATCCCCTGAAGGCACTGGATCGGCAGGTGTTAGGCATCAACATCATGGTGCAAGAGATTACAGAACGCAAACAAACAGAAGCAGCACTGCGAGAGAGTGAACGCAGATTTAGAGCGGTGTTCGATCAAACGTTTGAGCTAATGGGGATGATCAGTCTAGAGGGCATCCTGTTAGATGCGAATCAGGCGGCTTTAGACTCGATCGCGGCTCAATCGATCGATATTATCGGTAAACCATTCTGGGAAGCACCTTGGTGGACACATTCTGAGTTCTTGCAAGACCAACTTAAAGACGCGATCGCTCAAGCGACAACCGGAGAGTTTATTCGCTACGAAGTGCAGTTTCCGAGCGCGACTGGCGAAATCATGACCACTGATTTTTCGCTTAAACCTGTTTTCGATGAAGCGGGTCAAGTGGTGATGCTGGTTGCGGAAGCGCGTGATATTAGCGATCGTAAAGCTGCCGAAGCGGAACGGGTTCAACTGTTAAGAGAAGCCGAAGCCGCTAACCGCAGTAAAGACGAGTTTGTCGCAATGGTGGCGCATGAACTGCGATCGCCACTTAATTCGATCGCGGGCTGGTCGAAACTGTTGCAGACCCGCAAATTCGATGAAGCAACGGTGGCGAAAGCGCTCGACACGATTTATCGCAATACTCAAACGCAGGTGCAACTGGTCGAGGATCTGCTGGATATTTCGCGCATGGTGAAAGGAACGTTGCAGATTCATTCCACGCCGCTGAATTTGGTTGATGTCGTTCGTGCGTCATTAGAGATCATACGACCCGCAGCGGAGGCGAAACAGATTCAGCTAGAAGCACAACTCAGCCTTACGGCGCAGCTTTCAGGCGACATCAACCGCTTGCAGCAAATCGTCATTAACTTGCTGACGAATGCGATTAAATTCACAGAAGGAGCGGGACGGGTCGAGGTGTCTCTGATGCAAATCGACGATCAAGTCGAACTGCGAATTCAGGATAGCGGTAAAGGGATTGCGGCGGAGGTCTTACCGTTTATCTTTGAGCGATTTAAGCAGGGGCAGCAAAACACAGGATCAAAGGATGGATTAGGGTTGGGGCTTGCGATCGTCAAAAAATTAGTCGAATTGCACAATGGTACAATCGCAGCGGAAAGTTTGGGTGTCGGACAAAGCGCGACCTTTATCGTGAGATTTCCGGTGCTAAAAGCAATCGATCTCACTATTTCTTCAGACGATGCGAGGACGATCAATCAGGCTGCTTTGGCTGGAGTTCGTATCTTTGTTGTAGATGATGAGCTGGATATGCTTGATTTGATTACCTTTTTTCTAGAGGAGTATGGGGCCGAAGTGCGATCTGCTTCGAGTGCGGCGGCGACTTTAGAACGGTTGCCTGAGTTCAAACCGGATATTTTGATCAGCGATATTGCGATGCCCAACGGGAATGGATACGAACTGCTAGAACAATTGAAAGCGCGTTCTGATCGAGACATTCCTGCGATCGCACTAACTGCCTATTCGAGTGCCACGTATGAAGAGCGATCGCTACAGGCAGGTTTTCAGCAACACCTAACAAAACCTGTCGAACCAGAAGTGCTGGTCGCTGCCATTATCAGTTTAGTAAGAGAAAGAAAGTAGACATGACACCTCTGCGGCGAAACTCATGGACAGGCTTAAAAACCTGGTTTTCTGCGACCGATGGCTTCAGTCAACGGGTGGCGCGAATTTCGAGCGGCATTGTCATTCTGGTCGGTTGTCTTGTCTTAATCGGCTGGAGTCTCGATCTTTCGGTTCTGAAAAGCGTCGTGCCAGGGGCGGCAACGATGAAAGCCAACACCGGACTATCTTTTCTCTTAGCTGGGGTATCGCTTGGGCTGCAAACTCGCAAACGGCAAAATTCTCTCACGGCTCGAATCGCTAAAGGATGCGCGATCGCGGTAAGTACGATCGGACTTCTTACCCTGAGTCAATATTTGTTTGGTTGGAATCTCGGCATTGATGAACTTCTGTTTCGTGATCAGCCGATTTCTCCAGCGACTTCTTATCCCGGTCGCATGGGCGTGAATACAGCCATCAACTTTACTTTCATCGGTTCCGCTCTCTGGCTGTTCAATCAACGATCGCCGCAACGAACAAAAGTAGACCGCATCGCGATCGCTCAAGGGTTGACAGCAATTGCAAGTTTGATTGTCCTACAAGCGGTCGTGGGCTATGCCTATAACGTTCGAGTGTTCTACAAAATCAGCGAGTTCGCGACCTCAATGGCGCTGTTTACGGCGATCAGCTTTGTCATCTTAGGGGCTGGACTGTTGGCATTAAAAAGAGATCGCGGCTTTATGCAAACAATCACCAGTGAGTTGATCGGGGGGAGTGTCGCACGAAGGTTCATGCCTGCGGCGATCGTTGTGCCATTGGTATTGGGTTGGCTGATTTTGCAGGGGCAACAGGCAGGCTGGTATGACCCCAACTTTGGACTATCGTTGATGTCGGTATCGCTGGTAGTGATTTTGCGGTGGGGCTGATTGGGCGAAGTGCTGGTATGCTCAATCAGGTAGAGCGCGATCGCAAACAAGCCCAACTGAACGATCAGTTTCTCAACGATCTCGATTTTCGGTTGCGGCAACTCTCGGATGCCAAAGCAATGGAATGGGAAACGGTTCGCAGCGTGGGCGAATATTTGAACGTCGATCGCTGTGTTTGGAACGAAATTAACGCCGCGGATGGATTAGCGATCGTCACACAAGATTGGTATCAGCAGACTGATTTGCCAAGCGTTGTCGGGATTTACCAACTTTCTGATTTTGCTCAGTCTGATCTGCTCAATCTTTACTACGCGGGTCAAACGGTTGTGGTGGCAGATGTCACGACGAATCCTTACACTGCTCCTTTTGTCGAAAATTACATTCCTCATGGGCTTCATGCTTATGTTGCTGTTCCCTGTGTGATCGAAGGAACTTGGGTAGCGATGCTGGTCGTTAATGCGAAAACTGCGCGAAATTGGCGATCGGATGAAGTCGCACTGCTACAAGAAACCGTAGCGCGTCTCTGGTCGATCATCGAGCAAACAAAAGCCGTCCAAGCTCTGCGCGAAAGTGAGATCCGGTTCCGAGTTGTAGCCGACAGTGCGCCCGTGCTGATTTGGATGAACGGAGCGGATGGCGGTTGCGAATTTGTGAATCGCAAGTATCTCGACTTTTTCGGTAAAACGCTAGAAGAAGTGCAAGGCTTTGGCTGGAGTCCGAGCCTACACCCCGAAGACCAAGAAAAATACGTTTCTGCCTATCTAGAAGCATTCCGCGATCGCGCTCCCTTCCGGGGACAGTTCCGGGCAATTCAAGCCGAAGATGGACAATACCGCTGGCTCGAATCCTACGGTGTGCCAAGGTTCAGTCCTGCGGGGCAATTTCTCGGTCATATCGGCTCGACCTCAGACATTACCGAGATCAAACAAGCCGAATTTGCTTTACGCCAAACCGCAGAAAAACTAACAGAAACCAATCGTCTCAAAGATGAATTTCTCGCCGCGCGCTCTCACGAACTCAGAACACCGCTCAATCCAATTCTGGGCTGGACGACGATGCTCAAAGCCCAGAAGCTCAACCCCGCAAAGACCGCTCAAGCCTTAGACGCGATCGAACGCAATGCCCGGCAGCAAATCAGGCTAATCGATGATTTGTTAGAGGTGTCGCGGGTGATTCAAGGCAAGCTCAGTCTAGAACTTTGTCCCGTTGATCTAGCACAGACGATTCAAAGCGCGATCGAAACCGTACAGCTTGCCGCTCAAGCGAAAGGAATTACGATCGACCTTCAAGGTTTATCCTCTCTCGCTTTGATGGGAGATAGAGATCGTCTACAGCAAGTCTTCTGGAATCTGCTCTCAAACGCGATTAAATTTACACCTAACGGCGGACGAGTCGAAGTCGAGCTATCAACGACGGATGCTTGCGCCCAAATTCGAGTCACAGATACGGGAATTGGCGTTGAGCCTGAGTTTCTGCCGCACGTTTTTGATCGGTTTCGACAAGCCGATGGGGGTAACACTCGCAAGTATGGCGGCTTAGGTTTGGGACTCTCGATCGTGCGTCATTTAGTTGAATTACACGGCGGAACTGTAACGGTTGAGAGTGCTGGCATCGGGCAAGGGACGACTTTTATCGTGAAGCTGCCGATCAAAACTGAAAAAATCGTCGATCGTGCAGTTGAGCCAACTCTAAATTCATCTGAATCAATCCAGCCTACTGATTTACCTCAGACTACAACTGCACTGACTAGAACTCGCATTCTTCTAATTGATGACGATCCAGATAATTTAGACCTGATGCGCTTTTTGCTTGACCAAGATGGCGCGATCGTAACGGCAATCAATTCACCCTTAAAAGCGATCGAACTCATTCTGACGCAGCAATTTGATCTGATCGTGAGTGACATTGGAATGCCAGAGCTAGATGGCTACGAATTGATCCAGCGAGTGAGAACATTGCCTCAAGCTCGATCGATTCCTGCCCTTGCTCTAACTGCATTTGCTTATCAGGAAGACCAACAGAAAGCGATTCGGGCAGGATTTCAGGCATACATTACGAAACCTGTAACCCCGATCGAGCTACTCGAAGTTCTCAGTCAACTACTCAAGCATTAACGCCAGTTCGACAGCAATCTGAACTGATGTCAACTCGATCGATGTCGCCCAAAAAAGCTCCAAATCTCGCGACTGGCATCGATCAGCGAGTTCGCACCGCCTCCTCCTCTCGGAAACACATGACCCGCACCCTTGAGCATAACCAGTTCGACCTCTGAGCCGTTTTTGCAGTTGGTGTATTGATCAAGTTGCACACGCGGATTGATTGATCGTACTTGTGCAGGTTTCGGACATTGATTGTGCTGTCGCCAAAAGTCGATCGACGATGGAACCGATAAAATTTGCCCGTAAGGAAGCGTTCCGCCCTTCCAAGGAACTTTACGATCGTCAGTTCCATTGATCATCAACATCGAAACGGGACGGCTCGATCGACATTGAGACTGCAAGCCATTTGGTAACGTTGCAACAATGGAGGCAAAAGCGGCGATTTGACTAGAAGATTCGCAAGCAAGACGCTGAACGAGAAATCCACCGTTTGAGATACCCGTTGCATAGATACGACGAGAATCGATTTTATAACGCTTTTGAAATTGCTGAATGAGTGAGTTTGTGAACGCAACATCTTCATTGCCACCAACATTCCAGCGTCGATCCAACCCATCAGGATAGACAACGATAAAATTTTCGCGATCGGCAATTTGATTAAATCCACTCAGTTTCGCTAAGTCTTTCCCCTGAGAACCATAGCCGTGAAAGACGAGAACTAATGGAACAGGTTGAGTCGGTTGGCGATTTTTGGGAAGATGTGTGACATAAGTGCGCGGCGGTTCTTGAGGAGAATTGCGCGATCGAGGAGCGGAAGAAGCTGCATTGCAAGCCGTCGTCGAAACGAGGAGCGCGATCGAAATCTGTTTAGTAAGCCGACAAATCAATCTCATTCTTGGTATCGCTTAGGTAAAGGTCGTACATTAAGGTCTGAATTTTTGTCCTCGTGATGGTCAAAGATTTCATCATCGATCCTGCCACGCACTGAAAAAGACTGTTGCGGAATCCCGATCGAGATTCCTTCTGTATCCAGCGCTTGCTTCAATCGTTTCCGAAACTCGCGTCCAACGTGCCACTGTTGGAGAGGTTGAGTTTTGATCCAAATCCGTAACGTGACACCCTCATAACTTAGATCTTCAACTCCCAAAACCTGCGGCGGTTCTAGTATTTTGGTTTCCCAATCTAGATCATGACTGATTTCATCTCCAACTTTTTCGATCAGATGAATTGTTCGATCGATATCAGCATCGTAGGCAATCGCGATCGTCAAATCAACCCGCGACCAATCCTTAGAAAGATTCTCAACGATTGCGATCGCGCTATTCGGAATCGTGATCAATCGCCCTTCAGCATTCCGAATCTGCGTGATTCTTAAACTAATCGATTCAACCAATCCGCTCATGGTTCCAACTTGGATCACGTCTCCAACTGCGTACTGGTCTTCTAATAGAATCAGAAATCCATTGATCACGTCTTTGATTAAGTTCTGAGATGCTAAGGAGATACCAATCCCAATAATTCCCGCACCCGCTAGTAATGGCAAAATTTGAATTCCGATGGTTGACAAAATTGTAGTTAAACTAATGCTAATCCAACCCAGTGTAGACAAACCTTTTACAACACGGGAAAACGTAGAGACACGCAGCGCGACCCGTTGAGAAACATCAGGCGCGGATTGCTGTGAGATATCTAGCGCGCTAAAAATACGATCAATTAACAAATCACTAAATCGAATTACTAGATAAGTTAGAACAATAATCCCCAGAACCTTCAGCGGTGTCGAAAGCACGAAGGGTTGAAGCGATCGCGTTTGTGCAAACAATCCCAAAATGATGAATCCACCTGCCGCCCAAATGATCAACTGAACAAGCTGAAGAAATCGCCGTTGAACATCTTTCATTGTTCTTTGCTGACGATTTGCTAGCTGCTGTTTCACCATCAGTTGAGTGCGAGAACTTGCCATTTCAGGCGCATTCGGCGGCAGTTCTGACAGATTTGGCGTTTCAGCTTGAAGCCGTTTCTGCTGTTTTCGCAGATAGGATTGCAGCCGAGACACTGCCCAACTCAAAACAAACATCCCTACGATAATCGCGATCGCTCTTCCAATCTGCTGTGTAATAAATTCTGGCCGCCGTTCACGTCCTGCTGCGATCAACGCATCTCGAATTACCTGCGTCAAAGTTTGAGCATAAGTGGCGGGTTCTTGTCCTTGCAGTTGAGCATCGAGCGTCGTCACGGTCATGAGATACTGACGATTTGCCGTGATCACCGGGAGATTGCTGCTGGAATCGATCTCAGAAGTGACTTCAGGCACAGCCGAACTGGTTTGATTTACCAGCCGGTTTAGATTCGCTTCGATCCCTTGCACGCGAACTTTGATCGCACTCGTTTGATTCGGTTGATTCGGTTGATTTGACTCTCCATCGGCTGGCACTGCAATCCGAAACAGTTCTCGCCCATCTAACCGCACTGGAGCCGTTCTAACCTCAGTATTGCTGATCTGCGGCAGTTCCAGTTTTGGAGTCGGTAAAATCGGATTCTGCGCGAAAGCAGAAGAACCGAGAAGCAATAAGATGCTCAAGACAACAGTGAGGATAAACCTTCGCGATCGCAATTCACACCTCCTTTTTGCTAGGTTAAGTCAGTTCGACACGCTTTTTCGTTTCGTTGCAGGCGCTAGCTGCCCCCTAAATCCCCCATTCTGGGGGATTTCAAGAGTTCTTCAAAGTCCCCCATTCTGGGGGACTTAGGGGGCTTCCCGAATTTCAAATCGGAGCAGCTACTTCTGTCGAACTCACATCACAGTTAAACCAGTCGAGGATTCTAACTGAGCGATCGACAAAATCGACTCTCCACAGCGATAGAGCTTCAAAAACAAGCGCCTCCTGAAAAATTACATTCAGGAGGCGCAAAGTTTCAAGCTAGATTTTAGACAGTAACAGGCTGACGTTGTTCTACCCAGCGTCCGAGTGGTTTACCGACGATCGCAAGCTGCTTCATCAGTTCATCAAACAGATCCGGTGTCAGAGATTGCGGCCCATCAGAGAGCGCTTTCTTCGGATTCGGGTGAACTTCGATCATTAGCGAATCAGTTCCAGCAGCGATCGATGCCATTGCCATCGCGGGAACGTACTCAGCACGTCCGGTTCCGTGACTCGGATCAATCATGATCGGCAAGTGAGTCAAGGTTCTCAGAACGGGGATCGCTGACAGGTCTAAAGTGTTGCGGGCATATTGTCGATCGAATGTCCGAATTCCGCGTTCGCAGAGAATCACATTCGGGTTTCCAGCAGCCAAAATGTACTCGGCTGCCATTAACCAATCTTCGATCGTCGCTGCCATACCGCGCTTGAGCAGAATCGGCTTATCCTGTGCGCCAACTTTTTTCAGCAGCGAGAAGTTCTGCATATTGCGTGCGCCAATTTGGATCACGTCAGCTACTTCTGCTAAAGGTTCAAGATCAGCAGCATCCATCAGTTCTGTGATGATCCCCAATCCGGTTGCTTCGCGTGCAGCAGCAAGCAAGCCAAGTGCGCTTTCTCCGTGTCCTTGGAATGCGTAGGGAGAAGTCCGAGGCTTGTATGCGCCACCTCTAAGAAACTGTGCGCCCGCAGCTTTAACGCGATGTGCAGTTTCAATGATCATTTCTTCGTTTTCAACCGAACACGGGCCGGCTACCGTGACGATCGGATGATTTTCGCCGATATAAATCACACCGTTCGGCGTTGGGATCGCAACTTCGCTGGCTTCCCCTTGACGATACTCACGGCTGGCGCGTTTGAAAGGTTGTTCAACTCTTAACACTTGCTCAATCCAATCGCTGGACTCCTGAATCTGTAGCGGATCCATTGAGACGGTTTCACCCACCAAGCCGATGACGACTTTGTGCTTTCCGACGATCTTTTCGGGGCTGAGTCCCCAACTGACAAACTCTTCGGTGAGGCGGGAAATCTCGGCTTCCGGGGAGCCAGCTTTCATAACCACAATCATGTTAAAAATCCTGCTGAATGGTGTTGTGTCGCGCTGCCGATCGAGCATTTTGCTGCCCAGATCAGCCCTGTCTATCGTACCGTACTCGATCGAACTCTAATTTTCAGTGCCTTTTTGCTTCTGCTGCCGGGCTTCTTTCCAAGCTCCGGTCAGTCGTCCCAGATTGGTCGAAAATTCGCTTGCTCCGACCAGCCCACCCACTCGCTCTTCGTCCCAGGATGCCGAGAGCAGCCCGTAAGACAACCCAACAACCCCGATCCCCAGAAAGAGCATACTCACTAACACCACTGCGTAATTGGGTAGTTTGTAGATGCCTTTGCTGACGATAAAGTAGCTGACCACAAATGTAGCGATACCCAACACCGTCGGAATTCCGCAGAAAAACGCCATCCGTCGTGCCATTCGCCGACTGACAATTTCAGGAATGGCGGTCGATTCGCGCGATCGAGGTTGAGCCTGGGGCTTTTTCGAGGAGGATTTTGGGCGCTTCTCGATGAAAGCAGGTTTGGCTTCTTTCGCGGGTGCTTTTGTGGGTTCGGGCGCGGGTTTTGCGGATGATTTCGCTTTCTTGCGTCCTGGCTCGAATGGAAGCCGCTCTGGGGTGGGATCAGGGGCGTTGGCAGGCATCGGTTTAACCCCGGATTCCGAGGCGAGTGATGAGGGCACGATAACGAGCCGTATCGCCTTTTTGAATGTAGGCGAGGAGGCGTTTGCGCTGACCAATCATTTTCAGCAGTCCGGTACGAGAAGCGTGGTCTTTTTTGTTGCTTCTGAGGTGGAGGCTGAGTTTGTTGATTCGCTCGGTGAGCATTGCCACTTGGACATCCGCCGATCCGGTGTCGGTTTCGTGGACTTGATATTGAGTAATGATTTCTTGCTTGCGCTCTTGTACCAGTGCCATTGAGATTTGTCCTGAATTGCGATGAATACGGCAGTTTTCAATTCTATCACAGCAGTTCGAGGGAAGGGAATTTATTCCGACAGCAAAACCTTTGCGCTGAAGCTCGGAAGATCGATCGACAAATTTCCCCCATTCACTCCGATCGAGGTTTGATCGTTCCAATCTTGCCAAGCGCCATCGTTTGGAAAATTCGCGATCGCATAGTTCTCATAAGACTGATCCGAGAAGTTCGCAACAACGACAACTCTTTCACCCTCATCGTTCCAGCGAACATACGCCAGAATTTTGTCCTCTGCGTTCTCGAAAAAGAATTCGATATTATCGGTTCGTAGTGATGATTTTTCGTGACGGAGGGCGATCGCTCTTTTGTAAAACTCAAACAAATCGCGATTCTGATCGAGCAATGACCAATCCAACTGATTTGGCTCGGTTGTCGTTGCGGTTTTGTGTGTCGCTTGACCGAATTCATCACCCATCCACAGCATCGGAATTCCGGGGGCAGTGAGTTGAAGAGTTGCACCAAATTTAACGCGATCGAATGCAGGTTGATCAAAGATGCCAACATCGCCAAGCTCGACGATCATATGTTCGCGATCGTGCGTTGCGAGATAGTTAATCACCGAAGTTGATCCAGCATAACCTTGTTGCCGAGCGTCGATCGCTTTTTTCAGTTCATCTAAGTTCAGTGATTCGCCTGTCAGCGCATCTTTGAGAAAGTAGCGGAAGCTTTCATGCCAGCAAGCATCAAACACACCTTTCGGAGCGCAGACTTCGCTCGAATCTGGAATATGTTCTGCAATTTGATAAAAAGGCTTACCTGTGACTTCGATTTGCTCGAATAGCCAGCCAAAAAATTCATAGTTTGCAATTTGGCGCACTGCATCATACCGAATACCATCAATGTGATATTCACGAATCCAGAACTGCACCACATCGCGCACAAAGTTCCAAGTCGGGCGAATTCTACGATCGCTATCAACAGTCTCATAGCTCAGTTCAGGGCCCCAATAGTTCGCATCGTCTTCGGGATAGTGTCGATCGTGGTAGTACCAATAATCGCGATCGATCTTCAGTAACGAACTTTCTTCGTTCGTGTGATTAAAAATGCAATCGACTAAAACACGAATTCCACGCGCATGACATTCATCAATCAAATGCTTAAAGTCTTCGGGCTTCCCATAGCTGCTTTCTAGTGCGAAAAAGTGAAGCGGCATATAGCCCCAACGATAATCGCCATCGTATTCTGTGACAGGCATTAGCGCGATCGCATTAATGCCCAATTCGCTTAAATAATCGAGTTTTTCTAGAACTTGCTTGAACTTGGTTGGATCAGAAATATCAGTTCCTTGACCGCAAAAATCAGCAATGTGCATTTCGTAAAGAATTAGATCGCGATTTTCGGGAAGTGGTCGATCGTCATTCTTCCAAACGAATGTGTCTAAAATGCGTCTCCCGTCTTTAATCCGAACGATTTCATTTTCTGTTTTACGATCCATCTCTGCCATGTACGGATCGTTTGTTTCAACCCATTCGCCTTGTAGTGCAGGACTGTTTGATCTCACCCGAAGTTTGCACTGATACTGCCCATCTTCGAGATCCACTTGTACCCGAAAGAACCCATCTTCGCCTTTTTGCATCGGGCTTGTCTGCCCGTCTAGGATTAGCTCAACTGCTTCGTTGCGGGGAGCGAAGACGTTAAATTCGATCGGGTGACTCATAGAGATGGCTCATAAATGGTAAAACTGTATTGTTCGAGCAGTATCGATCGACTCTGACTGTTCGTGCATCTGACGCTTGAAAGATCTTCAAAGCTTTGCTAACCCCCTTGGGATAGATTTGTCTGTCAAAAGGCAGAGATCAAATAGTTCGTGCCCATAGTAATATAAGAACCCGTTTACCTTTCAGTTTGTCTCTACGCTCGATCTCGTGCTCCGTCTAGACCTTACCGGCCAACTCCATGAACGGCGAAGAAACCAATCGAAACCTGAAGCTTCAGACCTCTACCGACCTCGAACCGCTTTCAGAAAGAAAAACTCCACCTCCCCGCTGGCGACGATTTCTTGTTCCTGCGCTGATTGGACTTGCGATCGTTGGAGGTCTGGGCTGGATCTTGTTCAATCGGCTGATTTTGCCGCTGATGATTGCCAGTCAGATGAAGGCACAGCCGACCCCCGTACCGCTCGCAAATCCGAAAGCTGCCACGATCGAAGATAGCTCGGACTATGCAGCAAGCTTAGATTCACGGCAGTCCGTGACATTACAGCCAAAAGTTTCGGGGCAGATTAGCGCGATTTATGTTCGTCCGGGGCAGCGCGTCGAAGCGGGTCAGCCGTTGATGCAAATCGATTCGGCTCAACAACGCGCCCAAGTTGCCAGTCGGCAGTCCGCAACCCAAACCTCTCAAGCGGAAGTAGAAACCGCGCGGGCGGATGTGGATAGTGCAAGTCAAACTCTGCGATCGCTCGAAGCCAGACGCACTACAGCACAATCGAATGTGCAGTTAAACCAGCGAGAATACGATCGCTTTGTCGAACTTCAAAAACAAGGCGCAACCAGCCAGCAAGTTCTAGACCAGCGGTTAAACGCTTTACAAACTGCCCAAGCCGCTCTCAAACAAGCAGAAGCAGATATGCAAGCTCAACGCGCTGCGATTCAACGGGCAGAAACCACCGTCTCGCGAAACCAACGCGCAGTCGAACAAGCCCAAGCAAACACTGCCGAAGGCGTTGCTCAATTGCAGGACTATACGATCACGGCTCCGTTTGCAGGCACGCTCGGGGACATTCCCGCCAAAGTCGGAGACACCGTGAGCAATACCACTCAGCTATTGAGTGTGACTCAGAATGAACAGTTAGAAATTCAGATTCAAATTCCGTTGGAACGTGCTTCGGCTTTACGCACAGGCTTACCCGTCAAACTGCTGAATGATAAAAATGAAGCGGTACAAACGGGGCAAATCTCCTTCATCGCGCCAAATGTCGATCCGGCGAGTCAATCGGTACAAGCAAAAGCGAGATTTTCCAACACAGGAAATCTGAGGACTTCGCAGTTTGTTCGCGCTAGAGTGATTTGGGCAAATCGTCCGGGTGTGTTAGTCCCGACGACTGCAATTTCGCGCTTGGGGGGCAGAGATTTTCTGTTTGTCGCGGCTCCGTTCAACGCTTCAGGATGTGAAGCCCCTGCGCCCTCTCAAGGGGGCGGAAAAGTTGAAGTGACTCCAGATCAACTCGTTGCTGCTCAAAAGCCGATTCAGCTTGGCAAAATCGTCGGTAACGAACAGGAAGTTTTAGAAGGAGTGACAGCAAGCGATCGCATTGTGACTTCTGGAATTTTGCAACTACAAAACTGCGCCCCGATCGCGGATGCGGCACAGCTTCGGTCTTCTCCTTCGCCCTAAGTTAAAGGCGCTGATTCTATGATTTTTTCAATCTCTACCTTTTTCATCAAGCGCCCCGTGTTTGCGACGGTGTGTTCGATCATGATCACACTGCTCGGAATTGCTTGTATTCCAACTCTGCCCGTGGCTCAATATCCAGAGATTGCTTCACCTCAAGTAACTGTGACCTCTACATATGTGGGCGCAAACGCTGAGGTCGTCGAGTCAACCGTCACGAACATTCTGGAGCGGCAGCTAAACGGGATCAATGGTGTGAAATTCATCAAATCCACCAGCGCCAACACCGGAGTCAGTAACATCAATTTGACGTTTGACTTAGGGCGAGATCAAGACCTTGCAGCGGTAGATGTGCAAAATCGCGTGTCTTCAGTGCAATCTCGATTACCGGGTCCTGTGACTCAAACCGGGGTTCAAGTTGCAAAAGCGAACAATAATTTTCTATTAGCGATCGGGCTTTATTCCGAGCGAGATGAAGCAAAAAATCAGGATCTCTATGATGATCTTTACCTGAGTAACTATGCAGATTTGTATTTAGCGGATGCGATTCGACGGATCAAAGGAGTGGGCGAAGTTCAGATCTTCGGAGAACGAACTTACGCAATGCGCTTATGGCTTGATCCAGAGCGGCTTGCGAGTCGAACGCTCACGCCTCAAGATGTTGTTGCTGCACTTCAACAGCAAAACATTCAAGTCGGGGCAGGACAGATCGGACAAGCTCCCGCAGTTCCAGGACAGCAGTATCAATATTCGGTCACGGCACAAGGACGACTCAAAGATGTTGAGGAGTTTAACAATGTCGTCATCCGAACTACGGGAACAGGAAGCTTAGTGCGCTTGAGGGATGTCGGTCGGGCACAGCTTGGAGCAGAAAACTATGGTTCGTTGCTGAGGTTTACCACGAAAGATCGGGTGACTCATCGAGGCGTGGGGCTAGGGGTAAACCAACAATTTGGCAGTAATGCGCTCGATGTTGCAAAAGCAGTCAAAGAAGAAATACAGTCTCTTTCTGCAAGCTTTCCGCCTGGACTGCGCTATGATGTCGCGTTCGATACGACGACGTTTATTGATGCAGGGGCGAAAGAAGTCGTTTCATCACTGATTCAAGCAGTTGTTTTAGTGGTGTTAATTCTGTTTCTGTTTTTACAAGATTGGCGAGCTGCTTTTATTACCTCGATCGTAATTCCGATCGCGTTTCTCGGCACGTTCATTTTTGTAAAACTGCTAGGATTTTCAATCAACACGCTCACATTGTTTGGATTGACCTTGGCGACGGGGCTAGTGGTCGATGATGCGATCGTGATTATTGAAGATATTACTCGGCGGATTCAAGAGCAAGGAAAGCGACCGCTTGAAGCAGCGATCGAATCGATGGATACCTTATTCGGCGTGGTAATTGCGACTTCGCTCGTGTTAATTACGGTGTTCGTGCCTGTCGCTTTCTTTCCAGGAACGACCGGACAGCTTTATCGACAGTTCGCCTTAACGATCGCGTTTTCAGTTGCAGTTTCGACGTTCAATGCGCTGACCTTTACGCCAATGTTATCTGCATTATTGCTGCGACCAGGACAATCTGTAAGCAATAACTGGTTTTTCCGTCGGGTGAATTGGGCGATCGATAAAACGCGCGATAGCTATTCTCGAAACCTCGATCGAGCCATTCGCCGTAAAGGATTAGTTCTCTCGTTTTTTGCAGGAGCATTAGTTCTCACCTATTTTGTGTATAACTTTGTGCCGCAAGCGTTTATTCCCGATGAAGACCAAGGCGTTTTCATTACCGTGGTGCAAGCGCCTGAAGGGGTTTCACTCGACTACACCGAAAAAGTATTAGAAAAAGCAGAGGCAATTCTCAAGGCACAGCCCGAAGTTTCTAACATCTTTGCAGTTGGAGGATTCAGCTTTAGTGGAGCAACGCCGAACAATGGTTTAATCTTCACCACGCTCAAACCTTGGGAAGAACGAACCGGAGCAAATCAATCCTTGCAGGCGATCATTGGTGGATTCTTCCCTAGCCCATCCGGACTGTTTCCCAAAATGGCATCGATTCAAGAAGCGGTAGTATTACCGTTTAACTTACCTGCGGTTCCGGGGATCGGGAACTTTGGAGGATTTGAGTTTCACTTACAAGATCGAACGGGTTTAGGCTTTCCCGCACTGGGTGAGACTTTGGGCAAATTTATCACTCGCGCATCCGCTTACCCTTCAGCACAAAGTCCTCAAATCGCTGGACTACGCCCGAACTTTAACGGCAATACGCCTCAGATTTCGATCGAAGTCGATCGCGATCGCGCTTCGCAGCTTCAAGTCTCCTTGCAAGACATTTTCAGCACGCTGCAAATCTTTCTCGGCTCTGCTTATATCAATGATTTCAACCAGTTCAATCGGGCCTATCGGGTCTATGTTCAGGCTGATAGTCAGTTTCGATCGAATCCTGATGACATCAAACGACTGTATGTTCGCAGCACTGGAGCCAATGGCGAACCGGGGCGAATGATTCCGTTGAGCAACTTAGTGAAAGTGACTCAAACCAATGGCCCGTCGATTATTACGCACTACAATCTTTTCCGCTCTGTGGAAATCAACGGCGCACCTGCACCCGGATCAAGCTCAGGGCAGGCGATTCAGGCAATGGAAGCTGTAGCACGAGAAACACTACCGCGCGGGTTTGGGTTCCAGTGGTCAGGACTATCACTTGAAGAAATTGAATCAGGCGGCGCGGCAGTATTTATCTTTGGATTAGCGATCGTCTTTGTGTTTCTCACTTTGGCGGCTCAGTATGAAAACTACATCGATCCGATTATCATCATGCTGACTGTGCCGTTAGCAATCTTAGGAGCATTGCTTGCCGTTCTGCTGCGAGGAACCGCGAATGATGTCTACACGCAAATTGGATTTGTGATGCTGATCGGGATGGCAAGCAAAAACTCGATTTTGATCGTAGAGTTTGCGAACGAAGAACGCGATCGCGGAAAAGGAATCGCCAGTGCGGTGGTTTCGGCAGGACGAGAACGATTACGCCCGATCCTCATGACGGCGATTTCAACTGCGATCGGTGCATTGCCGCTCGTGATCGCAACCGGCCCCGGAGCCGCCGCACGACAATCTTTGGGAACTGCGATCGTCGGTGGGATGGTCGTCGCTACGTTTCTCAGCTTGTTTATTGTCCCGGTTCTGTACATTGTGATCAAGTCTTTCGAGGATCGGATTCGACGACCTGCAAGACCTGATCCGATCGATCTCGATCAGACGATCGATGGACACGGGAACTATTCCGGCGATCGAGAAACTGCGAGTCAATCTTCCGATCGAGATGGGCACTAAACCGCCTAAGCATTTCGATTTTTAACGCAGGTGAACCGCATCGAACAGGGTGTGTTAGATTGCTACACATGACTAGGGGAAGAAAAATTCAAGCCACCGCAGAACTCGAAGTCCGGTTACTGCGGGAAGGGATCACAGAATCGGTTCATCATGCTCAAGCGGTCATTTGCGACGATCGCGGACGGTTGCTCTTGTGCGCGGGCAATCCCGAAACCGCGACGTTTGCGCGATCGGTACTCAAACCTTTTCAAGCGATCGCAGTGACCACATCCGGCACGCTAGAGCGATTTAATTTAAGCGATCGAGATTTAGCCATCATTTGCAGTTCGCACAAAGGCACGATCGAACAGGTTCGCCAAGTGTTTAACATTCTATGGCGTTCTGACGTTGAACCAACGGCGCTACAGTGCCCCATTCCCGACGGCAAACAGAGCAAGCTGCAATACAACTGCTCTGGTAAACACGCCGGAATGTTAGCCGTGTGTCAGCAGCTAGGATTTCCGATCAGCAACTATCTGCACTACAATCACCCCGTTCAGCAGTTGATTCTCGGCAAGCTTGCCGAACTGTTGAAGAATCCGGCTGAAGAGTTTATTCCAGCCCGTGATGATTGTGGCGCACCGACCTATTTTATGCAGCTTCGTCAGTTAGCTTGGCTATATGCTCAACTTGCATCCGGCGGCAATTTGGACATGGAGCGCATTCTTCGAGCCATGACGCACCACCCGAATATGGTCGCGGGTGAGGGTGAATTTGATTCAGAACTGATGCGGCTGAGTGAAGGTGAATTAGTCAGCAAATCCGGCGCAGAAGGCGTTCAGTGCATTGGGCGAGTCGGGGAAGGGATGGGACTTGCGATCAAAGTCATGGACGGAGCGAAACGAGCGAAATACGCGATCGCCATTCACGTCCTGCGCCAAATGGGTTGGATTACACCGTCGATCGCAGAAAACCTTTCCGAAACCTACATCACCCTCGGACGCTACAAGCGCTTAGAAGTCGCAGGCGATCTTTCGATGCTTTAGTAAACTGGGAACCTTATAAAGCGCGATCGCGTTGCTAGAATTAATCATTCTCCATGACTTGCCGAACCCTATGAGCGACACCATCCTGAACGTCCGCAACCTTCAAGTTCAATTCAAAACCGATGAACGAGTGGTGAAAGCCGTTGACAGCATTTCGTTTCAAGTGCGGCGTGGTCGGACATTGGGCATTGTCGGAGAATCGGGGTCAGGAAAGTCGGTGACATCGCTTGCTGTAATGCGACTGATTCCGAATCCGCCCGGACGAATTACCGGAGGCGAAATTTGGTTTCAGGCGGACGATGCCCAAGAACCCATTAACTTATTGACACTGAGCGAAAAGCAAATGCAGGCTTATCGCGGCGAACGAATTTCGATGATTTTCCAAGAGCCGATGAGTTCGCTGAATCCGGTGTATACCTGCGGATTTCAATTGGTTGAAGCCATTCGACAGCACCAGCACATTTCACAGTCAGAAGCTCGACGACGCGCGGCTTCACTGCTGCAAGAAGTGCGAGTGTTGCCACCGGACGAAGAATTAAAACAGCGAGTGCTAGAAGAACGCTATCACAAACCGCTGAGTGAACCGGAACTCGATCAAGAAATCAATCGCGCCAAAACATCAATGCTCGATCGCTATCCGCATGAACTATCTGGCGGACAGTTGCAGCGGATTATGATTGCAATGGCGATCGCGTGTAATCCCACTTTATTAATCGCAGACGAACCGACCACCGCGCTCGATGTCACGGTACAAGCAACAATTTTGGATCTGCTGCGAGAATTGCGCGATCGACGCGGCATGGCGATGATGTTTATCACTCACGATCTCGGTTTGATTGCAGAAATTGCGGATGATGTCGCAGTGATGTACGAAGGCAAGATTGTAGAGTACGGCTCTGTTTTAGACATCTTCTCGAATCCGAAACATCCTTACACTAAAGGTTTGCTGACTTGCCGCCCACAGCCCGATCGACGTTTACGCTTCTTACCAACGGTTTCGGATTTTATGGAAGTTTCGATGCTGCCCACGGGCGAAAAGCTCATTCAAGCGAAGCGTCGAGATGTGAATACGGCACTCGCTGAAGCAGAAGAAGTCAGCGAAGCAGAGTTTGACCAGCGACTTAAGACCCTCCAGCAAAAACCGCCGCTCGTTTCCGTTCAAAACCTGCAAGTTGCGTTCCCCATCCGAGGCATATTTGGACAAACGAAGCGCTACACAATGGCGGTAAACGATGTTTCATTCGAGGTTTATCCGGGTGAAACGCTTGGATTAGTAGGTGAATCGGGCTGTGGTAAATCGACGTTAGCGCGAACCTTGCTGAGATTGATCGAGCCGAAGCAAGGGAAAATCTTTTTTGAAAACGAGGACATTCTCAAGCTCTCGAAAAATCGCGTCCGTCAACTCCGCCGCGATGCCCAGATTATTTTCCAAAATCCTTACAGTTCGCTCGATCCGCGAATGAATGTGGGCGATGCGGTGATGGAACCGCTGCTGATTTATGGGCGAGGAAATCGGAAGGAATTTAAGCAGCGAGTCGAGTATCTGTTACAGCGGGTTGGACTTGATCCGAACTGGATCAATCGCTATCCGCATGAGTTTTCGGGTGGACAGCGGCAGCGGATTTGTATTGCTCGATCGCTTGCCCTCAATCCCAAATTCATCATCTGCGACGAATCGGTTTCAGCGCTCGATGTTTCGGTGCAAGCTCAGGTATTAAATTTGCTGAAAGAATTGCAGTCTGAATTTGGACTAACTTACATTTTCATTTCGCACGACTTGAGCGTTGTCAAATTCATGAGCGATCGCATTATCGTGATGAATCGCGGCAAAATCGAGGAAATCGGAACTGCCGATACGATCTACAACAAGCCGCAGACTTCTTACACTCGTCAACTGATTTCTGCAATTCCGATCGGATCAATCGATCGCATTCGCGAACGCCAACAATCCGCTTAACTGTCGAGAATACGATCGACTGAGATTGAAATCTCTGGAAATGCGATCGATGCGATCGTGCCAGTGGTTAACGTTCTTTCTGAACAGTAATCACCATTCTGCGGATCACGAAATACGGTTAACTCTGACTTTTTTAAGTTCACAACCCAATATTCAGCAATTCCAGCCTCTGCATAGATTTTGCGCTTGATTTCAAGATCTTTTCTAAGGCTGGAATTGGAATATTCAATCAGCCAAAAAATGTTCTCAGGATAAGGATGATGCGCGAGATATTCTCGTCCTAATGGTTGAACGATCGCGATGTCTGGCTCTGGTTCGGAGTTGTTCGGCAACGTAATCGGTTTCGCGTCCCGAACTTTAGCAAGTATTCCGAGTAAAGCAATCAAATAATCCCGTGTTTCAGTTGTGCCATAAGCATGAGATTCTCCTTCCGGGGGCATTTCGACAATTTCTCCTCGCAATAGTTCCACTCGTCGATCGTCTAAAATCCCCGCATCGATCATCTGATGATATTCGTCTAGCGTCCATTTCGCGATCGTCACGCTCATCATTTATTCCTCATCTAATGGCAGTCCACGCTTGACGCGACCTTTCGCAAAATATCGCCCAAACTGAAGCTCATAGACTTCATCTTCGTCTTGGGTTTCGACTTCGATATCCGATCGCGCATAGCTCACGCACAAGAGCGCATAGCCTTGCCGCTTCAACTCTGGTGACAATCCTATCGCTTCAGATTGCTCCAAATGCCCAGAAAGCACTCGAACTGCACAACTGGTACAGGCTCCATTGCGGCAAGAAAATGGCAGTTCGACCCCTTGAGTTTCACCAGATTGGAGAATATAGCGATCGCTCGGCACTTGAAAGGTATAAAACTCGTTTTTTTGGCGATGAAAAACGCGAATAGTGTGGAACTCAGACATAATGCTCATTTTGAATCTTCTTTATTCACTTTAAGACTTCTTCGACAAAGCTTTAAGCCGATATCGCATTTAGTTTGCTTTTTCAATCACGGATTTGAGGTTAGCCCGATCGCGATTTGATGCCAGTTCAGCCGGAGCTGTCGGAACTCTGCCCCACTGATTTGCAAAGGTATTTACTAACGCTTCTTGTCCCGCCCGAAAGCCTTCCAGATTTGCGCCGCCACCGTTCATGACGACAAACCAAACAATTCCGTTTTGGCTCGTTGGTAATGCACCCGCTAACGCACTGACTTCGTTTAGGCTACCGGACTTTGTGACCAGTCCAGTTGGCAGTTTGCGCCCTTCAAGAATGCCTTCATCAGTTCCGACGATCGCGAAAATATCCCCGATCGTCATCTTGGCAGGCTTGAGAAATTGCTCGATCGCTAAAAACATCGAACACACTGCACGCGGAGAGATGCGATTTTCAACCGCTAAACCTGAGCCATTGACTAAAATCACTTCAGTTTGCGGAACGCCTGCGGCTTGAGCAGCTTTGAGTGAGACGACTTTTGCGCCCCCGATCGAGCTTGCAATAATCTCCGCCATTGCGTTATTGCTATAGCGGTTCATCTTTTTTAATAGTTCTGCAAGTGGCAAAGATTGATGTCTAGTGATCGTTGTAAAGTTTGGAGGCTTGGCAGCAACTTTGACGGAACCTGCGATCGCGATTTGCGGTTTCGGAGTGCCAGCGGAGAGCGTTTGATATTGTTCGATCGCTTCACTCGACCAAGTTTTTGCATTCAAGCCTTGTTTGAGTAATGTGCCTGCTTTACCCAAATCAGTCTCAAAGTTCATAAAAAAGCGACCTGTCACAATCAAATCGCCTGTAACTTGTTTGATGCCTTGTTGAGATAGAGCATTTCCAAGTACGATCGCTTCTTCCCACACAAAGAATGGATCATCGCCACCTTGAACAATCAAATCACCCTTCACAACACCGTTTTCAAGGGTTCCAGTCGTTCCGATGATGGTTTGATATCGGTGATCAACGCCATAAGTTTGCAGTGCTGCAAGAGAAGTTGCAACTTTGGTGAGTGAAGCAGCAGAAAGCGGAGTTGTGCCTTGATGTTTAGCAAGTAACGTATTGCCCGATTGAATCCAAATCCCTTGCGCGGACTGGGGATAACCTTGAGAAGCGAGTTTAGATAGATATTGTTGAACGACCGCGTTTGTGTTGGGATCTGGAGTTGTGGGTGCAAGCGCCAACGGAGCCGTTGGAAAAGCGGGAGGAATGACGACGCTGCGACTTGCTGCTTCTGATTTGGGACTTTCAGCAATTGGAGCTTTTGCGGCTTCTGGATTGCCGCATCCGACAATCAGGAAAAAACTCACAAACAAAACAGAAGCAGAGTAGCGCATGGAAAAATGAGCAAAGATTCGGGATTTAGCTTAACTCATTTTTGCAAGATTGAAATTTTAGCGATCGTACTCAGACATCCAGAATCTACTCCAGATGTCTGAGCTATCTTTACCGAGGAATCAAACGTTGCCGTCCGCCAATTCCAGGATTAAACAAGGCAGCAAGTTCTGATTCGGGCAAGTGATCGAGCCATTCCTCGATTTCCGATTCGGTCACGGGATAACCGCGATCGTTGGCAATCTTGACTAATGCTTGCGGATCGCTGTTTGCTTGTAACCGAACTTGAAGCGCGTGATCTTTTTGAACCGCTTTGAAGAATGCAGCGGCGTGGTCTTGCGACATAACAAAGTTCCTCGCAAATAATGAGACGGCTAGAGAAGAACGTAGCGCTAGAATCTCTACCTCTTCAGCCTAGAAGATTCTGAGAATCTCGACTCAGACAGACATCAAAATTGATTAGACTGTATCAAAGTATTAATTGTATCTTTGCGATTTTTGAACCTCACCTGTGAAAGTTATTTTGTTCGATTTTGACGGCACGATCGTAGATAGTGTTGATGTAGGCATTACCATTACGAATCGATTAGCCACTACTTTTGGATTTCCTCCTTTTGATCAAGAAACATTAGATCAACTGAAACAATTAGGATCGAGAGAAGCCCTCAAGCGATCGAAGATTCCGGTCTGGAAATTACCATTTCTCATCCGTCGCTTTACTCAAGAACTCAATCGAGAAATCCCTGATCTAAAACTTTTTCCTGGAATGAAAGAAACATTGCTTGAACTCAAACAGCAAGGATATATTTTGGGAATTGTTTCGACAAATTCTGTAAAAAACATTCAAGAATTTCTCAGAGTTCAAAACCTCACCTCAACGTTTGATCTCATTTCTGCAAGCTATGCACTATTCGGAAAAAGTCGGCTAATTCAAAAAATTATTCGGCAGCGCAGATTGCAGCCTGATCAAATCTATTATGTCGGTGACGAAACCCGCGACATTGAAGCAGCAAGAAAAAGCGGCGTGCAATCGATCGCGGCGACCTGGGGCTTAAATTCAGTTGAAATCTTAAACGAAAATCATCCTGATTTTTTGATCAATCACCCCAAAGAATTACTGCATTTGTTGATTGACAAACCGTAATTTTCCTCGCTTTGTATTATTGATCACTTGTTGACCGTTACTTTCTGTAGTTGGTCTTAAAGAACGCTCTGTTCTAGAAATGCCTTCTTAAGATAGAAGTAGGGACACTTCAAATGTGGCTAGTCTACAGAAGTGTGAATGTGAAAACCCTGACTCTCAGGGAGGAAACTCGAATGGTCGATGCTCATCCGCTGCTCCTCGATCGCGATTCGGTTCTCGATCGAGACTGCACGACTCTCTCACGCCATGTTCTCGAACAACTACACAGCTTTTCAGCCGAGGCGCAAGATCTCAGCGCGATTATGACGCGAATTGCCCTTGCCGGAAAACTGATCGCTCGTCGTCTCAGCCGTGCAGGATTAATGGAAGGCGTTCTCGGCTTCACGGGCGATACCAATGTCCAAGGCGAATCCGTAAAACGCATGGATGTCTATGCCAACGAAGTCTTTATTTCTGTGTTTAAGCAGAGCGGTCTCGTGTGCCGTTTGGCTTCGGAAGAAATGGACGAACCCTACTACATCCCAGAAAACTGTCCGATTGGGCGCTATACCTTGCTGTATGACCCGATCGATGGTTCCTCAAATGTGGATATCAATATCAATGTGGGATCGATCTTTGCGATTCGGCAGCAAGAAGGAGAAGATACAGACGGAAAAGCACGCGATTTGTTACAGAACGGGCGCAATCAGCTTGCAGCCGGCTACATTCTGTACGGGCCTAGCACGATGCTGGTTTACTCGATCGGGAACGGCGTTCATTCGTTTGTGCTTGATCCCAGCTTAGGGGAGTTCATTTTGGCAGACGAAAACATTCGCATTCCTGATCACGGGCCGATCTACAGCGTGAATGAAGGCAACTTCTGGCAGTGGAAAGAATCGTATCGCGATTTTATTCGATATGTGCATCGGCATGAAGGCTACACAGCACGCTATGGCGGCGCGTTGATTGGCGATTTTCACCGCATTCTGTACCAGGGCGGTGTGTTTCTTTATCCCGGCACTGGAAAGCAGCCTGAAGGCAAACTCAGATTGCTGTATGAAGCTTCACCGTTGGCATTTCTAATCGAGCAGGCAGGGGGACGCGCCAGCACCGGAACGCAAGAAATTCTCGATTTTGTGCCGGACAAACTTCATGCCAGAGTCCCTCTGATTATTGGAAGTAAGGATGATGTGGCGCTTGTTGAATCATTCGTGCAAGAGCGCATTCGAGAAAAGATCGTTTTAGAGCCTAAAGCTTAGTTCTGACATATATAAATAGGAGCAGACCCCGATGACAGTTGCAAATCATCTTCTAGAAATCAAAGATTACGGTCAAAGCATTTGGATGGATAATCTGACCCGTGATCTGATTCAATCCGGCGAACTCAAGCGCATGATCGACGATCGAGGATTGCGCGGACTCACTTCAAACCCCGCCATTTTTGAGAAAGCGATTAACGGAAACAAAATTTACGACGCGGACATTGATGCGGGCATTCAAGCTGGAAAACCGCTGCTTGAGATCTACGAATCGCTGATCTTTGAAGACATTCGGAATGCGTGTGACATCTTCTTTCCGATCTACGAAGAATCGGGCGGATTAGACGGCTACATCAGCATCGAAGTACCACCGAACATTGCCAACGACACGGAAAAAACGATTAGCGAAGCCCGTCGCTACTACAAAGAGATTGGTCGCCCGAACGTGATGATCAAGATTCCTGGAACTTCGGCAGGCTTACCAGCGGTGGAAGATGCGATCGCAGATGGCATCAATGTCAACGTAACCTTACTCTTCTCAGTTCAAAGCTACGTCAACACCGCTTGGGCATACATTCGCGGACTTGAAAGACGGGCTGAAAAAGGCGAAGACATCAGCAAACTTGCCTCGGTTGCAAGTTTCTTCCTCAGCCGGATCGACATCAAAATCGATGAGATGATCGATGCGAAATTCAGCAAAGGAGTTGATAGCTTGCCCGAAGAAGCGAAGCTGACTGCCGTTAAAGGAAAAGTTGCGATCGCGAATGCGAAAATCGCCTACCAAGAGTACAAAAAGATCATCGCTGATCCCCGTTGGTTAGCGCTGAAAGAAAAAGGTGCGAATGTTCAACGCCTCCTCTGGGCAAGTACCGGCACCAAGAACCCCGACTACAGCGATGTAATGTACGTCGATGAATTGATCGGAGCAGACACGGTGAATACCTTGCCACCGAATACGATCGAAGCCTGTGCGGATCACTGTGATGTTGCTCCTCGGATTGATACCGATGTGGATGAAGCTTACAACTTGATTAAAAGCCTCAACGATCCCGACATTGATATCAACTTGGCGCAAGTGATGACCGAACTGCTCGAAGAAGGCATCGATAAATTCGTTCAGCCGTTTAACTCGCTGATGAAATCGATGCAAGAAAAGGTCGATCGACTCGCCAAAGTCTAAGAAGTGTTACCTACCGTGCATACCCGAATTTCTTTGACCTTCTAATTGTTTGGGGCTTGCCCCCTAAATCTCCCACGAGTGGGGGACTTCAACCTAAGAGAGTAGCTAACTTTCAAAATCCCCGGAATGGGGGATTTAGGGGGCAGAAGCCCCAAACAACGAAGCGAGAACACTGATATGTATTGATTTTTTATCCTTCATCACCTCACTATGGTCACTCTCTTACAAAATCCGCTCCGGGTTGGACTACAACAACAACGGATGCCCGAACCCAATATCATTGTGTTCTTCGGCGCATCGGGTGACTTAACTAAACGTAAGCTCGTTCCCGCGCTCTATCACCTCAAACGTGAACGTCGCCTTCCGCCTGAATTAACGATCGTTGGAGTTGCCCGACGCGAATGGAGTGACGACTATTTTCGTGAACAAATGCGCGAAGGAGTCGAAGAATTTTCCGATGGAGTCGGCTCTGAAGCGCTGTGGCAAGACTTCGCCCAAGGATTGTTCTACTGTCCCGGAGACATCGACAATCCCGAAAGCTATCAGAAACTCAAAGATCGACTCGCTGAAATCGATGGCAAACGCGGCACAAGAGGAAATCGCGTTTTCTATCTATCAGTTGCACCAAAGTTCTTTCCCGAAGCAATTCGGCAGTTGGGCGAGGCGGGAATGCTGAAAGATGCCCAAAAAACGCGGCTTGTGATCGAGAAACCGTTTGGGCGCGATTTGAGTTCTGCTCAAAACCTTAACCGCATTGTTAACAAAGTTTGTAAAGAAAATCAGGTTTACCGGATTGATCACTATCTAGGTAAAGAAACCGTTCAAAACTTATTAGTGTTCCGATTTGGCAATGCCATCTTTGAACCATTGTGGAATCGGCAATTCATCGATCATGTTCAGATTACGGTAGCTGAGACGGTTGGCGTTGAAGACCGCGCAGGATATTACGAATCTTCCGGAGCATTGCGCGACATGGTGCAAAACCATTTGATGCAACTGTTCTGTCTAACCGCTATGGAACCGCCGAACTCACTCGATGCCGATAGTATTCGGACTGAAAAAGTAAAAGTGATTCAGTCAACTCGTCTCGCGGATACTCATCGTCTAGAAAATTCGGCAGTTCGTGGGCAGTACGGTGCTGGCTGGATGAAAGGCAAACAGGTACAAGCCTACCGAGAAGAACCTGGAGTCGATCCGAATTCACTTGTGCCAACTTACGTCGCAATGAAGTTCGTGGTGGACAACTGGCGGTGGCAAGGTGTTCCATTCTATCTACGAACCGGAAAGCGCTTGCCGAAAAAAGTCAGCGAAATTGCGATTCAATTCCGTGACGTTCCTTATCTGATTTTCCAGTCTGCGGCAAAACAAGCTAATGCAAACGTTCTCGTGATGCGGCTCCAGCCCAATGAAGGAATTGGAATGCGGTTTGAAGTCAAAATGCCGGGTGCAGATCTGAGCACCAGATCGGTGGACATGGACTTCAGCTACGGCAGTTCTTTCGGCGTAACTGGAGGAGAGGCATACGATCGCTTATTGCTCGACTGCATGATGGGCGATCAAACTCTATTCACCCGTTCCGACGAGGTTGAAGCGGCTTGGCGCGTGGTTACTCCTGCCCTTTCTGCTTGGGAAGCGCCCACCAATCCGCGCCTGATGCCTCAATATGAAGCCGGAACCTGGGAACCTTCCGAAGCGGAACAAATGATTAACCGCGATGGTCGCCGTTGGCGAAGACTCTAGTAATTTTAGATTTTGGATTGACGATTCAATTCAAAATCTAAGATCTTCCTCTTAAAATCTAAAATCCTACTCTCTTATGGCAACCAAATCCGCTCCGCTTGTTTCTCTCCAAGCTCCTAAAGATGTCTCACTCAATGAGATCGAACAGGAACTTAATCAAATCTGGCAATCCTACAGCGCCACAGATGATGATGGTTCAGCGATGGCTGCAACTCGCGCGACGACCTTCACGCTGATTGTCTACGAGCCAGAAGAAACCCAGCGGCTTCTTGCCATGATGGGATTTTATACCGGACCTGTCGATGGAATTGACGGACCAAGAACCGAAGCTGCAATCCAAGCGGCTCAATCTGCTTACAAATTACCGATCGATGGTAAGTCTAGCCCAGAACTTTTAACAAAACTGCGCGAAGATTTAGCCAAACGCAAAGGTGAACCCGTTGAGGGTGCTGATGCACCTCGGTATGCGTCGGATGCGGCAGGAAGCGGAATTGCGGATGCGATTGCAAGTCAGAATCCTTGTCGGATTATTTCGCTGTTTCCGATCGCAGGTGAAGATGAAGGCGTTTCTGCTCAAGTTTCCGCTTACTGTCCGATTAACAAAGCAAGCCAGGCGGCGCTTGTGTGTTGCGAATACATCACGCTAAAGGGAACGGAACCCGCGCTTGATCGGGTTGGCGAGTTAGCTTCTTCCCTACTGATTAGCGAACTTCCTCGGTTGCTGTGGTGGAAAGGCACACCGAATCTTGAGCAAAACCTATTTCAACGATTGTCAAAGCTTTCTAATCAAGTGATCTTTGATTCAAGTCGCTTTACCGCTGATACTGAAGGTGATTTGCTGAAACTGGCAGCGCTGATTGAAGATAGCGTACTTGTAACCGATTTGAACTGGCGACGATTAGCAGCTTGGCAAGAACTCGCGGCGGAAACGTTTGACGCACCGGGACGACGGGAAGCGATTTGGGAAGTCGATCGAGTGGTAATTGACTACGAAAAAGGCAACCCGGCACAGGCGTTGATGTATCTCGGCTGGCTGGCGAGTCGGTTGGGTTGGGAGCCGACAAAGCGCGAACACGAAGGAGACATTTACGATCTGCAACGAGTGTATTTCACAGCAGCGGATGGGCGCGAGATCGAGGCAGAACTGGCGGGAATTCCGACCGCAGAAATTGGCGAAGTCAAAGGCGATATGGTGAGCCTAAAGCTGACTTCAACGAACTTAAAGGCAGATTGCTGCACGGTGTTGTGTTCTGAAACGACGGGCTGTATGCGAATGGAAGCAGGCGGCGGCGCGCAGTCTTGTCAGATCAATCAAGTAACACCGCTGCTGAACGATCAAAAGGCGGAAACGCTGCTGAGTGAGCAACTTCAGCGAGTTGGTCAAGATGTTCTGTACGAAGAAAGCATGGCAGTCACCGCAAAAATCATTAAGCTGTAGGTTGGAGTTTTGTCCGATCGCAGTTTATGGCTTTTGTGATTGCAGGGGAACGGAGTGGAGCGGGCAAAACAACGGCGACGCTGGCGCTGTTGGCGGCTCTCAGACGGCGAAATTTGCAGGTTCGATCGTTTAAGGTCGGGCCTGATTATATTGATCCAATGTTTCATCGGCACGTCACGGGGCAGGCTTGCTACAATCTCGACCCGATGCTGACTTCTGAAGCGTATGTGCAGCAGTGTTTTTTAGAGCGGGCGGGACAAATCGCGATCGTTGAAGGCGTGATGGGATTGTTCGATGGTGCAGCGGGGCAGAAGGATTTCGCCAGCACCGCACACATTGCCCGATTGCTCGATTTGCCGATTTTATTCGTGGTTGATTGTAGTCGGTTGTCGAATTCGGTGGCGGCGATCGTGCATGGTTATCGATCGTTAGATCCGCGCTTAAAGTTCGCAGGCGTTGTTCTCAATCGAGTCGGAAGCGATCGACATTTAGAATTGCTCAAGGCTGCATTAGAACCGTTAGAAATTCCGATTTTAGGCGTATTACGGCGGCAGGATGCGATCGAGATTCCCGATCGGCATTTAGGATTAGTGCCGACCGATGAACTACCCGGATTAAATGAATTAATCGATCGATTAGCGGAGTTAGGTGAAACCTGTTTCGATTGGTCGGCATTAATGCCGATATTATCGTCGGTACGCCAGAAGGAGTTCGCTTCGATTGAGAATCCGGCAAGCCCCCTAAATCTCCCAAAATGGGGGGACTTTGAGCCAACCCTCGCGACCTCAAAGTCCCCCATTCTGGGGGATTTAGGGGGCAGAAGCCGCTCCCAACGAAGCGAAAAACCTCATCTTGTCCGAATCGCGATCGCTCGCGATGCCGCCTTCAATTTCTATTACGAAGACAACCTAGAATTACTCAAACGATCGGGCGCAGATCTGATCGAATGGAGTCCTCTAAAGGACGATTTTCCCGATGACATCGACGGTTTGTATTTCGGTGGTGGCTTTCCTGAAATGTTTGCAGCAACGTTAAGCGAAAACCAAACTACACGAAAAGCAATTCAAGCTGCAATTCAATCGGGAATGCCAACCTATGCAGAATGTGGTGGATTAATGTATCTCGCTGAAAGCATTGTTGATTTCGCTGGTGATACATTTCCAATGATCGGAGCAATCCCAACTACAACGGTAATGCGATCGCGATTAACATTAGGCTATCGTCGCGGGATCGCTCTGCAAAGCAGTCCGATCGTGACCCAAAACGCGATCGTACATGGGCACGAATTTCATCGATCAACTCCCACAATCGCACCCGATCAACCTTTATTTCAATTTACTGAAACGGAACAATTTGACGGTTGGCGATCGCCAAATTTACACGCTTCTTATCTGCACTTACACTGGGGCGCATCGCCAGAAATTCCCGATCGCTTTGTCCAACAGTGCGCCAAATTCAACTGCGATCGCTATCCTAAAAAAGAAGAGAACTTCAAAGAATAGACATGGCTGGATCGACTGACCAAATTTCTCAACGCCTCGCCGCACTCGATCAACAGATCGAAACAATGGGCGATACCTTCACCGAGACGTATCGCGGCTATCTCAAACAACTTGGGCAAACCGTGAGGCAGCAGATCATCCTGTCCTGCTACCGAATTTGCACTGAGAACTATCCCAAACGGTTTTTGGCGCTTTCTCTCAGCCAGCGCCAAAAACTCCAAGAAGACTTACAATCTCTAGCGCGCCAGACCGAAATCGATCTTAGCGATGTGCTTTACCCGATCGAGCAAACTAAAATTGATCCCGAACCCGAAGACCTCCCTGACGAACTCGAAGCGCTGCTTGCGGGAACCGAACCTGAGCTACCCGACGAACCCACACTGACCCCGCTCGAAGCTTTAACGATTTGGCAAGAACAGATTGAGCGATCAATTTTCAAAACGCTCAAATCCGCCTCAAGCAACGCCAATCGCCTACTACAAGAAGCCGAAATCTTACCCAAACGCATCCCCCAAGCGGTACTTGATGCTGCTGCAAAAGAAAGCAGCGATTCGGGTGCATCTAACTTGCTCAACGTGCTGGTCAGTGCCAGTGAAAGATCCTCGGACAGTGAATCGCCACCCCCCGCGCTCACTGCCTTGATGCACATCGTCGCTGTCAATCTACGTCTTTCAGAAATCGAATTCAACGATCCCGCCGTCTCAACCTGGCGCGGCAAACTGCGCGAACTCAAACAGCAATTTCAGACACTCGCGCGGGACTACCAAAAGAAACGGCGCGAACAATCGATCGCAGAAGCACAGCTCGCCTGGAAATCTACCTGGACAAAAGACGAAGCCTGATTCTTTGGATCTATGCCAAATTTGCCCACCCCGCCTATCCTAGAAACAGACAGAACAAGAGGGAACGCAAGGTGGCGAACCAAACAATTACATTAGCCGTTATCGGTGATATTCACGATCGATGGGAGGCTGAAGACGAAGCAGCACTAGAATTTCTCGGTGTCGATCTCGCGCTGTTCGTGGGCGACTTCGGCAACGAATCGGTGAATCTTGTTAAACAAATCACAGAGATGCAGATACCCAAAGCGGCAATCCTGGGAAATCATGATGCTTGGTATAGTGCAACCGATTGGGGAATTAGTAAATGTCCTTACGATCGCACAAAAGAAGATCGTGTACAGCAACAGTTAAATCTACTCGGTAAGACGCACGTTGGCTATGGCAAACTAGATTTTCCGAACTTAAATTTAAGCGTAGTGGGAAGTCGCCCGTTTAGCTGGGGTGGCTCTAGTTGGAAAAATGAGCGATTTTATCGAGAACGCTACGGAGTTCATAACTATGATGAATCCGTTGATCGCATTATGAACGCCGTCGATCGCACTAAAAACGATACGATTATCTTCATCGGACACAATGGTGCGAAAGGAATGGGTGATAAGCCTGAAGATCCCTGCGGCAAAGATTGGCAACCGATTGGAGGCGATCACGGCGATCCAGATTTTGCAGAAGCGATCGTACAGACTCGTGAACTTGGAAAAACTATTCCATTAGCGGTTTTTGGACATATGCACCATAGTCTGAGACACACAAAAGCCGAACTGCGTCGCCCGATTCATATCGATGCTGCCGGAACCGTTCATCTTAACGCGGCTAGAGTGCCGAGAATTATCGAGCAAAACGGCGATCGCTTGCGGAATTTCTCGATCGTTACGCTCGAAAACGGCATCGTCACCGAAGCTTCTCTAATTTGGTTGAATCAAGACTTTGAAACGGTGTCTGAAGAAAGTTTGTATCGAGTGAAAGATGTGACGGAAGCGATCGCATAGCTGCCTGAAAAACGCTGGTGAAATGGGACAGACCCCGATTAGAAGCATCAAACGATCTCTAATTCCGGGTGAAGGATTGTTCGCATAGGTCAAGACTGCTCTTTACACCATTCCCGCAATACAATCAGTGCTTGCGCTAACCCGATCGTATCACTCTGCTCCAAAAACTCCAGCACTCGCTTTCCAGGCAATGCGGGAAATAACTTACTGTTTGCGGTTGCGAGATATCGCTCTCCCTGAAGCTGATAAATCTGCAAATCTCCTTTCAGCACATCATCCCCGACTGTCGTGGTGTAGCGCCAGATTTCCGGTACGCCCATCGAAGCGTAAATTGACTCCCGATCGATAGCTCCTTTCCCGATCGCAACTTCGATCGTCAAATCCGGTGGAGCCGCTTGATTCATATCCAATTCTGCGCGTTTCTGAAGCCGGACTTCTTCCAGCGAATAGGCTGCATCCGGTTGTATCGCGCGTCCCAGATCTGAAAGTGTCAGCAAAACCGACCCGATCGAATAAATTTTCAGATACAGTTCATCTGCTAACACCAAAATCAAAGACTCGATCAATCGCAAACAGCGATCGTGTTCTTCGAGCGGTGTCATCATTTCTAACCTGCCGCGTTCGTAAGTTAAACGCGCTGTTCGAGCCTGACCCAATTCGTTCAGCAATTCCCCAAACGATTGCCAACTCACCCCCGATAGCGTCACTCTTTTTTCAGTGGGAGTTGGTTTTCTGCCCATAATGTTTATCCTCAAGTCTCATGAAGTATCGTACTGCGTTTGCTCGTCTCAGTAAGGGCGCATTGTGTGGAGTTTTGTTACTTGCTAGCAGTTTGACGATCGGCTTTTTTACCCCGCGCCGCTGGTTTCAGTCTGCCACTTGCAAAAATCAGCCGTATCGCATCTATGTTCAAGGCGATGCGATGCACGTTAATTTGCTGATGCCTGTTGATAACGGCATTTACGACTGGCGACAGTTCATAGACCTCAAACAAATCGGCAGCGATACGAATGAGAACTACAGTTATCTCAAAATGGGATGGGGCGATCGTATTTGGTACACCGAAGTTGCAGACTGGTCACAGATGAACGCCCTAGACATTGGCAGAGTGTTATTTAAGCCTGGAAATACTACGGTGATGTATGTTCAGGGCTATAGTTCAAAACCTGATGACGTGAAATGTGTGGGACTCGATCGAGAACAATATCTCAATTTTGTGCGATTTCTTCAGAAGTCTTTTGCACGAGATGCTCAGGGCAAATTAGCTTACATAAAACCCGGAGCCGCCACGACTGACGGATTTTATGCTGCGACCGGAAATTACTCTGCATTACGAACCTGTAATACTTGGTCAGCCGAGGCGCTCGATGCAGCAAGAATCAATACGCCCTTGTGGAGTGCGATCGCGCCTGCGGTGATGCGACAAATTCCAACCTGTTCTTGTCCTTGAGCAAAAATCTACGCAATGCACCCCCATTCGCTTTATCCTACAATGTACGGAACTAGGCTACTGATATGCGTTTTTCAAAAATTCTGATTGCAAATCGGGGGGAAATTGCCCTAAGAATCATTCGCACCTGTGAAGAGTTAGGAATTGCAACTGTTGCGGTGCATTCCACGATCGACAAAAATTCACTTCACGTTCAGTTAGCTGACGAAGCCGTTTGCATTGGCGAACCTGCCAGCAGTAAAAGCTATCTCAACATTCCCAACATTATCGCCGCTGCTCTAACCCGCAACGCCACTGCAATTCACCCAGGCTACGGATTTTTGGCGGAAAACGCTCGGTTCGCGGAAATCTGCGCGGATCACCAAATTTCATTCATCGGACCAACTCCAGAAGCGATTCGAGCGATGGGCGACAAATCGACTGCGAAAAAAACGATGCAGCGAGTCGGAGTGCCGACCGTTCCCGGAAGTAAGGGATTAGTCCAGAGCGAAGAAGAAGCAAGAGAGATTGCAAGAGAGATCGGGTATCCCGTGATTGTCAAAGCAACGGCGGGCGGTGGCGGTCGAGGAATGCGGTTCGTTCCAACCGATGATGAACTCGGCAAACTGTTTCACGCGGCACAAGGAGAAGCTGAAGCGGCGTTTGGGAATCCGGGTGTGTACGTTGAAAAGTTTGTGCAGAATCCGCGACACATTGAGTTTCAGATTCTCGCAGATAGTTACGGCAACGTCGTGCATTTGGGTGAGCGAGAATGTTCGATTCAGCGACGACACCAAAAACTTTTAGAAGAAGCACCGAGTTCGGCAATCACACCTGAGTTGCGTCAGCGGATGGGAGACGCTGCGATCGCGGCTGCAAAGTCGATCGATTACGTTGGTGCGGGTACAGTGGAATTTTTGCTCGATCAATCGGGTGAATTCTATTTCATGGAAATGAATACCCGGATTCAAGTCGAACATCCGGTCACCGAAATGATCACAGGCATCGATTTGATTGCTGAACAAATTCGCATCGCCCAAGGCGAACAACTGCGATTTGCCCAAGACGAAATCGAACTGCGGGGACACGCGATCGAATGTCGGATCAATGCTGAAGATCCCGATCACAATTTCCGCCCCAGTCCCGGACGCATCAGCGGCTACTTGCCTCCAAGCGGCCCCGGTGTGCGGATGGATTCCCACGTCTACACCGATTACGAGATCCCGCCCTACTACGATTCGCTAATCGGTAAATTAATTGTCTGGGGACACGATCGACCTTCTGCAATTCTGCGAATGAAACGCGCCTTAAGAGAATGTGCCGTGACAGGATTACCCACAACGATCAATTTCCATCAGCGCATTCTCGAAACACCAGAATTTCAGAGAGGCGATATTTATACGAACTTCGTCGATAAGGTGATGATGCCGGATCACAAATAGCTTAAAACATCATCGTCAGAATCCCTTGCTGACCCAACAACAGTTCACGCAGCAAGCTAAAAACTCCCACCCACACAATCGGCGTAATATCCACGCCGCCCAATGGCTGAATAAATTTCCGAGTCACCGCCAAAAACGGCTCCGTCGGAATCAGCACCAAGTTAAACGGAAACTTCTGCAACTCCACTTGGGGATACCAAGTCAGCACAATTCTAAAGATAAACAAAAACGTCATCGCACCGAGCAGAATACTGAGAGAGGCAAGCGCGATCGTTGTAACATCCATAAACTTTTACCGTCGATTCTTAAGCTTTGTAACTGCCTTTCATTCTATCGATAATCGACCCCATCTCGCTTTAGACAAATCCCCCTACCATTGCGCTATACAAATACATAACAAACCATTAAAATTACGATAACTTGCACGTTGTGAATAAAGGCAGAGCCGCTATGACTCCTTCTTTGATGAATTTTATGTTGAGCCTGCTTGCAGGCGTTGTGATCATTGTGATTCCTGCGACCGCATTTCTCATCTTTGTTAGCCAAAAAGATAAAATTCAGCGTTCTTAGGGATTCGATCAAAATCTTGACTAGAAATCTGGTCAATTCGATTCGACCCGTTATATTGGAACTAAACCTCAGAGCCTGGGCGCTTGCCGATCAGACTGTGAGGTTTTCGTGGTTTCTGCTTATCCAAAAGTGGGATTTTCGTGGAGAAATTGGAAAGAAGCCGCTAACATAGGACTTATCCTTGGAGACCAGACATGGTTAATTTTCAGTTCAATTTAGCAAGCATCTCTGGGATGATCCTAGCTGTAGGCGGGGCTTCCCTTTACGCTGTGAGATCGTTTCGTCCGCAAATTGCTCGTGATACCGATATTTTCTTCTCGGCAGTCGGGTTGCTCTGCGGGTTGATTTTGATCTTTTACGGCTGGCGCTTTGACCCGATCATGCAGTTTGGACAGGTGCTTCTAACGGGAGCTTCTGTGTATTTTGTGTTTGAGAATTTGAGACTGCGGCAGATTTCAACCGAGCAAGCGAAACGCACAACTCCGATCGTGGATAACGACCGTCCAGTCAGCCAAAATTATCAGGCTGAGTTTGAGGACGATTATCGCGTCAGTTTTGCAGAACGGGAGAATCGTACACCGCTTCGGGAAAGCCGCAACAAGCGATCTGCTCGTGAAGATGATTTTGAGGATCGCCCAGTACGATCGCGATCGACTCGCTCTGATGAACCCCGTTTAGGCCCGGCACAGCAACGCAATCCCCGCCCTCGTCGTGAGGATTCCTCGTTCGATGAACCGCGTGAAGATCTCGGTAGCCGTCCGCCTCGTCGCAACCCTTCTAAAAATGCCTCTCGTCCGCGCCGAAGTAATGCGATCGAAGATATCAACCAGCCCGACGATGCGGGATATGTCGATTATCGCCCGATCGATTCAAACCGAAAAGACGGCTGGGGCGAGTAACTGAACTGAATTAGAAACAGAGAGCGCTATCTCAGCGCTCTTTTTTATGGCTAAAATCCAAGCCAAGTGAAGAAATCCTGGCGGGTGACAAACTGCAAAATTAGCAGGGCGACAAAGCCGATCATGGCAAAGCGTCCGTTGATAACTTCAGCGTAAGCTGTCCATCCAAAAGCAGGTTTGTTCTCAGTTTCTTGAGTTTCGGGTTTGGGAGATTCAGAAGTCATAGTTGTTCACTCAGCTTTTTGATTGTGCTTCAAATGCTTGTACTGATTCAATCAGCGATCGTACCGTTTTCGTTCCTTCAGATTTCTCAAATCCAAATGGGAACTTCCGCCGCCCAATCATTCGTAATCCCAACGGGACAAGACTGCTTAAACCCTGCAAGTCTCTGAAGTTGTTGGCGACCACTTTTAAGCCAAACTGCCGTTCATCAATCCAGCCGCCTTGTTTGACCAAATTAATCAGCGCTCTGCGGTGACGAATCGATCGACTTTCATCCACCGTTTCGCTATCCAAAATCTCATTCTTAATTTTGCCGATTTGATCCATCGGAGCGACTTCCATCGGACACACGGAATTACAGTAATAACAGCGAGTACAGCCCCATACGCCGCTTGTTCCTTCGTTGTATTTCTCTAATCGATCGATCGTAGAATCATCCCGCGAATCCGCCACCATGCGATACGCTTTCGCCAGCGCATGAGGCCCGACAAAATTCGGGTTGACTTCGCGCGCATTGCATTCCGAATAGCACGCGCCACACATGATGCAATTTCCGGTCTGATTCAGCTTGTCGCGCTCGGCTGGAGACTGGAGAAACTCGCGTTCTGGCACTTGACGCGCTGCCGTACTCACATACGGATCAACCGCCTTCAAATTTGCCCAAAAGCTCGACATATCCACGACCAAATCTTTGATCACAGGCATATTTCCAAGCGGCGCGATCATCATTTCTGGAACTTCTGCATCGGGGGCAAATCGAGCTACCTCGCTCCCGACATTCTCTTTACACGCCAGCGCCGATCGACCATTGATCCGCATCGAACAGCTTCCACAGATCGTATTGCGGCAGTTTTTCCGATAAGCCAGCGTTCCGTCTTGCTCCCATTTAATCCGGTTCAGACAATCGAGAATCGTATTTCCAGGTTCTACCTCTAGCGAGTACGATTCGACTCGCGGCGCGGCATTTTCAGTTTGCCGCACAATCTTAAACACGACTTGCATTCTGCCAACCTCAAAAACCAAAAAAGAGCATACAAATCAGGAAGCTTACATCCGGCTGATTCAGACATAGTTTAACATTGCCACTGTAAGGGTGAGCGATCGCATTACGCAACCATTGCGAGCCGAATTTCTGTTTAAAACTTCTACGCACCCGATGAGTTTCTGCTTCATAACTCTGGTTGTTTTCTGACATTGAGGAGAAAGGATTGTTCTCTCTTTAGAAAACCGATTGCTTCAATAAATTGCGATCGAGAAGCACACCTCAGATAACCGCAAGATTTAATTAAAAAGATTAATACTAAGGCGAATAATTCTAAGTCACTGTGCAAAAACAAGCGTTTAGGGATATATTTTACTAAGTCAAACATTTAAGATTGACGCTAATACCCATTTCAGAAATTGTAGGGATATTCTGTAGCAGATGACTGAACCTGCAACCACCCCGTTAACGGGAAAGGCATTACTTCAAAAAGTAAAAGAACTGTCACATCTGCCCCGTCGAGAAACGGCAAAGCGATGTGGCTATTACACCGTCACGAAGAACAACCAAACGCGCGTCAATTTGACCGATTTTTATGATGCTTTGCTGGTGGCGAAAGGTCTTCCTCTCGACCCAGAAGGCACAAAAGATGGTCGAGGACGCGAACCGACTTATCGAGTGAGTGTCCATCAAAATGGGCAAATTGTCATTGGAGCCGCTTATACAAAAGCAATGGGTTTAAAGCCCGGCGATGAGTTTGAAATTAAACTCGGCTATAAGCACATTCATTTGATTCAGCTTGATGGCGATAAAGCCAGCAAAAATAGCACAGTGGTCGTAGAAGAGACAAAGTAATCGCTCTTCTTCTATTGAATTTGATCATGAATTTGTTTCCTATCTCGATCGATGCAGCCACGTTTGTTAACGCTTTCGCACAAACGTCCTCATGGGTTCAGATAGGATTCTTTTTTTTAATTTGGGGATTGGCTTGGTTGCCGATCGCAATTCCAATCTCGATCGCGGTAAAGTGGAAACCTTTCGCTCCCCTAGAACTGCAACAAAAACTGCCGCTCGTCGCTTCACTTTATGCGATCTCCCCGCTGATTTTGTGGGGCAGTGCTGTTCTAAAGCAAGTTCCTTTTTCGACGTTTGGTATCAGTTTGGATACTGATCTTTTCGTTTCGGCAGGGATCGGATTGGGAATTGGTACGATCGGAATTCTAATTTTATTCGGGGTGCAAACGACGTTCGGTTGGATTCATTGGAGAACCGAAAATTGGGGCAAATGGTTCGCGGCAAGTTTACCCACGCTGTTACTCGGACTCTGGATTGGATTCACTGAGGAATTGGTGTTTCGAGGATTCTTTTTTGGTCAGTTGGCTTCTGATTTTTGGGTTGGTGCGATCGTATCCAGCGTGATTTTTGCAGCGCTTCATCTGATTTGGGAAGGCAAAGAAAATATTCCACAATTACCTGGATTAACGCTGATGGGCGTTGTTCTGTGTTTGGCATTTGTGCAAGATCAAAACAGTATTGGACTTGCTTGGGGTCTTCACGCGGGCTGGATTTGGATGATTTCGAGTTTGGATGCAGCGGAGATTGTCAGGTATGAAGAAGCTGCCCCGGAATGGTTAACGGGAGTCGATCGTAAGCCCTTAGCTGGACTGTTGGGATTATTATTTCTGCTAGCAACGGGATTTGTAATTATGAGATCGCTTTGAGTCGTTCGACCGACTGGAGACCGCTTAAAATGAAGCAAATGTTCTCTCGATCGGAGAAGCCGATGACGATGCCTTCGACCCACGCGCCCGCACAGTCTTCTGGCTTAACTTTGCCAGATCATACTCAGTTACCGGAGTCGGATGGGACATTCGTGAAAAATTTCCAGGAACATCCGCAGAGCCTGTTACTAACCAATTCGATTCGCCCGATGCTCGATCGCATTCATCCAGATGGGCAGTACTGTATCGGTCAAGATTGCGGCATTTACTGGCGATTGATTGATCCGCCTGAACGGGGTGCAGAAGCGCCCGACTGGTTCTATGTGCCGAATGTCCCGGCGTTGCTGAATGGGAAAATGCGGCGATCGTATGTGATGTGGAAGGAAATCGTCGCGCCATTAATTGCGATCGAGTTCGTCTCAGGTGATGGCTCTGAGGAACGCGATGCGACTTCTCCATTTACCGGAGATGACTCAAAAGCGGGTAAATTTTGGGTGTACGAACAGGCGATTCGGATTCCCTTTTATGCTATTTACGAGGTCGAGAAGGCAGCGGTCGAAGTTTACGAACTCGTGGGCAACCATTACTGCAAGCTTGCTCCGAATCGGCGTGGGCATTATCCCATTTCAGCGATCGGGGTTGAGTTAGGAATTTGGCAGGGACGTGAAGCCAATCAGGATCTACCTTGGTTGCGCTGGTGGGATCTAGATGGAAACCTTTTGCCAACCGGAGATGAACGAGCCGAACAGGAAAAGCAACGAGCCGATCGTTTAGCTGCCAAATTGAGAGAAATGGGAATTGATCCAGAAGAAATCTAAGTTTGGGATTCTTGCTTATGTTTTCGCTATCGACGGCAAAAATCCCACAATTCCCGGAAACAGAATAATCAAAATCAACACTAACAATTGCAGCAAAATAAACGGAATTACGCCTTTGTAAATGTCGGCAGTCGTGACACTTTCGGGAGCCACACTGCGGAGATAAAACAGCGCAAATCCAAACGGAGGCGTGAGAAAAGAAGTCTGTAAATTCGCGCCCAAAACGACCCCATACCAAACTAAATCGAGATTTAACTGTCGTGCTACAGGCACAAATAAGGGAATCACAATAAAACAAATCTCGAAGAAATCAATAAAAAATCCCAACAAAAACACGACCAACATACTGACAAGCAAAAATCCAAATTCTTCACCGGGTAAGTTTGTCAACACATCGAACACAAAGCGATCGCCATCCAATCCCCGAAACACCAAACTAAACGCCGTTGAGCCAAACAAAATAAACACGACCATGCTGGTATTTCGCAAGGTCACATCACACACGGTTTTGAGTGATTTCCAACTCAGTTGACGATTTAAAAGCGCTAAGACGATCGCACCTAAGCTTCCGACTGCGCCCGCTTCGGTCGGTGTAGCATATCCGAAAAAGATACTGCCGAGAACAAGCAGAATTAGACTCAAAGGAGGCACGATCGCATTAAACACGCGCTTGAGAAATCCTTTTCCACCAAACTCTTTTCGCACCGCTTCCGGCAGTGCAGGCGCAATATCCGGTCGAATCCAAGCTGAGATCAAAACGTGCAGCGCAAACGCTCCTGCCATCATCAGACCCGGAATCACCGACCCAACAAACAAATCACCGACCGAAACGCCTAGCTGATCGCCCAAAACAACCAGCACCACGCTCGGCGGAATGATTTGCCCTAGCGTTCCCGATGCTGCAATTACTCCGGTTGCTAGTTCTTTGTTATATCCATATCGCAGCATGATCGGTAGCGATATCAATCCCATTGCGACAACTGTTGCCGCTACGACTCCAGTAGTTGCGGCTAGCAATGCCCCGACTAATACAACTGCTAATGCCAACCCGCCGCGTAGCTTTCCTAACAAGATCCCAACCGTTTCGAGCAATCGTTCTGCAACACCCGATCGCTCTAACATCGATCCCATAAAAATAAAGTAGGGAATCGCCAACAGCGTATAGTTCGACATCGTGCCGAAGATCCGCTGCGGCATCGCGGTAAGGAAAATCGGATCGAATACGCCCAAGACAACACCGATGATGCCAAACACGATAGCAGTTCCGCCCAATGCAAACGCGACCGGATACCCGAACGACAGCAGCACGAGCGCCCCCAAAAACATCAGAGGCCCCAACCACTCTGAATCGAAAACAATTTCGTATTGATTCCAGAAGTCCATTACTCGCGCCCCTGTAGATGTCCGCGATAAATCGCCCAGTTTTTGATCAGTTCTGAAATGCCCTGCACGATCAAGAGCACAAAACTCACGATAATCATCGTTTTGAGCGGGTAGCGGGCTAAACCACCGGGATCAGGAGAAATTTCGCGTGTGATCCAAGATTCTACGATCGTGCCCCACGAAAAATAAATCACCAGCACACAAAACGGAATCAGGAAGAAAATCGTGCCTAGAAAATCAGCGAGTGCTTTCGTCTTACGGCTCCAACGGCTGTAGAACACATCCACGCGAACGTGCTCATCATGCTTCAGCGTGTAGGCGGCTCCGAGCAAAAACACTAAATCGAAGACATACCATTGGCTTTCGATGAAGAGATTTGAGGTGAGATTTTGCCCGATCGCTTTTCCGACATAACGTCCGATCACGTTCCAAACTCCGAGCGCCACCATGAGCAAAACGAGCCAAAGCGTGAAGCGTCCAACCAGTTCATTAAAGCGGTCGATCGCGCGGGAGAGTTTGAGTAAACGGTGAATGACGGGTGGTTCTGATACCATGTGGTCTGCCTTGATCGCGGCTTTTTCATTTGACCATACTCTGCTGTCAGATTCGCGACTTGAGAAATTTTGAAAAAGACTTGCAAAATTCCAATGCTCTAGGCTATGATTGGTTTCGCAAGAGAGCGCAATCCTCAGTAGCTCAGCGGTAGAGCGATCGACTGTTAATCGATTGGTCACAAGTTCGAATCTTGTCTGGGGAGTTTTAAAAGAATATGCAAGCTGAACAAGAAAACGATTTTTCGCAATTTTGGTCGCTTGATCCAAACTGTACTTTTCTAAATCACGGTTCGTTTGGGGCTTGTCCAAAGGCAGTGCTGGCAGTTCAGCAGGAATTGCGATCGCGGCTAGAACGCCAACCGCTGAATTTTTTGGGACGAGAGTTTGAAGCGCGATTGGATCAGGCAAGAGAAGCTCTGGCGACATTCGTTGGGGCAAGCGTCGAGGAATTGGTGTTTGTGCCAAACGCGACAACGGGCGTAAATGCCGTTTTACGATCGCTCAATTTTTCCCCTACTGATGAATTGTTAACAACGAGTCAGGAATATAACGCCTGTCGGAATGCGCTTGATTTTGTGGCAGCGCGATCGGGGGCGACGGTGGTTGTGGCTGAGGTTCCGTTTCCGATCGAGTCTCCAAATCAAGTGATTGAGGCAGTTCTTTCCAAAGTGACGGATCGAACGCGACTCGCTTTGATTGATCATGTCGTGAGTCAGACCGGGATGATTTTTCCGATCGCGCAACTCGTTCAAGCATTCTGCGATCGTGGAATTGACACAATGATCGATGGCGCTCATGCACCGGGAATGGTGGATTTGAATCTCACTCAACTGGGCGCAACCTATTACGCATCGACTTGTCATAAATGGATGTGTGCGCCGAAAGGAGCCGCTTTTCTGTATGTGAAAAAAGAAAAGCAGGCTGAGATTCGACCCTTAACGATCAGCCATGGCGCGAATTCTCCCAGGCGCGATCGCTCTCGATTTCAACTTGAGTTTGATTGGATGGGAACCGATGATCCGACCGCTTATTTATCTGTACCAAGCGCGATCGAGTTTATGAATTCGCTGCTTCCGGGAGGTTGGGCAGAACTCAAGGCAAGAAATCGATCGACTGCGATCGCGGCTCGAAACCAGCTTTGTGAATTACTCAACGTTGCGCCTCCTTGCCCTGAAGAAATGGTTGGGTCACTTGCCACAATTCCGCTACCCGATGGGTCGTATGTTGAATTACAGGATGCGCTATTAGAAAAATTCAATATCGAAGTCCCGATCGTACCGTTTCCGCAAGCCCCGAAACGATTGGTTCGCATTTCTGCCCAGCTTTACAACACTGCCGAACACTATGAATATTTGGGTCAATCTTTGCAGACCCTATTACATCTAAAATCTTCTCACTAGGATCACCGATCTTTCGAGTGCGATCGCTCAGATAGATTCCGCAATCCTTACCAGGAAGCTTGGGGACTAAATTTGCCATCTTAGAATCGGCAGATCACTTAGGATGCTCGACCTCCTCGGTGTTGCCCCCACCTGATTATTCAATGATGGCTCCTCATGTTTACAGCAAAACCCCAATTTCCGATGTGGCAATATCTTAATCAGCCACTTTTTCATCTTGCCTACCCGTTGATTTTAAATCCGCGCCGCTATTGGTTTCACTACCGCGTTGAACTGCTAGAGCGCTGTTTGATGCAAAGCTGCGAATCTCAAGGACAACGCGACTAACTTTAGAACGATAAGAATACAATTTTTTGACGATCGCGCTTCCGGTCAATTGTCTAACGCCCTCCTGACCGAGATTGCAAAAGCACGATCGTCTTTTGGTTTTTAAATCGAACTTGTCTCAAGTGTGTTCGATCGACGTTTCGCCAACAATCGCTGCACCGCTTGAACTCCTGCCCACACCAAAAGTCCGCCGAACAAACCCGCTGCTGTATTGGGCCAAGGGTTTTGAATTCCTGCTACATTTCTCACAATATGAATAAAAAACATATGGAATAAATAAATGTAGTAGGTTGCTGCGCCTAGAACTTGCAGTGAAGACTTGATCATCTGCGGAATCGAAATCGTCGGCAACCAAAGCAGCAATGTTCCGCCGACTAGCATCCACCACGCATAGGTATGATTCAAACTCGCTAAGATTGGCACGATCGCCCAAAGAATCATCGTTGTGATCAACTTTTGCGGTTTAGCTTGAGAAAATTGAATCATCCAGCCGAGCGCAAAGATCCAAAACAGCATATGCGGAACTCGATCGAACAAATAGGCTGTGTCCCAAACCGAAGAAATTCCAACTTTCGCAAGAATGCCAATCAATAAGGTTGTTAAGCCAAATTCCCAAGGTGACGCGGCTGCAAATTTGCGAATCGGCTTCACAGCGAACAACAATGAGAATCCAAGAATCACTTGAACTAACAGATTGATAAACCAAACTGGGAAAATAGAAGCAACATCTGGATCAATGAAGTTACTAAACAAGAACAATACGCTGAGATCGAGTTCTCGTTTCCACAGTTGAAACAAGCCCGCAACAATCAGATAAGGAGTTACAAGGTTTCGCAGGAGTGAAAAGATCGGCTGAATCAATCGACCTCGAAACAATGTCTCGGATTGAAATCTTGCCAAATTTGCGCCTGCAATCATCAGCAGTAGAAACGCGCCACCCGCTAAATTCATCAAATAAGCGTGATCTGCCACAACAACCGTAATCGCGATCGCTCTCAAGATAATGTTAGTTTCGATCGGACTATAGCGGCTGTGTTGCGGCGTGAGTTGCTCCAAATCTGAGATCGACAATTGTTCCCAGCCTTGGGGCAAGTATCCTAAATGTCGCTCAAATTCCATTGCAAGCTGAACATAAGAAAGGGAGTCTCCACCCAACGAAATGAAGGTATCTTCAGGTTGAACTTGGCGCAAATTGAGAACGCGACAGAAATCAGCAGCAATCGTTTTCCCGATCTCTGAGTTTGTTAGTTCAGCAGGTTGCTCTAAATTCTGTTGTGTATACCACTCTGCAAGCTGACGACGCTGAATCTTGCCCGTTGCGGTCTTGGGAAGTTGGTCAATCTCAACAATAGCGATCGAGTTTCCGGCATTCACTCCGAAGGCTTGGATGGCTTGTGATACTGCTTCTCGTAGCCCGGATTTGTCGATCGTCACAGCGGGCGTAATCGCAACTAGAAAACCATCCCCCCGCAGCGGGTCAGGCTTGCGACAGATTGCAACTCCTGTGCTGTAGCCAATTTTGCTAAATAACTTAGTTTCAAGTGCTTCAGGATGAACTTTGATCCCGCCACAGTTGATCACATCATCAGCTCTACCTTGATAGTACAGTCGCCCATTTTCTAACCTGCCTAAATCTTTGGTGATCAGCCAGCCTTGTTCATCTCGGATCGGAATTTCTTCTCCATCAATCAAATAAGCACGCGCGACGTGGTTTCCGCGAATCGCGATTTGTCCTTCTTCAGTCAGGTTAATCTCAACGCTTCCGATCGCTTGCCCAACCGATTCGAGCGCGTCTCCTTCAGTTTGATGAATTTCGAGTAACGTCGATCGTGATGCTTCCGTCAGTCCATAATGCTGCACGATTCGAGCTTCAGGAAACAAAGCTTTGAGCGCTTCTTTCTCCTGGCGGCTCATATACTGACTCCCAATTTCGATCCAACGAACGCGCCGACCTGCATTGCCAATCAAATCTGTGTTCGACAACAAAACACGCCACAAGCTCGGAACCGCAGAGATCGCGTTGATCTCTCCTTTTCGCAGCATTGCACCAATTTCAGCCGGATTAAAGCCCGATTCTGGAATGAAAAATTTTCCACTTGCGGATGAGACCGCGCGACATCGCCCAAAACCGAATGAATGATAAACCGGAACGCCGATATATTCGCTGATCGTGTCATCGACCTGCATCACTTGATTGAGGCGCGTGACAACATCGGATAAGTTTTGGTGGGTGAGGAGAACACCTTTAGATTTCCCTTCGGTTCCTGATGTGAAAGAAACGATCGCGGTTGAGTGGCTGGTGGAGCCTTGAAAAGTTCGCGTCATCCATGCGTTTCCGTTTTGCGGGGTCAATACGCGATCGATATTGGCAGCGCTAATGCGATCTCGATCGTCTCCGTGTTTCAACGGCACAGCGATTTCACCTGCTTCTAGACAGTTGAACATCGCTTCTACGTACCCTGTAGAATTTACAGATACGATGCCAATTCGCGTATTGGACTTTCTACGAACTCCTTCAGTCTTCATGCACAAGCCTCCTAGCCGCCTCTCGCCGATACAGCCTAGCTAATTTCTTGTGATAGAAAAAGAGACTTGCCCCTGTCTTTGCCATATCAAAACATTTGTAATGATTCTGACTCAGCAATTTCCTCTAGGTGCGAATATGAATTCCGCCATTCTGCGGTTTGAGAATGTGCAGGCTGTCGGATGTGCGAGTTGTGCTAAAAACCTTGTGAAGATAGTGCGATCGCCACTTCTTGCATTGTCTGGAGATCGCTAAGATTTTGACGAAATTTTCTTAGATAAAATTCGAGTAAAACTGTGCTTCTAATAAAACACAGCCGCGAAATAATTCAGAGAAGCTTAACAGGAAAATGTTGGATGAACTGCTAGTTTATGCTGATTCAAAAGAGATTGCTTCATAAATCTCAGCTATTTTGATTTCAACCTCGATCGTGCCAAACCTTAAAGTTTCTCCCGTCGATTCATAACTGCGATAGATCCAAAACCCTTCATCTGTTTTTGTATATTGCTGCACGTCTACAAAGTACTGACTGATTAGAATGTATTCTTGTAGCTCTGGAAGCGATCGATAGTACCTAAATTTGTCGGTCATATCGTAGTCTTGCGTTGATTTTGAGAGAACTTCGATAATCAGTTTAGGATTTACGATCGTGTCAGTTCTATTTTGATAAAGAACAGGGTCGCCCTGAACAATCATCACATCGGGATAAACGAACTTACGATACTGCGGAATCCACAATCGAACATCGCTAGAAAAGAAACGAAATCCTTGACGACGCAACTGAGATTTTAGGCTCCAGAGGTTTGTGATAATTTCATTGTGATTCAGCGATCCGCCCGTCATTGGAATGATCTCTCCATCGTGATATTCACTTTTGAATTCGGCTTTTTCTTCTAAAGCTAAGTACTCTTCGGGCGTGTAGCGCTTTGAAAATTCAGTGGCTTGCATCACGATTTCCCACAATCTACTGTTCATAAAATAGCAAGCGAGATGCAAACCCTTCACTTCCCAAAGCTACTGGTTCACATCTCGCTAACTCTAAAATCGATCGCTAACTAAGCGCTAAAGTACTTCGCGACAGGGTGATACACCACAAACGCAGTGGTAGATTGTTCTGGATAAAGTTGCTCACTTTCATCCATCGACATTGCGATCCGCTCTGTATCTAGTAGCTCCAATTGTTTGAACTGATCAGATACAGTCGGGCAAGCGGGATAGCCGAAGCTATAGCGCGAACCTTGGTAACGCTGCGCTAACATATCGCGAATGTTATCGGGTTCAAGATCGCCGTAGCCCAGTTCACGACGGATTCGAGCGTGTGACCATTCCGCCAGCGCTTCCGCCATCTGTACCGCCATGCCGTGGAAGTATAGATACTCGGTGTAGTTGTTCGCCTTGAATAGCTCCTGTGCAACTTCGGTCGCAATATGTCCCATCGTGACGGCTTGCATCGGTAGGACATCGAACTGATTCTCGGAAATTGGGCGGAAGAAGTCAGCAATGCACAAACGGCGGAGTGACTTCTGACGCGGAAATGTCCAGGTTACAACCGGGGTAGCAGTTTCAGGAGTCAAGCCTTTGTCGAGCACAACCGGATCGTAAACGTGAAGGGAATTCCCTTCAGCCACACAGGGGAAATAGCCGTAAACCAGTTGAGGATGTAGTAGATTTTCGGTGCGAATGCGCTCTTTCCAGCGATCAAGAACCGGATAAACTTTTTCCGCCAAAAACGCATCGTATTGTTCTCGCGATTGGTCTTTCGGCTTGCGGAACTGCCACTGTCCGACAATCAACGCTTGAAGATCCATGTGCCAGAAGAGTTCTTCGAGTGAAAGATTTTCAGGGTTGAGAATCTTTGTTCCCCAGAATGGTGGTGTTGGGCGGGGAATGTCGATCTCGACTGCTTCCGATCGCACTAGATCAATCACTTTCGGTTCGTCGGATTTCTTCTCCGGTTCGCCGTTGAGTTCGCGTTCGGCATCTTCGATCGCTTTTCGTCCCTTTTGATTGAATTGAGCAAACTCACCTTGGAAGCCTTCGGCATCGTTCCATTGCCCATCGGATTTAGCAGGCATGAATCGATCCATGAAGGTCAGATCCGCAAACGCATCTCGACCGTAAATCACTTGACCGTTATAAACGTTTTGGCAGTCTTCGTACACGAATTTTGGAGTCAGTGCCGCACCGCCGAGGATTACAGGAACATTGATTCCTCTCTCGTTGAAGACTTCCAGATTTTCCTTCATGAATGCTGTGGATTTCACTAGCAATCCACTCATCGCAATGCAATCGGGTTGGTATTTGACATAAGCATCTACGATCGCATCGACAGGTTGCTTAATGCCTAAGTTAATGACTTTGTAACCGTTGTTAGTCAAGATAATATCGACAAGATTCTTACCAATGTCGTGAACATCACCTTTCACAGTTGCGATCAGGAATTTACCTTTACCACTGTCATCGCTTTTCTTCTCCATGAATGGTTCGAGAAACGCTACAGCGGATTTCATTGTCTCCGCAGACTGCAACACGAACGGTAACTGCATTTGACCGGAACCAAACAACTCACCGACAACCTTCATGCCATCAAGTAAGAAAGTATTAATGACATGCAACGGCTCATAGTTTTCCAATGCAATCTTCAACGCATCTTCTAATCCAATACGTTCACCATCGATAATGTGCTGCTTCAGGCGTTCTTCAACAGGTAAATCTGCCAAAGTGTTATTCGATCGAGCATCTTTCGCGCTCACGCCTTCAAACAGTTGAGTTAGCTTGGTGAGCGGATCGTAAGTGCAAATATCACCTTCAAATCCGCGCCGATCGTAAATTAGATCGAGACAGATTTTTTGATGGTCAGGCTCAATTTTTGCAAGCGGGAGAATCTTCGCAGCCGATACGATCGCACCGTCCATTCCCGCGATCGTTGATTCGTGCAGAAACATCGAATTCAATGTAATCCGCGCCGCTGGACTCAAACCAAACGAGACATTCGACACACCCAGCATAAAGTGAACGCCCGGAAGCGTTTCACGAATCATTCGAATCGATTCGATCGTCGCTTTAGCATTCTCGCGGTCTTCTTCGATTCCGGTCGAAATTGGTAGCGCCAACGTATCGAAAAACAGTTCGTGCGGCGGAATCCCAAATTCTAAAGCATCCCGATACGCACGTTGGGCAATTTGGAACTTTCTCTCCGCCGTTCGCGCCATTCCTTCTTCGTCGATCGTGCCAATTACGATACCTGCGCCGTATTCTTTCGCAAGTTCCAACACTTTGAAGAATCGTTCATCGCCATCTTCGTAGTTGGTGGAATTAAGAATGCACTTACCCCCCGCAACTTTCAGCCCCGCTTCCATCTTTGTCCATTCTGTGGAATCGAGCATCAAAGGCAGCGTGACATTCGTAACAAGACGCGAAACGAGTTCTTTCATATCGGATTCGCCATTGCGTCCGACATAATCGACGTTGACATCGAGAACGTGAGCGCCTTCCTTGACTTGAGATTTCGCGATCGCAATTAATCCATCCCAATCATCCACATTCAGCAATTCTCGAACTTTCTTAGATCCGCTGGCGTTCAACCGTTCACCCACGATCAAGAAGGAATTATCTTGCTCATATGGTTGTGCTGTGTAGATCGACGCGGCTGAGGGCGTATATCCAAGCATTGGTCTAGGTGTTTCAGACTGATACACTTGACCATTCGTCCATTCGGTTTCACTAATGCGAACATTTCGTTCTTTTGGTGTCATCGTTGCTGCTGCTTCTGCGAGTGCTTTGATATGTTCTGGACGAGTCCCACAACATCCACCAATCACCTGAACGCCCCAATCTTCGATGAATTTGTGCAACGCCATTTGGAGTTCAACGGGCGTTAGCTTGTAGTGAGCATGACCGCCGATATTTTCGGGTAAGCCTGCGTTGGGAATGCACGACACGACAAACGGCGCATTCTCAGTTAAGTACTTGATATGATCCGCCATGCGATCGGGCCCCGTCGCACAGTTCAAGCCGAGAATATCGATCGGGAATGGCTCCAAAATTGCCAGAACGCCGCTAATATCGGTTCCAACGAGCATTGTGCCTTGTACTTCCATCGTCACTGAAACCATCAGCGGACGACGCTCCCCTTTCTTCGCAAACACTGCTTCGACTGCATTCAACGCTGCTTTGATTTGCAGAACGTCTTGGCAAGTTTCGATGATGAATAAATCAACATCCCCTTCAAACAAGCCCTCTGCCTGAACAATAAACGCCTCTTTTAAATCGTCATAAGTAATGTGTCCGAGCGTTGGAAGCTTCGTTCCGGGCCCGATCGATCCTGCGACAAACCTTGGCTTCTCAGGAGTCGAAAATTCTGCTGCACATTGTTTTGCGAGTTGTGCGGCTTTTTTGCTCAAGTCATACGCCAAATCTTGTAGCCCATATTCTGCCAGCACAAGCGGACTGCTGCCAAACGTATCGGTTTCGATCACATCCGCGCCCGCTGCCAGAAAATCACGATGAACTTTCGCGATCGCGTCAGGTTTTGTCTGAATCAGGTACTCGTTGCAGCCCTCGTACTCTGCGCCACCAAAGTCCTCAGCCGTCAAATTCTGCGACTGAATGTTCGTTCCCATCGCTCCATCGAAGACAAGCACAGGACGATCGGGACTATGAAGGCGGGTCAGAAAGGCATTGTTCATAACAGAAGCTTCAGCAATGAGAGGACGATTTGGGTGAAAACTCTGAGTTCTTTTTAAGTTTTATGACAAATATGTTATAATGGAAAGCAGCCATCATGAGACTTCACAATCGCTACATATTTCAACTTTGACATATTATTTCGGTTTTGGAGATTGCGTTTTAGTTGATCGCGGGATCATCGTATACTCAAACGCCTAACTAAACCGATGCAATGCTTTTACAGTTCCTCGATCGTGCAGTCTTCCAACAAAGAAACCCAAACTAAAAGGCGCTCCTCGTTTGAAGAACGCCTAATCGAATTAATCATGGATGGTAATTAGCTCAAGCCAACATTGCTGCGATCGTAGCCTTCGACATTGTTGGTTTTGTTGTGAACTACTGGCGCGGATTCTGAAGGCATTCCAATCTCGTTTGCTTGACGAGTCAACATGGATTGCTCACGGTTGCGAATCATTTGACGATGACGCACCATCAATGCCCGTGTTTGATCTTGAATCGACATAATCTCTTCTCCGTTTCTGATTACATGACTAATATAACAGATAAATTCTGTATCAGAAACTACAAAAAAGCTAGTTGTGTTATAGATTTATAACAATATATTGCTGTCCCCGAATCGCGGTAAGCTCACACCAAAGCGTCAGGAGAAACGGGCATGATCGAAGGCAAGCGGATTGAGGTGGGAGCGCTGAACTGGTTTTATCGTGAAGCAGAACCGATGAACCAAGGCGACCGCACTCCAGTAATTTTGCTGCATGGCTTAGTTTCTCAGGGCTACAGTTGGCGAAACGTTCTCCCCGCGCTGGCAGAACAGGGATTTCGAGCGATCGCGCCTGATTGGATCGGGTGTGGATATTCGAGTATGCCGGATCGTCGAGATTTTGCTTATACGCCCGATGCCTTTGTGAGCGAGATCGAAGCGTTGATCGCTGAGTTCGGATTTGAGAAGGTTTCGATCGTTGCTCAAGGATTTCTTGGCTCGGTAGGAATTCAGTACGCGCTCAGACACCCCGAAAAGGTGGAACGATTGGCAATTTTCAACTGTCCGATCACACAAACTGCAAAACTGCCTTGGACACTCAAACAAATGGGAATTCCGCTGGTGGGCGATATGATGACGCAAAATCCGCTGCTCGTTGATCGCACATTAGAAGGGGCAGGCGGATATCGGATCGAAGATGCCGATTTAGATGTGTATCGTCGCCCGTGGCTGAAAACTTCTGATGTCGGTCGATCGTTACTCGCGATTATTCGGAATTTGCAGCTTAAGGAAGCGACAGCGGAAATTGAAGCAGGCTTGGCAACCTGGGATCATCCACTATTAATCGGGTGGGGAATGCGTGATCCTTGGTTATCGATCGACCTTGTGAAATCGACGAAGGCGGAACGGGTCGAACTTGATGAAATTGGACATTATCCGCAAGAAGATTGGCACGAGAAAGTGAGCGAAATTCTTATTCCATTCTTAAGACGGCAAATCGTTTAGCCCCATTTGAAACAACATTCGAAACAATCAAGTGCTAGACTCGTCCAAAAACGCGCAGCACTATATTAATCAAGCTATGCAGTATCGTGGGTTGCTCCTCGCTGGAGTGTTGAGTTTTGGAATCATGCCGCTGGCTCAATCTGCCGAATCGGGCTGTCCCGCTCCTGCCTTGTCTCGCTTATCGCGGCACACGGTGAAATCTGGGGAAACGCTAGAGTCGATAGCGGTTCGCTACAATCTGATTCCGACCACGCTGATGGGACTCAATCCGGATGTGCGATCAGGAAAAGCCACCCCAGGACAAGAATTATTGATTCCGCCGTATAACGGAATTCGGGTGGAAGTGCCAGCAGGACAGAGTTTGAAGGATTTAGCGGCGCGGTATCGAGTGCGGGCGGATGTGCTGTACGAAGTGAATGGCTGTCAGCAATCGCCAAAAGCAGTATTTGTTCCGGGGGTTAACTGGTCGCCCAATGAAGCAACAAAGCCAGCACTGGTTGGAGTTTCCAGCGTTTTATCGGGTTCGCCTTTGACGGGATCATCTGCGATCTCGCTCGGTTTTGGCTGGTATCTGCCGAATGGCGCGACGAAACCTGTGTTTCACAGCGGCACTGATTTATTAGCGAATGTCGGAACTCCGGTGCAAGCGATCGGAGATGGAACGGTTGCCTTTGCGGGAAATCAAAGCACGTATGGAAATCTCGTCGTGATCAATCATCAGCAGGGGTATCAAACGCGCTATGCTCAGTTGGCGAAAATCAGCGTCAAAGTGGGGCAAACAATCAAACGCGGAGCGACGATCGGAACGGTCGGACAAACGGGAACACCGACTACACCGCAGCCACATCTACATTTTGAAGTGCGATCGAATTCCAAGTTGGGCTGGGTGGCAGAAGATCCGATCGCGTTTATTCGGAAATAGCTTATGTCAGTTCGACGAGTTCTCTCGCTCCGTTTCAGTCGGCTTCTGCCCCCTAAATCCCCCAAATTTAGGGGACTTTGAATCGGAATCTTTGGCTTAAAGTCCCCCATTCTGGGGGATTTAGGGGGCTTCCCGAAGTCACAACCGAAGCGAACCACTTCTATCGAATTCACGTTAACTTATGTCAGGCAAAGTTTTTCTAGTCGGGTCAGGGCCCGGTGACATCGGAAACTTAACGATGCGGGCCTATCAGCTACTCACTCAAGCAGAAGTTCTGGTTTACGATGCGCTGGTCGATTCGCAATTTTTAGAGCTTGTTGCAGCAACCTGCCTCAAGCTCAATGTCGGTAAACGAGGCGGACAGCCAAGCATGAAGCAAGCAGAAATCGATCGCTTACTCGTCGAACAGTGCAATCAAGGAAAACGAGTGGTACGGCTCAAAAGCGGTGATCCGTTTATCTTTGGGCGCACGACCTCAGAGATTCAAGCCCTCAAATCAGCCGGATGCACTTACGAAGTGATTCCAGGACTTTCTTCTGCGTTGGCGGCTCCTTTGTTTGCCAATATTCCCCTCACCGATCCGGTACTCAGTCGCGGTTTTACCGTCGTCACCGCCCACGAACCAGAGCGACTCAACTGGCAGGCACTCGCCCAACTCGATACATTGGTGATTCTTATGGGAGGAAAACATTTGCCGCTGATTGTCGAACAGCTACGCCATCAGGGAAAATCAGAAGAGACCCCGATCGCAATTATTCGCTGGGCGGGTCATCCGGAGCAGGAAATCTGGAGCAGTACGCTGTCTGAAATTCTGCCTTTGGTGAACCCTCAGCGATTATCGCCTTGTGTGATTGTGATTGGGGAAGTTGTTAGACTACGATCGTTCCTATGAATTTACCTCTATTTGGAAAAACGATTGTCGTCACTCGCGCGGCGGGTCAATCGAATCAGTTTTCTCACTCACTGCAAAACTATGGCGCGAAAGTGATCGAGATGCCGACGATCGAGATTGTGGCTCCGTCGAGCTGGGCAGAGTTGGATCACGCGATCTCAATTCTAAATGAGTTCGATTGGCTCGTTTTGACCTCGACGAATGCGGTGGATTACTTTTTTGAGCGGCTGGGTTCTCAGCTTCAAGATGTGCGCGGTTTGGCGGCGATTAAGATTGCGGTGGTAGGAGAGAAAACGGCACAGCGATTGAGACAGCGAGGATTGCAGCCCGATTTTATTCCGCCTGAATTTGTGGCGGATGCGATGGTGGTGAATTTTCCAGGCTCGATCGAAGGCAAAAAAATCCTATTTCCCAGAGTCGAAACAGGTGGGCGAGATGTGTTGGTGAGAGCGTTTAGCGATCGAGGTGCGATCATCACCGAAGTGGCTGCGTATCAATCCACTTGTCCTAAAATTCCAGATGCAAAGTCGATCTCGGTGATTCAGGATCATTCGGTGAATTTAGTCACGTTTGCGAGTTCCAAAACGGTGAAGCATTTTTGCGAACTGCTGCAAAAGTCGATCGGGGAACAGTGGGTCGAATCATTAGAAAAAGTGAAGTTTGCGTCGATCGGGCCTCAAACCTCGAAAACCTGCCGCGCCTTGCTTGGACGGGTTGAGATTGAGGCAGAGGAATTCACGTTAGACGGATTGATTAAAGCGATCGTCGCTCAATCGCATACGTTACAGTAATCGAAGAATCGATCGCCCCGTTTGAGGACTTACCTCTATGCTTTATCCCAAGTTAAGTGACGAAGAAATTATTCAGCGCGGCAAAGATCTTTACCAAAACAATATTCGCTCTCAGGTTGAGACGGTAGAAAACGCCGGAAAGCTCGTTTCTATTAGCGTTGAGACGGGCGAGTATGAGATAGGAGATGATCTATTGATCACGAGTCGCCGATTGCAAGCAAAGCAGCTTGATGCAGCGATTTGGGCAGAACGGATTGGTTATGATGCCGTGTATGCTATTGGTGGTTCATTAATCAAGACGATAGAGTGATACACGGAACGGTGATTGGGCTTTAAGCACGGATGAGTATTTCCCTGCGTGTAGGAAGAGATTCAGATGTAGAGGTTGAGTTTGTTGTGGATACGGGGTTTGAAGGCTTCTTGACCTTGCCACTGCACATGATTGTTGAGCTTGACTTGCCTTACATCGCTAAAATTCAAGCCAATCTTGCTGATAACTCGAAGATTGCAACGAATGCCCATGCAGTCAAAATCATATGGAACGGTGTAGAACGCGATGTGATTGTGCTGGCGATGGGTCGTCGTCCTCTTGTGGGAACTGCCCTGCTTGAAGATTATCATCTCAGCATAGATTTTCATGAAGGGGGTACTGTGTTAGTGGATGGAATCATTTGATTTCGCGCAAAGTAGCACAATCCGTTAAAACGATAAGAAAAGCTTTTTCTGACTAAGCGCGATCGATCAGCAATTCATTCTTAAATTGAATACACTGGATTTTAGTAAAATCGTACTAATTTTTTCATGACTGTTCCCGCTGCTCAACCCGATCCGACTCAAGGAGTGCCCGATCGCTTAATCAAGCATTCGGTTCGCTATGCCGATCATCGTGCGGTCAAACGTGAGCATCTCACTCCGATGATGCGGCACTATGCGGATCTCAAAGATCAATATCCTCACGCGATCTTGGTTTACCGAGTGGGAGATTTTTATGAAACCTTTTTTCAAGATGCGCTAGTGATTTCGCGCGAATTAGAGATTGTTCTGACTTCAAAAGATGGTGGGAAAGAAGTCGGGCGCGTTCCTTTGTCGGGCATTCCACATCACGCGCTCGATCGCTATTCTGCACAACTCGTCGAAAAAGGATATGCGATCGCGGTTTGTGATCAAGTGGAAGATCCAGCAGAAGCACAGGGATTAGTTCGCCGCGAGATTACTCGTGTGATTACTCCGGGAACCGTTCTTGAAGAAGGAATGTTGAATGCGAAGCGCAATAATTTTTTAGCTGCTATTGTGATTGCTGGAAATCATTGGGGATTATCTTACGCGGACATTTCTACTGGAGAATTCGTCACCACACAGTCAACTGGCTTCGATCAACTTAGTAGCGAATTAATTCGATTACAGCCTGCGGAAGTTCTAATTCCAACGAATGCGCCTGATTTGGGTGGACTGTTGCGACCAGGAGAGCGATCTCCACATATTCCGGATGGTTTGCCGACGCAATTTTGCTATACGTTACGATCGCAAACTCCTTTCTCTCAAGTCGAAGCTCGTCAGCGATTGATCGAACGCTTCAAAGTGCGATCGCTTGAAGGAATGGGCTGTGAACATCTACCATTAGCCGTTCGTGCAGCGGGCGGATTATTGGAATACATCGAATCGACTTCAGAACGCAATGTTTTAGATACCACGAAATCGAAAAGCCCAGAACTGATCCAAGTTCCACTCCAGTCGATTTGTACTTATACCATTACGGAGTATCTAACCCTCGATCCACAAACTCGGCGTAACTTAGAAATCACGCAAACCGTTCGAGACGGAACATTTCACGGATCGCTATTGTGGGCAGTTGATCACACTGAAACCCCAATGGGAAGCCGCGCTCTTAGACGTTGGTTACTGCAACCTTTACTAAATGTTGCTGAAATTGAAGCGCGTCAAGAAACGATCGGAGAACTTGTAAAAGATGGGGTACTGCGTGAAGACCTCAAACAAATGTTGCATCAAATCTACGATTTAGAACGGCTTGCAGGTCGAGCCGGATCGGGAACAGCAACTCCGCGCGATTTGGTCAACATTGCAGAATCATTGAGCAAACTCCCAGAACTCGCACGCTTAGTTACCAAAGCGCAATCCTCTTACCTGCGGGCATTGCAGCACGTTCCGCCGATTTTAGAACAGTTGGGTCAAAACCTCCTCGCGCATCTCGTCGAACGTCCACCGATTTCAGTCAAAGACGGGGGATTAATTCGATCGAACATCGTCTCTCAACTCGATGAGATGCGATCGCAAGCCGCAGCAGACGAAAAATGGTTAGCTGAACTAGAGAAAACCGAACGCGAACGCACAGGAATCCAAACGCTTAAAGTCGGATACAACAAAGCATTTGGCTATTTCATCAGCATCTCACGCGCCAAAGCCGGACAATTTCCCGAAGGCTACGAGCGCAAACAGACCCTCACGAATGAAGAACGCTTTACCACCGACGAACTGAAAACCCGCGAAAACCGCATCATGAATGCGCGGCGGGAGATCAGCGAACTTGAATACGAGATTTTGGTTGGACTGCGATCGCAAGTCGGAGAACACGCTGAGTTAATTCGCAAAGTCGCTCATGCAGTTGCGGCAGTCGATGCACTCACGGGACTGGCTGAACTTGCAGTGTTCAAAAACTTCTGTCGCCCCAAATTTTCACCAGGGCGGGAAATCTCGATCGTTGAAGGTCGGCATCCCGTTGTCGAACAAACGATTCCCGATGGCTTCTTCGTCCCCAACTCGGCTGAACTCGGCGCACCCTCTCCCGATCTGATCGTCCTCACGGGCCCCAATGCCAGCGGCAAAAGCTGCTACCTAAGACAAATTGGTTTAATTCAGCTCCTCGCACAAACCGGGAGCTTTGTCCCCGCGGATTCAGCCCGCTTGGGAGTGTGCGATCGCATTTTTACCCGCGTGGGTGCAGTCGATGATCTTGCCACTGGACAATCCACTTTCATGGTAGAGATGAACGAAACCGCGAATATTCTCAATCACGCAACCGATCAATCGCTAGTTTTATTAGATGAAATTGGACGCGGAACGGCAACATTTGATGGATTATCGATCGCGTGGGCAGTCGCGGAACATCTCGCCACCGAAGTCCGCGCCCGAACGATCTTTGCAACGCACTATCATGAACTAAACGAACTCGCTTCGATCCTGCCGAACGTCGCCAACTATCAAGTCACCGTCCGCGAAATGCCAGAGCAAATTATTTTTCTGCACAAAGTTCAGCCTGGAGGAGCCGATCGCTCTTATGGCATCGAAGCGGGACGACTAGCAGGATTACCAAGCTCAGTGATCGATCGAGCGCGGCAAGTCATGACGCAAATCGAGAAACATAGCAAAATTGCGATCGGGCTTCGGAAAAGTAAGTCAAAATCAACAGAACCCGCTAAAGACCCAACTCAACAGCTTGATATCTTTAGCGAATTCTAATTGTCGATATCTTTGATTTTTTTTGCTTTATTGCGATCGCGTCCCTCGATTAAGATTTATCGTGTACGCGCAAGTCGTTTATCGCTTCGTTTTAATCGGCTTCTGTCCCCTAAATCCCTCGAATTTGGAGGACTTTGAATCTTAGAAAATTTTTGGGGGTCTAGAAATTTCTCCTGCTCAAAGTCCCCCATTCTGGGGGACTTAGGGGGCGAAGATCTAGGCATCAGACAGATCAAGAGACTTGTACACATACCGCAACGAAACACTTCTACCAAACTAACAGTAATTACCGCTCTAACCAAGCCCGCATCTTACCCGGATTTAATAATCCATGTGGATCAACTTTTTCTTTGAATTGAAGTTGCGCTAAATCCACCATTTTCATTCCACCATCTTCGATCAAATAAGTATGAGGATTGAAGATAAATGCGCCTTTCGATTCGTGATGAGCAATGATTTCATTTAGGCGTTCTTCAGTTGAAAAACGCACTAATTGAAGTGAAGCAGGACACGCCGTTCCGCCCACTCTTAAAAACTCCAAATGCGGCATCACTTCATCCCCATAGTGATGATACATTTCCTCCAAAAGCGTCAAATTCTTATCATCTGGAAATAGGGTTTGTAGATACGTAATTGATGGATCAACGCTGCGGGCATGAAGCGTCGTATGATTCCAACTGTATTCACCCAAAGCAATTCCTTTTCCTGAATCTTGAGCATCTTTCTGATAGGAAATCTCACCGCCAAACTCTTCGACAAGTTCGCTCAACGGCTCTAAGCAAGTCTCAGAAACAATCAGTAACGCGCAGCTTTTTCCGGTGGGAATGTAGCTTTTTAGAGCCGCAAAATAACCCGGAATCGGATCAGCGCACACACACACCAACTTTTTGATCATGCCATCTGCATCGCTGAACGCTTGCCCAAATCGAGCCGCACTCATAAAGTCCGAAAAGGTCACGATCGCTTCTGCCCAAGGATACGCAGGCGCAAGCGGAATCTCTAATTCTGTGATAATCCCATTCGTGCCGTAAGCATGAGCCACCTGATACACATCATCGCCGCGCAGTTCTAGCACTCGTGGTTCGTCTTCCATTGTCACCACTCGCACCGCAAGCAGATTTCCTCGATCGCGTAATTGTCCATACGTGACCGACCCAATTCCCCCGCTGCCGCCGCCGATAAATCCGCCGATCGTTGCGGTGCGATAGGTCGAAGGAGCCATCCGAATCTCCCAGCCGATTTCGCGAGTTTGTTTGTCGATCGTGGCTAATTTCGCGCCTGCCTCGACTCGCAGCAATCCGGGTTTCATCCATTTCACCGCTGTCATTTTCGTCAGATCGAGAATCACGCCCCCTTCGAGCGGAATGCACTGTCCATAGTTTCCCGTTCCTGCTCCGCGCACTGTTAGCGGCACTTTGTAACGCACACACGCCCGTGCCACCTGCAACACTTCTGCTTCATTCGCGGGGCGCACAACGACATCCCCGAACTTATCTTGCAGTTGGGGCTGTAAAATCGGGCTGAAATGATAGTAATCCTGTGAAAGTTTTGCGACTTGGCTTGGCTCAGTAATGAGGTCGAGTCCTGCCAAATCTACTAAAACGGATGCGATCGCATTAGAAGTGGTTGTCGTCATTTCCCTGTCCTCATAGTCATGTTTCTGACTATAAATGGATTTTTCGCTTTCCACTGTGCAACATGCGCAAATTTTCAATAAAAAGCCCTGGTCAGAAACCAGGGCAAATAATCAGGGTGCATCTACCATTCCACTATTCCCAAAGTCAGGGGCGCATCCGGAAAGATCCAAAAAAATTCCAATAAAAAACCCTGGTCAGAAACCAGGGCAAATAATCAGGGTGCATCTACCATTCCACTATTCCCAAAGTCAGGGGCGCATCCGGAAGAATTAACGCCGTTTTTGCGGTTTGGGATGCGATCGACGATCTCTTTCTCGCTGCGGGGCTTTAGACGAGGTTGGAAATGCTGCGTTGTAGATTTTTTCGTTTGCTTCGGCGGATTTGAACAAATCGACGATCGGATTTGGATAATCGACTCCAATCCGCACGTTAAACCGCTCTTGCTCAACGGGCAATAGTTTCCACGGTTCATGGACTTTCGCGGCGGGAATGTCCTTTAAGACTGGCAGCCAGTGCTTAACATATGAGCCATCGGGATCGTAATCTTTTGATTGTTTGATGATGTTGAAGAATCGGAATCCTCGCGCGTCGTTGCCTACACCTGCGTTATAGTTCCAGTTGCCCCAGTTGCTACAGACATCGTAGTCAATCAACTGAGACTCAAACCATTCCGCGCCCCCTTGCCAATTAATTCCTAAATTCTTTGTCAAAAAGCTGGCGACGTTTTGCCGTCCGCGATTTGACATAAACCCAGTCGCGGCAATCTCTTGCATATTGGCATCGACCAGCGGAAATCCAGTTTTCCCTTCGCGCCAGAGTTCAAAGCGATCGACATCTTCCTTCCAATCGATTTTCACGCCTTGTAAGCCAGATCGATAAAAAATGCGATCGCCATGTTTCGCGACGATAAACCGGAAATAATCGCGCCACAACAGTTCAAAAATTAGCCAGTACGTTGAGTCATTCCGCACCCGCTTCGATTCGTATTCCTGAACTTGAGCATGGATATAGCGCGGCGACAAACAGCCCAACGCCAACCACGCCGAGAACTTTGAGGAATAATCAACCCCTAGCATTCCGTTTCGCGTTTCTTTGTACACTTTTAGCGCGTCTTGTTTCCAGAAATATTCTTCCAGCCGCGCCTTTCCTGCGGTTTCGCCTCCTTTGTACGGGATCATGCCTCTTGGATCATTCTTAGGCGGTTCTAAGCCGTAATCGCTCAGACTGGGCATTTCGCCTCGATCGATTTCTGGCAGTCCGACCAATCGCTGGGGAGCCGGAAACACATCGTACACGGTTGAAGACTTCTCAACCTGCTTGCGAAAACTCGTAAACAGTTCTGGAATTTCTCGAATCTCAAACGGCAAATCATCGACGTGATAAAGCGTCTGTGCCCAAAATCTTTTCGTTGAAACCCCGATCGCTTCAAGCGCCTCACTCAGAGCTTTTTCAACTGCCGTCTCTTCTGAAGTGACTTCGTGATAGTAATAAACCGATTCGATTTCTAATTCTTTCGCGATCGCAGGAATCATTTCTTCTGCATTGCCGCGCCGAATAATCAAATCACTACCGAGCGATCGTAAATTCTCCCGCAAATCCGCCACGCTTTCGAGCAAAAACTGTGCCCGAATCGCGCCCGTTTTCGGAAATCCATACGGAGTCGTTTCAAACTGTCTCGGCTCAAAACAATATACCGGAACGACCTTTGCGCCTGACTTCACTGCTTTGATCAACGGCTCGTGGTCATGAACCCGTAAATCATTGCGATGCCAAATTAAAATCCGCTTCTCTGCCACGATCGATCTACATAAACGCTTCACGTTCGATCGTAACGCTTCTTAATAATTAAGCGATCGTCGATTGGCGATCGCTTAACGTAATTCCCTACTGACCAAGGTTCTAGCTCACAAACACAGGCACACTTGCCAAAACTTGAGCTAACAGACTCGGAATCAACTGCATTGCAAACTGAAGCGCAAAGATCGCCAAAATTGCCGAAAAATCAATCCCACCCAGCGGCGGAATAATGCGGCGAAAGAGATTCAAATACGGATCGGTCAACTGGCTCAAAATTGCAAAGGGTTGCTTATACCAATCGATCGAGGGAAACCAACTCAGCAGAATTCTAATAATCAGCAGCGCAAAATAGATTCCCAAGAACTGCTGAATCGTCGTAATAAGCAAAATGGCTGGATTCATAACCTTTCTATTTCCTTATGGTGTAGGGATCTTGTGATTCACTCTCAGAACAGTTTAAGCGATTTTTTTGGTCTTGTGCTCCTGCCTCAGAAGCACCTTACTCTTCCCGCATCGTTTCTCGCGCTCCCGGCAAATCGTTTTCGACAGCGCGTCCGTTCACGTTGCCCAACTGCTGACGCACATCATCGATCGCATCATTCAACTGAGCGATTTTGTCTTCTAAACTGCGACGGGCTAATTCGATATTCTGTTCAGCCGAAGGACGCATCCGTTTTTTCGGCTTTGCGTTTTGCAATTCCGGCTTTTCTTCGACTTCCTCTGCCAATCGTTGTGATGTCACCACCGACCCAATAATTCCGCCCATAATGCCACCGACGATCGCACCAAGGACAAATCCACCAGAAAAATTATCTTGTTGACTCATGGCTGATCGTTCCTCAAGCTCTGCTCTCCTATTCTATCGATCCTCAAGTGCCAAAAATGCGATCGCCCGCATCTCCCAATCCCGGCACAATAAATCCGCGATCGTTCAACACTTCATCAATTCCCGCCGTATAAATCGTCAAACTCGGATATGCCGTTCCCAATTTTTGCAATGCAGGCGGAGCGGCAACGACTGCGACAATTCTCACCATTGCAGGATCGATCCCCCGCTTGGTCAATTCTTCCATTGCTGCGATCGAGGTTCCCCCCGTTGCCAACATCGGATCAACGATCAACACGCGCGTCTGTGGATCAAGCTGATCCGGCAGTTTATTTAGATAGCAACTCGCTTCGAGTGTTTCCTCATTCCGCACTAGACCTAAATGATAAATCGATGCCAAAGGAAGCAACGACTGTGCGCCATCGAGTAAACCAAGTCCAGCCCGCAGAATGGGCACGACCACGACGGGAATTTCAGGATTAATGAAAGTCACGGGGCAGGGAGCAAGGGGAGTCTCGATCGTCATGTCGATCGTCGGCAACCAATCGCGTACCGCTTCGTAAGTGAGCCACCGTCCTAATTCTGTAATGGCAGTGCGGAAGAGGGTCGAAGGCGTAGAAGCATCACGGGCGACACCGAGCCAGTGTTTGATTAGGGGATGGGGCGGAACGTATACACGCAGTTGCAGAGTCATAAGCGCTCATCAGAAATCAATCTGAATCATCATACTCCTTCTCTCCGAATATTTTCGGTTATTTATTCAAGCAGGGTGCTATTCAAGCAGGGTGCTCACTGGGACTTGATTTGGATAGAGCAAGCCTGGGGAATTGCTTCTCTGATCGGTCATGCTCCACTGAGCCGCGATCGCTTGCATCGTACTGAATGGAACTTGTGCAAAGTACTGTCGATAAAACTGTTCTTCACGCACTGCGGTGAGAAATTGTTCGATGCTTGCACCGCGCTCCGCGTTCGCCCGATTTGATATCTCTTGCTCTGGTTGATGGACAGCAATACTAAAACTGTGATTTGCATAAGTCACCTGAAAGCAGAGTTGCTCTAAAGCTTGGATTCCTGCTTTTAGTGCGACATCGCCAATCTGTAAGCGATCGTAGAATTGCTGTCGCGTTGCTGTTTTTCCGGTTCGACTGAGATATTTTGCAATCCCGACTAAGGTTTGCCACACTTCGGTCGCAGGAATCAAACTAGGGGGCGAATAGGCGATCGCCAAAGGGCGCTGCTGGTTGATCGCACGTTTGAACCAGGTTTGAAATTCGATCCAACTTGCGGGAGCGGTTTTAAGCTCGATCGCGGTTTCTTCGGTGCGATGAGTTCTCCAATCTAAAAGCCATTGAGAATTTGCGGCAACATTCACCTGCTCACAAGAACGAACTGCAACTAAGCGAACTTCGTAGCGTTTGTGATAGGTATTGTTTTCGAGTTCAACGATCGCATCACATCGCCCCGCCGGGATATCATACGCATAATGTCCCCACCAAACTCCCGGAAAGCCTTTCTCAACCGATTCATCCCAAATCGTGAAAGGAGTGCGAATGTATTCCACTTTGCGCCCGCGAAGGTCTTCTATCTTTTTATTTCTACCGACTCGGAACCAGCAATTTTGGATCAATAGCTTTGGAATCGGATTACCCATGCCGCAAGGCTCAATCAGGCGAAGTTCTTTGTAGAGTTCTAAGTTGAGGTCACTAACGGTAACACAGAGATCCGCTCGAATCATTGGTGTAGCAGGCTCGGATTGTTGTAAGAGACGTTGATTGATCGCTTGGGCGAATAGGGGGAGATTGTCGATCGCTAAACTCAGTCCCGCTGCAAATGGATGCCCCCCAAAGCGATGTAATAGATGTTCCTGATCTTTGACTAATTGATAGAGATCGATTTGGTTGGTCGATCGGGCTGATCCTCTTGCGTATTGATCATCGATCGTGAGTAGAATCGTTGGCTTACCGTATTCCTGAGCGATTTGACCCGCGACTAAGCCGAGGACACCCGCGCTCCACTGTTCATCCCATAGAACAATCACACCTGTCGTTGAGAGATCGACCTGAGCTAATTTAGATTTTGCTTGCTGCAAGACATCTTTTTGTAAGGCTTTGCGGCGAGTGTTTGCGAGTTCTGTTTCGTCTGCAAGTTCCCGGCAGCGTTGGACATCTTGACTCGTGAGCAGTTCCACACAGAAATGAGCATCACCCTGAATTCGGCTCACGGCATTGATTCGCGGACCCAATCCAAACGAAATATCAGTGGGTCGATCGCCCGATCGCTTACACAATTCCAATAGTCGCGTGATACCTGGACGAGTTGCTTCTTTGGTCGATTGCTTTTGTAATTGTTCAATGCCTTTTTGAGCAAGATAGCGACAGTCTCCTTTGAGTTCGACTAAATCTGCAATTAACCCGATCGCAACTAGATCGAGTAAGTTCTCGATCGAGGTTTCAGGCACATCGGGTAGTGCTTCATAGAGTGCTTCCACGAGCTTGTAAGCAACCGCGACCCCAGACAGTGAAGCAAATGGATGAGTTTTATCTAGTGAGCGCGGATTGACGATCGCAATCACAGGCGGACGCATCTCTGGCAATGTGTGATGATCCGTCACGATCACATCAATTCCAAGGCTTTGAGCGTACTGAATTTCATCTAAATTCGTACTGCCTGTGTCACAAGTAACAATCAATTGAACGTGCTTGAGTTGATCAATTCCAGTCTTTGAAAGCCCATGTGATTCAGTAAAGCGGTTAGGAATGTAATAGAACAGCTTCTCATTCTGCTGAAAGAACTGTCCTAATCCGTCCCACAGTACAGCCGTCGAAGTTACGCCATCCGCATCAAAATCGCCCCAGATCGCGATCGTTTCCTTTCGCTCGATCGCTTGCACTAACCGCTGCACCGCCCACTGCATTTCTTGACCGAACTCAATCGAGCTAGTCGGCTGATAGTTCGCCGCAAACAAATATCCCGCTAATTGTTCGACATCTCGAATTCCCCGCTGCCAAAGTAGCTGAGGTAAATATCGCCCTTCAATTCCTGGAGCCTGCTGCTTGACCGCTTGCACAAACGCTTCAGGAACATCAGAATCAGCATGAATTTGCCATTGCGGAATCGGATCACTCATAGAACGCAGCAAAATAGATACATAAATACTATAGGAAATTCATCACTTGCGCTACGGTCAGTAGAACGCGCGGCGCGACCACCATGACTCAAGCCAAACTCCGATTCTCCAGCTTTGAAGAGTACCTAGCTTACGATGATAACTGCGATCGTCGATATCAATTGATTGATGGAGAATTAGTCGAGTTGCCGCCAGAATCAGAACCGAATGATTGGATGGTGCTACACTTACGCGACCAGCTAATTGCTCTGATCAGTCGGCGATTGCTTCGTTTGGGGAAATGTGAAATACAAGTTCCAGTTTTGCAAAGTGGTGATGCTGCAAATCGCTATCCTGATTTGGTCGTTCTTCGAGAGGAACACTTGGAAATGACCCAAAAGCGACTGACGATCACGCTAGAAATGCCGCCTCCCCAACTTGTGGCAGAAGTCATCAGTCCCGGCAAAACAAATCGAGAGCGGGATCTGATTAGAAAACGTGCTCAATACGAAGCAGTGGGTATCCCTGAGTATTGGCTGATTGATCCGATCGCTCAAACCATTACAGTTTTGAAGTTAGAACTCAATCGCTATATTGAATTAGGAATTTTTAGCGGTCAGAGCCAACTGATTTCGACAGAGTTTCCAAACTTGCAATTGACAGCGGAAACGGTGTTTCAGCCCGAATAGACGCAGAACTTCATCAGCAAGATCACAATGGAACTTCCTGAATTTCTGCGAAGGACAGGAACGATTCAGGAAGTTCCAAAGCTTGGCTCGATCGCTGGCACCGAATCGCGAAGCTACAATCCGAACATTCCTCTGCGGTTTCCGGGATTTGAGGAAAAAACTCGCCCTGCGTCTCATATCGATCGAGCCATTGACTAAACTGATTCAGCGATCGAATTAATCCCTGCCGCGTTTCCTCATGCTGTTTCGCACTGTAAGAAAGCTTCAAACTCTGCGGCGATTCCGTTTCCCCTTTCGCCTGAAAAAACCAATACGTCATCGAAATCTGCTCAAGCGCGAAATCACTCGTCTCAGCCAGCACAAACGGATACAAGCGAGACTGCCAGCTTTGTGATAAGCGATCGCTTCTTAACGGCTTCGGATAAGTCTTCCAATCGAGAATCTGCGCCTCTTGCTCAGTCAAAATCAACAAATCATACACAACCGTCAACATATGCCCCTGAAATTCCAGCATTCGTAGATGTTCGCTCTCTCGGAACATCGGATCGTGAATCTGTAGAATTTGCGGAGCAGCGGCAATAAACGCATGAAACCACTGTCTCAGTTGCGGATCTTCTTGCAAAAAAGGCTCGATCGGTAAACCCATTTCCCACTGCTGCATCAACGAATGAAACCGACTTCCCGCCGCAAGTCGCTCTTGTTGATCAGGAGAATTCGGTGATCCCAACTGCTCTAGATACGTATGCTGAAATTTACGCGGACACAGTTCTAATAGATTGAGATGACCTTGAGAAAGTCGCATCGATTACTCTTTGGTTAAAACGAACACACTACCTTCGTTGCCGCGCCCGATCCGCAAATCCTCATCGAGATACGTAATATCGAGCCAACCCTGCTGATCTCGGTTCTCGATACTAAAGTCGATCGCAGCAAACTTCTGATCGGATTCTAGCTGTTGAATCAGATGACTGGGCGACTGGTAATTTATGAGACGCTGCAACCCAATCAGCGATCGCTCAAATTTCACATCGACGCGCCGTTCGGACAGCGGACGAAATCGCGCCCCCACCGAAACGATCCCCTCCAAAAACGGCAGCCCCGAAACTTCCGCAATGTTGTACAGCTTCGCTTCCGGTGCGCGAATACATTGATACACCTGACCTAAGTTAATCAACGGAAACCGATCAATTCCGAGAATGCCGCGACTGGTCGTATAAAGTAGTCGCCAATCGCCATCCAGCAAACTCAACGCTTCAATCGGTCGCGGAGTCGGATTTCGATCCTCAAGCTGTGCGATCGCGGACAAAATTCCTTGTTTCTGGGCATCGTTGGCAAGAAGACCCCGATTTTTCCCGGCGATCACTTCAAGTAAAGCCGATTTCCCGATCATGACGCGCTCCCAGAGTAAAAAGCAACCAGTATTAATCGTAATCGCTCCCTACGCCTCTGTTTCAGTTTGAAAACCTTTCTTAAATCATGGTCGATCGACCTTTAGAAAGAATCTTCTTGACAATTTCAGAAAAATGTACACAATGCTTTGAATCTAAAGCGAAACAGATTCATCTCAGAAATTGCTCGAATTGGAGCAAAATCGGTATGCCAAACGTGCCCGTAAGTGGTATGCTCTGGGTGTTTTAGTCGATCTAGAATAGAAGCAGACCTTTTTACTGCTGGAGTTACAACCGTTCAATGATTCATAACCCCTCTTTACGTCAAGAAACTCGAACTTCTCGCGCAGCGATTATCCCAATGCAGCAAGAATCCTCGATCCTTGACTGGCTCGAAAGTTCCGGTCGGCTTTTAGCGCGTGACAACGCAGATTTCGACTACCTCGATGATGAGGAAGAAATCAACGAACTGATGGAAAATGATGGCGGCACCTTTGATACCGATGATGACGATGACGATCTCGATCCAGAAGATTAGACGATCGACTCGGTTCTAAACCGAGTTATTTGGCTGAGTGTGGTGTAATGTGCGGAGTGAAGTGAAAAACCTGTGGACGCAAAATTATTTACAGGACGAGCCTTGAATTTCTCAGGAACACGATTGTTCCTTCTACTCACGATTGGCATGACGATCGCATCGATTGGACTCGATCATTTCGGTGGTCGCGGTTGGAGTCAGAGTGCATCACTAACCCTTCCAATGTGGATGAGCGGACTGGCGACAGCAGGAGTTGGTTTCTGGGCAGTTCCGTTTCTCAAGGCATTGAAAGCGGGACAAATTATTCGCGAAGATGGGCCCCAATCGCATCTGAAGAAGGCTGGTACTCCGACGATGGGAGGCGCTTTCTTTGTTCCCGTGGCGGTTGTGATCGGACTTTATTTATCAGAATTTTCTAGCAATGCGATCGCCGTTTCAGCGCTCACGCTGTCTTACGCTGCGATCGGATTTATTGACGACTGGCAAATTATCCGCCGCAAGTCGAACAAAGGAATCTCACCCAAAACCAAGATGGGACTGCAAATCTTTTTTGCGGTTGCTTTTTGTCCCTGGCTGATGATCACAAATTCAAGCTTGACGACGATCGCGCTTCCCTTTGGGCTGATGTTGCCATTAGGGGCGCTATTTTGGGTTCTATCTTGTTTTGTTCTCGTGGCAGAAAGTAACGCTACGAACCTAACCGATGGCATGGATGGATTGGCAGGTGGAACGGTCGCGATCGCGCTTCTCGGTTTAGGAGCGCTAATTTTCCCACAACATACCGATCTCGCGATTTTCTGTTCAGCGCTGAGTGGTGGCTGTCTTGGCTTCCTCGTTCACAATCGCAATCCGGCACGGGTGTTCATGGGCGACACGGGATCGCTGGCATTAGGGGGCGCACTCGCTGCGGTAGGCTTGCTGACAAACTCGCTGTTTGCGCTGTTGATTCTCAGCGGTCTATTCTTCCTAGAGACGCTTTCTGTGATTGCTCAGGTTACGTATTTCAAGGCGACGAAAGATGCAAACGGAGTCGGCAAGCGTCTGTTTAAGATGTCGCCGTTTCACAATCATCTGGAGCTGACAGGCTGGTCTGAAACTCAAGTTGTTGGCTGGTTTTATGCGATCGCGGCGCTGCTTGCAGGATTCAGCATCGCGCTTCATTAAGGTTCATTTCCGCACAAAAAAACTACGATCGAGTCACTAAAACCTGTTATGATAGTGGCTCATCACTCTGGAGAGATGGCTGAGTGGTCGAAAGCGGCAGATTGCTAATCTGTTGTACGGTCTTGAACCGTACCGAGGGTTCGAATCCCTCTCTCTCCGTTCAAATTCGATCTGTAAAAGAAACCTCGTCGAAGGATCTAACGACGATTTCGCTTTTTATCTAACCGTTCAGATGAGGCAAACCAGATCTCAGCGGGAATCAAATCATGAGCATCAGCACGACCATTGTTATGGCTGAGGTGAATTGCTTTTACTCGATCGCCAATTCTCAACAGAATCCCAAGTTCTAATTCGGGTGAGTTCGCGCCTGCCGATTTCAAGAGGGAATAGGAGTGCGATCGCACAGTTTCCGAAAACAACCAAGATCCGAACGTATCCGATCGCTCAAATCCTAGCTCGGTGAGTTTCCAATTCTGATTTACTAAATTGAGTTCGATCAGTTGTTGGAGTTCGGGAAAGTCTTTTAAGGGTTCTGAGTGAAAGCGATCGCGATATGCCGCAAGATTCAATCCCTCTTCTGACAACACCGAAATCAAGATAAACCGCCGTTTTTGCTCCTCTAAATCTAACTCAAAGCCATAGTTTACGAGATTAAAGTCTTCAGTGTTGTTGTATTGTTCGATGATGCTTTTAATCTCTTTTGCGTTCACTGCATAATCATTTGAGTAGTGCAAAGAAGTAGTATACGATCGCGCTCCACATCCTAAACCAATCATGCCGTCTGCTTGACAACAATAAACGGGTGCAGACGTTTCGGGTGCAGTGTTCGATCGAAACATTCGCATTGAAACTTGGGTGTAGCCTTGTGCTTTGAGGAAGTCTCTACCTGTGCGATAGCAAGCGAGGCGAATATCATCCCATTCTCGATCGCTGATTCCTAATCCGGTCAGCGGACGAACATAGAGCGGGTACAGATAAAGTTCTTCAGGCTGAAAGACTAAAGCCGTTTTGAGCGATTGAAGCCAAGTTTTTACTGTTTGTCCTGGTAGTCCATAAATTAGGTCAATGTTCAATGTAGGAAAGTTCACTTCTCGGATTCGAGTCAGAGCAGCTTTGACTTGATCTGAAGTTTGGCGGCGTTGGGTTGAGAGAGCTTCGCTATCGATGAAGCTCTGAACACCGATACTAATTCGATCGAGCCCACGATCGTGCAATACCACCAAACTCTCGACAAGCCCCTGAGAAGAGTCATCCCCGGTACAAACTCCGTCACCTCCAACCCAAACCCCGATCACCAGTGCTTCAGTCTGTTCGGCTCCGGGCATTTCCAATAACACATCGAGTTGATTTGCAACACTATCATCTTCGTCGTCATAGTCACACCGAAACGCATACGCAAACTGTTGGGATTCGGCAATGCTTCCTCTGGATTAAACTGCCAAACTTGCCGCTTCGCAAACTGTTCCACATGATCGCTATATCCTAAACCCTCAAAGCGCTCTGTCATGTTCCACAGCGGCGGATGAGTGAGCGGTGAACCTTGGGGTTGTCGCAACAGCCAGCGCGATCAACGACGCACCAATTTAGATCGATCGCTCAATGCCTGATGCAAACATCCCAGTCCCGCCGTTCCATAGCTCCAAGCCTGATCAACCGCTTCTAAACGAATGGAGAGATCATCGTGTTTAAGCTTTTGCTGAATCCCTTCGATTCCGCCGAGAAGTGCGCCTTGATGGGGTGCGGGAGATTGTCCACCGAGAATTGCGTCAAAGTCTGAAGGATTAGAAGTCATAAAAAATCCTAATTGAGTTTTGAGATCGCGCTTTGTTCTACTAATACGGCCTGTGTGAGCAAATCCCGAACAGTTGCGGTTAAGATTCGATGTTCTGTCACTTGTAATTCGACCGAAATTCGATCGATTCCTAGTTGTCCCGGTGGATCGAGTCGCGCCACACAGACTTGATTACGATCGCGATCCAGCGATCGATAAGTTTCCTGCTGGCGTAAAGGCGTACTGCTCATTCGCCCCTGAGCATCGTAAATCACTTCTGATTCGGTCACTTGCGCCACTTCTCCAATGTCTAACCGAATCTCAGTTTGCCCTTCTGAAGCGGCTTGTAACATTAATGGTTCTTCACGCTGACACGGATATTTTGTGCCAGGTTCAAACAAAGGGAAGTAGCTATACGATCGAGAATAAGGCTCCCATAATCGAATTGCATAACCATGTCTCAGATAGTCTTCTAATCCAGCAATTTGAGTTAGCGCTAATGCTCCATGTGCGACTGCTTCAAATGGTTTGTGTATCTGAACTCTTTGCCGTCCAAAATACGAAATGAACAATTGCTGAATCGCGCGAATTTGGCAGCTTCCACCGACTAATAGAACTTGCTCAATGTCCGATTTTTGTACACCTTTTCGCCTTCCAAGCTGTAAGGTTTCGTCGATCGCTTGGCGAACTTGCTCTAATAGTTGCCGATTTTCTAACAAGTTCTCGAACTGCGATCGCGCTAACACCAAATCGTGATAGATAAAATTCTCTTCGTCGAACCAGCTTTCTTTGGCTTCATCTACGCTTGAAAGGCGAATCTTTAGCTGTTCTGCGATCGACAATAAATTCTGCCAGCCGATTTCTCCAATTGATTCGCGCGTGGTGTTCATCTGCTGAAGATAGCTCTCGACAATCCAGCGATCGAGATCCTCACCCCCAACATACGCATCCGCTTTCGCTAACACTTCAGCCCGTAAAACTTCCTGCCCGGTCGCCATTCCTGAAATGCGAACTAAGCTTAAATCTAATGTTCCGCCACCAAAGTCAGCCACTAAAACTGTAGATCCGGGACGCTGAACCGCATAGCCTAATGCTGCCGCAGTCGATTCATCCACGAACTTCACATCAGGAAAACCAAACTTTAAGGCAACATCCTGAAACCAATCAAGGTATCTTTCAAATGCGCCGACTGGAACTGTGAAAATTAACAATGAAGGCTCAATCTGTGCGGCTTTGATAGCTTCCCAGATTTGGTTGAGAAAGTGAACTGCGATCGCTTCGGCATCATAAATCTGTCCGTCGATCGTTCGTGCAGGGGGCTGAAAATCTGCGGCTAAATCGCGTTTGAATGTGCGAAAAAATCGTTGCGGTTGCATCAATCCGAGACGCTGCGATCGCACAGTTTCCCCAACAACAAAATCCCCTTTTCCCTGGACAAACACTAGGCTTGGTATCACTGCCACTTCGTTGAACAATCGAGTAATATTCGGAACTCTCAATGTGACTGGCGCTTGTGTATCCGGTTCTAAGATACTAATCACCGTGTTACTGGTTCCAAAATCGATCGCTACTGCGGTCATGATGTTGCTCCAGCAGGTAAAGTTCGACTCACTTTGGCAGGAATTAAAATGCGATCGTCATTCCGATATCCAATAAATCGCACAAATACTGCTTCTCCAGGTGCTAAATCGGCAACATCACCCTGATGCAGTTGTGGATCGAATTCGACTTGTTCCCAAGGTTTGCCGATCGCTTGATAGTCCCAGAATTTGATCAAATTATCGAGTGCGGTGAACATTCCAATCAGATTTCGAGCAGGCAAATCTGGCTTCGTTTCGGTCATCCGTCGAACACTCGGATATTGCGTTAGCAAGGATTGAATTTGCTCGAATGCTTTGATTTCAGAATCTTGTTGGGTTTGAGTTGATTGTGTTTCTAACTGCGATCGCAATCTCGCGCACTGTTGCTTGAATTCCTCGATCTGAATTTCTAAGGCAGCTTTCTCACGCTGGCTGGTTTGCCAATCTGCGATCGCACTTTCTAGTTTCTGTTCAAGATTCGTTTGCGTTTGCTTGAGGGCATCGATTTCCGATCGCAATATTGCTTCTGTGGCTTGAGCGGCTTTATGCGATCGCCAATAAAATGACCCAAGCCCAACCAAGCCCAACGATAACCCAATCACGCCCAAATCCATTCGATTACTCCTGCTGAATCGTTTGGGATTGTTCGATATTTAGAGAATTGTCTGCGCTGTCGTGATATTCGGGTAAGAGATCGCGCGACTCGATCGAGCCAAGCGATCGTTCTAAATCTTCGGTTGCCAAGGTACAACTTTCACCCGCACCATTTAGCACTGTTTCCGTCACTTTGCCATCTTTGCCGATACGATACTCAATTTGCTGATAGTCTGCCATCGTCGTAGAAGAGGTGAGTTTGTTCCTGCATTATGCACCACGAAATCGAATTCAAACTAGAAAAAATGTACTACAAAAACCCGATTTTGACAATCGTAGTGATCCTCAAAATCGGGTTTGAATGAGATATTGATTTGTGATTATTGAGCGCGTGGAGCCGAGATCGAAGGCAACTGCGCTTCGTTGTACCGCCGTGGTACTTGAGCAAAACGATAGTTGGTCAATTGGCTGGCAGTCGTAAAGTGTTGATTGATAATCGGCAAGCTTTGATTCACCAGACCCAGCAAGCTAGGATTACGACCAAAAGCGGCTTCACGCTGATAGACGGCTGCATTCTCTAGGTGAGCATTGACTCCACCTTCATCGAGAAACGCAGTGTCAAACTGCGTTCCAGAAAGTTGCTGCATCCGCGTCATCAGTGCTTGATACTTTGGCCCTGGAACTTGCGGCACGTTCGCCCGAATTCCAGGTGCAATCTGTGTTAATTGTCGAATGACGTTTTGTTGCTCCTGAGCTTCAGCTTGGGCAAATTGTCGCACTGCTTGATTTTGGGATCTTTGCAGGGCTAATTGACTCAACATTAGGTTGGCGCGTCCTGCCTCTCCTGCGGCTTGCACAAACGCTAAATCAACCGCATTTGCTTGTCCAACTGGAGTCGGGAGAACACGCGGGGTTTGAGCATTCACCTGCGAAAAGAACGAACCCCCGATCGCGAAACACAATCCCACGATCGCAGAAATTGCCACGATAAAATACTTTCTCAACATGAAAACTGTCCTATTTCTACAAAAATGAAGAGCATAACTTCGGGGAAATTCCACAGATGCTCTTCATTCATGTTCGTAGCTGGAGAAACAGTTTCCTCTCTCTACAGAAGTGTTCAGAAGGATTAGATTCCAGATCCATCGAGGAACTCATCGATCACACGATCGCGCAATCGACACGCTTCCCCATCGTTCACAGATTCAGGTTTAGAGCCTGCCGCAGGCATCGCATAACAAACCGCTAATGAATCGCGAGTTTGCAGCATTTGGATCTGTTGCTCTAATGATTCAATGCGATCAACCAATGCTCGAATCACTTGCGCTTCTGAGTCGGGTAAACGTCCATGTTCTAATGGCTCAACTCGTTCGCCAGCCCGATACACAATCCGCCCCGGAACACCCACAACAGTGCAATCTGACGGAACATCACGTAAGACGACTGATCCCGCCCCAATTCGTACATTATTGCCGAGTTGAATGTTACCTAATACTTTCGCGCCTGCGCCAACGATGACATTTTCGCCGAGGGTTGGATGGCGTTTGCCGCATTCTTTTCCAGTTCCGCCCAATGTCACGCCTTGGTAAATCAGCGCGTAATCTCCGACGATCGCAGTTTCTCCAATCACCACGCCCATGCCGTGATCGATAAAGACTCCTTGACCGATAGTCGCTCCAGGGTGAATCTCAATTCCAGTCCAAAACCGTCCAATCTGCGAAATCAATCTCGGCACAAATGGTACGCCCACTTTAAATAGCCAGTGAGCGATCCGATGAAACATCAATGCTTGCAGCCCTGGATAGCAGAACAGCACCTCTAGCCAGTTCCGAGCAGCAGGGTCACGATCGAAAATAATTTTGAAGTCGGCAATCAGGCTTTTCAGCACAATGGCATCCCTATGTGGCGCGATAAGACCAAAGCTTATCTTAGCGTGTCAAGTGAATCGAGGTCATCCGCACTGCAATTTCAGCAAACCTCCTATAATTAGAACCTGCAATCTCTCACGCGCTACTCATGTCAGACGAACTTCGCCAAACTCGAATCGAAAAAGTTGACCAACTCAAGCAGTTGGGGATCAATCCGTATGCGTATCGGTGGGAATCGACCCATACTGCGACTGAATTGCAGGAGAAATTCGCGGAGTTGCCGAGCGGGGAAGAAGATTCGATCGAGGTTGCGATCGCAGGCAGAATCATGGCGCGTCGGGTGTTCGGAAAGTTAGCGTTTTTCACCCTACAAGATGAAACAGGAACAATTCAGCTTTATCTAGAAAAGAGCCGAATTCAGGAACATATGCCCAATGATCCGGAGGCATTCAATCATCTCAAACAGTTGACCGATGCAGGCGATTTTCTCGGCGTACACGGCATGATTAAACGCACCGAGAAAGGCGAATTATCGGTGTACGTGAAAGATTATGAGATGTTGACGAAATCATTGTTGCCCTTACCAGATAAGTGGCATGGTTTAACCGATGTGGCAAAGCGCTATCGGCAGCGATATGTCGATTTGATTGTGAATCCTGAAGTGCGCGATACGTTTCGCAAGCGGGCACTGATTACGGCAGGAATTCGGCGTTATCTAGATGAACAGGGATTTATTGAAATTGAAACGCCTGTGTTAACGAGTGAAGCAGGTGGAGCGGATGCACGTCCGTTTGTCACGTATCACAACACGATGGATATGCAGCTTTATCTGCGGATCGCAACCGAATTGCATCTGAAGCGGCTAATCGTCGGTGGATTTGAGAAAGTGTTTGAACTCGGTCGGATTTTTAGAAACGAAGGCGTTTCGACGCGGCATAATCCGGAGTTTACATCGATCGAGGTTTACCAAGCCTACGCCGACTATCACGACATGATGAATCTCACTGAGTCGATCATTACAACCGTGGCGCAGAAGGTACTCGGAACGCTCAAACTCACTTACCAAGGCGAAGAAGTCGATCTCACCCCACCTTGGCGACGGGTGACGATGCACGAGATTGTACAGGAAAAAACTGGACTTGATTTTGCTCAGTTCACTGATTTAGACGCAGCGAAAGAAACGGCGAAAACGGCAGGACTTCGAGACATTGAAGCTTGTCCTTCGATCGGTAAATTGCTCAACGAAGCATTTGAACAAACCGTCGAGACGACTTTGATGCAACCGACATTCGTTCTTGATTATCCGGTAGAAATTTCACCGTTGGCGAAACCGCATCGATCGAAGCCTGGACTGGTCGAACGATTTGAACTCTTTATCGTCGGACGAGAAACCGCAAATAGCTTCTCGGAGTTAACTGATCCATTAGATCAACGCGATCGATTAGAAGCGCAAGCGGCCCGAAAAGCAGCCGGAGATCTCGAAGCGCAGGGTGTGGATGAAGACTTTCTCACGGCTTTGGAGTATGGAATGCCGCCGACTGGGGGGCTGGGGATCGGAATCGATCGCTTGGTGATGGTGTTGACCGATGCGGCAAGTATTCGCGATGTGATCGCATTCCCGCTGTTAAAACCTGAAAAAGCGGAAACGGAAGAATAGTTTTTGCGCTTGCATAGACACGATTTGCAGTGTGATTCTGTCAAATTCTTTGCACTAGAGTTTCACGGGTGTGGTAACTATAGATTGGCTTTCTATCTGTATTCAAGCCGATGACTCAATCCCCCGATCCCAACAATCGCCCTGAAACGCCTACCCGCCGTCGCTTGTGGCTAACACTGCTTAGTCGCGCCGGAATTCCGATCGCAGTTCTCAGCGCCTTGGGGATCGGGGGTGGGCTTTGGTACGGGTCAAAATTCGTACAGCAAGATCTCGCGCCGCTATTGGAGCGGAATTTGAGTGAATTGCTCGATCGTCCCGTGGATTTGGGACAAGTTGAGGGCTTTTCGCTTAGCGGGTTGCGGTTTGGCAAAAGTTCGATTCCTGCGACTCCAAATGATCGCGATCGAGCTTCAGTCGAAGGAGTCGAGATTGGGTTTAACTTGTTGCAATTGTTGCTAACTCGCAAGCTAAATCTAGATATCACGCTGATTCAGCCCGATGTGTATCTGGATCAGGAAAAAGATGGGGTCTGGGTAAAAACGCAAATCAAAGCACAAGAACAACAAGGACTGATCCAAACTGAGCTTCAGCAGATTCGATTCAAAGACGGCAATCTTGAACTCGATGCGTTCCCAAAACCAGAACAGAAGCGGATTCCGGTCACATTTCGCCAAGTTACAGGCGCTACAAACTTCTTTGATAATGGTCGGCGGATTGCTTACGATCTCAATGGCGAATCGACGAAACAAGGCGGAGTCGATATCAAAGGAGAAACGATCGTTAACAACGGCTTGAATTCTAATCTCAACATTCGAGGAAGAGAACTTTCAGCCGTGGAAATCGATCGATTAGTTAAATTCCCAATCAATCTCACTCAAGGGCGAACGAATGGAAACGTTAATGTTCAGCTAAGACCGGATCAACGTGCGATCGTCAAAGGAACCGCAAACTTCAAAGATGTCACGGTTCAGATCCCGCAGCTCCCTCAATCATTCGCAAAGTCAGCAGGAAATCTGCAAATTGATGACACTTTAATCACATTAGATAAAGCATCTTCGCAACTCGGAAAGATACCATTTACGGCAGACGGAACGATTGATACTGAGAAAGGCTTTAATGTTGCTGCAAACGTGAGAGCAGTCAGCGTGAAGGACTTCTTTGATACGTTCAACGTAGATCTTCCATTTGAGACAACCGGAGAAGCGACCGCAAACATCAAAGTAACAGGGGCAGCAGAAAGCCCGATCGTTAGCGGCAGCGTTCGGAACACTAAAACTGCGCGAGTCGATCGCATTAATCTGACTCAAGCAAGCTCCGATTTTCGGCTCAATACTAAAACACTCAACTTAGCTTTATCAAACATTCGCGCTACGCCTGAAGTGGGCGGACAAGTCGCTGCAAGTGGAAATCTAGACTTAAACGCGCCACAGTCGATCGCAATTAACTATCAAGCGCAAAATCTTCCGGGAGATGCGATCGCACGACTCTACAACAATGGAACGCTACCGATCACAGTCGGGCGGGTAAATGCGCGGGGGCAAATTGTTGGACAATTGGATCAAGTGCAAACGATCGCGCAGTTCCAAGCGCCAGAAGCAACTTATCCAGGCACAGGCGAGGTCGTTGTTTCGGGCGGAAATACGGTTCTGAGAAACGCAGTGTTTCAAGTCGCAGGCGGAACCGTTGCGGCTCAAGGACGAACGCTCAATGGACGCTGGCAAGGAACCGTTCAGGCTTCTAATGTGCAGGCAAGCCGATTTTCTCCACAAGTTCAAGGACTGATTAACGGGAATGCTGAGTTAGCCGGATCATTAAGTTCGGTACAACCGGAAAATATACAAGCACGAGGACAAGCGCGACTCACGAACGGCAATAGTTTTGTCAACGCTAACTTTAATGCGATCGCGGGTCGTTGGCAGGCTGATACACAAATCGCTGGAATTGCCTTGAATCAATTTTCTCCACAACTGCGCGGAGATCTCAGCGGCAATGTCAGACTCGCAGGGGCGTTGAATGCACTGCGACCGGAGGCGATTCGAGCAGATGGACAGGTGCGATTGTCTCAAGGAATTTCGCTAATCGATCAGCCCTTAGTTGCTCAGATTAACTGGGATGGTCAGCGGCTCAATATTCCACAAGCAACGGCTCAAGGGTTTCGAGCAAATGGGGTGATCTTGGCAGACCTAAGCGGAACGCCACAAATTACAGGATTAGATTTAGCTGTCCAAGCGACGGGATATGCGCTCGCAAATCTACCAATTCCGCGTCCGCCTGTGACTCAGCTATCCGGTGCGGTCGATTTGATTGGGCGCGTTACCGGAACGCCCGATCGTCCAAGAGTGGTCAGCAATGTTACCGTTCGAAAATTATCACTAAACGGTATTACCTTTGATCCGGTTCTGAATGGAACATTAAACCTGCTTCCGGCTCAAGGCTTTGATCTCAGAGTTGCAGGGGTTCAGGATCGAATTGCATTAAATCTTGATCCGAACTTTAGACCTCGATCGCTGAACGTTCAACGCGATCAAGCGACCTTAATCGGACAGACTAGAGGCAACATTTTCCAAGTCGCAGTGCAACAGTTCCCGATCGAGGGTTTTGTGCTTCCGGGTGTAGATGTCTCTCAATACGGCGGCATCGGTGGCACACTGGCGGGGAACCTAAACATTGATCTCGATCGATTGCGCGTCATTGATGGCAATGCGACCGTTCAAAATTTGCGAGTCGGCTCATTCCGCGCCGATGTTGCAACCACAGGCTTTGTCAATCGCAACAATGTCTTTGAATTTAGTGACACCGTTCTATCAAAGGGACAGAGCAAGTACACCCTAACCGGAAATGTGGATTTGCGATCGCAGCCGAAATTCAACGGCAAAATCGCGATCGCGCAAGGCAGAATCGAGGACATTCTCGGCGGCTTGCAGTTTTTCGACATTCAAGACTTTGCCCGTGGCGCACAACCTCCAGCGTATAACAGCGCTGCCGATCTCAACCCGATTGCAGTGGGTAATCCGCAGGCTCCTTTGATTGATCAACTGCGGCGATTTGCTGAAATTAACGCATTGCTGAGACAGACCAATCAAGCGATCGCAAACAATCGAATTCCTCAGACGGCTGATATTCGAGGTAACTTTGGCGGTGATATTACAGTGAGTGCTTCGGTTGATCAAGGTGTTCAGGCGAACTTCGATCTACGGGCGCAAAATGTCGAGTATCGTCCTTATCAATCCCAAATTCGATTAGTCAACGGCGAACTTCAGCCAGTCAACAATCGCGTTTTAACTGCCGAACAAGTGATCGCACTCGGTAGCTTAAACAATGGCGTTGTTTCGCTCGAACCGTTGAGAATTCAATCCGGTGACTCTCGCATTGATCTAACCGGACAGTTCGGCGGCGAAACTCAATTCGGACAGTTAACCGCGCAAAACTTACCGATCGCAGAAATCGATCGCTTTTACCCGCTCCCGCTCGGCATAGATGGCAAACTCAATACGACCGTCACCATTAGCGGCACTCGCACCAATCCTTCCGCCGTAGGACAAGTTCAAGTTGCAGATGGCTTTTTGAACGGAAAAGAAGTCGAATCTGCGACAGGCAACTTCACCTACAACAATTCGCGTCTCAGCTTCGGTAGTAACATTGCACTTTCAACCAATGAACCGATTCGGATTGACGGCAGCTTTCCCTACCAACTCCTGCCCGATAGTGTTCGTCCTGACAGCAGCGAAATTAGCCTGAATCTTGATGTCAAAAACGAAGGGCTATCGGTGATCAATGCGTTTGTGCCGCAACTCGCTTGGCGGGGTGGACAAGGCGCAGTGAAGCTAAATGTTGCAGGAACATTACTGCGCCCAGAAGTGACAGGCTCGATCGCGCTTTCTGATGCCACGATCGAATCCACTGCACTCCAATCGCCCCTCACCGGAATCACCGGATCAATCTTATTTAACCGCGATCGTTTGTCGATCGAGAGCCTACAAGGGCAGTTCAACCGTGGACAAGTGATCGCCAAAGGAACGTTACCGATTCTCGTTGCAGCAGATGCCGATCCGAACAATCCACTACAAATCACACTCGATCGTTTAGCAATCAATCGCAAAGGGTTGTATCAAGGGGGCGTAACCGGAAACATCACTATCCTAGGAACTGCATTTGCGCCCGAAATTGGTGGACAGGTGCAACTTGCAGACGGACAGATTCAATTACCTGATACAGAAGCAACGGAAAGCACTACAAGCCCCTCTACACCGGGTAGCAATCGACAAAATTCCCAACCTAGCGCCACTCTTAATAACTTGAAGCTAGTGTTAGGCGATCGAGTCCAGATTGTTCGCGCTCCGTTGATTAACTTCCTCGCATCGGGAACTTTAACTGTCAATGGTGGACTAGATGCGCTTCGACCTGAAGGAACCATTCGCCTTAGAAGCGGACAGGTGAACTTGTTTACGACGCAGTTTGTTCTAGAAAGAGGCTATCCGCAAACTGCGATATTTGAACGCGATCGAGGGCTTGATCCGGTGTTGGATGTTCGCCTCATTGCTTCTGTGCCAGAAGTTACGGGCAGCCGGATCGCCGCCACTGGAACCGCAGAGTTTGCTGATAATTCCATCTCTGCACCATCAATTGCTAATCTAGGATCATTGCGAACGGTGCGGATTCAAGCAAAAGCAACAGGAGTCGCAAGTCAGTTGTTTCAAAACTTAGAACTCACAAGCAGTCCAAGCCGCAGTCGCACCGAGATTGTGTCACTGATCGGCGGTGGGTTTGTCAATACATTAGGACGAGGCGATAGTACCTTGGGAATCGCGAACCTAGCGGGATCGGCGCTACTGACGAACATTCAAGGCTTTATTGGAAATGCGGTCGGGCTGAGTGACTTTCGCCTGTTTCCGACTTTACTCGATCGAGGTCAGCAGCGCGGATCGACGCTTGGACTTGCCGCAGAAGTCGGGGTTGATATCACTCGCAACCTTTCTGCATCAGTGCTGCGAGTGCTAACGGCGGATCAACCCACTCAGTTTGGGGTGCGCTATCGATTTAGCGATAGCTTACTGTTTCGTGGCTCAACCAATCTATCCGGTGATAGTCAAGGCGTACTGGAATACGAATTCAGGTTTTAGAGAAACGGCGTAACGCGATCGATCAATTGCTGCGGGCGAATCACACCTTCGATTTTATCGACGGGTTGCGCTTGTTTGAACACCACTAACGTTGGTAATGCCGTGATGCCGTATTGACTTGCAATTTCGGGATATTTATCCACATCGATCTTTACAATTTTCATCTTATCTTGCAAGCTTTCTTTTGCAAGATCGAGAAAGCCCGACATCATTTGGCAAGGGCCACACCAAGTTGCATAAAAGTCTACCAGGATTGGCGTTTCCGAGCCAGAGAGTAGTTCTTCAAAGCTGTTAAACTGCTGTTTCGTTGCCATTTCTATTGAGTCTCCCATATCGTGTTCTTCAACACTAGCGCGTGAATGGAAAATCGTCTCAATCAGTCAGATAGAGAATTGTTAATGCTTGACAAAATGGTTTTCAAAACGTCTTTTTCGATGCGGAAATCACGATACGGTTTAGGGTGCGGTTGCACATTCGATCGAGGTTCTGATGACTGAGGCGATAAACGCTGATTCGACTCGAATTTTGTTCAATCTCCATCAGGTCAATGAGATCGCTCAGGGCTTTTCGGGCTGTCTTATGCCGGAAGAGATTGCGCGATCGGTGACTTCTGGTTTGGTGGAGAAGTTTGCGGGTGCGATGGCGCGATTGTGGCTCCTAGAACCCGATCAAACGACGCTGAAACTGGTGGCATCTTCGGGGTTATCGACGCGCACGGATGGACGGTTTGGGCGGGTGCCGATCGGGGCGTATAAAGTCGGAAAAATTGCGCTAAACCGGGTGTCGTTCTTGAGCAATAATCTGCCTGCTGAATCGTGGGTAGGCGATCGAGACTGGGCGATCGAGAACAATATTTGTGGATTTGCGGGATATCCCTTAATTGCGAACGATCGCGTTTTGGGTGTGTTAGCAATGTTTAGCTGTCATCCTTTAGAGCCTGCCTTTCTCGAAGTGTTGCAGACTCTATGTGCGATCGTCACAATTTCATTGGATACTACGATCAAGTATCAGCAAAAACAATCCTTCACTCAATCGCCGCGATTTAGCGAATTGATGTTATCTGATCAGCTTGTCAGTGTGTTGAGTCAGACACGATTTACTTTAGTTGGAACCGAAAAACGGCTTTCACCTTCAACCGTATATGGATTTTTAAAAGTTGCTGAAGTTTTAGCACAGATTAACTGTACTTATGGAAGGTTGGTTTACGGTGAGGATTCGGTTGCGCTTGATGCGATCGTCTCCCCAAGTCAAGATCCTGATTTGATGCGGGAACTCAAACGGATCTGCGATCGTATTTTTCCAAAGGCGTTTCAACTCCAACCCAGCCCCGATCAAAAAGCAATCCAAATTTTGCTAAAAGTGCCTTTTGATCAAACGTTTTCATCCTCTATGCTCTCTGAGCGCGAAACTGAGATTTTGACACTTTTGACTCAAGGATTTCGCGATCGAGATATTGCCGATCAATTGATTATTAGCGAAAGCACCGTCAAGTTTCATTTGAATAATGTGATCAGCAAGCTGAAGGCACGAACGCGATACCAAGCGATTTATCAAGCGATCGTGCAGGGTTGGATTTAGCTACTGATAAAGATAGGAAAAACTCACGCTCGATCGTGTCCCCTAACACTACTGATAGATTAATATGCTTAGTATTTAATATTACAAAAAATTACCACTCTCACCCCTTACGCTGCAATCATCAGTACCCAGCTTCCTATGCAAACTCACTATCCAGTCATTATCGTCGGCGGCGGTCAGTCAGGCTTATCGATGAGCTACTGTCTCAAAGAAAAAGGGATTGATCACATCATCTTTGAGAAAAATGCGATCGCTCACGCATGGCACACCAAACGCTGGGACACATTTTGTCTCGTGACTCCAAACTGGCAGTGTCAGCTTCCAGGCTATCCCTACAAAGGCGATGAGCCGCACGGATTCATGGAAAAAAATGCGATCGTCGATTACATCAAAAGCTATGCCGCATCGTTTGATCCACCGATTTGTGAAGGTGTAGAAGTTCTGAAAGTTCGGCAAAACAATGACGATCGCTTTGAACTCATCACCTCGATCGGCAACTACACAGCGGATCAAGTGGTGATTGCTGCGGGAAGCTATCATTCTCCTAGGACTCCAAGAGTCTCTGGGCGATTTCCTGACACGATTCAACAGCTACACGCCTCTGATTATAAAACTCCGCAATCTTTGCCTGATCGGGTGTTAGTAGTGGGAACAGGTCAATCAGGCTGTCAGATTGCAGAAGATCTTCATTTAGCCGGAAAAACGGTGTATTTATCGGTCGGAAGTGCGCCCCGATCTCCCAGACGCTATCGCGGTAAGGACGTGGTGGACTGGTTAGATCAGATGGGCTATTACGATTTATCGATCAACGATCATCCCCAAAAAGAAACGGTCAGAAACAAAGCGAATCACTACGTTACAGGTCGAGATGGTGGACGAGAAATCGACTTACGCCACTTCGCACTAGAAGGAATGCACCTTTACGGCAGACTGAAAACAGTTTCTGGAACCACGATCGAGTTTGAGAACAATCTCAAGCAGAACTTAGATCACGCGGATGCCGTTGCAGAAAGCATTAAGAAAACGATTGATACTTTCATCGAAAAACATCAAATCGAAGCGCCGATCGAACCGCCCTATCGTCCAATTTGGGAACCTGCGGAAGAACTGCGATCGCTGGACTGTCAGAACATTGAAGCCATTATCTGGTGTACGGGCTATCAATCCGATTTTCGCTGGGTCGAAGTTCCAGTGTTCGATGGAAAAGGGTATCCAGGACACGAACGCGGCGTTACGCAAGTTTGGGGACTGTACTTTCTCGGCTTACCGTGGCTTTACACTTGGGGTTCAGGACGATTTTCGGGAATTGCGAGAGATGCTTATTATCTAGCAGATTATATTACTGCCAGGAAAAAAGTCTCTCAGGATAGTGCTTGGAGCGTTGTGAATGAGTTTTTGCTGGGGTCTTGACCTATCGATTTCGACAGGTACTTCCAATATACGATCGCTAAATTGAAAAAATTGATCGTATTCCCTAACACTATCGCTAGAGTTAAAAATTTGGTATTAAGCGCTACAAAAGATTGAATCCAATCCCGACTAATCTTGCAGCAAACTTATGAAAGGAGAGCGTCATGCCTGAGATTACTGCTCCCGCCCATCAAGCTGGCGACTTTTTTGTTGATTACGAAGAGAAAGTTTTTCCCGATGTCAAAGCGGAGCCAGGCGAAAAGGCTCTAGTTACATTTCATACCGTCGCCTTTGAAGGCTCGATCGGATTTGTCAACTTGCTGCAAGCGACCCGTCTCCTCCGTAAAGGCTTTGAAACCTCAATTTTGCTCTATGGCCCTGGGGTCACACTCGGCGTACAGCGTGGCTTTCCGAAGCTTGGCGACTCCGCTTTTCCAGGTCATCAGAACTTTAATGATCAGCTCAGTAAATTTATGGCTGAAGGCGGAAAAGTCTATGCATGTCGGTTTGCACTCCAAGCCCTTTACGGACATGGTGAACCCTCTCTAACTCCAGGAATCCGCCCGATTAATCCGCTGGATGTTCTGGACTTAGTATTGCTGCACCGCAAAGATGGCGCGTTTATCCTCGATACTTGGACTCTCTAAACTGCAATGACAGATGCCAACATCGTTCGAGCAGCGGCGGTACAACTCAGCCCAGTGTTGTTTAGCCGAGAAGGAACGACTGAGAAAGTTCTCGATGCGATCGCGGCGGCTGCCAAAGAAGGCGCACAGTTGATCGTATTTCCAGAAACAGTCATTCCGTACTATCCTTACTTTTCTTTTGTTCAGCCACCTGTGTTGATGGGTAAGGAGCATATGCGGCTGTACGAAGAGGCTGTGACGGTTCCAAGTCCTGTGACCGATGCAATTAGCCGCGCTGCTCGTTCTTATGGCGTTGTGGTCGTTGTGGGTGTGAATGAGCGAGAGCATGGATCGCTCTACAATACTCAGCTTGTTTATGATGCCGATGGGACATTGCTGTTGAAGCGCCGCAAAATCACGCCAACCTACCATGAGCGCATGGTTTGGGGACAGGGAGACGGAGCGGGACTCAAAGCGATCGATACTGCTGTCGGAAAGCTCGGTGCGCTTGCTTGCTGGGAGCATTACAATCCGCTTGCTCGATTTGCATTGATGGCGCAGCACGAACAGATTCATTGTTCACAGTTCCCAGGCTCAATGGTGGGTCAGATCTTCACCGATCAAATTGAAGTCACGATTCGGCATCATGCTCTAGAAGCAGGCTGTTTTGTGGTGAATGCTACGGGCTGGCTTTCTTCAGAACAAGTGAGTCAGATTACAAGCGATGAAAAGCTTCAAAAAGTACTCAGTGGAGGGTGTAACACAACCATTATTAGTCCTGAAGGCAATCATCTTTGTACTCCGATTACTGAAGGAGAAGGAATTGCGATCGCAGACCTCGATTTTTCTCTAATCACCAAACGCAAGCGGATGATGGATTCGGTCGGGCACTATTCCCGACCGGATCTTCTACAGCTACAAGCGAATTTTGAGGCTCAGACTGTCTTAAAGGAAGAGTTAGAAGTGCGATCGTCTGAACAAATGTCAATGCTCATTTCTGACCCCTAATTTCAATGGACAAACAACGGCTAATCACGGATCTGCAATCACACGGATTAAAACTGGTTGATCCAAATATTGGCGCGACTGGGCGGAAAGGGGGCGCAGGTCCGTCAGATCACAAAGCAATCATCATTGATGGAACAACAATCATGGTTCCAATCTTCAACACGATCGCAGCAAAGTCGCCTTATGGAATTGATCAGACCGCACAAGTTTTAGAACTGCACGGAGAGCCAATCACACCGATTAGCTTTCCACAGCAACCTAACTTTTATAGTTTGACAACAGCGGATGGGGTTCCCTACTGGAAAATTGCCTTATTGCATAGCCGCGATGTTCTTGCTACGACTGTTCTACAAACTTGTATGCGGTACAGTGATCCTGAAACCGCTTGCCAGTTTTGTGCGATCGGGCAATCTCTCTCTGCCGGAAAAACAATCGCTCGAAAAACACCCGCTCAACTTGCAGAAGTCGCTGAAGCTGCGGTGCGATTAGACGGTGTGAAACACATGGTAATGACTACCGGAACACCAAACACCAGCGATCGAGGAGCAGCCTATCTAACAGAATGTGCCGCCGCAATCAAAGCGAGTGTTGATCTACCCATTCAGGCGCAGTGTGAGCCACCTGATGATTTTGCATGGTTCGATCGGATGAAAGCCGCAGGGGTCGATAGTTTGGGAATGCACTTAGAAGCGGCTGATCCGATTGTGCGATCGCAGATTATGCCAGGAAAAGCTTCTGTGCCGTTGGACTACTACTACAAGGCATTTGAGGCGGCAGTAGAAATCTTTGGTTGGGGTCAGGTAAGTACGTATCTGCTTGCAGGACTAGGAGACAGTTTAGCAACGCTGGTAGAAATGTGCGATCGCTTGATCAATCTTGGTGTTTATCCGTTTGTCGTGCCGTTTGTGCCGATTACGGGAACTGCTTTAGAAGGGCATTCTGCACCTAAGAGTGAGTTCATGTTTGCGTTGTATGAGCAAGTGGGAGCAACGTTAAAGCGATCGAGCTTATCTTCGACTGAGATCAAAGCGGGTTGTGCAAAATGTGGAGCGTGTTCAGCACTGTCGAACTTCGAGTCGTAACGTATGTCTTATCAGTTCAAGCTTGCAAAGTCTCCGGCTGAAATCGAGGACTATTTTGAGTTGCGTCGAACCATCTTTACCGAAGAACAACAACTGTTTCAGAATGATGTCGATGAGATCGATAACATTGCTTATCCGATCGTTGCATTACACAATGCCCAAGTGGTCGGTGTTGTGCGAATCTACGAAGTTGAACCAAAAATCTGGTACGGCGGACGGTTAGGCACTCATCCCGACTATCGCAAGGGTTGGCAGATTGGCAAGGGACTGATCTACAAAGCGGTCACAACTGCAAATGCTTGGGGCTGCGATCGCTTCCTCGCAACGGTACAGCTTCAAAATGTGCGGTTTTTTCAGCGACTCCACTGGGAATCGCAAGCAGAACTCACAATCTGCGATCGACCGCATCATCTAATGGAAGCGGATCTCAATTTCTATCCTCCTGGAACTGAGCCAGGACCGATATTGCAAGTCAAAGAGGCTTCGTAATGTTAATGGAACTTGCTGCACAACTTCAGCGATCGCTTAATCTACTCCAAAAACAGGACATTCAAACTGCTTCTCAAGCGTTGAAGCCGAAGTGGGGTAGTGCAGCAGTGCGCTTGGGAGACGACTGTGCAGCAATTCCCGATCGAGAGGGTTATCTATTGTTTGCCGCAGAAGGAATGCTGCCCAAGTTTGTCGAAGAGGAGCCTTGGTTTGCAGGTTGGTCGGCGGTAATGGTGAATGTGAGTGATATCTATGCAATGGGTGGAACCCCGATCGCGGTTGTCGATACGCTTTGGAGCAAGTCAGGGGAGCAGATTGATTTGCTTTGGGAGGGAATGAAAGCAGCATCAGCAGCATACAATGTTCCGATCGTAGGAGGACATACGAACTGTCACAGTTCCTACACTGCGCTTTCAGTGGCAATTTTAGGCAGAGCAAAGCATCTGATCACGAGCTTTGATGCTCAACCAGAAGATGTATTGTTAGTGGCAACTGATTTTCGAGGAGAGCCACATCCGAAGTATCCGTTTTGGGATGCTGCAACCAAAGCTGATCCGGTTCGATTGCAGGCAAATTTATCTATCCTACCCGTGCTTGCAGCAGCAGGATTGTGCAATGCAGGCAAAGACATTAGCAACGGTGGTATTGTTGGAACCTTGTTGATGTTGCTGGAAACCTCGGACTGTGGAGCGGTTTTGAATCTTGATCGCATTCCTTGTCCTGATGGATTAACGCTCGATCAATGGTTAATTAGCTTTCCGAGTTATGGTTTTTTGCTGAGTGTTCACCCCAATAATGCAAAGATGATTCAAGCTCATTTTCGGCAGCAAGATCTAATCTGTGAGATTGTGGGAACAGTCCAAACGGGATCGCGGCTGGTATTACGATCGGGTGAAGACTCGATCGACTTTTGGGATCTATCGGAACAAAAGCTCACAGGCTTCTCAAAGCCCGGAGCCTTGCTATGAGAATCGCACTTCTAACTTATTCTACAAAGCCGCGCGGGAGCGTGATTCACACCTTAGAACTGGCAGAAGCACTTCATCGGTTAGGACACTCTGTAACCGTATTTGCGCTCGATAAAGATGGAAAAGGATTTGATTATCCGCTGTCTTGTGAGGCTCGATTGATTCCTGCAAAACCCGCTTCTACAGAAATTGATCAACTCATTCAGCAGCGCATTCAGGAATTCGTCAGCTACCTAGAACAATCAGAGCAACCTTATGATTGTTACCATGCTCAAGACTGTATTGCTGCAAATGCCTTATGCACATTGCTAAAACAAGGCAAGATTCCGCACTTTGTCCGAACAGTGCATCATATCGAAGACTACAGCAGCATCTATCTTCAACAATGCCAAGATCGATCGATTCGTGAAGCTTCTCTCTGTTTGTGTGTCAGCGATCGCCCTCAATTTGAACTACAAGAATACTATCAAATCAATGCCCCGCGAGTGATCAACGGTGTCAATCTGGAACGATTCTCGCCGCATGGCTCAACCCTAGAGTTGAATGGTTCACCGATTTACTTAACGATTGGAGGAATCGAACCCCGCAAGAATTCGATCCAACTTTTGCAAGCCTTCAAGCAGGTTCTTTCTAAATTTCCGAATGCTCAATTGATCATTGCAGGTGGTGCAACATTGTTCGACTATCAATCGTATCGCGACGAGTTTTTTACGATTGCAAAAGCCCTAAGCTTAGAAGATGCGCTCGTTTTACCCGGAGTTCTCTCAGATGCAGAGCTTCCTTCGCTGTATCGAAGTGCAGATGCTTTTGTATTTCCATCGGTAAAAGAAGGTTGGGGCTTAGTCATTCTCGAAGCGATCGCTTCAGGACTCCCTGTGATTACTTCTCATCAACCGCCTTTCACCGAATTTTTGAACGATCGACAAGCGCTCTTGGTCGATCCTTTCTCGATTGATGCGATCGCTAACGCGATGTGTTGTGTGTTTCAATCTGCCGATTCGCTCCGCCAGCAAAGTCAGTCAATCCTTTCTCAATACACTTGGGAAACTTCCGCCAAACAACATATCCACCACTATCAAACGCTGCTCTATGCCTGAAATCCGTTTCCAAATCCGCTGGTCTGACGGCACACAAGACTCGTGCTATTCACCTTCGCTGATTGTTAAAGAGTACTTCAGTCCCAACACTGAGTATGAGCTAGAAGACTTTGTACAGCGATCTCGAACCGCATTAAAGATTGCAAGCGATCGCGTGGAAGCCAAATATGGTAGACCCTGTGGACTCGCGATCGGTCAACTGCACGAAATCGAAGAAAAATCCAAACAATACGTTCATCTTCCTGATGCAAAAGTACGAGTGATCGGGTTTGTTGAATAATTTAGGGTGTAGTCAAATTCAAATTTGGCTAGTCAAAGGACATAACTGAAGCGCAAGAGAAACAGACTTCGCTTACCGATTAGAATTGAGGAGTCTGCTTAAGGAATTTCGTGATGGTGTTGCAGCAGCCCAAATCGCAATTGGTTCCGCCGTTGGAAAGTGGCGATCGCTTAACTCGCGCTGAATTTGAGCGGCGATACGAAGCGACCCCTGAACACTTTAAAGCAGAACTAATCGAAGGAGTGGTATACGTGGCATCCCCTGTTCGCGCTTTTCATGGCGATCCGCATTTCAATCTAATTACTTGGCTGGGTGTTTATTCTGTTGCAACACCTGGAACACAGGGATCTGACAACGCTACAACTCGACTCGATCTTGACAATGAGCCTCAACCAGACGCGATGCTGCGAGTTGTGCGAAGTGGGACAACGCAAGTAAGCGAAGATGGTTATATCGAAGGTGCGCCGGAACTTGTGGCAGAAATCGCAACGAGCAGTGCAGCGATCGATCTCGGTGCAAAAATGAACGCATACCGCCGCAATCGCGTTCAAGAATACCTAGTTTGGCAAACGTTTGAAAATCGGTTCAGTTGGTTCAGATTAGAGAATGAACAGTACGTTTTAGTTGAACCAAACGACACAGGAATCATTCAAAGCCAGGTCTTTCCCGGACTTTGGTTGGATGTTACTGCGCTGTTAAATGGTGAGATGATTACGGTACTGAATGCGTTGCAGGGGGGATTGCAGTCTCCAGAGCATCAAGCTTTTGTACAGGAATTAGTAGAACGTTTTTAACGAGTTTTCCAGAAGAAATCTGCAATTTCTTTATCCTTCAAAAATTCCGCTGGCGGATTCAACAAAATCGTAGACTGTTTGATTTGCGGAATTCGTCGTGCAACTCGACTAGGAATGCCGTCCCCGTAAACGAGGTGCCCTTGACCGACGAGAACAATCATTTGACGATCGGGATTTTTCTTCAAAAACTGAGCGATCGCGTCTGCCATCGTTTCATCCCACAATACCTGAGCTTCAAAGAATCGATCGAATCCGCGATTGTTGCCTTTACCTGAATGAAAGCCATCAAAAATTTTGCGTAAGCGATCGCGATATCGATCCGGTTCGGTGCGAATTTCAGCGATCGGCGGAATGTAGCGCTTCTCTTCTTTGGTCAAGCCGGCTAGTCCCTGGCGCGCCACTTTTCGAGTCACTTCGCTTGGCGTATTCAGTGCAACGACAGGTAACTGATTCTCTTTAGCAAAGTCGATAATTGGGAAGTAAAACTCCCAAGGAAATCCCCAGCGTTTATCAAATTCGGTGAACTCCCGCAGCATCGAATCGGTTGCTGCTCCCGCGAGATAGCTATCTAATCCGGATTGAAACGGACGCTGAAACATTTCCATCCCGATCGCTAATTTAGGATTTTGCTGATAAAGCGATCGAATAATTTCCAACTGAGCGCGATGATCTGCCTCGTTATCATGCGTTTCGCCCACATAGATCACTCGCGATTGTTTCAATTGCTTAAGAACAGTCTGAGAATCTAACTTCTGTTGTGTAGGGGTTGTGATTGTAGAAGTTTGAGCATAACTGGGTGCAGACCATAGAACAAGCAAGCTGAGTGATAAAGCGCAGAGTTTCGCAATGGATTTTCCCGTCATGAACCTTCTCCAACAATACTTTCAATCTGCTCCGGATCAGTCGGTAAAGCAATGCTCAAGACTTCCGAACCTTCCGCAGTCACTAATACATCATCTTCGATCCGAATCCCCCGGACATCTGCAAAGTCAGCCAACCGATCCCAGTTCACGACTTCACGATATTTCTCTCGACGCTCTAAATCGCTAAGAAGTGCTGGAACTTGATAAAAGCCAGGCTCGATCGTCACAACCATTCCTGCTTGTAAAGGTCGATCGAGTCTCAGATATCCCAGTCCAAATCGAGAACTTCTCGATCGACCTTTTTCATATCCAGCCAGATCGCCCAAGTCTTCCATATCATGCACATCGAGTCCTAACAGATGCCCGATTCCATGCGGAAAGAACAACGCATGAGCATCCCGATCGACTAAATCCGCCGCATTTCCGCGCAAAATTCCTAAGTCGATCAAGCCTTCTGCCAACGTTTCACACGCCAGTAAATGAATATCGAGATATTCAACACCGGGACGAATTTTTGCGATCGCTCGATCGTGTGCCTCTAAAACAACTTCATAGATTGCTCGTTGAGTTGGCGAAAATTTTCCGCTTGCCGCCCAAGTTCGTGTAATATCCGAAGCCCAACCGCTCTGAGTTTCCGCCCCTACATCCGCCAGAACTAAATCTAATTGTCCGATTGCATGATGATACTGCTCATTATGCAAAACTTCTCCATGCACCGTCACGATACTGTTGTAGGCACAAGTCATGTTGTGCGACAAAATCACGCTTTCCATTGCGGCTCGGATTTGCGCTTCGGTTTGAGCGTTTGAAGTTGCTTGCATTCCGATTCGATGAGCTTCAACCGTAACAGCAATCGCTTTACGAATTTCAGCGATCGCACTTTCATCATGAGTCAACCGCAATTTGATGATCGCATCTACGAATGCTGGATGATCGATTGATTCAGATGAAAAATGCGACATTTCAGACAGCGGATAAGCAGCATCGGCTCCAATCTCTAAAGCAATTTGATCGCGAGACGGTGAATCACCATGCCAAAGTGCGCTGGTTGGATGCGGATCATCGAGAAAAAGCGTCAGGCGATCGCCTTCGATTCGGATAGCTGCATTGGGCAGCGACAAACCCGCAAAATAGAGAAAATGACTACTCGCCCGAAATGGATAGGTATTTGCTGGAAAATTGCGAGATTTGAGATTGCCCGATTCCAGGACGATCGAAAAATCAATTAACTTAGAAAGCTTTTGTCGTCTTGATTTGAGTGTGTCAGCCAATCGACTCATGAAGTTTTTTCTGCTAAGACTCCATTTAAAAAGATATCGGCAATTCCCTCTGCCATCTCTTTCATTTCGTTCGGAGAACTACCGGGAGCCATGATTGTATCTTGACTGAATCCCGCGATCGTAAACATTCCAAGAAACACTCGCGCCACCATTCTCGGATTCATCGGTCGATAAATACCTTGATCCATCGCCGTTTGAAAAAATGCTTCTGCCACATCTGTCATTTTTTCGACCACATCGGTCTGAATACGATCGCGCAATTCAGGATGAAACTGCGCCTCCATAAAACAGACCTTAAACAGATCGACATTTTGGTGCATACTAAGCATTCGTTTTCGCATCATTTGCGCGATCGCTTTGTAGCTGCCCATCTCGCTTAATTCTGTCAGCAAGTCGGTCAGAATCTCGATCCAACCCTGCGTTGCGACTTCGATCAGAATCGCTTTCTTATTGGTGAAATGCCGAAATAGCGTCCCTTCTGCGACTCCTGCTTTTTCTGCCAAGTCCCGCGTTGTGGTGCCATCGTAGCCTTGCTTCGCGAACAATTTCAGCGCCGCTTTCAGAATCCGAGTGCGGGTTTCGGTTTCAACTTGTTGGGGCAGTCGATTAATAAGTGGCATCGCATAGGAAGACAGACGGGATCACAAAAGTCGCCTGCTGCTTTCATTGTGCAGATAATCGCAGCGATCGTGCTGAAGTGTTATGGAGTTTACAGATTTCAATCAAAGAAATTTCAGTTACTCAACCGGTCGTTAACATTCGCAATGATTCACTTAAAACTCCACATTTTGGGGCGTGCGCGGGAATGGAATCACATCTCGAATGTTTGCCATACCCGTCATAAACTGAACTAATCGTTCAAATCCCAAGCCGAATCCAGCATGAGGAACGGTTCCATAACGCCGTAAATCCAAGTACCACCAATAAGTTGCGGGATCTAAACCTTGCTCCACAATCCGACGCTCCAAAACGTCTAGTCGTTCTTCCCGCTGCGATCCGCCGATGATTTCTCCAATCTTGGGCGCGAGAATATCCATTGCTCGAACCGTTTTTTCGTCGTCGCTCAACCGCATATAGAACGCTTTGATTTGCGTTGGGTAATCGGTGACGATCGTTGGTTTTTTAAACAAATCCTCGGCTAAATAGCGCTCATGTTCCGACTGCAAATCTAAGCCCCACTCCACCGGATACTCGAATTTTTTGTCGGCTTTTTCGAGAAGCTCGATCGCTTTTGTATAAGTAATCCGCTCGAACTGATTGTTAATAATGTTCTCGGCGGTTGCCAGCACGGAATCATCAATTCGCGCGTTGAAGAACTCCATATCTTCCGGGCAATGTTCCATCACATAGCTGAAGATATATTTCAAAAACGCTTCAGCTAAATCCATGTCGCCATCGAGATCGCAAAATGCCATCTCTGGCTCGACCATCCAAAATTCTGCTAAGTGCCGCGATGTGTTCGAGTTCTCTGCTCGAAATGTGGGGCCGAATGTATAGACATTGCTAAACGCCATCGCCATGATTTCGGCTTCAAGCTGTCCGCTCACGGTTAAATAAGCAGGTTTACCGAAAAAGTCTTGGGTGTAATCAATTTCTTTCTGTTCATTCAGCGGCACTTGCTTCAAGTTCAAACTCGTTACCGCGAACATTTCACCTGCGCCCTCGCAGTCACTTGAGGTAATCACAGGGGTATGTACCCACAAGAAGCCGCGCTCTTGAAAGAATTGGTGAATCGCAGCCGCGCAAGCATTTCGGACTCGAAACACTGCACTAAGGGTGTTGGTACGCGATCGTAAATGTCCAATGTCTCGCAAAAACTCAAACGAATGCCGTTTCTTCTGCAACGGATAAGTTTCGGGGTCAGCCTCTCCATAAACCGTCAAAGTGCTGGCTTTCAATTCAATCCGCTGCCCTTTACCCGGAGACGGAACTAATACACCCGACACCTCAACCGATGCCCCAGTACTAATTCGCTTCAAGCTCGTCTCATAGTCTGGTACATCCTGATTGATCACGACTTGCAGCCCTGCCATCGAAGAACCATCATTGACTTCAATGAACGAAAATCCTTTTTGTTCTCGCTTAGTGCGAACCCAACCTTGGATCGTCACGGTTTCGTCAGGTTGACCAGCGCGGAGAAGTTCTGCAATACGTCGAGTCATAACAATACTAGGGGCTAGACAAACTAGAAGGAGTAGAGGAATTGTTTGGCGTTGGCGTTTTCAAGGTAATGAAAGCGAGCGACCAACCGATCGCAATCCCCAATCCCCCAAATCGTACCGCCTGCCAGAAAACTTCTTTCAAGCCTGACCAAGAAAATAGCCGACTTTCGAGATTCAATTCCAGTTCTTCTAATTGTTGCTCAATTTCTCGTAATTCGGCTTTGAGTGTGGGAGATTTCCCCTGAGATTGAAGATCTGTCTTTTGCTGCTGTAAGGTTTCAATCTGCTGCTGATCGCGTTGAACTTGAGCATAGCGATCTTTTAGTTCACAGAGCGATCGCTCTACTTTTTCCAAAGCCTGCTCAAAGTTAATCTCGTCTGAAGAAGCCACCATGCGCCAAAATAAGTGATAGACGCTTCATTTTACTCACTCTTCTTTATGTCAGAAATTCTTTCTTCCCAGCAATCTCTCTCTGATGCCAGCACGATCGAACTCGCTCAAGCCCTAGCCGAACGATTGAGTATTAGAGATCGAGATTGGCATCGCCTCAAATCCAACCGTAAAGCAAGAGCGATCGAACAGTCTGCGGTCGCCTTGGTCTATCTGCTCAAAGACAATCCTGAAGAAGCGTTGCCGAGATTGCAGCAAGCAGTAGGCTGGCTCGATCGTTCGATTTCTGCTCCGCCTTGTCCGACTCATGGCGATCGTCGATTGAACTAAGCTTTCTTCCCAAATCTCGATTTCAAATCATCGAGCGAAGCAGGCTTTTGAGAAGTTTGTTTCTGCTCGGATTTTTTCTGCTCAATTTGTTTCGCTACAGGCTGACTTTTTGTGGGAGCCGATTTCTCCGATTTCTCTCCTGATTTCATTGATAAGCTAATCCGCTTAAGTCCAACATTCACTTCTAAAACTCGGACTTTCACAACTTGTCCCACTTTCACAATTTGATTTGGGTCGCTGATAAATCGATCGCTCATTTGCGAAACGTGGACTAATCCATCTTGGTGAACTCCGATATCAACAAATGCACCAAAATTTGCCACGTTCGTAACGCTGCCCTCAAGCTCCATCCCGATCTTAAGATCTGAGATTTCCTTGATCCCCTCCCTGAAGGTTGCATATTTAAATTCAGCGCGTGGATCACGTCCCGGTTTCTCTAATTCGCTGATGATGTCTCGTAATGTTGGTTCCCCGATCGCATCCGTCACATACTTTTTCAAATTCAATTTAAGCTGTGATGCAATCTGAGCCGTCTGCGAAATCGGAACTTTTAGATCTTTCGCGATCGCTTCTAAAATCGCGTAACTTTCCGGGTGAACTGCTGTATTATCAAGCGGATTTTTCCCATCTCGAATTCTCAAAAATCCTGCGGCTTGCTCGAATGTTTTCGCGCCCAGTTTTGGAACCTTTAGAAGAGATTTGCGATCGCCGAACACTCCATTTTCATTCCGGTAAGCAACAATATTATTCGCAACTGTCGCACTCACACCAGAAACAGACATCAGCAGCTCTTTCGATGCTGTATTAAGGTCAACTCCGACATAGTTCACACAGCTTTCGACCGTTTCATCAAGTTTCTTCTTCAGCAGCTTCTGATCAACATCGTGCTGATACTGTCCAACCCCGATCGACTTCGGATCAATCTTGACTAATTCAGCCAATGGGTCTTGTAACCGCCGACCAATACTGATCGCACCTCGAACTGTAATATCAAGATCTGGAAATTCTGCGATCGCAACCGGACTGGCTGAATAAATCGAAGCTCCCGATTCGTTCACAATCACTTTGATTGGTTTGTCCTCCAACCCTGCCAAAACTTCCGCAACGAATTCATCAGTTTCGCGGCTTGCAGTTCCATTCCCGATCGCAATTAATTCAATTTTGTATTTCTCAATGAGTTGCTTTAAAGAAATTGCAGCTTGTTTTCGTTTTTCTGCCCCAGTATGCGGAAAGATCGCTTCGTATTTCAAAAACTTCCCTGTTTGATTCAGTACCGAAACTTTGCAACCTGTTCGGAATCCTGGATCGATCGCTAGAGTCGGTTTCATTCCCGCTGGAGCCGAGAGCAATAATTCTCTCAAGTTCGTTTCAAAGGTCTTGATCGATTCAGTATCGGCTTCTTGTTTTTTTTGCGATCGTACTTCCGAAATAATCGACGTTTTCATCAATCGATTAAACGCATCTTTGAGCATCGATCGATAAAATTCTCTAACAGATTTGCCTCGAATAATTTCAGACTCTAAATACTGGTGTACGGCATCCTCATCAAATGTAAGCTCGAAACTTAGAATTCCTTCTGATTCTCCACGATACAAAGCAAGAAGATTATGAGGCGCGATCGTTTTCACTTTCGCCTGATAGCTTCGGTACATTTCAAATTTAGTTGTACCTTCAGGATGTTCACCTTTAATCCGCGATACGAATACACCAGTGTCGAATAGAAATTCTCGTAAATACGATCGTAATTCTGCTTTTTCTGAAACTTCTTCCGCTAAGATATCCGATGCCCCTTGTAGCGCTTCACTAGTCGTTTTAACTTCTTCGGATAAATACTTCTTCGCTTCGTCTTCTAAAGAAACCGATTGTGCTTTCGGCTGATTCAAAGCAGCAATAAATTCTGCCAATCCGCCTAAACCTTTTTCTTTTGCGATCGTCGCTCTCGTTCTCCGCTTCGGACGATACGGCAAATACAAATCTTCCAGCTCATTTTTCTGCAAACAAGCTTCAATTTTGCTCTTTAATTCCTTAGTTAATTTGCCCTGAGATTCGATCGAGTCCAGAACGCTTTTCTTGCGCTCCTCCAGTTCCGTCAGATACGTAAATCGATCGAACAAATCCCGCAACTGCACTTCATCCATTTCGCCCGTCCGCTCTTTGCGATACCGCGCAATAAAGGGAACTGTCGCCCCTTCTGCAAACAATTCCAGTGCATTTGCCACCTGGAACGATCGCAGTGAAAGCTCTTCTGCCACGAGTTGAGGAATGTTGGTCATGAGAAAAACTCGAAACTCAGCACAATTTGCATCGAGTTCCGAGTGTAACCTAGAACCGCTGAGGTGTCACAGTTCCCGGTGTAGTTGACCCTGGCGTTGTTGATCCGGGTGTCGTTCTCGGTGGCGTTGGGCTTGTCTGACCTGGAGAAACAGGCGGAGTCGGAGAAGTTGAACCCGATGGCGGAGTTGAGACAGGCGGAGTCGTTTTGGAACCCGGCAACACCGTAGGAACCAAATCACGATCGCGATCGGTCGCATCAATGCAATTCGCGATCGACTGATCCGTCGTCAACTTCAATTCCCGACTCAAATCCACCACACATTTAGAGAAGCGCTCAGGTAGCAAACTCCGGCGACAGCTATCCAACACATTCACAGTCGCAGTACTGGGCGCTCTCCGACTAATATCCACGACACAAGTCGCAGCTTCCACCGGACGACGCACCTGACGGCATACCGCCAAAGCATCATCTCCCGAAATATTATTTCGGGTAATGCGATCAACACAAATCCCTAAATCCCTCGGACGAATCGCCTTTGCACAAGCATCTGCCGCAATTGCCGCTGTCACCTTTCCGCGCGTCAAATCCCGCGCGCAAGCATCATAATTCGCTTCATCTACCCCCGGACGAATAAACACATCATCTAGTACCCCTGCTTTCACAGGCATCGATAGCCCTACTAAACTCGCCCCTACGATAGATGCGATCGCGCTACGCATCCCCATCGACTGCATCAAATTTCGCATCAACATTAATAGAGTCCTCGCCCCACGGTGCAAACTTTAGAAGAAATTGTGGCATATCCTTCCACCAAGCAAGCACGAAGATCCAGGAGATTTAATCAAAACCCTTACCCCAGCACAAATTGTCCTCGATTGCATCTAAATTTTTATCACGAGAAAAGGTTGCAATTTGCATACGAGTACTCTGAATCATCACCCCGGATGAACTAGAGTGATAACAGGTAGAACCTACACTATTGCTCACATCACATCATCCGAAGGATACCCCGGTATGCATTTGAGTGAATTGACCCACCCAAACCAGTTGCATGGATTATCGATTTTTCAGCTTCAGCAAATCGCGCGTCAAATCCGCGAAAAGCACCTGCAAACTGTGGCAACGATTGGGGGACACCTCGGTCCTGGATTGGGTGTTGTTGAATTAACCCTCGCCCTTTATCAAACTCTGGATCTCGATCGCGACAAAGTGATCTGGGATGTCGGACACCAAGCGTACCCCCACAAACTCATCACGGGACGATACGCCAATTTCGATACCCTTCGACAAAAAGACGGCGTTGCAGGATATCTGAAACGCGGCGAAAGTAAATTCGATCATTTCGGTGCAGGTCACGCTTCAACGAGCATTTCTGCCGCGCTTGGCATGGCACTGGCACGCGATGCCCAAGGCGATAACTTCAAAGTGGCAGCCGTGATCGGCGATGGCGCACTTACAGGTGGTATGGCGCTCGAAGCAATTAACCACGCTGGACATTTACCGAAAACAAATCTCCTCGTCGTTCTCAACGACAACGAGATGTCGATTTCTCCAAACGTTGGCGCAATTCCTCGCTATTTGAACAAAATGAGGCTCAGTCCCCCTGTTCAATTCCTCACGGACAATTTGGAAGAGCAGATGAGAAATATGCCGTTCTCACCAGAGTTGTCCCGCCTCAAGGAAGGAATGAAGCGTCTTGCTGTCCCGAAAGTGGGAGCTGTCTTTGAAGAATTAGGCTTTACTTACATGGGTCCGGTCGATGGACACAATTTAGAAGAGTTAATCACCACCTTTAAGGAAGCACATAAGCATCCAGGACCAGTTCTAGTTCATGTCGCAACCGTGAAAGGAAAAGGATATGCGATCGCTGAACAAGATCAAGTCGGCTACCACGCCCAAACTCCGTTCAACCTTGCAACCGGAAAAGCAATTCCTTCAACCAAGCCCAAACCCCCAAGCTACTCCAAAGTATTCGGGGAAACCTTGAGCAAATTGGCAGAAAACGATCCGCGCATTATTGGCATTACCGCAGCAATGGCAACCGGAACCGGACTCGATATCTTCCAAAAACGAGTTCCAAAACAATATGTTGATGTCGGCATTGCAGAGCAGCACGCGGTCACATTAGCCGCTGGACTCGCCTGCGAAGGAATGCGCCCTGTTGCTACCATCTATTCCACCTTCCTACAGCGTGCCTACGATCAAATCGTTCATGATGTCTGTATCCAAAACCTCCCCGTATTCTTCTGTATGGATCGTGCAGGCATCGTTGGCTCAGACGGACCGACTCACCAGGGAATGTACGATATCTCTTATCTCCGATCGATTCCCAACATGGTGCTGATGGCTCCCAAAGACGAAGCCGAACTTCAACGAATGCTCGTCACTGGCATCACTCACACCTCAAGCCCGATCGCAATGCGCTATCCACGCGGTAACGGCTATGGTGTTCCACTCATGGAAGAAGGCTGGGAAACGTTACCGATCGGTAAAGGCGAAATTCTCCGCCAAGGCGATGATCTCCTCATGCTCGGCTACGGCTCGATGGTTTATCCTGCGATGCAAACTGCCGAAATTCTCAGCGAACATGGTATCGAAGCCACTGTAATCAATGCCCGATTTGCGAAACCGCTCGATGAAGAACTCATTCTTCCACTGGCTCAGAAGATCGGTCGAGTGGTCACACTCGAAGAAGGCTGTCTACCGGGCGGCTTTGGAAGTGCGATCGTAGAATCTTTAATGGATGCCGAAGTGATTGTCCCAGTCACCCGTATCGGTGTTCCTGATATTTTGGTCGATCATGCGACTCCCGACCAATCGAAGGCGGAATTAGGATTGACTCCTCCGCAAATGGCAGATCGGATTCTGAAGACGTTTGCGAAAGAACGGAGTGCGATCGCGGCGCTCTAAGTAATTGCTTGAGGTTTTCGATTAATAATCATCCGAACCTCACAGCCAATTTTTCTGAATTAGTCAAAAATTCCAGGGTAGATTGAGCATTGCTTGATCTACCCTGGAATTTTTGATATACACAACCTTGGCGAGTTGGTTCTGTTTACCAGGAATCTCTTGAACCTCGAATAAGCCAGCATCTCGAACTAGCAATAAAAGCTTTTTATGTCCATAGTTTCTAGGATCAAAAAACGGAGAAATTTTATTGATTTGTGAACCAAGCGCTCCTAACTCCGCTAATCTGTCTTCTCCCGCTGTCGCCTCAAAAGCTCGTTTCAGTAAATCTGTTAATTCTTTATTGACTGGTTCTTGTTCTTCTAAAGGCTCACCTTTATATCTGGTATATCTGGACGAACTCCTGGTTAATCTGCTTTGTCCCAGAAGCGACCTTGATATCCTCCGCTGCGAAAATCTCAGTGTAAGTGAATTTGTCGCATGCCTTCTGAAATGATGTAGGTGTCTGCTTACGCCCGAATCTACGGACAAACATCCCAGCCTCTCAGTCTGCAAGCCGTGTAAAATCACTGTCACTTGACATCAGACAGAATCCATCAAAGTTTCCTGCATACAGCAAATCCATCGCATCAATGATTAAAGCGCTGTCCGTCGCATTCTTGCCGGACACATAACTGTACTGCTGAATTGGCTGAATAGCGTACGTATGCAGCTTCCCCTTCCACCCGTTCAATTGATTACTTGTCCAATCGCCGTAAATCCGTTTGATGTTCGCAGTTCCGTACTTAGCCATCTCTTCTAATAATGTAATGGCTCGATTAAGTTTGCACTTGCATTATCTGCATCGATTAGAACGGCCAATCAATCGTCTCTCAGTTTTCTCTCGCCCACAAATCGATCTCCATAGCGATCAAACTCAAGAATTTCCCTTTTCAAGCTCAACCCACTACATCCTAAAAAGATCTTTAGAGCCTCAAAGTTCTGCACCGAGGACGTTTGGGAGCACATTAAAAGAAACTTTGAAAATGGTGTTGACACCCTCCTGTCCCTCACGCTATATTGGTTAAGCGGTGAGGGAAGCCAAGCGAGAGCGAAGCACTTCACCAGTGCC